>Ga0209582_1000002_pt1 | contig 482060 bp, 421 predicted proteins | sample KloWWTmetKNB5Kit_FD_187176 | JGI IMG/M metagenome (GOLD analysis project Ga0209582, IMG submission 187176) | Active sludge microbial communities from Klosterneuburg, Austria, studying microevolution and ecology of nitrifiers - Klosterneuburg... | ecosystem: Engineered > WWTP > Aerobic digester...
TGAGTCTGTAGCTGTAAATGTTACGTATGCACTGCCTGTGTTGCCACAGCCATCGCTTAAGCCTGCATAGTCATTGCTCCAATTTACGCCACTGCAAATATCACTTGCACTTGCTCCTCCATGGCTCATTAACCATGCTTGTAATTGTTGTGTATTGCCTTGACCATCACACTCTACTGTCGCATCTTCTGCTTTTACATCGATGCTCGGTGCTGTTGTATCTCGTATCGTAAATGTTGCGCTTGTGCTCGTGCTATTGCCACATGAGTCTGTAGCTGTAAACGTTACGTATGCACTGCCTGTGTTGCCACAGCCATCGCTTAAGCCTGCATAGTCATTGCTCCAATTTACGCCACTGCAGATATCACTTGCACTTGCTCCTCCATGGCTCATTAACCATGCTTGCAATTGTTGTGTATTGCCTTGACCATCACACTCTACTGTCGCATCTTCTGCTGGAGTGATTGATGGTGGTAATGTATCAATGATTGTAAAGGTAGCGTTCGTATTTCTTATACCACAATCGTATGTCAGCGTGAAGGTTACATTAGCACTACCTGTTTTTCCGCATCCATCACTCAAGCCTGTAAAATTATTAGTCCAAGTACAATTATAACATTCATCACCAGGAGTTGCACCTCCATTACTTGCTAACCAAGCTTGTAATTGTTGTGTGTTTCCTTGACCATCACAATGAACCGTCATATTTTTCGCTATAGAGTCATTAACTGGTGTTACTACTATAAATAGACTAGCTGTATCACATAAATTTGGATTTCCTAAATCACAATAACTATATACTACTGTATCTCTACCATTATAATTTATATTTGGTGTGTATGTATATGAACCATCTGTATTTAAATAAATAACACCATAATTTGGTCCACTTACTTTAGTTATATATACACTTGGTCCATCTAAATCGATATCATTTAATGCTACATTTCCACTTGTTGGAATATCTTCACAAGTAGTATCTCTATCATCTACTGCAAGAGGTGAATCATTATCATCTCCAATTATGATGTACACGATTGCTGTATCGCAATCATTGTCTATATCACATAATTGATAGATGAATTGGTCGTTGCCATTGTAGTTCGCATTTGGTGTGTATGTATAGGTTCCATCCGGATTGAACACTAAGGTTCCGTTGCTGGTATTTGTACATACGGCACATGCATTATTAAATGTATTGCCTCCATCACCACTCATCACATCATTCGGTACTACGGTACTGTTTAATGGTGTGTCTTCATTCGTGCTGGCTAAATCTCTATTCGCTATCGGTTGATCATCTACTGGTTTTACAGTGATGTACACGATTGCGGTATCACAATCATTGTCTATATCACATAATTGATAGATGAATTGGTCGTTGCCATTGTAGTTTGCATTTGGTGTATATGTATAGGTTCCATCCGGATTGAACACTAAGGTTCCGTTGCTGGTATTTGTACATACGGCACATGCATTATTAAATGTATTGCCTCCATCACCACTCATCACATCATTCGGTACTACGGTACTGTTTAATGGTGTGTCTTCATTCGTGCTGGCTAAATCTCTATTCGCTATCGGTTGATCATCTACTGGTTTTACAGTGATGTACACGATTGCGGTATCACAATCATTGTCTGAATCACAAATCTGATAAATCAATACATCGTTGCCATTAAAATTCGGATTAGGTGTATATATTATTTGATCGTCTGTTGGGTCAGTTGGCGTACCTCCATTATTAACTACAGCTGTACCATTGCTTGGATTAGATGTAATAATAATTGTAGAAGAATTTGGTCCATTTCCTCCAAATGTATCATTATTCAATACTGGAATAGTAATTGGAGTATCTTCATTGGTCGAAGATAAATCACGTATAGCTTCAGGATAGCAATCGTTGATAGTAAGTGTTATACATGAAGTGTCTTTACAGCCTGCAGCAGTTTGAACGACAACGGCGTATGAGGTAGTAGTTGTTGGTGACACAATATAATTTTGATTCGAACTTAAGCTTGCACCAACTGGTTTGCATCCTGCTGAAGCATCATCTAAATACCAATTTGTTGAAGTAATTCCCGTTTTAGGTGTAAAACTCAATTCTGAACTTTGGGTACGGCAAATTGAATTATTGCTTATAGTCGCTGTGATTTCAGGTTTTGTATTTACGGTTACAGTTACACAGGCTGTGTCTCTACAACCAGAAGGAGTTTCTACTACTACACTATAAATCATTGTATTAGTAGGATTAACAACAATGGTTGCATTTGTTCCTAAAGATGTTCCTAATGCAGCACAATTATCAAACCAACCAACAACAGAAACAGCAATATCACTAGTATAGCTTAATGAAGTACTATTACCTTGACAAATTGTAGAAGGCGCTGCATTCGCTGTTGCGTTTGGTTTTGGTTTAGTGTAGTCAATTGTAAAAGTCTTAACAACCGAACATCCGCCAGCATCAGTAACAGTAACAGAATAAATTCCTTCACCTAGGTTGGTTCTATCTTGACTAGTAGCACCATCATTCCATAAGTATGTATAGCTAGGTGTACCATTCTTTGGTGTAATATCAATACTACCATTTTTTGAACCTTGACAGTTTGTATTTGTTTTTGTTCCAATAACACTCAATGTATTTACAAATAGTACAAGTCCTTGTTCTATAACACATGCATCTCCACCTATTATTCTTCTTATGTATATTTTTTCTGTAACTGGACCCAAAAGTGCGCCAGACAAATTTTTATTCGTTGCGCCAGCAATATTTACCCAAGTAATACTATCTGTACTTTTTTGCCATTGATAGGTATTGGAGCCACTCAATGCTGGATAGGATGAAGTTGTCCCATTACGTACAATAGTTGGTAATAAATACGATGGTTCTGTACCGGTTATATTCGCTGGTGTTACTCCTGGACAAATGGTTTGGTTTGGAGTGATAGAATTATTTATAAAATCTGGTGGATTTGCCCACACCACTAATCCTGGTTCGTAGGTATCTACTTTTGGACGAGTAGTAGTAATGGCACCTTGAGTTAGTGGAATGTCATTAGAAGTAGATGTAATAATTGTATAAATTCTACAGTTGGAAAATTTAATCCCACGTTCTCCAACTGGATCATAATCATCTCTTGTTCCACCATAGTATGTACTATATAATACAGAAGCTAAGTTTGATTTTAATTTTGTAAACGATTTATCAGATCCACGAGATTGACCTCCTAAATTAGAGGTTTGTAGTGCATCGGTGGTAATAGGAAAATTGGTACTTCTAGTATATCCAAAAATGTAAACATCATTATTTTCATCTACATTTAAACCCATCATGTTATCTTCTAAAGCACTTCCTCCTAAATAGGTTCCTGCTATATATGTTTGATTGATTGCCATTTTTGACACAAAGAAATCTCCATTTGAATTATACGACATATCATAAGCGCCAGCAGTAATATTACTTGCATTTAAACCTGATGTCAAACCACCAAAATAGAGTGTATCTTGAGTTTTATCTAACTCCATACATAATATAGCGACTTTACTTCCCGATTCAGAACTGAAATAGGAACTCCATTGTATAGTGCCTGAGCTATTTAACTTTTGTAAAAATCCGGCTTCGCTTCCACCTCTTGAAGATTGTCGTGCACTTATTAGTGGAAAATTATTGGATGAAGTAGTTCCTGCTATGTAAATATCTCCAGTTGATTGTTTAACATTCAAAATATTAATTCTATCTCCACTTGCACCACCATAATTTTTCATCCACAATAATGAATTTAAGTTACTGTTGATTTTAAATATTAATGCGTCTGTTCCTCCATTATTTGTGTTGGAAGCACCAGATCCAGCATATTGTGTTGCTAAATTTGTACTATTTGTATAGCCGCCAATTATTATATTACCGGATGGATCAAATCTCAAATCGAATGATTGTTCATCACCATTTCCACCGATTACGGCACTTTTTATAGAGGTTCCTGCTTTATTAATTTTAGTAATAAAGATATTATTAGAGGTTTGAGATCTTGCGTCAAGACTTGTGCCACTAAATACACCTCCACCTAACAAAGGAAAATTTGTACTTGAAGTATAACCCGTTAAATAGATATTTCCGTCTGGACCCTGTTCTAATGCATACGGGTTATCATCGCCACTACCACCTAAATAGGTTTGCCAAACACGCGTACCACTACCACCGACTGTTGTTGGCTCCAAATATTTACCCAAAACAATATCTAAACTTCCAGCACTTGCTGCTTGGTAAGGGCCAACGGTAATTAACCCTGAATTAATGATACGTGCTAAAATATAGATAGCTCCATCTGTTTGGTCCACCCAAATACCATGGCCATGATCTTCTCCATCTGAATTGTTTGTAATCCATGTTGCCCAACGCAATGCGATTGGGTCAATAATTAAAGGAAGATTGGCATCATAAGCCCCTAAGTCAAAACTTAATACATTGTTATTTGAAACTACATAAGTTGCTACTATTTCTTGTTTTATCCCGTTTATTGTTTGATATACATAAGGAGCAGGAATATGCATCTCTCCTACACTCGTATTAAATGAAAGTTCTCCTTTAGAATTTAAATTTAATTTATCAATTCCTTCAAATTTTATAGCGATTTTTGAGTTATCAAAACCAGGTTTACAAATAATATCGTACTCTAATGTTCCAGTTTCTGCAGGATAGTATCGTACATCTACTTTGTCATATACATTTTTATACCAAATTTCTTGGTAATTATTATTTTCACTGATGTGTTCATTACTTTTATTACCTAAATAATAACCAAATTTTTCGATGTGCTTATCACTTGTAATTAATTGCATTTTTGGAGATGCGTTTTGGAAATTCATCATCCAACCATGACTTTTCACACCTTCTGACTGTTTTTTTCTAGAAGAAGCGTCTAAAACAATTCCTTTATGTATGGCTTCTTCTTCTTCATCGCCACGATGACGAATTTCATCTATGGATGCAGGATCAAAAGAACCCACAATCATCCCTTCTCTAGTAGCAATTGCTTGACCATATTTAAAATCGGCTTTGTACAACACATTCTCAGGCCATTGACCTTGATTTTGAGTAAAATAGATTTCCTTATCAAATCTATTCAACGATTCTTTCACCGATATATCTAAATCTTCTTCTTTTATCGGTTTCAAGTTGTGCGCATGTACATTCATTGCAGTTTGCAATAAAATAAAACATGTAACTACTGAGGTCATAAATAATCTTTTCATACTATTCGTGGCTTGTTGTGAATATGAATTCATTTTTAACAATTTTACTTCTGTATTTATTTGTCTTGTTTTTAATAAACATCGTTGCATGTCAGTTATTAACTTTATGTAAACAACAAATAAAATATTTAAAATACAAATACTCATACTGTCTACGTGACAGTTTTATATTATTAGCCTAAGAAAACAATACTGTTTAATTTTAGGCTAATTAATAATTCAAAAGCAGTTGGGGGTGTTTTGAACGAATTAATTTTTCTTACTTAATCTCAAAATTGTTAGAGTGCTTCTACACATATTTTGATTTTTCATCTGTAATTATTTTTACATAATTGTTTTATACTTTTTAGTTTTAAATTCCAGATATACAATTCTATATCTTTATAGATATATAAATCGTTTTTATCGAGATTAATACTAGCAGGTTCTATGTTCAAGATTCAGGTGAGACCTAATGAGATACAAAAATATTAACATTTTTTAGTATCATTTGGGAAGACAAAACTAAACAATCAAATTTAAGAAATCAACAGTTTGTGAAAAAAAACTATGATATTTATCAAATAAATACAGTATTTTAACAGTATTTTAACAAATTGAGTTGATTTGAGTCATAAAAAATTTAAAAATTGGAAGAAATCATACTCAAATTTGTTCTAAATAATAAAAATAAAAACCGGATGCCTTAAACAACCGGTTTTATTCTATATTTTGTTTAAAAAAGATTAATACAACGGAAAATCTTCCATAAATTTATTCACTTCTTTTCTAATAGCAACTAAATGGTCATTATTTTGATGATTTATTATAATCTCATCTATCCAATCCACCACTTTCAAACAATCTTGTTCTTGAAAACCACGTGTGCTAATTGCTGGTGTACCTATACGCAATCCAGAAGTGACTAATGGTGATTTATCATCAAACGGCACCATGTTTTTATTCACGGTAATATCTGCAATACCTAAGGCTTTTTCAGCGTCTCTGCCAGAAATATTTTTGTTGCGTAAATCTATGAGCATCAAATGATTTTCTGTACCGCCTGACACTAAATTATAGCCTCGGTTTATAAATTCTGTTGCCATCACTCTAGCGTTTAACATTAGTTGGTCAGTATATTTGTCGTAATCATCTGTTAAGGCTTCTCCAAATGCGATTGCTTTTGATGCGATAACGTGTTCTAATGGACCACCTTGCATTCCTGGAAAAACAGCAGAGTTCATAATTGTGGACATCATTTTCAGCTCTCCTTTTGTGGTTTTATCACCAAATGGATTCTCAAAATCCTTTCCTAGCATAATAATTCCGCCTCTTGGACCACGCAATGTTTTATGTGTAGTTGATGTTACAATATGACAATACGGCATTGGATTGTTTAGTTTCTTTTTTGCTATCAATCCTGCTGGATGGGCAATATCTGCCAATAACAGTGCACCTACTTTGTCTGCAATTGAACGAAAGCGTTTATAATCCCAATCTCTAGCATAAGCAGATGCTCCGCAAACAATTAATTTTGGTTTTTCTTGTATTGCCATTGCCTCCACTTTGTCCATATCAATTCTACCTGTTTCTTGTTCTACGCCATAAAAAACTGGACGATAATGCTTTCCAGAAAAATTTACTGGAGAACCATGTGATAGATGTCCACCATGTGATAAATTAAAGCCTAAAATAGTATCTCCAGGCTTTAAGCAAGCTAAAAATACAGCAGCATTGGCTTGCGCACCGGAATGTGGTTGCACATTCGCATATTCAGCACCAAATAGTTCGCATAATCTATCAATGGCAATTTGTTCAATTTGATCCACTATTTCACAGCCACCGTAGTAGCGTTTGCCAGGATAGCCTTCCGCATATTTATTGGTTAAGCAGGTACCCATGGCTTCAATTACTTGCTTTGAAGCAAAATTTTCAGATGCAATAAGCTCAATTCCTACCGTTTGACGATGTAATTCATCATTGATTAACGAAAATATTTTTTTGTCGCGTTCCATGGCTCTAAATTAACTATTAGTTATAAGTTATTAGTTAAATACAATCCTTATTACAAAAAATTAATATTCAAGAATAAAATTTAAGTAAATGAACGTATAATATTGACCAATTACTTTATAACTTTAAATCATGATTGCAATTATTCCGGTAGCCGGCGTGGGCACACAATTAAGACCACATACTTATACACAACCGAAATCATTAATTCCAGTTGCTGGAAAACCAATTTTAGGTTTTATTGTTGATCAATTATTAGAAAATGGGATTACAGAATTTGTGTTTGTAATTGGATATTTAGGCGAAAAAATAAAAGAATATATTGACGATAATTATCCTACTATTTCGAGAAAATATGTTACACAAGAATCTCGTGAAGGATTAGGACATGCCATTTGGCTGACGAAATCTGTAATTTCAGCAAAAAGCAATGTATTAATAGTGTTGGGTGATACGATTATTGAGGTTAATTGGAAGAAATTTTTACAAACAAAAACATCGGCATTAGGCATTAAAAAAGTAAATGACCCGAGAAAGTTTGGTGTTGCAGAATTAGATTCCGATGAAAATATTACGCAAGTTATTGAGAAACCAAATATCCCAAAATCCAATATGGCGCTAGTTGGATTGTATAAAATACAAGAGTACAATGAATTAATTAAATCTCTTGAATACAACATCAAAAACAATATTCGAAATAAAAATGAATTTTACTTAACCGATGGACTTCAACGAATGCTTCAGAAAGGTGTAAAAATGGAAGGCTTTAAGGTGGATAATTGGTATGATTGCGGGCAAAAAGAAGTATTGCTCAAAACAAATGCACTGTTATTAAATAAGAAAAAGAAAATTGCTATTTCCAAAAAAAAATTACATAATTGTATTATCATTGAACCTATCCACATCGGTAAAAATGCATTAATTAAAAACTCTATCATTGGACCAAATGTCACCATCGGAGACGATGCATCCATTTATGATTCAATTATTAGAGATTCAATTATTGGTGATTATACTAAACTAAATGATGTGGTTTTGTTTAACTCCTTAATTGGGAGCGATTCCGTAATTTGGGGAAGTTCTCAAAGCTTAAACATTGGCGACAATACGGAATTGGACTTGAGATAGATGTGAGATACGAGATGTGAAATATTATATTAACTAATGACTAATTACGATTCACTAAGAAACAAAAATGTTTGCAGTAATTGACTTAGAAACAACGGGCGGCAATACTAACTCGGAACGAATTATCGAGATAGGTATTGTATTGCACGATGGCAAACACAAAATTGGAGAATACACCACACTTATTAATCCTGAAAAAGAAATCAGTGCATTTATTTCCACATTTACCGGAATTACCAATGCCATGGTAAAAAATGCACCCAAATTTATTGATGTTGCAGATACTATTTTAGAACTACTAGAAGGAAAAATAATTGTAGCACACAACGCTCGATTTGATTACAACTTTATTAAAAGTGAATTTAGAAGAATCAATATCCCATTTGTTAAAAAAAATATTTGTACGGTTCAATTAAGCAGAAAAATATTTCCGCAATTCAAATCACATGGATTGGGTAATATTTGCAGAGATTTGGAAATAGACATCGACAATAGACATCGCGCTTTTGGCGATGCAGCCGCCACTTCTCTTCTTTTAGAAAAACTCATAGAACACGACAGCAAAAACCTAATAAAAGAATATTTAGAAGATGATGTTTCAAAAATATTCATACCCAATCATTTAAATCCAAAAGCCATTGAAATTCTACCAGAAGAAGTCGGCGTTTTCTACTTTCACAATAAAGATGGACAAGTCATTTATTTAGATAAATCTAAAAATATCAGAGAACATGTTTTTACATTTTTTGCAAAAAAGCCAGCTGAAAAACTCAAACAGCTCTTACATACTGAAATATACGATATCAGTTTTGAGCTAACTGGCAATGAACTAATCTCTTCATTGATAGAACTGAGTGAAATAAAAAGAAACACACCTAAATTCAATAAACCTATTGCCAATGCATTTTTTAAATATGGTTTATTTTCAGAAACAGATCAACATGGATTCCAAAAATTATTAGTCAAATTGATTGATGACGCTGAAAATCCGTTACTAAAGTTCTCCTCTAAATTTAAGGCCGAAAAAATGATGCATTCCATTTTAACCAATTCCAGATTAGAACCTACTTTTAAAAAAATTGATTCCGCCTTCCAGTATAATAGACGCATGCAAGATGCCTTATCAAAATATCTGTATCCACACCATAATTTTTATATTATTGATGTAGGTCGTGGTGGTTCCGAACGATCCGTCATTCAAATTGAAAATGGCGAATACAAAGGATATGGTTTTTTTGAGCCAGCCTATATTCAGCATCCTGAAGAACTACAAAGCACTATCAATGCCAATATTGAAGTTATTGACAATAAAAAAGTAATTCAAAATTATATCAGAAAAAATGTGAAATACTTAGAACTCATCGCATATTAACTGGTTGCAAGCAATTATACACAACAGCACACATAGTTACTAATTATATCTGCGGATTTAAAAAATGAAAGATACTTTCAAATTCACCATTTTGCCAGTGAAAATACATTTATACTTGTTCTCCTATTGCTATTGATTCTTATTCTTGTATAAAACCTTATCTAATTGGCGCAGTTTAAAGATGGCTATAACTATTCTAATTTGCAGTAAAAACAACAAAGTAATAGAAGCAATGCCAACAAATGTCACCAAATTTTTTATATACACTAAATCTTCTAATTCTGTTCCCGATTTAATATGTTGAAATACGGTGGAAGGCAATGTAAAATTATATTCATCATACACTTTGCCAAATTCATAATATTTATTAATGAGGTAGAAAAACAAAGGAACATTCAAAATAAAAACAATAATCTTACTCCAAATAGACTCCATTAAAATAGATCTTGACATAAACGCCACAAAATGAAAATAAATTACAATAAAAATAACTGAAGCAAACAAATACTTATAAAATTCATGACTGATTTCATGTTTAATCGGCATTATCAATGCATATCCCAATACGAGAGCAATTATAAACCAAATAATTTCATACACCCAAGCGAGTAGCATTTTAGTATTCATATCGCAAAAATACACATTGTAACGTTATCTGTTATTAGTTAATTGTTATGAGAAACATTTTCCCCAGCAATTTCAATATGAAATTTTATTTTCAAATCTACTTTATCTTCTTATTTTTACATAAATGAAATTAAGCGCACATAAAAAACAAATCGCTGTTTTAATTGATCCGGACAAAATGGATGCAAAAAAACTACTAAAAATAATAGCTGCAGCCAATCATATTTCTATTGATTTTTTTTTGATAGGTGGAAGTTTAATATTAAAAAATAATTTAGAAACCTGCATTCAGTTACTCAAAAAAAATACATCAAAAAAAGTATATTTATTTCCAGGAAATCCATCTCAAATTAGCTCCAAAGCAGATGGAATTTTATTGCTAAGTTTAATTTCAGGTAGAAATGCAGAATTATTAATCGGCAACCATGTACAAGCAGCTCCAATTTTAAAACAAAGCAAATTACACATCATTCCGACGGGATATATTTTAATTGAAAGTGGAATGCCAACAACCGTTTCCTATATTTCAAACACAACACCTATTCCGGCTAACAAACCAGAAATTGCGGCTTGCACTGCTTTGGCTGGCGAACAATTAGGCTTGCAATGTATTTATTTAGAAGCTGGAAGCGGTGCCCAAAATGTTGTTCCCATTAGTACCATTAAATCCGTACGTAAACAAATTAAAACGCCTTTAATTGTTGGCGGTGGCATTCAATCCGCACAACAAATAGAACAAGCATTTGCTGCCGGTGCAGACGTTGTAGTGATTGGCACAGCCATTGAAAATGATATTAATTTCTTAGATGAACTAAAGTACATAAAAAAATAAACACTTTAATTTTTTTCAAAAAATACAATCTCTTTTGAAAGGCAGAATTATACAAACAACAGGCTCATGGTACCAAGTATTGGTAGATGAAAAAATAATTGCTGCTCGATTAAAAGGAAAATTTAAACTCGACCATTTCGACACTACCAACCCAATTGCTGTAGGTGATTTTGTATCTCTAGAAACAACCGAACACCATGAATTTGTAATTCATGAAATTCATGAACGAACGAATTACATCATTCGTCAATCGCCACGCAACAAACACCAACGACATATTATTGCCTCCAATATCGATTTAGCGTTATTAATTGTTACCATTTCACAACCACGCACTTCCTTAGGTTTTATTGATAGATTCATCGCTGCCGCTGAATCCTTCCATATACCTGTAAAACTGGTTATTAATAAAATTGATTTATTAAAAGAGAAAGAAAAACAACAATTAGAATATATGCAAATTGTATATTCCCGTTTAGGATACGATGTTATTTGCAGCTCAACAATCACCAGCGAAGGTATTGATACCATAAAAAATACATTAGAAAATAAAACTACTTTAGTAGCAGGTCATTCCGGCGTTGGAAAATCTACTTTGTTAAATGCAATTAATAATGAGTTAAATCTAAAAACTGGAGCAATTTCAGAAAAATGGGGAAAAGGAAAACACACCACAACGTTTGCTACAATGATTAAAATTTTAGATAATTCTTTTATTATTGATACGCCAGGAATTAAGGAATTCATGATGTTACACATCGAGCCGGAAGAAGTTTCAGGGTATTTTAAAGAAATCAATGAATATTCAAAAAATTGTCAATTCAACAACTGTTTACACCAAAATGAACCCAAATGTGCCGTAAAAGCTGCCGTAGAAGAAACTAAAATTGCTGCCACTCGTTATGAAAATTACCTCAATATCATTGAGAATATTAAAGACATCAACTACTGGGAACGAAAATAAAGCATATCAAATTCAACATTTGATTTGAATAAGTCTTGTTGAATAAATGGATTCACTAACTATTTTATAATTGCCATATACAACGACATCTTTTGTCGTAGTAGTATTTTAGTTTTGTAAGTCAATGTACCACTACAACGCAGATTATTCATTTTTTGAACAATATCCTAATTTAAAAATTGGAGAGAAATACGATTCTTCACCATTAAAAGGTTTAGTAATTATTGATATTTCTGAAGAAAAATTAAAACGAATTGCAACAAAACCAGATTTCAAATACTATTATTCAATAATAAAAGAATACTATTCCATACCATTGGAACTTATGGAGATCGCTATCCAAATTAATGTCCAATACGCCATACAGTCCATTTATAAAAAGGATTATAACGAGGAACTGAACCATAGAAATTATGTGGTAGAATTTTTAAAACCAAAGATATGTTTTCATTTTCAACATCCACCAATCATCAACTATGGAATTATCAAACTACCTCATTGTTTCGTACTAAATACATTTACAAAAAATTACAATCAAATCACTTTAATACATCAAACATTTTTGGAACATAAGCATTTCAGTTTTAAAGTGGAATATTTACAAATTACTCAAACAACTCATCGAATAGAATTGCAGCGTATTAATCAATATTTAGTAAATTTATTTCAAAAATAAACGATGACCTTCACCGCAATCGACTTTGAAACGGCAACACAACATGGACATTCTGCTTGTGCAGTGGGCATTGTCACCGTAGAACATAGTTTAATTGTGGACGAATATCAAACACTGATTCAGCCACCCGAAAATTACTACGCTTATCACAACATTCGCGTGCATGGCATCACGGCAAAACAAACTGCCAATACAGCAACTTTCGAAGATTTATATCCTGAAATATACAAACGATTACTGCATAAACAAGTGGTTGCACACAACGAAAATTTCGACAGAACAGTATTGCGAAAATGTATCCAATTTTATGGATTATCATCTAAAGGTTTATTCCTGCACAAGCAATGGCAATGCACCGTAAAATTATATCGTAGTCTTGGCTATCAACATAATAGACTCAGTGATTGTTGTGCACGTTTAAATATTCCATTACAACATCATAACGCACTTTCCGATGCACGTGCGTGTGCATTGCTATATCTTCATTTTTATCTAACGAATCCGGCTGAAAATAAAATTCAAGAAATCTATTAAATCAAATTAATGCATTAATCTATTCCACAAAGGTTCATCAAAGTACAATATATTTAAATCCTTCTCTTTTGCATTCGTCACCATCAACAAATATCTTTTCAATTCTTTTTCATTAAAATTCATCATTTGGCTAGGAACAATCATCGTTGTTAAATTAGGTTCTTTCACAAGCACAAAAATAGGCTGCTGTTCATTTTTCCAACAATGATATAAATAATTATCACTGACAATTGAAAATAATAATCCTTTGGAATTTTCTGGAATAATTAGTGTGGAGTAATTTTTTTGCATCTCATCTTATTTTGTACAAAACTAAATTAGCACTACGACAAAAGATGTCGTATCAAAAAAACTAATACAACTTCAGCGTTTCTTTTAAAATACGTTTATGTTCTTTAACTGCATGTTTCGGCGTTAGTATTTTCAATTGGTTTCCATAAGAAAGAACCAATTGCATCCATTCAAAATTAACGACTAAAAAATATTCAAACACTATGAAATTTTCTGTTTCTTCCAATTTAGTTTGCGACCAATGCAATGGCAATGTTTCTATATATTTTGCTTGTTCTTTGCTAAATGCCAATCGAACAATTTCACGTTCTGCATCGCCACCACTGATTCCTACAATGCGTGAAAAATACGTTTGAACTTGGATGGATTTATCTTTTATAAATTTTTGAGTACGTATTTCTAGTTCTTCTATTCTATCTAAACCAAATTTTAATAATAATGGCTGCCCTTGAGCAGTACCAACCAAGTACCATCTTTGTTGATATTCTATAATCGCATAAGGTTGAATGGTATGTGATTTTGATTTTGTATCAGAAAATTTTCGATATGAAAACACCAATTGTCGTTGCTGCCGAATCGCTAATAAAATAGAATCAATATACTCGATTCCTTTTGATTGAACATTGTTGCTTAATACAATTGCTTCAGCATGTTTAGGATGCGCTTGCAAAAATTCAGAGAAACTGCTCGACATAAATTGTGATCGCAAAAACTGAATATGCTTCTCACTCACCACATCTTCTTGGTCAATATAATATCCTTTTTGCAGTCTATCATATTCTATATAAATAGAACATTCATGACGCAAATCTTCGATATCACGCTGCAAAGTTCTTTCTGTAACATCAATATCCATTTTTTTCAAAAATAAATCTATCGTTTTCAAGGTAGGAAAATGTGACTGCTTGATTTTATCAATTATCAAAACGTAACGTTTAAATTTTTTTGCTACAGACATTGTACGTTTATTTTTCATGTAAGATACAATTTATTACGACAAAAAATGTCGTAGTAAAAAATTAAAATATAATGAATACTTTTGTTTATGCGTGCAATTATACAACGTGTTTCTAAAGCTTCAGTTTGCATAGAAGGTAAACGGCAAGGTGCAATCAGCTATGGCCTTTTAATTCTTTTAGGCATAGAAGAAAGTGATACTGAAAAAGACATAGAATGGTTAGTAAAAAAAATTATTCAACTTCGTATCTTCTCTGACAATGATGGCAAAATAAACTTATCGTTACAAGATATACAAGGTGAAATTTTACTCATTTCTCAGTTTACACTTTTTGCTTCTACTAAAAAAGGAAATCGCCCAAGCTTCATCCGCTCAGCAAAACCAGAAATCGCCATTCCGCTTTACGCACAATTTATTGAGGCAATAGAAAAATCTTTAGGCAAAAAAATCCAAACTGGTATTTTCGGTGCCAACATGCAAGTAGAATTAATCAATGATGGTCCGGTAACAATAATTTTAGACAGCAAAAAACCTGAATAAATAGTATTTTTATATTTAGCAAGTATAAGATATATGAAAAACCAAAGAATAAGAAATCTATTTACCATGAGTTGTATTATCATTAGTTGTTTGGAGCTTAGCTGCATCGAAAATACACCTATTACACCCACAGCAACTGCTTTTAATTTTCATTTAGAACGCAATCATAATGAAGCTGGTGTTGTGGACACAACACTAATGATTGATGGCGATTCCGTTTCATTTAATATTACAGTAATGCAAATTATATTTTCCTATTTTGCGTCGTACAGTGTAACCATCAATGCCGATAGCTGTGAAAAATTAGAATCCAATAAATACTGGTACAATTATTCAACGAACATGATTGATTCTGTTAATGTAACGCCTAAAACATATCCTGTAAATACCATTGGGCAAAATGTATTAATAAATAGTAGCTATACGGCACATCCATGGAAACCATTTTTTATTTCCGGCACATCCTACACAAGTGGCGGAATACTCTTCGCACAAACCGATGCTTCTCCGTATATATTTAATGGAATACATCATAATACGAATGAATATTTTGTATTTAGAAAACCAAAAGCTGGCAATTATCAATATTACTATATAAAATTAAATGTGGTACCATACACACTTACTCCAGATATTTATAGATTAAGTATAAATGGCGGTAAATATAAACAAGCATCCATTAATACCAATTAAAAAGAAAAGTTTACACCTAAAAAATACTACACCATTCATGGGTAAATTAACCCAAATTGAGTGCTTAAAAATGCTTAGCTAAAATAAAAAAAAATTCAACTTTTCCAAACTTTAATACAAGTATTTTAAATTTTCTTGGGAACTAATAAATTGTAATTTTTTTCATTTCTCAAAAAATAAAATACACTTTTTTCTCACGCAGTTCTGCCATCCTTGTTGAAATTTTACAAAGCTGTGGAAAAACGTTTTAACTTATTCAAATTCAACTCTTTTATCATTATTCACATTGCAAATAAACAAGTTGTGGAAAAGATAAAGCAAAATTTTAATTTCTAAAAAGTAGCTTTAAGATGTCAGAAACGATGATTTGTTTCTACATTCTTCCTATACATCAAGTTTTAACTGTTTAAATACAAAACAAATGAATACCACCTTGGCTACTGAAAAAATTTTGCAAGAAAGCGACAATCGTTTTGTATTATTTCCAATTAAACATGATGCCATTTGGGCAATGTACAAAAAACACTTGGCGGCTCATTGGGTAACGGAAGAGGTAGATTTAAGTCAAGATGTCGTTGATTGGGATAAAAAATTAAATGACAACGAACGACATTTTATTAAGCATGTATTAGCATTTTTCGCTGCCAGCGATGGCATCGTAAATGAAAACTTGGTGGTCAATTTTATGCAAGACGTGACCATTCCGGAAGTACGATGTTTTTACGGATTTCAAGTAGCCATTGAAAATATCCATTCCGAAATGTACTCTTTATTAATCGATACATTTATTAAAGACAATGAAGAAAAAGATAAACTTTTCAATGCCATAGAAACCTTAGACTGTGTTCAGAAAAAAGCCACTTGGGCATTAAAATGGATTGAAACAGCTCCTTCTTTCGCACATCGATTAGTAGCATTTGCCGCCGTTGAAGGTATTTTCTTCAGCGGAAGTTTTTGTTCTATATATTGGCTAACCGATAGAGGCTTAATGAAAGGATTAGGCAAATCCAACGAATTCATCAGCCGTGACGAAGGCATGCATTGTGATTTTGCTTGTTTATTATATTCTATGTTAGAAAACAAATTAAGCAAAGAGGAAATATACCAAATTATTTGTGATGCCGTAGAATGTGAAAAGATATTTGTAAAGGATTCTTTGCCAGTTTCTTTAATTGGCATGAATGATAAATTAATGTGTGAATACATCGAGTTTTGCGCTGACCGTTTAATTATATCTTTAGGCTATCCAAAAGTGTACAATGCACAAAATCCATTTCCATTTATGGAAAAAATTTCTACTCAAGGAAAAACTAACTTTTTTGAAGAGCGACCTACCGAATATGTTAAAGCCGGCGTAGAATCCGGTGAGAAGAAATTTGAAACCGACGACGATTTTTAATTCAAACTCTATTCTAAAAAAAGTAGAGTTCACCTTATAAAAAAACTATAAATTATGTACGTTATCAAACGAGATGGCAGAAAAGAGCCTGTACACTTTGACAAAATTACTGCACGTATCAGTAAACTTTCATTCGGATTAAACTCCACGTTTGTCGTGCCGCACAGAGTGGCACAAGCCGTCATTCAAGGCTTATATGATGGCGTTTCCACAACCGAATTAGATGAATTAGCAGCACGTACCAGTGCTAATATGACCGTTGTTCATCCTGAATATGCAGTATTAGCAGCACGCATTGCCGTTTCCAATCTACACAAAAACACAAAAAAGAATTTTTCGCGCATCATTGAAGAATTATACAATTATATCGACCCGAAAACAAAAAAACATGCGCCTCTAATTGCCGATGATGTATATGAAATAATCACGACGCATAAAGATCGCTTAGATGCAGCCATCGTACATCACCGCGATTACAATTATGATTTCTTCGGTTTCAAAACCTTAGAAAAATCATATCTGTTGCGTATGAATGGAAAAATTGTAGAACGACCTCAACACATGTTGATGCGCGTAGCCGTTGGTATTCATAAAAATGACATAGATGCTGCCATTCAAACGTATGATTTAATGTCGGAAAAATGGTTTACTCACGCTACACCAACTTTATATAATGCTGGAACACCTAAACCGCAATTGTCTTCTTGTTTTTTATTAACCATGAAAGACGATAGCATTAAAGGCATTTACGATACACTTAAAAATTGTGCTGAAATATCACAATCTGCTGGTGGTGTTGGATTAAGCATCCACAATGTAAGAGCCAAAGGAAGCTATATCAAAGGTACTGGTGGTGAAAGCAATGGCCTAATTCCAATGCTGCAAGTATTTAATTCCACTGCTCGATACGTGGATCAAGGTGGCGGAAAACGAAAAGGTGCTTTTGCTATTTATTTAGAACCTTGGCATGCCGATATTTTTGATTTCTTAGAACTGCGTCGTCCACATGGCAAAGAAGAAATGAAAGCACGTGATTTATTTTTCGCCTTATGGATTCCGGATTTATTTATGAAACGTGTAAAAGAAAATGGCGTTTGGTCTTTAATGTGTCCCAATGAATGTCCAGGCTTATGCGATACCTATGGTGAAGAATTTGATGCACTTTATACCAAATATGAATCCGAAGGAAAATTCAGAAAACAAATCAATGCACAAGAATTATGGTTCCATATTTTAGATAGCCAAACGGAAACCGGAACACCTTATATGCTTTATAAAGATCATGTAAACCGCAAATCCAACCAAAAAAATCTCGGTATTATTCGTTCTAGTAATTTATGCACAGAAATAGTAGAATATACTTCACCGGACGAAGTGGCGGTTTGTAATTTAGCATCTATCAACTTAAGTAAATTTGTAAATACTGAAAAAAGAGCTTTTGATTTCGAAAAATTAAAAGAAATTACCTACATCGTTACTAAAAACTTAAATAAAGTAATCGACATTAATTTCTATCCAGTAGAAGAAGCTCGCAGAAGCAACATGCGTCATCGTCCAATTGGGTTAGGTGTTCAAGGCTTAGCAGATGTGTTTTTAATGTTGCGTCATCCTTTTGAAAGCGAAGAAGCGCGCATCCTAAATAAAAATATTTTTGAAACCATCTACTATGCGGCGCTTTGCGCTTCTAACGATATAGCTAAAGTAGATGGCGCTTATGAAACCTATCAAGGTTCTCCAATTTCTGAAGGAAAATTACAATTCGACTTATGGAATGTATCTCCAACCGACAGATGGGATTGGAATGCATTACGCCAAAACATCCAACAATATGGCGTTCGAAACAGCTTGTTAGTAGCACCAATGCCAACAGCATCCACCTCACAAATCTTAGGCAATAACGAATGCTTTGAACCATATACATCCAACATTTATACACGTCGTGTTTTAAGTGGTCAATTTATGGTGGTCAACAAACATCTATTAAAAGATTTGATTGATTTAGGTGTTTGGAATGAAGAAATGAAAAATGCCATCATTGCCAATAATGGTTCAATCCAATCTATTGAAGGCATTCCACAAGAAACAAAAGACTTGTACAAAACTGCTTGGGAAATAAAACAACGTGCCGTTATCGACATGGCTGCCGATCGAGGTGCATTTATCGACCAAAGTCAAAGCTTAAATTTATTTATGGAATCGCCTAACTATAAAAAACTGACATCTGCTCATTTTTATGCTTGGGAAAAAGGCTTAAAAACAGGCATGTACTACTTGCGTTCTCGTCCAGCAGTCGATCCAATTAAATTTACCGTAGATGCACAAAAAGCAAAACAAACCACTGCTGGTTCTATAGAAAATGCAACAACCATTCAAACTGAAAAAATAGCAACAGTAGCGCCAATTTATGAAAATGTAGCCAACGCTCAACAAGAAATTTTTACTTTAACAGAACCAATTATACAGGAAAAATCTATTGAAGAAAGAGCCGCAGAATTTGGCATGAACGTGGATGATTTCTTAGCCGCACAAAAAGTGTGTTCTTTAGAAAATCCAGGTGAATGTGAAATGTGCGGAAGCTAGAAATGACTAACCAACTGGAATTCAAGCATGTCCCGAACTTTTTAGTTCGGGATTATTTTTTTTATTCAACCATAAACAATTATTCAAAAAATCTATTAATATTGTACACTAAAATTTAAAAATATACAAAAATATGGCACACGAAGATTTAGCTCCTAAAGAATTTTTAGTAGCATATAATGAACAAAAAGAAAATGCTGTTTTGTTAGATGTTAGAACAGCCGCAGAAATTGCAGAAGGCAGCATCGAAGATCATATTGCTATCGATATTCAACAACCTAACTTTATGGAAAAAGTAGGCACACTCGATAAGTCCAAAACGTATTTTGTGTATTGTCGCAGTGGCAACCGCAGTGGACAAGCTTGCAAATATATGGCTACGCAAGGTTTTGAAAAACTTTACAACCTAAAAGGTGGCATGATGGCATGGATGGAAACGGATTTTGAATAAATCAATTTCAGCTAAAGAATTTCTATTATATGCAGCCATTATTTTTTAAAACACAAAGCGAATTGAGAAAATGGTTTCAACAAAATTATTTGAAAGAAACAGAAGCTTGGATAGGTTTCTATAATAAAAAATCAAAGAAACAAAGCATCACTTGGAAACAACTCGTGGACGAAGCTTTATGCTTTGGTTGGATTGATGGCATTCGAAAAAAAATTGATGAAGATAGCTATTGCAATCGCATTACGCCTCGAAGAAAAAACAGCAATTGGAGTGCTATTAACATTAACCGCATTCAAGAATTAATGCTTGCCAAGTTAGTAATGGATAAAGGTAAAGACGAATTCCTAAATAGAAATATTACTAAACAAAAATCAGCTTCATTTGAACAAGAAAAGATAGAATTTACTGCCATTCAATTAAACCAATTTAAAGCCAACCAACAAGCTTGGCATTTCTTTGAAAAACAAACCAATTCGTATAAAAAACAAGCCACTTGGCATGTAATAAGTGCTAAACAAACTGAAACAAAGCTTCGAAGGCTCGAAATTCTAATTGCAGACAGCGAAAATCAACTGCATATCAAACTACTTCGAAGAGGAAAAACATAATACGTATTAATGAATTTTCATTTTTTAGGTCGATATTAACTTTCAAAATATCAAATCAACATTAAATTTGAACATTTTTTAAATAAAATGTAAATTTTTATCATTTTATTTAAATTATTTGCAAGAATAAACATTATTATTTAATTTTGTTTCAACAAGTTCATTAAAAAACACTTTGTCAAAATACTTAAAATTGTAAGGTGATGAAATTTGGCAGCCATGCCCTCTTGTCTCGGGGGTGAGGAGTTCGAAATAAAGAAAGAGTAGAGCACTTTAATGTGCAGGGGTTGACCACCAACTTTTGCTCTTTTCCTAATCGCCTTTTGGAGGTTCGAGTCCTTCTCTTACAGCACACAAAATCCGTCTCCTTTGAGGCGGATTTTTTTATTTATCTTTAGATAAATCTATGAAAAAATTAATCCAACGAATTGTTCTTGCACGATGATGTTGCATGCAATATAATATATAAATAAGAACAATCAATTCTTACTACCTATTACAAAAAATCGTATTTTAGCAACAAATGGCTTTGTTTCAGAAATCAGTACTTAATCAATATTTAAAAGACCTTAACAAAGGTGATATAATAAACGCATATTCCAACTTCAAAGCACATTTTCAAAATCCTATTATACAGCAACATATAAGAGAAAGTAAAGAAGAACAATATCAAGGTGAATTTTTAATAGATTTATTTGTAAATGTGTTAGGATACACTAAAAATCCTCAGCCAAATTTCAATCTGCAAACTGAGCAAAAAAATGAAACCAACAGCAAAAAAGCAGACGGTGCAATTTTGAAAGATGGAAATGTAATTGCAGTAATAGAACTCAAAGGAACAAATACTACAGATTTAAACACCGTTACAGCACAAGCATTTGGATATAAGAATAACCAAAAGAATTGCAAATACGTGTTAATTTCCAATTTTGAAAAATTGCGTTTCTACATTGATAATGCCATAGATTTTGAAGAGTTTAATTTATTTACGCTTACTGAAAATGAATTTGCATTACTGTATTTGTGTTTGCACTATGAAAACTTACTTAGTGATTTACCAAATAAAATTAAACAGGCATCCACCGTAAAAGAGGAAAACATAACCAAACAACTTTACAAAGATTATTCCGAATTAAAACGCAAACTATTTGCTGATATTGTGCAACTCAATCCACAATACGACAAACTGATTTTATTTAAGAAGTCGCAAAAGCTATTAGATAGAATCTTGTTTATTCTGTTTGCTGAAGACAGAGCCTTGTTGCCGGCAAACACCATTCAAAACATTTTAGATGAATTTGACACCCTAAAGAAACTCGATGCATACAGTCCGTTGTTCGACCGATTTAAAAAGCATTTCAATTACTTGAATACTGGTTTCAAAAATGAGAAATATGAAATATTTGGCTACAATGGTGGCTTGTTTGCCACTGATGAAATTTTAGATACCATTCTCATTTCAGATAATCTTTTACAAAACTATATTCCTACACTTTCTAAGTACGATTACGATACAGAAATAGATGTAAATATTCTCGGTCACATCTTTGAACATTCTTTAAATGATATTGAAGAAATACAAGCCGAATTATCTTCAATGGATCATGATCCATTGAAAAGTAATACAATAACCAAACGTAAAAAAGACGGCGTTTTTTATACACCAAAATACATCACCAAATACATTGTAGAAAATACCATTGGTGCATTGTGTACCGAAAAGCGAAACGAATTTGAAGTTATTGCCGGCAACTATACACCTGACAAACGCAAAACAAAAAAGAAAGAACTATTACAAAAATTAGATGCATACCAAAGCTGGTTACTGCAAATAACAATTGTGGATCCAGCGTGTGGTAGTGGTGCTTTTTTAAACCAAGCATTAGATTTTTTGATACAAGAACATAAATCGATTGACGAGCTAAGAGCGCAATTATTAGGTCACAGTTTTGCCATTCCTGACCATGAAGTAGCCATTTTGGAAAACAATATTTTTGGAGTGGATTTGAATGAAGAAAGTGTAGAAATTGCACGACTAAGTTTATGGTTGCGCACCGCACGAAAAGGACGCAAACTTAATAGCTTAAACAACAATATAAAATGTGGCAATAGTTTGATAGATGATGCAACTATTGCTGGTGAAAAAGCATTTAATTGGCATTCGGAATTTCCTCAAATTTTTAAACCTAAAGACAAACAAGCATTTCATATCGTTTTAACTACGCATAATTCACGCACATCTCAGCGAATGATTGATTATGGAGTTATAAAAGGTGATGCAATAGAATTAAATTTAAATGAAGAAATTGAACTAACTAAAATAATTGGAAATATCATTTCAGAAAGTAAAATGAAATGTATTGCTTATAATATTTGCAAAGACCATGTTCATTTAATAGTAGTGTGTGAAGGAACCGAATTGACAAGTATTATACAGAAAATAAAATCAATAAGTAGTAAAGAGTTTCATCGGCTGAAAATCCCAATGGGTCATGACCCATTGGAGCACAAAAATCATCTTTGGTCACAAAAATTTTACAGAGCCAACTTAGATGTTTGGGAATTAAATACCATAAGCAACAAACCTGGATACATTTACAAAAGCTCATATTTACAAAATGCAATTGAATACATTAAGAACAATAGGGTAAAACATAATTTACCTCAAAGCAAAGAATTAGAAAAAACAATAAATAGTTTTTGTGTAGCAGAAGATAATGCATTCAAACCTGAACACAACGGCGGTTTTGATGTAGTGATTGGAAATCCACCGTACACATATAGAAAAGCAATTGAAGAAAATGAGAAAAATTACTTTAAAAACAACTTTATTTCTAATGAAGGAAATTTTGATTTATATAAGTTCTTTATGGAATTGCTTGTTAGACTTACATCGAATAATTCATATTCAAGTTTTATCGTTCCAAATACATTTTTATCAGCTTTAACTTATAAAAAATTAAGAGAAATAATAAATAGTAATTTTTCTGTAATCGAATTTTATGACTTAGGTTTAGAAATATTTGAAAATGTTGTTGTAGAAAGCATCGTATTTACATTAAGGAAGTCTAAAATAAAGATTCCAACTCAAATAAAAATACAAAGAGATAGATTAAGAGATTTTTCTAATTTACAAGATAGTTATGAAATTAACTTGCAAAAATATTTTGATTTAGACGGAACATTTAACATATACCTATCTGATAAACACGCTAAAATCATAGATAAAATTTCATTGAAAAGTACATCACTTTCAGATATATGTTATTGCACAGTTGGAATAAATACTGGTTATATAAAGAGTGAACTAACATCAAATTTTAAAATCGATGCACGTTTCCATAAAATGTTGAATGGGAAAGATATTAGTAGAAATTATGTTGAATGGAATAATGAATGGATAATGTACGATACTGACTTTGTTAAAAGTAAAGGTGAACTCGGAAGAGCATTGCCACCAGAATATATTTTCTTAGAAAACAAAATCTTAGTTCAAAGAACACGAAGAGGTATGAAAAGAAAACTAGTATGTTATTTTGATACAGAAAAATATTACAATCTGAATAGATTATCAAATATTGTTTTAAAATCTAAAGAGTATGACTTAAAATATATCTACATCTTATTAAATTCTCAACTTTTAGATTATTATTTCAATATTTACTTCAATGAATATGAGGTAAAACCTGCACATTTATCAAAATTACCAATCAAACAAATCTCACTTTCCGAACAACAACCATTTATAGAAAAAGCAGAAACGATGTTGCAAAAAAACGCCGAAATGCAAACCATAAAAAATAATTTTATAAAACTGTTGCAAAGTCGTTATTCAGAAATTAATATAAATACTAAACTCAGCAACTGGAATAAACTCACTTTTAAAGATTTCTCTAAAGAACTGGAAAAGCAAAAAATAAAATTATCCATTTCTGAACAAGCCGAACTCATGCAATACGTTGAACAAGAACATACCAAAGCCAACACCATACAACAAACCATCACACAAACCGACAAAGAAATAGATAACATGGTTTATAAGTTGTATGAGTTAACGGATGAGGAAATTAACGTAGTAGAAAGTCATTAAAATAACTCTATGTATCAACTTGAAGTTTATGAAAATATGAGGAAAGTATAATTAATGGTCTGCAAATATATTCAAGAATTTAGCCTTTAGTGGAACTTTGAACAACCTGTTTTTATTTTAGATAATAAAAACAAACCTCGTATTTGGACGCTAGGTTTTTATTTGCCAAATTTAAGAATATATATATAGTAACAGTAGGCGATAGAGAAAATCCACAATACAGCTGGCGAGCAAGTATTTACAAAAAATCAAATTCCAATTACCTTTATTGTACCTTACCAATATCAGAATTGGAAAGTGAATTTGGAAATAATATTTATGAAATGTATCAAAAAAGATGGGAATAAATAAAACGATTTAGCTCAATCTAATGGCGATACATCGCAAATGTAAATAACGCATTAAACTAATTAAAATTCTATTTTACTCTTTTTATTGGAACAAGGATTTTTAAAATCAACCTTTAAAAATTATACTTCAAATCTTTATCTTTGTCTTGCATGCAAAAACTCCCAACAATCGGCATCATCGGAGGTGGACAATTAGGAAAAATGTTCATTGAAAACGCTTCCAAAATGGCCATTCCAATCACCATCTTAGACAAAGACAAAAACTGTCCAGCGCATCCTATTGCTAAAAAACATATCGTAGGTAGCATTACGGATGCCGATGCCATTCAACAATTGGCGGACAGCTGCGACGTCTTAACTTGGGAAATTGAACATATCCATGTCGATAAATTAATCGATTTACAACAACAAGGAAAAACCATTATTCCCAATCCTCACGTTTTAAAAATCATACAAGATAAAGGCAAGCAAAAGCAATTTTATCAAGATAACAACATTCCAACTTCTCCATTTTTTAATGTAAAAAATAGGATCGAAGCAATAGAGAAACTTAAACAATCTTCCTTTAAAAAAGTAGCCATAAAATCATGTACTGGTGGCTATGATGGTAAAGGTGTCTTTATTGCAATGGTAAATGATATATTAGAAAACCAAACACACATTCCTTTTGATGGCGAATTGATGATTGAAGAATTTGTGGAATGCAAGAAAGAATTGGCAGTTTTAGTGGCACGCGACCAACACGGAAATAATGCCGTTTATCCATGTATTGAAATGGAATTTACGGATAGTAATTTAGTTTCCTTTTTAATTTCACCGGCAAATATTGAACAACATATTGAACAACAAGCACAACAAATTGCGTTGCAATGTGCAGATGCATTTAATAGTGCTGGGTTGTTTGCGGTGGAATTTTTTCTATCTCTAAAAGATGAATTGTGCGTCAATGAAATAGCACCACGACCACACAATTCTGCGCATCATACTATCGAAGGTTTTTATGCATCTCAATATGAACAATTACTACGCATTTTATTAGATAAACCATTAGCTTCTACTGCGATGCTACAACCTTGTGCAATGGTTAATATTGTTGGAGATAAAATTGGAAAATATCAACTAAAATATATGAAAGAGTTGATGCAGTTGGAAGGTGTTTATATTCATCTATATGGAAAAGAAGAAAGCAAACCAAATCGAAAATTAGGACATGTTACTATCGTAAATGAGGACCGCAATAAAGTGATACAATTAGCAGAAAAAGTGCGAACTTTAACAGCAATTGAACTTATTGATTAATAGAAACGAAATGTGTAATGCGAGAGATGAGAATCTCATCTCTAAATTCTCATCTCTAATAAATCTAATTACATGAAAAAAATAGCAATAATAATGGGTTCTGATAGCGACTCGCCAGTAATGCAAGAAGCAGCGAAAGTGTTGGACACATTTGGTATCAACTATGAATACACCATTATTTCGGCACATCGCACGCCGGAACGAATGTACGAATTTGCAAGAACAGCGCACACTCAAAATTTTGCTGTAATTATTGCTGGTGCTGGTGGAGCCGCGCATCTACCTGGTATGGTGGCTGCCATTTCACCCTTACCTGTAATTGGTGTTCCAGTGCAAAGTAAATCACTCAATGGATTGGATTCCCTTTTATCCATTGTGCAAATGCCTGGTGGCGTTCCAGTCGCTACTGTAGCCATTAATGGTGCAAAAAATGCCGGCATTTTAGCAGCACAAATTATTGCCGCTAACGATGATACTTTGCAAGAAAAAATCATTCAATACAAAAAACAATTAGAGCAAGAAGTGATAGAAAAAACAAAAAATTTTAAACCTTAGCGATTCAACTTATATTCACCACCTTAACTCTTTTCAATCACTATTGACATGAAACGGTGAGCGTTTTACTTTAATAAAACCATTTACTACTCACTATTCACCATCCTCAATCATCCAATCAAATCTCTAATTACCACACTGGCACTAACACCACCAAATGCTGCTGGCAAATACGAAATCGTTCCGTACGCAGAGCGTTTAAAATTAGTACCATCCGTTAATATTAATGAATCTCTGTTGGGTAATTCATCAGAGAAAACTACTTTAATTCCTTTATAAATTTTTTCTTTGCGCAAACGTTTGCGAATAAGTTTTACCAATACACAATTATAGGTTTTAGAAATATCTGCCACTTGCAATCTGGTTGGATCTAATTTTCCACCTGCACCACCACTCATAATTATTTTCTTTTGGGAACGATAAGCTGCTTTTAATAAATTTAATTTGGGCGTTATACTGTCAATGGCATCAATAATATAATCGTATTCAAATTGGTTGACTATTTCGTATGCTTTTTCAGGTGTCAAAAATTCTTTAATAACATTCAATTTTAATTCAGGATTAATGTCTTTTAATCGTGTGGCCATCCAATCGGCTTTACTGATACCATGTGTAGAAGCGAGCGCTGGAAGTTGGCGATTTCTGTTGCTAGGATCAACCACATCACCATCCACAATGGTCATGGTGCCAATGCCTGAACGTGCAATAAACTCAGCCGCATAAGAACCTACGCCACCTAATCCTACCACCAAAACATGACTGTTGTTTAGTTTCTCTAATGCCTCATCTCCTATTAAAATGCTGGTTCTCGAAAGCCAACTTTTATCTTGCATTTTATTGTTTTATAGCAAAGGTAAGAAAAATCTAAGGTTTCAGAATTTGTTGCGTCTAAAGAAAAATTGAAATGCAGAAAAATAGGCTAAACTAATTATCTTGCATACCGTAAAGTTGCACATGTTACAACATTTTTCATCTTCAAAAATAATCTGCGGCATTGATGAAGCTGGACGTGGTTGCATAGCCGGACCAGTAGTGGCTGCTGCTGTTATTTTACCTAAAAATTTTTCGCATGATTTCTTGAATGACTCCAAACAATTATCCGAAAAACAACGCAATGAACTGCGACCTCTTATAGAGAAAAAAGCCATTGCATTTGGTGTAGGAATTATAGACAATCATACCGTTGATGAAGTCAACATTTTACAAGCTACTTATCTGGCGATGCACCAAGCCATTGAGCAAGTAAAACAAAAAATTGATTTGTTGATTATTGATGGCAATCGGTTTAAATCTTATAAAAAAATTCCACATCAAACGATCATTAAAGGCGATGGAAAATACATAGAAATTGCGGCGGCATCTATATTGGCTAAAACGTATAGAGATGAAATTATGGAAAATTTAAGCTTGGAATTTCCCATTTATCAATGGCAAAAAAACAAAGGTTATCCAACTATTGCGCATCGAGCAGTGATTAAAGAAAATGGCAGTTGTATTTACCATCGCCAAACATTTCGTTTATTAAAAGAAGAGCAATTACGTTTATTTTGAAAAGAAAAAGCCCACTAAAAAGTGGGCTCAACTACTTTATGAAAAAAACAATTAACGTATAATTTTTTTAGATAATTATTCTATTATTTTAAGCTATAAAAAACATTGGTTTGTCGCCATAAACTACTACCATCTTGCATGTGAATGCCATACCAATCACCTTTTGCAGGGCTCGTTGCATTACCATCACCATTGGTATCTCCGCCACGAGTATCATCTCTTAATGAAGTAAAAATTACGGTAGAACTAAAATTCATTTCACTAGGTTTATTGTTGTAGCTATACCCAGAGCTGGTCGTCCACATCTTGAAAATTACATTGGGACCAAAATTTAAACTAGATGGTGCATCAACTTCTAATCCTTCCGTAACATAAGGTACTTCCGTAACATTGTAATTTACCGTAGTTCCATAACCGGATGTTCCATATAAGTAAATACAATTTCTACTATTTTTTTCACTTGGATTACTTGGGTTATGGAAGATATTACTTGGGTCAACGGTATAATAATTACTACAATTAAATGGAACATCATTATCATATAAGCTGTTATTAGTAAAAATTTGAGTGGCATTGCTACTATAAAAACCAGTTGAGAAAGCTTGTGCTTTATTTATAGCACCATTATTGGGTGCGGTATGAGCTATAGTGCAATGGTCAAACTTAAATGGATGTGCGTGATTTCCTCCACCGGAAGATATCGCATTACCTGTATTTCTTCCGGCATACAAAAACTTGCAATAGATAAATTCACTTCTTTCATCGCTTTGCAAAGAAATACCACTCCAATCTCCTTTTGCAGGCGATGTTGTTGTTCCATCACCATTACTATCACCACAATATGAATCATCTTTAATGGATGTAAAAATGATAGGATTACTTACTGTACCATTTGCCAATATTTTATCATCCCAAGTAGTTATGCTGCCATTTCCTTTAAATTTAACTATTACTCCAGCTTGAATGGTAAGTTGTGCGTTGATGGAAATATTTTTATTATCTATAAAATATACATTTCCACTTGTCCATGTTGTTGGAGAATTGATGTTTGAAGTTACATTCACTACACTGCAGCTTATAGGAATAACGCCTTCTGTATTAATGATAACTTCGTTTCCATAAGCAACTCCTTGGCTGTTTTTTGCGTAAGCACGTATATGATAAATATAGCCTGCTGCGAAAGGAGCTACGTCTGTTGAAAAATTTCCAGCTCCACTACTTATTGGTATCGTTACACCATCTGGGTCATCGATAACAGGATTGGTTGTTAGCGCAATAGCCACACCACTTTCTGTAACATCTGAACTACCTTGGTTGCTCACATTTCCACCCAAAGTATAGGTAGAATCGTTTACTTCTATGGGTGCATCTGTACTTAGTGATGCCAACCCTTCGGGATTATTTTCTTTGGTGCATGCAGTAATTAAACTTACCAACACACCAATAATCCATACTGATTTAATTAATGTCTGTTTCATGTTCTTATTATTTTAATGTTGAAATATGTTTACAAACTTATTTAAGAATGAGACAGAAATTTTCCTTAGAAATAAGGATATTTTTAATTCAATAAAAAATCCTTATAATTAAGGATATGATTATTTTTATATAAAAGGAAATTTGCATTGATGAAATCTATATCTCTAATACTTTTGTGCTTTTTATTGAGTTTGTATGCAGTGCATATAAATGCACACTCACTAGACAGTTTAAAATTAGCTTTTACCAATCATCAAAAAGAGGATACTATAAAAGCAACAATTTTAGTTGAATTAATAGATTGTTATTCCGACAACTATCTAGACTCGAGTTTATTTTATATTCAAAAACTCGAAACATTATCTAAAAAATTAAAGACAACGAATTATGATTTTCAGATTAATACTGCATATGCTGAATATTATTTAAATAAAGATAATTATCCTGCTACTATTTTACACTTGCAAAAATGCAAACAAATTGCATCTCAAAAAAATGATAAATTTCTATTGAGCAAAGTATTGAATAATTTATCGGCAACCTATAGCAAATTTGGTCAAAATCGATTCGCTATTGAACAAGCATTAGAAAGTTTAAATATTGCTATTGAAATAAACGATACAATAAATTTATCCAATAGGTATGCTACCATTTCTAGAATATATAATGACCTATCTGAATATGAAAAATCAATAGCAAATGGTAAACTTGGAATAAAATATGGCATAAGATATAAGCATATTAATGGCACTATTATTTCCTATAATAATGTTGCTGCTTCTTATGCAAGTTTGTTTAAGATGGATAGTGCTAATTATTATCAACTTCATGCATTAAAACTTGCTCGACAGTATGAAAATGTCTTTTATATTTTTGCTTCATTAACAAATTTAAGTTTCAATGACTATGCATTAGGGAAATTTGAAAATATTCCATCCTATTATAAACAATTGTCTGAACTTATTGAATTATATGAATTAAAAGAGGATAACACCATCTTGATTTATCAAAAAATAATTAAGAGTATTGAATATATAACACTAAATAAATTAGACTATGCCAAAGCGGAATTAATACATGGAATACAAATAGCTAAAAGTGTAAGAAATGATGACGCCATTGAGAATGCTTATGATTTACTGTCCAAAGTAGAATACTTAAGGCATGACATACCAAGTGCAGAATATTATAAGTTCAAAAAAGACTCTATAACGCGTCTAATATTTGCAAATGAATTAAATAATTTCGCACTTGATTTAGAAACAAAATATCAAACTCAAAAAAATGAAAATAAAATTCTAAAACAAAACAATCAAATTAAGAAAAGAAATTTATGGTTAATTATTTTATTCAGTTCTTTAGTTTTTATTTCGATTTCAGCTTTTTGGTTTAATAGATATATTAAACAGAAAAACAAAATTCTTGAAAAAGAGAAAATAATACATCAGAAAAAAATAATAGAGCTTGAAAAAGAAAAACAACTACAGGCCACTGAAGCTATTTTAAAAGGGCAAGAAAATGAACGCAGTCGCATTGCAAAAGACTTGCACGATGGTTTAGGTGGTTTATTATCCAGTGTAAAATACTCATTAAACGATATGAAAGAGAATGTAATTTTAAGTGCAGACAACGCCGCTTCATTTACTAGAAGTATTGATATGCTTGATTCCGGCATACAAGAACTCAGACGCATTGCACACAACATGATGCCGGAAAGCCTTGTTAAGTTTGGCTTAGATGCTGCTTTAAATGATTATTGTAATGCCATTACTAAAACCAATGTTTTGCATATTCAGTATTCTTCTTTGCAAATGGAAACATATAGTTCTGATATTAATGTAAGCATTACCATCTACAGAATCATTCAAGAGTTAATAAACAACACTATCAAACATGCCAAAGCAAGTGAAGTAATTGTTCAACTATCTAAAGATGAGAATTTCTTACACATCACGGTGGAAGATAACGGCATAGGTTTCAATTCAGGCGATTTGAATAATTTTAAAGGTGCTGGGTGGACGAACATTCAGAATCGAATAAATTATTTAAAAGGAAGATTAGATTTAGATTCCAACATCAATGAAGGTACATCTGTAAACATCGAAATACCATTAGCATGAATCCAATAAAGCTACTTGTTGTTGACGATCATTACATGATTGTTGAAGGTATCGTTTCATTATTAAAACATGAAACTGAAATAGAAATTATTGGCCATGCACACAATGCAGAAAGCTGTATGTCATTTTTACAACGACTACAACCTGATATTATTTTTTTAGATATTAATTTGCCAGACAAAAGTGGTTTAGATATTTGTAGTGACATTAAATCCATTTATCCGGCAATAAAAATAATTGCACTAAGTACATACAATCAACACAGCTACATACAAACAATGCTTAAAAATGGAGCAAATGCCTATCTATTAAAAAATGCCACAAAAGAAGAAATGATATGCGCCATAAAATCAGTAATGTCCAATAAACAATATTTATCTTCTGAAGTAGCAGAAACGATGAAAGTGAATCATAACCAACAATTACTATTAACGCGTAGAGAAAAAGAAATATTAAAACTTATTGCCGAAGGTTTAACCAGCGCGCAAATTGGAAATCAACTATTCATTAGCACTACAACAGTAGATACACATCGAAAACATTTATTAGAAAAACTGAAAGCCAGCAATACGGCCATCTTAATAAAAACAGCTGCACGAATGGGATTTATTTAACTCCATCTTTCATCCACAGTACTGCGGTTTGGATATTTGCCTAAGTGCACCTTATCCTTGAAATAATCCATAATTTCTCTCATATCTTTTTCCATATCTCCACTTGGATAAATCACTTTATTGATGATGGCTTCTTTCACTTCAAAATCTAAATAACCTAACGCAATCGGTACATTAGCGTTCAAGGCTATGTGATAAAATCCTGTTTTCCATTGCTTGCGTTTCCCTCTTGTTCCTTCTGGAGCAATCACCATGCAAACTAGTTTTTCTTTCTTAATGGAATTTGCCATGGCATCTACCAAACTCAAGCGATTCGTATCTCCTTTTTTAGGAGTTCTATCTATTGGAATAGCACCCAAATAACGAAGTAACCAATTCATTGGCCAAAAAAAAGCTTCTTTCTTTATGGCAATTTTAGCAGGAATACCAGACAATACAAATACAGATTTCCCTAAAACCATATCCCAAGCAGAAGTGTGTGGTACTACAATAAGAACACATTTATCCAATTGTTTAACGGCATCTACATTGTACGTCCAACCTTTAACAATAAGAATTATACGAGAAATCAGCTTCAGCATATATTTTTTTTAAGTTACAAAGATAATTGGAATCCTGTAAATGATTGTCATAAGTAACAACTACTTATTTTGGAGCATATCGCACATCAATACTAAACTTCTCCGGATGGCAAGGAGTAATATCTTTATAAAAGTCCATCATTGTACGCATGTCATCTTCTAAATTTGTTGGATATATAATTTTTCCGATACCGGCAATCTTATTTTTATAATCTAAATAGCCTAATAAAATGGGAACATTAGCTGCTTTTGCTGTGTACCAAAATCCAGTTTTCCATTCTGTACGTAAACTTCGTGTACCTTCTGGCGTAACCATTATATGCAACTCTTCATTTTCTTTAAATAAATTCGTCATAGCTTCTACCATACTTGGGCGTGGATCACCCGGATTTTTAGGGTTTCTGTCAATCGCAATGGCTCCTAAATCTAGCATAATACTTTTAAAAGGAAAACGAACCCATTCTTTCTTCACCGTAAATCGCAATGGCAATCCCATTAAATCAAAGGCTGCTTTAGCAATCGGCAAATCCATATTGGCAGTATGTGGTGCTGCTATTGTAATCGATTGTTTTATGCCTTTTATGGCTTCCGTCTTTAACTTCCACCCCAATATCTTGAAAATAAAAATAAATATCTTACGTATCATAATGAACAAAGATGCAATTATTTTCTCAAATATTAATTGACTAAACTCAAAACTATACAAAAATATAAGTAGTTACTTTTATGTAACATTCATACAAAATTGCACGACAGATAAAACATACTTGTAAAAAAATAGTTGCTATAGCAACTATTTTTAATTAATTTAGAAAATCAAATTTTGAGGCGGTTCTAAATTTTAATGGATGATTGATTTTATTAAAGGTTTTGAAGAAAAAGCTCCGGAAATAATCTTTGAATGGAATGATGCTCAAACAGATGCACAAGGCTGGTTAGTTATCAATTCTTTGCGTGGTGGAGCCGCTGGCGGTGGCACTCGAATGCGTAAAGGATTAACTAAGCACGAAGTCATATCCTTAGCCAAAACTATGGAAATTAAATTTTCAATTTCTGGTCCTAGTATTGGTGGTGCAAAGTCTGGTATTAATTTTGATCCTAATGATATTAGAAAAAAAGAAGTTTTAGAACGATGGTTCAGTGCCGTTTCGCCTATTTTAAAAAGTTATTACGGAACAGGTGGCGACATGAATGTTGATGAAATTGATGAAGTAATTCCTATCACCGAAGAATTTGGCATTTGGCATCCACAAGAAGGCATTGTAAATGGTCACTATCATCCTAAAGAAAAAGATAAAATTAATAAAATTGGACAGCTACGTGTTGGTGTTTCTAAACTTATTGAAGATGAAGATTATACACCTTCTAAAAAGGCTGGCTACTTAGTAGCTGATATGATTACCGGTTTTGGCGTTGCTGAATCAGTAAAACATTTTTATAAACTTTATAAGAAACAAGATTTAAAGTATAAAAAAGCAAGCATACAAGGTTTTGGAAATGTGGGTGCTGCTGCTGCTTATTTCTTAGCACAACAAGGCGTTAAAATAAATGCCATTATTGACATTACGGGTGCTTTGATTGATGAAGGCGGATTAGATTTTGAGCAAATCAAAAAACTATTTCTAGCACGAAAAAATAACAAACTCACACATCCTAATTTGATGTCGTTTGAACAAGCGCAAACAGAATTTTGGAAAACCAAAACAGATATTTTTATTCCGGCAGCCGGTTCTCGGTTTGTCAATGAAAACAATTTAGATGCCTTGCTAAAAGCAGGCGTTACAGTGATTTCATCAGGTGCCAATGTACCATTTAACGATCCAGAAATATTTTATGGGAAAATATTGCACAAAGCAGATGCAACTATTACTGTGATACCCGATTTTATTGCTAACTGCGGTATGGCACGTGTATTTGCTTACCTCATGCATAAAAATGTAAAAATTACGGATGATGCCATTTTTCAAGATGTATCAAAAATTATTCATCAAGCAATAGAAAAAATATATAAACAAGATAAACGAACTGTATTTCTGAGTAAAAATGCCTTGCGACTTGCCATTGAAGAATTATCGTAAAGTAACCATGTAATAATGTAGAAATATAATAATATGAAAAGCTGCAAAAAAATAATTGATTTATTATTTAATTAATTCATTTTAAAATTTTAAGTATGCCTATCTATCATCAACTTGGAAAGATACCACCCAAACGACATACTATTTTTAAATCGGAAGATGGACATTATTTCTATGAACAACTTTTCGGAACAGAAGGATTTCATGGCCATTCATCTCTATTATATCATGTACATCGACCTACGCAAGTAAAAGAAATTCTTTCTTCAAAGGATGTTACACCAAAGATTGCCATCGATAAAAATATCAAAGCATTATTGCTAAAAGGGTTTCAAATAAATGCAGAAGATGATTTTTTAAATAGCAGAAAAGATTTATTGGTGAATAGTGATTGTGTAATTGGGTTAGCGGCACCACGCCAATCATTAACCAATTATTTTTATAAAAATTCCGATTCCGATGAAATGATTTTTATACACAAAGGAAGCGGAACACTGCGAACTTTTATGGGAAATATTCCTTTTGAATATGGCGATTATCTCATTATTCCGCGTGGCATGATTTATCAGATTGAGTTCGACACAGAAGTCAATCGTTTATTATACTTGGAATCGCATGCACCTATTTACACACCTCAACGATACAAAAATGCTTCCGGTCAATTACTAGAACATGCACCATTTTGCGAGCGTGATTTAAAATTACCCAAACAACTTGAAATACATGATGAGAAAGGCGATTTTATTATCAAAATAAAAAAGCAAAATACATTACATGAATTTGTGTATGCCACACATCCGTTTGACGTAGTTGGTTATGATGGTTATAATTTTCCGTTTGGTTTCAGCATACATAATTTCGAACCGATAACAGGTCGTGTACATTTACCACCACCCATTCATCAAACTTTTGAAACCAATGCACTCGTGGTATGCTCTTTTGTTCCACGATTATACGATTATCATCCAAAAGCCATTCCAGCACCATACAACCACAGCAATATAGATAGCGATGAAGTATTGTATTACGTAGATGGCGATTTTATGAGTCGAAATAATATTGAACAAGGACACATCACACTGCATCCAAAAGGCATTCCACATGGACCAGCACCTGGTGCTATGGAACGTAGCATTGGACAAAAAGATACACATGAATTAGCCGTGATGATTGACACCTTTAAGCCTTTAATGATCACTGAAGAAGCGATGAAAATTGATGATGGGAAATACTATAAAAGTTGGTTGGAATGATTAGTGAATTTACGAATTTGATAATGAAGTATTGAAATAATGAAATAATTTTTTATTAAAATGAGGAGCTAAAAAAAATAAAAAATGGAAATAAAAAATGTAGAATATGGTCTCGAAAAAATTTTTTCAGATGCACAAGATTTTTTGCCTTTGCTCGGTACCGATTATGTAGAGTTATACGTAGGCAACGCCAAGCAAGCTGCACATTATTATAAAACTGCATTTGGATTTCAATCCTTAGCCTATTGTGGCTTAGAAACCGGCATTAAGGATAGAACATCCTATGTTCTAAAACAAGATAAAATCCATTTAGTACTAACCACACCACTCACTTCTGACTCGTCAATCAATCATCATATAGTCAAACATGGCGATGCTGTAAAGGTAATTGCACTTTGGGTAGAAGATGCGACAAAAGCATTTGAAGAAACCACCAAACGTGGCGCAAAACCTTATTTAACTCCAACTGTGGAGCGCGATGAACAAGGCGAAGTAATTTGCTCCGGCATTCATACGTATGGCGAAACCGTACACCTATTTGTGGAACGAAAAAATTATAATGGCATTTTTCTTCCGGGTTTTCAAGCTTGGAATTCCGATTACAATCCAGCCGCTATAGGCTTAAAATTTATCGACCACATGGTAGGCAATGTAGGTTGGAACGAAATGAACACTTGGGTAAAATGGTATGAAGATGTAATGGGTTTTGTCAATTTTTTATCATTCGACGACAAACAAATTCATACAGAATATTCCGCACTGATGAGTAAAGTAATGAGCAATGGAAATGGCAGAATTAAATTTCCAATTAATGAACCGGCAGAAGGCAAAAAGCGCTCTCAAATTGAAGAATATCTAGATTTTTATGAAAGTGCTGGCGTGCAACATATTGCAGTTGCAACTGATAATATAATTCAAACCGTAACTCAAATGCGACAACGTGGTGTTGAGTTTTTAAGTGCTCCACCACATAACTATTACGAGGAAATTCCAGCTCGTTTAGGGGAACATTTTCATAACTTAAAAGAAGATATTGCTACATTAGAAAAATTAGGAATTCTTATTGATGCTGATGAAGAAGGATATTTATTGCAAATCTTCACCCAACCTGTGCAAGATCGACCAACGCTATTTTTTGAAATTATTCAACGAATGGGTGCAAAAGGTTTTGGTGCCGGAAATTTTAAAGCATTATTTGAATCCATCGAAAGAGAACAGGAAAAACGCGGCACACTTTGATTAAATAACGTAGTAATGAAGTAAATAAATAATTATTGTTAATCATTATTACATTGATAAATTATTTCATTATTACATTAAGAAGATGAACTTTAACTACGGATTTATACTCGAATCAACTGCAAAAAAAATAAAATTGGAACTGCAACGCAAGTTCAATGAATTAGGCATAGATATTACCGTTGACCAATGGGTAGTCATGCATGAATTACATGTTCACGGCACACAAAACCAAGTTTCATTATGTGAACATTGTGCTAAAGATGCTCCTACTATTACACGCATCATAGAATTATTACTAAAGAAAGAAATTGTCAACAGAGATGCATGCAGTGAAGATAGACGACGATTCAATATATCTTTAAGTAAAAAAGGAAAAGTATTAGTGTTGAAATTATTACCATTGGTAATAGAATTTAGAAAACAAGGATGGAAAAATTTAACCGATAAAGATATTTCACACTTAGAACGTATCACAAAAAAAATACAAGAAAATTTATAACCTTTATGGATTTAAAAAGAAAAAAAATAACCTACATAAATCAAATTAAATTTTATGTAATCATGTAAGAAGTGGCCATTTGCTTCTATGATAAAATAAATGTTGAACAATAAAATACTGACATGACATTACAAGAACTTACAGCGAACAATGAACATTTTACCATTCACAATTTACCGTATGGTATCTTCTCCACACCCACAAAATCAGCACGTGCCGGCATTGCCATCGGTAATTATATTCTTGATTTAGCTAAATTAGCAGAACTAAATTTCTTCAACAATCCAAGCTTAAATGAAATTTTTAATCAAGCAACTTTAAATGATTTTATCGCATTAGGAAAAGCCATTCATCAAGAAGTACGACAAGAGATTCTCCAATTATTATCGAATGATTCTGCCTTTTTTAAAGAACAACATCCTGCATTTGTTTACAAACAATGTGAAGCAAAAATGCACGTTCCTATTCATATTGGTGATTATACTGATTTCTATTCTTCAGAAGAACACGCCAGTAATGTAGGGAAAATGTTTCGCCCAAATGCGGAGCCTTTGTTGCCCAATTGGAAGCACATGCCAATCGCTTATCACGGAAGAAGTTCATCCATCATCACTACCAATACAAACATAAAAAGACCAAATGGACAAGTATTAAATGGGAATAATGTTGAATTTTCTCCATCCAAAACAGTGGATATTGAGATAGAATTAGGATTTATTATTGGAAAAGAAAATGAACTTGGAGCACCAATAAACATTGACAAAGCCAACGAATACATTTTTGGTGCTGTGTTATTAAATGATTTTTCTGCACGCGACATTCAACGTTGGGAATACCAACCTTTAGGTCCATTTTTAGGAAAGAATTTTGCCACAGCCATTTCTCCTTGGATAGTTCCTTTTGATGCATTAAACGAATTTATTGCCGATGCACCGATTCAACTTCCAACAGTTTTACCGTATTTACAAGAACAAAATAGAAAAAATTTTGACATCAAAATTACATTTGAAATTGAAACAAGTACAAAACAAAAAACTACTGTTGCAAGCACCAATGCCAAATACATATATTGGACTGTTGCGCAACAAATTGCACATCACACCATAAATGGCTGCAACTTACGTGTTGGTGATTTATTAGGAACCGGCACTATTTCTGGCAAAGAAAAATCAAGCTTTGGTAGTTTGTTAGAATTAACATGGAACGGCACTGAGCCCATAAACATTGGCACTGAACAGCGTACCTTTTTGCAAGATGGCGATACGACCATACTAAGTGCTATTTGTAAAAATGAACATAAACAAATAGGTTTTGGTGAAGTTAGAAATAGGATAATATCCTAATAGTCATTTTGAGCAAAGCGAAAAATCTTTTGAAATAAGTATAAAGTCAAACCAAAGATTTCTCCTTCGTCGAAATGACATCCTAAAAAAAAAAAGAAATGTACCACTTAAAACAACAGTACGAAAAATACACCGACGAAGATTTTTTGGTTTGGAAACTCTTGTTTCAACGGCAACAAGTATTATTGCAAAATATGGCTTCCGCAGAATTTATAGAAGGTATGCAAGAAATGCATTTTTATGCCGAAAAAATTCCGGATTTCAGCCATGTTAATACGGTTTTGAAACAAACAACTGGCTGGCAAATAGAAGTAGTGCCTGGCTTAATTCCAGATAAAGATTTCTTTGAATTATTAGCCCATAAAAAATTTCCTTCCTCCACTTGGTTGCGTAAATTAGAACAATTGGATTACATCGAAGAACCCGATATGTTTCACGATTGCTTTGCACACATGCCATTACTCACAGAACCGTTTTTTGTAGATTATTTACAAGCACTTTCTAAAATTGCTTTACGATATATTGACGATGCATTAGCGATCGAATTAATTGGAAGAATTTATTGGTTCACGGTAGAATTTGGGTTAATCCAACAGGCAGATGGCATTCGAATTTATGGAGCCGGAATTTTATCTTCGAGTGGCGAAAGTATTTTCTGTTTAGGTGAAAAAGCAAATCGGAAAGCATTTGACGTAAAAGAAATCATGCAATTGCATTATTTTAAAAATCATTTTCAGGATAGATATTACGTGATTCAAACATATAAAGATTTGTTCGATGCGATTCCTGCAATTGAACAGCATTTAGAAATTGCATTGAAAACAATAGCACACGATAAGAAAATGAATGCATCAAGCTTAGATTTTAATTGGTAAATGTCATTTTGAGCCTAGCGAGATTTTTTTTGAATTTTTAGTAATATTGCATAAAAAGATGCTTCACTTCATTCAGAATGATATGAAAAAACAAACACTCAAACAAATCAAATCGAGCATACGAAAAAAACAACTTAAAGATGGTTTTTTTGATGGACGTTTTGCGCCAAAAACGCAAGCCAATAAAAAGAAAGTTTTAAATAAAAAACAATGTCGATTAAGAATTGATATGGAATAAAATAAAAACTTTAGTACTTACACTTCACACAAAGTCAAAAAATATGAAAAAAATAATACCTTCTGAAATAGGTCTAAAAGCAATTTCAAATTTTATAACATCTGCAGTAGTGCCTCGACCCATTGCATTTGTAAGTACCATAAATCAAAATGGTCAAGCAAATTTAAGTCCATTTTCATTTTTTAATGCCTTTAGTTCCGATCCACCTATCCTCATTTTCTCAGCGGCTAAAAGTGCATTAACCGGCAAACAAAAAGATACGTATCACAATGTAAAAGCCAATGCAGAATGCGTGATTCATATAGCAAACTATGCTATGGTCGAGCAATTATCTGTTACCAGCGGAGCGTATCCAAGTGATGTGAATGAATTTGTAAAAGGTGGTTTTACAGAAGAAAAATCTATACTGGTAAAGCCACCACGCATTAAAGAAGCACCAATTGCCTTTGAATGCAAAGTAACGCAAGTAATTGAATTAGGCGACAAAGGTGGCGCAGGCAACTTAGTCATTTGTGAAATGGTGATGATTCATGTAGATGAAGATTTATTAGACGAAAATGGAAATGTAATTGCCGAAAAACTCGATCCAATCGCACGCTTAGGATATAATAATTACGTGCGTTTTACCAAAGAAGATATTTTTGAAACACCAAAACCATTAAAAGCGTATGGCGTTGGTGTTGACGCCATTCCACAATGGATAAAAGCAGAAGAAGTATTAATAGGAAATGAATTAGGCAAACTGGCAAGCATTGCGGAAATTCCAAATAAAGATGAAATCAATAATGATTCTGAATTAGTAGAATTAATTTCCGACTATAAAGCACAAAGCATTCACGAAATAAAACGCTTATTAGAAGACAATAAAATCAAAGAAGCTTGGTTGGTATTGTTGAATGTGAAATAAGTTTCTTAACTTTACTTTATGGAACAGTTAGTAATAGATGTTTCTTCAAACGAAGATGCTCACTTAATTAAAGAGTTACTGAAGCGTTTTAAAAACGTAGAAGTCAATTCTTTTAATTCTAATATTTCAGAAAAAGAAATAAAATTCAGAATTCAGCAAGGAATTAAAGATGCTGATTTTGAAAATGTAAAGGAATGGAATACCGTAAAAACTTCTCTTTCCAATAAAATAAAATCTTACAAGAAAAAATAATGCTTAAAATTCTTGTTACAGAAAGAGCAGAAATTTCTTTAAATGAAATCATAGATTTCTACTTGATGGAACACAGCATAGAAAGAACAAATAAAGTGCTGAATAGTATTGATGATGCTTTAACAAAAATTGCTAAGTCACCTTTGCTGAATCCTATTTGTTTTGATATCAGAATGCCACAAGAAAATATTCGTCAGCTTATTTTACACAATACTTTTAAGATTATTTATCGCATACAAAGTGAAACTATTGAAATCATTGAGATATTTCACGGAAACAGAAATCCTGAGTTGTTAAGTGAGATAGAATAATTTTTCTGCACTTTCTTCACAGTTCTACCAATCATCCAATCTACTAAACCAGGAAAAAATCGTTTAAATAACAAACTCATTTTTCCATCCTAACTTGGAACAATCATTTTTTGTTTTTGCTGTATTCCATTTAAAACAGTATTTACTACAAATTCAGGTTTCAATAATTTTGCATTTTCTGAATTACCTTTAGTTCCGATCCACCTATCCTCATTTTCTCAGCTGCTAAAGTGCATTAACCGGCACCATTAAAAGCGTATGGTGTGGGCGTAGATGCCATTCCACAATGGATAAAAGCAGAAGAAGTATTAACAGGAAATGAACTAGGCAAACTGGCAAGCATTGCGGAAATTCCAAATAAAGATGAAATCAATAATGATTCTGAATTAGTAGAATTAATTTCCGACTATAAAGCACAAAGCATCCACAAAATAAAACGCTTATTAGAAGACAATAAAATTAAAGAAGCGTGGTTGGTGCTGTTGAATGTGAAATAAGTTTTTTATTATTTAAAAAAAACGGTTGCAAATTAGCAACCGTCACAAATTATTTTTTCTAATGGTATTTAATTATGGTGTAACGATTGGTTTTATTGGTGGCTGAATGTTTCCAGGAAGTGTAGTGCCTTTTTTACCGAAATAAAAATTAATGCTTTGGATAGTTATATTATTTTTATTATCCATTTCTAAACTTCCACCTAATGCGTTTGTGTATGATTCAAAAACAAATGGTGTTGCTTTATTATCAAATGTTTCTGTTTCTACTTTTCCTGTATTATCCGTTCTATTAATTGTGACATTAAAAACGATATTATTATCTGCCGCAGCAGTTACACCAGTCATCTTTGAAAAATCCATTGCAATTACAGTAGAACTAGTCAGTTGCTTAATATCTATATTAGGTGATTTATATAAAGTAGCATTTTTAGCATCCAATATATTATATTGAACACTTGCAGAATACGTATATGTCACACTAGAAGAAGTTGTTAATGATTGATCCCTAAAAGTCAATAAATTAATTAAGGTGGGTTGACAAGTCTTAGGTGTCGGGGTTTGGTCAAAATCGTTACTTTCGTTTTTCTTGTTATTTTCACAAGCTGAAACGAAAAAAATGGCAATAGCAACTACTAAAAAAATAAGATTCTTTTTCATATTGTTTGGTTTTATTATAATAAATGTACCTAAATATTCATGAAAATCAAAAAAAAAATGTAATATTGATAAAAAGGAATACTTTATATGAAATTATTCCCAACAAAAACCATAAAGAGAATTATACTATTTACCGGAATTTTACTGGTTGTTATATTGTTCTTAAATATTAAAAAATGTAACCCAACTTCAACTAAGAAAACGACCATTAGCAACCGTTCATTAAAAAAACCAACACATACATACACTAAAGCATTTTACTTGACCAGTGATGTAAAACCAAACATATTTTCAACTTCACAACAAGTAGAGCACATCAAAATTGCACTCTTAAAAGGACAAGATTGGGATGTACAGTTTTTTGATTATTTCGGAACCCTTTTTGACACAGCACTGCATCAATTCAATCGGCAAAACATCTATTTATATGACATAATTGGTCATGCAACACCTGGTCATTTTAGCAATTGGCCACTTTCAAAGGTCATTAGAGAAATAAATAAAAAATGTAAACTTGATACCAATACTATTATATATTTAAATGGATGCAATACTGGTTTAGCACAATTCAATTATATAGACACAAAATATTCATCGGCGCAAATTTTAGCCAATGAAACCGGTTGCATCGTTTATGGTTCCAGAGGATTCTTAACAGGAACTGCCGCACAAAATAATGAACAATGTTATCCTTCAGACAAGCAGGTTGATTACAGATATCCGAATGCCGTAAGAGATTCGGGCGACAATGTATGGTTTCGGTTTATACCTGTGAATATAAATAAACATTCAAAAGTTGCTTTGAGAGCATTTAATGACACTTATAAAATTGATACTAAAATTAATTTATTTCCTTCATTAGTGGATAATATAAAGGATAAAAAAATAGATTCGAGAACAGATAAAAGATGGTATAATATGTTTCCAGACATGATATTGGACTATGGAAATCAAAAATATGTTTTCTATAATTCTAATAGTATTTTACATATAGAAAATACCAATGAAATTTATTCCATAAAACCAGGCAGTATCGAAAAACTATTTGAAAAACTAAAAATAGAACGATAATGAAAGTATGTTTTAAGTATAACGTTCAATGATGAAGATTGAAACCATCAAACAAGCAGAAGAATTTATCTTCAATTATAATTGGTATGAAAGTCGTTCGCGTAACCAAACTGAAGAACTTAGCACCTTACAGCATTGTGAGCAAATAGCCATACAACACCAACATAAAAAATTACTTTATAGAACTAGAGCTTACCTAACCAGCTATTACACACAAGCCAATGAATTAGCACTTGCCATTAAAATAGGAACTAAAAATTATGAAGATTGCCAAAAACATAATTACGTGGACGAGTTATTATTAAGTTTATCCTTTTTAATATCCATATCACATATTTTAGGCAATTTTGCCCAATCAGAAACTTACTTAAATATTTGCAAAGAGTATGTTTACCAACTGAACGACATAAAAAAAATATGCAATACACATATTACATCTGCTATTCAATATAACCACAGCGGCGACATTGATAAATGCATACAAGAAAATGAAACAGCACTAAAATTTGCTCAACAACTCAACGATACATACACCATCGCTACTATCTATAATAATTATGCGTATCATGTAGTTGAAAAATTTCCGGACAAAGCAGAGCAACTCTTAAATGCAGGTGTCCAAATAATACACGATAACCAAAACGAACAATCAAACTATGATTTTATTTTGGCTCATTATTATTTAAATTATGCCATTGTTTATAACACAAAAAAAGACCTCGACAAAACCATACATTTTGCTACAAAAGCGATGCAATGTCTTCAACAATTAAATATTATAGATTCTTGTTTAGAAGCAGAAGCTATATTAGCCGATGTGTATTTGCAACAAAATAATTTTGAGCAATGTTTACAGCATCTCATTCAAATTGAAACAACAGCACTTCAATCGGAATCTAATCCTATTCTTTTGAAAGCTTATAACATATTTCATGAATTATTCGAACGTAAAACACAGTATAAAAATGCTTATACCTATTTAAAAAAATATCTACAAGTAAAAGAAAAAATTTACAACCAAGAAACAGAGAAAACCATCCGTAATTTGCAAATTACAAATGAAGTAAAAACCTATAAAATTCAAAAAGAAAATGCAGAACGCATAGGACAGCTCAAACATGAATTCTTAGCAAACATGAGTCATGAAATTAGAACACCTATCAATAGTATTATTGGCATCTGTTATTTATTACATCAAGATGAATTAACAGAAAAACAAAAAAACTATGTACATCGTTTAGAAAAAAGTGGCGAGAATTTATTAGGAATAATAACTGAAATTTTAGATATCAGCAAAATTGAAATCGGCAAACTGGAACTCAATCCAACACCAAATTACCTTTACGAGTTACTATCAAATACGTGCCAAATACTAGCTATAAATGCTGAAAATAAAGGGCTCAAATTCAGCACAGATTTTGACGAATTAAAAGATGTATTGGTTTTGGTTGACGCCATCCGATTCAATCAAATATTTAATAATATCCTTTCAAATGCCATAAAATTTACTCCAACAGGCAGCATAACCGTACAGGCACATTACTTACAACGAAGCCAAAAAAAAGTAAATATAGAATTTACTGTCAGCGATACAGGTATTGGTATTCCACCCAATAAAATGGAACATTTATTTGATCGCTACAAACAAGCCGATGTATCAATACATGCCAAATATGGTGGAACCGGTTTAGGTTTACCGATTTCAAAAAGCCTTGTAGATCTCATGGGCGGAACCATACACGTCAAAAGTGAAATAAACCAACAAACAACATTCACGATTTCTTTAGAATTTAAAACCATTTCTAAAAATGATTTAGACACAAAAAAAGAGATTCCTATCGAATTGCTGCGCAATAAAACAATTCTAATTGTAGATGATTTGGAAGATAACCGTAACATCATGAAAGAAATTTTAGTCTCATCAAAAATGGGATTAAATATATTGGAAGCCACCAACGGAAAACTTGCCATCGAATCTGTACAGCGTCAACATCCAGATATTATATTAATGGATTTAGACATGCCGGAAATGAATGGATTTGAAGCCACACAACATCTCCGAAAAAAATATCCAGATTCAAAAATTAAAATAATTATAACTACTGCTAGCTTACTAACCACTTCGGTTGATGAATTAATAGAAATGGGATTTAATGGCATTTTGCACAAACCAATAAAACCAGAACTTTTGTTTGAAACGCTTTGTGAACTTATTGAAACAGAAAACTAACTACGCATTATTTTTGTGCAGCTAGCATACTTCTCTTCATAAACCAATCTACCAAATTCGGAAAGAATCTTTTTAATAGCAAAGTTGTTTTGCCATCCCAACTTGGAATAATCAACTTTTCATTTTTTTGAATACCACGAATGGTTGCTGCTGCCACCATTTCTGAGCTCATCAACTTCACATTTCCAGCAATTGCTTTTGTTTCATTCGGCTTATGCTTATTCTCTACTTCAAATCCAGGCGTATCGGTATCAGGCGGACACAATATTGATACTCGAATATTAAATCGCAGCATTTCTTGTCGCAATGCTTCTGAAAACCCAACTATTCCAAATTTAGACATACTATAATCCGTGTAACCAAAAACGCCTAAATAGCCAGCAATGGAAGACGTATTTACAATGTGACCACCTTTTTGTTTCATAAAAGGAACCATTACAGAACAAGCATTCCACGTTGAATACAAATTTGTTTTTATCGTTTTATCAAAAATTTCCGGTGTGATGTTTTCAAAATAATCAGGCTGCGCAATGCCCACACAATTAATTAAAATATCAGGAATGCCATTTTCTGCGATGCCTTTATCAAAAACAGTTTTTGTATCATTAAAATTAGATGTGTCAACGCTGTAATAATTTACTTGCGATTTTGTCACGCTGAGGCACGAAACGTCTTTTTTAATTTCATCAACTGCACTTTCTAACTTAGCAACTGTTCTGGCAAAAAGTACAACATTATTTCCTTGTTGCGCAAATGCTTTTGCTATTGCCAAACCAATTCCGGAAGAACCACCTGTTATAAATATTGTTTTTATCTTGAAATCTTTCACAAATGAAATGTACAGAAATAAATGAAAATAAAAAACCTGCTCATTGCTGAACAGGTTTATAAATCATGCTAATCTTGTGTATCAGCTAAATCAGCGATTATTTACCACCTTTGCGTTTACGCTCGTTCTCATCTAAATAAATCTTACGCAAACGAATAGACTTCGGTGTTAATTCAACATACTCATCGCCTTGAATATATTCTAAAGCTTCTTCTAAAGAAAATTTAGTTACTGGAATTAATTTCGCTTTATCATCTGTACCGGAAGCACGCACGTTTGTCAATTGTTTTTTAATCGTAACGTTTACCACTAAATCATCTTGGCGAGAATTTTCGCCAATCACCATTCCGTTATACACTTGGTCACCAGACTCTACAAAGAAACGACCTCTATCTTGTAATTTATCTAAAGAATATGCAATTGCTTCACCAGTTTCTTTAGAAATCATAGAACCATTGATACGGCCTTTAATTTCACCTTTATGTCTGTCGTATTTAATAAAACGATGCGCCATTACCGCTTGTCCGGATGTTGCTGTAATCATTTCCGTTCTCAAACCAATTAAACCACGAGATGGGATTTCAAATTCCATAATGGTACGATTACCTTTCAAGATCATATTTTTCATATCACCTTTTCTTTGTGTAATCATTTCTATTGCGGTACCAGCTTTTTCTTCTGGTAAATCAATCGTTAATTCTTCCATCGGTTCGCATTTATGACCATCAATTTCTTTGAAGATTACTTGTGGCTGACCCACTTGTAATTCATAGCCTTCACGACGCATGGTTTCAATTAGCACCGATAAATGCAATACACCACGACCAAATACTAAAAAGGAATCAGCCGTTTCGCCTTGTTGTACACGCAACGCTAAGTTTTTTTCTAACTCTTTATTTAATCTGTCTTTGATGTGTCTGGAGGTAACAAATTTTCCTTCTTTACCAAAAAACGGCGAATCGTTAATCGTAAACAACATGCTCATCGTTGGCTCATCAATAGAAATCGCAGCCATTGCTTCCGGATTTTCCGCATCAGCAATCGTATCGCCAATTTCAAAACCTTCAATACCCACAACGGCACAAATTTCACCGGCAGGCACTTCATCTACTTTTATTTTCGCCATGCCTTCAAACAACATCAAATCTTTAATTCGTGATTTTGTAATAGCACCATCACGTTTAATTAATGCTACAGGCATATTTGTTTTCAGTGTTCCTCTAAAAACACGACCCACTGCAATACGACCAACAAAAGAAGAGAAATCTAAAGAAGTAACCTGCATTTGTGCCGAGCCTTCTGCTGTTTTGGGTGCGGGAATGTGTTCTATTATACAATCTAATAAATCCACAACATTAGTCGTTGGTTTTTTATAATCAACACTCATCCAGCCATTTTTTGCTGAACCATAAATAGTTGGGAAATCCAATTGCTCTTCCGTTGCATCTAATTGAAACATCAAATCAAATACTTTTTCGTGTACTTCATCAGGTGTACAGTTTTCTTTATCTACTTTATTGATAACTACAATTGGTTTCAAACCTAATTGCAATGCTTTTTGTAAAACGAAACGTGTTTGTGGCATCGGACCTTCAAAAGCATCTACCAATAATAAAACACCATCCGCCATTTTTAATACACGTTCTACTTCACCGCCAAAATCCGCGTGACCAGGTGTATCAATAATGTTGATTTTGTAATCTTTATATTTTACAGCAGCATTTTTTGCCGTAATCGTAATTCCACGTTCGCGCTCTAACTCATTGTTATCTAAAATTAAAACACCCGTATTTTCGTGTTCAGAGAATGTTTTGCATTCCCAAAGTATTTTATCTACTAATGTGGTTTTTCCGTGGTCAACGTGTGCAATAATTGCTATATTTCTGATGTTTTGCATATTCTTTTTATTGTTTGCTATTTATTTTTAAAAGCTATAAAAGTATTTCAATACGTTTTTATGGCTAAATAAACAGCTTTAATTTTTTATAAATTTAGGGTGCAAAGGTACGCACTTAAATCAAGATAAATTCCTGATTTAGAATAAGAAATGATTAAGAGAAACAGATATTCTCTAGTAGAATGGAGTGTAATAAAATTTTGATTCGTAATTTGTTACCAAATTGGCAACTCCATTTTTTGGCAGGTATTACCACTTGCCCACTACGAACTAAGTAAAACGGCTAAGAAGATTCCACGCATCGGCTTGTGTTCTCACAAACAAAAAAACTATCCTTTTTTGTTAGAAACAAAACGAGACAAGGTAAAAAATTATAATTTATTTATGCTTTCTGTCTAAACTTTGATAAGTTTATATCGTTAATTTACAGGATGTCAAACTCAATTTTACCACCAATAGCCGAAGAAGAAATCACCCACATCAACGTATATGGTGCGAAAGAACATAATTTAAAAAATATTGAGGTGCATATTCCGCGTAATCAATTTGTGGTCATCACCGGATTGAGTGGAAGTGGAAAATCATCGCTTGCTTTTGATACGATTTATGCCGAAGGGCAACGCCGTTATATGGAAAGTTTTGGCACGTATGCGCGGCAATTTGTTGGCAACATGGAACGACCAGATGTAGAAAAAATTTCGGGTTTATCGCCCGTTATTTCCATCGAACAAAAAACCACCAATAGAAATCCTAGAAGTACCGTTGGCACCACGACCGAAATCTACGATTTCCTTCGATTGCTTTATGCGCGAGTTGGTGAAGCTTACTCATTTAATACCGGAAAAAAAATGGTTCGGTTTTCCGAAGAACAAATTATTGAAGATATACTCAAAAAATTTCAAGATAAAAAAATTGCTATTCTGGCGCCTGTAGTCCGTGGAAGAAAAGGGCATTATCGCGAGCTGTTTGAAGACATTAGAAAACAAGGTTATCTGCGTGTTCGTGTAGATGGCGATACGCAGGAAATTCAACCAAAGATGCAGGTTGACCGCTACAAAATTCACAATATCGAAGTGGTGATTGACAGAATAAAAGTGCATTCTGAACACAGTGAAGCATCTAAAAATGAGGTACAACGATTGCGCGAATCCATTGCAAAAGCGTTAAAAGTAGGAAATGATTTATTATTTATAGAAAATTTAGATTCTACAAAAATTAATACTTCAGATACTATCACCACTTACAGCAAAACATTGATGTGTACAGAAACTGGCGTATCCTATGAAGAGCCTTCGCCCAATTCATTTTCTTTCAATTCGCCGTATGGCGCATGTCCACATTGCAAAGGATTAGGTGTTATTAAAACAGCCGATAACTCTAAAATTATTCCGGACGACACCAAATCTATTCTAGAACAAGGCATTGCTCCATTAGGTGAATTTAGAGATAATTATACCTATAAAATAATTCAACAAATTTACAAAGCATTTAAAGTAGATTTAAAAACACCGATTCATCAATTACCTAAAGCATGTTTAGATGTTTTATTATATGGAACTCAAGAGAAATTTGAAGTTGAAGCAAGAGAAAATCCAACAAGAAAATCGAGCAACACACATTGGAATCTATCGTACGATGGCGTCGTTAATCAAATCAATAAAACATTAGAAGATACCACCAGTGAAGCACTTCAACATTGGGCAGAAAATTATGTAAGCGAAGTAGATTGTTCAGATTGCAATGGAGCTCGTTTAAAAAAAGAATCTTTATGGTTTAAATTAGACCATAAAAACATCAGCGAAATTGCTCGATTGGACTTAAATGAATTAAACGATTGGATTAAAAATTTAGCGAAAAAATTATCTAAAAATCAAAATATTATTGCCAAAGACATTTTGAAAGAATTAGAAGATAGAATTGGCTTTTTATTAAATGTAGGATTAAATTATTTATCACTCAACCGACCAACAGGCACACTTTCTGGCGGCGAATCGCAACGCATACGATTGGCAACGCAAATTGGTTCCGAACTACAAGGCATTACCTACATTCTAGACGAGCCCAGCATTGGATTACATCAGCGTGACAATCATCGATTAATACTAGCTTTACGCAATTTAGCCGATATCGGAAATACAGTATTAGTGGTGGAACATGATAAAGATATTATGCTGGCATCCGATTATATTATTGATATGGGACCGAAAGCTGGCACACATGGCGGCGAAATTGTAGCACAAGGAACACCTAAAGAATTTTTAAAAAACAATTCCACTACTTCAAAATATTTAGCCAATAAAATTAAAATTAAAACACCTAAACGTAGAAGAAGTGGAAATGGACATAAGTTAATTTTAAAAGGAGCAACAGGTCATAATTTAAAAAATGTTTCACTTGAAATTCCTTTAGGTACTTTCACTTGTATTAGTGGTGTTTCCGGCTCCGGAAAATCAACATTAATTAATGAAACTTTATATCCCATTTTAAACCAATATTTGTATCGTTCACCATTCAATCCAATGCCATACAAAAGCATTGATGGACTAGCGTTCATTGACAAAGTCGTAGAAATTGACCAACAACCCATTGGCAGAACTCCACGCAGTAATCCAGCAACATACATCAAGTTATTTGATAAAATTAGAGAATTATATGCCAATATTCCTGAATCAAAAATTCGTGGTTACAAAAATGGTCGATTTTCTTTTAATGTGATTGGCGGAAGGTGCGAAGAATGTCAAGGTGGTGGCATGAAAATTATTGAAATGAATTTCTTACCCGATGTACATGTGCAATGTCCGAAATGCGTAGGCAAACGATACAACCGTGAAACATTAGAAATTAAATACAAAGGAAAAAGCATTTCCGATGTTTTAGAAATGTCTATTGAAGAAGCCTTACATTTTTTTGAACACCTTCCAGCCATCCAACGAAAAATACAAACACTCAACGATGTCGGATTAGGATATGTACGATTAGGGCAATCGGCAACGACATTAAGTGGTGGCGAAGCACAACGTGTAAAACTATCCGAAGAATTGAGCAAACGCGATACCGGAAAAACGATATATATTTTAGATGAGCCCACCACCGGTTTGCATTTTGAAGACATCAGTGTTTTATTAGATGTGTTGCAAAAATTAGTGGACAAAGGCAATACCATTGTCGTTATTGAACACAATTTAGACGTGATTAAAGTGGCCGATTATGTGGTGGATTTAGGACCTGAAGGTGGTCGAGGTGGTGGCGAAATAGTGGCAGCCGGAACACCAGAAGAAATAGCCAAAAACAAAAAAAGCATCACTGGAATGTTTTTGAAAGAGGAGTTGAAATAAAATTTTCCCGCTTGCCGTTGTTTTTATTGGTCGGTGTCCTCACCGACCAACATCAATAATTTCGTTTGGCAAGGATGATATCCGATAGTTAACATTATTTCAATGAGATTCCCTTTTACAAGGGAATGACTTTTTCCGCGCTGTTGTTGGTATGTAGCGTAGCTATGTGCATAGCGTACAAACAACAATAGATTTTTCTCTGTTGGTCGGTGTCCTCACCGACCAACATCAATAGTTTCGTTTGGCAAGGATGATATCCGACTGTTAACATTGAAATACCATTCTAAAAAAATTAAACTACGTTAATTAATCAACACTTTGAAGCTAATTAACTTAAGCTAAGGAAAAGCGCATTGCTGTTCACGTACTTTTGTCTATAAAATTTTAGTATTATGATAGCTCCTTCTAAATCAAACACACAACCTCTAAAAGTTAGAAATGTAAATTTCAAATTTGATAAAGTACAAAAGCATTGGATTTTAGATAGTGCCATCGCTACAAATTTTATCAACAGTATGCATGTGGTATTTCCCGAAGGTGAAAAGTTTTTTATTCGCAGTGTCCGTCGTTATTCGAAAGACATTAAAGATGTCGATTTAAAAAAAGAAATTAATAACTTCTGTGGACAAGAAGGTGTGCATGCTCGAGAACATCAACGTTTTTGGGAAGTAATGGAAGAACAAGGCTTACAACCCAATACATTTGGTAATCTATTAAAGAAATTTGCATTTGCAGGTAAATATAGTTATGAAACTATCAGCGTTGGTCTTTTAAATAAATTTAAGCCTAGATTGGGTGATAAGTACGCGCTTTCAGTAACCACTGCCTTAGAGCATTACACCGCTATTTTAGCACATGCATTATTTTTGGAACCGTTAGCAACCAATCAAAATATTGCACCGCAAATGCTGGAACTACTTCATTGGCATGCTGCCGAAGAAATTGAACACAAAGCGCTTTGTTTTGATGTACTGCAGCAAGTGGACGACAGTTATACTTTGCGTGTTTCAGGTATGGTCTTTGCAACCGTTTTATTATTCAGTTGCATTGGTGTTGGTCATTTTTATTTTATTGCCAAAGACAAAGACAAAAGCATTATCAAAATGCCATTTGAAACCTATATTCTATTAAGAACCATTGTTTTTGGTGAAATAGGCAAAAGCACATCCAAACATTTATTGAGTTATTTCCGAAAGGATTTTCATCCAAATGACATTAACGACCGTTATTTAACTGATAAATTTTTTGCAGACAAAGCGTATGCTTGAAAAGGGAATGACTTTTTCCGCGCCGTTGTTGGTATGTAGCGTAGCTATGTGCATAGCGTACCAACAACTATAGATTTCTCTATTGGTCGGTGCGACACCGACCAACATCAATAGTTTCGTTTAGTAAGGATGATAACTGATAGTTAACATTATTTCAATGAGATTCCCTTTTACAAGGGAATGACTTTTTCCGCGCCGTTGTTGGTCGGTAAAGACAATATCCGATAGTTAAAACCGATAGTTAATAACTAACAACAAATCTATATCTTTGCACGTGAGATGAGTTTTGTTTTTCCATGGTTTTTTTTAGCCTTATTCACGCTTACCATTCCGGTAATCATTCATCTATTTTATTTTAGAAAATTCAAAAAGGTTTACTTCTCTGATATCCGATTTTTAAAACAAGTTCAAGAAGAAAAATCTACCATTGAAAAATTAAAAAAGAGACTAGTTCTTGCCTGTCGATTATTCGCATTATTTTTTTTAGTATTAGCATTTTCCCAACCATTTATCGGCACTAAAAAGAATAACCTTGAACATCAAAATAATGCGATTGCGCTATATATCGACAATTCCTTTTCCATGGGATTAAAGAAGGATGGCGAAGCAGCAATCGCCATAGCTAAAACAAAAGCTCAAGAGATTGCAAAATCTTTTAGTGACGGAGATAAGTTCGCTTTACTTACAAATGATTTGGAAGGAAACCATCAACGCTGGATGCAAAAGCAAGATTTCTTAGATGCCATTAACAAAATAAATCTATCGCCAAATACACTTTCCGTGCATGCTATTAGCAAAAAACAAGCTGCACTTTTTCAAAATATTGGCAACCATAATAAGCTTGGTTTTGTGATCTCTGATTTTCAAAAAAACATGTTTACTAAAAGTGATGACACATCATTTACAGCACATTTTTTAGCCGTCAATGGAATACCGGAAAAAAATATTTTTGTTGATTCTTGCTGGTTTGAACAGCCTGTTTTTACACGTACTGCAAACAATAAATTAATGGTACGCATTAAAAATTCCGGTTCTTCAAATGTTGACAAATTGCGTGTTTCCATAAAAATCAACAAAGAGATTAAGGCAATCAATGACATCAGCATCGCTGCAGAAAGTAGCATTGTAGATTCATTTACAATAAGTTGCTCACAAACTGGCTGGCAACGTGGCGAAATCTCTTTTAACGATTATCCTATTACCTTTGATGATCATTTTTATTTTGCTTTTGAGGTAGCTGCTAAAGAGAACGTTTTGTCTATAGAAGATACTGAAACACCCAATAATGTTGCCGCTGTATTCAATAACGATGTACATTTTGGCTTCGACAAATCAAATAAAGGACAACTCGATTATTCTTCATTCAAAAATTATTCATTAATTATATTAAATCAATTGCAGGAAATTAGTGCCGGCTTAGCTGCAACATTAAAAGAATACTTAAGTGCTGGTGGAAATATCTATGTTATTCCAAACACTACTAGCAATATTACATCTTACAATTCATTTTTTGTAAATAATGCGATTGCTACTTTAGGCGAACTACAAACAAAACAAGGCGAAGTCACTCAAATAAATACACAAGAAGAGGTGTTCAAAGGCGTTTTCAATCAATTGCCTCGAAACATGGAAATGCCTAAGATATCTAAATTTTATCCCATTTTATCGAATAGAAATCATAACGAACGACAAATTTTGTCAACTAATTTAGGTAGCACTTTAGTTTCCAAATTTGAGAGTGGCAATGGGTTCGTTTACCTTCAAGCAGTTCCATTAAATATTAATTTTTCAAACTTAGCATCAATGGCCTTATTCGCGCCTATGTTGTATAATTCAGCGGTGTACAAGAAAAATAATCAACTTTTATTTTACACCATTGGCAAAGATAATTTATTGGAATTTAAAAACAACAATCATTCCAATGAACGCGTTTATACTTTTTCCAATGGAATACACGAATTTATTCCGGAAAATCGTTCCGTTGGAAATACTACGTTATTAAGAGTAAATACTACATTGCCTTCAGACGGGATTTACACCATTAATACCAACAATCAAACTATTGGATGGGCCGCATTTAATTTTAACAGAACGGAATCTGATTTAAAATTTGCAAATAAAGATGAACTAAAACACGCATTTAGTCATAAAAATCAATTATTGTTGGATAATACAAAAGCTAATTTAGCAGCAGAAGTTAAACAAATAAAAGATGGCATTTTGTTATGGAAAGTTTGCGTAATTTTGTCTTTATTCTTTTTATTGGTTGAAATTTTGTTGATTCGATATTGGAAAGGATAAACATCAATTATCAGATTTTAAAAAAATGAATTACTTATTAAAAAACATAACACTTTTTCACATCGCACCTGATTACAATGGGAAAAAGATGGATGTATTTATAGAAGATGGTAAACTATCGAAGATAGCTCCTTCTATTGCGATGGAAAACATGGAAACACACGATTTCACTGGTTGTTCTATCACGCAAGGATTTTGCGATTTAATGGTCAACATCAACGATCCTGGATTTGAATATCGTGATGATATGGAAACCCTAGCAAAATCGGCTGTTGCAGGTGGTTTTACTACCATTGGTGCTTTGGCAAACAATCATCCTATTACGCAAACTAAAGCTCAAGTAGAATATATTTTAAACAAATCAAAATCAACGCCAATTTCATTTTTACCCATTGGTGCCATTACTGAAAATTTTGATGGAAAATCTCCAACTGAAATGTTGGATATGCATGCTGCCGGCGCAGTTGCGTTTGCTGATGTGCCACACAGTATTAAAGATAGTGGTGTTCTTTTACGCGCCTTGCAATATACAGCACCATTCGATGGCTTAATTATTGCTACACCATTCGACAAAACATTAGTAGGTGAAGGACAAGTGAACGAAAGTGAAATTGCCGTGCGCATGGGCATGAAAGGCATCACTAATCTATCCGAATTTGCTGCGCTTCAACGCGATATCGAAATTTTAAATTATGCTGGTGGTCGTTTGCACGTAGCTGGAATTTCTACTAAAGAAAGTGTGGAGTTAATTCGTCAAGCAAAAGCAAAAAACTTAGCTATTACTTGCTCTGTTTTTGTACATCATTTAATCAGCGATGAAAACGATGTAAAAACATTCGATTCCAATTATAAAGTATTTCCGCCACTAAGAACCAAAGAAGACCAACAAGCATTAATTGATGGACTCTTAGATGGTACCATTGATTGCATTTCTACCCAACATACACCATTATCCATCGACGAAAAAAATGTAGAATTTGAATTAGCAGACTATGGCATGCTGGGTTTGGAATCTGCATTTGGATTATTGAATAAAAAATTAGGAAATATAATTTCTAAAGAAAAAATGATCGAATTATTGGCAATATCTCCAAGAAACATCATACAACCAAACGCAATAAATACTGATTTTGTAATTTTAAACTTTGAGGAAGAATATGTGTTTACAGAAAAACACATTCAATCAAAATCAAAAAATTCACCTTATATCGGCAATACGTTAAAAGGAAAAGTAAAAGCTGTTATCTCAAAAGGAAAAATGATATTCAATAATTAAATGGAACCAAATTCGAACGCATCCAACAACCCAAGAGGTGTTTTAAGTGGCTTTATGATAGCCATTGTATCCGCATTGTTCTCAACCGTTTTTTATGTGACTTTCACGCTATTGGCCTATACCAAAAAAATGCCATTTGGGCAAGCACAAGTTGTCGTATTACAAATCATTTGCATCATTATGTCGGTTATTTTAGCGCAATTTTTAGCACGAAAAATCCAAGGCAACAAATTAAGTATGCTACAAGCATTGCTTAGTGGATGGCTCACCAGCATGATGTTAGCCATTTTTATTTCCTCCTTTTTTACCATTTTTTCAAAAATAACTGGATTAAACATTATGCCGAAAGGCGCATTTGCCATGTTGTTATTATTATACAACGGCTTAGGCTTAGTTTGGTCAATTATCATCGGTGTTTTCATGAGAAAAGAATAAAACACTTTTTCTATTTGGTTACACAAGTGAATAAAACTATTTTTGTATTAAAATCTGAATTCTAAAATCATAAATTGAATATTTCAATAGTCATACCATTACTTAACGAAGCAGAATCCTTACCTGAATTATTTTCATGGATAGAAAAAGTTATGCAAGAAAATAATTTCTCTTATGAAGTAATAACCATTGATGATGGAAGTAGAGATAATTCTTGGGAAGTCATCCGTCAAGCAGCACAAAAAAACACCCACATCAAAGGCATTCAATTCCAACGAAATTATGGCAAATCTGCAGCCTTACAAGTTGGATTTGAAGCAGCACAAGGCGAAGTAGTCATCACGATGGATGCCGATTTACAGGATTCGCCGGATGAAATTCCAGAATTATATAAAATGGTTACTCAAGATGGCTTTCATATTGTTTCTGGCTGGAAGAAAAAACGCTACGATCCGATTACTAAAACCATCCCAACTAAATTATTCAACGCCGCAACGCGTTATGTTTCAGGCATACACAACCTACACGATTTTAATTGTGGACTGAAAGCTTATCAAAAAAAGGTAGTAAAAAGCATTGAAGTATATGGCGAAATGCATCGGTATATTCCAGTCATTGCAAAATGGGCTGGATTCGATAGAATTGTGGAAAAACCAGTAATACATCGAGAACGGAAATACGGCAAAACAAAATTTGGCATTGAACGATTCATCAACGGATTTTTAGATTTAATGAGTATTACGTTTGTTGGAAAATATGGCAAACGACCGATGCATCTTTTTGGCACCTTAGGTGTTTTATCTTTCTTTTTTGGTATTTTAATTTTGATTTATTTAACCATCACCAAAACTATTTTTGGTGTAGTTGGCATGACTGATAGACCGATATTTTATCTGGGAATTTTAACGATTATTGTAGGCACACAATTGTTTGTTGCCGGATTTTTAGGTGAGCTCATTGCACGCAATGGTACCGAACGCAATACCTATTCTATCGGAGAAAAAATAAATATTTAGCATCGTTTCTATTAATAGAAAATGGAAATAAATTACACATTTAATCCTATTTTAATCTTTTTATTTTTAGTTATCAAGGAACTAGAAACTCACCATAAATTGGATAATGATCGGAAATTTCATTATCAATAATTTCAAATTTATAGGTGTTGATATTTTGAGAGGTTAACATATAATCTATTCGGATAAATGGAATTTGACCATTGTATGTATGGCCAATGCCAAAACCACATTCGATAAATACGTCTTTCATTCCTTTTGTAATTTTATTCATTACATACGAATTGGGTAAATCATTAAAATCACCACAAAGAATGATAGGTTTAGTTTGTTGATTCAAGAATGTTTTTAATTCAATGGCTTGATTGGTTCTTCTGTCAAACCCTTTTTTCAATTTTACAAAAATACTTTTTGCGCCATGCTCATCTAAATCTTGAGTTTCTCTAAATTCGGCAATGGTTTCGTATTCTTTTTTATCAAAATAAATAGATTGCAAATGCACGTTCACAAAACGTACGATGGTATCACCTATTTTAATATCTGCGTACAAGCCTTTAAACGGTTTTTTTCCATATCCGGTTTTAAAATTTTGTTTCATGATATTGCCATGTTCCAAAATGGGATATTTAGAAAAAATGGCAATTCCCCATTCATCCGTTTCGCGAAGCACTAATTCGCGGGTGAAAAAATAATGACTATATCCTAAATCTTTTAATTGTGTAATGGTATTAAAGGCTTTAGTGGTATCATTATAAAATTCTTGAAAACAAATGACATCTGCATCTATTTTTTGAATCATTTCAAAGGTTATTTCTTTCGATTTTTCGTTGCCACTCCAGTTATACAAATCAAAATCGCGAACATTATAGGATAGAACTTTTACTTTTTGTGTATTTTGACTTATTGGAACGGATGATTGGATATTCGTAGCAAATAATCTAAAGTATTGTGGTAAACAGGCCGAAATTGCCAATAAAGAAACAACAGCAAAATATCGCCTGCGCAATATCCAAATAAAAACGAAAAGCAGGTTGATAAGGGATAAAATTGGCAATAATAATCCTAAAAAAGGCATTACCCAAAATTTATCTGGACTGATATACGAAGCGGAAAGGCTTATTAATAATAACAGGACAAAAATGACATTCACTGTTCGTGACGTAAAGGATAAAAGCCATTTCAAAAATTTCATTCAGCAAAATAATTAAATAATCCTAAAAACATACTGAATTTATGTTCAATCTTCTTGACTTATTTTAAATAAAAAATCTTTTTCTTCTTTCGTTAAACTATCATAGCTAGAGCGATTAATCTTATCTAAAATCTGATCTAATTGTTCTTGTTTGCTCAATGTATTTTTAGTCTGGCTGGAATTGGTATTTTTTGTTTGACTAGAAGTAGTGTTTGAAGTATAGGCATATTCCTTTTTCCTATATGTTACTTTAAGCTCATTTTTCTCTTTAAAAAGCGATGACCAAAAGTCAGCAATAATAAAAAAAGGTCGTGCTAAATCCAAACCACTTTGTAAAAATTTGATATAAACAAATCCAAACAGCGCTCCACCTAAATGCGCAATATGACCGCCGGCATTCCCATGTTGTACATTTATCAAATCCAACACTAAATAAGCTAAGGCTATCCATTTTATTTTTACAGGTCCAAAAAACAATAAGCCTAGTTCATAATTAGGCGCAAGTGTTGCTGCTGCCAAAACCATTGCCATCACTGATGCAGAAGCACCGATGCAAATAGATGCCGACACAGAGCCGGCAAATATTGGGAAAACATTATACGCCAACACATACATCAATCCTCCACTTATGCCACCTAACAAGTATATAGGAAAAATTTTGGGCTTACCGATTAAATCCTGAACTATCTGCCCAAACCAATACAAGCCTAACATATTAAAAAGTATATGGAAAAAATCAACATGCACAAACATGTAGGTAAAAATAGACCAAGGTTGATAGAGCCATTTTAATACAGATGCTGGCAATGCCAAAAAATGAACTACATTAAAAGGTAGGCTTTTGGCCATTAAAGCAAAAGGTAGGCTAATTAAATTAAGCGCTATAAATACGGCTACATTCAACAAAATAATTTTGATAAGCGTAGAACCATATTGGTATTGCCATTTTATGTCTTGCCAAATATTCATCGTTAATAGAACGTACTTTTGTTGGTTTTATTCCAATATAAAACTAATAAAAATCCAAATATTGCGCCACCAATATGCGCAGTATGTGCAATATTTCCAATACCAGTTTGAGCAAACATAATATCAAATCCAATTATAACCATTGGAATCATATACTTTGCTTTAATGGGAATAGGAATAAACATAAATGCCAATGGTGCATTAGGGAATAAATAGCCAAATGCTGCCAACAAACCATATACCGCACCACTTGCACCAACCAAGCTGGCATAATAAATTTGACCTAAGCTTTTAACAGCAGACTCACTTAATGTTGCTGGCAAATTTGTTTCATTCGTAAAAAAGACATCGCCAATATAATAATACGCCATTCCTGCATTGATAGCAATATAAAAAGCTATGGCACCTAAGCCTGCAAACAAATACAAGAATGCAAATCGTTTGCTGCCTAATACATTTTCTCTTTCTAAAATGGAGCCAAAGCTATACAAGGCAAACATATTGAAAAGGATATGCATAAATCCGCCATGTGTAAACATGTGTGTAATTATTTGCCATGGTTTAAAATCGGGATTAGTGGGATAATGCATCGCCAATATATCTGTCAATTCCGGATAAATTAAACATGCCACAAATACAAAAACATTGAGTAGTATTATATTTTTTACAACAGGCGTTAAATTATTCATGTTTATATTTTATTCATTTAATTTTTTATAACAAGTATCACGCACTTAATGTTTAACCAAAAACATGATTCAAACAGTTACTTGTATATTTAATTGCCAAATTTTCGTTCAATTTCATCAAAGCTATATTGTGTAAACGTTGCCAAACCTATTGGACTTATGGTTGGTTGTTCACAAGCAAACAATTCATCTATTAATTGTTGCATGGAATTTCTGTCCATTGATTTTCCAGATTTTATAGCGGTTTGATAGGCTAATGATTTCGCCACGTTTTTACGTTTATCAAATTGTTCTGTAATCGCACTATTTTTATAATCTTCTAGCAATTTTTCAATTAAAAGTGTTTCGTTTTCATCTTTTAAATCACTCGGCATGCCATGAACTACAAAAGTGGTGCCACCAAAAAATTCAATATCAAAACCTAATAATTTAAAATCTGGCAAAAGCTCTTTTATAATTTCAGCATCACTACTCGATAATTCTAATGATTTTGGGAATAAAATGCGTTGAGTAGTGGCAGGTTGATTATTTAATTTTCTCAAATATTTTTCAAATAAAACACGTTGATGTGCTTTATGTTGGTCGATTAAAATAAAGCCACTTTTTATTTGTGTTAAAATATAGCGTTCATGTAATTGAATAGGTTCAAAACGTTCATTTTTAAACGGATTATTGGATAGTTCATTTTCTTCTTCTAATGCCAATAAATCCATTTTACTTTTAATCGTAATGGCTTTTTCTTCCGTACTTTCGTCTAATTCATACAGCTTTTTCCAATACTCAAAATTATTAGTGGTAGTAGGTGATATAGCACGTTGAGAAGTAGCAGGAATATCTTTATCAAAAGGTGAATAATAAGAACCACGTGTATGGCTATCGGAATTTAATTTTGATTGAACCACGGTAAACGGTTGTTCATTATATACACGTTCATCTACCAATAAATTAAACGTAGATTCATGCTCGAAATCAATGGTTGGCATCACACTGTATTGCGACAAACCATGTTTGGCGGCTGCATTTAACAATAAATAAACGGCTTTTTCATCTTCAAATTTTATTTCTTGTTTGGTGGGATGAATGTTGATGTCAATTGCATTAGGTTCAATGTCTATAAATAAGCAATAAAATGGAAAATTTTTTTCTGCCATCAAGCCTTCATAGGCTTTTGAGATGGCATAATTCAAGAAATTATTTTTTATAAATCGATTATTGACAAAGAAAAATTGTTCGCCACGTGTTTTTTTGCTCACATCTGGTTTGCCAATAAAACCACGCACACTCACATAATCCGTAATTTCTTCTATTGGCACCAATTTTTCATTATAATTTTTTCCGAAAATGCTTACAATGCGTTGGCGTAAATTCGAAGCTTTCAAATGATACACTTCCAAGCCATTGTGGTGTAAAGAGAAAAAGATGGAAGGATTTGCCATCGCCACATGTATAAATTCATCAATAATATGCTTGGTTTCAATTTGGTTGGATTTCAAGAAATTGCGTCGCGCTGGCACGTTGTAAAATAAATTTTTAACTGAAATAGACGTGCCGGAATTAGTGGCAACAGGTTCTTGCAATACCACTTTCGAACCTTCAATTAGCAAAATTGTACCAATATCTTTGTCGTGTAATTTAGATTTAAGTTCTACTTGTGCTATAGCAGCAATACTTGCCATAGCTTCACCACGAAACCCAAATGTGTATAAAGAAAATAAATCTTCAATTTGTTTAATTTTAGAAGTAGCGTGGCGTTCAAAACACATGCGCGCATCGGTTTCACTCATACCACAGCCATCATCTACTACTTGAATCAAGGCACGACCGGCATCTTTAATAATTAACTGAATACTTTTAGCACCAGAATCCACGCTGTTTTCCAATAATTCTTTCACCACCGACGCGGGTCGTTGTATCACTTCTCCGGCCGCTATTTGATTAGCAATCGCATCAGGTAAAAGTTTTATTTTATCAGACATAATATGCAACACAAAATACAAAATCCTTGGCTTTCTGCCGAGTTAAATGCAGTTATTTTCATGTTTTAGTTTTCAACTACTCAATATCCACGTCCGTTTAGAGTTTATAACATCTTCTATTTAATTATTTTAGTATGTTTGGGAAATTAGGATTAATTTTTGATGATTGTAGAAATATGAACATGCGTTTTATTAGATTATTTTCTTTTACTTGTAGCCTACTACTTGCCATCGGCTCCGCAAAAGCAGTAGCACCTCCATATTTAATAGACACCAACCAGGTTTGGGTAGATTCTATATTAAACACCATGACTTTAGACGAAAAAATTGGCCAACTCTTTATGGTGGCGGCTTATTCCAATAAAGACGAAGCTAATTATAAAACCATCGACAAATACATTAACGACTATAAAGTAGGCGGCTTAATCTTTTTCCAAGGTACTGCACAAAAACAAGCAGAATTAACCAATAGATATCAAGCACAAAGTAAAATTCCATTGTGGATTGGGTTTGATGGAGAATGGGGTTTGGGCATGCGTTTAGACAATACTATTTCCTATCCACGGCAACTTGTTTTAGGTGCAATCGACCAACCCAATTTGATTTATAAAATGGGCACCGAGATTGCCCGACAAATGAAACGCATCGGCATACATATCAATTTTGCTCCGGTGATTGACGTCAATAGCAACCCCAACAATCCCGTGATAAATGACAGAGCATTTGGTGATAATAAATTTAGCGTTACTCGAAAAGGCTTAGCCTATATGCAAGGCTTACAAGACCACCACATATTGGCAAGTGCTAAACATTTTCCCGGACATGGCGATACCGATGTCGATTCGCATAAAGACCTACCTGTTTTAAAACATGACACAAAACGCTTAGAATCAGTAGAACTATATCCATTTAAACAATTTATTCGCTATGGAGTTGGCAGCATGATGGTGTCGCACTTGAATGTATTAGCCTTAGATGGCGCGCCCAATTTTCCCGCAACATTATCGCCTAAAATTATACAACAAAAACTAATTGACTCCATGGGTTATCATGGATTAATTTTTACGGATGCCATGAACATGAAAGGTGTTGCCAAGTTCTATCCATCTGGCATAGCAGAAGTAATGGCAATCCTTGCTGGCAATGATGTAATGTTGTTTCCGGAAGATGTGGACAAAGCCTTAGAAGGTGTTCGTTGTGCAGTTTTGCAAGATTCTATCATCACAGAAGCACTCATCAATAAAAAAGTACGAAAAATTTTAGCGGCAAAATATTGGCTAGGCTTAAACCATTATACACCAATAGATTTAAATGGTATTGATGCCGACATTAACAGTGAAAAAGCGAAATTTTTGAAATATGAGTTATTGGAAAATGCCATTACCGTAGCGCATGATTCTGCACGTTTATTGCCCATTTTAAATCTACAGAAACGCATTGCACATGTTGGCATTGGCAGCAGCAAAGCCAATGCATTTTCTACTACATTAGATAAATATACACAAGTAGATCATTTTTTCATTCCGAAAGATGCATCGACAGCTGTATTTAATGAGGTATTTAAAAAATTAAAAGAGTATCATTTAGTGATTGCCGATGTGCAAGATATGAGCCGCTTTGCCGCTAAAAATTTTGGTCTTACAGAAAATTCAATCTCATTTTTAAAACAAGTAAACAAACAAAATACCACTATTTTAACGGTGTTCGGTTCGCCTTATAGTTTAAAATATTTTCAAGATTTTAATACGATTGTAGTGGGCTATACCGATGATGATGATGCCAAATCTATCGCGGCTCAAATTATTTTTGGCGCACGTAGTGCTGAAGGTACCTTGCCTGTTTCAGTAGGCAAATTTCAATACGGCGATGGAGAATGTACGCCTTCCAATATGCGCTTAAAATATGGCAGTCCATTAGAAGTAAATATGGACATCAACAAGCTTAAAAAAGTAGATAACATCATTTACAAAGCCATCGAAGATAAAATTTTTCCAGGAGCTCAATTAGTAGTGGCGAAAGATGGAAATGTGGTGTACGAAAAAGCGTATGGTTTTCATACTTATGATCAAAAAATAGCCACCAAAACAGCTGATTTATTCGACATCGCCTCTATTACAAAAGTTACCGCAACAGTACCTTTAATTATGAAAATGCAGGAGCAAGGAAAAATAAACATCAATCATACTTTAGGGAATTATTTTACGTATCCCGCAAATTGCAATAAGAAAGATATTGTTATCAAAGAAATGTTATGCCATCAAGCCGGTTTACAAGCGTGGATTCCATTTTATAAATACACCTTAGATTCATTAGGAAATCCGGATACTGCTTGGTATTCTAGAAAACAAGATTCTATATTTTCTGTTCAAATTTTAGATAGTTTATATTTAAAAAAATCATTTCAAGATTCAATTTGGAAGATGATTTATGAAAGTGATTTAGCTTCAGCTAAAAAATATAAATACAGCGATTTAGGTTATTATTTATTGCAACAAATTATTGAAAAAACATACAAAGATTCCTTGCAAAATATTACACGAAAATATTTGTATTCGCCATTGGGCATGAACAATACCACCTATAATCCTAAAAAAAATGGGATTCCATTAGATAAAATTATCCCTACAGAATCAGAAAAAACGTTTAGGCAAACGACCATTTTAGGAACCGTTCACGACCAAGGCGCCGCTTTATTAAATGGCGTTGCAGGTCATGCAGGAATTTTCTCTACTGCCAATGATTTAGCCAAATATTTTCAGCTATTATTAAATGGTGGAATGTATGGTGGCTATCAATATTTTGACAGTAGTACGGTACGAAAATTCACTTCCAAACAATATCCGAACAACCGACGTGCCATTGGTTTTGATAAACCAACGCCAATTGGACAAGATGGACCAACTTGCGATTCGGCATCACCAGAATCGTTCGGACATACTGGTTTTACTGGCACCATTGCTTGGGCTGACCCGAAGCATAATTTAATTTATATTTTTCTATGCAATCGAGTGTATCCAAGTGCGGAAGTCAATAAATTAGCACAACAAAACATACGACCTAAAATTCAGCAAGTGATATATGATGCGATTGGGAAATAGAATGCGTTATTAATACTTAGTATTGAGATTATTATTTTAAATTTATATATTGCTGTATTAACTCCACAAGTAGTTTATTGGTTACAAACCAACAAAGGTGAATTGGTTACAAACAATAGGCGATTATTTCAATCATAAAAATCAGTGCAATCAAACCTCATAATTAAAATTCACTTCACAACCTTCGCTGCAATTGGTGCAAATGTCAATTTCTTTTCGACCTTTCACTAATTTCACTCTAAAATTTTTATACTTATCGTTGTTCCAAATCTGATTAAATGTATTCGATTTTAGATCGCCTAATTGATGTTGTGCATCCTTATCAAAACAACATGGCACCACTTTGCCATCCCAAGTAATTACACAACTGTGCCACAATTTCCAGCAAGAGTTTTCTAAAGAATTTTTTATGGAATAGGTACCATCGCTGTTTTTTCTGTAACGAGAATATTGTTCGTTTTCAGGAATCAGTTCATTACCATTTTCGTAATCATAAACCTGTGCCGTTTTTAGAATCACTTCATCTACACCAATATCTTTTGCCAGTAATTTTAAATCATCAATTTGATGTTCATTTGGTTTTACTACTAAAAACTGAAAAATTACAAATGGTGTGGTAGATTGTAATTCTTTTTTCCATTTTACAATCAACTTTGCTCCTTCAATTACTTTTGATAATTGACCACCTACGCGATATTGTTGATAGGTTTCTTGTGTGGTGCCATCTATCGAAATAATTAATCGATCCAGTCCACTTTCAATGGTTTTCTTTGCCACCTCATCTGTAAAATAATGCGCATTGGTAGAAGTAGATGTATAAATTTTTTTCTGCTTGGCATACGTCACCATCTCCAAAAAATTTTTATTGAGATATGGTTCTCCTTGAAAATAAAATGTGAGATAAAACAAATGCTTGGACAGTTCATCAATCGTTTTTCTAAAGAAAGATGGTTCTAACATGCCAATTGGACGAGAAAAAGAACGTAAGCCACTTGGACATTCCGGGCAACGCAAATTACAAGATGTGGTAGGTTCAAAAGAAACAGAAAATGGTTTACCCCATTGAATTGGGATTTTAAAATATTTTGTAAGATAAAAGGAAATATATACCAACATCATATTCCATACTTTGGATATGGATAATTTGGAAAGTAGATTAAGGTAATTCTGTATCGATGTATTCACTGGCTAAAGATACAAATAAATACAAAAGGACTAATTGCTCCATTGGAGTCTTAATGTCATATTTATGCACTATTTTAGGCTTGTTTAGGCTTGTTTTTTTCGATTATTCTATATTTTACGAAAGGAAACACAGTAATAATTATAAATTAAGATGAAGAATGTGCATCTGATGTAATAAGATGTGTAAATTTGCAGCTTGGAAAGACAATGATTAAGTTGACTAAAATATTTCACTTTGAAATGGCACACGCCATTGATGGGTACAATGGAAAATGTAAAAATATACATGGTCACTCTTATGAATTGCATGTATGCGTTGCTGAAAAAACTTCACGAGAAACCTACTTGGATGCACCAGGATTTATTATTGATTTTAAAGAATTAAAACAAATCGTGCAGGAACAAATCGTGCAGGTGCTTGATCATAGTCTGGTGTTATCAGAAGCTTATTTGCAAAAATTTCCAGCACTTATACAGTTAGAAAATTTACAAGTATGGAAGTTTGAACCTACGGCAGAAAACATCTTGTTTTATATTAAAGAAAAATTGGAAATAGCCATGCCTTCTAATGTCCAATTGATGCAACTCAAATTGTATGAAACAAAAGATTCATACGCAGCATGGATTAAAAATTAGTAACCTTTTATTTTCATTTCATATCCTTAGGATGCAGTGCGTTTTACAGACTGCAAAACGCTAGCTGCTACCGTTCTGCCGGTTTCTGCACCTCCATTCATAAAGCCTTGAAAAAGTTCGCTACAATGTTCGCCGGCAAAAAAGAAATTACCAATTGGCTCAATTTCTTTTCCAGCAATACTTGTCCACTGCCCAACTTTATAACAACTGTAGCTCGCTTTCACGTATGGATATTCTATCCAATTCACAAAAACGTGTTTATCTTGAAATTTTTCTTTTGAGTGCACAAATATTTTATCTAAATCATTCACAAATCCTTGAACGCGTTCTTTGGGCAATTCCGTTCGCCAAACATGTGTGGGTGGTGCCATCGGATTTTTTGAAGACACATCACATAATTGTTGTGAAAATTTTCCACCAAAAAACACAACATAAGCGCCATATTTATTGTTTGCTGTTTTATTTAAACTTCCATCCCAACCATTGGTCATATCTTTGGTAAACAAATAGCCCATCGCATTGTTTTCTTTGCTTCGCCAAGGCTGTCCATCGTAACCCAACACCAATTTAGTGTTGATGCCATAGCCTAATTCATCGATGCATTTGCGTTTTTCAGGCGATATATTTTTTAAGCTTAATTTTAAAGAACGTAAAATGGTAAAAGGAATTGTACATACCACACGCTTTGCCAAAACTTGTTCACCATTTTCAAAATCAATTTGATACGTACTATCTTCCAGTTCTAAGATTTCTGTTACTTGATAATTTCTAAAAATGGCATCTTCGCCAATTTTTTCTGCTAATTTTTGAATGATTTGCGAGTTTCCACCTTTAATCCGATAACGTTCATCGCTATCGCCAAACACTTTAAATCCGCCGGAAGTATCGGTGTCAATGATGTCTAGGAAATTAATGGTCGATTGTTCGTTACAATCTAATCCAAACTCCGCAATAAAAGCAGCATCCAATAAATCCTTCATCCATGGTGCACATGGCAAGGATTTTAAATATTCAGAAAGTGGAAGTTTGTCTAATTCTTTTGCTGCATCGGTATCGTAATTTTCGCCTAAGCTGTCTTTATCTTTTGCTATTTTAGCCGCAATTTTTTTAAACTCTTTGATCACTTCTTTTTCAGAAATTTTTCGATTTTCAAAGTAATAAATATCTTTTACCCATTGATTTTTTTCTTGCTCTTCAATTAAATCAATGACTTCTAAATTAAATTCCTTTGCTAAATCCAACATATCCTGATGATTGGAATCAATAAAATCGCCGCCAAATTCCGGAAAAATGCCTAACTGCATGGAATCGTTGTAATGCGTTAAAATTCGACCACCTAATCGTTTGCTAGCTTCATACACTTTAACATTTAGTCCTGAAGCTAAAAGATGATTGGCACAATTTAAGCCAGCAATTCCTGCACCCAAAATGGCCACATCCAATAAGTCACTTTGTGTTTCTGTATTAGCAGCATTTTCATGGTTTACGGGCGAATTACACGAAGTGATAAAACTAGGAAAACTCAATGTAATTCCGACAGCTATTGCGCCTTTAGTGGTTTGTTTAATAAAATCACGTCTGTTATACGCCGATTCATTTGAAATATTTTCTTGGTTGATTTTTTCAGCTTTTATTTCTCGGTTCAGTGACGATAAAAGCATGCTTAAAAGCTTATTTTTCGGCTTTCTCATACGTTAGTTTTTGGTTTTATTTATTTTTTTTGAATCAAATAAAATAGGACAACTATCTCATTTGTAGTATTAAAAATAATAAAAACTTTATTATCCAACGATTTCTAAATAAGTATTATATTAAAACTCAGCACTTTTTGGGTAGCGTGGAAATGGGATTACATCACGAATATTGCTCATGCCGGTCACGAACAAAACTAAACGCTCAAAGCCCAAGCCAAAGCCTGCATGCGAACACGTTCCAAATTCACGCGTTTCTAAATACCACCAAATACTTTCTTCCTCAATTCCAAATTGCTGTGCTCTTTTTTTGAGCTTATCGTAATTTTCTTCACGTTGAGAGCCACCAATAATTTCTCCAATTCCAGGAAACAAAACATCCATTGCACGAACGGTTTTTCCGTCATCACTCAACTTCATATAAAATGCTTTGATTTGTTCTGGATAATCGGTTAAGATAACCGGTTTTTTAAAGTGTTTTTCAACTAAATAACGTTCATGTTCGCTTTGTAAATCGGTGCCCCAATCAACAGGAAATTGAAATTTCTTTTTTGCATTTTTCAATACTTCAATGGCTTCTGTATAACTCATGCGCTGAAATTCGTTAGCAATACAGAAATTTAATTTCTCTAACAATCCCAATTCGCTGCGTTCTTGTGTTGGTTTTTGTTTTTCTTCTTCCGCAAATCGTTTATCTAAAAATTCCAAATCATCTTTACAATGTGCCAATGCATAAGAAATTAAATATTTCAAAAAATCTTCTGCCAAATCCATATTGTCATTCAAATCATTGAAAGCCACTTCCGGTTCTATCATCCAAAATTCTGCTAAATGTCTTGAAGTATTAGAGTTTTCAGCACGAAAAGTGGGTCCAAATGTATAAATTTTAGACAATGCCATTGCACCCAATTCTCCTTCTAATTGACCTGAAACAGTTAGATTGGTTTCTTTGCCAAAAAAGTCTTGTGTAAAATCCACTTTTCCGTCTTCCGTTTTAGGTGGTTGGCTCGCATCTAACGTACTTACTCTAAACATTTCGCCGGCACCTTCGGCATCAGAACCAGTGATAATAGGTGTATGTAAATAATAAAACCCTTTATCATTAAAATATTGGTGAATGGCGAAAGCCAATGCATGTCGAACTCTCAGAATAGCACCGAATGTGTTGGTGCGTGGACGCAGATGTGCTTTCTCTCTTAAAAACTCAAAAGAATGTTTTTTAGGTTGAATAGGATATTTATCGGCATCAGCTTCTCCTAAAATTACTATCGAATGTACCGAAACCTCCACTTTCTGAGTACCTTGTGAAGCTATCAATTTGCCATGCACTTCCAAGCAAGCACCCGTATTTATTTTGGCTAATATATCGTCGCTGACTACACCACTTTCCACCACAGCTTGAATGGTATGAATGGTGGTGCCATCACTCAAATTAATAAAGGTTACATTTTTACTACTTCGTTTCGTGCGCACCCAAGCTCGTACAACGACATCGCTATCTATCTTTGCTTCTGCTAAAATCTGTTTAATATAAATCTTTGCCATATTAAAATAAAATTGGAATACAAAAATAAGTCTTTTTTTTACCTCTTTTTAATAATAAATAATTATCAATCTACAAACAAGCATCCATACATTTAAAAATAAGAATAGCGTACATAAGCTACAGCGACATACAGGTTGTTTAAATTTTTATATAAAAAAAGAAAAAATGTTTACCTGAGTTGATAAATAGTAATTCCATGAAAATCGCCAATGCTATCTACCAAATATGGTTGAAGTTCTGGATGCATTTTCCAGTTAGCATCACTTAAAATTAAATAATCGGCTTTTTTTTCTTTCAATAGTTTTACATAATTGTTGTATTCGGTATAGCCTTTTCGCTTTATCAAAGACAAGGTTTTATTTGGCGAATCATCAGGCAACGAAACAACCGTTTTAAGCTTTTTTATGCCCATTTTTTCTAAGTATTGTTGAAACAATGCATCGGCTAAAATTATATTATATTTCGCATCTTGATTCTTCTGCTCCGTTTTTACCACACAAAAAATAAAATTTGGAATGAGCAATAAAAATAAAGCGGTATGTGCAAATATATTTTCTGCATGAAATAAATTGTACGTTTTTAGGATTCCTATTATCAAGAATAAAAAGAAAATAAAAAATACAGCATAATAATATTCATGCCCAATCATTTTTTGATAAAAGAAAACAAGATAGATTATTTCAAAAATTAAGCTACTCACTATTATTGTCTTCAAATCTTGATTCAATTTATTTCGATGTAAGAAAACAAAATAACAAGAAATAATAATTACAACAGAAGTCGGTCTCCAGAAATAATTATCACTCCAAGAAACCAACATTCTCCATGCACCCAATCCCAATTCATACCAAGATAATTTCCAAACGGGAAAAACACTCAAAAAATAATAGGAATCATGATGTAGTGTGTTGTAATGTTTCGCATAAACATACCATGAAATGGGAATGAATAAGGTTAAAAACAAGATGATATGTTTGAAAAGTAGCTGCTTAGTTTTCCATAAAAAAATAAATAAAATGCCGTAATTTATCAACTGACTTGCCTTCAACAATGTGGCGAATGCGAAGAATAAAAATGCAAAAAGGAGCGCCGAATTTTTCTGTTGTTGGTTTAAAAAAATTGCCCAAGCAAGAAATGACATACTTAATGCAGGTATGTCTGAAATAAAATTATTTCCATAAAAAACTAATAAAGGCGAAGTGAAAAATAAGATACTAATCCATATTGACAATAAACTTCTTTGTAAAAAATAATACGCAATAAAATAGGTAGCAATGATGCCTGAAATAAAAATAAAACTATGCATCAAACGTAGTACAATTCCTGCATGTTTGGTTTGTGCTGCTATAAAATAAAACAATGGAAATTCACCGGCAACTTGTCCATTTTCTGCTTGCAAATTATAGGTCGCAGGCTGTAAAAAATGAAGCTTAAATTGTTGAAAATTGAGCGTCATTGCCCAACTATCCGATTGTCGCCAAAGATGAGAACCTTGAGGCAACATTTTCCATAAAGAACAATAATCGTAAAAAAATGCCATTCCAATAACGGCAAGAACAACAAGAATAAGGCCAATAAATAAAGGTTTCACAGGATAAAAATTCAAATTTAATTTGTACAATAAATAATAGTTTTTAACAGCTATATTGTCTTACCATTTTAAAATAAATTGGTTCATCTATTCATTTATAATAAAGCATCCAGCTGACGTTCATGATGGACGAAATGTTTATATAAAAAATCCAAGGTTTGATGAATGGTAAACAAACCGGAAATAGGATGTTTAAAAATATATTTGTCTTCTAATTCTGCTGGCAATTCGTGTAATATCTGTAAAAATTTAATTGAGTTAGCTTCATTAAATTTTTTCAATTCTACTAAACTCACTTGATTCGGTACTTTGCTCACCACTTTTGGCGCTTTGAATTTTAATGGAGATTTTAATGCTAAATCCAAAAAAACACTTCTAAGGATGCTTTTAAAATCCTTTTGGATATAAACCTTATTTTCTGCTAAGTTTTTTTGGATGGTAACTATAACGCCATCTTCTACAAATGCACAATGATATAAAACTTGCGCTGCGCTCCAGCCATTATTAACTGGTATCGTATTCAATTGTTCATCAGAGAAGCCTTCTACTTTTTTCAAAAAATGAGCTTTAATCTGTTCAATTGCGTCGTATTTTTTTAATAAGTTGTTCGACATAAAATAAATTTACTTAAATCTAACTACTTTATTCATACTACTTGTTATTTTTATACATGTTTTTAGATTTCTTTTTATTGCTGAAAGAAGAAGGCTTGCCTGTAAGTATTGGCGAATATTTAAATTTATTGGAAGCACTCAACAAACGTGTCTCCGCTTTTAATGTAGAAGAATTTTATTTTTTATCTAAAACGATATTAGTCAAGCATGAACAATTTCTAGATAGGTATGATATTTTATTCGGCAAATATTTTCATGGCATAGAAGTTTCAGAAATGGAACAAAAAGAAATTCCGGCAGATTGGTTGCAAAAAGAAATGGATCGATTATTTACTGATGAAGAAAAAGCCTTAATCGAAAAAATGGGTGGATTGGAGAAGGTAATGGAGCGATTGAAACAACTTATGGAAGAACAAAAGGAAAAACATCAAGGAGGAAATAAATGGATAGGCACTGGTGGTACATCGCCATTCGGACATGGCGGCTACAATCCGGAAGGTGTACGCATTGGTGGAGATGGTGGCGGAAGAAGTGCCATTAAAGTTTGGGAAAAACGCCAATTTCAAAATTATGCATCCAATGTAGAACTCAATACACGAAATATCAAATTAGCACTCAAACGTTTGAGAATATTAACACGAGAAGGCATTGAAGATGAATTAGATTTGCATACTACCATTGAAAAAACCAGTAGAAATGGTGGTTTTCTTGACATTGAAATGCAACCTGCCAAAAAAAACAGAGTGAAAGTCTTATTGTTTTTTGACGTAGGTGGTTCTATGGATCCTTATGTTGAATTATGCGAACAATTATTTTCTGCTGCAAAATCAGAATTAAAACACTTGGAGTTTTTTTATTTCCACAATTGCATTTACGAAAGCATTTGGAAGGATAATGTCATGCGTTATAACGATCGCATTCCTACATTTGATATTTTACATAAATTCAATCAAGACTATCGCGTTATTTTTGTGGGCGATGCCACCATGTCGCCGTACGAATTGAGTGCATTAGGTGGCAGTGTGGAGCATTACAATGATGAAACAGGCATTGCTTGGTTGCATCGTTTTGTTACTAAATTTCCCAATACTGTTTGGTTAAATCCAACCAACGAATATTATTGGGATGGCGTTCCTACCATAAAAGCCATTAAGGAAATCTTTAAAAATAGAATGTTTCCGATGACATTAGAAGGTTTAACCAATGCCATGAAAACCTTGAAAGGAAAAAAAATAATACATTAAAATCTAACCATTCAATATAAAAAAATATGCAAGAATTTAAAGGAACCGAAAATTATATTGCTACCAACGAATTGCAAGTTGCCGTAAATGCTGCCATAGCATTAGAGAAACCATTATTAATAAAAGGCGAGCCTGGAACAGGAAAAACATTATTGGCTTTTGAAGTTGCCAAAGCATTAAACAAACCTATATTTACTTGGCATATCAAATCTACTACACAAGCACAACAAGGCTTATACGAATACGATGCTGTAGCGCGTTTGCGTGATTCACAATTTGGTGATGACAAAGTAAATGACATCGCACATTATATCATAAAAGGAAAAATGTGGCAAGCATTCGACAGCGAAGAACAAGCCGTTTTATTGATTGATGAGATTGACAAAGCGGACATCGAGTTTCCAAACGATTTATTGTTGGAATTGGATAAAATGGAGTTTTATTGCTATGAATTACAAAAAACAATTAAAGCCAAAACTCGACCTATTGTTATCATCACCTCAAACAATGAAAAAGAACTGCCTGATGCTTTTTTACGTAGATGTTTTTTTCACTATATCCGCTTCCCAGAACGAACAACGATGATTGATATTATCAATGTTCATTTTCCAAAAATTGAAGACGACTTGATGGATGAAGCACTCAAAGTTTTCTATGGATTGAGAGAAATTCACGGAATAAAAAAGAAACCAACTACATCCGAACTAATCGATTGGATTCGACTATTAAAATTGGGGAAAAATACCAAAGATGATTTACAAAAAATTGATTACATCAATACACAACCACCTTACTTTGGTTCTCTCTTGAAAAATGAACAAGATTACGAACACATCAACAAAGTAAAGCGTGCAGGACAAAATACATTTAGACGATTTTAATTAAAATTTTCTCATGAAGAAGCTACTTTTCATCTACCATTCTCAAAGTGGCCACACCGAATCACTCATTCAAAAATGTAAGATAGGTGCTGAAAAAGAAAATGTAGAAATTAAAATTATAAAAGCATTAGACGCCGAATTAGTAGATATCATTTGGGCAGATGGAATCATCTTCGGAACACCTGAAAATTTTGGATCGATGAGTGGTGGTCTAAAAAACTTTTTCGACAGAACTTATTATCCAGCACGTGAAATTGAAATCAATAAACCTTATGCTTTACTCATTTCTTGTGAAACGGATGGAAGTGGCACCGAACGACAAATACAAACAATTACTACTGGATATGTTCTAAAAAAAGTGCTAGATACTATTATCGTAAAAGAATCAGAATTCAACCCAAAAATAGTAGCAGTAGAAGAACTTGGACAAACATTTGCTGCAGGATTAGTATTGGGTATTTTTTAAACAAAAAAATTTACTCTTCAATCTTAAACAAAATGGTCGTTCTTTCTTTTCCGCCGGCAATATCCCATTTGGTAAATTTCTTAATCATTTTAAATTCGGATCGTGTTTGAATGGCCTCCAATGAAACATTACTTTCTACCGGCGAAAACCAATCATCCCAAATTACATAGCAAGGTTTTTTCATCGAATTATTATGAAAGTCTCGTTTAAAATCGGGATGTGTTTCTTCGTTAAAATAATCATCTTTCATTACCACACTGATGTAAGGAGCAGTATAATACAAAGGCAACTCATAAGCATCTTTATGGAACTGCCAAATATATTCACTTGCTTCTTGCTGGCAAGCCTGATCACCACGTAAATTAAAATCTCTGTTTGGTGATATTGCATATTTTGCAAAATAAAAATTAACAGCAAGGATAAATCCTACAACCAACACCATTATACTTTGTCGTTTATTTTCTTTAACAAAAAAAATAAAAATATCATTCATTACTTTGCTGCAAATAATGGCGATTAATGGTAAAACACCCACCATTACTCTTATTAATCCAAACGAATGAAACCAACCTTTGTACCATGCAAAAGAATGGAAGAAAAAAATGCTAAAATAAATTCCATAAATAAGGAATAATTCTTCTAATGAGAAGTTGACCTTTTTTTTCAAAGCAAATTTGGTAATAGTATAGTACGCGCCCAGTAACATGCCTGCCCACATCACATAATACATAGCAGCACCAATTGAAAAACGCATATTTAAAATAAAGGCATTCCAGTGTCCACTTCCGTAACTACTTTCGCCCATTGCATACGGATTTTCGTTAAGCACCCACAATAGTGGTTTACTAAAAATAAGATATCCTAAAACAGCATATACGATATGTCCTATTGGCAAAAGAAATATCAGTTTCCTTTCTCTTTTCAAAATTAAATACAAAAAAAATACTAGCATCACTACAAGTCCTTCTGAACGTATAAATGGTAAAAAAGATAAGATTAAAATGGAAATAAATTGCTTTTTATAGAACCATAGATATAAAATCAACACTAAGGCAAAGGCAAACAATGGCTCTGTTAATCCTGATAAAGAATAAATGATTTGATGAGGAAAAATAGCTAAGAACAATGCCGCTAAGTAAGCATATTTAATATGAAGTTTTTGAGCAACTCTAAACGTCAGAAAAATAGAAACCGCATTGATTAGAATATTGAATACTTGGATGCCAATAAAACCGAATTGTGCCGGAATGCAAGTGATGAATACATATACAGGTTTTGCCTAATGATGAAAGAAATGGTGTGGATGTTTAAAGGCATATTTTGAAAATAAATAATGCATGATGCTGTCGCCTTCATCACCTGTTCCTTTATAATTTAATGCGATAAAGAATAAAGAAATAAAAAATAAAATAGAAATACTAAGTGCACTATTTTTCTGAGAAAATGGAATGCTCATTCTGCTTCTTAGATTCTTTCATCATGCAATACAGCCCGTTTCACCAATGGATTTTCGCGCATTTCCGCATAACTAATTCGTTGATTAGAGATATCTATTGCCGTATAAATGGCTTTTCTAAATGAGGTTTCATCTGCAATGCCTTTTCCTGCAATATCTTCCGCTGTGCCATGGTCCGATGATGTGCGCACCACCTCTAAACCTGCCGTGAAGTTTGTACCATCTTCTGCCGCAATATATTTGAATGGAATTAAGCCTTGGTCATGGTACATCGCCAAAATTGCATCAAATTTTTTATGATTACCATTCGCAAAAAATCCGTCTGACGGATAGGGTCCAAATGCCAGTATGTTTTGATTTTTAGCCTCTTGTACTGCCGGAAATATAATGGTTTGTTCTTCTGCACCAATGACACCACCATCGCCTGCATGTGGATTTAGTGCCAATACGGCAATGCGTGGTTTATCAATGCCAAAATCTTCTTTTAAAGAAGTGTTCATTAACTGTAATTTACGAATAATCTTTTCTTTAGAAATAGAAGAAGCCACGTCTTTTATGGCAGTATGATTGGTTACTAATCCAATGCGCAAATCATCTGACACCATAAACATTAAGTTTTCTTTGGCGCCAAAAAACTGCATGAGGTATTCCGTATGACCGGCATAAGGAAACTTATCCGAATGCATCACATGCTTATTTATGGGTGCCGTCACCAATACATCAATCTGTTTATTTTTCAAAGCTTCACACGCTGCTTCCAACGATTTTAATGCATACAAGCCTGTTGTTTCGCTTGGATTACCTGGCACAATAACAAATTCTTCTTCCCAAACAGGAAAAACATTTAATGAATTGTGACTAAGTGTAGCATAATTTTTTATGGTAGTATATTGAAAACGCTCAATATTCAACATCTTTTTATAATAGGATAATACACGTGGATTCCCAAATAAGATAGGCGTAAAATGTTTGTAAATTAATTCATCTGAAAAGGTTTTAAGAATAATTTCTGGACCTATTCCTGAAACATCACCTAGTGTTATTCCTACCTTTCTTTTCTGATTTTGTGTGCTCATCGTTACATAGATTTTGTACAAATGTAAACAATAATCTGACACCATACGCTGTTGCCCATTTTCCACGATAATTATAAGGCGCTGCGACATAAGCGGGACCAGCGATGTCGAAATGCATCCAAGGATAATCTGTAAAGTGTTCTAGAAATTTTCCTGCTGTAATAGAGCCTGCATCGGCCGGTCCCAAGTTTTTGAGATCTGCTATGTCGCTTTTCATATAGTCGCCGTATTCATCCCACATTGGAAATTCTACCACGCGCTCACCTGTAGTATTTGCTGCTTTCTTTAATTTCTTTTTAATACTTTTCTCTGCATTGCCCATTATAACACTTGCTTCTTTGCCAATGGCACGCATAGCTGAACCTGTTAAAGTAGCAAAATCCAAGACTAATTCCGGTTTGTATCTTTTAGCATAATGCAAGGCATCTGCTAAAATAAGACGGCCTTCCGCATCCGTATCCAATACTTCTACGGTTGTTCCATCGTACATGGTAATTACATCTCCTGGACATATTGCTTCATAACCCGGACGATTCTCCACTGCCGGAATTAATCCAATAATATGATAGGGCAATTTTGATTTTGCAATGGCATGCATAGCGCCAACCACTGTGGCAGAACCAGCCATATCGCATTTCATCATATCCATGCTGTTTTTAGTTGGCTTTAATGAAAGTCCACCCGTATCAAACACCACTCCTTTGCCTACCAACACTAATGGCTTTTCATTTTTTGGATGATTGGGTTTGTATTCTAATATATTAAATGTTGCTGGCGCAGAACTGCCTGAATTTACTGCAATAACGCCACCCATTCTTTCTTCTTCAATTTCTTTTTGATCCATTACGGTGACCTGAAAGCCAGCCGTTTCGCCTATTTTCTGTATCTCTTTTGAATATTGTAATGCCGTAAGAAAAGATACCGGCTCATTCACTAAGTCTTTTGTAATATGAACACTTTCCGTTAATAAATTAATTTCTTGGATGGATTCCTTATCCAATATTATTGGATCAATGTGTATCGTTAAAATAAAATTTTTCTGTTTCGTTCTGTATTTTAAAAATTCATAACAAGACAAATTAATACCCAACAAAATTGAAACTAATTGGTCTTTGGGTACATTTCCTAAAATTTCAACACTAACATCTGTTTCCTTCAATTCTTTGCATGTTTTATAAATGGTATTTCCTTGAATTCGTAATTTTTCGTGCATCGTATCTTCCGGCAGATTTTCATCACTTTCAAAAGGAATTAATAAATATGTTTTATGTTGTTTGCTAAATGGAATAATAGCCACGCCATCATTCAACTTATCTTGGATTGCTTTTTTCTCTTCTATATCAAAAAATGGAAGTAAATTAAGGTTCGTTTTAGAAAAAACAACCAATATCGTCCTTTTTGCAGGTTTAGTGGAAATCTGTAACATAATCTTTATCTTTAGGGTCTGTTAGTAATAAGTTTAGTTAGCCAAAATTAAATTCTAAAATCAAATAATAGAAAATATAATGTCAGGTTTTGTGACAGCCTTAAAAGCGTATGGACAGCATTTTTTAACCGATAAAATGGTGTTAAATGAGATTATCGATCTTATAAAACGCAATTATACAGACGAAAAGCTAGTTGAAATTGGTCCAGGAACGGGAGCATTAACAAACTTATTAGTTAAAGAATTTGATTCCGTAACATGCGTAGAAGTCGATAAAAGATGCATTGATTTTTTAAAAACCAACTTGCAGCCAACTTATCCAAATTTAGAGATAATTGATGCTGACTTTTTAAAACTCAATACAGACGAATTTCTCAACTCAAGTACTGCAATAGTCGGAAATTTTCCCTATAATATATCCTCTCAAATTGTATTTAAAGTGTTGGATAATTACAAGAAAATTCCATTTATGGTGGGCATGTTTCAAAAAGAAATGGCGGAACGAATAGCCTCCAAGCATGGCTCCAAAGAATACGGAGTAATTAGTGTATTTGCACAATTATTTTATGATGTTCAATTAGAATTTAATATTCCTCCAACTGCATTTGCACCACCTCCAAAAGTAATGAGCAGCATAATATCTATGCGAAGAAAAGAAAACATTCAATTAGATTTTGATTTTAAATTGTTTAGAAATATTGTGAAATCAGGATTCAATCAACGGCGAAAAATGTTGAGAAACGGACTCAGTGGTATCGCCTCGAAAGAATTATTGCAACAAGAAATATTTACCAAGCGTGCGGAACAATTGAGTGTTTCTGATTTCATCGCATTAACAAAACTGATAGAAAAAAATCTTCATTCAAAGCCAACTAATTAATATAACTTGAAAGCTTTAATTACGGCAGATATTCATCCTTATTTACAACAACGGCTTGAAGTATTAGGCTATAACGTTGTGGTAAAAATGGAAATAAACAGAGCTGAACTGCTTGATATTATTGCTGATTTCGACATGTTAATTATTACCACATATACAAAGGTGGACAAAGCAGTGATTGACAAAGCAGTCCAATTAAAGGTAATTGGACGTGTAGGAAGTGGTATGGAAAACATAGACATCTCCTATTGTCACCAAAAAAACATAAAATGCATCAACTCTCCGGAAGGCAATGAAAATGCGGTAGGTGAACATTGTTTAGCCATGTTGCTAAGCTTCATGAATAACATTAATAAAGCAAATACCGAAATCAAGCAAAATATCTTTTTGCGTGAAGAAAATAGAGGTGAGGAATTAGATGGAAAAACAATTGGCATAATTGGTTATGGACATACAGGAAAAGCGTTTGCCAAAAAATTGCGTGGTTTTGATGTGAAGATGTTAGCATACGACAAATACCAAAGTATTTCTGATTTGAACGTACAACCGGTATCGTTGCAAGAAATACAACAGTCCGCAGATATTATTAGTTTTCATGTTCCATATACAAGCGAAACACATCATTATTGCAACGAAGAGTTTATACTGCATTGCGCCAAAACACCTGTAATAATTAACACCTCACGTGGTGCAGTAGTGGATACATTAGCGATACTTAACGCGCTAAAAAATGCTCAAATTAAAGGATGTTGCCTAGATGTTTTTGAAGATGAACCTATTACACAAAACAAGATTCATCCGCCAAATATATATCAAGAAATCCTCGCATTTAATAATGTAATCGCCACACCTCATATTGCAGGATGGACACGCGAATCCAAGCTTAAGTTGGTGAAAATTCTAATGGATAAAATAGAAGCTATCCTCTAACATGAAACAAGTAAGCTCCTTTAATTGTTAATCTTCGGCTGATTATTTCGTCGCTTTTCTATCATCCAAACAATTCCAACACTCGCCAATAATATATAAAATGGAATACTTGGCAATCGATAACGTGCGTATGAAATTATACCACTTATCAATACAAAATATCCTGCTGAGCCCAACAAAAACAACATCAATAGTACTTGTTTTTCCTTTATCATTCTCCAAATGCCCACAATAGCAAATACATAAATGAAGACTAACATACTACCCACAAACAAGCCTAAGGCAATTTCATAAATTGTCTTCTCCGCAAAGAACTTTTTTACTAAGGCAAAAACACCATTGGTATATTTTTCTTCTTCTGTAAATTTCTTTGCAGGAATATGCAATACTTCTGTTAAGCTATGTGTTCCCACACTTAAATGAATTTTCACCGTACCGATTAAGTGTGTTTTAAGATAATCAGCAAAATGAGCTTTAAGAATTTTATTGGCTAATTCGCCATCGTATTTTTCTTTATCAAATGGGTTGGCATCTGGACGCCATCCCATTTTTATCAATTCTTTTTTAAAATTCGCATTGACAGTATCTATCGGTTGTTTCAAGCGTTTCGCTTCATAATAACTGGCATTCCAAAATAATAAATTGTAGCCTTTAATATTTGACAAAGCAAAATGTCCATATTCATTATAATTTCTAAAACACCATGGCGCAATTGCAATAAAATAAGCGACTCCAATTATAACGGCATTTTTCAATCCCATTTTATAATTCTTAAAATACCACAACAAGGTAAACAACAAAATGCCACCAATATAGTATTGAGAAATTGGACGAATTAAAGTGCTGACTCCATAAATGAGTCCTGTGAGTACAAAATATTTAAATTCGTTTCTTTTTATTCCTTTTATATAAAATAATAATGCCAACAAGAAGATAGTCGTATAAATTGTTTCTGTTAAAATTTGGAAAATAAAGATAATATGATGTAAATCGAATGAAAATAGCAAAGCCGCAATAAAACCTATTTTTTCATTAAATAATTCAATTCCAATTTTATACATCAAGACGATTGATATTAAATTCAAAAAAATTTGTACCACCAAAACGATGTATGGATCATTTCCAAATAGACTATATATTACCGACACAAAAAAAGGATAAGCAGGTGTTCTAAATGCATCTCCGCAAAAGGAAAAATAGTTCTTAATACACAGAGCCAACTGATGATATCCCATTGAATCAAAAATTAATATTTGATGTTTTATCACGGCCGCATTCCAAGGTTCAAACCTAAAAAAGACCAACACTCGTATTAGAAATGAAAAAAATAGTAAATACCATAGTTTTTTGGGAAATCTCAGAAAATTAGCTGTAAATGTGTTCATGTTATAAAAATAGCCTTTTAAATTAAAACTCGAAAACATCTGTTAAAAAGGCAACAAATTCACATGAAATGAAACTAAATGCCACTAAAATCCGTTCTACTATTGTAGAATTCAATTAATTGAAGTATATTTGTATTTCAAGGCACGTCTCTAATTGGGGCGTGTCTATTTTTTTTCATTAAAAAATAAAAAGTATGAACAACGTAGTTTATGTAACCGAAGAAGGAATGGCAAAAATGAAAGAAGAGTTAGCTCATTTAATTGCCGTAGAGCGTCCAAACGCTTCCAAAGCTATTGCTGAAGCAAGAGAGAAAGGAGATTTATCAGAAAATGCAGAATACGATGCAGCCAAAGAGGCACAAGGTTTGTTAGAGTTGCGCATTACTCAATTACAATCAGATATTGGAAATGCGCGAGTTTTAGATACATCAACCATTGACACGTCAAAAGTAGTGGTATTATCAAAAGTGAAAGTGCGAAATACTAAAATAAAAAAAGAGTTTACCTATCATTTGGTTTCTGAAACAGAAGCCGATTTAAAACAGATGAAAATATCTGTAAAATCGCCAATTGGCGCAGCCTTATTAGGTAAATCAAAAGGAGAAAAAGTAGCCGTTCAAGTCCCAGCTGGTTCTATTGAATTAGAAGTGTTGGATATTAGCATCTAATTTCCATATAGTATATAAAAGTTGGTAGCAATGCTACCAACTTTTTTTTATTTTAGTAAAATCTAAAAAACCAACATGACTCTATTTTCAAAAATAATAAACGGCGATATTCCCTGTTATATGATAGCAGAAGATGAACAACATTTTGCATTTTTAGATATTCGCCCATTGAACGCCGGACATACCTTAGTAATTCCTAAAACAGAGATTGATTATATTTTCGATTTAGAGGATGAAGCATTAAAGAACTTAATTGTTTTTGCGAAAAAAATTGCTATTGCTTTAAAAAAAACAATTCCATGTGAGCGCATCGGCATCGCCGTTATTGGCTTGGAAGTACCGCATACGCATATCCATTTATCGCCCATAAATTCTATTCATGATTTAGATTTTAGAAATACTAAATCATTCACAAATGAGCAAATGCAAGAAATTGCTGATTCTATAAAAGCGAACTTGTAAAAAAAATAATCAAGTTTTATTCAGAAAAGATGAGATTAGTGAGGCAATTTCTCACGTATCCAACCATACATCCATGTGCCTGCAATGGCGCTCAATAAGGTAACTGAAACAGCTAAAAATCCGGAGCCAATTTGCGCATACAATGGTCCAGGACATGCACCGGTAAGTGCCCAACCCAATCCAAATATCAAGCCACCATATATCTGTCCTTTATTAGCAGGTTTTCCTTTTAAATCTATCGTTTCTCCATAAATTGTGTTTATATTAAAACGTTTGATTAGAAAAACAGAAATTACGCCTACCACAACGGCGCTACCAATAATTCCATACATGTGAAACGAGTGTAAGTGAAACATTTCTTGTATGCGAAACCAAGAAACTACTTCTGATTTCACAAATACAAATCCAAAAATGATTCCTACTGCCATGTATTTAAAATTATACCACCATGGATGCTTCAATGCCGATTCATTCACACATATTGAATCTAAGGCTCGAACTTCAAAGTCATTATTCTGTTCTATATTGTTTGATTGGTTTTCCATCTTTAGAAATTATTATTTTTAAAAAACTTCACATGAATTGTAAGCCATATCGCTCTCGATAACTTGGTGATATATGGTGCAGAAAGAATTAATACGATAAAACTGGCCACTAAATAATACATCGCATTATCCAAAAATTTTTCCCAAGAAATATTAAATAAATAGTAGATGGGTAAAATGCTTAAACAAAGTGCACAAGAAAGGATATAACTAATATACATAGCACCTTGATAGAATCCAGTTTCCACCACAAAATCTTCTGAACATACTGTACACTTTTGATGCATATTTAAAAAATTTTTAAGATCAAATGAACTTTTGGACGTATATAAATCACCCTTGCCACACGTTGGACATTTTAAAAATAGTGAATGACTCCATTTTGCTGTTGACATCTATTAAATGAGTTTAAATATTATTGGTAAAATTAAATTAGACATGATAAAACCACCTACCATAAAACAACATGTGGCTATTAAAGATGGTAGTTGCAACATCGACAAGCCCATGATGGAATGTCCACTGGTGCAACCACCTGCGTAGCGTGTTCCAAAGCCTACCATAAAACCGCCAAACACCATAAAAATAATACCTTTTAAAGAAAAAATATTTTGTGTTCCGAAAATATCTACTGGCATTAACCCTGAAAAATCAGTAATATTCCAGCTTTCTAAAAGTTGTTTGGTGCTATCTGCTATTTGAACCGGCTCCGGATTTTTAAAAAACAACACAGTAATAACGGCACCAATTAATATGCCACCAACAAAAAATAAATTCCAAATTTCTTTCTTCCAGTCGTATTTAAAAAATGGAAGATTTGCCGGTACACATGCCGCACAAATATGTCGCATGGAAGAGGATATTCCAAAATGCTTATTGCCAATAACTAAGAGCAATGGCACAGTGAGTCCAATTAATGGACCTGCGATATACCATGGCATGGCTTGTTGTAAAAAATCTAACATATTTATTTATTATTAGGATGAGTAAAATTAGTCAACAATAAAAAAGAACACAATGCATTTACCTTTATTTACATTTTTAATAGTGTTTATCTAATGTAGGCATCGTTATAATTATTGTTTTAAACTCATTTCAAAAAACAATTCGGTACCTTTTCTAGGTGTTACGGATGTTTCGCAAATGTCCATTTTTTCAATTGTAAATTTATCTGAAAATACGCTTTCATATTCTTCTTTATTTCCACCATGTGGCGGACTTACTTCAAATTCTCTACTAAAAAGCAATCCAGCTAGTTTTCCGTTATCTTTTAATAATGTTTGCATTTTACTTGCATATTCTTCTCTTCTATTTCGATCCAAAGCACAAAAAAATGTTTGCTCAATAATAAAGTCATATTTTCCACTATGCTTAAAAAAATCGCCTGCAATTACCGTTAATTCTTTACCAATATGCGTTTTATGTTTTTCTATTAATTGTTGCACCAAAGTTGCTGAAATATCAATGACTGTAATATTTTTAAATCCTTGCTCTAGCAAATAAGCTGCTTCATAGGCATTGCCACATCCGGGAATTAGTATCGATTTGTTTTTACATGTCATCGCATCAAAATAAGCCTTTAGTGGTGGTGATACCTTTTTTAAATCCCAACCGGTAATTTTATTTTTCCATAGTTCATCCCAAAACGATGCATCTAATTGTGTCGGCACTTCGCCATTGGCACATTTCAATTCGCTCATAAAAAAAGTTCTTTGATTATTATAAAAAATCCTAACACTAAAACGGATATTCCAAAAATTCGTTTTAATTTTTCACCCGAAATTTTATCGGATAGTTTTATTCCTATAAGCATACCAACTATAGCAATTGTTGTAAATGGAACAATAAAACTCCAATTCATATTCATTTGTAAATCGCTGACAAACCCAATGATAGAATTCAGCGTAATAATGATTAATGATGTGCCAATGGCACGACGCATACAATGTTCTTTTAATATAATTAAGCTTGGAATAATTAAAAATCCACCACCAGCGCCTAATAATGCGGTTAAGGCACCTACTAACAGTGCTACTAGGCTGGTTTTAATAGGATTGGCAGTAGCATTTGGTATTTTAGCAAAGCAATCCACATCTTTTTGTTGCGCATTTTTTATCATGGAGATGGAAGAAATCAACATCACAATTGCAAAAAGCAACAATAAAAAAACATCTTTTGTAAGTTCTAAATTTCCAATTTTCAAAAACACAGATGGCAATAATGGCAATACCACTTTTCTTGTGAAAAATAAACTCATTAAAGATGGAATTAAAAATAAAATAGCGGTTCGTACATCCACTAATTTCTCTTGATATTTTCTAAAAGCACCAATACTTGCACTTACACCCACTACTAACATGCTATAATGTGTAGCAACATGCATATCTTTGATGCCGAATAAATATACAATTATAGGTAAGGCTAAAATAGTGCCTCCACTACCAATCATACCTAACGACAAGCCAATGAGCAACGTGGCAATATATCCGATGATTTCCAAGCTTTTATGCTAAATTATTGTAAATTTACGACTTATTGCAGGATTTATTTGCAATCTATGTTACACAAATCAATTTTTCATGTCATTGGGCTTATGAGCGGTAGCTCCTTAGATGGACTGGATATTTGTTTAGTAGAATTTAATGTGGAAAATTCGCTACCAGTTAATTCCTTTTCGTATAAAATTATTACTGCAGAATGTATTGAATACAACACTATTTTTAGAGAACGATTACGTGAAGCGCCTCAGCTTTCTGCTTTTGAATTTGCAAAATTACACACAGAATTAGGTGCCAATTTTGGACGTTTAACGGCTGATTTTATAGAAAAAAATGAGATTAAATCACTTGATTTTATTGTTTCACATGGACAAACCATTTTTCATCAACCAAAATTAGGATTTACTTCGCAAATAGGATGTGGTGCGCAAATTGCTGCTCAAACAAAATGCAAAGTGATTTGTGATTTACGCAGTAGCGACATCGCACATGGTGGTCAAGGTGCGCCAATTGTGCCAATTGCCGAAAAACATTTATTCCCAAATTATTCTGCCTTTTTAAACCTTGGTGGCATAGCCAATATTTCATTTCATAAAAAGGAGAATGAAATTTATGCTTATGATGTTTGTGCTGCAAATACTATGCTCAATTATTTCGCACAACAACTACATCTAAACTATGATGAAGATGGAAAAATAGCTAGAAAAGGCAATATCATTCCTTCGTTATTAAATGAACTAAATCAAATTCATTTTTGCCAACTATCATCACCTAAATCTTTAGGCACAGAACATGTATTTCAAAACTGGATTGCCTGTATCAAAAAATATAACAATACGATTGAAGACAAAATGGCTACTGCGGTAGAGCATATCGCCTTACAAATTAATCAAGCAATCCACACTCATAAAACAGAGAATCATTCAACATTATTGGTAACAGGCGGTGGCGCATACAATACATTTTTAATGGAGCGCATACAACTGCATTCCAATTTAAAAATTGTTATTCCCGATTTATATACGATTCAATACAAAGAAGCTTTAGCCATGGCATTTATAGGTTTATTGCGCTATTTAGAAATTCCAAATAGCTTGGCAAGTGTAACAGGTGCTCAAAAAGACACAATTGGTGGAGCCATTTATTTACCTTAATAATAACAAGTTTACAATATAAAACGTACTACAAATTACACATAACTTAGTACATTTGTTCTATGGTTCTTGTAACTGGTGCATCGGGATTTTTAGGTGGTGAAATAGTTAAGCAACTCGTCGCTCAAGGTGAATCTGTTCGTATTATTGTACGCAAAAATTCTTCGCTCACACATCTAAATAATTTCTTGCAACAGATTGAAATTGCTGAAGCGGATATCTTAGATATTCCTTCATTAGAAAATGCATTTGATGGAATAGAAAAAATTTACCATAGCGCCGCAGTAATTGGGTATGACAAGAGTTATTATGAACGCATGTATAAATGCAATATTGAAGGAACAGCAAATGTGGTGAATGTAGCACTTGCAAAAGGTGTAAAAAAATTATTGCACGTGAGTTCTATTGCATCAATTGGAGGCAAACCCAACGAACGCATCACAGAAGAAACTAAATGGGAAAAAAATGAATGGACTGCACACTACGGCATCACTAAAATGTTAGCAGAACGCGAAGTATGGCGTGGCATTCAAGAAGGCTTAAAGGCTGTGATTGTAAATCCCGGAATTATTATTGGCGTTGGACATGAAGACAAATCAACCATGCGCATTTTTAGAAAAATTCAACAACAACGATTGCCTTTTTATTCCAATGGCACCAATGGGTTTGTGGATGTAAGTGATGTTGCCTCGTGTTGTATTCAACTAATGAATAGCAACGTACAATCAGAGCGATTTATCATCATTAGTGAAAATAAATCGTTTAAATATTATTTTGAAACCATCGCTGAAACCCTACAAGTTCCACCACCAAAATTAAGATTAAACAAAATATTAGGTTGGTTTTTTGTTTGTCTCGATTGGTTGATTTCCACTCTTTTCTTTAAAAAAAGAGGGCTCACCAAAGAGAACTTAATTATATCTATTGAGCCATTTGAATATGCGAATGATAAAATAAAAAAACAATTAAATTATACTTTTATTCCAATGGAAAAATCAATTGAAAAGATAGCGAAGCAATTAAAAAATGAGTGATTAAACGATGAAAAAATGGAAGAAATAAATCGAAAAAAAATATTGGGAATTTGGTTCATGTTGGGTGTTGGCATGCTCTTAGGTCAAATTCTATTAGGTGGCATCACTCGATTAACAGGCAGTGGACTTTCCATCACTGAATGGAAAGCTATTCTTGGCTTTTTGCCACCTATGAATGAGCAAGAATGGAATATCGTATTTATAAAATATCAACAGTTTGGGCAATTCAAATTACAGAATACATCCATGTCATTGGCTCAATTTAAAAGTATTTATTTTTGGGAATGGTTCCATCGCTTGTGGGCGCGACTGATTGCGGTTGCTGCTGTTTTACCACTTATTTATTTCATGATTAAAAAAATAGTTTTCAAAGAAGACATCATAAAAATTGGCATTGCAATTGTTTTAGGTGGCATTGCCGGTTTAGTAGGTTGGATGATGGTGCAAAGTGGATTAAATCAATATAGTGTTTTAGTTAATCCAATCAATTTAATGTCGCATATTTTAGTAGCTACGATTATTGTGATGTATGTATTGCGTGTTGGCTTAGAATATTTATATCCCAAACGAAGCACGACTTTTGACCAATCTAAAAGAAATTTATTTTTGATTTTAATTATCCTTGTATTCATACAAATTGCTTTAGGTGCCTTGGTGGCAGGTTCTAAAGCGGCATTGGTAAGTACTACTTGGCCATTAATGGATGGTTATTATTTTCCAAAATTATTTGGCATTGAAGAAACGGATATAAAACTCATTTTACAATTTATACATAGAAATGTAGCTTATCTTATTTTCTTTTTTGTAGTTTATATTTTTTTTAAAACAAAAACAGTTTCTGCGGCATTTCAATTTCATCGAACGCGATGGTTATTATTGTGTATGATTTTTGTTCAATTGCTATTAGGCATATTCACCTTATTATACAGCCACGGTGAAGTACCCATAGTTTTAGGTGTTTTACATCAATTTGGTGCTTTTTTAGTTTTAATTTTTTCTATCGAAGGACATTATTTTATTAAACATAAAGCAAAATAATGCAACTTAAAATCTCTTCTATCTCCAACCTTACCGATGCACGTTTTTTTAGTGCCATTGGCGCGCATTTTTTAGGCTTTACTTTTGATGCATTAAATGAAAACAATATCTCCATTTCTAAAGCACAAGAAATAATTAATTGGTTGTACCAACCCAATATTGTTGGTGAATTTGGCATACATCAAACTAAAGATGAAATTGAATTCATTGCTCAACAAATGAACCTAAACGAAATTGAGATACCATTTTTACATGAGGAAAAAATAAACTTGAATTTTGAAAAGTTTTTAAGTATTGGCGATTGGACTTCTATTAATGAGCCACAACATTCAGACTTCTTAATCTTAAAAATAAAGGAATTAGACGTGCAGAATTCGAAATTGAAACAAATCATTTCTACTAATAACGTATTTATTGAAACGAATTTTACAAAAGAAAATATTTTATCTATCGTTGAATCTCTGCAGCCTTATGGCATTCAAATTTCATGTAAGAAAGAAGAAAAAACAGGACTAAGTGCTGTGGATGAATACGCAGAACTACTAGAGATCATTGGATTTTCATAGCAACTGAAAGCATAGATACTTTATTGTTCTATTGTTTTTTAAGTGCATTTTTTCATAGTAGGTTTGTATGCCATGCAACTCATTATTTTTATTCATGGCATATACATCATTATAATCTTTCAAAATTTTTGAGGGAAAATTAGTTAATACCTCTTTGGTAGATTGATATAACAAATCACTATCGGTTTTAACATGAATCAGTCCATTGGGTGCTAAAAATTTTTTATATGTCAACAAAAATTTATCGGCAGTTAATCGTCGTTTAGCATCGCCATCACGTGGAAACGGATCCGAAAAGGTAATCCAAATTGCTTCCACTTCGCCACCAATAAAATAATCATCTATATGATCAATTTGATCACGAATAAATGCTACGTTATTTAAATTTTCCAATTCAGCAATACGTGCTGCACTCCACAGTCGATTGCCTTTAATATCCACGCCAATAAAATTCTTTTCCGGAAACAATTTTGCCATACCTAAGGTATAATCGCCTTTCCCGCAAGCCAATTCTAAGGTGATGGGAAAATTATTTTTAAAAAAATCAACATTCCATTTCCCTTTTAATGTAGGATTTTTTTCTATTACATAAGGATTATTTGCTAACTCAGCAAATTTTTGCAATTTAGATTTTGACGCCAAACTATTTTTTTTGCAAAAATAGTAAATTACCACTAGTTGCCGTCACCGTATTGATTTCTTAATAAAAATCTGAATTCACTAAGTTACATTATTCCACTGCTAGCATTTCTTGCAGCTTGGAATAAGCCAATATTCTATTTACAACAGATGCTGGTGGTGTATCGCCATCCTGCTCGTCTAATGCATATTTAACCGTTTGTAGTTGTTGAAATTCAGTATTCCAATCTTCATTTTTTTCTAATGCATCACGCACCAGCTTAGATTCAGATTCATTGGTTTCGCTGTAAAGGAATTTTAAAAGAAGTTCAGGTGTAAAAATTTGTTGCATAAAATACTTTTTATACGATAAACGGAAGTTACGCATAAATATTTTATATAACTCCAAAAAAATAATATACCTCTTAATCTGCACCTCCAGTTCCCTTGAATTGGTCTTCTTTAAACTTAAAAAGGACATTAAAAGTGGTTAAACTACCATAAATTCGGGTGATATATTGTTGTAACTCCACTTTTTCAGCATCCATAAGCTTGGATGTATTAATTTTTTGTTCCATCACGCGCAATCTGTCTCTGGTCATTACAATTTTATGAAAAAAGGCTTCAACAGGTATTTCTTTAGCTTGCAAGCTTTTATCATTCGGTTGTAAAATTAAATTTCCACCTTCCCATTTATCAGCGATTTTACAGTCTTCTATAGGCTCTGTTAATGGTTCAATTATTTTTTCTAAAATTGATTTTATCAGGTCTAAAGAAACAGCCTCTTTATCTTTCTCAATAGTTTTCAAAACAACATAGCCATCAAATGATTTCGAAATTTCGCGCTCGCCATGTTCTTTAAAATAAAATTGATATGAATATTCATCATTATCATCAATAATTACTCCAATACCAAATTTTGGATGTTCTATTTTTGTACCAATCGGATAATTTGTCATTTTATTGCATTTTCGGCTAAAATAAATAAGCTTATCTATATTTCCAAAATTTGTATTGTTACGAATTCTCATTCAAAACGACCGAATACTAAAAAAACAATACGATTGTCGGAAATAATATAGACTTTTAAGACAGAAAAAAGTCCAAAAATGATTTCTCGCTATAAATTAGCTGATTGCAAAGTGCTGATTTTAATATAAATTTGATTCATACATCAATTAAATCTTAAAAAAATGAAAAAACTATATTTATCCAACACCTCTAACTTTCTATTTCTATTTGCTTTTTTGTTCCAAACACAAAATATACAAGCACAATGGGGAAACATTGGCGACAGAATTGTGGATGGATTAAGCAATAAAGCGCAACAAAAAATTGAAAGTGAAATTAGTAATGGTGCTGACAAAGCTTATGAAAAATCAAAAAGTGGCGTGAAAGAAAGTGTGAAGAATAGCAATTCAAAAACGAAAAATACAAAATCCAATAGCTCTAGTAACGAAGGAAATGAAGGTGTTGAAGGAAATACAAATGAAACATCGAATTCCAACACAAAATCATCTTCAAATAGTAGTGCAAATACAAGCTTAAAAGCGTATGGAAAATTTGATTTTATTCCGGGTGAAAAAGTAATCGCCGAAGAAAATTTTTCTCAAGATGCCATCGGTGATTTTCCAGCAAAATGGAATACTAATGGAACCGGTGAATTAGTAACTATAGATGGGCAACAAGGCAAATGGTTAAAGTTTGGACCAGAAAGTATTATTTATCCTGAATTTATCACCAACTTACCTGAAAATTTTACCGTTGAATTTAATGTAGCATCTACACAACCACTTAGTTTTTATTCAGGTGCATTTAATTTCTTTTTTGCGCCATTAGTATCTCCTGCAAAAAATTATATCCAATGGAAACTATATGGTGGTAAGAAAGACAACGGTGTTTTGGTGGCCATTCATCCACAAGCAGCTGGAGGTGGCGGACAAGGGCAAAAATTTTTGCTAACTTATGATGAAACTGGTGCAGAAATTATTGACAACAGAACCGATTTCCCTGATTTTAATGATGAAACAAAAAATGTAGTAAAGGTATCTGTTTGGAGACAAAAACAACGCTTGCGTGTGTATGTAAACGAAACCAAAATTTGGGACATTCCAAAAGCATTTAGTGCAACGGCAAAATATAACTTCCTTGGGTTTCGTACGGATGGTTATCATGGAAAAGAAGATGCTTTTTTCCTAAGCAATATTCGTGTGGCGGTGGGTGCACCAGATACTCGACATAAATTTTTGGAAATTGGAAAATATTCTACCACAGGAATTAAGTTTGATGTAAATAGTGATAAAATTAAAGGCGAATCGTATGGAACACTGAAAGATTTCGCTGCTGTGATGACTGAAAATCCAGATGTGAAAGTAAAAATAGTTGGCCATACGGATAGCGATGGCGATGATGCCAGCAATATGACGCTTTCTAAAAAACGTGCCGATGCTGTAAAAGCAGCCTTAAACAAAGAATTTGGCATAGATAATAGCCGTATGGAAACTGAAGGAAAAGGCGAAACCCAACCTGCTGAAGCAAACACATCTGCTGAAGGCAAAGCAAATAACAGACGCGTAGAATTTATTAAACTATAAAAAAATGAAAAAAACAATTTTTATTCTTGCCATTTCTATTTTATTATTTTCGTGTAAAAAAGAAAATAATAGTGATGGAAATTTAGATCAATTTAAATTAACTGCAACTTTTGATGGAGGCGAAACAATTACCTTTAAACAATTTGATCCAGATGATTCAGATGCTGGTCTACTTTCTTGCGGGTGCTTCTTTGATGGCGATAATATGACTATTGGATTTGGCGCAACCAACTTTGCAAACCCAAGTAAAACAAACGGTTTTGATGTGGGTATCAACGTGCCGAATGTAACTGCTCAACGCAATTACGAATCAAGAGAAGAAAACGCAGCAGGAACAAATGCAACAACGTACATAGAAAGAATTGCAACTGGAATTGGTGGTATTAAAGTATATAACAATGTTGAGAATTATAGAAGATTTTCTATTGGTGGTGGTTCTTGCGATGAAGAAGAACTTCCTGTAGATTTTCAAACAATTGATGTTACACGCTACAGCAGCAGTAATGGTGGCACTATTGAAGGTTCTTTTACTATTAATGTATATCACAAACCAAGTAACAATTGCGCGAACTACGAAAAAGAACGCATTACGGGTAGTTTTAAACTAAAAAGAATAAATTTTTAGACAAAGAAACTAAACTACAAAAAATATGAAAATTTCATCTTGTATTTTTTACAAAGATTAATTTGTTCAAATTTGTATGAAAAGAGGCTGTCTCAAAAGGGCAGTCTTTTCCCTGACTTCCAACACTGGGACACACAAGGTTAAAAATCAACTAATTTAGCAATTGCTGTATTATCTTCAGTTAGATGAATGTTTTTTTTGACGAATTCTTGATTGATTGAGTTGAAGATTTCTATCTGATAAATACGTTGAACAATCTCAATGATTTTTTCAGGAAATAGATTTGATTGCTTTACCCCAGTAGCATTTCTAATTCTTTGTAAATCTTGTATGCCACGAAGGTTAAGCAGATATGTGCTTCAATTCGTTTTTGTTTTCAGTAATAAATCGGTCTATTTTTTAAAAGGATTGCACTTATAGATACTTCGTTTTATCGCAGTACTATTCTTTATTGCACGGTCGTTCACCGCTTGCAAGTAACTTTATTATTGACGCAAAAAAAACTATACAACAAAACTTATTTCTTTAAATCCAAATTTTAAATTTTTAGTAGCTGTTTCTAAAACCAAATTTCCAATTTCATCTACATCAATAATTTTCCCTTCAAAAACTTGTTCTTCTTTTTTATACTTGGAAACTACATTATATTGATATAAACTTTCAATGTATTCTTTTTTCAATTGTTCAAATTTTTTAGATTTTAAAAGCAAATAAAAATGTTCCACACTTGCTAAGCTATTTTTAAAAAAACCAATTCTATTTATCTCCATTTTTGTCAATAATTGTAAACTAGTTGCTTGAATATTATTTGGAAAATTAATTTGATTTACATTTAATCCTACACCAATGATCGAATAATTTAAAAATGAACCTTGAATGGTGTTTTCTATTAAAATACCGCAAATCTTTTTATCGTCCACATAAACATCATTCGGCCATTTTATTCGAGTAATCGAAGGTGAATGACATTCAATAAGTAGTTTTTCTACCGCAGCACGTACCGCCAAAGAAACGGCCATCGTTAACCAATATTGCTCCTTTGCTAGTAGAAAATTGGTTTTATAAACAATACTAAACGTCAAGTTTTTTCCGGATGCTGACTGCCAAATATTGCCCATTTGTCCACGACCAGCAGTTTGCTCATCTGCTAAAATGACAGTGCCATCTATTGGACTACTTTTTGCTATATATGATTTAGCATACAAATTAGTAGAATCTACTGTGGTAAGATGGAATAATTGCTTTCCCGTAAAGAGCGTGTTATTTACATTAATGTCCAAAATTTAGTAGCTTTGTGTAAAGTAGTAAAATTATAAAAATTAAGCATTTGGAACAAATAAAAAAAAGAGCTAAAAAAGCAAAGACCTCTTCCGCAGAAGTATTGAATGAACTCATCATTTCGTTAATTCAAGACAAAAAAGGAAATAATATTTTGAGTTTGGATTTACGTCATATTCCGGAAGCAATTGCTGATTATTTCATTATTTGCCATGCTTTATCTACCACTCAAGTACGTGCCATTACTGACCATATAGACGAAGAAGTGAAAAAACAAGTAGGATTAAAACCATACCATTTAGAAGGTCGAGCCAATGCAGAATGGTGCTTAATAGATTTTGGGGATGTTATCGTTCATGTTTTTCAGCAGGAAAAAAGAGAATTTTACCAATTAGAAGACCTTTGGAGCGATGCTATGATAAAACATTATGATTAAAAACAAAAATTAACAATAAGAATACAAATCTTAGCTTATCTTAATTGAACAATACCTACCACATTACGTTTAAACAAATTATAATATAAAATACCAATGGATTTTTTACCCGAAAACGAAGAACCTAAAAAAAAGAAAGGCGGATTCAACAGCTACTGGCTATTTGCCATTTTAATTGTTGGTTTATTAGCCACACAGTTCTTATCATTAATTTTTCAAATTAAAAATATAGATGAAGATTTCTTCTTCTTAAAATTAGTTCCATCCAACGATGTTCAAAAAATAACTATTGTCAATAAAGAACAAGTAGAAGTGTACATTAAGCCGGATTCTTTGAAAGCAAAAAAACAATATGCCGATATCCGATTAACCAAATTAAAATCTGTAAACAAAGGTCCTCATTATTCATTTGAAATCTCTTCCGTAGAAACCTTTCAACAGAAGCTAGATGAGGTACAAAAAAATATTCCTTACGAAAGCAGAATAAAACGTACCAATGAATATCGCAAAGGAATTTTTGATATTATTGGTTGGTTGTTGCCTTTCATTTTATTAATCGGCGTTTGGATGTTTTTGATGCGACGTGCCACTGGTGGCATGGGCGGCGGTGGCGGTCAAATTTTTAATATCGGAAAATCGAAAGCTAACCTTTACGATAAAGACATGAAAGTAAATGTGACGTTCGATGATGTTGCCGGTTTAGATGAAGCCAAAGAAGAGGTAAAAGAAGTAGTGGATTTCTTGAAAAATCCAAAAAAATATACGGCGTTAGGTGCAAAAATTCCGAAAGGTGTTTTATTAGTTGGTCCTCCGGGAACCGGAAAAACATTATTGGCAAAAGCCATGGCTGGCGAAGCGCAAGTGCCATTCTTTTCCATTTCTGGCTCTGACTTCGTAGAAATGTTTGTAGGTGTTGGTGCCTCTCGTGTACGTGATTTATTTAAACAAGCACGTGAAAAAGCGCCTTGTATTATCTTTATTGATGAGATAGATGCCGTAGGTCGCGCACGCGGAAAAAACATGATGCAAAGTAACGACGAACGTGAAAGCACCTTGAATCAGTTATTAGTAGAAATGGATGGTTTCAGTGGTGATAAAGGAATTATTATGTTGGCAGCCACCAACCGACCTGATGTATTGGATTCTGCTTTATTGCGTCCGGGAAGATTTGACCGTCAAATTTCAATCGACAAACCTGACCAAAAAGGAAGAGAACAAATTTTTAAAGTACATTTGAAAAAGCTAACAAAACTTGGCCCTGATGTTACACCCGAAAAACTATCTTCTTTAACACCAGGATTTGCCGGAGCCGAAATTGCCAATGTTTGTAACGAAGCAGCTTTGGTAGCGGCACGTAAAGAAAAAACACAAGTAGAAGTAGAAGACTTTAATGAAGCCATTGACCGAAGCATTGGTGGTTTAGAAAAGAAAAATAAAATAATTTCACCGCAAGAGAAAAAAATTATTGCATACCACGAAGCAGGTCATGCCATTTGCGGTTGGTATTTAGAACACGCCCATCCATTATTAAAAGTAACCATTATTCCTCGTGGTATTGCAGCATTAGGTTACGCACAATATTTACCAAAAGAACAATACTTGTACAGAACAGAACAACTATTGGATGAAATTTGTATGACACTTGGTGGTAGAGCTGCAGAAGAAATTGTGTTTGGTAAAATTTCTACCGGTGCACAAAACGATTTGCAACGCATCACACAATTATCGTATGCTATGGTAACCGTGTATGGTATGAACGAAAAAGTGGGAAATGTATCGTTCTACGATCCACAACAAGATACTACATTTACAAAACCATATTCTGACGATACGGCAAAAGTAATTGATGAAGAAGTACGCAAATTAATCGATTCAGCTTATCAGCGAACCATTAATTTATTAACAGAAAAACGCGAACAATTAAATAAAATAGCAGAAGCATTATTAGAAAAAGAAATTTTATTTAAAGCAGATTTGGAAGAGTTGATTGGAAAACGTTTGTTCGATGAAGAAAGCATTCCTGTTGCAATTACTGTAGATTAAAATTTATACATTATAAGATAAAAAAAGATAGCATTGTTTATAAAGCGATCCTGTCTTTTTTATACTAAAAGTTTATTTTTTCTACTAATAATATTCCATTTCATAAATCAAAAATTGGCTTGTTGAGTTTGGATAATTAATTATTGTTTCTACTAATTGATTATTGCTGTTGAATACATAATTAAAAAATACAGTTGAATTATTATGAACTGTATGAATAGATTTTACTAAATTTTGATTATGCGGATAGAGAAAATGATCTTGAAAACCCAAAAGGTATATATTATCAGTTATATTTTCGATTGTTGCTCCTAAATGAGATAGTGTGCTCGAACTATACATATTTTGAATTGGCGCATATTTATTGAAAGTGATGTTTGTATAAGTTATTATAGCAGTATCTTCTATATGCGTTAAACTTCCACCAAGTAGTGAAGCATAATCATATTCAAATGTAAATTGGCTATAATTATTTCCATCAAAAATATAATCATAGCATCTTCTATTTAATGCTGTTGGATATTGATTTGGTTCATAAACAGAATCTAATTTATTATCATAAAAACAAGCAAAATAAGGCGATTCTGCTTTTGTTATTGTATCTACATAATTTAATTGAGTAATAATATTGTTTTGAATATGTGCATTAATTATCCTGTATATTCTATCACTAAAAAATTCTGTTTTATGAAAGGTAACAATATTATTGTCATGACTAACATCCATGTAAGTAACTAAAAGAGTTGTATCAGGAGTATTTATTTTTGAATAAAGTTCTATTCTTTTAAGGTCTTTGCTAAGTGAGTCATACTTAAATTTATATGTATAATCGATATCGTTGAGATTAGTAGTATGAATATGAATTGTTTTAATTTTGTCTTTAAAAATATGCTGAGGATTTACAGATTCATTCTTACAAGAAGCAAACACAATTATTGTACAGATAAATAGATAAGGAAATAGCTTTTTCATATTAAAGGGTCGACAATAAATATAATAATATTTTTTTATTATGCATCAGTATAGTATAAAAAATGATACTTATTCATTAACATATTGTCTATGAAAAGTTTGAGTGTAGTTAAATTGTGTTTACCATTTTGTACATTAGAGTATGAACAAACAAAGCATCTACAAAATATATTTTATTGCTTTTTTTACAACTGTATTATTATGTCTTATTTTTATTTTCCTAAACCATAATTTCGATGGTAGCTATTGGCAAAGTTTGCAGCAAAGCAAGTCTGCATTAACCGTAGAATATTGCGAGCTCGACCAAGTAAGCCATTTCTTTCGTCAAACCATGAATACTTATTCCAACCTCATGTATTTTTTTCTTGGAATGATAGTCGTTTTAATTGGATTTCATGATAGAAAAAATAAGAAGGAAAATCTAAATATCATACAACAATTTCCAGCTTTATCTATACTTTTGGGTGGTTGTTTAGTGTATCTATGTTTTGGCAGTGCGTTTTTTCATGCATCACTTACTTGGCTCGGACAACGTATAGATATGAATGCCACTTATAGTATTTGCCTCGTTTTAATTGGAATCAGTTTCTATAAATTGAAAAATAATTGGCCATTTTTTCAACAATCAAAAGGCATTTATATCCTGTTTGTTTTTCTGTTGATACTCTTATTTATTCCACTGCATCTTCTCCTAAAAAGCACTTATTTATTGCCTTTTTTAATCTTATTATTGGTGATATTAACGGGCTTCAATTATACCAAAAATAAAAAAGCATACTCATTTGTTTTAATGGCGTTCAGCTTTATTTTTTTAATCGCAGCATTTATCTTGCGCACCTTAGACGTTCAAAAAATGGGCTGCCATCCAACATCCATCTATCAAGGTCATGCAGTATGGCATGTATGCACCGGAATCAGTGCGTTCTTGCTTTATCAATTTTATAGAAATGAAAAAGTATAATCAAAATAGCTAGGAAACAAGTTGTTATTTACAATCGCCTTTTGTTTTTATTTTTATATAAAATGCTTCGTATTTTGGAAGAATAGATGTGATATCAAAACGTTGTGCTTGTGCAAATGCATTCTTTTTAAATTGAGCTAACATTGCTTCGTCTTGCAATAATTCTAAACATCGGTTTGCCATTCCTTGTACATCGCCAACATTTAATAAAAATCCGGTTTCACCATCTATATTTACTTCCGGAATACCACCTGCATTGGATGAAACAACAGGCACTTCACATGCCATGGCTTCTAATGCTGACAAACCAAAACTTTCACTTTCTGATGGCAGTAAAAACACATCTGCAATTGCTAATAATTCTTCAACAGCTTCTTGTTTTCCTAAAAATCGAACATCCATTTTATCGCATAGTGAGCGCACTAACTTTTCTGCATTTTGACGCTCCGGACCATCGCCTATCATTAATAATTTAGCTGGAATCTTTTCAGATATTTTACAAAAAACATGAATCACATCTTCCACTCTTTTTACTTTTCTAAAATTAGAAGTATGCACTATTATTTTTTCACCTTTAGGCGAAATGGCTTTCTTAAAATGGTCTTTGTTTGTTTTTTTAAATCGCGAAAAATCAATGAAATTAGGAATTACTTCAATTTCATTTTTAATATCGAAATTCGTGAAGGTATCACGTCTTAAACTTTCGGAAACGGCGGTAACTCCACACGATTGATTGATGGAATAAGTAACCACCGGCTCATACGTAGCATCTCGGCCAACAAGGGTAATATCTGTTCCGTGTAAAGTGGTAATTACAGGAACATTTTTCCCTTTTTGTAATAGAATTTGTCGAGCCATGTATGCTGCTGAAGCGTGTGGAATAGCATAATGAACATGAAAAATATCAAGGTTGGCATTCATGGCTACATCCACCAACTTACTGGCTAATGCTGTTTCATACGGCGCATAATCAAACAATGGATAATCGTTTAAGCTTACTTCATGAAAAAAAATATTTTCATTGAACGTATCTAATAATCGAGCCGGTTCTTTATAGGTGATAAAATGTACTTTATGCCCTTTTTGAGCCAAGCCTTTGCCTAATTCAGTGGCAACTACGCCACTACCACCAAAGGTAGGATAACAAACAATTCCAATGTTCATAGCGTACAAATGTAGTAATGTATTAATGAAATAATCAATTTGTTAGTTCATTAAATTCTAAATTATTTACTTGATTTGTTTATTCATTTTTAAACCACATTCCAAAAACTGAATATAGTTATCTCTATTTTTAGAAAAATCATAGGCAACCGGTTGGTTCAATAACTGTTCATTCGTATTCATTAAAACATACAAAGGCTGAGAGTTCGTTTTAAAATGCTCTGCTTGAAAAGCACTCCATTTTTGTCCCACAGTTTTTACTTCGCGTTCTTTTCCGGTGGCAGTAGAAATATACCATTCTTCTTGTGGTAATGCTTTTCTATCATCTACATAAAGTGAAATAATTACATACTCTTTTAAGCGTTCTTTCACTTGTTCATCACTCCAAACTTTATCTTCAATTTTTCTACAATTTACACAACCAAATCCAGTAAAATCTAACAAGACAGGCATATTGTGTGCTTTGGCATAGTCCATTCCTTCTTTATAATCTTTAAAATGGATATAGGTGGATTCGTTTTTGGTTTTAAAATTATACGATGTGGGTGGTATTATACCACTTAATAAATTCACCGGTTTATACGCAATCAAAGCATACGTTAAATAGATGGTAAATAACACGGTGGCAACACCTAATGCTTTAACTGTATGGGTTGGTTTACTTTTGAAAAATATGCCTAAGCAATACAACGACATCACACCAAATATTAAAATCCAAATGAGCATGAATGGTTCAAAGCGTAGGATTCCCCAATTCATGGTCATATCCACTACGGATAAGAATTTAAATGCCAATGCTAATTCTAAGAATCCTAAAATTACTTTTACAGTGGTTAACCATCCGCCGGATTTTGGCAAGGATTGCAACCACTGTGGAAACATGGCGAATAACGTAAATGGCAACGCCAATGCGATACCAAAACCTAACAAACCAAAAAACAAAGAGGAGCCACCCATGACTAATAAGGTTCCTATAATTGGTCCGGTGCAAGAAAATGAAACTAAGGCCAAAGTAAATGCCATAAAGAAGATACCAAAATATCCACCTTTACTCGACATGCTATCGGTTTTATTTGCCCAAGATGCGGGCAAGGTGATTTCAAACAAACCAAAAAATGACAAGGCAAACAACACAAACACGACAAAGAAAATGAGATTAAACCAAATATTGGTACTCATAGCATTGAGTGCGTCGGAGCCAAATATATTGGTAATAATTAAGCCCAACAGAACATAAATAATAATGATGGATAATCCATACATCAATGCTTTTGAAACACCTGATTTTTTTTCTTTACCACCTTTTGTAAAATAGCTCACCGTGAGTGGAACCATTGGAAATACGCATGGTGTGAGCAACGCAAATAATCCGCCGATAAATCCGGCAATAAAAATCCAAAGCCAACTTTTCGTGGCATTGGTACTGTCATTGGTACTGCATGAATTCTGAGCATGTGTCCAATCAAATTTTTGTTGAATGCTGTCGGTAATTGTTATTGTTTTTAAAGAAGTATCCGAAAGCTTTATGGTGGAATTGGACGTATCCGTTTCCGTTAAATTAACAGAATGAGTATTGTCAAACTTTATAGCAAATTTTTCGGGACCAAATGGCATACATCCTACTTCATCGCGGCAAACTTGCCCATCAAACTCACCTTTTAAAATAGCTGTCGGATTTTTTATTTTTACTTTTTGAACAAACGTAGCATCACCCATAAATGAAGTTACATCAACGCCAAATAATTCATCAAATTTTGTCTTTTTTTTGCCAATTTCTTCTACTTTTCCTATGAGTTCAATGTCTTTATTGGATTCAAATCGGAATTGAGTAGGAAGCGGACCACCTTCTTTGGTAAATTGAGAAAAGGTATGCCATTCCTCATCTAAATTGCAAATAAACTTGACCTTGAATTCGGTGGCAGAAATTTTTTCTACTTCACTTTTCCAAGTAAGATGTTGTTCTATTTGAGCATTTGCCCAAAATGAAATTAAAAAGAGATTAAATGAAATTAAAAGCTTCAAAAGTGATTGCTTTCTTTTGAAAAAATGAGAATAATCGCTGTATATTATTTTGTAATAACGATAAACTAAAGATTGATTAACCATACACTAAATTCAATAAAGATTCGAATAATTTTCTTCCATCGGTATTGCCTAACACTTCTTCTGCACATCTTTCCGGATGAGGCATCATACCGAATACGTTTCTATTAACATTACAAATACCTGCAATGTTTTCGATAGAACCATTTGGATTAGAATTATCGTTTATATTTCCATTTGCATCACAATATTTAAATAATATTTGGTCGTTTTCTTTTAATGATTTTAAGGTTTGTGCATCGGCAAAATAACGTCCTTCGCCATGAGCAATCGGAATGTTAATGGGTTGCTGCAAATCTAAATTTCTGGTTATTGCAGAATTAGTTGTTTGCGGCAATAGATATTGATTTTGACAGATAAAACGTTGGTGATTATTGGCTAATAAGGCACCTGGTAACAAATGGCTTTCGCACAAAACTTGGAAACCATTGCAAATACCAAAAACATATCCGCCATTGTTGGCGTGTTCTATTACTTTTTCCATAATAGGTGAAAAGCGAGCAATGGCACCACAACGTAAATAATCGCCATACGAAAATCCGCCCGGAATCATAATACAATCTTTTGTGGTTAAATCTTGAAGATGTGTGTCTTTATGCCAAAGAATGCGCGTTTCACATTGCATTACTTCTTTACATACATGGATGACATCTGCATCGCAATTAGAACCCGGAAAAACAACTACACCAAATTTCATATTATTAAAGATTTGAGGTTAACGTGTTGAGACTAGAATCTCAACCTTATTTCATATTTGCAAAATTATTTAAAAAGTCTTATCAAATTTGTAACAAAAATCACAATTACAAAGATAGCATTCAGTATCTCGCCAAGTCGTTTTTTACGAATTCTTAACATAAACAATGTAAGAAAAATACATACTGGAATTAGTAAAAGTGAAAAGGCTGTTTCATCTAGTTTTCCGCTTAATAATGTTGTTACGGCAATGCCAATAAATAAAAAAATGAGCATATTCAAATTTTTTCTTCGTTTAAAGGCGACAGAATAAAGGATACCACGCATACTGACAAATGAAAATAAAATATAAATTACAGTCATGCTCAAACTAACTAGATTAAAAATATCATAATTGATTTTTATTAAATTGAAATTTTCTACTAACCACACATCTGCATTTATAGAAATAAAAGCGATATAGCTAATACCTAAAGCCAAATAAATGGGAAAAAATATTCCAAAAAACAAAATGATATAATCATTCAATCGAAATGACTTGATGGCGTAAAGAATGATAAACACAAATGGAATAAACAAACTAAAATTGACATCAAACAACACTAATAAACCTGCAAAAAAACCAACATTAAAACATTCCACTCGTGTATTATCTTTACTGGTAATGGAAAGAAAAACCTGAAAAATTGCCAATAGAATAAAGTTTATAAGTGTGTAAATGGAAAACACGTTAAACGTTGGTATTAATGAAGAAAGCAACGCGAAATAAATGGCAGGAATCAAACTATTCCCTTCATGAAAATCTGCCTGATGAAACATTCTATTGAGCCATAAAGCTTGCAGCAACAAACACACTTGAGCTAAAACGATACTCAATGTGGAATTTAAGGAGACAATAGGTTCAAACTGCCATATACTTTGTACTTCTGCTATTGCTGGTGTTGGGATAAAAAAAAATGGAATTTTTAGCACAACAAAAAATAGAAAAAAAGCTAAAACGCTAATTGGCTGTTGTGATTTAAAAAATGCTAACACGTAGATTATCTGTTTATATGAATTATAATTTTTTCTTTGAAATAAAATAGGCTATGGCTGTTTTAATATTTAAACAACACGAATTGCAAATTTCGTTTTTGCTCACTAGGAAAAATAATAGTATTACCATCTAATTGTCTGGCTTTCAATGGCACCATCACTAAATTTTGTTTTTCACTATTTAAGACACTTTCTCGCTTGGTAAGTCCGTTTGGATTTACATTGTATTCTACAAAATTTCCTATGTTATAAAAATCTTCATTGAATAAAAACTTCAATACATTATCGGCTTCAAAAAAGGCGAAAGAAGAATAATATCCATCGTCATTTTCAGACACTTGTACTTTAGGCATATTAGTCTGCCAATCGACACTTCCATCGATATTGATAGAAAATACACCGATGTCGTAAAAGAAATTTTGGTCAATATATTTTAATGAAGATGCCAATGGCATGGCATTGTAGTAACCATAATTTCCGGCGAGTTTTTCTGTTCTAGTAAATTTATATTCTCCTTCCGAAACCAACACAAAACCACCATCGCTGCGAGGTATAATACGTTTCGGCTTCACTAAAGTTGCTTTATCTTGCCATGATTTAAATTCCATCGTTTGTGATTTTTTCAAAACATCGTCATTAAATGGCATTCGAGAGTTAAGTAAAACGGTATTGGTTCTAAAATCTATAATTTGATAAAAGAGACCAATGTCATTTTTGTTTTTAGTGTTTTTATAACATGCCACAACATAACCTATGTCTCGAGAAGTACTTACTTCAGTGATTACATTTTTATATACATAGTCTTGATTTTGCAACACTTGTTCACCAATGGTATTGCTGGCTCTATTAAAGGAGAATGTGGTATAAGAAGCATATTCATAATCATTATTGGCAGCACCATTTTCATTTCCAATAACGGCAAATACATTTCCTTGATTATTTATTTTGATTGATTTTAAAGACACCTCTTTTGCGTCTTGCATAGAAAATAAATTTCTATTGATAATTTTTATAGAATCATTTAAGATAGAAAAACGAACAAAATAGGAAGCTTTGGTTTGTAGCATGTTAAATACTAAAATCTTAGATTTATCTGGCGATGTTTTTACATAAAATACTTTTCCTTTTCCAATATTCATTAAAGGTATCGAATCTAACACATACGTTTCATTGGGAACGTTTAGTTTGTCATCAATCACTTTTAATTTTAAATATTGATGTTGATTGTCTTGTGTGGAATAAAATGCCAGAATTTTATCTTTCAGCAATATAAAACTCTCCAATGTTATGGCTTTTCCTTTAAATGGCATTTCACGTTTCTTATCAATTTTTAATTGATTGTCATACGCTACAATTTCACTTTCATTATTTCCAAAATAATGAACGAGAATTCCAATATCATTTTTCCCTAAAATTTCATAATCAGAAAATCGAGAGGAAACTTTATCTGGATATGATTTGGAAATAGTTTGTGCTGTTGAAGGAGCAATCATTATGAATAAAAAAAATAGAATTGCAAAAAAGCTTATACTGGCAACATAAATTTTGCACCATATTAATTTCTTTCTTTGTCTAGGTCTATTTCCTTCCATTACTTCATTATTACATTATTACATTACTTCATTATTACATTACTACATTACTTCATTATTACATTACTTCATTATTACATTACTACATTATTTCTTCTGTCTTGGATCTAATGCATCCGTTAAGCCTTCGCCAATTAAGTTAAACAACGTTACGGTTACAAATATGGCAAAGCCTGGAAAAATAGCTACCCAAAGTTGTGATTTTCCACCTTGTGCTAAGGATAACAATTTTCCCCAAGTTAATGTTTCAGGTGGAATGCCTAAACCTATAAACGACAAAAACGATTCGGTTAGTATAGCAGCTGCAATTCCAAATGCAATGGTAATTAGAACCGGTGAAAGCGCATTGGGAATGGCATGCTTTAATAAAATACGCCATTTAGGAAATCCTAAAGCTTCTGATGCCTCTATGTATTCTAGATTTCTAATTTTTAATAATTCTGCACGAATAAAACGGGCAATTTCTGTCCACGATGTTAGTCCAATAACCACCATCACTAAAAAAATGCTTGGCTTGGATATGGCAACTACTGCTATAATTAAAAACAATCTCGGAATAGATACCAATACTTCAATCATACGTTGGACAATGATATCAACAGGTATGCTGATTTTAGGCTTTAAAAATGGGATTAATTTCAGTGGTCTCGATACTAAATATCCTAGAAAAATACATCCTAGAAATGCTAATAATCCTTTAAACACATTGCCTACTGCTGCGGCATAAAACAATCCTAAAGCGGTTGAAACAATACCCATTATTAATGCAGCTCTGGAAATACGAATACCAGTATCGCCAAAAAATCCGGCTAATGCACCTAATAAAATACCAATGATACTGGCAATAGACATCGATATCAAGCCAATAATAAAAGCAATACGCGTTCCATGTACTAAACCCGACAAAATGTCTCGACCTATACCTTCGGTGCCTAACCAATGTCGCCATCGTGTGGATGGCACGTCTTGCTTGCCAAAAGGAGATACAAATCCAGAATTTAATATATCTTGAGATGTAGGTGAATATGGAATAGGCGGACGAAGTGCAAAATCAAATTTCGTATTGTTCCAATCAATATTATTTAATTCTGGTGCAAATTTTCCCAACTTTAAATCCACAGCATATTCTTTCAAAATTGGAAAATAAATTTTGCCTTCATATTTACAAACGATTGGTTTTTCATTGGCAATGAAATCGGCAAACAATGCAATCAATGACATAAAGAGCACTAAATACAAAGAATATAATGCACGTTTATTCTTTTTAAATTGGCGTGTTACATACGACCAATAATCTTGTTTTAATTCTGGATTGTTGCTCAATGTATTTATTTTTTATTATTGTAAGAAATTCTTGGATCCACTACGGCATATAATATGTCAGCAACTAAATAACCTACTAAAGTAAGAATAGCTGAGAACATTACTACAGTATATACGATTGGATAATTTCGTGCCACTAATGCTTCGTAAGCCGTTTTGCCCATTCCAGGAATGGAGAAAATTAATTCTAATACCACTGAACCGCTGATGGCTAATGGAAAAACATTGGCAAACAAAGTAATGATTGGCAATAATGAATTTTTGATGGCATGTTTCCATAACACTACATCTTCATCTAATCCTTTTGCTCTAGCGGTTCTTACATAGTCTTGTGATAAGGAATTGACCATGGCTCCGCGCATTTGTCTGGAAATAAATGCCAAACCACCATAGGTATAGCAAATGACCGGTAAGGTTAGATGCCATACATAATTAGTAAATTTGGAAAAGAACGACATATTTTCTGCTGGTTGTGGAACACCAAAGGATGGAAATAAATTGAAAAAATCACCACCTCCAAAGAACATAATTAATAATGTAGCTACCCAAAAGCTAGGCAATGAGTATAAGATAAATAAAGATGTTGAAATCGTTTGGTCTTTGAGGTTTCCTTTATTCGCTGCTGATACTATACCTAATGGAATGGCAATTAAATAAGTTAAAAAAATGGAAATAAATGACAATAAAACGGTCCATCGAACTGCTTCCCAAATCACCGTTTTTACGGGTTTTTCATCTTGGTAGGAAATGCCAAAATCACCAACCATAAACTTTGTTATCCATTGGTGATACTGATTATTAAAGCCATACCAATGAATACTTGGAATAAAGTTTTTATAGTTTGTTTCTTTATTAATAACATCACTATATAAATTATTGGATAAATTGATTTGTTTAGAAAAATCGGCTAATAAAGGCGATGAAGCAGCTTTTACCTGCATGTCTTTATATAAGTATTTAATAGTGTTGTCTTCGGCTTCAATTTGCAAGCTTTGTATATCTGATTTAATATCAATTAGAGCATCGGCAATGGTGGTATCAGAAGGAATATTTCCAACATTAATTTCTAATTGCTTCAATGAATTATAATAGGCATTTATTTCTTTCCAATTGCCATATTTTTTTATGAGCTTCGATAAGTTTTCACGATGATATTTTTTGGGAATAGCAAACAAATCTTTTGGAGTGGCTTGATTGGAAATACTAAAATAAAAAGTAGGTAAATCCAAGCCTAGCTGATGTCTTTTATCGATGTACGCTTTTTCGGCTGCCATAGCTTTTGCAGAGCTTCCTGTTTCACTGTTGGCATTTAGCATTTGTTCCACTGGATCGCCTGGCACGTTGGTACTTAAAAAGAAAGTAAGCAACGATATCATGAATAACGTTGGAATAAATAACAATATCCGTTTAAAAATATATTTAAGCATCTTAAGTTCTTTATATTAATTTTCTACTTTATACCCTTTTTTCACGTTAAATCCGGCAAACCAAACACCTGGATATAATGCTGAACCTGCGTTGATATTTTCAAATCTTTTATGAATGCAGTTTCTATATGTTTGTACGTATAGGAAAATATAGGGAATTTGTGTATGTTCCACATTTTGCCATTCGTATAACAATTGTTTTCTCTTTACTGTGTCAAATTCTACGCGAATTTCATCTAATAATTTATCGGTTTTGGCGTTTCCAAAGTTCATATAATTAGAACCACCATTGGCGGAACTTGTATGAAATAATTGCTTATTATCATCCACACCTGGTCCGGTTACCCAACCTTGATACCACATTTGGCAATTGTGTTTTTTGAGTTCATCATTATATAGCGACCATTCTAATGGTTTTATTGTTAAAGCAATGCCGACTTGTTTAAAAGTACGTTGCATTAATAAGCCAACCATCTCACGCAAACTATTTCCACTGTTATAATTATAAGTCAATTCAAAATTCGTCTTAACACCTTCTATCGTTTTATCTAAAATTCCATCGCCATCTGTATCTTTCCAACCAGCTTCCGTTAATAATGATTTTCCTTTGTTTGGATCATAAGGAAAAAACTGAATAGCAGGATTGATTACCTCTTTTTTCATAGGCAAAATGGCACTGTTGTTTCGAATACCCATATTATAAATTACTTTCTCTAAAATTTGATCCACATTAACTAAATAACATAATGCTTGTCGAACTTTAACATCACTCAGCAATTTATCTTTATGGTTTAATCCTAAACATTGATACGCCAATTGTTCGGGCTCGCTTTTATAAAAATTTTTAGTGAATTTGGGAGAATTGTCTAAATCTTTATATTCTTTTACGGGCGTTACGTAAATAAAATCTAGTTGCTCGTTTTTTAGAGCAGTTAATGCCGTAGTAAAATTATTGATGGTAATATATACCAATTGCTTAGGATATGCTTCAAAAAATATATTTTTTTCTTTTACTTTATCGCCCCACCAATCTTTTTTTCGCTCTAACACCATGCGCTGTCCGGTTTCCCAACTTACAAATTTGTACGCACCTGAGCCTTGCACAAAAGCAGGTTCGCGCATGGTTTGTTGAGAATTAAAAAATTCGGCAAATTCAGTAATGTTTTTATCATTCGTACAAGAAGGATTTTCAGCAATAAAATCTGTCAAGGCATATTTTTTCAATAATCCTTTTGCGTCATAAACATATTCCGGCAGAATAATCACTTCGCAACCTGTGCCTTCCACTGCACCAATATATTTATCACATACTACTGTATATTTTTTAGGATTATCGGCATACGTTCGTATGTTTTTTACGAAATCGATGGATGGCTTTACGTTGTCTGAGTTTACTTTGGGGCACAAAATGGCTTTATATGAAAACACGACATCTTTAGCGGTTACAGGCGATCCATTGTCCCAAACTGCTTCTGGTCTTATTTCATAAGTAACCTCAATTTCGTCGCCAACATTATTTACTTCCGGTAAAAATTTTGCTAGGACTGGTGTAATTTTCAACGTTTTTAAATCGTAATTCAACATGGACTGCATCAGGTTGGGAATCATATACCGTCTGGAAGTAGCATCAGACACTGTATATGGATTTAAACCGGTTGCGTCGGACAACGTATGAATTCGCAATTCATCTTTATATACTTTTGATGCATTTGCCGTGTTTCTTACAATGGCACTTAATATTACTATCCCAAGAAAAATGATGAGTGTGGTGAAAAGTATTCTCTTGATAGACATAAATAATTGATGATTAACTTACAAATGTAATAGATTTTAGAATTATTTGCCTATAAATTCCTATTTGATTTCATGCTTTTATATCAAAAAAAGGAATAAAACGCATTAAAACTCAATTATTTGTATTCGAATTCATTTTTAGTATCTTCACGGAATAAAAATATATATTATGCGAAATTCTATTCTATTTTCATTTTTATTGATTACGTTTTGCCTTTTTCAATCATGTAAAAATGAGACTAAAAAAGCTGGCGACACGAAAGGATTTACTTATGATGAAAAAATAGAAAAAGAATTTCAAGAAAAACTAATTTTAGTGGAAGATGGTGGTACAGTTGAATTTCCTGCTGGAAAATATCTACTTAAAAAAACGCTCTCAATGGAAGGCAAAAAAAATGTTACGATAAAAGGAGCCGGAACACAAAAAACTATTTTATCATTTTTAGGACAAAATGAAGGTGCAGAAGGTATCAACATTACCAATTGTCAAAATGTAACAATGGAAGGATTAACCGTACAAGATGCCAAAGGCGATAACATTAAACTAAAAAATTGTGATGGTGTTGCGCTGCGATATTTAAACTCTACCTGGACAACTGGTGCGGATACTTCCAATGGAAATTATGGATATTATCCAGTGGAATGTAGAAATGTTTTGGTAGAATATTGTGAAGTTTCTTATTGTGCAGATGCTGGTGTTTATGTTGGTCAATCCACCAATGTAACCATTCGTCACTGCTATGCACATCACAATGTTGCTGGGATCGAAATTGAGAATTGCATCAATTCTGATGTTTATAAAAATAAAGCTGAAAATAACGCTGGTGGAATTTTAATCTTTGATTTGCCTAAACTATTTCAAGCGAATGGCAGAAATGCAAAAGTTTGGGATAATGAATGCCTCAATAATAATTTTCAAAATTTTGGAAAACCAGGAAGCATTGTTTCCGCTATTCCTCCTGGCACTGGGATGATAGTAATGGCAACCGATAGTGTCGCTATTTTTAATAATAAAATCAAAGACAATAAAACAGTTGGTATTGCCACCGTAAGTTATTTAATTACAGGCAAGCAATTAAATGATTCTACTTATGGTCCATATTGTACTTCTATCTTTATTCATGACAATACATTTGATAGAAGTGGATTATCTATTACTCAAAAAGTACCTGATTTGTCGACCGATTTAGGCAAGCTATTAACCGCTGCTTTTAAAGGTGGCGTAGATATTTTAGTAGATGGATCTGCTGACCCAAAATTAAGAAACAAGAACGGTCAATTACCAGAAGGAAAACGCATTTGTATCCGAAACAATGGCAATATAAAATTTGGAAATTTGAATGCATGGAAAGCTTCCGGAGCAAAAGACATTATTAAATATAAAGATGAAGATATTTCTAAATTTGATTGCTCCATTTTAAATATCAATGGAAATGGGTTAAAGCCTGAAGATGCTAAGTAAATGAATACCAAAATATGAAAATAAAAACAAAATTAATACGTCTTATTTGTGCTATTAGTTTTTTGCTATTTTATCAATGTAAGTTCAGCAATCAATCAGTAACTGTTGATATTAAAGCCAAACCCTTTGAAAAACTTTCCGACTATCATTTTTTCAAAGGTGCGTTAAAAGATTTAATTCCAAACGATAGAGTTTTACCTTACGATGTAATTACAGCCTTATTTACAGACTACGCACACAAAGCTCGTTTTGTATGGATGCCTGAAGGATCAACAGCAAAATATGTAAAAGAGGAAGCTTTAGATTTCCCAGTAGGCACTGTTTTAATAAAAAATTTCTTTTATGAAAATGATGAACGCAATTCATCTAAAGGAAGAAGAATTATTGAAACACGTTTATTAATAAAAAAGAATGACAAATGGGATGCCATTGCGTATGTTTGGAACAATGAACAAACAGATGCTGAACTGAATATTGTGGGCGATTCTAAACAAGTGGATTTTATAAATACAAAAGGAACAGCCATGCATATCAACTATTCAGTTCCGAATAAAAATGAATGTAAAAATTGTCATAATCTCAACAATGTTTTAATGCCAATTGGCCCAAAAGTTCGATACTTAAACAAAGACTATAAATTTGCAGATGGCACTAAAAATCAACTAGAAAAATGGGCCTCAGTTGGCTATTTAACAGGATATTCTAAAGCTGAAAATGTTGAAAATAGAAATGCTGATGCATTTGACCCAAATAGTGGAACCATTGAACATCGTGCAAAATCCTATTTGGAAATCAACTGTGCGCATTGCCATCGAAGAGAAGGAAGTGCCAATAATTCAGGTTTATTTTTATTGTTGAAGGAACAAAATCCGGAAAGTTGGGGAATGATGAAAAGTCCAGTGGCTGCTGGTGCTGCTAGTGGCGATGATTTATACGATATTGTGCCCGGCAAACCAGATGAAAGTATTTTAGTACATCGCATTACGGACAACGATCCAGAGGTACGCATGCCGGAATTAGGCAGAAGTGTTCAACATGTAGAAGGTGTTGCTCTCATTCGTCAATGGATTACTGAAATGAAATAATATTTATGTCCATTTTTATCTAGTAAAAAAATATGGTATGAAATCAACATTTATATTTAGTTTGATTTTATGTTTGGTCTTACCTTCATGTAAAAACAAGCACTCTAAAATTAAATTTATTGAGGATGAAAAAATTCAAAAAGAATTTCAAGAGAGATTTATTGTAGTGGAAGATGGTGGCACCATTGAATTACCCGAAGGAAATTACAAACTTAAAAAATCGCTTTCGTTAGAAGGTAAAAACAACATTACCATTAAAGGAAAAGGAACAAACAAAACGATACTTTCCTTTTTAGCACAAACCGAAGGTGCTGAAGGCATCAATATCACCAACTGCAAAAATATTACACTCGAAAACTTTACCGTTCAAGATGCAAAAGGTGATAATATAAAGCTGAAAGAATGTAGAGATGTCATCATTCGAAAGATGAATTCTACCTGGACAACAGGTGCCGATTCAGCTAATGGTAATTATGGTTATTATCCGGTGAATTGCACCAATGTTTTAATAGAAAATGCTGAAGTATCCTACTGTGCCGATGCCGGCGTTTATGTAGGTCAATCGTACAATGTTACTGTTCGAAATGTAACAGCGCATCATAATGTATGTGGTATAGAAATTGAAAACTGTATCAATGTAGATGTCTATAATAATTTATCCTACAACAATGCCGGTGGTTTTGTGATTTATGATTTACCAGGAATACCTATGAAAAATGGAAGAAATTGTAGAGTATATAACAATATTGCAAAAGATAATAATTTTAAAAACTTTGCCAAACCTGGTAGTTATGTTTCCGATATTCCTTCGGGAAGTGGCATTATTATTATGGCTTATGATAGTGTGGCTGTGTTTAACAACACTTTCGAAAACAACAAAACTATTGGCGTTTGTGCCGTGAGTTATTATGCTACTGGTCGTCCGTTTACAGATAGTATTTACACACCTTATTGTACCTCCATTTTTATACATGACAATATTTTTAAACGAAAAAATATATTGATTCCTGATTTAAGTTCTGATTTAGGAAAATTAGTTTTAGCTATGGCAAAAGGACCAGCCGATATTATATATGACCATAATTACAACAAAGCCATGAGCAATACAGATGGCTCTTTGAAAGCTCAATATCAATCTTGTTTTAGAAACAATGGTGACATTAAGTTCTTTAATTTAAATGCCTATCAATCTCCAGTGATAGAAAATGTACTAAAAACCTATCAAACTAATTTAGAAAAATTTAATTGTACTATTAATAAAATTATTGGCAACAACAACCAGTAAGCATTTCTTTTTGCATACAACATTAAAAACAAAAAAATAGATACTTCGATGGAAGTATCTACCTTGATAATACTAAAATCATGAAATCTATTATTGTTCTGCGGTAGCAGCTTGTGTTGCCATTTCTATAAATGTTATACCAGAAGGCACATCAAAAGTACCAGCAGGAAATGTTGGATTTTCTTCTACTTTTGTAACCGTTGTTGTTACGGTTTGTCCCATTATATTCATTTCTGATTTCATAGGTACTCCTTTCCATTGCCAAATTTTACCTTGCATTTTTTCTGCCGAAAATGAGTATATCGTACAATTTTTTCCATTGATTGTTTCACTGCCTTCTTCTTTCAAACTAAACTTCTTTTTCATATCTTCTGTAAGCGAAGCAAAATCCGTCGTATTAGGATCTATTTCACTAGGATTTACTTTTATTTTATTCCCATTTTTACCCATATTCGACCACGTATAAACATACTCATCCAGTTTTAAGGAATTTGAAATTGTATTCATTGATTTTCCTCCAAATGATATGGATGTAACGGCTTCCATTCTGAATTTTTTTCCATTATCATCTATATATACCTTAGCCTTCGTTGTGCCCATGCCTTGAGGCATCACTGTTTCTGACTCATACAGCAAAGATGGCGTACTACTCAAGATATCTGACACACCTGCTCCACTGGTGTTTGATGCTGTATTTGCTTGCTCGCCATTTGTGGTGGTAGCATTATTTTTACAAGCTGTAAACGTGGCGATTACGAATGCCACAAAAAATAATTTTTTCATAGTTGATTTATTTACATCTAATTTAAATAAAAATTAGAAGATGGTATATTAATTCTGTTTTTGAAACAATATTCCTGTATAATTTCTATTTTTGAGACTAGATGATACAATGGCATGAACTTAGCATGGAAACAAAAATTTCATTGGAAAAACTACAATTATTCCAATTGGCAAGATTTGTATTTAATGATAAAATTATTTGTGTAACCAAGTTGGAGGATAGTTATTTTGGCATTCAAAATACGTGTCCACATGCTGGCGCTCAATTGCATCATGGACACTGCAACCGAAAAGGTGTCATTACTTGCCCGCTTCATGGTTATAAATTTGACATTAAAACAGGCAGCAGTGTGGATGGCAATAATTATAAAATATCCAATTATCTATTTAAAGAAGAAGATGGTAAATTGTGGATCGGTTGGAAATCCTATTAACTACTTGATAACAAACTTGGAATGAATTATTCTATACAAGAAATCCAAAAAATAATAAACGGAAATTTTCTACAAGAAAATAATGATGCACGAATTATGCTTGTTGCTATTGATACTCGTCATGTTTCTCAAGTTGAAAATAATTTATTTTTTTGTTTGATAGCCAGAAACAATGGTCATATCTTTATTGAACGAGCTTATAAAAAAGGAATTCGAAATTTTGTTGTTTCTGAACAAATGGATTGTAAAAATTTTTCAGCGGCAAATTTCATTCTGGTTGAAAACACAACTATTGCCTTGCAAACTTTAGCCGTTTATCATCGTTCACAATTTCAAATTCCAGTTATTGGCATTACCGGCAGCAATGGAAAAACAATTGTAAAAGAATGGCTTTTCCAATTATTATCGAAAGAAAAAAATATTGTAAAAAGTCCTAAAAGCTACAATTCTCAAATTGGCGTTCCACTATCGGTTTTAAATATGGGAAAAGAACATGAACTTGCCATTTTTGAAGCAGGAATTTCTACCACTGATGAAATGGCTGTTTTGCAGAAAATCATTCAACCAACAATTGGAATACTCACAAACATTGGTACGGCACATGATGCTGGATTCTCAAGCACTGCAGAAAAAACCGAAGAAAAATTAAAGTTATTTTCAGGAAGCATTGCTTTAATTTATGGAGAAAAATATATTGACTCATTCAGCGAAAATAGTTCAAGCCAACTTTGTTTTAGTTTTGGAAGCACATCTACTGCAACGATTCAATGCATTGAATTAGAGCAAAAAAATAATCATACATTTTTCCAAATTTCTGCTTCGAATAATTCAAACATACATGGAAGTATTGCTATTCCATTTTTAGATGAAGCATCTATAGAAAATTGTTTGACTTGCGTGACTACCTTAATTTATTTGGGTTATTCCATCGAGACCATTCAACAAAAAATACAAGCTTTGCGCAATTTGCCTATGCGTTTAGAGTTAAAATATGGCATTCATAATTGTACACTTATAGATGATTCTTATAGTGCAGATTTTCATTCATTACAAATTGCTTTAGATTTTTTACAGCAACAATCATCTCATAAAAAGAAAACAATCATCATTTCTGATTTTGAAGATTCAGGATTGAGCGAAAAAGATTTTATTCAAAAATTAAAAAGTATTTTACAGCAACAAAAATTTGACAAGCTCATTGGTGTTGGGAAAGCATTTATGCATCATATCGAATCATTGGCTTACACCGTGAAAGAATGGTATGTGTTTGAAAATACCGAAAAACTGATACAACAATTTCATGTATTACATTTTGAAAATGAAATTATTTTACTAAAAGGAGCACGCGCATTTACTTTTGAAAAAATTACCGCACAATTGGTTGGACAAACGCATGCTACCGTTTTAGAAGTAAACTTGAATGCATTGACCAACAACTTAAATATTTATAAACAAATATTGCCAAAAAACGTTGGAATTATTGCCATGGTGAAAGCATTTTCTTATGGAAGTGGAAGTGTGGAAGTGGCAAGTTTATTGGAAAAACAAGGTGTTGCATACTTGGCTGTTGCCTATGCCGATGAAGGTGTTGAGCTGCGAAAAAACAACATTAAGCTACCAATTATGGTGATGAATCCGGATGTAGTAGATTTTGATAGGATGTTGGAATTTTCATTGGAGCCTGAAATTTATGCGCTATCTATTTTGCAACATTTAATAAATAAAATAGATGGGAATAACATCGCCATTCATATCAAATTGGAAACTGGCATGAATCGATTGGGTTTTGCAATAGCGGAAATAAATGAATTAATTACCGTTTTACAGCAACATCCAAACATTACGGTGAAGACAATTTTCTCACATTTAGCGGCAAGTGAAGATACGCAGTTAGATGCTTTTACCTTACAACAAATTCAAACCTTTGAAGTAGGTTCAACGCAATTAATGGCCGTATTTGATTATCCGATACAACGACATATTGTAAATTCATCGGGAATTGTGCGGTTTCCGCAAGCTCATTTTGATTTTGTACGTTTAGGAATTGGGTTATATGGTGTAGATGGTTCTGGAATGATACAGGATAAATTAGAACCAATTGGCACTTTAAAAACACGTATTGCCCAAATAAAACAAGTGAAAGCCGGCGATACGGTTGGCTATTCGCGACGAGGAATAACCAACAGTGACATAAAAATTGCAGTATTGGCCATTGGTTATGCCGATGGATATGACAGGCGATTTGGCAATGGCATTGGCGAAGTATTTATTAGTGGGCAACGTGCCAAAATTATTGGAAATATTTGTATGGATATGTGTATGGCTGATATTTCACATATCGACAATGTACAAGAAGGCGATAGCTGCGAAGTGTATGGCAAAGAAATTTCCATTATTAAACAAGCTCAGAAAATAGGAACTATTTCGTATGAATTGCTCACCAAAATATCAGCACGTGTAAAGCGTTTGTATTACTTAGATTGATGAAGTAGTTTTAATTTCTAATTACTCTGATTTTCTTTATTCCTCATTATATACTGTTGTATCATCTCCTGCTTGTTCTTCGCTTGGTGTTAAACGATTAATCGTGGTTTCTGATTTGTCTAAGGCTGCTGCTGTGGTTTCCGAGCTTGCAGCTTGATTTGTTTTTTCAGCTTGTTCTTGCTCTTGTTTTATTTTTTTCTCTTCGCGTTCTTGTTGCTGTTTTTTCTCTTTCTCCAAATCATTTTTTAACTGCGCAATGGTTTGCATGATGCCTTTTACTTTCTCTTGTTTTTCTTTTGTTTTATCTAAAATATAACCAAAACGCGTTTTAAGTTCGTCCGCTGAAAGCTTGCCACGTGTATAATGTTGCATTTTTTCCACTTGTGCATTATAGCTTTCACTATCTCTATCTATTGAATCTTGTAATCCTTTGGCTATTTTAGTTAATTGCTTAATGCGTTCATTGGTTTTCGTGGTACGTTCTGTAGTTTTGAACTTTCGCAAATCATCAAAAATGGAATTTATTTCATCGTAAATGCTGCGTTTATGGCTCCAACGCAAGTTAATATCTTTGAGTTCTGCTTGAATTTTTTTCAATTCATCCGTAATAAAATTCCATTGGTCGTTATAAATTAATTTTGACTGAAGGTCTTCAATTTTTTTATGATAGCTTTTTACTAACACTGAATTTGCTTGCTCTTCGTTTTCGTGGTTGATGCGTTTGACGGCTTTCAGTGCGTCAAAAATAGAATTAATTTTATCTTTTAAGGCGATGGTTTGTTCCCAAGTAATATCATTTTTCTTTTGATATGATGCGATTTTTTCCCATTGTGTTTTGGCTTTATCCCAAAGAGATTGGTCATATTCAGCCACTACCGCTACTTTTTCTTCCAGTAGTTTTACTTCATCGAGCAACAATTGGTTGATTTTTGCACTCATTAATTTTTTGCTCCATTTATGTTGCGATTGCAACACGGCATCTATGCGTTCCACTTTTACTTCTTCGGGTAAAATAGTATCGCAATTGGCATCAATTTCCCAATGAATGGCATGCTCCGGAAACTCAAAATCTCCTCCATTCTTCCATTCTGTCAGTAATTTACTTTGAAGTTCTTTGGTGGCATCTTCTTTTAAAAATGCGTACGTATGAATTTTTGCTATTGATTCATCTAAATAAATGGCAATAAGTGCTTTTCTGTCGGTGCCAATTTCTCCCCATAAAACCAAACGTGTGTCCATAATAATAAATGCTAATGAGTTTTGTACGGTTATATTGGTTGTATCCAATATAACAACTTTTATATAAATTTTATTTTTACGAATTAAAAATGCTGTTTGCGTTAACAAACAGCATTACAAAATTAAGATTAAATTTTAATTTTTCAAGGATGAACGCTTGGATTTAACAGTCTCAATAATTTGTTGTTGTAACGAAATTTGTTGTTGTTTGGTGGCTTGATCTGTATCATTTTTTAATACTTCTTGTTCATACTTAATGATAGAATTTTTTGCTTCATCAATGGCTTTTAATTTCTTAGTTTTATCTTTTTGTAGGCTTTTTAATTCTTTACTAAGTGTTTTCAATGTTTTTTCTTCAACTTTTAGTTCATTTCCCACAGCCGTTAATGCTTGAGTTTGGGCAAAATCTTTTATTACGGCATCCATGCCTGCGTATTGCGTTCCGTAGGCTGCGGATGTAACAAATGCGCCACCTAAATCTGTAAAGAATGTAACTTTAGTGCCATTTGCTACTGGTGTTAAAATGGCATAAATATCTACGGTATTGGCACTCACACTCGATATTTGAGCATTATCAATAAAAACTTCCGGTGATTTTTTACTGCTTTCCATTTTTGCTTTATATTTCTTCGCTAATTTTTTCAATCCATCTTTTGTGGCACTTTCATTCGTGCTGTTTAAAATAATTTCTATGCCATTTTGTTCTCCTTTGCTCATGTACTGGCGTACTTCATTGGTGGTAAAGGTTTGTTGTGAAATGGCAACTGTTTGAATACAAAAAAACAAGATAGCCGAAGCGATAGATTTTAAAAAAAATTGATTCATGATGTATTGTTTTATAATGATGAAAATAAAAAAGACAGTTCACAAAGAGCAAACTGTCTTATTTTTAAAATATTATTAGTTTAGTGTTGTTCTTTTAGCCTTTACGGTTTCTAAAATTTGTTGTTGGATTGAAATTTGTTGTTGTTTTGCTTGTTGTTCCGCATCGTTTTTAATAATGTCTTGTTCTCTTTGCTGAATGGTTGATTTTGCTTTTTCGATATCTTTTAGATAATCTTCTTTTTTACCTTTCAAATCTTTCAAGTCACCATTTAAGTTTTTCAATACTTTTTCTTCTGCTTTTTGTTGTGCTTCAACTACATGAATGGCTTGGTCTTTTGCAAATAATTTCATGGCAGTTTCTAATGCGGTATATTGCGTTCCATAGGCTGCGGATGAAACAAATGCGCCACCTAAATCGGTGTATATGGTTACTTTAGAGCCATTTTCAATAGGCGAAACTATGGCATACATATCGACAACATTTGCACTTACTGAAGGCATTTGTGCATTGTCAATAAAAATTTCTGGGTTTTTTTTATCACGGACCACTTTTGCTTTCATTTTTTTAGCCCATTTTTCTACTGCATCTTTGGCGTCTTCTTGCTTCGTGCCATTTAATATAAATTCTATGCCATTTTGTTCGCCTTTGCTCATAAACTGGCGCACTTCATTTGTTACAAATTGTGATTGTGCTTGTACCAAAGAAATGGTAAAAAAAGCAATTGCAACTAAAACTGATTGTTTAACTTGATTATACATATTGTAAAAATTATTAATTAATAATACCTGATATTTTCTCTTTGTTATACTGCAAAATGAATGCCACAAAATAGCCTTGAGAACGAACGATGTTTAATATTTCTTTTGCACGTTCCAAATCTTCATAATTTCCCAAACGATAGATATATTTATTATACGCATTTACTTCTTCAATAGTTCCAAAGACTTCAAATTCTGGGAATAATAGATTTCCTTGCTCAAAGCTAGAAATTTGAATTTTATAATACAATTCAGGCAGTTCTATTTTTGTTGGTGTTGGAATAACTGTTGGTGTTTGTACCTTTGGAATGGCATTATCGTTTTGTACCACTGGTGCTGATGGGTTAACTGCTATTGGAGATTTCTCTACTTCCTTTTCTATTTGAATTGATTCTACTTTTGGTGTTACTTCTTTAACTTGTTCTGCTTCAATTTGCACTATATGTTTCACCGAATCATTTGTTATAATGGTAGGCTTAATTTCATTTTTTATCGTATCTGTTTTGGGTGTTTCTGGTGGAGCTACGTTTATAATTTCCACTGGGGTTTCATCTTCCAATAAAACTATTTCTTGTTTTGATTTATTTTTTATTTTATCTACTTTTTGATGATTACTAATATTGGCAACCAGCATAGTTTCATCTTCTTTAGTACTATTTATAGAAGGTTGCTGACTTAGTAGTACCGATGGAACAGAATCCAATTTTATAGCTGATTTACTTTTATTCGTTTCAGCAACTTGGATGGTTGCACTTGGTTCCTCTTTAATAGTTGGTTCCTCCACGTTTGCTTTTTGAATTTCTGGCTTCGATGGTAACGTTTCTTTCGGAGGAATAGAGACAACTGGTATTTGCGAAGCTTTAATTGGCTTTGGTACGTCTATGGTTTTGATATTTTTAGTAGCCAATGTTTTGGGATTTGGCGTGTCCGTTTTTTCTATTGAATTTTTATCTGAAGAAATCAACTTAATTAAAGAATCAATTTTGGATTGAGTGATTGGTTCATGTGTAATCCAAGGATTTTTAACTTCATTTATTGTGGCAGGCAATTTGTTTTCTAATGATATGGAAGCTGGTAAATTATCTTGGTTATATACGCGATTATCCGTTATTTTTAATTTATTTCCGGAAATCAAATAATCTCTAACTTTTATTGAATTGCGCTCCAATCCTAAGGTGGTTAACTCATCTGCGAGTTTAAAGTTGATGGTTTCCAAAATTATTTTATAATTGTTATTCAACAATAATCGAATTTCAAAACGTCCTTTATCATCCACGTCTAATTCTCTCAATTTTTGAGTGGTATAATTTACCATTCTCATTTTTACTTTTGCAGGTTTATTAGTAGCAGCATCCATAATTTGTCCGGTGAAAACAATAAAATTATCTAAAGAGATAGTGTTGGTTGCGCCTTTTTTTATGGCAAATTTTTCATCTTTGATTAAGGATATATCACTTAGTACTGAATCGCCACTGAGTCTGCTATTGGTATTCAATTCGGTATTTACGGTGCGGAAATTATCTTTAGAAATTCGAATGGAAAACGACTTATCTTTATCTACTTGAAATATGGCTTTACCATTTACATCGGTCACACCTTCGTTTATTTTATTGCCATTTTCAAAAAGTTGAACCATGGCATAATCAATAGGTTGTTCTGTTATTGAATCGGATGTATAAACAATTAATTTTAAATTAAATGGAATAAAACGATAGATATCAAGTCCACCTTTTCCGCCCAATCTATCAGATACTACGTATCCGGTTTTAATTTCTTCATCGTAAATAATGCTCACATCATCGCCGGCAGAATTAATAGGAGCTGGTTGCATTTCTCCACCAGACCAAAGGTTCGAAATGTTAGTGGAAGTATAGATATCATAACCACCAAAACCTCCACTTCTATCAGAGGCAAAATAGAGTAAATTATCTTTTCCGTTTTGCACCATAAACGGGTTGATTTCATTGGAAGTTGAATTAATTAATATTCCAAGATTATTTGGTTTGGACCAAGCTCCATTTACTAACTTACTTTCCCAAATATCGTAGCCACCTATTGTTCCTGCTTGGTTGGATGAAAAATAAAGCTTAGTTCCATTTGCGTTAAACGTTGGATTTTTAAAATTAGATTTGGTAACATTAAAAGGAAATGGTTTTATGTGCAACAAGGTAGCTCCTAAGTTTTCTGCAAAATAAAGTTGTTCAATTGGGTTGACGGATTTAGCATTTGGCTCATAGGCAGAAAATACGACATTATTACCATCTTGAGTATAGGAAATTCCGGTGATAATAAGTTTACCAGCTCCGCTTTTATATGCATCGGTAGGTTTTGAAAATGCATCATAAGCTCGTACTATTTGTTGGATAGAATGAGTGGTATTTTCTGAATTTTTATCTGTCGTTATGTAGATTGGATTGGTACGCAATACGGCAATATATTTTTCATCTTGTGATGTATTGTATGTATAATTTTCCAGTTTATAATTGGCAGTTTGCGAAGATGCGCGCAATACTTTTTCGCATTGATTGGCTAAATCCATTACTTTTTTAACATCGCCAGTTTGGGCAGCATACATTAAATAAGCATCTAACGCTTTTTGGTAATTTCCCATTAATTGATGCGTAAATGCGTAGTTGTATAAATTTACTTTGGATGAATAGACCAACTCACTTTCTTTTTCATACCATTGTAATGCATTTACATAATCTTTCTTTTTTACATATAGTTCTGCAATCTTAAACGCATCTTGTGGTTGCCTGTTCGGACTGTAATAAGCCTCTTGATAATGGCTGATAACTTTGTCTATTTCACCTTTGGCTATTAATTTACCTTCATAAATGGCATCCCATTTTTCTGCGAAAGTTGCATTAATTAAAAAAAATAAACAGATAAAAAAATAGTGCTTCATAATTAAATTTTATAGTTTAATGTGCTTCCAGCCAGTTCATTCCAAAACCTGCACTCACTTCCACTGGAACACGTAAAGTTAATGCATTTTGCATTTCGTCAATAACCAATTTTTCTACTTCTTCTTTTTCTGGCAAAAAAACGTCGAACAAAAGTTCATCGTGCACTTGCACTATCATCTTAGATTGTAATTGTCGTGCTTTTAGTTGCTTGTGTATATTAATCATTGCAATTTTTATCATGTCGGCTGCACTTCCTTGAATAGGTGCATTAATGGCATTTCGCTCAGCAAAGCCTCTGATTGTCCAGTTTCCTGCATTAATGTCTCTCAAATAACGTCTTCGCTTTAATAAAGTTTCCACGTATCCATTTTCTCTTGCTGTTTTAATTGTATTTTCCATGTACGCTTTAATTCCACTGTATTTATCAAAATACTGTTCTATCAATTCTGCTGCTTCTTTACGACCAATACCCAAACGTTGTGCCAGTCCGAATGCTGAAATTCCATAGATAATTCCAAAGTTGACCATTTTCGCTTGTCGGCGCATTTCAGGTGTTACATGTTCTAGTGATACGTTGAAAACATTCGCCGCTGTAGCCGCATGAATATCTAAGTTTTTGTTAAATGCGTCTATCATGTTTTCATCGCCACTAATAGAAGCTACGATGCGTAATTCAATTTGGGAATAATCGACAGAAAGCAAAATATGATGTTCGTTTCTTGGAATAAATGCTTTGCGAATTTTTCGTCCACGTTCGGTTCGAATTGGGATATTTTGCAAGTTTGGATTAATAGAACTCAATCTTCCAGTAGCAGCAATAGCTTGATTAAATGTAGTATGAACACGATGTGTTTTTGGATTCAGCAGGTTTGGGATGGCATCTACATAGGTTGATTTTAGTTTTGTCAATTCCCGATAATCCATTAATTTTTCAGCAATTGGGTGTTCCTGTAAGATTTTTTGTAATGTTTCTTCATCGGTGGAATATTGTCCTGTTTTTGTTTTTTTTCCGGGATATTTTATGCCCATTTTTTCAAACAAAATTTCACCTAATTGTTTGGGAGAATCAATATTAAATTGAACACCACTTTCTTTTAAAATATCTTCTTTTAATTGTACAATTTCAGCACCAATTTCTTTGGAATATTCTTTTAGAAAGTCTATGTCAATGCGAACTCCTTCAAATTCCATATCCGTTAAAACGGAAATCAAAGGCGTTTCTACCTCATAAAATAATTTATGCAAATGAGTATGGTCGATTTCTTTTTTAAATACATTATGTAATTGCAACGTAATATCTGCATCTTCTGCGGCGTATTCTTTAATTTTTTCAATTGAAACATCGCGCATTGTTATTTGTTTGGGTCCTTTTTTGCCAATCAATTCTTCAATTGCAACGGGTGTATAACCTAAATAGTTTTCTGACAATACATTCATGTTGTGTCGAGAATCGGCATCCAATAAATAATGTGCCAACATCGTATCGAAAAAAATTCCTTTAATTTCAATATCGTACCACTTTAATACCAATTGGTCGTATTTAATATTTTGTCCTATTTTAATCTTGGTTGCATCTTCAAAAATGGGTTTAAATTGATGTGCGATTTGCTTGGCTTCCGTTTGGTTTTTAGGAATTGGTACATAATACGCTTCGCTGGGTTGAATGCTAAATGACATGCCTACTAACTCGCAATTATTGGCATCTATTGATGTGGTTTCCGTATCGAAACAAAATTGCGATACATTTGATAGTTTAATGAGTAATTCATTTATCTTAGATGGTGTATCCATCAATAAATACTGATGTGTTGTATTGGAAATATTTTTTCCATAGGAAATTTCATCTGTTGTTGTTTCGTCTATGCTATCAAACAATGAAGCTTGATTGGATGCGAAAACAGTAGTTTGTTTTTTTGCACTTGCATCATTTAAAGAATACGCATCACCAATTATTTTTTTACCTAAGGTTCTAAATTCTAATTCTGAAAAAATCTGTTCTAATTTTTCTTTATTAAATTCTTTCAGTACAAAATCATTTTCATTCCATTCAATAGGTGCATCTGTAATGATGGTGGCTAATTTTTTGGAAATAAATGCCATTTCCTTATGTTCAATAAGTTTCTCTTTCGTAGCGCCTTTTACTTGATCAATATTTTCGTAAATATTTTCAATAGAACCAAATTGGCGAATGAGCATTTTGGCACCTTTTTCGCCAATGCCTTTCACTCCAGGAATATTATCGACGGCATCGCCCCAAAGTCCTAAAATATCAATGATTTGTTTAGGATGTTTGATTTCCCATTTTTTTGTAAGCTCTGCAACACCTAATACTTCTGCTGGTTTACCCATAAAAGGTGGCTTATGAATAAAAATAGTTTCATCAGCAACCTGACCTAAATCTTTATCTGGTGAAACGATGTAACATTCAAAATTTTCTTTTGCAGCTTTTACAGCCAATGTACCTATTAAATCATCGGCTTCATAACCGGCAATTTCTACTACCGGCATATTCATGGCTTTGATAATTTCTTTAATATATGGAATGGATGCAACAATATCATCAGGTGTTTCTTGCCTATTGGCTTTATAAAATTCGTATTCGGCTTGTCGGTCGGTTTGTGCTGGTGCATCAAACACCACGGCATAATGTGTGGGTTGATATTTGGTTTTGATTTCCCAAATGGTATTTAAAAATCCTTGAATGGCAGAAACATTGAATCCTTTAGAGTTAATCAATGGATTTTTTTGCATGGCAAAATAAGCACGAAAAATTAAAGCGAATGAATCAAAAAGATATAGTTTTTTCATAAAATATTTTGCTTTTGATCTTGTTTAAAATGTAGATACATTTACAATATTCAAATTATAAATGGTATTTTTTTATTGTTTTAGATGTCGAAAATAGTAGATTAGAATGCTTCACCAATAGTAAATTTAAATTTAATGATCTACTTATTTTTTCCTGACTATTTTAATTAATAAACCAAAAGGAAAAGTAATACTATTTATTAAAACTATAGTGTTTCTAGTTGAAAATTTAATTTTATTTGCTTTATAATTTGTAATTAATTCAGCATCTGGTTTGTCATTCAATTAAGGCTTGCCAATATTCTACGGCACGTCGAGTGTGTGGAATACAGATGCTTCCACCCACTAAATTGGCAATGGCAAATACCTCATACACTTGTTCGGTGGTAACGCCTGCTTCATGTGATTTTCCTAGATGATATTTGATGCAATCATCGCAACGCAATACCATAGATGCCACTAAGCCTAACATTTCTTTTGTTTTCGCATCGATAGCTCCATCTGCATAGGCATGCATGTCTAAATTAAAAAAACGATTTAGAGTAAGGTTTTTCTGTTCTAAAATGACTTCATTCATCTTAGAACGATAGTTATTAAACGATTCGACTGAATTTTCCATAAAATAAAAAAACTATTATTTATCAAAATTAGACAAATAATAGTTTTGTAAAACACTAAAAAATGAAAAAGCTTATTTTTTCTTTTTAGCGACTTTTTTTGCTTGTGTCCATTCTTCGAATAGTTCAATACCTCGATTCATGGCTTCTAAGCGTTCGTAGTTTAAAGAGTAGTAAATTTTCTTACCATCTCTTCTTGTCTTTACTACATCAACACCTCTTAGAATTTTTAAGTGTTGTGATGTAATAGACTGTTCAATTTTAAGTGTGTTGTAAATTACATTTACATTCACTTCTTTTTTGTCATGAATCAACTTCACAATTTTTAAGCGAAGGTGATGTGCGACCGCTCTCAAAAGCTCTGCAGCTTTTTCGATCTTTTCGGTGTTAAATTCAAAATTTTCCATAAAATTAAATTCAATTAGTTCACTACAAATATATAGAAAATTTCATAAACCATATAATATTATATGTGATTAGTTTTAAAAAAATGGAAATCTAAGGGAAAGATCCCTTATTATTCATTTAAAAGAAGCTGAATGTTGATTTTATTTTACTAATTCTTCCAATAGTCTTGAAATTTCATCTAAACGAGAAACGTCCACAGAATAGTAAATAAACTTGCCATCTCTTGATGTAACGACGATGCCTGCTCTTCGCAATAAAGCCAAATGCTGAGAGGCTACAGATTGTTCTAATCGTAATTTTACATATAAATCTGTTACGGTCATCTTTCCTTCTTGATGAATCAGCCTTATCATATCTTGGCGTAATTCATGATTTACAGCTCGCAATACCATCACAGATTTACGTAATATTTGGTAATCAATTTTTAATTCGGTTCTTATATTACTATTATTGTTTACCGTCATTGTGGTCATTTTTTTTATTTTATAATTCTTGGATTCAAATATTATACCAAATACTTAGAGTGATATTTTAGAAAAGAGGTTGCATACCTCTATTTTTTTTGTGAGGTGATATGAACTTGTTTGGTATAGTTTGGTTCAAAATAGGCAATCTCTTCAAATTGTTTATTTACAAAGTGGTAAAAAGCAAGCGAACACAAATCGGAAGCACAATGTGAGAAATCCGTAAAAAGAGTTGAATTCTCTTTATTTATAAATGTAGAAGTCTTGATTGCTCCATTGCCAAAGAGAAGATATTTTTTGTTCGCATCCAACAATTCGGGGAAATTCGCATCAATAATAAGCCCTGAAAATGTTTGCTGTTTTTCTGATTTTTGATTATAAAATGCGGCAAATACTTCCATTCTTCTGGCATCTATCATGGGCACAAATACATCATATTCGTTTTGATGATATCGAGTTTGAACACCATGCACCATGCTTTCCAAAGTGGAAATAGCAATCAATGGAATGTCTAATGCAAAACAATATGCTTTTGCTGCGGCAACGGCAATTCTCAAGCCTGTGTAGGAACCAGGTCCGGCGCTAATGGCAATGGCATGTAAATCATTCATTTTTAAATGCTGTTCCGCAAGCATTGATGCTAATAATGTATGCAGACTATCGGCTGCTTTATTGGCGTCCGATAACGTTTTCACACATAAACAATTATTGTTTTCTGTAATAGCAATTGAGGTGACTGCATTTGCAGTTTCAATACATAAAATTTTGGTGGCGATATTAGACACAATGTGCTTATTTTTTTGCACTCAACATATTTTTGTAATTCATGCCATCTATTAACGTTTCAACTGCTTTTTTTATATCTATATCGTCGTTTAAGCTATTTGCAATTCTGCCTTTTTCAAATAAATAACGACTGACAATTTCTTGTTCTAAAAGCATTGAAATTTCCGGTTTATATTTTTCTAAATCTGTTGATTTATCGTGTTTTATTTGGTTTTCTAATTCTGAAATTGCTTTCTGAACTATTTCGGAATAATTGTCTTCTTTTATTGATTTTTTAAGTTCATTTAATTTTACCTCACTAAAAGTTGAGTATTCATATTCCTTACCCTTTAAGAACTCTTTAAAAGCGGCATATTCTTCATCAGTCAAATTAAATTTATTTCCATCTCTTAAGATTTCATGATTAAACTTGTATTGATTGGCAAATTTAAAAAGGTAATTATTCGTAAACAAGGCAATGGTAATGGGTGCTACTTTTTCTGCTTCTGTTTTGACATCAGGTTCAATACCGGCGCCGTCTTTTACAATTCGACCGGATTTGGTTTTATACTCTTTACGTAAAGAATCAGGAAGTGCTGTTGCAGAGCCATCTGTATTTCTATGTGAATAGTCAATACGTTGAATACATCTTCCACTTGGAATGTAGTATTTTGAGATTGTTACTTTTAATTTAGATTTATAAGCAATTGGCTTTGTAACTTGCACTAAGCCTTTGCCATAAGTGTTTTGTCCAATCACAACACCACGATCTAAATCTTGCATTGCGCCTGACACAATTTCGGATGCAGATGCAGATCCTGCGTCTGTTAAAACGGCCAATGGAATATTCGTATCTACTGGTTTTCCGGTTGTATTATAGGTAAAATTAGCTTCTGCAATTTTTCCTTTTGTATTGACAATATTTGTTCCTTTGTCAACGAATGTATTGCAGATATTAATTGCCTCATTCAATAAGCCACCGCCATTGCCACGCAAATCCAAAATAATTCCTTTTAAGCTTGGGTTTTTCTTTAGTTCTTTCAATGCGTTTTGTACTTCTAATGCTGCATTATCTGTAAAACTAACCAACTTAATATAGCCAATCTTGTCATTTACCATTCCAAAATAGGGAACATTTTCAATTTTTATTTCTTCTCTATTAAAGCTTACTGTTTTTTCAACATTATTGATTGAATTTTTTATTTTGATAGTTATTTTTGAACCTGGTTCACCTCTCAATAATTGGCTAATTTCTTCTGAATTATATTTAGTGACTACTTTTCCATTGATTTCCATAATAATATCGCCGGCTTGCAGTCCTGCTTTTTGCGCCGGAAATCCTTCGTAAGGATCCGTGATTACAACATGGTCATCCAGCATAGTGATTCGAGAGCCTATGCCACCATATTTTCCAGTTGTTTGTAATTGATATTCATCCAAATCTGCGCCAGTGATATAGTTGGTAAATGGATCTAAGCCATCCAGCATTTTATTAATGCCATCCGTCATCAATTTATTGGGATCAATATCATCCACATAATATGTATTCAGCTCTTTATATAATTGAGTAAATAATTCCATGTTCTTAGCAATCTCAAAATATCTATCTTGATTGGCTGCTTGCACACTTAAAATAAAACATAAACAAAGTGCTATACTAATTTTTCTCATGTCGTGTATTTATTGAATAACTGAATAGTATTGAAGTTTAAATCTACTAAAAATAGTTTTGATGAATGGTTAAAAAATATTATTCAAAAAATTATGGCACCGGATCATAACCACTTCCACCCCAAGGATGGCAGGATAGAATACGTTTTGCTGCTAAATAACTGCCTTTAAATAAACCGTGTTTCTTCAAGGCTTCGATTGCATACGTGGAGCATGATGGTTGATATCTACATTTATTTACTCCTAAAAGTGGAGAAATAGAATATTTATAAATCTTTATAATTGCTATTAGCGGAAAAGTTATTATTTGTTGAATACGTTGCATGAGCAACAAATTTACATAATAATGTATAATGCCATCTTAAAACTAACGAAAAAAAGAAGATTACATCACTGTTGCATTGGCGCCTATCATTTTTCGAAGGTTTAGCAAAGCATATCTCATTCTTCCCAATGCGGTATTAATGTTTGTGTCGGTCATTTCTGCTATTTCTTTAAAACTTAAATCAGCATAATGTCTCAATATCAATACTTCTTTTTGATCAGCAGGCAATTTATCTATCAATAATTTTATATGATTGGATGATTGCTCTCTAATTATTTTATCTTCTTTACTTTCTTCTGAAAAACTCAACCCTTGCAAAAAATCTTTTCCTTCACTATCAATTATTATTGGCATTCGTTTGTTACGGCGAAAATGATCCATGCAAAGATTATTGGCTATCATCATCACCCAAGGTAAAAATTTTCCTTCTTCATTATATTTTCCGGCTTTCAAACTATCTAACACTTTAAAAAAAGTATCTTGGAAGATATCTTCTGCCAATGCTCTGTCTTTGACACGCATCATTATAAAAGAAAAAATTTTTCGTTGATACTTATTTAATAAAATAGCGAGTGCATTTTCGTCACCATTTATATACCTTTGGAGTATCTCATTATCATTTTGAACAATAGAATACATGTTGCGTTTTTTATGCGTGTTAAATAATTAACTTTTGTCATGTAAATATTTTTCAATAAGATGTTGTGTTACGTTTACGAATCTGAATCAAGATTAATAAACAAATTTGATTTGTAAATTATCCTTAACAGTATTTAACGCAAAATTTGTGCCGATAATATGTCTGAACTTAAAAAAATAACAAGAAACAGTGAGTCAAAAATATTTATAAAAGGGGCAAGGACACATAATTTAAAAAACATAGATGTTGAAATTCCTAGAAATAAATATGTTGTGATTACCGGTGTTTCGGGCTCTGGAAAATCATCATTGACTATTGATACTTTATATGCAGAAGGACAAAGAAGATATGTTGAATCTTTATCTTCTTATGCACGTCAATTTTTAGACAGAATGGACAAACCGGATGTTGACTACATAAAAGGGCTTTCACCGGCGATTGCCATTGAGCAAAAAACAACTACTGGTACAACTAGAAGTACTGTTGGTACGCTTACTGAAATTTATGACTACTTGCGGTTGTTGTTTGCAAAAATAGGTAAGACCTATTCTCCTATTTCAAATCAAAAAGTGCAAAAACAAGATGTTTCAGATGTAATGGATTTTATAAAAACATTAGACACCTCAACCAAAATTCAACTATTAGCACCGATTCAGCAACTCACAATTGTTCAATTAAACACTTTTCAACAAGAAGGAATTTTAAGGCTTTTAGTGAACAATGAGGTTGTTAGAATTGAAGATTTTTCACTGGAAAACCATCAAGCAAAAGATGAAATTTATATTTTAATTGATAGAGTAACCGCTGCACCTACCGAAGAAAATTTATATCGCATTGCCGATTCAATAGCATTGGCATTTGAACAAGGAAATGGCATTTGCGTGGTGGATATTCCAACAGAAAAAAAATATGTTTTTAGCAATAAATTTGAATTGGACGGCATCTCATTTGAAATACCAACGGCGCAATTTTTTAATTTCAACTCACCATTTGGTGCTTGTGAAAAATGTGAAGGTTTTGGAACCATACTCGGTATTGATCACGACTTAGTTATTCCCAATAAGAATTTATCCTTATACGAAGATGCTGTTACCTGCTGGAAAGGAGAAATAATGAGTGTTTGGAAGAAGCAGTTTATTCGAGCTGCTATACAATTCAATTTTCCCATTCATAAACCTATTGTTGATTTATCGAAAGAACAATACAAACAACTTTGGAATGGCAATGAATATGCACAAGGGATTAATGCCTTTTTTAAAGAGGTAGAATCACAAACCTATAAAATACAATATCGTGTAATGCTGTCAAAATATAGAGGCAGAACCAATTGCGGTCAATGCGATGGAACTAGATTAAGACTAGATACGAATTATGTAAAAGTGGGCGATAAATCCATTGGTGAACTACTTCAATTATCCGTAATTGAATTATTTAATTTTTTCCAAGAAATAGATTGCAATAGTCAAAAATATTTGACAAATGACGAACAAAAAATTGCAAATAGGTTATTCCTAGAAATCAAGAATCGACTGCAATTTATGGTAGATGTTGGTTTAGAATACCTCACATTAAATCGTTTTTCAAATACACTTTCCGGTGGCGAATCTCAACGAATAAACCTCACACGTTCTTTAGGTAGCAACCTCACAGGATCCTTATATATTTTAGACGAACCCAGCGTAGGTTTACATCCACACGATACCGGAAAACTTATACGAATTTTAAAATATTTAAGAGATTTAGGAAACACTGTAATTATTGTAGAACACGAAGAAGAAGCCATACGTGCAGCAGATTATTTAATTGATGTTGGTCCTAATGCTGGAATTTTTGGCGGTGAAATAATTTTTGCCGGAAAGCCAGATAAAAGCCTTGAAAAGAGTGATAGTTTAACAGCAAAATACCTTAGCGGACATTTAAAAATTGACGTTCCAACATTGCGACGAAAGCCAATTAATTTTATTGAAATTAAAGGAGCGAAACAAAACAACCTTAAAGATATATCTGTAAAAATTCCTTTAAATGCATTGTCCGTAATTACAGGTGTTTCTGGCTCTGGAAAAACAACACTTATCAAACAAATTTTATATCCATTTTTAAAAAATGAACTAGAAGGATTTGGGGAAAAGCCGGGAATTTTTAAAGAAATTTTTGGACATAAAAATAAGCTTAAAAAAATAGAGTTTGTTGATCAAAATCCAATTGGCAGAAGTTCGCGCAGCAATCCAATTACCTATATTAAAGCGTATGATGCCATTCGAGATTTATTCGCCGCACAATCCTTATCAAAAATTCGTGGCTATCTACCTAAACATTTTTCATTTAATGTGGAAGGTGGAAGATGCGACAATTGTGAAGGCGAAGGCGAAAAAATTGTTGAAATGCAATTTTTGGCAGATGTACATTTACCATGCGATGTTTGCCATGGCAAACGATTTAAGGCTGAAATATTGGAAGTAACTTATAAGGAAAAAAATATTGCAGACATCTTACAGCTTACGGTGGACGAAGCCATCCTATTTTTTAATGAAAAAAAAGATATTTGCAACCGACTACAACCATTACAAGATGTTGGTTTAGGTTATGTGCACCTTGGACAAAGCAGTTCCACATTGAGTGGTGGTGAAGCACAACGCGTCAAACTTGCTTCTTTTCTTTCCAAAGGTTCCGCCAAAGAACCGGTTTTGTTTATTTTTGACGAGCCAACTACAGGATTGCACTTTCATGATATTTATAAGTTATTAAATGCATTCCATGCATTAATAGAAATTGGACATTCCGTTATTGTCATTGAGCACAATTTGGATGTCATCAAATGTGCAGATTGGATTGTAGATTTAGGCTTAAAAGGTGGCGATGAAGGTGGATATCTCGTTTTTGAGGGAACACCGGAAAACTTATTGAAAAACAAAGCAAGCATCACTGGAAAATATTTAAAAGAAAAAATGAGACCTCAATAAAAATACTGCAAATTACTTCAACACAAGCGTTTTAGTGGTGAAGAAGATTCCAAGTTTTAGATTCTGTTTATTGATTTACCTTAAAAAATGTGAAAAATTGCAAATCACTCATTAATAAAACCTTATAACACTGCGTGGTTTAGTAATTTTAATGTTAAATCTATATCTTTGTTCCTCTTTTAAATTTATCTCTTGAATAAGAGCCTAAAAATATTTTTGCTGATTTTTGCCATCCCTTTTGGCACCTCTTCTTTGCATGCCCAAGAAAATGAATTTGGTGCATGGTTAGGAACATGTGTTTATCTCGGTGACTTAAACCCAACAGTTTCTTTTAAGAACGCTCGTTGGGCAACCGGTATGTTTTATCGCTACAACCTAAACGACCGAATGGCGGTTCGTGCACAATTTAATTATGGCTTTTTGGATGCTGCCGACAAACGCATTAAACGATATCCTTATTTGCAAGCCAGAAACTTAGATTTTAAGTCACAATTGGTAGAGTTGGCAGCAACATACGAAGTAAATTTTTTTAAGTATTCTTTAATTTCCTCCAGAGGAACTAAAGAATCAAAACATTGGACACCATACGTTTTTATGGGCTTAAGTTTATTTTACTACAAGCCTTACACGAAACTAAATGGTGAAAAATACATTTTAGAATCCATAGGTACAGAAGGCCAAAAATCGGCAAACAATCCAAGCAGAAATAGAGGCTATGATAATTATGCCATTGCCATTCCTTATGGAATAGGTGTAAAAATCGGATTATCACAAAATTGGGCATTAAATATAGAAGCTAGCAGTCGAATTACGTTCAGCGATTATATTGACGATGTAAGCAACAATTATGTAGAACCGGATGATGTTAACTACATCATAGATGGAATTAATGTTGGTCCGCAACTGGCTGATAAATCCAACCCAAAAATTGGCATTCCGGGCAAACAACGCGGAACGAGCAAAGACAAAGATAGATTCATGTTTGTCGGCGTCGGCATCACCTATACGATTCAAACTACTAAATGCCCAAAGGTTTTATAAAAAGTGAATACAACAAATCAAATATCATATAAAGATAAAATCGACACGGCTCGATTGCCTCAACACATTGCCATCATTATGGATGGAAATGGAAGATGGGCAAAAGCACAAGGAAAACATCGCATATTTGGACATAAAAATGGCGTAAAAGCGGTTCGTGAAGCCACGGAAGCCTGTGCAGAAATTGGCGTAAGCCATTTAACGCTTTATGCCTTTTCTACAGAAAATTGGAATCGTCCTAAAACCGAAGTTTCTGCTTTGATGGAATTGTTATTCTTAACAATTGGGAAAGAAATTAAAACACTTCAAAAAAACAACATCAAACTTAACGTAATCGGTCATATACACAACTTACCCGCTTCTAATCAAAAAGCTTTAAAAGAAGTGATGGAGGCGACCAAGCACAACACAAGAATGACATTAACTTTAGCATTAAGTTATGGCTCTAGAGAAGAAATCAGTGAAGCCACGAAGCAAATTGCTCAAGATTATAAAGATGGAAAAATAAAACTAGAAGACATTAACCAACAAACTATTTCCAACCATTTATACACACAACAAATGCCTGACCCTGAATTGATGATTCGTACCAGCGGCGAACATCGTATCAGCAATTTTTTATTGTGGCAAATGGCATACACCGAACTTTATTTCACCGATAAATTTTGGCCTGAATTTGAGAAGAACGACTTATATCAAGCCATTTATGATTTCCAAAACAGAGAAAGACGATTTGGAATGACCAGCGAACAAATTAATGAATCTATAAATACCAAATAACAACATGAACTTTACTTTTTTAAAAAAATCTACCACATTACTCTTTCTTGGTGTTTTTAGTATAACATTATCATCGAATGCTCAAACCACAGATTCTACAGAAACGATTCAATTGATATCAACTTCTGTTATCCAATTTCCAACTGATTCTACCAAAATTGATTCCAGCGAGAACAAACTTACAACATCCAATAACTCCAATATTTTATTCAATTATAAAGAACCTAAAAAATTTAAAGTTGCCGGCATTGAAATCAATGGAACTCAATATTTAGATAAAAATATTATTCGCTCATTAACCGGCATAAAAATAGGCGATGCGGTTACCGTTCCAGGTGATGACCTAACAAAAAGTATAAAAAACCTATGGAAACAAGGTTTATTTGGAGATATTAAAATATTTGCAGACAAAGTAGAAGGTGAACTTATCTATTTAAGTATTGATGTGCAAGAAAAACCAAGACTAAACGACATCTCTATTAAAGGTTTGAAAAAAAGCGAAGCAGATGATTTGAAGAAAAAATTTGAATTACTAAAAGGTAAACCATTAACAGATGCCTTGAAAGTAAATATTAAAAATATTATCGTAGATAAATACGAAGAAAAATCGTACTTAAATCCAATCATCGATATAAAAGACAAAAAAGACGAAGGCTTAGTGAACAGCGCTTCATTAATCGTTACCGTTGACAAAGGAAATAAAGTTAAAATCAACAACATCGACTTTATAGGAAGAGAATATGGCGAATTATCTAAAATGCGCAAAGCCATGAAAGGCACCAAAGAACGGTCTAAAGTTGAATTGCGTGTTCATGACGGAAGAAGCAGAAAGCAAAAAGCAAAAGATGCGCTTTACACATTAGCCAACTTAAACTCTAATTCTGTTAAAGACTTCTTTATGGATAGATTTAGAATCACTTTTAAAGGCTCTAAATTTAACGAAACTAAATACGAAGAAGACAAACAAAACTTAATTAACTATTATAACAACAATGGCTTTAGAGATGCTAAAATATTAGCAGATACCGTAAACAATGATGACGATGGAAATGTAAGTATAAAAATATATTTAGACGAAGGCAATAAATACTATTTCAGAAATATCGATTTTAAAGGAAATGCAAAAATATCCAATGAAATATTAGCAAAAGTATTAAATATCAAAAAAGGCGATCCTTATAATGCTGAATTATTAGAAAAACGATTGTCTCAAGATCCAGACGGTAGCGATATTAGCTCATTGTACTACGACGATGGTTATTTATTCTTTAGTATAAATCCAGTAGAAGTAGCCGTAGAAAATGACTCCATAGACTTAGAAATAAGAATCAATGAAGGACCACAAGCCACTATCAGAAATGTCATTATTGAAGGAAATGACAAAACCAATGAACACGTAATTCGTCGTGAATTAAGAACGTATCCTGGCGACAAATTCAGCAGATCTGATTTAATCCGTTCACAGCGAGAAATTGCCAACTTAGGATTTTTTGACCCACAAGAAACTCGTGTAGAACCAATCCCAAATCCATCGGATGGAACAGTAGATATTAAATATACCGTGAAAGAAAAATCTGCCGACCAAGTAGAATTATCTGCTGGTTGGGGCGGAAAAGAAGGTGGACTTATCGGTACATTAGGTTTAAAATTCAATAACTTCTCATTAAGAAACATCTTTAACAAAAAAGCTTGGACACCTTTGCCAACCGGCGATGGTCAACAATTATCCATACGTATAGAAAGCAATGGAAAACGTTACCAAAACTATAATTTCTCATTCACTGAACCTTGGTTAGGTGGTAAAAAACCAAATGCATTTACCATCGCCGCTTTCCGTTCTCGCATTCAAGATGTTTCAGGCAGAACAGTGCTAGGAAAACAAATTACCAATGGACTTTCCGTTTCCTTAGGAACGCGTTTAAAAAAACCAGATGACTTCTTCATTGTTCAAGCTTCAGCCAACTACTATGGCTATAAATTGGATAATTTTGGTCAACGTTATTTTGTAAATAATCAAGCGTTGGATAGTGGAAAATTCAGCAATTTAAATTTCAAGTTATCCATACAACGCAACTCGATTAACCAACCTATTTTCCCAACTAGTGGTGCAAAAATTGAAGCATCCGTACAATTTACACCACCTTATTCTTTGTTTAATAAAGGTGCCAATTATGATGGACAATCTATCGCTCAAAAATACAAACTCATTGAATACCATAAATGGAAATTCTCGATAGATTGGTATCAACAATTAGGAAAATCAAAATTAGTATTGCGTACAGCCGCGAAGTTTGGTTTCTTAGGTACTTATAACAAAAAGATTGGCATCACGCCATTTGAACGATTCCAAGTAGGTGGAAACGGAATTCCGTCAAACGTTACTTTATTCGGAACAGACATCGTAGCGCATCGTGGTTTTGAAGGCGATTATTCTAATTCCGGTGGCGATCCAATCTACAATAAATTCTTATTAGAACTACGATATCCATTCTCACTCAATCCATCTGCAACCATATATGGCTTAGTATTCTTTGAAGCTGCAAATACGTATGCTACTTTTAAAGACTACAATCCATTTAAATTGAAGAAAAGTGTAGGTATCGGTGTACGCGCCATTTTACCAATGTTTGGACTAATCGGTATCGACTATGGCATACGTTTTGATAGTGCTAATGGTAGTCCGATAAAACAATACAATGGATTTTTTGATTATATAGGAAAAAATGGAAATATCTCATTTATCCTTGGATTTGAACCGGAATAATTAAATTTATAAACGACCATTATGAAAAGAATACTTTTATCCATCGCATTTTTTACTGTAGTTATTTTTTCTGCACAAGCACAACGATTTGCTTATGTGGATACAAAATACATTCTTGAAAAGTTGCCGGAATACAAAGCAGCTCAACAAAAATTGGACGACCAAGCTGCTTCTTGGCAAAAAGAAATTGACACCAAAAATGATGCATTAAAAAAAATGTACACCAAATATCAAGCCGAAGAATTTTTGTTGACCTCAGAATTAAAAAAACAGCGTGAAGATGAGATTGTTAATGCAGAAGAAGAATTGAAATCATTGCAAAAAAACAGATTTGGTATAAATGGTGATTTATTTAAAAAGCGACAAGAATTGATTCAACCTATCCAAGACAAGGTTTTTGACGCAGTACAAAAAATTGCACAAACCAGATCCTATGATTTTATCTTTGACAAAGCTTCCGGCAGTTCTGCCATGCTTTACACCAACCCACAATATGACGTGAGCGAAGAAGTAATTAAAAAACTTGGCTTGTAATTTGTAAGAACAACATTAAACAATTTTTTTAAACCAATAAATTTATATTTTAAATAATTAGACAATGAAAAAAATCAGTACCATCTTAATCGTGATGCTTGCATTTGTGGCGAGTACCTATGCTCAGAAAGTAAACAAATTTGGCTTTTTAAGTTCAGCAGAATTAATCTCATTAATGCCGGAATCATCCAAAGCAGATTCTGCCATCAATAAATATGCAATGGAATTAGATGCATTAGCGCAACAAATGTATGTTGAATATCAAAAGAAAACTACCGATGCACAAGCAAAAGCAAAAACAATGACCGAAGCACAATTAGATGTTTTAGGAAGAGAATTAGCCGACTTAGAAAAACGTATTTCAGACTTCCAACAATCTGCTCAGGATAAAATTGATGCTAAAAGAGAAAAATTATATGAGCCTATTTTGCAAAAAGCCAATGATGGTATTAAAGCAGTTGCTAAAGCAAATGGATACACGTATATTTTTGACTCAAGCGCAGGTATGCTTTTATTTGCTGACGAATCAGATGACGTAATGCCATTAGTAAAATCTCATTTAAAACTTCCAAATCCAAAACCGGCAGCAAATGCTCCTAAATAAACTTAACTCATTTAAGTTAGCTTATAAAAAATCGTGTTGCGAGCAACACGATTTTTTTTTATGCTTTAGTTTTTAGAAATTTGAGGTATGAATACAAATGCACAAGCACCTATTGGATTATTTGATTCTGGTATCGGTGGATTAACTGTGGCAAACTCCATTCTACATCAATTACCCAACGAATCATTGGTGTATTTTGGCGACACGGCACATCTTCCATACGGCGATAAATCTGCAGATACCATTCGATATTTCACTAAAACCATTGGCTCTTTTTTGCTTTCAAAAGATTGTAAAATAATCGTAATCGCTTGCAATACGGCATCTTCCGTTGCTTTTGATTTATTAGAAAATATGGCAGGCGACAAAGCGCATGTTTTTAATGTAATTGATGCGGTGGTAGATGAAATTATCCTAAAAAAATATAAAAAAGTGGGTGTTATTGGTACCTTAGGTACCATAAATTCCAATGCTTATAAAAACAAGATTAACCAAAAAAACACTAACGTGCAAGTGCAACAATTGGCCACGCCATTATTGGCTCCGATGATTGAATCGGGTTTTGTTGACGGACAAATTTCTCATCTTGTTATTGAAGAATATTTGAATGCTCCGGAATTACAAGATATTGAAACTTTGGTACTTGCCTGCACGCATTATCCTTTAATAAAAAAAGAAATTGAAGCATTTTATAAAAACAAGAACAAACAAGTAGATGTATTGGCAACCAATGAAATTGTGGCTTTACAAATAAAAAATTTCATGATAGAAAATGGATTAGTGAACTACGAAAAGAAAGGAAAAAATTCGTTTTACGTATCTGACTATACCGAAAGTTTTGAAAAAACAACACAATTATTTTATAAAGAATCAATTGATTTAATTCATTTGCCATTGTTTAAATAATTAGATTTCTACAAATAAAACTATAAAAACGATTGCAAAATAATGGATTCTAATACCATTGAATTCGTGGTATAATTTTTAAATCCGTTACATTTTTTCAAATGTAAAATTGCTTCATTTATATTTATTTTTTGGGGATGACACGCTACTGCAAATCCTTTTTCCGACAATGTTTTTGCTAAATATTCTTGCTCGGTTTGTCCAGCTGCCGGAATAAAAATGGCTTGTTTATCCAGCACTGCCAAATCCATTACTGTAGAATATCCGGAACGTGCAATAAGAATTTTTGATTTTTGAATGGCCGAAAATAAATCATTCGTATTTAAGTAAGAGATAATGGTACAATTATCTTCAATTGATTGACTAAACACTTCTGTTTTACCTTGTATCAACAATACTTTTTCTTTCCTTTTTTTAAATTGATGAATCAATTCTTGTTCTAATGTGGTTCGTTGTGGTTCCACACCTGATAACACAATTAATACATCAAAATCCAACTCATCTACAAAGGAAACCTGTTTGGAATAATTAGAAAAGCGACTTAAAATGCCAATATATCGATGTGGAATTTTAAAGGAAATGTCATGCGATAATTTTCCGGAAAGCGTTGGCTCATTTTCATTGTCCGGAATCCAAAGCGCATTAAACTTATGGATTTGTTGAAGATGTAATTTTAAAAAAACAGGATTCATAAACCCAAAAGGCGATGGTGATTGCAACGCAATTTGATGACAAATAATAATCGACTTTATATCTGGATGACGAATTCCGTAACGATTATCTGAAATAATTAAATCTATTTTTTCGATTGTTGTAATCTGTTGTAACGTGCTATTTTCTTGTTCAATGGCACGCATTATTTTAGGTGTTTGTAGTAAACTTTGTAGTGCTGCATTTTTGCCATTGCTATATTGGATATTATATGCTGGCAATTCGTAAAAAGTACAGGATGGATAGGTTTCTTTCAGTAATAAAAAGGAATCTCCATTTCCAGCAATAAGTACTCGATGTTTGTTCTTTAACAGCACATCAATAATTGGCATGCAACGCGTGGCATGACCCAAACCCCAATCTAATGGTGCAATTAGTATCGTTTTCGTATTTTGCAAGCATTACAAATATAAGAGATTAATCAGCTTAATTTTCTGCCTTTCCATTTATATTGCAGCACATTACCGAACGTACCTACAAACGGAATATACCAAATATGATACCATTCACTTTTAAAAAATGATTGCATTAAATCATCTCTATTAAAAAAATGAGCGGCACGTTTTAAAAAAATATAATCTATTAAAAACTTACAAATGAGTTGAAATATCAGCATCAATAAAACAAAAAAAACTGGTAAAAAATTAATAAGTGCCGTAAGTGTTCTCTCTGGAAATAAAATAGAATACGTAGATTTACAAATAAAATAAATTGCATTTATCCATACACTTAACACAAATAAATATACCAAGCCTAATATAAGCGTCATGCGTTTATCTTGGTAGCTTCTCGACTTGCTCGTCCAACGGAAACGTTGTTGTAAAAAATCAGATAATGTACGCTGAGGTTCCGTAAAAACAATGGCATTTTTACACTTTAAGAACCGTACATTTTTAGAATATTGTTGAGCCATTTTATAGACCAACAACATATCATCGCCACTCGCTTTTTCATCTATATTTTGATATCCATTGACTTCTAAAAATGCTTGTTTCTCGTATGCCAAATTTGCACCATTTGCCATATTAAAAATCTCCATATTCAATGAAGCACCTGTAATGGCTTGCATTCCACAAAAATCTAACGCTTGAAATTTCTCAAATGTGGTGAAATCATTTTGGAAACAAACGGGCGCAGCAATTAGTTTAGGTTTTTCTTTTTCGTAAAAAGAAGCTATGCTCCGAAGCCAAGTATTTTGAACCCTACAATCAGCGTCCGTGGTGATGATTAAGTTTCCTTTTGCGTATTGTACAGCGACTTCTATGGCACGTTTTTTATATGCAGTTTGTTGTCTTTCATGGATGAGTTCGCTCAGCTTATAAATGTGGATTTGTAAATGTGCATCTTTAGAAAATTGTTGCACTACTTTGTAGGTTTCATCTTCTGAATAATCATCAATTATAATTACTTCAAACAATTCTTTTGGATAATCTTGTTTTAAAATATCCGATAGCAAATGGATAATATTTTTTACTTCATTTCTTGCTGGTATGATAATAGAAATAGATGTTTCTACGTGCTCCGACAGTTCGTTTACTTGCATTATTTCAATCCACTCATTTTTGTAAGTCAGCATAATGCCCACATAAAAAATGGTTAATAAAAATGATATGAACAAGAAGATGAGCAATGGTATGTTTTTAAAATCTTTTTAAAATTAAGCAAAACCGAGTAGTTTGTATTATTTTTTATAGATGCATTGTGGATTATTTATTACACTATTTATGAAAAGCAACCAAACGTTGTCTCGTTCTTGATATATACATTTTAAAATGCAATTAGTAGTTATTCATCCACACATTTACTAAGCTCGCGCGCAAAAAAAATGATACTTGACGCTTTGAATTATTTAAAAGAAGAAAAGAAAGCAAGCGTGGACTTTTAAGTGCAACGCATATTGGATTTAAATAATTTGTTCTATGCCTGCATATTCTTGCAGAATTTCATCTAAAATAGCAACCAATTCGTCTATTTCATGGCTCATCACTAATCGAGTTCTAAATGGTTTAATATTGGGCAATCCACGTAAATAATTGGAATAATGTTGGCGCATTTCCAATATACCTAATGCATTTCCTTTCCACTCAATAGACTTTTGTAGGTGTGCTTTTATTATGGCTATTTTTTCTTCAATGGTAGGTTCTGGAATTTCTTTTCCTTCAAACAAATAGGCTTTCACTCTATTAAAAATCCAAGGAGCACCAATGGCTGCTCGACCAATCATGATGCCATCAATGCCATATTTATTTTTATAGGTTGCTGCTTTTTGTGGAGAATCGATATCACCATTGCCAAAAATGGGAATTTTCATTCTCGGATTTTCTTTCACCTTTGCTATCAATGTCCAATCGGCTTCGCCTTTATACATTTGTTTGCGTGTGCGACCGTGAATACTCAAAGCTTGAATGCCAATATCTTGTAAGCGTTCGGCAACCTCCACAATATTTTTACTTGTATCATCCCAGCCTAAACGTGTTTTTACCGTAACCGGCAAATGGGTAGCTTTCACCACTTGCTCCGTCAGGCGCACCATTTTCGGGATATCTTGTAAAATTCCGGCTCCAGCCATTTTACATACTACTTTATTTACCGGACAACCATAGTTAATGTCAATTAAGTTGGGATTTGCTTGTTCTACAATTCGAGCGCTTTCCACCATGGCATCTTCTTCACCACCAAAAATTTGAATACCAATCGGACGTTCATCATCGTAAATATCTAATTTTTGGATACTTTTTTGGGCATTTCGAATTAACCCTTCAGATGAAATAAATTCCGTATACATAAGGTCGGCACCATATTGTTTGCACACCATTCTAAATGGCGGATCGCTCACATCTTCCATTGGTGCCAGCAAAAGCGGAAATTCGCCCAATTCTATATCGCCAATTTTTACCATTATGCGCCTATGTCGTTTATCAAACTTATATTTGTGCAAAGTTACAAAGAATGGAAGATAATTTTATGGATGAAAATATGCAGCCTGTTTCTGCCGCCACCAATAGGATAGGTTCCTTATCGTTCGGGTTGCAGCTACTCATTTTAGTAAGCTTGTTTGCATTTTGTTTTCTGTTTGCACAAATGTTGAGTGGCGTATTAATTGTTGCCTATTATCAAACCATTGACATGAAAGTCATTGCATCAAATGTATATGATTTGAATACGTTACGCTATTCGCAAATGTTGGCTTCTCTTTGTAGTTTTTTAGTACCTGCACTTATTTTTAGTAAACTAAAAAACACCTCAATCCTAAAATTTTCAAATGCCAACCATGGCTTTCCTATGCTTTTCGTAGTTTTAGTTCCCATATTAATTTACACCATTTATCCTTCTATTAATCTAGTTTTTTATATCAATAAATGGATGGGATTTAATGCCATTTCTGCCAGCGCGCAAGCAGATTATAAAATGTTGGTAGATGCACTTTTAAAGGATAAAAGCATCAGCGTTTTAATATTAAATTTAATTACCATTGCACTTATTCCGGCATTGGCAGAAGAATGGATTTTCAGAGGAACTTTTCAACAACTATTATCAGAAAAATTAAATATTCACATAGCTGTATTACTTGCTTCGATATTGTTTAGTTTAATACATTTTGAGTTTTCCGGATTTTTACCGCGCATTATGTTAGGCATGTTTTTGGGTTATTTATTTTATTATTCATCAAGTTTATGGATCTCCATTTTCGCACACGCCATAAACAATGGCGCACAAGTTATTTTAGTTTATTTAAACAATGTCGGAATATACAAGATAGATATCAATCAACCGGAATTACCTAAAGCTTGGGAATTTATTGTTTATTCCTTACTCTTCATAATTTTATGGGCTGTTTTTTATCATTTTTCTCACAAAGGAAAAAACAGTACCTTTGCCAAATGATTGGCTTCGCGCTAATTTCTCAAATACAAAAAACATGGGCGACATAGGAACTAGAATTACAACCGGCATTTTTTTTATTATAATTATGATTGGAGGTGTGGTGTTGAGTGAATATTCTTTTTTAGTTTTATTTTCATTATTGGTTGTTTTGTGCATCAATGAATACCATGGTGTTATTCATAGTTTATTGGCTTCTTCTTCTAAATGGAAAAAAACATACAAGATTATTAATACGGTTTTTAGTGTTTTAATTTTTGGAATTGTATTTTTAGTTGCTAGTAATAAAATTCCTTTAATTTCATTATCCTTGGTATGTGGTTTTCCACTCACTTGGTTGGTGATAGAAATGTACACTAAAAGTGAAAAACCTTTTTACAATGTTTGCTTAAATTCCATGGCAATTTTTTATATTGCTATTCCTTTGGCATCAGCTAGTTTATTGGCGTTTCATGCAGGCGAATATAGTTGGCATTATTTATTGGCTATTATGGTTTTTGCATGGACAAATGATTCTTGGGCCTATTTATCTGGAAGATTTTTAGGTAAACATAAATTATTTGAACGTATTTCGCCGAAGAAAACTTGGGAAGGATTTTTTGGTGGAATGATAGCTACAATTGTCATTGCTTACATTGTATATTTATTATTCCCAAAATGGACAGGTTATTCGGTAAGTTTAACGACTTACATTGTCTTGGCTATCATTACGTCTATTAGTAGTACGTATGGAGATTTGGCTGAAAGCATGATAAAAAGAAATTTACAAATTAAAGATACAGGAACAGCCTTACCTGGACATGGTGGATTCCTAGATAGATTTGATGGATTAATTTTTTCATTACCGGCATGCACGCTTTATTTAACGTTTTTCTTGTAATTTTTTCAGCAAATTAATCCATTAAAAACGCTAATCCATTAGTAACTGGTGCGCATAAATCTTTTACTTTTTTCTCTTTAAAAATCTTTTCAATTAATTCACGCGCTACTTTGTATTCATTGTGAATTGGACATGGTCGCAATTCTGAACATTTACTTAATCCTAAACCACATTCTTTAAAAATGCCTTTTCCTTCAATGGTTTCCACAATTGAATAAATCGCTTGATTTTGTTGTTGTTCATCAATAAAAAAACCACCTGTAGGTCCTTTTGAGCTATTGATGATTTGGTGCTTCACTAAGCTTTGCAAAGTTTTGCCTACTGTATGTTCGCTTGCTTTTATTTGTTCTGCAATTTCTTTAATTCCAGCCTTTTCACCTTTCTTTCCGGAAAGATAAATGACTGCTTTAATGGCGGTTTTACAAGTGAGACTCAGCATACGATTATTGACCTAAAAATTCTTTTCCTTTTTCTGATATTTTGCTCGAGTCCCAAGGTGGCTCGAAGGTTAAATGAAGGTTGATATACCATTCCGGAAATGCATCGCTTAGTGTTTGCATGATATTGCTGGTGATACTTTCACCCATAGGACAAAACTGGGATGTTAAGGTCATGATGGCATCTACGTTCTTTGCTTCTTCATCGAAATTCAAGGTGTAAATTAGTCCTAAATCTACTACATTTAATCCAACTTCCGGATCATCTACAAAATATAAGCCTTTTAAGGCTTGTGCGCATTTTAAAGCATCATTTGTTTCAATATTTATGTTCATTTTTTATGTGGTTGATGTAACAAAATAATTCCAGTATTTAATACATATAACAAAGCAGCCATCAAAAGAGACAGTGCGCCAATTTTTAAAAGCCAATTTATCGAAAAAATAATTCCAAGTATAAAAATAATAAAACCCAATAGATATGCTATCAACATTATAGCATAAATCCTTTCACTAAATAATTCTTTTGGAACCGGTGTTTTTCCGGCTTGCGCTCGATGGTGATATATTTTATTCCATACAATAAAGGGAAGTGTTTTAAAGGTCATTCCTAATATAATGGCCGTTATCCATCCGAAAAAAAAACAAAAGCCATACAACAATACCAATTGATAATTTTTTCCATTAGGCAACCAAAGTAATGAAACTAATAGTGCGATTATTGGAAACAACATTTGAACAACCGACAGCAAAGATGTTTTCATTTGCTCATCCACATTTTTACGAATACGCACTTTATAAGCACTCTTACAATAAAATAAAAATAAAAATAGGGCAATAAAAATACACGCAATGGATATATAATAATACATTTTATCTATCTCTAAGCATTTAATAATTATAAAACTCAGTAATCCAATATTTACCAAAGCGAAAATCCACCAAAGTAATTTTGTATTGGTATATTTTGAAATTAAAAACATGGGAATCAAACGAGATCCAACACCGATTACTAGCAACAAAAACCAACCTAACAAGCCTAAATGTGCATGCAAGCTTAGGTAGGATAGTGAATCTTTTGGTAAGATACTTTGTGAAAAATTAAACACGAGCAACAGACCTAATCCAGTGGTAGCAAACAACCAACATGAGGCAACCATCATATACCAAGTATGTACATTTATTTTTTTACTTTTTAGGGCACTTGCTACCACATTGACAACATAACAAATGATACCTATATTTATTAAAACTGCTCCGATTTGCAAAGGCCATCCTGTGTTAAAAGTATAAAACCCGAAGAGGAGCATTGGAATGCCAATGGCACAAAACCAGAAAGAAAGATGTGCTAATAAATAACTGTCTAATTTTCCTTCAATTAAAACCGGCAATAATTGATGCGATGCACCTAATATAATCATGGTGCCCCAACCTAATGCCATGATGTGTGTGATGGCTAAGGTTTGTGGATGAAAATAATGCTGATGTATTATATCTGTATGGATTAACAGCAAACTACAAGCCAACAAAAAAGAAATGGCTGCATAAATATAAAATGGAAGTACCACTTTATAACTGGTGGTTTGCTGCACATCGCCACTTATGGAAGTTAACATCCTATTTTATGTTTGTTTAAAAATTAGTAAAAATACTTCCGTTGCATCGATTTCTTTTATTCTAAATTCAAAATTTCTATCTTTTAATTCTGTCAGTAAAAATACGGGAATTCGTTTATGATGCACGTACAATGCTTTGTCGGATGGCAAGGATTCGAGGGCTTCTAAAATGGACATCATAGGCATGGGCATTTCCAAATGTCGCACATCAATTTCCACTAATTTATTTTCAAACTTAGAAAGTAATTGATGCCAATCAGCAGCGTCGTTGTTTGTTGTTTTTTCAATTTCTATAGACTGCGCTTGCTTATTTTTGGAAGTATAAAAATACGTTTCAATCGTTTGCTCATCCACTTGTTTCACATACGTTTCAAATCCTTGTTTTTCCAATAATTTAATTAATGGAACCGGTTCAAATGTATTGACAATTAATAGTACTTCATCCGTTTGAAGTTGTTTTATTTTATGTTGAATTTCTTTTAATGGATCATCACCGGCAGCCAACATTGCACGCACATCAAAATTGATAATTTTATTGGATGCTACTTGCTTTAAATATTCTGGTGTAGGTTGGTTTATTTTTGGTTTTTCTTCGGGTTGAGAATGAGCATCTATTTCAAAACCTAATGGAATTAATGCTTTAAAAAAATCTTCTGGTTGGCATCCACCTATTTTTGAAGCCATTGCAATGCTGGTTCTGCCAGCCATCAATTTTCGTAAAATTGGATTGCGTAGCTTCTTAAAATCAGGACTTAATTTTACAATAGTTTCTAAAGCGTCCGGATGGTGTTTTAATAGCGTCGCTATTTTTGTTTGTGCATTTATTAGCATGACTTACAGTTTAGTTCATTCCATTATAAAGGTAATTGAAAACGAGGCATTCATTGCCATTCATCGCTTAAATCAACTTGCCGTCTTATTTTCATTATAAGACGGCAAGATTTTTTTAGATTGAATTTTCCAATTCTTTTGCTTTCACAAATAAGATATTATTTTCTAAATGGATGTGTACAAATAAATCGGATTCAAATTCCACCAACATCTTAAATAATAATTTATAACTGGAGCAAGCATCTTCCGGAATGGCATATTGATGGCTCAAGGTTCTAATCTCTTCTACATATTTTCCAACCTGTGTGTGTTCTGCTTCTGTTTGATGCACTAAAGTGCTGAAAGTTCCTTTTTGTTCCCAAGTTGAATTGGCATTTTTTGCTTTAACTATTTCTTTTATTAATGGAAATAAGCTTGTTTCTTCTTCCACTAAATGAGCGGAAAGCTCTTTGTTTATGGCACTTATCAATTCATTTATTTTAAGTAATTCAGGATGTTTGTCGCCGTGCACTTGTGCAACTTTTGCTGCATAACCTGTAATTTCCGGAAGGTATTTTCGCACATAGTTATGATGTGTATTCACAATATAATCAGCTAAGAAATCTACATTCCATTCATCGAAATTCATATTTCCCGATGTTATTGTTTGTACAGGTTGTTGTAATTCTTGTTCCACGATAGTGGCATCTATTCCTTTTTCTGCACACGCTTCGCGTACTGTTTTTTTACCGCCACAACAAAAATCAATGCCATATTTTTTAAATACTTCTGCTTTACGTAAATCTTTTGCGGCAATTTGTCCAATAGTTTGATGGTCGTTTGCTCCTTTTTTAGTCACACGAACGTCCCACCATTCAGGACCTTGCTCTAAATATTCCCAGATAAATACATCACCACGTTCGCCTAATAGCTGATAATACACGGGTTTAGGATCGTGGTCATTATGAATGATTAAACTTTCTCCAGCCTTTAATTCGTCAAAAACTTGAAAAATGGTAGGATGTTTTAATTTAGGCTCAATGGAAGGAACATCAATGATTCGTTCCTTGGATGATGCTGTTTGTGAAGGTTCATTATTTACTGTAGGTGTTTCTTTTTCTGTTGATGTTTGCGTGGCTGCATATTTCGTTACGCGCACATCCCACCATTCCGGTCCTTCTTGTAAATATTCCCATTTAAAAGTGTCGCCGCGTTCGCCTAATAATTGGTAATATACCGGTTTTGGATCATGGTCGTTATGAATGACAAAAGAATCATTTTCTTGAATATGATCAAATACTTTAAAAATAGTAGGATGTTTAAGTTTAGGTTCAATTGCCGGAATATTTAATACAATTTCCCCTTGTTTTGTTCTGAAATATTGTTGCGCTGCTCTTGGTTTTTTAGTTACACGAATGTCCCACCATTCTGGGCCTTCTTGTAAATATTCCCAACTTAAAACGTCCCCACGCATATTGATTAATTGATGATAAACCGGAAGCGGATCATGGTTGTTATGTATCACCAAACTTTCTCCTTCTTGTAAATCATCAAACACTTGGAAAATGGTGGAATGTCTAAATGGTGGCTCAATTTCTTGCACATTTATAATGGTTTCTTTTACTGCTTGCATACTATATAATTTTAAACTTTTTAAATGAATTAGAATACAAATATACACTTATTTTTGAAATAAAAGTATTATAGTACTTTTATGCTGTTATTAAATTATTAAACCATTTATTGCCTTTTATGTTGTTGATATTAAAATGGGTAACTTTGAAACTTAAAATTTAAAGAAGAAAAAAAATGACCTATCAAATAACAGTAGAAAACATGAAATGTGGTGGTTGTGTGAGCAACATACAAGCTGCATTAGAGAAGATGGATGGCATTGAGCACATTGACATTAATTTGCAAGACAAAACGGTACGCGTTGAAGCATCTATTGAACGGGAAATAATAAGCAAAAAATTAGCGGAAATTGGATATCCTGAAAAAGTTTAAGTTGATTATTTTCTCTAAAATATCGATTTAAAATACTCGATGGTAAGTGGTAAACCTTGATTAAAGGAATATTGAGGTTGATAACCTAATAAATTTTTTGCTTTAGAAATATCGGCTAATGAGTCTCGGATATCGCCGGCACGTGGCTCACGGTGTATGGCTTTTATTTCTTTTTGTAAATAGGCAGCAATCGAATCATACATTTGGTTAATGGTAAATCGCTCGCCAAAAGCCACATTATATGCTTGATTGTAAGCATGCGCATTCGTGGTCGTTAGGCCTAATATATTTGCTTGCACTGCATTGTGTACATACGTAAAATCACGCGTTTGATTGCCATCGCCATTTATAAAAGGCGCTTCATCTTGCCATAAGGCTTTTATGAATAATGGCATTACCGCAGCATATTCACCATACGGATCTTGCTTTGGACCAAACACATTAAAATAACGCAAGCCAATTAATTCCATATTATAGCAACGTGCAAACACATTGGCATAAACTTCATTCGTGCATTTGGTAACCGCATACGGCGATAGTGGATTGCCTATTTTTTCTTCTTTTTTAGGCAAATTCGGTTCATCACCATAAACGGAAGAGGACGATGCATATACAAAACGTTTGATGCCTGCTTGTTGGGCAGCGGTGAGCATATTTACAAAACCACTTACATTTACATCATTACTGGTAATTGGATCTTTAATAGAACGAGGTACTGAACCAATGGCAGCTTGGTGACAAACGGCATCGATTGCTTTCACTGCTTGTGCGCAATCATTTGGATGACGCAAATCTCCTTCAAAAAACTCAAAATTAGGATGGTTTTTAAATTCGTTTAAATTGTTGATATTTCCGGTGGCTAAATTATCAAACACACGAACTTTTGCGCCGTGTTGCAATAAATATTCAGTGATATTAGAGCCAATAAATCCGGCGCCACCTGTTACTAAAAAATGTTTATTTTCTACTGGAGTTGAATGTAAAGCTTGTTTGTACATAATATGAGCGCGTTGCTTTCCTAATTAGTTAAATATATTTTCCCTTCAGCCAAAAATAAGGCTTTAATTCCATTTTCTCCAATTTCAAGATTGTCTAATTCTACTTGTTTTATAGTGCCTTTAATCCAATTCGTTTGGCTTTGTAATTCATCTATTTGTGCTTGTGCATGTTCTTTTACATGCATTAATTCTTCTCTAAAATTATACGTTAATAATTCGTTTAAAAATTGTAGTATTTGAGTATGGTAATAATTTTCCACCCATTTAACTAAAAAATTTTTCGTTTTAATTTCATATCTAAGGCGATGGGTGCGGATTATATTTTTAGGATCACCATAAACAATAGTGGCATTTAAAAAAGTATTTACAGAAATGCTACGTTTGTAAAACCACCAGTGCGTTTGCAATTTCAATGGAATTTTGGCTTTGGCATTTATACCATCGTTGTTAAATTCAAAATTTTCTATACATAAATCGACTTTGTTGGAATAAATAGGATAATTGACATTCGCAAAATTGGCATTAAAAAACGTATTTACATCTTTAAATGACATTTGAGCATCAATTTTAATATCGAAGCCATAATCTTCTAATTTTTCAGATGGATTAAATTTTAAAAAATGAATGATTCGTTGAATACCGCGACGCATGATATTATCGACATCACTGCTAATCCTTAATTTTACACAAGCACCATCAATGTCTATTTCGGATTCTTCTTCAAAAATATCAATCGGTTGAAGTGAAATGAGTTGCTTAAATCTGCCTTCGGCGAAAAGGTATTGACGTACTTGTTTCCAAGCGTTGACAAATAAACTTTCTCCAAGAATACGTTCAAATATGCTCATTCTAAAGGCAAAATTACAAATTTGTTTTTGGAGTTATAATCCTAATTTTTGAAGATACGTTTCGAGTTGGCCTTTTTCTAATGGTGTTTCTAAAAATGCTTTCACTTTTTTTGCATGATTCACGACTAATGTGGCAGGAATACTGCCTTGCCATCTGCTATCCACCTGTGGCAACCATGAGTAATCACTATTGGCTTTCAATAAATAAACCGGCGCTTGCACACCTAATTTTTGCATTTTATTGGGTAATTTTTTTATATAGCTTGGATTATCTAAGCTGATAAAAATAAGTTGGATATTGGTATTTCGGTGTTCTTCATAAAATTTATTCAACACAGGCATTTCTTGAATACATGGGCCACACCAAGTGGCAAAAAAATTAACGATATACGTAGTATCGTTCTGTTGTGTATATCTATTTTTAAGCTCGTCTAAATTAAGAATTGGAATAGTACTTTGAGCCTGCGCTTGCATACGCAAACAAAAAATAAAGACAGAAAATAAAAATTTGTTCATACCTTAAAAGTACAAAATACTTGCCAAACTTAGAAATTCGATACCTTTGTGATTGATGTCTGCAGATACTTTAGATACGCCTTTTGAAACAAAAACGCCGAAGAAAACAACTATTACCTTATTTGACTGGTTGGTTTTTTTGGGCTTATCCATTATTTGGGGATTTTCCTTTTTCTTTATTAAAAAAGGATTGGAAGTTTTCTCGCCTGTAGATGTAGCCGCATTTAGAATGGTGATTGCATTTTTTACATTTATTCCATTCATTATTATTCGGCGAAACAAGCTAAAAATAGAACCTCAAAAACTAAAATTAATTCCATTTTTAGGCTTATTTGGCAATCTTATTCCGGCGTTGTTGTTTTGCACAGCAGGTGCCAAAATTGAAAGTGCGCTTTCTGGCATCATGAACTCTACGACACCATTATTTGCATTGTGTATAGGTACTATTTTTTTTGGTATTATCATGACTCAACGAAAAATAATTGGCGTAGCAGTTGGTATTATTGGCACCTTGATTATTGTATTATCTAATCAAAAAATTGAAACTATAAATTGGTATATTTTATTGCCCTTATTGGCTACTATTTCGTATGGTTTAAATGCAAATCTTTTTAAATATTATTTTCAAAAAGAACATCCCATTCATGTTGCCTTGTGGCAATATTTTTTTGTTGGCCTATTTTGCTTAGCCTATTTAATTTATTCCGGAGCCATTCAAAAAATTATTGCGGAGCCATTATATTGTTGGCATTCTTTAAAATATTTATTGTTATTGGGAATTTTTGGAACAGCCATTGCACAAGTATATTTTAATATTTTAACTCAACGAACCTCCGCATTATTTGCTACGATGACAACGTATGTTATTCCATTTGTGTCCATAATGATAGGTTTATTTATAGGAGAAAAAATAATGCATTTACATATTTTGGGCTTGCTTATTATTTTGTTGGGTATTTATATCGGCTCCAAGGATGGTTGATTTTTGGGTAGCGCTAAACGTTGGACAGCCACATTTTTTGGCTTTGTAGGCCGCGCAACTATTTAATAAACAGGTCATCAAAAAAACAAGCACAAACTTAAATTTGAAATTTTTAATTTTTAATTGTAACATAGTATAAATTTATAAAAAAAATGGCATTAATACTTCCCTGTAATGAGATAACACCCAAGCTGGGTGAAAATTGTTTTTTAGCACCAAATGCCACGATTGTGGGCGATGTAGAAATGGGAAATGATTGTAGTATTTGGTTCAATGCGGTGGTGCGTGGTGATGTAAACACTATTCGTATCGGAAACAAAGTGAACATACAAGATGGTGCTATCTTGCATTGCACTTATCAAAAAACAAAAGTAGTTATTGGCGATAATGTATCTATTGGACATAATGCTTTGGTGCATGGTTGCACCATTGAAGATAATGTATTAATAGGCATGGGTGCCATTGTGATGGATAATTGTTACATTGAAAAAAATGCCTTAATAGCGGCTGGAGCAGTAGTGTTGGAAAATACAAGAGTAGAAGCCGGAAGCATTTATGCCGGTGTACCTGCTAAGAAAGTAAAGCAATTAGACGAAGCGACATTTAAAAATCAAAATGAGCGCATCGCCAATAATTATGTAAAATATTCAAGTTGGTTTAAATAGTGTGGAAGTTATAGAATATGCTTTTGTTATTTTCCCAATTCTTTTTTAAAATATTCCAATGTTATTTTTAAACCTTCTGCGCGTTCAACTTTGGGTGCCCAGCCTAAAATTTCGTTCGCTTTGGTAATGTCCGGTTTTCGTTGTTTTGGATCGTCTTTCGGTAATGGTAAATAGGTTAATTTGGAAGGTGTATCTACTAATTTTAGTATTTCTTCTGCAAATTGCAATAAGGTAATTTCTTGTGGATTGCCAATATTCACCGGCAAATGGTAATCGCTCAACAGTAACCTGTAAATTCCATCTATCAAATCGGAAACATAACAAAATGAACGTGTTTGTGAGCCATCTCCAAAGATGGTTAAATCCTCACCATTCAACGCTTGACTCATAAATGCAGGTAATGCGCGACCATCATCTAAGCGCATTCTAGGTCCGTAGGTATTGAAAATACGCACTATTCTGGTTTCTACACCGTGGAAGTTATGATATGCCATGGTAATCGCTTCTTGGAAACGTTTTGCTTCATCATACACACCTCGTGGTCCAACAGGATTTACATTTCCCCAGTATTCTTCCGGTTGTGGATGTACGTTTGGATCGCCATACACTTCTGACGTGGAGGCAATCAACATTCTGGCTTTTTTTTCTTTTGCCAATCCCAATAAATTATGCGTACCCAAAGAACCCACTTTTAAGGTTTGAATGGGCATTTTTAAATAATCAATTGGTGAAGCCGGCGAAGCAAAATGTAAGATATAATCTAATTTTCCTGGAACATGTACAAAACGACTGACATCGTGGTGGTAATATTCAAAATTTTTTGAAGGAAATAGGTGTTCAATGTTTTTGATGTTTCCGGTAATTAGGTTATCCATACCAATCACATGGTAGCCTTCTGCCAAAAATCGATCACATAAATGTGAACCCAAAAATCCTGCGGCACCTGTAATTAAAACGCGTTTTTTATCCTGAGACATGTTATATTATAATTAATTTATTGTGTTACTGTTTTTCTTCCAATGCTATTGTAATAAAATCCTTCATTTTTCATGATGTCTAAATCGTATAAATTTCTTCCATCAAAAATAACAGGTGCTTTTAACGCTGCTTTTACTCGAGCAAAATCTGGTGTTCTAAACTCTGTCCATTCCGTTAATATTGCCAAAAAATCAGCTTGTTCAATGGCATTGTAATAGGAATCTGAAAAATGCAATTTGGACTTCAGCTCTTCCGTTAAATTAGAAAAATGCTGTTGAACATTTGGCATTCCTTCCGGATCGTAGGCAACAATTTCTGCGCCGGCATCTAGCAAATCTTTAATTATATATAATGCTGGTGCTTCACGTATATCATCGGTATTCGGTTTAAATGCTAAACCCCAAATGGCTATTTTTTTTCCATTTAAATCTGTGCCAAAATGATTGATAATTTTTTCTACCAAAACATGTTTTTGATTTTCATTGACTTGCATAACCGCTTTCAAAATTTTGAAGTCATAATTATGTTCGTCGGCAGTTTTAGCAAGTGCTTGTACATCTTTTGGGAAACAACTTCCACCATAACCAATTCCGGGAAATAAGAAACGCTTTCCGATTCTGTTGTCCGTTCCCATTCCTTGTCGAACCGTTTCTACATCAGCGCCTGTTTTTTCGCAAAGATTAGCCAGTTCATTCATGAAAGAAATGCGTGCTGCTAAGTATGAATTGGCGGCATATTTGGTCATTTCGGAGCTGCGTTCATCCATAAAGATAATTGGATTACCTTGACGCACAAATGGACGATATAATTCCTCCATTAGTTTGCGTGCTCTTTCTGAGCGTGTACCCACTACTACTCTATCCGGCTTCATAAAATCGTCCACCGCAACGCCTTCTCTTAAAAATTCCGGATTGGAAACTACATCAAATTCAACGGTGGCATGTTTGGCAATAGCATTTTTAGTTTTTTCAGCCGTACCCACCGGAACCGTACTTTTATTGATAATGACTTTATAATCTTTCATTATTTTACCTAATTGCTCAGCAACGCCTAACACATATTTTAAATCAGCAGCACCATCTTCACCAGGAGGTGTGGGCAAAGCTAGAAAAATAAGCGTTACCCCTTTAATGGCTTCTTCTAAGTCTGTAGTGAAATGCAACCTACCTTCTTTGATGTTTCTATGAAAGAGAATTTCTAAACCTGGTTCGTAAATGGGAATTTGTCCAGCTTTCATTTTTGCCACTTTATTGGCATCAATATCTACACAAATTACATTATTTCCTGTTTCAGCTAAACATGTTCCGGATACCAATCCCACATAACCTGTTCCAACGACTGCAATGTTCATATATTTTAGTATTTAATAGATTGAGTTGGTTCTATTTATAGGTAATTTTCAATAGCATGCAAAAGTACTAATATAAAATTATTTTTTTGTACTTTCCAACTTCTTCGTTGAATCTGCTAAGATAAAAAATGCCAAGAGATAGAAAGGCATATAAGGTATTTTATATCTTGCCAATGCGCCAAAATTAAAGCTGGTAAAACCAACTGCAAAAGCAAAAATAATAGAAAATATCAAACAAAACTGCACTTCGGGATTGTTGGAAATTTGTTTTAAAGTGCCAAAAAATCCAGCTTTAAAAATCTGACGGATGGTGATAAAAAAGAAGATAGCACCTTCTAGCGCTGATAAAAATAATATCGGCTTTTTGGCTTCCCAAAAATACGGCCTGAACAAGGCTACATTTACGGCATTGGGAAATACCTTAAGCATACCGAATAAAGAAAAATCAATATCTCCTAATGTGTAAAAGGAAGTACTGCCTGCCATTTTTGAAGAAGTAATTAACCAGTTTTGTGTATCCTGTGCGGTACGCATCATTTCTTCAAAAGAATAGCGTTCTGCTACTTTTCCCATTTGCGTTAAGATTAGAATAGATAAAGCACCACCACCTATCATCATCACTGGTCCAATAATGGCTTTTATGAATGGACTTGTGATACGATAGCGGTATCTTGAGAATACCCAAATGGCAACTGCCGGGGCAAATGCCAATATAATATACACTTTGATTTGCATAATGGCATAAACAGAAATAATTATTAAAAAAATATTGGAGGCAATATTTCTTCCTTTCAACAACGATTCATAAACGGCATTGGTAAAAATGCCAATAAATCCCATACAAATAGGATCTTTTAATTGTCCTCCACCCCAAAAACAAACGGATGGTATAAACAAACATGCAATGGCAATTTCTTTATGTAAGTGAGGATAAATGTCCACAAAGGTTTTATATAATTTCCAACCTCCAATCATACAGAAAGCAGCATAAAAGATACACAATGACAAATAGGATGACATACAAATAAAACTTAGAAAAAAGCTAATCATAATTACAATTCTTGAACTATCATCTGTTAAATAACTTCCACCTGCAAGCATATAGCTATCCATCACATAATGCGCTTCAAAGCTATTAGATCTAAATAGCATGTTATAAGTTGCCACCGGATCGATTAGCAAGTAATCTTTGAGTTGCATGACATTACACAAATAGGCAAATGTATCGCCGCCGCCATAGTAGAAAACAAAAACCAACACAAACAAAATACAACATACCGCTTTTACTTTGAATGCATTCATTAAGTATTCATAATGGATGGTGTTTTTATAGTATTTATCTGCAATTTTTTTTACGATAGAATACCATATATACATATAGATAGGTGCGAAGAACAAATCATTTAAAAATAAAAACTGATTTGCAAATACATCTTCGGTATTGGTGAATATACCTAAAAACATTTCGATATTCTAGATTTAAAATAAAGCATTGATGGAATAAAAGTACAATTTTTTTTGTATGTCGTTTCTTCAAAATTTAAAGACATCATATTCGAAACGGCTGTGGATTTTCTTAATGAATGTATCCTTTTCGAAAATGTATTCATTTCTAATAATGTAATAAACGAACATTTATGTATTTTTGGTGAGAAATGAATACTGTTGTAACCTTATCTATTGTGTCGCCAATTTACAATGCCGAGTTTACTGCTGAAGAGTTAATTATGCGTATTGAAAATGTGCTAAACAAAATGAAAATTTCCTATGAAATTATATTGGTAAACGATGGAAGTTGGGATAATTCGTGGCAAAAAATTACAAAAATCTGTACGGAAAAAACATTTGTAAAAGGAATTTCTTTAAGTAGAAATTTTGGTCAACATTATGCAATTACGGCTGGATTAGATGCAGCAAAAGGCGATTGGGTGATTGTGATGGATGGTGATTTACAAGATCAGCCGGAAGAAATTCCTAATCTATACAAAAAAGCTTTAGAAGGATATGATATAGTTTGTGCAAGACGAACCAATAGGAAAGATTCCTTTTGGAAAAAAATTTCATCTAGACTATTTTGGAATACGTTAGGTTATTTAACTGGAAATAAAATTGACCATACCATAGGCAATTTTGGAATTTATAAAAAGGAAGTTATAGCAGCCATTTGTTCGTTGCGTGAATCGATTCGGTTTTTTCCTTCCATGGTAACATGGGTTGGCTTTAAGAAAACCTATCTAGATGTTGAACATGCTACACGACATTCTGGCTCATCTAGTTATCCTTTTTCAAGAATGTTTAAATTAGCCTTAGATGTTATTTTAGCTTATTCTGACAAGCCTATTCGGTTAATCATTCAATTAGGTTTTTTCATTTCTTTAATGTCAATCTGTGTAGGTATTTATTATTTATATCAAAACTTTACTCATCAGATATTAGTTCCCGGATATACTAGTATTATAATCTCCATTTGGTTTTTAAGCGGATTAATCATTTTTATCTTGGGTATAATTGGTTTATATTTAGGAAAGACTTTTGAAGGTGTAAAAAATCGTCCTATCTATATCATTGACAAAACAATAAATTAGTATTATGCTTATTCAACCATTAGAATGGGACAGCACCTTTTTTGATTTAAAAGTAGGCATAATCAAAGTAGAAACTTTTGATTTAACTAGGTTCTTGGCTGAATATAAAAAGTTTGATGTGGTGTATATTTTTGAAAAACCTGATAGCAAAAACAACAACCAGATACAACAATTCTGCCCGAATCCGATTGATGTAAAAATTACTTGTAAAAAAGCAATTAACCATCTGCAAGAAATAAACGAAAATATTCATATTTATCAATATGAAGAGAATAGTTTTAAAGAATTAGCCTCCTTGGCTGTACAAAGTGGCCTCTATTCTCGGTTTAAACTCGATGAAAATTTTCCAAAAAATTCCTTTGAAAGATTATATTTGAAATGGATAAAAAATGAAATAAACTCATCCCACAAATTGCCTATTTTGGTTTATAAAGAAGAAAATAAAATGGAAGGATTTATTTCATTATCTACGATGAATAACCAAGCACACATTAGTTTATTTGCTGTTGATGCGCAACATAGAGAAAAAGGTATTGGTAAAAAATTATTAGTAGCCGCTGAACACTATGCGTTGAAAAATCATTTTCAGGAATTATTTGTCAGTACGCAATCCATAAATCAGCCGGCAAATAGTTTATATAAAAAACAAGGATTTGAAGAAAATTATATTGTAAATGTCTATCACGTTTGGAACAAATGAATCAAATACCATTCAACAAACCATTTCTTACTGGAAATGAAACGCGGTATATTGAACAAGCCGTGCAAAGTGGTAAAATTTCCGGTGATGGAATATTTACTAAAAAATGCCATTCTTTTTTTGAAGAAACTTATCAATTCCGTAAAGTATTATTAACCACCTCTTGTACCGATGCCTTAGAGATGGCAGCCATTTTACTAAACATAAAAGAAGGAGATGAAATCATTATGCCATCTTATACTTTTGTTTCCACTGCCAATGCATTTGCCTTGCGTGGCGCACATATAGTTTTTGTGGATAGCCGATCCGATTATCCGGGAATTGATGAAAATAAAATTGAACAATATATAACTCCAAAAACAAAAGCCATTGTGGTGGTGCATTATGCTGGTGTTGCTTGCGATATGGATATTATTATGGACATTGCTAAACATCATGGTTTATATGTGGTAGAAGATGCGGCACAAGCCATTGACAGTTTTTACAAAGGAAAACCACTTGGAAGTATCGGGCATTTAAGTACTTTCTCCTTTCACGAAACTAAAAATATTATTTCCGGCGAAGGAGGAATGCTAGTGATTAACGATGAGCAATTTATTGAACGAGCGGAAATTATTCGTGAAAAAGGCACCAATAGAAGCAAGTTTTTTAGAGGTGAAACCGATAAATATAATTGGGTGGATATTGGTTCTTCATTCTTGCCTTCTGAGATTATTGCTGCCTTTTTATTTGCTCAATTAGAAAATTTAAAAAACATTCAGGATAAACGAAAATTATTATGGAATACCTATTACAACTATTTGGAATCAATTAAGGAAAAAGTTCGTTTGCCGTTTATTCCCAATTTTGCCACCAACAATGCGCACATGTTTTATTTGGTATGCCGTTCTGTTGATGAAAGAGACGCACTTATACAGCAACTTAAAGCCCATGGAATCTTGAGTGTTTTTCATTATGTTGGTTTGCATTGCAGTCCATTTCATAAAAAAACAAATGCCAAAATACATTTAGCTAATGCTGAATACTATTCAGATGGATTGATTCGCTTGCCTTTATTTTATGATTTAGACGAAGAACAGATTAAGAAAAAAATTGCACCTATTATTGTTGATTTTATAGTAGAGGCCGTTAAATAAAAAATATTGGTAAATCCAAGTGACAAATGTAATTTTTTTACATTTTCAGATACTTAGAATTGCTTAACTTAGTATAAACAATGAACACTAAAAATATATTGATTACTGGTGGAGCTGGTTTTGTAGGCTCTCAAATGGCATTATCTATTAAAAATAAATATCCAAAGTACGAACTATTTGTATTGGATAATTTAAAGCGACGTGGTTCCGAATTAAATATTCCAAGACTAAAAGCTGCCAACATTCATTTTATTCACGGCGACATACGCAATAAAGAAGATTTTGATGGATTGCCTGTTATTGATTGCATTATAGAAGCCAGTGCGGAACCATCTGTTTTAGCTGGTATCGATAGTACACCAGATTATCTCATCAATACTAACTTAAACGGAACTATTAATTGTTTAAATTTTGCTTCTAAAAACAAGTCGGATTTCATTTTTCTATCTACATCAAGAATTTATCCAATTGAAACTATAGAAAATATTAACTATACAGAAGCTGAAACACGATTTGAAATTGCAGCACCACAAAGCACCAAAGGTTTTTCACAAAAGGGAATTTCGGAAGATTTTCCTTTAGATAATTACCGTTCTTTATATGGTACTACCAAATTAGCTTCTGAGCTTTTTATTCAAGAATACAAACAATTTTTTGGTTTAAAAACGGTGATCAATCGATGTGGTGTTTTAACCGGACCTTGGCAGATGGGAAAAATAGATCAAGGTGTGGTAGTCCTTTGGTTGGCTAAACATTTTTGGAACCAACAATTAAGCTATATCGGATATGGTGGCAAAGGAAAGCAAGTGCGCGACATGTTGCACACTGCAGATTTATTTCGATTGATTGATTGGCAAATACATCATATCGACGACATTAATGGTGAAATTTTTAATGTAGGTGGTGGCAGAGAAATTAGTTTATCTCTAAAAGAAATGACTGCATTATGTGAAGAAATTACGGGCAATAAAATTCCAATAAAAGAAGTGCCAGAAAATAGAACTGCCGATATTAGAATTTATATTACCGACAACTCAAAAGTGACGGAAAAAACTGGATGGGAACCACAAATTTCTCCCAAGCAGATATTCTCAGAAATTTACGATTGGATGAAAGAAAATGAACAGCAATTAGCCGGAATATTAAAATAAATCATGTCGAAATTAAGTGTCGTTATACCAGCTTACAATGAAGAAGAAAGTTTACCTGAAACTTTAAAAACCTTGCATGTTGTATTAAAAAAAGAAAATATTGAACATGAGATTGTGGTCACGAATGACAATTCATCTGATAATACACACCAAGTTTTAGAAAGCTTAGCTAAAGAAATTCCTACTTTAGTTTATTACACGAATAATGGTCCTAATGGTTTTGGATATGCCGTTCGTTACGGCTTAGAACGTTTTACCGGCGATTATGTAGCCGTAATGATGGCGGATTTGTCTGACGATCCAAATGACTTAGTTAAATTCTTTAGAAAAGCCATAGAAGGCAATTACGATTGCGTGTTTGGCTCGCGTTGGGACAAAGGCGGACAAGTTATTGATTATCCTTTATTGAAAAAGGTAATCAATCGTATCGCCAATTTTATTGTAAAAACAGTATTCCGATTAAATTATAACGATTGCACCAATGCGTTTAAATTATACAAGAAAGAAACCATTTCGGGCATACAACCTTTTTTGTCGCCACATTTTAATCTCACTTTAGAGTTACCTTTAAAAGCAATTGTTAGAGGTTATTCATATACTATAGTACCCAATTCTTGGACGAATAGAAAATATGGCGAATCCAAATTAAAAATAAAAGAAATGGGTAGCCGATATTTTTTTATTCTGATGTATTGCTGGATAGAAAAACAATTTTCTCGAGGCGATTATAAAAAGAAAGTTTAAATAACTTTCGTTACTCCTAATTTTTCGTTTAGTATCTTTACATTTCATTTTCGGAATACATTATGTCTATTTTATCTAAAAAATCAACCTTTTTATTGGCTTTAGCTGTTGCATTATATGCTTTCATATTGAATGAATATAACAACAAAGTCATACGAAAATTATATCCCAAAAATGATTCTATTCATAACAATGAATTGGTACACAATAGTACGGTTTATAACATTGACAATTATTGGTACACACAACAAATCAAAAATTATGTAAAAGGAAATGGCTTCACCATTGACCCTCAAAAAGAAAAATACGAAGTTCGTCGTACGCCCATTTATCCGCTTTTTTATGGTGTTCATTATCTTCTATTCGGCGAAATAGGAAGTTATTATTTGATTCGATTTACACAAATTGCTTTATTTGTGTTGTCTGTTTTTGCCTTATTGTATGCCACTTATAATTTTACTCAAAACAAATTCATTGCTATTACAAGTGCCATTTTTTATGGATTTAATCCTTCGATAGTATGCTATTTGTATTATACCATTACAGAAGCATTAAGTCCGGCATTGGTTTGTTTTATGTTATACTATTTATCCAAAGGCTACAGACAAAATCGAAGGCAAGATTGGATTGTTTCAGGTTTATTTTTTGCCATTGCTTCATTGTGCCGACCAGCCATTTTCTTCATTGCTCCAGGCATTTTAGTGCTTATTATTTATACCAACAAGCACTCCATTAAACGTATTATTTTCCAAGGAAGTTTTTTTGTTTTTGGTGCGGCCATTTTATTTGTTCCACACATGATTCGCAATTACCAAATTACAAATGACATCATTGTTTTAGAAAAATTTTATGAAGATCCGATGGATTATGGCATGCCCAATATTGCACTACGTGAATGGATTTCCTGTTGGACCAATCCTGCTGATTATTCCTCTGAAAGCATATCAAATAGAATAGGAAGTACAGTCTTATCTGCAAATAAAATTTCTTTTGACAAAGAAATGTTTATTGAAAATGAAATAAACAGATTGCCACAACAAGCCTTCATTGCCAATTCTAAAGACAATGTTCAAGCCGCATTTTCTACCTTATATGACTATTATTATTACAAAAGAAAACTATTGAACACAACCCTTGCTGATTCAGTTGGGAAAATTAGTTTAAATCAATTACATGCTCTAAAGAATGAATTTATTCAAAAAGAACCTGTTCGATATTATATCCTTAAGCCTATTTTATTTTTTAAAAGCATCCTTTTCCAAAGTAATTCCTCACAACTTATTTTCTTAAAACAATATCCCAATACATGGATTGAAAAAGCTATAAAAGGTCCTTTGTATTTATGGAATATTTATCTGTTTGTTTCCATTTTAGGAATGTTCCTTTTTTATAAAAAACATTTTGCGCTGCAATCTTTAACCATCCTCTATTTAAGTGGATTAATTGTATATACTGTTTTTATGTTTAATTATTTTGAAGTACGTTATTTAATTCCCATTTTTCCATTGATGTATGTCATGGGAACTATCTTTTTTGTAGAAATGTATGGAAAAATAAAACGTGTTTATACTTCTAAATAACGCATTAAACTATCGTAGCGTTCTCTTAGTTGCAATTCATATTCTGATTGATGCAACACGGCAATAACTTGATATTCGTAGCGTTCAAACGATAATTGGATGTCTTTCAAATCGTCTTTATTAATTTTCAAAGACACAAAAACATGGCTTGGTTGCTTTGCTGGAGAAATCATACTATGTAAAATCATCGCATTGTTTGATTCGACAATTTTGGAAATTTCTGTCAGTGAATAATTTCTGGATTCTATTTCTAACACTAAAATGCCACCATTATTGACTAAGGAAGCATTATTTGCTAATACTTGAATCAATTTTTGTGGCGAAACAATGCCAATGTATTCATTTTCTGCTTGTACCACCGGAATAAAAAATGCTACATTTTCTGATGTATATTTTAATACGTCGAACACATGCGTTTCTTCAAAAATTTTGTGTGGCAAGAAATGTTCTTTGATGTTGGCAAAAGAAGTTTCATTATCTAACTCCAATAAAAATTGTTCCGACAATAACCCAATGTATTTGCCATCCTCTACTACTGCCAAAGCTTCTGCCTTAAATTCTTGCATTAAATCCAAGGCATACTCAACAGAATCTGAAATTCTAAGAAATGGAATGGACGCATCAATACAATCTTTAGCAAACACGGAAATTCTTTTTGTAAATGTATAAAATAATTAGCTTACCGGCTTAAAAATTAAAGTTAAAACCAAAGGTCATCATCCAGTTGTAGGTTTTAGGTTGGTTGCGATGGGTAACGCGCCACATGACATCATAGCGCAAAAATTTTAGAATATTTTCAATACCAAATCCCACTTCAATATATGGCACTTTTCCTATCGGTTGTATAAATGAATTGTTCATTTGATTGTATGCACTATTCTTCGCAGATACATTTCCCCAAATACCGCGAGTATGGATCACTTCTCTCAGTTTTAACTTTCTAATGCCCGGAATTCTATTCAAGAAAAAGCCATCAAAATGGTGTGAAAAATTCCACTGTAAATATTGATCACTATAAAATTCATAATCATTCATCACATTAAATGCCGTATTGCTGTAAGCAAACGTTTGATTGCCATCATGCACTTCTGCTAATAAAAATGGTACTGTTCCAACTATTTTTCCGGCTTGTATTTTCATTTCAAATCGACCAATGGTACGTATCGGAATAATTTGTGCGTATGAGAGCGTAAACTTATGGTAATTAAATTGTGAACCTAGCATTTTTTTAAATCCAAACACATATTCAAAATAAATTACCGGAACGGTGCTCGTATTAATGCTGCTTCTAAACAATGAATGTTTATTGATGAATTTTTCACCAATAGCAAAACGTGCATTCCAAATCAACTCACTTTGTGTTAATGTACTAAAGGTGTCGAAGCCATTTTCTTTATTGGCATACCGATATTGAAATGGGACTAAACCTTGTTGTATGCGTCGATGTTGAAGCGTTAAACCTGTACTTAATCCTTGTTTATATTCAATAGTATAGCTTATTTTTCCAGCATCAAAATACAATAATCGCACCAATGGTTTTCTCCGATTGATAATCAAATTTAAAATATTATCTGCGTCTAAAAGGTCATTGGTTTTGCTTAGCTCACTCACGTCATGCTCATAAGAAGCAGCCAGCGTTTGCCTCGGAAACTTGCTTACTAAAAACTTCGCTGCCACATCGCCTTTTACTCTTTTATCTTTAAAACCATACGCAATATGACCTTCCACTTGTGCCCACTTACACATCTTTTCGGTCGTTTTTAATCCAATTCCCAAACGCCAACCTTCTAATTTATTATTACTTACAACACTCAATATGGGACCAATACTTACCGGACCAATTGGGTAATATCCGGTTAATACCATGCCAATAATATCTACATACGTTTTATAGGCTTTCACAGTTTTCAAAGTATCTATAATATGGTAAACCGCAGCTTCATTTTTGCTTAATTGTATAAACCTTGATGTATCCCAAAATGCAACATCTTTTGTAATGGATGCTTCATGGTAGGTAATTTCTTCTTTTAAAGAATTTACCATAGAGTCATTAAAGGATTGATTAATTTTAAAATTTCGATACACTGCATTTTTTCGGGTTACAATGGCAGGAGTTTTTTTTAAAGGAGCAAATTCAATCACCAAATGATCGTTACTAAGCATCCAATTTTGCGCGTCAACAAAATCAAAGTCTTGATTTACTTCTATTTTTTTTACAAAATTGATATTGACATGTGGTGCCATGCGCATTTGAATTTGTTTAATGGCATAATTATTTTCGGATACAATCAAATTTCCAAAAAACGTATTATCACCTTTCGTTTTAGGCTCAAACATCAACTTGTAATGCATTACATTATCCAACACTAACGTATCAATGACTTTATATCTATAGAATGTTTTACAAGAATTGGCAATCGGGCTAATAAAATCTTTGTTCAAAATTTTATATCCGTTGTCATACACATTTATATCTTGATAAGTAGCACTCAAAAACTCGTTAAAACTAGCATCATTTATTCCCGACATTTTAGATGCTTTGATGACTTCTCTTTTTTTATTGAGTTTATTGGTATAGTAAAAATCTGAAATATTTTCGGATAAAAGCATCGGCAAAAAAGGTTCTTCTTCAGATGTGCTATCAATATTATCAAACACAAACTTAAATGGCTGGAGAATTTTACGGTTCATAAATTTCTCCGACATATTTTTTACATCCAATTCAATTTTAGTATATCCTTCGTAACTGAAATTCTGTAGATGTTTTTTATCGTTCTTATTTTTATTGGCTAAAATATTTCGGATTAAATAATCTTCCAAGCTCTCTTTACTTGCCACAATCACGGCTTCTGCCAGCATGCTTTGAGCCGCTGATAAATAAAAATTGATGGTCTGTTTTTGTTTTTTTTGTATAGAAATAGATTGTTCCATATAGCCTAAGAATGCCGCAGAAATAGAATCAGGAAACGTATTTAGTTTGATTTGATAATAGCCGGTGTCATTGGTCGTGGAGCCGATAGTCGTTCCTTTTATATAAATATTTACATAACTCAATGGTTCTTTCGTGTTAGCATCAAAAACTTGACCATCCACAAATGTTTGGCTGCTTACTGAATTATAAACCAACAAAAAAAGGAATAATAGTATATTTGTGCTTACGACTTTCAATTTTGCGAAGTTAATTAAATATTTGCTGAAATAAATCACTCCATGAACGCTTTAGAAATAGTTTCATATAATGTTAACGGAATACGTTCTGCCATCTCCAAAGGATTAATTGATTGGATACAACAAACATCCTACGATATTTATTTATTTCAAGAGATAAAAGCGAATGAGTTAGATATTCCATCAGAATTGTTTCATCAAATTGGATACCAAACCCATTGGTTTTCCGCTCAAAAAAAAGGATACAGTGGCGTGGGCATTGTTGCCAAAAATGAACTTAAAATTGACCAAGTGTTGAAAGGTATGGATATGGATGCATACGATGCCGAAGGCAGATTAATTCGCATGGATTTCAATGACACAACAATCATCAACAGTTATTTTCCATCAGGTTCGAGTGGTGATGAACGCCAAGAAGTTAAAATGAATTATTTAGAAGCTTATTTCCAATATATTCATCAATTAAAAAGAGAACGACCTAAGCTCATTATTGCCGGTGATTATAATATTTGCCATACCGAAATAGATATCCACGATCCAAAAGGAAATAAAGACAGTTCCGGCTTTTTGCCCGAAGAACGTGCATGGATGAGCAAGTATTTCGACAGTGGTTTTATCGATACTTTTAGATATTTTCATCCATCCACTTTACATCAATATTCATGGTGGAGTTTTCGTGCCGGCGCACGTAACAACAATAAAGGTTGGCGTATTGATTACCAAGTGGTGAGCCAAGCCTTAGAAAATCAATTAGCCGATGCAGCCATTTTTATGGATGTAAAACATTCCGACCATTGCCCTATTTATTTGAAAATTAATTTATAATCGTGTTTTTATAATTTTACTATTTAATTTGTTTTGTATGCGCCACATTCTTTATCTCATTATTTGTATTTTCTTGATTTCTTGCATGGGTGAGCAAAAAAGAGAAATTAAATTACGTCCGGCAAAAGGTGGGAAATTTTATGGTGGAACATTTCGCACCAATGAAGAAGAATATTTCAAAACATTATATCCGCTCAATGTAACTGAAGTGGTTGCTCATCGCATTGGCGAACAAATCTTTGAAGGATTAACCACCTTTGATGATAGCTCATTAGCTGTCATTCCGCACTTAGCCACGCATTGGGATATCGACCCAAGCAACACAAAATATACGTTTTATTTAAGAAAAGGGATCATGTTTCACGATGACAAATGTTTTCCTAACGGAAAAGGTCGTGAAATGAAAGCAAAAGATGTAAAATATTGTTTTGATAGAATTTGCTATCACAATCCAGCAGAAAATCAAGGATTTTGGATTTTTAAAGATGTCGTCAAAGGCGCAAATGAATATGATTCATTAACCGCAAAAGGCATTGTGCCGGATAGTGGCGTAAGCGGCATTAAAATAATAGACGATTACACCATTCAAATAGAATTAGAACGACCTTATGCCGTTTTCCTAGCACGATTAGCCTTAATTTTTGGAAAAATATATCCGCATGAAGCGATAGAAAAATATGGTAGTGAAATTCGAAATCATCCGGTAGGAACTGGTCCATTTTATTTAAAAATAAACCGACAAGATCAGGTTACCTTCTTAGCCAGAAACCCTAACTATTGGCGAAAAGATGAGTTCGGAAACCAATTGCCTTATCTGGATGCGTTACGTATTTCTTATATAAAAGAAAAGAAAAACGAATTATTGGAATTTTCAAAAGGAAATAGCGATTTGGTGTATCGTTTTCCATTGGAAATGATTGACGAAATTGTGGACTATAAAAAGAATTTAAAACCTGCATATAAAGGCTATATTTTACAATATAAACCGCAAATTGCCTTGCAATATTATGGCTTCCAACATCAAGGAAAAATATTTAACAATAAAGACGTACGTAAAGCATTTTGCTATGCCATCGATCGGCAAAAATTATGTGATTTTACTTTAAAAGGCACCGGTTTTCCCGCATTTTACGGCACTGTTCCGCCGGGAACCGGAACATTTGATTCTAAAACGGTACATGGCTATTCCTTCCAACCTTCAAAAGCACAAGAATACATGGCAAAAGCAGGATTTCCAAAAGGAAAAGGATTCCCAGATATTACATTAGAACTCAATTCAGGTGGAGCACGCAATGCACAAGTAGCCGAAGCTTTAAAGAAAATGTTGGAAGAGAATTTAGGCATTCACGTCAATCTTTTAATTGTTCCATGGGCGCAACATACAGAAGCAGTTGAAACGGCAAAAATTGATTTTTATCGATTAGGTTGGGTGGCAGATTATCCTGATGCAGAAAGTTTTTTAAACTTATTTCACAGCAAATATGTACCTAATGACATCAACGTAAAAACGTATATCAATTCATTCCGATATAAAAACAAAACATTCGATGCCATTTTTGACAAAGCTTTAGCAACAATTGATGAACAAAAAAGAAACGAATTGTACACACAAGCCGACCAAATCGTTATTGATGATGCTGTATTATTGCCTATTTATTACGATATTGACTTTCGGTTATTACAACCTTATGTGCGAAATTGCCCGCAAAATGCCTCAGAACAACGCGATTTTACGGAAGTATATTTTGTTCCTAGGGAAACCAAAAAATGAGTCTCTATTTTAAACCTAAATAACAATTTCATCTCCACCTTTTGTCTATATTTATTTTGAAATGAATAATTATCAATTGCTCTTACAAAAGTTAGATGATTTTATCAGAAAATATTATCTGAATAAATTATTGCGTGGCTCGCTTTTGTTTGTAGCTGTATTGCTCGGCACTTACTTGTTTATTTCGCTTTTTGAATACCAACTTTATTTATCTTCTCTCGTTCGAAAAGCCATCCTTCTTGTCTTTTCTTCCACTATTTTAGTAGCCTTTTATTTTTGGATGATTCAGCCTTCTATTCAGTATTTTAAGCTTGGAAATCAAATAACACATGAACAAGCGGCAACAATCATTGGAAAATATTTTTCGGATGTGAAAGATAAATTACTCAATATTTTACACCTTAATCAACAATCACACAATACATATAATAAGGAACTCATAGAAGCCAGCATTTCTCAAAAATCGGAATCTATTAAATTAGTTCCATTTTCAAATGCCATTAATTTGCAAGAAAATAAAAAATATTTAAAGCTTGCATTGCCACCTTTTTTATTGCTATTGCTCATTCTTTTTATAGCACCGAATGTTTTAAAAGAAAGCAGTACTCGTTTACTAAATCCCAATACTATATTTGCAAAAAAAGCACCTTTTGATTTTGTGTTAGAAAATAAAAATTTAAAAATAGTACAGTACGAAGACGTTGAATTAAAGTTGCGCATTAAAGGAAAAACGATACCCAATGAGGTGTATGTAAATGATGAAGGCAAAAAATATAAAATGGAAAAACTGGCTGTCGATCAGTTTACCTATCGATTTTCCAATATACAAAACAACCTTACGTTTTATTTTTCAGCAGGAGAATACAATAGCAATGAACATAAAATTCAAGTGCTAAAAAAACCAGTTCTTGCCAACTTTACCACACAATTAAATTATCCCAATTATATTGAGAAAAAAGCGGAACTGTTAAAAAATGTGGGCGATTTAACGGTACCTATTGGCACTATCATACATTGGAATTTTACTACTTCCGGAACCGATGCTTTAAACATAATTATAGATGGAGAAGCAGCCAAGGCTACACAAAATGGAACTGATCAATTTACCTTTTCTAAAAAAATTAACAAGGATACACGCTATACCATTTTTGTTTCTAATAAGGAAGTAAACCATGGCGATTCAATCTCATTTGTCATTTCGGCTACGCCGGACAATTTTCCAAATATCAACGTTGAAAAAATACAAGATTCTACTCAACTGGATTTTGCTATCTTCTTAGGTGCTGTTGGAGATGATTATGGATTATCAAAATTAGAATTCCATGCTACCATAAAAGATGAAAAAGGAAATTTGATAAGCTCCAAAAAACAAGCATTGCCACTATCCAACAACTCTATTTCTGATTTTAATTTTCAAATTGATTTTGCAAAATATCAGCTAAAAAACGGGCAAACGATGGATTATTATTTTGTCGTATTTGATAATGATGGTATCAATGGTCCTAAATCCACCAAGTCACAGGCATTTGTGTATGAAAAGCCGACCGTTTTAGAGTTGGAAAAACAGGAAAATAAAAATAATGAAGCCATAAACAATGAGCTTAATGCGGCAAGCAAAGATGCAGCTAAACTAGCTGCTCAAATGAAAGAAATGAAAGAAAAAATTTTAAACAAAAAAGCGCTTTCCTGGGAAGACAAAAAACAACTGCAAGATATTCAAAAACAGCATCAACAATTAGCTGAACAGCTAAAAGAAATTAAAAATAAATACGATGAAAATTTAAAAAATCAAGAAGATTTTAAAAAAGAAAATGAGGAAATTTTAGAGAAGCAGGAGAAATTGCAAGAAATGATGAACGATATGATGAATGATGAAATGAAAGAATTAATGAAACAAATTGAAGATATCTTGCAAAAAATGGAACAAAAAAATACATTTGAAAATTTAGATAAAATGGAAATGAGCAATAAAAATCTCAAATCTGAATTAGATAAAATGCAAGCTTTATTTAAGCAATTACAGCTCGAACAAAAAGCACAAGAAACCATCGACAAACTCAATGAATTGGCAAACGAACAAGCCAAATTAGCCGAGCAAACAAAAAGCAATGAAAAACCTCGAAACGAACTACTTCAACAACAAAATGACTTGAACAAAAAGATGGATAACATCAATGAAAATCTTAAACAAATAGAACAATTAAATAAAGACGTTCAAAAAAAATTAGACACCAAAGACAACCAACAACAAGGCGAAGAAATAAAAGACGAAATGAAAAATAGCAGCCAAGAACTGCAACAACAACAAAACGATAAAGCATCAAAATCACAAAAGTCATCTTCACAAAAAATGAAACAAATGGCGGATAAAATGAAAAACAATTTGAACCAAATGCAAATGGATCAAAATGCTGAAGACATTAAAATGATACGTCAATTATTAGAAAATTTAGTGAAACTTTCGTTCGACCAAGAGCAACTCATGAAAGAACTTAAACAAACAGAAATTGAAGCGCCAAAGTATGTTCAAATAATTCAAAAACAAAACGACTTGCGCGAAGATGCTAAACTCATCGGTGATTCGTTACAAGCTTTAGGCAAACGTCAGTTTCAATTGCAAACATTCATTTTCGATGAGTTATACAAACTCAATAGAGAAATGAAAAAATCGATTGACCAATTAGAAGCCAGACAAAAATATATTGCTGCTGTAGCCCAACAAATGGTCATGACATCCACCAATAATTTAGCTTTAATGCTCAGTGAATCGTTGGATAATATTCAAAAAATGCAAAAACAAAAACAAGGAAAACCTGGAAGTGGCTCCTGCGACAAACCTGGTGGCGAAGGACAAAAACCATCCCTAAGTGAAATGCAGAAAAAATTGGGTGAACAACTTGGAAAAATGCAAGAAGGCTTGCAACAAGGAAAAGATCCAAAAAAAATGGGAAAAGATTTTGCCGATGCCGTACAAAAACAAGCGGCTATTCGACAAGCTTTAAAAGAAATGCGCGACCAAATGAACCAAAAGAAAGGCAGCGATGGAATAGGCGGCATAGACGACATGATTAAAAAAATGGACGACTTAGAAAAAGAATTTGCCAAGAAAAAAATGAATACCGAAACCTTGAAACGACAAAAAGAAATTGAAACTCGATTGTTAGAATTTGAAAAAGCTCAACGTGAGCAGCAAGAAGACGACAAACGACAATCAAAATCTGCCATTGAAATTCCTAAAAAATTACCTCCTAATCTGGATGAATACTTGCAAAAACGCAAAGCAGCTTTGGAATTATACAAAACTGTTCCACCTAATTTGAAGCCTTTTTATAAAAATTTAGTAGAAAAATATTTGCAACTTGTTAACTAATTGATTAAACTTACGTATAATAATTTTGGTCTTCAATCAATGCCAAGTTAAAAACGTGCAAGTTCTATTTTTTGGCAGGCCGCATTTATCACAAAATAGTCAAAAAATGACCGAACAAATCGCAAGATTAAAAATAAAATCACGCTTAGAAAATATTGCCGCTGTCGAGTCCATGATAGAAGATTTAAAAACTCAATTGGCTATTCATGAAGAACAATATGGCAAATTGTTATTGGCTTCCGTCGAAGCTGTCACTAATGCCATCGAACATGGTAATAATCTCGACGAAAAAAAAGAAGTAGATATCATTGCCTGTAAATGCAATACCTCATTCCGATTATCTATAAAAGACGAAGGAAAGGGATTTAATCCAGACAGCTTGCCCGATCCAACATTGCCCGAAAACATAGAACAGCCAGATGGTCGTGGTGTATTTTTAATGCGAAAATTAGCCGATGAAGTTTATTTTATTGATGGTGGAAGATGCGTAGAAATGTATTTCTATTTATCATAATAATGCTACTTTTACAGCTCGTATTTATCTAATCTTAAATAAATATTTCGCATTTTTAAACATGGCAATTTTATTTCATTTCAATAATTATAAGAAACCAAACTTCTTTAAACCAACACCACTAAAATCATGGTTGAAGCAAATTGCCAAGCAAGAAGAATTTAACATCCATGAACTGAATTATATTATGATGGATGATGAGTCGTTGTTAAAAATCAACCTCGAGTTTTTAAATCACAACACCTATACCGATATCATTACATTTGACCACTCTGAAACCAAAGGCAATATTGAAAGCGATATTTATATTTCGTTAGAACGCGTAGCCGCGAATGCTGAAAAATTTAATACGACAATGGAGAAAGAACTACATCGTGTTTTAGCACATGGTTTGTTACATTTATGTGGCTATAAGGACAAAAAAAAATCAGATATTTTAATCATGCGCCAAAAAGAAGACGAAGCTATCAATCTACTTCATAACATTTCGTAAAACTTATTTTTCTCTACTAAACGAAATTTTCTCTATTTCATCCGAACTGATATAAGCCTCGCTGTCAGCATCCTTCACCACTGTATCTCGTTGCCATTCTTCCACTTTTAATTTCTCTTCCTCTTTTAAAATAGAAATATTCAATTGTTGAATGTATTGTTGCAACATAGCCTGTACTTCATCCGCTTTATCATCCGGAACCGTAATGGTAATAGTTTTCATCTCAATTTTTTTATTATAAAAAAGTTGTTTTTTGCCTGTTTTCTACTGCAAGTTAACTAAAATAGACTTGCTTTAGTTCCATTTTAGGTCAATAATTACAAAAAAAAATGAGACAAAACAAGCTTAAAACAAGATTCATCAAAAAATATTTATCTTCATTGTATGTTAAACAAAGCACGACGCATGCTCAAAATAGACATGCAAAAACTTAGGACAGCCGATTCTTCACATTTATTTTGGATGGATTTAACGATGTTACTGCTTGTTGCACTAAATCTAATGTATTTATTCTTTGGGTTTTTATTTCAATTTGATGTAATCTCTGCTTCCATTAATTATATTCTACCTAAATTTTATGTGTGGTATAATGAAAATGTATTTCCTCATATTTTTCTTTACGATTTAATTTTTGTTGGCATCTATATTGCCGAATTACTCTTTCGTTGGATTCGGAGTATCTATCGAAAAAAATACGATAAATGGTGGTTTTATCCTTTTGTACATTGGTACGATGTCATTATGTGTATTCCAATTATTGATGGCTTCAATTTATTTGGTATCGTTCGTGTTTTTGGATTAGTTTATCGTTTGCAGCGTTTAGGCGTTTTTGATTTAACCAAAACATTTGTTTTTAAAAAATCAGCACTTGTTTCTGAAGTATTAGTGGAAGAAGTAGCCGATCGAGTTATTGCAAAAATGATATCAATGGCTCAAGATGAGGTACAAAAAGGCTCACCATTGGTCAATAAAATCGTAAACAACGTCATCAAACCTAAAGAAGAAGCCATAGTAGATTATTTAACGGATAGAATTGGCGAAGCCATGAATATTTCTTACTCACAATATAGAGGCGAATTAGAATCTTATATTTTTAAAATTATAAAAGAAGCCATCCATGAAAATCAAGAGCTCAAATCATTGAATTATCTTCCTGGAATTGGAGGTTTTATAAAGGAAACCTTAGACAGAGCAGTGGCCGATATTACGTTTAGAACCGTTGATAAACTCATGACGGACATCATTGATCCCAACAATACACGTGGCGTCAAAGAGGTAACGCATGGTGTCATTGAATCCTTTTTAGACCATACACATCCCAAAAGCCACGAATTAAATGATATGATTGTTGGCATCATCAGCGATTCTTTAGAAGAAATTAAAGAAGCCGTTTTAATGAAAGAATGGAAAATTAAACAGACAAAAGCTAAAAAAGCCGAATTAGAAGATGAGATTAAAGCTTCTAAAAATATTTAACCCAACAAATGGCACTTTGGCACGAGAATTGCTAATTATTTAATAACTAAAAACAATAGTTAAAACATTTTCATTTGGTTGGTTTAAAATAGTCCCGGAGCATGGTTGCCCGGGATTCTTCTTTTTAGAAACAATATAAAAATACCACCAATTAATTTTCCTCTTTAATCTCTTTTAAACTGTCGTTGTTTAATTTTTTGGTGATATTGGCACCGCTTTCATCATCCGTAGTTACACATCCATTTCCGTACAAAATATCCCAAATTGGTTGAATTTTATAAACACTCTGATTATAGTGGTTGCTTAAGATGATAACGGTGGTTTGATCGTTAATTTTACGACTAAAAACGGAATTATAGCTGTGCCACCAACCATTGTGGTAAATGATTCGAGTACCATCCTCTTGGTCCGTCATGCGCCAACCTAAGCCATAATTCTTATTGCCGTATTTTTCAAAACTTTGAGGCGTATAAGCCAATCCTAATAATTCCGGCTTGATAAATTTTCCGGAATTTAACGCTTGATCCCATTTATATAAATCTCTCACTGTGCTGTAAATACCTTTATCACCCAACACACCATCCGTATATACAATTTCATCTTCCATCCATCTAGTACCTTTATATCCTTTTGTAGCAGAATTACGTACACTCAAAGGATCGTAATACCATGAATCGCTCATGCCAATAGGTAAAAATATATTTTGATGCGTAAAATCACAAAAAGGCATGCCGCTTATTTTTTCTACAAGTAATGCCAATAACACATAATTTGTATTGTTGTATCTGAAATGAGTATTGGGCGTGTTTAATGCTGCCGGTTTAAATTTATACAGCATGGCTAAAACATCTTCATTTTTCATAAACTCTTTCTTGTTTTTCCAATATGTTTCTGAAAAATTTAAATAATTGGGCAAACCAGAACGATGGTTGAGTAACATTCGAACCGTAATATCGGAATATGGAAAATTAGGAAAGAACTTGTTCAACGTATCTTCTAATGAAAGTAAGTTTTGTTGCACCAATAATAAAATGGCTGCTGATGTAAACGTTTTAGTGGTAGATGCAATTTGGAAAGTAGATTTAGGTGTCAGTTTTTCAAAAGTATAATAGTTTTTATAGCCATAATACCTTTCAAAGATGGGCGTTCCTTTATAGGCAATAAACACGGAAGCATTGAATTGTTGCATTTTTACTTTTTCTTCAAAATAACAATCCAAGGCATGAATTTTATGTTGGATATCCGTGTCTTGTAAATCAATTTTATGCTTATTTTTTAATTGATATAAAGCTGGATTAATTGTTGGTTGTGTAAAGTGAGAACCTGGTTCTTTGCTTGTCTTGTGCTGACAATACGTAAGATAGATGCCACAAAAGAGTATCGTAAATAATAAAAAAAATCGTTTTTTCATCTTGATTAGTTTTCGCAAATCCGTTTTAAGTATCATACAATTCAGTCGCCGTAAAAATAACTGAAATGTGAAAGAATGTTATTACATAGATATTACCTTTACATTTTAAACAAGATTTTAACTAATTTTAAAAATAAAAATATGCCTTTCAACATTATCAAAAGCCTCACCAATGAGTACACCCACGAATGTGCTTCCACTAGAAAATTACTGGAACGTGTTCCAATGGATCAATTATCATGGAAACCACACGAAAAATCTATGAAATTAGAATTTTTAGCTTCCCATATAGCTGAAATTCCAGAATGGGTGGCATCTATTATTGAACATTCAGAGTTAGACTTTGCAAAAAATCCATACCAACCCAAACGTATTCAAACGCTAGATGAATTATTGGCCATTCATGACCAAGCAACAGCTGCCGCCTTACAATCGATTCAAAAAACAAATGCCGATGTTTTGGTAAACGAAACTTGGACCATGCGAGATGGCGAAACCATATACTTTACAATGCCGAAAATTGCCGTACTGAGAAGTTTTGCATTCAATCATATATACCACCATCGTGGTCAAATGACTGTTTATTTACGCTTATTAAACGTTCCTGTTCCAGGAATGTATGGGCCAAGTGCCGATGAACGTTAAACATTCCTAAACTTTCCTATAGAAAGAAATAGGTAATTCGGATTTATTTTGGTTACATATTTCTTCTATATTGTCCACCTACTTCAAATAAAGCATTGGTAATTTGACCAAGTGAGCAATATTTTACGGTTTCCATCAGTACTTCAAATAAATTTTTGTTTTGTAATGCTGCATCTTGCAATAATTTAAGTTGTAATGCTGCTTGGTCTAAATTTCTATGATGTAATGCATCCAGATTTTTTATTTGAATACCTTTCTCTTCTTGTGTGCTGCGTATCACTTCTTGAGGTAAAATAGTAGGCGAACCTTTAGAAGACAAAAATGTATTTACACCAATTAACGGCAAATCGCCAGTATGTTTAAGTTGTTCATAATACATACTTTCTTCTTGTATTTTGCCACGCTGATACATCGTTTCCATGGCACCTAAAACACCGCCGCGCTCTGTAATTCTATCAAATTCTTCATATACTGCTGCTTCTACTAAATTGGTGAGTTCTTCAATGATAAATGAACCTTGCAACGGATTTTCATTTTTCGCCAATCCTAATTCTTTATTTATAATTAATTGGATAGCCATTGCCCTTCGAACACTTTCTTCCGTTGGTGTGGTAATGGCTTCATCGTACGCATTGGTGTGTAATGAATTGCAATTATCATAAATCGCATACAATGCTTGCAACGTAGTTCTGATGTCGTTAAAATCTATTTCTTGTGCATGTAAACTTCTTCCGGATGTTTGTATATGATATTTTAATTTCTGGCTTCTATCGTTGGCTTTATAAATATATTTCATGGCTTTTGCCCATATTTTACGGGCAACTCGACCTATAACTGCATATTCGGCATCAATACCATTGCTAAAGAAAAAGGATAAATTAGGAGCAAAATCATCCACTTTCATGCCTCTTGAGAGGTAATATTCTATAAATGTAAATCCGTTAGCTAAGGTAAATGCCAGTTGCGAAATTGGATTAGCGCCGGCTTCTGCAATATGATAACCACTAATGGAAACGGAATAAAAGTTTCTTACTTTATGTTGCACAAAATATTCTTGTACATCACCCATTAATTTCAATGAAAACTCTGTAGAAAAAATACATGTATTTTGTGCCTGATCTTCTTTTAATATATCGGCTTGCACTGTTCCTCGTACTTGTTGCAAAGCATAAATTTTAATTTTTTCATAAACCTCTTTTTCCAATACTTGGTCACCCGTTACACCTAATAACAACAACCCTAACCCATCATTTCCATCCGGCAAATCACCAACATACACAGGTCTTTTTTCATTTTTAAGTTTATAAATAGTCTCAATTTTTTTATTAACTTCATCTACTAAATTATGTTCTTTTATATATTTTTCGCACTGTTGGTCAATGGCAGTATTCATAAAGAATGCACAAATTGTAGGTGCTGGTCCATTAATGGTCATAGAAACTGATGTGTTTGGCGAACACAAATCAAAACCAGAATATAATTTTTTTGCATCATCTAAGGTGCAAATGGATACACCTGAATTGCCAATTTTTCCATAAATATCTGGTCGTAAGTCCGGATTATTTCCATACAATGTAACACTATCAAATGCTGTAGATAATCGCTTTGCCGGCAAACCTAAGGATACATAATGGAATCGTTTGTTGGTTCGCTCCGGACCACCTTCGCCCGCAAACATCCTTGTCGGATCTTCTCCTTCACGCTTAAATGGAAATACACCTGCCGTGAAAGGAAACTCACCAGGCACATTTTCCTGTAAATTCCATTTTAAGATATCTCCAAATGCTTGATAGGTTGGCAAACAAACTTTGGGAATTTGTAAATGCGACAAGGATTCAGAATGTGTTTTTATTTTTAGTTCTTTATCTCTAACCTTAAATACAAAATATTCGTTGGCATAATTTTTCTTCTTCTCACTCCAAATATCCAATATTTGTTGGCATTCTGGGTGTAATTTAAGTTTTATTGTTTTATCTATTGTATGCAATTCTTGTTGAATTGAATCGTTTGCTATAGTTTTTATTTTCTCAATGGCATACAATTGATTGGCAATTTCAGCTTGTTCATTTACCCATTTATCATATTTTCTGTTAGATGTGGCTATATCCGATAAATAACGAACTCGATTCGGTGGAATAATGTAAATTTTTTCTGAATTTCCGGTGCGCAATTCCAAAGTAGTTTTCCAGTTTAAGTTCGATTTTTGAATTACTATTTGAATAACAGCTTTATATAGTTCATTCGTTCCTGGATCATTGAATTGCGAAGCAATGCTACCATAAACTGGCATTGTTTCAGGTTTCTGACTCCATAAGTTTCTATTTCGTTGATACTGTTTTTTAACATCACGCAAGGCATCTTGTGCACCTCGTTTGTCAAATTTATTAATTGCAACGACATCAGCGTAATCCAACATATCAATTTTTTCCAACTGTGAGGCTGCGCCAAATTCTGGTGTCATTACATACAAAAAGGTGTCGGCAATATCAATAATTTCAGAGCCACTTTGTCCAATTCCGGATGTTTCTATAATAATCAAATCAAAATGAGCTGCTTTCAAAATAGCAATGGCATCATTTATGTTTTTAGATACGGATGCGTGCATCTGTCGTGTTGCCATAGAACGCATATACACACGTTTATTGTTAATGGAATTCATTCGAATTCTATCACCCAATAAAGCGCCACCTGTTTTTCTGCGTGATGGATCGACCGAAATTATCGCCAAGGTTTTATCAGGAAAATCTAATAAAAATCGGCGAACCAATTCATCGGTTAAGCTCGATTTTCCGGCGCCACCAGTACCTGTTATTCCGAGTATCGGTGTAGCTTGTTGATACGTTTTTAGTTGCGTTTCTACTTTTTCAAATTCTTGAGAGCAATTTTCTGCCGATGAAATTAATTGAGCGATATGATGCCCATTTCGTTCCTTTAATTTAAGCTCGTTTATATTGATATTTTTGCCTGTTGGAAAATCACAAATTTGTAGTAAATCATTAATCATTCCTTGTAGGCCTAAAGCTCGTCCATCATCCGGTGAATAAATTTTGTCAATACCATACGCATGTAATTCTTCAATTTCTGAAGGCAAAATGGTGCCACCACCTCCACCGACAATTTTAATATGTCCACATTCGTTTTCTTTCAACAAATCGTGCATATATTTTAAAAATTCTACATGACCGCCTTGGTATGAAGTAAAAGCGATGGCGTTCGCATCTTCTTCAATGGCACATTTCACAATTTCTTGTACACTTCTATTGTGGCCCAAGTGAATAACTTCTGCGCCACTTGCCTGAATGATTCGGCGCATGATATTAATGGCTGCATCATGTCCATCAAAAAGTGAAGCAGCGGTAACGATTCTAATTTTATTTTTTAATACATAAGGAATTACTTCTTGCATAACATCGAGATTACAAACAAAATTACAAAATGTTAACGTAGTATATCGTATAGATTCAACATATTCCAACAATAATAATTCCTAAAAAATGTAAAAAACAAAGGACATCCTCATGTATTTAACTAATTTCGTGAAAAAATAAAAATGAAGAAATTTGTTACCGGCATTTTAGTGTTTATAAGTGTTTTATTGGCAACAGCTATTGCTGTACCTTACTTTTTTAAAGATAAAATTTATGAAAAAGTAAAAACAGAATTAAACAAACAAATGAATGCGAAGGTAGATTTTGATGATATCGATTTATCGATTTTAAAAAATATAAAAAATTTTCCAAACATTGCTGTTGGTATAGATGATTTATCGATTATAGGAAAGGCGCCTTTTGATAACGATACATTATTGCAAATTGGAAATGCAAAAGCATCTTTAGATTTAATGAGTGTTATTAATGGCGAACAATATAAAATTGAACAAATAGAATTGAGTGATGCCATAATTAATGCTATTCAAAATAAAGAAGGTATCGCGAATTGGAATATTTTAAAAGAAGATGAAACCAAAAAAGAGGAGGAAACTAAGCCTTTTGCGTTGGCATTAAATAAGCTTATTTTAGATAATATTCAATTGAATTATGATGATATAAAAAGCGGTACCTCATTGAAAATTGAAAACTTAAATCATATAGGAAAAGGTGATTTTACTGCTACTGTTTTTGATTATACATCAACTACTGAAATTGATAAATTATCTTTTAAACAAGGAATGGTTGCTTATCTAAAAGAAGCTAAACTAAACGTAGAAAGCAAAATTAATATCAATCAAAATGAACAAAAATATTCTTTTAAAGAAAATAGAATAAGCTTGAATGATTTAGGATTAATACTCAATGGTTTTGTTCAACTGCCCGATTCATTACAAACAAAGATGGATATCGACTTTAACGCAGATAATACTACTTTTAAATCCTTATTGTCTTTGATTCCAGCTATTTACACAAATGAATTTGATGACATCAAAGCATCAGGGAATGTGGCGCTTCAAGGCAAAATTAATGGCATTTTACAAGGCAATAATTATCCCAATTTTAATGCACTTTTAAAAGTAGATAATGGTCAATTTCAATACCCAAAATTACCTACATCAGTAAATAAAGTATTTATTGATGCTAGCATGATTCACACACAAGGAGATTTGGATAAAATGATAATTGATGTACCTAAATTGAATTTTAATTTAGGTAACGATCCAATTACTGCTTACTTAAAAATAGCTACGCCAATTTCCAATCCAGATGTAGATGTAGCTGCCAAAGGAAAACTCAACTTGGCAGATGTACAAAAGTTCTACCCAATAGATGGTGTAAAAAAATTAAGTGGCATTGCCAATGTAGACGTCAATATAAAAGCAAAAAAATCAGATGTTGATGCTAAAAATTATCAAAATATAAAAGCTAGCGGAACCATTGTAGCTAATGGCATTGAGTATGATTCTAAAGATGTACCTAAACCAATTTCTGTTAGCAATTTACAAGTCAATTTTTCACCTCAATATGTTGATGTGCCTCAATGCAAAACTACGATAGGAAAAAGTGATTTTGACATCAAAGCAAAATTAGAAAATGTAATAGCCTATGTCCTCTCAAAAGAGGCAAGTATTACAGGTAATGCTTCCATTTTTTCAAATAGATTAGATGCCAATGAGTTTTTACCAGATTCTTCGTCTGCTCAAAAAACAACTGCTCAAAAAGCGAAAGAAGTGATTCGATTGCCCAAAAATATAGACTTTAAAGGCACTGCCAATATTAATGAACTTATTTATGACCAATTAAACATCAAAAAACTTTCAGGAAATATCAATTTAAAAGAAGAACAATTAAACATTAATAATCTGATTGGTAATTTATTGGGCGGATCTATTACAGCCAATGGATTTTATAATACACAACAAGATGTTCCAAAAGCTAATTTATCCTATGATATTCAAAACTTTGACATTCAACAAGTTTATAAGTTTGTCCATTCAGCTAAGCAAACTGCGCCAATTATGAAATATATTTCTGGTGCGTTTCTGTCAAATATGGATATGAAAATGGCATTAAATCCAGATCTTTCACCAGATTTAAAATCTTTAGATGGAATGGTACAGCTTAAAATGCCATTAGCAAATGTAAAAGGTGTGCCGGCATTACAACAAATCGTGGAGCAAACGAAATTAAAGCAACTCGAAAATTTAAGAATTGAAAATTTAGATATCAAAGCCACAGTATCCAATGGACGCGTTTTAGTGCCGCCTTTTGAAACCAACGTAAACAACCTTAAAATGACTATTGGTGGCTCACAAGGTTTAGACCAAACCATGGATTATGCGGTTGCCATTGATGTGCCATGGAAAGAACTCGGACAAGCATCTTCCTTTGCACAAGGTTTATTAGCTAAAAACCCGATTCCAAGCTTGAATGGCATGGTGCCTGAAATCGTGCGTATAAATTTAAAAGTCGGTGGCACATTTTCAAAACCCATCATCACCATAGGTAAACCCGATGGAACAAATGGAACTGGTACCATGAAAGATGTGGTGAAAGAACAAGTACAACAACAAGTGGAACAACTAAAAGAAGAAGTTAAAACACAAGCCAAACAAACTTTAGACACTATTAAAACGCAAGTACGCGAGGAAGCTAAAAATAAATTGCAAGAAATAATTTCCGGACAAAAAAATCCGAACGACACAACTCCACAAAAAAGCCTACAAGAAAATGTAAAAGACCAATTGAAAAATAAATTTAAGTGGCCACGATAATCCAAGCTTAAATTTTACATTAATGTACACTTAATCCCATTTAATCGGAGCTGAATGCTATTTATTTTTCTTATTTTTAGGGCATAAATTTATAATTAATACATGCAAACCGCAGAACTCAACAACGTGGCATCTCAAATACGCAGAGATATAGTGCGTATGGTACATCAGTGTAAAAGCGGACACCCAGGTGGCTCCTTAGGTTGCACCGATTTTTTTACAGCACTCTATTTTGAAATCCTACACGTTAATACTGATTTCAATATGAATGGCACTTTGGAAGATTTATTTTTCTTATCCAATGGACACATCTCACCTGTATTTTATAGTACTTTAGCTCGTCGCGGATATTTTGATATCAAAGAATTAGGTACTTTTCGGCATATCAATTCACGTTTACAAGGACATCCTACTACACACGAAAAACTACCAGGCATTCGCATTGCCAGTGGCTCTTTAGGTCAAGGTATTTCTGTGGCAATTGGCGCTGCTTTAGCTAAAAAAATCAATGGCGATGATAAATTGGTGTATTGCTTAACCGGTGATGGCGAATTACAAGAAGGACAAATTTGGGAAGCCTTGATGTTTGCTGCTGCTAAAAAAGTGGACAACCTAATTGTTACGGTAGATTGGAACGATGCTCAAATCGATGGAAGTACTCAACAAGTTTGCGATTTAGGTGATTTAAAAGCAAAATTCAGTGCTTTTGGTTTTGACGTTTTAGAAATGCGCGGCAATGTGATGGAAGATGTACTATTTACACTAACAGAAGCCAAACTTAGAACTAAAAAAGGAAAGCCGATTGCTATTCTAATGCGTACACAAATGGGCTTTGGCGTCGATTATATGATGGGCACACACAAATGGCACGGCAATGCACCCAACGATGAACAATTAGCCAGTGCTTTAGCACAATTAAAAGAAACCCTAGGCGATTATTGATACCCAAAAACGCAATGGAAACAAGCATACAACGAAAAAAAAGACAATTTGTTCCCGACGAATTAACTGTAAATTCATGGAATGATGTTGAACACTATTATTCTAAATTATTGGAAATAAATTTCTCCAGTAAAGATGATTTATTACAATGGATGCACAACAGAAGTGAATTAGATGCTATTGTTGACGAAGAATATCGTTGGAGATATATCCACCAAACTTGCGATACCGAAAACGAAACCTATAAACAAGCATACGAAAATTTCATCCAAGATATTATGCCCAATTGGATGAACATAAGCAATCAATTAAATAAAAAATTAGCCGATTCATCTTATCTCAATAAAATTGATCAAAAAAGATTTTTTGTTTACTTAAGAAATTTACAAGCTCAGCTAAAATTATTTAGAGAAGAAAATATTCCACTTTCCCAACAAGTTCAATTATTATCACAAGAATATGGAACAGCCATTGGCGCAATGACCATCGAGCACGAAGGAAAAGAATATACCATGCCTCAAGCAGCTGTGTTTATGCAAAACCAAGATAGAAATTTGCGTAAATCAATTTTTGAAAAAACCAATGCTCGTCGCAATCAAGATAAAGATAAACTAAATTCATTGTTTGATGAGTTGTTAAAAATTCGCCATCAAATGGCATTAAATGCTGGTTTTGAAAACTTTAGAGATTATATGTTTGCAGAATTAGGCAGATTTGATTACGATGTGCATGCCTGTGAACAATTCCATGAAGCCATAAAATCAGAAGTAATTCCTTTAGTCAATAAAATTTTAGAAAAAAGAAAACAAGATTTACAAGTAGAAAAACTTTTTCCTTATGATTTGGAAGTAGATGCACAAAAAAGAGCCGCACTACATCCTTTTTCAACGCAAGACGAATTAATTTCAAAATCAATAGATTGCTTACAAAAAACGGATGCCTATTTTGCTTCCTGTATTTCTACCATGAACAACATGAAGTTTTTAGACTTGGAATCAAGAAAAGGGAAAGCACCAGGTGGCTACAACATGACTTTACCCGAAATTGGAGTGCCATTTATCTTTATGAATGCCGCAGGAACACATCGTGATTTAGAAACGATGGTGCACGAGGCAGGTCATGCAGTACATTCCTTTCTAATGCGCACATTGCCGTATAATTTTGATCAAGAAATTCCGTCAGAAGTAGCAGAACTTGCCTCCATGAGCATGGAATTAATGACCTTTGATGGCTTAGATGCTTTTTATAACGAAGCCGATAAAAAACGTGCCATTGAAACACATTTAGAAGGCATTATTACCATGCTTCCATGGATTGCATTAATTGATAAATTTCAACATTGGATCTATACAAATCCAACACATACCAGTGAACAACGTGAAAATAAATGGCTGGAACTGCATAAAGAACTAAGTAATAATATTGTTTGTTGGGAAAATTATGAACCCTATAGAAAAGCTATGTGGCAAAAACAACTTCATATTTTTGAAGTGCCTTTTTATTATATCGAATATGGCATTGCTCAATTAGGTGCTATTGCGGTGTGGCGAAATTATAAACAAAATAAAACAAATGCAATTGAAGCCTATAAAAATGCTCTTCAATTAGGCTACACGCAACCTGTTCCTGAAATATATAAAACTGCCGGAATATCATTTAATTTCTCTAAAGAATATGTACATGAATTAATGGACTTCTTACAAAAGGAAATTACCATTTAAGCTCATTATTTCATAGTATATATTAAAATAACTTCTGTGCAATTTTATAATAAAATTTTAAAATTGCATGGTTAACTATTTTGTATCGCAACAACAAAAATGGGATTAAACGCACTTGTTTAATCCCATTTTATCTATCTTTTAAAAACTAAAAAAATATTTTATAAAAAAGGTGTTTTTACTACTTTTGCTTTAATTAATTTACCTCTTATGTCAATATAGATTTCTGAATCAACGGAAGAGAAAGCAACAGCTACATATCCCAAACCAACACCATAACCTAAAGTTGGAGATTGTGTGCCAGATGTTACCTGTCCAATTTCATTTCCTTGAGCATCTTTAATTAAATAATGACCACGAGGAATGCCGCGTTCTACCATAATAAAACCAACTAATTTCTTTTGTAATCCAATTTCCTTTTGTTTCAACAAAATATCTTTGGCAATAAAATCTTTAGTGTATTTGGTTACCCAACCCAATCCAGCTTCTAGTGGAGACGTGTTGTCATCAATATCATTTCCATACAAACAAAAACCTTTTTCCAATCGTAACGTATCACGTGCTCCTAAGCCAATAGGTTGCAAGCCAAAAGGCTTTCCGGCTTCAATAATTTTATTCCAAACTTCAGTTGCATGAATATTACTAAAATAGATTTCAAAACCACCAGCACCAGTATATCCTGTATTTGAAATAATGACATTTTCAACACCTGCAAAAACACCTCGAATAAATCGATAATAAGGAATAGAATCTAAATCTATCTCGGTTAATGTTTGCATCACTTCTTTAGCTTTTGGACCTTGAATGGCTAATAATGCGGTTTTATCAGAAATGTTATGCAGTTCAGCATTCTCCATATTATGCTGGTTAAACCAAGCCCAATCTTTCTCTATATTTCCGGCATTTACCACGCACATATAATGTCCATCTTCTAAATGATAGACCAATAAGTCATCCACAATTCCTCCTTTTTCGTTAGGTAAATAGGCATATTGTGCTTGTCCGCGCTCCAATTTTGAAACATCATTAGATATAATTTTCTGAAGCAACGGTAACGCATTTTCGCCTTTAAGAATAAACTCGCCCATGTGCGAAACATCGAACATGCCAACGCCATTGCGAACGCAATGATGTTCATCTAAATCAGAGGTATAACGAACCGGCATATTAAAACCTGCAAAGTCAACCATTTTTGCGCCCAACGCAATGTGTGTATCCGTAAGTGGTGTTGTTTTCATATTGACAAAAGTACAAATTTCGATAAAGAACTTTATTTAAAAAACAGTAATACTTCTTGTAAATTTCAAATTGATTATTTAAATAAATGATACACCAAGGAACTTTTAACGAAAAAAAACAGTTGTTTGTATGCTGATGAAAATTTATTTTTTTAAATTGTATCAAAATTAAAAAACCAAGAATACCATGGGAATCTTAGACACCTTTAGAAATGAGTTTATTGACATTATTGAATGGACAGATAACTCCAATGACACTATTGTATGGAAATTTCCTCGTTTTCAAAACGAGATTAAAACGGGCGCACAACTTACTGTTCGCGAATCACAAGTAGCCATTTTTTTAAATGAGGGAAAATTAGCCGACGTTTACCAGCCTGGAAGGTATGAACTTACAACGGCTAACATGCCTATTTTAACTACGTTGAAAGGGTGGAAATATGGATTTAATTCTCCATTTAAAGTAGATATTTTTTATGTTAATACCAAACAATTTACAGATCAAAAATGGGGTACAAAAAACCCAATTACGCTAAATGATCCGCGTTTTGGTATGATAGAAATTCGAGCATTTGGAAATTTCTCTTTTAGAGTAACGGATGCTGGAAAATTTATGCAAGAAATAGCTGGAACAGATGGTAGTTTTACAACGGAAGAAATTAGCAACCAACTAAGAACATTAGTGGTTACTAAATTAACGGATGCTATTGCTGAAAGCAAATTAAAAATTGAAGAGTTTGCTTCTAACTTAGACGAGTTTTCAAAATTTGGTACTGAAAAATTAGCAGATGATTTTGACAAATATGGTTTAAAAGTTACTTCTATTCTGGTTGAAAATGTTTCGATGCCGGATGAGGTGAAAAAAGAAATTTTCGAACTATCTCGTTTGGATAAAATCGACATGCAAAAATTGACTCAATGGAAAACGGCACAAGGCATTGAAAAAGCAGCAGAAAATGGTGGCTTGGCTGGTGCTTTCGTTGGCGTTGGTTTGGGTGGCATTATGCAAGGCGGCATTGCCAACTCTCAACAAAGTGGTGCTGTTCCGCCACCAGTGATGCAAGTTTTTGTAGCAGTTAATGGTGCACAAACTGGCCCTTTTGATGTGCCGGCTTTAACACAAATGGCTCAAAGTGGCCAATTAATCAAAGATACATTGGTTTGGAAAGCTGGCATGGCTGGCTGGGCAGCAGCTTCCACATTGCCGGAATTAGCCACTGTATTAAATTCGGTTCCACCTCCATTGGCACCTCCACCTTTATAATTTCTTAGATAAAAAAATGGCAAATGATTTATTTCATTTGCCATTTTTTAATTTTAATTATATTAAACTCAAAACCATGAGCAACACTTTTGATGATGAAAAAAATCATGAAATAAGTCGAGAATTGAAATGTAACGATTGTGGTGCATTGCTCAAATATGCACCTGGAACTGAAAAATTAGCTTGTAAATATTGTGGTGCACAAAATGAAATTAAATCTTCCGAAACACCATTTACCGTTGATGAAATTGAATACGAAGAATTTGTCAATAATAAAATTAACCAAGAAGAAAAACAAACGATCAGTACTGTAAAATGTACAAATTGTGGCGCTTCTACCACTTTAAAACCTAACGTTACAGCAGATAATTGTGCCTTTTGTGCTTCGCCATTAGTAATACAAAATGGCACAACATCTACCATTATAAAACCAAAATATGTGTTGCCGTTCAAAATAGATGACGCGAAAGCACATCAGCTTTTTAATCAATGGATAAATGGGTTGTGGTTTGCACCTAATGATTTAAAAAAACAGGCTTCACTGAACGAAAAATTAAAAGGATTGTATTTGCCTTATTGGACCTATGATTCCAATACAACAACAGAATATAGTGGTGAACGTGGTGAATATTATTATATACAAGAAGGAAAAAACAGAGTACGAAAAACAAAATGGTATGCTACTAACGGAACATATAACAAGTTTTTTGATGATGTATGTGTGATTGCTAGTAATACCTTACCAAGTGATGAATCTAAAAAATTAGAGCCTTGGGATTTAAAAAATTTAGTGCCTTATGATGAAAAATATATTAGTGGATTTCAAGCGGAATGTTATCAGTTAGATGTTCGCAAAGGATTGAATTATGCCAAAAAAATTATGCAAGATCTCATTGACGATGGAATACGACAACAAATTGGTGGCGACGACCAACGCATAGATAAAATGCATATCGTTCATAACGACATCTCCTTTAAACATATTCTATTGCCTATTTGGATTAGTGCATATCAGTACAAAAAGAACACGTATCATTTTATCATCAATGGTAGAAATGGCGATGTACAAGGACAGCGACCTTATAGTGCCATAAAAATTGCATTTGCAATTTTTGCAGTCATTTTTGTGATTTATATAATAAACATCGTGTCTAAATAAATGCCGTTTTTTATCCTTTAATTTTACTTTGAGATTTCTATTTACTGCTTGAAGTATTTACTATTGGAAACAAAAAATACACTTTGGTGTCGGTATTCTTCTCACGATGGTAGTGAAGCACATTGAAAAATATGTAATAATCTTCTGAAATCAAAAATGAAATTATGTATAGTAAAAAAACGGGCATTATTCTTGTGTCGTAAAAGAAATAATTTTTTGTACTTTTGGATTTGAACGCTACTAGTGGATATGGTATTTAATCTTATATAAAAAGTCAATTTTACCTACAAAAAACTGACTGATTTAGTACAAATAGTTTATTCGTTCAAAATATTGCAAAAAATAGTATAAAAAGGGAAAATTAAGAAGGAATGACAAGCCTTCTTGCTATTTCTAAAGTACAAAAAAAACTAATGAAAACAAGAAAAAAGTTGCGATAGATATTCTTTTCTGCGTGAACGCTTTCTTTATTTAATAGGTAGAAATATTACAATATGCAACAAGGCAAACTTTATTTAATTCCAATTGTGCTGGCTGAAAATACGAGCCATTTTATTCCTTCGTTTACTAAAACTATTTTGGAAGAAACCAATATTTATATTGTTGAAAATATAAAAACCGCTCGACGATTCATTAAATCTATTCTTAAAGAAAAAAATATTGATGCATGTGTTTTTGTAGAATTAGATAAGCATCAGCAATATAAATTCGATGATACCATTTTAACCGAAATATTTAATGGGAAAAATATAGGACTAATGAGCGAAGCCGGCACGCCTTGCATCGCTGATCCTGGAAATAAAGTAGTAGAAATGGCACACGAAATGAACATACAAGTAGTTCCATTGGTTGGTCCAAGTTCTATTTTAATGGCATTGATGGCAAGTGGTTTTAACGGACAGCAATTCTCCTTTAACGGCTATCTACCTATTGAAGCCAATGCACGCAAATCAACATTACAACAAATGGAAACTTTAGCAAAAAAAGGCATCACACAACTATTTATGGATACGCCTTATCGCAATCAAAAATTGTTAGAAGAATTGATTCAATTTTGCAAATACGACTCAATGTTGTGTATTGCTTGCAACATTACCGCCAATAATGAAATGATAAAAACATTACCATTGGCAGAATGGAAAAAACAAAAACCAGATTTACATAAAAAACCTGCTATTTTTATACTTGGAAAATGATACTAATAGACGACAAATTAATCAGCGATGATGTAGTAGAAAAACACTTTGTCTGCAACATTAAAAAGTGCAAAGGCATTTGCTGTGTAGAAGGCGACAGTGGTGCACCTGTAGAAAAAAATGAGACTAAAATCTTAAAAAAAATCTATCCAAAAATAAAAAAATACTTGTTGCCAGAAGGCATAAAAGCCATTGAAGAACAAGGTACGTTTGTTGCAGAACCTGATGATGAATACACTGCTTTCGCTACACCTTTAATTGATGGAGGCGCTTGTGCTTATGTAAATTATGAACAAGATGGCACCATCACTTGCGCTATTGAAAAAGCATGGAAAGATGGCGTGATAGATTTTCAAAAACCCATTAGTTGCCATTTATATCCAATTCGCTTAAAACCCATGGATACAATAGTTGCTGTCAATTATGATGAATGGGATATTTGCAGCGATGCCTGCAAACTTGGCGCAAAATTAAAAGTGCCTTTGTATGTTTTTGTAAAAGATGCTTTAGTTAGAAAATTTGGTGATGAATTTTATTCCACCTTAGAATATGCTGCTCAAGAACATGAAAAAAAGAAGACTAAACGTTAATCTAAATAGCCTTGATAATAGTTTTCTACATATTCTTGTAAGCAAACTTTCCAATCACGCATACTATTCATTTGGCGCAAATCTAATTTTTTATTGATGAGTCGTTCGCTTGGCGGTCGTTGAGAAAAATATTCTTTTGCCCAAAAATCAGAATCAACTGCTGTAATTTTAATTTCATTTTCTTTGCCTACCAAACGCACTAATTCTGTGGCTACTTCCAATCGTCCGGTGATGCCGCCGCAAACCATATTATATAAACCCCAAACTTCATTTTGCAACAACAATTTCACGTTGTTGGCAAAATCATACGTTAAGGTTGGTGTGCCTAATTTATCGTTTACAATAAATAATTCATTTTTTCCGTCTTTCAATTGTTGCATCAACTTTTGAATAAACTTCTTGTCTTTTTTCGGTCCTGCGCCCATCATCCAGCCGGCACGACAAATTAAATGTTGTGTTTTATTTTGTTGCACATATACTTCTGCTGCCCACTTGCTGCGTGCATAATGCCCGAGTGGATTAGGAATATCCCAATCATCAAAAGTATCTTTTGTGCCATCAAAAATGCCTGCTGTTGAAATATACAACATTGGAATATTTAAAGCATTGGAAATATGTACGGCATTTTCTACAGCAATAGTATTGGTTAAATAAGCATCATCTTGGTTTGTATCGCAATACTCTAAAGAAGTATGCGCTCCGAGATGGAATAAATAATCTGGTTTGAAATCAAGAACATCTTTTTTATACGCTTCAAAATCTCTAAAATCCAAGAATGAAAGCCAATCTTCGTTTACATCTTTATCGGTGCATTTTAAATCGTAATCATCTTTAAAGATTTTGTAAAAACCTTCGCCCAACATTCCACCACAACCGGCTATATATATTTTCTTTTTCATTGATTTGGATAATATTTTACACTAAACTTTTTAATATCTGCAAATATACGGGTTTGTTTGCTTCTATGGAAAATTTATCTAAAACGGTTTGTCGTGCATTTGTGCCAATGCGTTTTCGTTCTTCTGGGTGGTCAATTAAATATTTTAATTTCGCTACCCATTCTTCTTCTGTTTTGACTAAGAATCCATTTTCATTATCCGTAATTACTCTATTGATGGCTGCGCCTACATTAGTCGCGACCACTGGCAAAGCAAACGCCATATAAGTCAAGGCTTTTAGTCCGCTTTTGCCCATCACCCAAGCATCTGTAGGCAATGGATACACACCAATATCCATGCCTTGTAATTGCGCTGCTTCTTGTTCTTTATTCCAATCTAAGTATTCATATTCTACGCCTTCCAAATGAAATTGAAAATTGCCAATTACACGTAATTTGAATTTTCTTTCTTTGGCTAATTGTTGGAAAACGTTAGTCAATAAATACAAATAAGGAACGGTAGAATGTGTGCCTGTCCAACCAATAACAATAGGCTTATCATTAGAATAAGTATTAACCGGAAACATTCTTACCGTATCCAACGTAGAAGAAATATCGGTGCAGTTATTACAATATTTTTTAGCAAAATCGTTTAAATCCGGTGTACACGTAATCACGTGGTTGGCATATTTCATTAAAGCAATCGACTTGTTTTTCCCTTTCAGCATATAAATCAAATTATTCATGGCTGAACCTTCCGATTTATAAATCATATCGTCTATGTCATAGATAATATTCTTGGAAAGTTTGCGGACAAACCATTCAAAAATAGGTGGTCCTAAAGGTGTCACCCAAAGATGCACATAAACAATATCGTATTGATGTAGTCGAAATAAATCCAAGAAACGACGGATATACCCACGAATGGTTCCGAGCATTTTACGCAGTAAAAATCCGGGTTGATAGATTACTTCCCATAAATCATCATCTACAAAAGAACTGGTTTTTAGTTCAAAACCATATTTTTCAAAATGCTCAAAATATTGTTCATATTTCAAGCGTTGGCTCGCTGCTTTGCCATAAGGATAAGGAGAAAGAAACAATACTTTTTTAGACGACATGAATAGTAGAGTTAGGAATTAATATCTTTTTTGATTCTATTTTTAAAATGAAATTGATACATTAAAAAAGCTAAGATAAACAAATAGAAAAAGCGAACAGGAATCGTATATCGTGATTGGATAGCAAAAGGCACATGAATACCCGCAAAATAAACACACCAAAAGAGAGGTATAATTAAGATTAAAAGGGATTTTCTATCCTTGACAAGTGCCCATAAAAAATAGACTAAAAATAAAATTAAAGTGATAAATGTCGTAACAAACAAAATTAAAGATGGAACTAATTTTGATACATCATTTTGTTCCAACTGATGAGCCGCCAATCCCGTAAACCACAATCGGAAAAAGGTATATACCTTTAAAGGTATGGTATAAGCTAAATCAGATAGAAAATGCTGAATAGCAAGTTTCTTAAGTAAATCTTCACGAACTATCGTGTATTTTGAATTATATGTGATGAATAATTCTGGGTGTTTTTTCATTTCTAAAATCTGAATTGAATCTCGAGCGGTTAAATATTTACTGCATATTTGATCAATACTATCAAACTCTTGATTGAATAATTTGATATTTTGTGCTATCTCTTTTTTCTCTACAAAGTTAAAAAGTATATCTTCATACATTACGTTTCTCCAATATCTCGTTTCTACATTATTCAACATTTTTGGGCTCCAATAACTCAAATACATCACGCCACCACCACCTTCTAAAGGCGTAATTTTAAATACATCATGGTGTTTCTTATTCCAAAATGCATACGGCAACAATGTGAGTATAAATATAAAAATGAATGTAAAAGTAAACGCAAATCTTTCTTTACGTTGGTTCAATAAATAATATCCAAATCGTATAAATGGGATAAATAAGATAATAGGTCGAAGTTGAAAACAAAACCCATACAACAACACTAAAACAATTGTTTTTTTCCAACTGCTTGGCCATTTTAATTCAATAAAAAGTATGAATGTAACGACAAACAACACTAAATTTTCCGGAAAAATAAACGCAGTATAAGATAAAGTAACAAAGTTAAACAGGACTAAAATCAAGAATAGATTTTTTAAAAAAAAACTATTGTCGTAATATTCAATGATACGTAACATTAAATACAATGCAACCATCAATAAAATCCATTGAATAAATTGGATAAATACTACTGATTTACTGATAAAACTTAGGCCATATAAAAACAAGGGAAAACCTGGATTTCGAAACGTATCCGGAATATAGTCTTTCAAAAAATACCAATATGAATAGCGACCTTCTTCAAATCCTTTTATGTAATACAAATATGTATAATGATCGCCGGATGGTACATTTCTATTTATAAACCATAATATTAAACTTAAGAGTACAACTAATGTTGTAAAAAAATAATAGGTTCCTTTTTTATTAAGAATATCAATCGCTTTCTGCAGAAACTGCATAAATTAGTGTGTATTTTGCGTAAATTTAAACATTATTCGTGAAATATCATTTCGTACATTTTTACTATGCACAATATTCCCATCGTTGACGTACAAAAGCAATATTTTTCCATCCAGGCAGAAATGGAAACCGCCGTATTGGAATGTTTAAAAGATGGACATTATATTGGCGGTAAAAACGTAGCAAATTTTGAAAAACAACTTGCTCAATATCTAGGAATTAATTATTGCGTTAGTTGTGCCAATGGAACGGATGCCTTACAGCTGGCTTTAATGGCATTGCCACTTCCAAAAGGAAGCAAAATTATGGTTCCTGCATTTACGTATATTTCTACGGCAGAAGTTGCGAAATTATTAGGCTATGAATTGGTTTATTGCGATGTAGATATTGCAACATTTAATGTAACTGTCGAGCATATACAATCGGCATGGCAAAATGATATTAAAGCGATTATTGTTGTTCATTTATTTGGGCAAGTTTGCGACATTACAAGTATAGAAAATTTCTGTACGGAAAAAAATATTTTTCTTATTGAAGATAATGCGCAAGCACTTGGATCAGAAAAAAACATCCAACGAAATAGCATTATTACTACTTCCTTCTACCCAACCAAAAACCTAGGTGCTTATGGCGATGGCGGCGCACTTTTCTGCAACAATGAAACACTTGCATTAACAATAAAAAAAATGGCCAATCACGGGCAAACCAAAAAATATTATCACGAAATAGTTGGCATAAATTCTCGTTTAGATACTTTGCAAGCTGCCATTTTACAAGTAAAATTAAAGTATTTAGATGCAGCTAATCTTAAAAGAAAAAATATTGCAGCACAGTATCAACAAGCATTGTGTAAAATAGAACAAATTGAGTTGCCCGTTGCAAAAAACGAACATATTTATCATCAATATACTTTAAAAATAAAAAATAATTTAAGAGATAAACTGCGCCATTTTTTAGCGGAACAACAAATACAAACTGCTGTTCATTATCCGTTGCCTATTTATCAGCAACAAGCATTTTATCAAGAAAATATTTCATTGCCAAACAGTGAACAACTTTGCAATAGCGTTTTGTCTATTCCCATTTTTCCTGAACTTACTCATGAACAAATCGCTTATATTTGTACTAGTATAAATACATTCTTTGAGCAAAATGGATAATTATTTTACACACGAAACCGCAATTGTAGATATTGGTGCAACCATTGGAAACCATAGTAAAATATGGCATTTCTGTCATATAATGCAAGCTAAAATTGGTGAAAACTGTATTTTAGGGCAAAATGTTTTTATTGCCAATAATGTTATTCTGGGCAATGGCGTAAAAGTGCAAAATAATGTTTCTATATATGAAGGTGTACAATGCGAAGATGATGTTTTTATCGGACCTTCTGTGGTATTTACGAATGTCATTAATCCGCGAAGTTTTATTGAAAGAAAAACAGAATATAAAACAACTATTGTAAAAAAAGGAGTGAGCATTGGTGCTAATGCCACTATAGTTTGTGGCGTTAGCATTGGCGAATATGCTTTTATTGGCGCAGGTGCTGTTGTTACCAAAGATGTTCCTGCTTATGCTTTAGTAATAGGAAATCCAGCAAAACAAACCGCTTGGGTTTGCCGTTGTGGAAATAAATTGCTGTTTGAAAATGACTTGGCTGTTTGTTCTGTTTCCGGAGAAAAATATATATTAAAGGATAAACAAGTGATTCGATTAGCATAATATGAATAAGAATTTCGCACTCATCGGTGTTGCCGGATATATTGCACCTCGACATTTAAACGCGATAAAAGCTGTTGGCGGAAACTTGGTGGCCGCCTTAGATATTGCAGATTCGGTTGGTATCTTAGATGCGTATTTTCCTGCTTGTCATTTTTTTACAGATGAGTTTGAATTCTATGATTTCTTAATGGAAAAAACAAGCATAGATTACTTAGTTGTTTGCTCGCCCAACCATTTACACGAAGCACATTGTTATGCTGGATTAAAATTAAATGCCGACATTATCTGTGAAAAGCCTTTAGCATTAACGCTTGAAAGTTTACATCATTTAACGGATGCGCAACATTACACCAACAAAAATATTTATACCATCTTACAACTGCGTTTACATCCTGAATTATTGGCATTAAAACAAAGTATAGAGCAAAATCAGCAAGAAAAATTTCAAGTAAAAATAGAATATTTTACGCCGCGTGGCAATTGGTATCATAAAAGCTGGAAAGGCGATGTCCAAAAATCCGGTGGCATTGCTACCAACATTGGTGTGCATTTATTTGATTTAGCATACTGGTTGTTTGGTGAGGTGGATTCGATAAACGTAACACAAAATGATGCGTATGAAAGTATCGGTTTTTTGAAGCTAAAACGTGCTGAAGTGCATTGGCATTTAAACATCAAAAATGAACATAAAACCAAACGACAAATTACTGTTGATGGCAAAAGCATCGAATTTACTAATGGTTTCACGGATTTACATACGCTCGCTTATCAAGAAATTTTGAATAATAATGGTTTTACAATTGAAGATGTAAAGCCTTCTATTGCTATTGTGGAACAAATAAGAAATAATTTTTAACCGCAAAGTTTACACCGTTTTTTCGCAAAGGTCACGAAGTTAGCAGTAAGCATTTTAGAACTCTCATGCCAAAAATTAATACTTGAAAATTTGCAGAATGATAACTTTTTAGTTAACTTTGCAGAATGAAATCTGAAAGACATATTATCTTCCACAAACATCATTTTACCGATTTCTATTTGGAGTTGACCGAAGATGTACAAGAAAAAATTGAATATGTTTTTAAGATTATAAGAACAGTTCAAAATGTTCCAAAAAAATTCCTTGACTATATGGCTGGAACAGACGGACTTTATGAAATACGAATAGAATATGTAAGTAATATTTATAGAATATTTTGCTGTTTTGATAAAGGAAATTTAGTTGTTTTGTTCAATGGTTTTCAGAAGAAAACTCAGAAAACACCTAAAAAAGAAATTGACTTAGCTTTGAAATTGAAAGACGAATATTTTAATGAAAAAAAGAAAAGATAATGAAAAACGAAAATATTAGAAATGCTAAAAACTTTGATGAGTTATTAGACATTAAATACGGGAAAATAGGCAATAAAAAGCGGGATGAGTTTGAAGAAAAAGCTCAATATTTTGTCATTAGCGAAATGTTGAAAGAAGCTCGTAAAGAAGCAAATATGACACAAGAACAATTAGCAGATAAAGTTGGAACTAAGAAAAGCTATATTTCTCGACTTGAAAACGGAAAATGCGACATTCAGCTTTCAACACTCTACCGAATTTTTGAATTTGGACTTGGAAAACGAGTGAATTTACTATTTGGATAATACAACTACTGCTAACGGGCAGTTTGGCAAAATGACGGATTTAGTGCAAAATTCAACGGCAGTTCTTCGGTTGAACTTTTGTACAAAACGGAACATTTGATTTTCGATTTCCGTCAATTCGCCAAACTGCCAAACCGTTTCGGGACACGAAGTAATAATCCACTAATGATAAATGACTAAAAAACCTACTTATCTTTTCGCATAAATTTTTTGCGGATGGTTTGTCCATCAAAGGTGATTTCTGCCACATACACCGCCGCATTTAAAGGCATGGTATTCATCGGGAAAAGGTTATATCCTTTTGTTCCTGTAAATGTTTTACTCTGTAAATATTGGCCTAAAACATCTATAAATTGGATATTTACAGACCCATTTTTAGGCAACATAATGCCAAAATTTAAAATTTCTTCTGCAGGATTTGGATAAACAGACAACACTTCAAAATTGCCTACTGCTGTTTCTTTACACGTTCTATTATTATCTGTTCTCGTTTCCGTTGCACCATGATTTACTTGGTCAATATTGGCACACACAATCGGAATCGAATTATCGCTTAATTTCACTTGACCAATAAAATTATAGGTCAATGTTTGATTCGGCAATAAACTACCTTCCCAATTTTCCACCACTTGTGCGCCGGAACCCACTTGTAATGCCAACCCTAAATTTCTAATTTCCACGTTGCTGTTGTTTACCAACGTAATTTGAACTTTATAATTCTCACCCGAAGGAATTAAGGTTATGCCAGTCATCACCGCATCTAGCACGGCTTTGTCCACCAAAATTTGTTTCACCAACGAATCGGAGCAACCTCTAAAATCGGTGGCTGTTAATTTAATAGGATAGGAACCTAAAGTATTGTACGTATGTGCCGGTGCTTGTTGGCCAATATAAGGTGTACTTCCATCGCCAAAATCCCAAATAAAATTACTACTGGTGGCTGTTTGATTGATAAAATTCACCACTAATGGTGGTAATCCATTTTGTGGCGAAAAAGTAAATTTAGGTATGGGTGGATCTGATACAGCAATAGAGCGCAACTTCGTACCAGAACAGCCCACATTGTTTTTTGCGGTTAACTGTATCGTGTAATTTCCTTGTTGTTGAAATGCATAAGTAGGATGTTGCTGATTCGAGCTTGCCTGTCCGGAGAAATACCAATTCCAATTGGCCATAGGTGAACCATCTACGGTATAACTTATATCTGTAAAGTGAATATCTTTTCCTACACATTGCGTGGGTGAAATGGAGAAATCTACCACCGGAAAATCAAAGACTTTCACTTCTTTTTCAACGGTATTACTACATTGGTCGGATGAAAATACCGTCAACTTAGCATTATAAGCACCAGGACCTGGATATATATGATCCGTATTTTTAATAGCTGTTTGGATATTGCCATCGCCAAATTCCCATTTCCAAGAGGTTAATGTGGCCGGTGGCTGAACGGTAGCTAAATATTGAAAATGAATGGGACTCGTTCCACACGCTGAATCAAACGCAAAATGCGCGCTCGGTGAAGCGTTTACAGAAATAGGCAAGGTAATAGAATCTCTGCAGTTATTACTATTGGTTACGGCAAGTGTTACATTATACGCACCTGCATTAGAAAATTGAAAGGTTGGGTTTTTAATGCCATTGCTAATGCCTAAATTGCCAAATTGCCACTGCCAATTAATATTACTAGCGGCATTGGCATTACTTTGATCGACAAAAGTGGTAGGCAAACCAGAACACGATAATAAATTATAAAAGGAAGCGGTCGGCCTTTTGTTAACGACTAGCGTTTTGGAAATAGAATCAGCACAACCTTGATTGGTGCTTACCTTAAAACCTACATTATAAGTGCCCGAATTGGTATAAATATTAATAGGCGAATTGGAAAAGGACGTATTTCCATCGCCAAATGTCCATTGCCATTGGGTAATGGTGGAACCGGATGCCGCCATAGAACTATCTGTAAAAATAGTTGCCGCATCTTCGCACAAAGCGTTTGTGCCAAATTTTGCGGTGGGTGCTTGTCCGGTGATAACCACTGATACTGTATCCGTTAATGGACAGCCATTTTTTTCGATGTAATTTACCAATACATTGCCACTTGTAAATGCAGTACCGACATTCGTGTTAGAGCCTGTTGACCAAAGAAAGGAAACAAATAGGCTATCGTTTTGAATATAAATTTCTTCGCCACCACATATTGTTATATGTTTATTCAAATCTCTGGCGGGAGCGTAGCTCAGTGGCGTTAAATCTAAGTTGGCAACTACATTTATTGTATCCTTAATTGTTTTTCCGTTTTTTGTAATAGTTACAACATATTGGCCGGGTGTTTTTAATACAATAGCACTGGTAGTTTTTCCATTAGACCACAATGTGGAATACGACGCATCCAATCCTAGATTTACCGTTATGCTATCGTCCGGGCAAAGATTTACCGTAGCATTTTTCAATCCTCTATAAGGGAAAACTCTAATATCGTCAGTTGACTCAAAGCCAAAAATATCTGTAGTTTTTACGGAGTAAGTACTGGAAGAAATGACTTTGGTAGTAGGGGTAGTATCGCCGTTTGACCACAAGTATCGTACAAAACGGTTGCCAGCATCCAACATTATCGTATCTGTAAAGGAAGCGCCAAAAACAGTATCCGTGCCTAAGTTAACGGGAGGGGCATATTTGGTTTGAAGGTAATTGTAGGTGTTGCTTTTTGTCGTTGAATCTGCCAAGTTGGTATAGAAAATCATTTCTGCAATCTCTCCTTTATATGCATATAAGGAATATGGGTTGAGTGTACCGATGTCAGTAATATTCATACGTCGTGCGTCTGCAATACCTCCTAATGAGACAAAAGGTACACTTGCTTTGTTTTTTTCTATATATGTGCTAGAATAATTAAACATTGAGTAACTAAAACTTAGCGCAGATGCTGAAGAATATATCCCTGTATTATTACTGCCGTAAAGCCCAAAACCTCCATTTAGATATTTTATTTCAGACCAAAACCCTCCGACTGGTCCTGATAAAAAATATTGAATATCATTTGTAGTGGATGCTGTATTAAAATTTTGCACTGTAAATAAACTAAAGTCATTGGGTGCAGTAATAGTTTCATTGATATACAATCGACTTGGTAAAAATGGATCTCCATTAAAGGAAATCACATTATTATTATTTAGCGAAGGTATATTTTTTAGTAAAGCAGGCATCTGAGAGTTATTAAATTGTGTTGCTGTTCTTGTAGTTACAGCAGCATCATTCCATATGTTCACACTATTTATTCCTGTTATGAGTACATTGTTTGTATCTGCTTTAAACCATGATATTAAACCCAAACTATTTTTTATATCGACGATGTTTATTTGGATTGTCTCTGACCAGTTTGAGTCAAAATTGCCTCTTGCTCTTATATAATACTTACCGTAGTCGGTAAATGTTTTAGTAAACTTATTGTTAGTAGTAGTTACTTTTGATTCAATTTTATCAGTCGAAAAAGTATTACTCGTAGCAATTTGAACTGTATAGTATCTAGAATACGCATCAGAGTTGAAGGTTACGGTCAAGTTCTTATCTATTTGTGCGGAGTTATTTTTGGGAGATATAATTTCAACCTTAGCATTTACAGCTATGTATAAAAATAGGCAAGCAATAAAAAATAATTGTCTAAATATCATTTTCATACACTAAATTTACGCTTTATTTTAAATTACAAATGTATAAAGATACAAAATGGGTGGAAATAATAGACGCAAAATCTGGCGCTATAAAAAATATTTGGATAGATCTAATAAATTATTCTGATTTAATCCTAATGTTGGTGAAGCGTGATTTTGTGGTGATGTACAAACAAACCATATTGGGTCCGCTTTGGTATATTATCCAACCTATTCTTTCCACTTTAATTTTTGTTATAATTTTCGGCAATTTAGCAAAAATTCCGACGGACGGAATACCTCCTATTTTATTTTATCTTTCAGGGGTTACTATTTGGGGTTATTTTTCTGACTGTTTTACCAAAACGGCTACTGTATTTGTGGACAATGCGGCACTATTCGGCAAAGTATATTTTCCTAGAATAGTTATGCCAGTATCTATTATTGTTTCTAATTTACTACGGTTCTTTATCCAGCTTTCTTTATTTATTTTAGTATATATCATTTATATTATTTTGGGTAAAGCAAGCCTACCCAATGCCTATGCACTTCTGCTACCATTGTTAATTCTATTAATGGGTATGTTGTCATTGGGATTGGGGATTATTTTTTCCGCATTAACCACTAAATACAAAGACTTACGGTTTCTAATGGCATTTGGCATACAATTAGCCATGTATATTACTCCTGTTATTTTACCTTTGTCCACGATTCCGAAAGACAAACAATTTTTATTTTTATTAAATCCGATGACGGGTATTATAGAGTGTTTTAGAAAAGGATTTTTACACACCCCCTCGTTTGAATGGTATATGCTCGGTTATAGTTTCATTGTTACAGTTATAATACTATTTTTAGGTGTTTTTATATTTAATAAAATTGAGAAAGATTTTGTAGATACCGTATAAGAATATGAGTGATGTAATAATTAAGATAGAAGATTTATCCAAACAATATAGACTAGGAACAGTAGGCACGGGCACACTGAGCCATGATATCAATCGGTGGTGGGCAAGCTTAAGAGGAAAAGAAGACCCTTTTTTAAAGATAGGGGAAGTTAACGACAGAACAAAGGCCAGTGATGCTGAATATGTTTGGGCATTAAAAGATATTAATGTTGAAATTGAACGTGGAGATATAGTTGGTATAATAGGTAAAAATGGCGCAGGTAAATCTACGCTATTAAAAATATTGTCAAAAGTAACGCGCCCGACCATAGGCAACATAAAACTTGGAGGAAGAATTGCTTCATTATTAGAGGTGGGCACTGGGTTTCATCCAGAAATGACAGGCAGGGAGAATATATATTTGAATGGAGCCATCTTGGGAATGAGAAAAGCGGAAATAACCCAAAAGTTTGATGAAATAGTTGCCTTTGCTGGCGTGGAAAGATATGTGGACACTCCGGTAAAAAGATACTCCAGCGGTATGTACGTTCGGTTGGCGTTTTCCGTAGCAGCGCATTTAGAGCCTGAAATATTGGTGATAGATGAAGTATTAGCCGTTGGCGATGCCGAGTTTCAGAAAAAATGTTTAGGCAAGATGCAGGACATTAGCCGCAATGACGGAAGAACAGTTTTATTTGTAAGCCATAACATGGCTGCTATAAAAACACTATGCCAAAAAGGGATAGTATTAGAAAATGGCACTAATGTTTTTAATGGCACACAAATAGATGCTATTTCATTTTACCAAAACAATATAGAAACCATAGATAAGTTTGAACATATAGGGCCGATTGAAACTGCTCCCGGAAACAATAATATAAAAATTTTAAAATTTTTAGTAGCACCACAAACAGGCGATTATTTAACCATGCTTTCTGGCGTTGATTTTTTAATAGATTTTTACTGTGGAATTGAAAAGGCTAACATTGATGTTACGTTTGAAGTAAATACACAAGACGATATGATATTATTTCACAATGGTTCAGTGATTACTAAAAATAATGATTCAAAAAAAGGAATATATTCTGTAAAATGTAGTTTACCTAAACAGTTGTTAAATGCAGGTATCTTTTCAATTTCCATTATTTTTGGACAAAATCAGCGGTATCTATTACTCAAAAAAGATCATTTCATTTCTTTTGAAATATTACAAGAAACCGTAGGTTCTAATTCAAATAAATTCCCCGGAATTATATTTCCTGAATTAAAAATTAGTTCTTCTTATAAATCTCTTTAAATATGACTAACCATTTGATACCAAAAATAATAGAGATTCCAAAAATCGGCTCCACTAACATAGGATATATTTCAATTGCAGAATATGAGAAACAAGTTCCATTTGAAATTAAGAGGGTTTACTGGACTTACTATACTCCTCAAGATGTAGTTAGAGGAGGGCATGCTCATAAAAAACTCTATCAACTTATATTTGCTATCAGCGGACACATTACTTTCACTATTAAAAACAAACAAGAAGAAGTGAGTGTATTTGAATTAACAGAACCCAACAAAGGATTATTGTTAACACCTAATATATGGCGAGAAATAAAATTCTCACATAATGCCGTATTATTATGCTTAGCTTCTGAAATGTATGATGAATCAGATTATATTCGAGATTATGCAGAGTTTATAAAACTTTCAAAAGTATAATTTAATAATCCTATAAATTTATCAATTAACTTCATCCTGTAAAGTAATGTAAAAGAAAAATATTAAAAATTCAAATTTAAATTCAAGGATATATAGATGGATTCATTAAATTTAAATATAGTCAATAGTAATTCTCATAATGTAAAAAAAATTGCATTTGCAGGTAATGGGCATGGTGGAATTGTTGCCCTTAAGTCTTTACAGCATTTTTTTACCCAGATTGATATAATTACTAACGACAATAATATCCTTAACATGTTGAGAAATAGTGATATTGTTGTTAAAGACATCCAAGACAGTACTGCGCATTTAGTCATTTGTGCAGGTTATCATTCTATTATCCCCAAAGATACCTTAGCAAATAAGATAATTATTAATACCCACCCTTCACTTCTTCCAAAATACAGAGGAATGCATAGCCTCGTATGGGCAATGTTGAATTTTGAAAAAGAAATAGGATTTACTATCCATTTAATGAATGAGTATATTGATGATGGAGACATACTTGAACAATTTAAAATTGTATATCAAAACCAGACATCACACGAAATAATGTGCCTGTTTGACGATTATGTAGAAAAAAATTTAGGTAGAGTTGTTGTTGACTTTATTACTAAAAAAATTCAACCATTGAAGCAAAATAGAACAAATGCTTCTTGGGTTGCTAAAAGAAACATTACAGATTGCCTAATAGATTATAACAGAAGCAATCAATTTATAAATATGTTTTTTAGAGCGCTAGTTAGACCATATCCATTACCAATGATAAAAATAAAAGATAGGCTATATGAAGTGGTAAATCATACAATTATTGATATGAAATATGAAATGCATAACGGTAGAGTCATAAATATTGAAAATAATGAAGCATATATTAAAATACAAGATGGGATACTAGTTATTAAAGATTTGATTGATTTTGATACAAAAGAAAAGCTAAGTGCTGGTACTATACTAAAAATGGGGCAGAGGTTATGGAAATAATAAGATACACTGATGAATACAAAGCAACCTGGGATGAATTTGTGAAAAAAGCAAAAAACTCTCATTTCTTTTTTCAGAGAGATTACATGGAATATCACAATGATAGATTCGAAGATTTCTCTTTATTTGTATTTGATGAAAAACAAACAATAATTTCTATTTTACCTTGCAATATAAAAGATAATATATTGTATTCTCATCAAGGGCTTACTTTCGGCGGTTTTTTAACTGACGAAAATATAAAAGTGAATACCATGTTAGAAATATTTATTTCCTTAAATGAATTTTGCTTAAAAGAAAAAATAGAAAAAATTATATATAAATGTATCCCATATATTTATCATAAGCAACCATCTGATGAAGATAGATATGCATTATTTGTTAATGATGCAAAGTTGATTAGAAGAGACGTTTCTAGCACTATTAATTTAAAGGATAGAATAGAATATCAGGAACAAAGAAGAAGGGCTATAAAGAAAGCAGAAAAAAATAACTTGATTTTTGAACAATCCAATAAAATAGAGGAATATTGGAAAATATTAGAAGAAACATTGTTAATACAACATGGAGTAAGCCCTGTACATAACGCTATAGAAATTGAAAAATTAATAAAAAATTTCCCTGATAATATTAAATTGTTTGTGGCAAAGAAAGAGGATAGGATAATAGCCGGAACTTTAATCTTTGAAAATGAAAAAATCGTACATACTCAATATTTAGCAAATTCTACAGAAGGAAGGAATTTAGGAGCCTTAGACTTTGTACTTAATAAGCTAATCACAGAGGTTTTCAAAAATAAAACATATTTTGATTTTGGTATCTCAACAGAAAATAATGGACGACATTTAAATAATGGACTAATTACACAAAAAGAAGGATTTGGTTCAAGGGCAGTTGTACATGATTTTTATGAATATATTATAAAATAACAATATTTTACTGTTAATATTTATAATTTTCATAATAATATGATTCCATTTTTAGACTTACAAAAAATAAACTTAGCCCATCAGCAAGAAATTGAACAGAAATTACTACAAACATTTCGCTTTGGCTGGTACGTTTTAGTAAACGAGGTAAAAATGTTGGAAGAAACCCTTTCAATATACATTGGAGCAAACGCTACAATTATTGCAGGGGATACAATTGGAGAGAGTGTTCTAATTGATGTAGTAAGTGTAATTGCCAAAGACCTTCCTACAAATACAGTTTAGCTTGAGATTCCCGAAATACAAAGAGGAACGATAGATAAAACTGAGAAAATTACTTATAACAAACGGAATGATTAAATTGGCATAAATAAAACTTAATAAATTTGGAAACCAACCGCATAGAATATAAACAAAAACTAACCGACCACCTAGAAAAAGAAGTGGTAGCGTTTTTGAATTATTTGGGTGGTGGAATTATTTATATAGGGATTGATGACAACGGAAATGCAATTGGAATAAACGAACCAGATCAAATGCAGCTACAAATCAAAGACCGACTTAAAAATAATATTGTTCCATCTTGTTTGGGATTATTTGATATAGTCAAAGAACAAAAAAATGGAAAAAACATCATCAAACTTATCGTAGCAAGTGGTTACGAAAGACCTTATTACATCAAAAAATACGGTTTGTCAGAAAAAGGAACATTTATTCGTGTAGGTAGTGCTTCCGAGCCGATGAATACTCGAATGATAGAAGATTTATTTGCTAAGCGGACACGCAACAACATTGGGAAAATAAAATCGCCACGACAGGATTTGAAATTTCAGCAATTACAGATTTACTACGACACAGAAGGAAAAACACTCAACGAACAGTTTGCCAAAAATTTAGAATTGCTCAATGAAGACGGACACTACAATTATGTTGCTTATTTATTAGCTGATAATAATACAACTTCGGTTAAGGTGGCAAAATACAGCGGTTTGGACAGAGTGGATTTAATTCAGAGCGAAGAATACGGATTTGGTTCTTTGATACGAGCTACGAAGCAGGTTTTAGACAAAATAGAATTAGAGAATAAGACTTTCACAAAAATAACGTCCAAGCAACGTATCGAAAGACGACAATGGAATGCCGTAGCTTTGCGAGAGGCTGTTATCAATGCCATTGTGCATAATGATTATACGTACGAACTCGCACCTAAATTTGAATTTTTCAGCAATCGTTTTGAGATTACTTCCTATGGAGGTTTGCCACAAGGTCTGTCAGAAGATGAGTTTTTTGATGGTGTATCTATCCCTCGAAGCAAAGAAATAATGCGTATTTTCAAGGATATGGAATTAGTAGAACAATTGGGTTCAGGAATACCAAGGGTGTTACAAACGTATGGCAGAGAGTGTTTTAAATTTTCGGATAATTATGTTCGAATGAGTTTCCCGATGGAGAAAGGAGGTGAGAGCGTAACAGCTTTAAAAACTAATGAGGAATTAAATGGCGGTGTAAATGGCGGTGTAAATGGCGGTGTAAATGGCGGTGTAAAAAGTTTGTATATGTTAATTTCTAAAAATAGAGGAATTAACACAAACGATTTGATAGAGCAAATGAACATTCCAAGAAGAACAATAGAACGCTGGTTAAAACAATTGAGAGAAGATGGTAAAATTGAATTTAGAGGTGCAGCAAAAACAGGTGGTTATTTTGTTGTAGATAATATATAATGCGAATTTTTAAAAAAATTAGGTTCTGGGATTCCGAGAGTGTTATTAACTTATGGCAGAGAATGTTTTAAATTTTCTGATAATTGAGTTCGGATGAGTTTTCCAATTGAACCGTATAATGAAAATGCGAATGAGGGATTAAATGGGGGATTAAAAATATTATTGAAGTTAATCCAAAAGAAGGAAGGAATTCAAGGAAAGAGCATATCAGAAGAATTGCTTCGTCCAATAAAGACCATTGAAAGACAAATAGCAGAATTGGTGAAAAAACAATTAATAGAAAGAAGAGGAAGCCGAAAAGCCGGTGGATATTTTATAATAGAAAAAAAAAGAGATGGTTAAATTTTTAGACTTACAAACTATAAACCTTAAATACGAAGCAGACTTCAAAGCTGCTTTTGATAATGTATTACAATCCGGTTGGTACATTTTGGGTGAACAAGTAATGCAATTTGAAAAAGAATTTGCAAACTATTGTGGCTCTAAATATGCCATCGGAGTAGCGAATGGCTTAGATGCTTTAATTCTTATCATTGAAGGCTATAAAGAATTGGGCATTTTTAGCGTAGGCGATGAAATCATCGTTCCCTCCAACACCTATATCGCCAGTATATTGGCTATTTCTAAAGCGGGTTTAATTCCTGTTTTAGTGGAACCATACATAGGAACTTATTTAATTGATTGCACTAAAATAGAAGAAAAACTTTCTGAAAAAACTGTTGCTATCCTGCCAGTTCATCTCTATGGGCAACTTTGTGATATGGATGCTATAAATACGATAGCAAAAAAATACAACCTTAAAGTAATTGAAGATTCTGCGCAATCACATGGCGCTATACAAAACGGAAAAAGAAGTGGCAACTTGGGTGATGCCAGTGGATTTAGTTTCTATCCGGGAAAAAACTTAGGTGCATTGGGTGATGGTGGTGCCATTACCACTAACGATGATGAACTTGCTAATGTGTTATTAGCACTTCGCAATTATGGTTCTGAAATAAAATACAAAAATAAATTTAAAGGTTTAAATTCTCGATTGGATGAAATGCAAGCTGCATTATTATCCATAAAACTAAACGACTTAGATGCTGATAATTTACAACGCCAACAAATGGCGCAATATTATTTATCGCATATTAAAAATGAATCAATAGTTTTACCAGAGGTTATAGACTCAAATTCACATGTATGGCATTTATTTGTTATTAGAACCCCAGAAAGAGAGAAATTGCAAAAATATCTTTCAACTAAAGAAATACAAACAGTTATTCATTATCCAATACCTCCACATAAACAAGCTGCATACAGCGAATGGTGTACTCTTTCCTTTCCTATTAGTGAGAAAATACATACAGAAGTATTGAGTTTGCCTATTTATCCCGGATTATCCATTAGCAAAATGGAGAAAATATGCATGGAACTCAATAACTTTGTAGTATAATGAAAGCGTATCCATTAGTCACCATAGGAGTTTTATGCTATAACACAGGAAAGTTTGTAGTAGAATCTATGGAATGTATTCCCAAGCAACATTACCCTAATATAGAAATAATTATAGTAGATGATTGTTCAACGGATGGAGTATCTGCCGATTTAATACAAAAACATATAGACACACATCAATTAGATTGTGTATTTATAAGGAATACAGAAAATAAAGGTATTTCTCGTAATATGAATTATATTATTGGAAAAACAAACACGGAAAGTAAATATTTGACTTTTTTATGTGATGATTTATGGGATGATAAATTTTTACATACTAATGTAGATATATTAGAAAACTCTAAAGAGAATGAAATATTGGTATATAGCAATACAAGGCAGATAGATTATAAAACAAAGAGAATATTAAATAATATTGGTCCTTTTTACACGCTTGACAATACTAATACAAAATTCAAAAATTTATTTAGCAATCACAATGGGCAACTATACACACTACAAAATAACTGCTTACTAGAATTTTTATTTGAAAACAATCCCATTGTGGCGATTGGAGTGATGGTGAAAATAAGACCTCTTAGACAAATAGGTGGTTATAGCGATAAATATTCTTTTGAAGACTATCCCACTTGGTTTAAATTGTCAATTAAAGGGTATGATTTTCTGTTTTACAACGAAATATTAACATCTTATGTTTTTCATGGGGGTAATTTTAGTGCTTCCAAAGAAGCAATTTTGACGAAAGAAAAATTACAAATCAAAATTGTCAATATTGAACATTGTAAAGATCAAAATGTTTTAGAAAAATTTATTTCAGTTGCTATTGTACAGTCTGATGTTAAAAAGATATCATGGAAAAAATTCATCTTCATCTTGTCTTTAATAACTAAAAATAAAAAAGTACTATTTATAATTATAAAAAAATTAAGACCATGGCATTAGTTTCCATAATTATTCCTTGTTATAATCAAGCAAAATACTTAGGAGAGTCTGTTGGATGCATATTAAAACAAACTTATATACATTGGGAGGCTATAATTGTAAATGACGGCTCAACTGATAACACCGAAACAATCGCATTAGAATGGACAAGAATAGATGCAAGAATAAAATATATAAAAAAAAATAATGGTGGGTTGTCTGATGCTCGGAATGTGGGAGTAAAATCTTCTAAAGGGGAATATATCGTTTGCTTGGATGCCGACGATAAAATCAGCAATCTTTATATCGAAAAATGCATTCAGGAACATTTAAATGAACCCGATTTAAAAATTTCTTTTACAAAGTTACAACGATTTGGTAATTCGTCAGACACTTGGGGGTATAAAGAATATAAATTTAACTTTAAAACATTTTTATTAAAAAATCAGATATATTGCAGCGCTATGTATAAAAGGGCTGATTATGATAAAACACAAGGATATAGAAAGAAAAACAATCTAGAAGACTGGGAGTTTTGGATTCAGCTTTTATCGGATGATTGTAAAGTTTCCTATATAGATGAAATTCATTTCTACTATAGAGACTCCTCAAATTCAATGTCACGGACTGTATCGCATGAAAATTATGACAAGGATCTTATTGAAATATTTAATCTAAATCAAGACAAATACCTAAAACACTTCAACCCTATCCTCTCTTTTAGAAATGAAGACGCTTTTTATATTGAAAAAAAATCAACTATATATAAATTACTGAAAATTTTCAGACTTAGATGAAATCCATTATATTTTACAATCTATACCCCAAAAACCACTGGAAGCAATTAACACACTTCTTGTTAAGTAATGTGCCGCATGATGCCATTATAATCAATGTTACTTTAGACAAGTGGGACAGGCTGTTTCATAAAAAATCCATCACACGCTTTCTAAACGAAATTCCAAAAGTTACTACAATTTACTTTTCAGAAAACTCAAAATATGGCGAAGTTCCCGGATTCGAAAAAATGCGTAAAAATACCGATTTATCTGACTTTGGCATTCTAACCTATTTACACAGTAAAGGCGTAACCAAACCAGAAAAATATGACAATATAAACGACTGGATAAAGTTGATGCATTATTTCTTAATCAACAAATTTGAATGCTGCAAAGATGTGTTCAATAACAACTATGCACTTTATGGCGTAAATAAATCTAGTTATAATACGGATAGCCACTACGGTCCTTTTCAATTTTCAAGGTTTCATTATTCCGGGAATTTTGTTTCCGTAAACCTCAATATGGTAAGAGACAAATTTATCAATACTCCTATCGAGAGGGATTATTTTGGTATAGAAGGCTTCTTCGGTAAGTTGTGCGAATATAACCAAGCTTATAACGCACACGACAGCGGCGCAAACAATATACAAAGCCATTATTTTGAACCTTACCCTGAAAAATTATATAAAAAATAAAAAACGGTATTTGGTTTATCTCTTTACTCTTGTTTATATAAGCAGAATGAACATTATTTAGTTCCATTTTCCTTTTGAAATAATACAGAGCACTGAAAACCACCAAAAAAATTATAACTTTATGCTGATGAAAGAATTTTTGAAAAAAGTACCTTTAATAACCAGCGTAGTGCATGCCATTAGAAAACTTAGAGGCATCACGCCCGATGATTTAAAAATAGAATATTTTGCAAAAAAACGAAATACAGATATACAACATTATTTAAAATCCGACGGACAAAAAAAACTGCAAATCGGCTGTCAGAACCATCCGATGAAAGGTTGGCTGAATGCCGACATAAATCCCTTGCACGAAGAAATTATCCTAATGGATGCCACAAAGACTTTTCCATTACCCAACGATACATTCGAGTACATTTTTTCGGAACACATGATAGAACACATCGGATTTCAGGAAGGCCTATTTATGGCAAAAGAATGTTACAGAACAATGAAAAAAAATGGTATAATTCGCATCTCCACGCCCAATATAAAATTTCTGATAGACTTGTACTGCGAACCAAAAACCCAAATACAACAAGAATACATACAATCGAGCAAACGATATTTTAAAGACGATAGGCCTTTAAATGACACCATTGTAATCAACAATTTTTTTAGGGATTGGGGTCATCAATTTATACATGATTTTAAAACATTGGAGTATCTTTTAACTCAAGCAGGTTTTAAAAATGTAAAACAATGTGAGGTCTATAAAAGCGAACATCCTATATTACAAAATTTGGAAAAACACGCTTTAGAATTAGGCGAAGATTTTAATCAACTAGAATCCATAATCGTGGAAGCAACAAAATAAAAATGCCACGCTTATCCATATTAATTCCTGTTTATAATGCGGAAAAATTTATTTCCAAAACCATCGATTCGGTACTGGCACAAACTTATACCGATTGGGAATTGATTATTGTGGAAGATAAATCTACAGACAAATCTTTTGATGTCCTAAAACAATACGAAGCGCAATATCCTGAAAAGATAAAAGTATTTCAGAATGAAGCTAACTTAGGCATGATGCTCAATTGGAATACGGGAATTGATTTATGTAAAAGCGAACTTTTTGTAAAATTAGATGCCGATGATATATGGCTGCCTACTTTCTTAGAAAAATCTATTGCCGTATTAGATAAATACCCCGAAGTGGGACTTGTGTTTACAAAATACGTAAATATAGATGAGCAAGATAATATAATTCCAGGCACGGAAATAATGTTGCCCGATTTCGCCAATGAGCAACCATTTTCTACTATCCCATTAGTGCAACTTGGTCAAAAAAGAATGTTAAGCTACTCAATTCTTAGACAAGGTTTGTCGGTTATGAGAAGTAATATTTTCGAAATCATTGGAAAGTATCAATTTTTGATAACAGAAGAAACACAAGCAGCAACAGATACTGAATTTTATTATAGATTTGGAATGCATTTTAATATTTTCTGTATAAATGAAACTTTATACAAATACCGAGTTCATAAAACATCCATCAGTAGACTTGATTTCGAAAATCAATTGTCTAGTCAAAAAGAGTTTGAATTAAAAACAGCAATCATAAATTATTATTATAAAAATAAAAAAATAGACGAACTACAATACAAACAAAATATTAATGAAATTATTTTTAAACACAATACTTTTTTAATTCAATATTGGATTAAAAAGAAGCGCTTTGCAAAAGGATTTTGTTTATTTTTAGAAAACTTCTGTTTAGCACCTCTCAATACTTTATCATTTTATAAAGACAGACTATTACAAAGATGAATAAACCTAAAATTAAAGTCGGCTTTTGTGTAGCATATGATTGGCTATTATTAAAAAATTCGATTCCTAGAATTTATGCAAATGCCGATGAGATTTGTTTGTCCATAGACAAAAACCGAACCAGTTGGTCGGGTAAAAAATATGACTTTGACGAAGCCGATTTCAGAAATTTCATTACCCAAATAGACAAAAATAATAAGATAAAAATTTACGAAGACACTTTTTACAATCCCGAAAAGTCGCCCATTGAAAACGATAATTTCCAACGCAATAAAATGGCAGCATTTATGGGAAAAGGCGGCTGGCATATTCAAATTGATGCTGATGAGTATTTTTTAGATTTTAACGGATTTGTTGAATTTTTAATCCGAATAAATAATAACCCCAAACCAACAGATAAGCCAGTAAATATATCAGTAAATCTCATTCCACTAATTAAAAAGACAAAGGAAGGATATATTTTTGTTGATTTTGAAAAACAAAAATTTGAGACTGCACCTTTTGCAACAAATACTCCGATATATAAAGCTGCTCGCAGAAACGATCACTTTAATATAATTTCTAATTCTTTTGTAATACATGAAACTTGGTCAAGAGATGAAAAAGAATTATGGAACAAGATAAACAATTGGGGGCACAGAGATGATTTCAATAAAGAAAGTTATTATAATCTTTGGCTTTCTTTAGATAAATTTAATTTTAAACACTTAAAAAACTTCCATCCCATAGAAAACAATATATGGCCAGCTCTTTTATATGGAGAAGGAAATAACATAAACGAATTTATCGATAATGTTCAAAAAACAAAAACATATAAAACCAATAAATTAAAATTATTCTTTACCAATAACAGGAATTGGCAACGTTTAAAATCATTATATAGGAAGATATTGAAATAAAAAATAAGATGGAACTCTCCATTATCATCATCAACTACAATACGTTTGCGCTTACACATAAGTGCATCGAGACTGTTTATCGGTTTACAAAAAATATTGATTTTGAAATTATTTTAGTGGACAATGCCTCCACGGAATGTGATGTCGAACTATTTAAACATGATTTTCCAAATATAACGCTGATAAAAAGTGCGCAAAATGTTGGATTTGCCAAAGGCAATAATTTAGGCATACAACAAGCCAAAGGCGAATATATTTTGTTGTTAAATAGCGACATCGAACTGATAGAAAACAGCATTTATAGCTGTGTAGAATTTTTAAGAAACAACCCGAAAATTGGAGTAGTCTCTCCGATGTTGATTTATCCGGATGGAAGAATACAAAATCTCGCCAATAGGTTTCCTTCCATAAAATACGAACTTGTGGAACTGTTCCGGCTGCATAAATTTTTATTGCCTAAAGATTATTTGTTGGGATATTATTTCGACCACAAAGAATGTAAAAAAGCAGATTGGGTTTGGGGGGCATTTTTCCTTACAAAACACGAGGTAATTCAGAGATTTCCGGAACAAAAACTACCAGATAAATATTTTATGTATTTCGAAGATGTGGCATGGTGCTATGAAATACAAAACAAGGGCTATGCAATACAATATATTGCCACCACCAAAGCTATTCACCATTTATCGGCAAGCTCCAAAACTGAAAAAATAGAAGATTTTAAAAGCTCAAAATTGGACAAAATAAACGACAACGAAACTGATTTTTGGATTAGCAAGAAAGGAAAAATATATACCGTTTTTTTGTTTTTTTTTCGGGCACTAAAATTCTTATCTCTACGCACTTCAAAAGATATTTTTTTAGCAAAACTATATCTAAAAAGCTGTATGAAAGCTTTAAATTATCCCTCTAAATAAATTCCGATGATCAGTATTATTATGCCGACCTATAATCGTTTTGATATTGTACAAGAGACAATACATAAAACTATTGCGATAAACAGTCCCATCGAATTTGAACTTATCGTGGTGAACGATGGCGAACCATTGCCTTTTACCATAACACATCCTACATTATCGATTTTTAAAAATCCGAAAAAAGGAGCGAGCACTGCACGTAATTTTGGTGCGGCATTGGCAAAATATGATATACTTTTTTTTATAGATGATGATATGTGGATAACAGAAGAAAGCTTATCCGCCATTGACAAACTCCATAAAAGTTTATTTTTTGAAAAAAAATGTGTCAATTTAAATTGGCAATATCCTGATGCATTAATCCAAAAAATGAAGCAGGAAAAAGTAGGCCGATATTTGTTGCAAGCCAATTACCATACCATGGAAGGCCGTTCCAAACTCCAGCTTGACCCAAGCCAAGCACTTATCTCTACTATTTCCATGGGCAGTTGCTCGTTTGTAATCCAAAAATCCGTTTTTAATGCTATTGGGAAATACAATGAACAAATCTTGTTTCAAGGAGAAGATATTGAATTGTCGAAGCAATTAAAGGCGCATACCATTGCCATTTTTATTTATGTTCCGATAACGTGTTTTCACAATCAACAAGATAGGTTGGATATTCAAGGCTGGTTGGAACGTGATAAACGTGGGTATGAATCTCAATTTAAATTTTCAAAAAAAGAGGTGGCAATTTCTCCATTGAAGTTGATGGTTTATACCGGCTTATCGCCTTTTTTTTCCTTGATTTTAATCTTATTTCATGCAATGCCCAATAACACAGTGTTTGATAAAATTACATTTAAGCTCATTGGCATGATGACCGCCATCAATTACTATAAAGCTTGGCGAAATGCACCTAAAAACTAGCATATTTGCATATATAAACGTATTTTACAAACCAAACAATTGACATTTTTTTGTTTCTATTAAATGAAAAAAAAAATCACGTATATCGTATTTGGATTAGACAAAGCACCGGCTTTCGAATGGATTATTAATCGAATAGATACTGAAAAATATGCCTTAAGTTTTATTTTTATTTCCGCCATTCCACAATCGCATCTTCAACGCTTTTGTCAGTCAAAAGCGATTCCGAATTATTATTTTTCGTATTCCGGCAAGAAAGATATTTTATTTTGTTGCTGGAAAGTGTTCTGGTTGTTGCGTAGTATTCAACCCAATGCTGTACATGCGCATATTTTTGAAGGTGGATTAATCGGCATTACGGCTGCTTTTTTTGCAGGTATAAAAAATAGGATTTACACCAGACATTATTCCACTTTTCATCATCAATTTCATCCAAACGGCATTAAATATGACAAAATCATAAATCGACTTTCTACCCAAATTATAGCCATCAGCAATAATGTAAAAGAGGTGTTAATCAACATGGAGCACGTGCCTGAAAATAAAATCACACTCATACGACATGGTTTTGATTTAGACCATTTTTATGCCGATGCCACAGAAAGAGTACAACATATAAAACAAAAATATCAACTCCAAGAACATGCACCTATTATTGGCGTTATTTCCAGATACACCTTTTGGAAAGGCATACAATATATTATTCCGGCATTCCAACAGTTATTGCAAAAATATCCAAGAGCGGTGTTGGTTTTGGCCAATGCAAAAGGCGAATATAAGGCGGACATCCAAAAACAATTAAGCACATTGCCCAGCAATAGTTTTAGAGAAATAGAATTTGAAAATGACAATGTTGCTTTATTTAAAACAATGGATGTATTTGTGCATGTTCCTATAAATGCAAATATTGAAGCCTTCGGTCAAATTTATATTGAAGCATTAGCTGCCGGAATTCCAAGTGTGTTTACGCTTTCCGGCGTGGCTGCTGAATTTATCGAAAATAAAACAAATGCATTAGTAGTAGATTTTGAAAATAGCCAACAAATTTATGAAGCCATCCTTTCAATTTTAGAAAATGAAACTTTACGGCAAACCATAATTGAAAATGGGAAACAATCATTGCACGCCTTTTTTTCATTAACTTTGATGATTGAAAAATTAGAAACACTCTACAGCAAACTATAATGGAAAAAGATTTGTTTTTCTCTATCATTATTCCGGCTTACAATCGGGCGCACATGATTGCAGAAACGTTAACGACAACGTTCCAACAAACTTATCCGCATTACGAAATCATCATTGTAGATGATGGAAGCACCGACAATACGGAAGCTGTTGTTCGTGCCATCAATAACCCAAAAGTTCGTTACCATAAGAAACAAAATGAAGAACGTGCCGTTGCCCGTAATGCCGGTTTCGACTTAGCGAAAGGCGATTATGTTACACTCTTAGATTCGGATGATTTTTTATATCCCACTCATCTGGAAGAAGCCCGAAAATATATCTTAGCTCATTCGTTTCCTGAAATTATTCGTTTTGATTTTGATATTGTGGATTCGGATAAAAATGTTTTACAAATCTCTAAAATGCCCGAAAACATTAATGCCAAAATAATTAACGGAAATTATATGGGCTGCAGTGGCATTATCTTAAAAAGAGAAATTGCCGTTCGTTATCGGTTTAATGGCGACAGAAATTTATCGGGCTCTGAAGATTATGAATTTTGGATGCGATTAGCCGCAAGATTTAAAATTCACACACCACATATTATTACTTGTTCCTTGCATTCACATGAAGAACGAAGTGTGATTTACAATATCAAACCGGAACCTTTAATCTTACGCAAAGACTTATTGGTGAAATATGTGTATGAAGATAAAGTAGTGAAGAAAATTTTTAAAAAGGAATTAAATAAATTTATCTCCAATAATTTACTGTATGTTTCCTTGCATTTAGCCATCGCAAAATACAACAAAGCTTCCATCAGTTATTTAATACATGCCATACAATATTATCCATTATCCTTATTCGACCGAAGGTTTCTAGGCATACTGAAAACGCTTTTTAAAAGAAATATCTTAACTTCATTTGTTTCTTAGTTTATGTGTGGAATTTCAGCTTATATCTCTAATACAATTCGACTTGAAAAAGACGCTTTTATAAAAGCAACACATACCCTGAACCATCGTGGTCCAGATGCGGAAGGCTATTACGAAAATGAGCAACATACTGTATTTTTAGGCCACAAACGTTTGTCTATTATTGATTTGTCATCGGCATCCAATCAACCATTTTTTTCTTCTTGTGGCAGATATGTGATTGTGTATAATGGTGAATTGTATAATTTTAAAGAAATTAAACAACAGCTTCAACTTCAAACTCGAACACAAGGCGATACCGAAGTTATTTTAGAAGCTTTTATAAAAATAGGAACTGCTTCATTTGAATTACTCAACGGCATGTTCGCATTTATCATATACGATATCCATGAACAAACCATTACCGTTTGCAGAGATAGAATAGGCATAAAGCCACTCTTTTATTATTTTGATGGCCAACAGTTGGCCTTTGCTTCCGAAATAAAAACGTTGAAAGCATTGCCTGGTTTTAACAACAGCATCAACAAAAAATCAATCCCTGAGTTTTTACATTTAGGTTTTATTGCTGAGCCAAATACGATTTATCAAAATGTCTTTAAATTTCCTACAGGAAACTACTGTTCTTTTAACATAAAGTCGGTCAATGAAAATTTTCAATGCCAAACAAAAGTTTATTGGAAAATTCAAGATGCCATTACGAAAGACACTAAAAAAGACTTACCAAGCATCAAGAAAGAACTTAAGGAACTTTTATATGATGCCGTAGAAAAACAACTAATCAGTGATGTGCCAGTAGGTACTTTTTTAAGTGGTGGCATCGACTCCAGTTTAATCACAGCAATTGCATCAGACATAAAGAAAGATAAAATTAAGAGTTTCAGCATTGGCTATAAAAATAAAAAATACGATGAATCCGGTTATGCATTCAATGTAGCCAAACATCTAAATACGGAACATCATTCGATTACGATTACAGAAACAGATGTAGAAGCAATTTTATCAGAAATAATATTTCAATACGATGAACCCTTTGCAGATGCATCTGCCTTTCCATCCATGATTGTTTCGGCATTGGCAAGAAAACATGTTACCGTCACGCTTTCCGGCGATGGTGCCGATGAATTATTCTTAGGATATGGTATGTATAATTGGGCGGCACGTTTGGCGCATCCTGTCGTACAAACCTTTAGAAAACCTGTATATTGGGCGACTCAATTTACCAATTCCAATTATAAAAGAGGCGGATTATTATTGGATTATCCATCTCTAAAACATGTGCGCAGTCATATTTTTTCGCAAGAGCAATATTTCCACTCTGAAAAAGATTTAACGCATTTATTAATAGAAGAAGATTTTAATTTCGATGCGTTTAATCCGGATTATAATCATTTAAATAGAAAACTCAACGCAAAAGGAGAACAATCTATTTGGGATATTTCGTATTATTTAAAAGATGATTTGCTCGTCAAACTTGACCGCGCCAGCATGAAACATTCTCTCGAATGTAGAGTGCCCTTTTTAGACCATCGTGTGGTAGAATATGCCATTAATATCGATGCTGATTTGCGCTATCACAATGGAATATCCAAATATGTACTGAAAGAAATTTTATACGATTACTTGCCAAAGCAATTATTCGACAGACCCAAATGGGGTTTTGCGATTCCGTTACCATTTTGGTTAAAAGATAAGTTCAAATTTCTATTGGATAAATACTTGAACAGTACCATTATTAACAAACATGATATATTAGCTAACTTATATGTACAAGAAATTAAAGCGCGTTTTCTCAACGGCGAAGATTATTTATATAATAGAATTTGGTCGATAATTATTTTACATTGGTGGTTAGAAGAAAATACTTAAATGGCAATTTCTGTTTTATATATTTCTTATGATGGAATGACCGATACACTTGGGCAATCGCAAGTGATTCCATATTTAATAGGCTTAACCCAAAAAGGCTATTCTATCACATTATTAAGCTGTGAAAAAGCAGAAAATTATTTGCTGCATAAAAATAAAATCCAAACACTTTTAACGGAAAATAATATCCAATGGAAACCAATAGCCTATACTAAAAAACCACCGATTTTTTCAACTATGTATGATGTCTATCAGTTGAAAAAAAAAGCAGAAACACTACACCAACAACAGCACTTTTCCATCGTGCATTGTCGTAGTTATATCGCTGCTTTAGTAGGTGTGCATCTGAAAGAAAAATTCAAGATTAAGTTTGTTTTTGATATGCGTGGTTTATGGGCAGATGAACGCGTAGATGGCAAATTATGGAAATTAAAAAATCCCATTTTTAAATTAGTTTATGCCTATTTTAAGAAGAAAGAAAAATTGTTTTTAGAACAAGCCGATTGTACGATTAGCTTAACCTACAATGCTAAAAATGAAATTCACTCTTGGAAACATATCGACAATAATCCTATTAAAATGGATGTGATTCCATGTTGTGTTGATTTAAATTTGTTTAATCCAATAAATATTGAACCATCAAAAACACAACAACTAAAAAAGGAATTAAATATCGAACAAAATGATTTTGTTTTAATGTATTTAGGTTCCATCGGCACTTGGTATATGCTGGATGAAATGTTGGCCTATTTTAGTGTTCTAAAAGAAGCAAAAAATGAAGCAAAATTTTTATTTATTACTAAAGATGAACATGCACGCATTCGCAAAACTGCCGAAAAATATGGCGTTTTAAATGACATCCGAATTCGCCCAGGAAATAGAGAAGAAATCCCGAGCTTAATTTCATTAGCTCATTTTTCCATTTTTTTTATTTTGCCTTCTTATTCCAAAAAAGCATCATCGCCTACCAAACAAGGAGAAATTATGGCAATGGGAATTCCCATTATTTGCAACACCAATGTAGGTGATACCGACAAAATTGTACAAGATTATTCCAGTGGCATCTTGGTAGAACATTTTACAGAAATAGATTATAAAAATGCCATGGTAAAAATGAACCTTTCATTTAATGAAAATGAAATTATTGCCGGTGCAAAAGACTATTTCTCGTTAGAAAATGGCGTACAAAAATATGCCGATGTATATGCTACTATTTTAAGTTAGTTTTCAAAAATCAAGCGTTTGGGTTGCCATGCGGAAAAGCCTGTATTTATAGGTTCAAAGTGGCATTTAATATTGTATTTTTTAAGCATGGTTTGTTGATACAATTGCAGCAAATAGACATCGTTAGTTAAAAATAAAACGCTTGGGTTTTTCAATAAATCTATCGTTAAATTCCTAAGTTGATGGTGTTGCATCAACGTTTTATAATCAGGTGTGCCTGCATACCATCCATTAAATATAATATTATGGTGTTTGAAAAATGATTCTGGCGATTTCCAAGCATTCATATCTTGAAACGGAAAACCATCTAACGCAATAAATAATGAATTGGGATGTGTATTAATCTCCGAAATCACTTGTTCAAAATGGTGCTGTCGTTGTTGGTGGATGGAATAATAACTCAACGTACAATATAATTTATAGGAAGAAAGAACGAGGAAAAATGCCAATGCCACATTTTTATACTGGCGTTTTTTTTCTGACTTAATAATAAAAAAAACATTCAATATATTGAGGTAGGTTAGCACCGGAAAACTGACACGAAACGGCAACCTAGAAGTATATAATAAGTAAAGGAAAAAGCCAATAACAGCAACCATGTTGAACAACACAAATTTTCGTTTTGGTGGATGTAAGTACCACACGAAAAGCAAACTTATTCCTAGTAAAAACAGCGTATAGCGTTCATCGGAAAGTAGTTTTTTTATTACAGATTGGAATTCTTTTGTTGTTCTGTTGGCTTTAATGGATTGGGCAAGATTTCCTAATTTATTTTGATTAAAATAGCCATCATCCAACAAAAACCAAGATTGGATTAATTGTATTTCTTCCGGAATAAATCCATATTGTTTTATCTTTATTGTATCGAAGGAAACCGGTTTTGCTGCTATCCTATCAATCGTTTCAATTTTATTATACGTTTGTTCTGTCTTATAAGTTGGATGTTGAGTATTAATAAAATTCAACACTAAAAAAGTACATATCGTCACCGAAATAAACAGCAACAATATTTTTTTTTGTACAGTATTGGGTTCAAAGAAAATAGGAATAACGAACAGTAAGAAAATATAAAAGCTTTCTTTCCGTATTAAACAAGCAAGCAGTACAAAAATAAATGAAAATAGGAATTTGGTTTTCGTATTTAAATGAGATTGCAAACCCAACAATGCCGTCGCAACACAAAGAATAGCAACCATGGTAAATTGTATTTTTACCGCCATTAAAATCATAAATCCGAAAAATATATAAAACAAGTATCCGATTTGTTGGTAAAACCGAATTGATTTATCTTTAAAAACCAAATAGCAAATTCCAAAAAAACAAGAGGCTAAAACCAATTCTAAATAAAGTGTATAAAAATTGAAAGAAGCAGAAATAGCAAACAAAGTATTCAATAGTTTTCCAATAAAAACATGACTCAATACTAAATTAGGCGACAAGTTATGGGTAAAAATTCCGGAACTAACAGCAAACATCACTTGGTCATCATTATTTTCAAAAAGTATTGGAAATGAAGACCATAAAAGCAGCAAAATAAAGCCACAAAAAAGCAAGAAGAATATCTTATATTTATGCATTGTTCGACTTGTAAATATAATCAATTAGTAAATGGAAAAATGGTTTACCCATATCGTTCCAAATCAATTTCTTTTTCTCAATGATTTTCTATTAGCACCTGTTGCTGTTTTACTTATTTGGATATTGGCAAAAACGTATGCTCGTAAACAAAAAAGTGCCATTTATAAAAAATATTTTGTACAAGCCATTTTAGTACGCATCGGTTTTTCCATATTAATGGCATTTGTGTATCAATATCATTATGGTGGCGGTGGTGACACCAACACTTTTTTTACCTATTCACTAACACTAAGAAATATTTTGTATGAAAATCCGGAAGATTTTTTTAAGCTGTTATTTCTGTCGCCATCTGATTATTTTTTAGCCAATAACTATTTTGCACCAGGAACCGAATTTTTTGTAAACGCCAGTTCTAATTTAGTAATACGTTTAACGACATTACTAAGTTATCCATTATTAAATACATACATTCTCATTTCTTTCTGTTTTTCATTATTTTGTTTTTATGGATGTTGGAAAATTTTTAAATTATTTCATCAACTTTATCCGCATTTAGAACGTGAATTTGCTTTTGCTTGCTTGTTCATTCCTTCGGTTTGTTTTTGGGGAACAGGCATCTTAAAAGATCCACTTTGTTTAGGCGCATTAGGCGCATTAACGTATCATCTTTATAAATTAATTTTTGAAAGAACGAAAGTATTTAAACGACTTATTTTGATTATTTTTTGTTTTTGGATGCTTAAAAATATCAAAACCTACATCATTCTATCCTTTTTACCAGCGTATGCATTTTGGGTATTCTTCCGCTACAAAGAACTCATTAACAGTCGTATTCTTAAAGGTGTAATGAGTCCAATTATTTTTATTATTTCCATTGGAATCGGAATTTTTGTTTTATTTAAAGTGGCGGCTTTTTCTGATCGTTATGCACTCGACCAATTAATGAGAACCGCCAAAGACACTCAAAATTGGATATATTATTCTTCTATGTTGCAAGGTGGTTCTGGCTACAACTTAGGAGATATTGAATATTCAACGATGTGCTTACTGAAAGTCTTTCCAAAAGCCGTTAATGTATCCTTGTTTCGGCCTTATTTATGGGAAGCCAAAAAACCAATTTTATTGCCAGCTGCCATAGAAGGTGTTGTTTCCTTATTTTTCACTATCCGGCTTTTATATAAATGTGGATTTATCCGTTTTACAAAATTAATTTTCAGCAATCCGGAAGTTCAGTTCTGTATGATATTCTCCGTTGCTTTTGCTTTTGCTGTCGGTTTTACCAGCTTCAATTTTGGGTCATTAGTGCGTTATAAAATACCTTTAATGCCGTTTTATTTTATTGCCTTATTTATTTTGGCAGATAAGGATAAAACCGACTTAGAAAACACTGCACCTCGAAAGAAAATGCCATCAAAAAAACCTAGACCAGCACTTGCTATATCTTAGATTTAGATTTACCTGAAGAAAATAAGAAAGTTAAGATTTAATCGTTTGTTTGTCGTTAATATTCCAAAACCAAGCTAATGCCATGCCGGCAATAATATGCCAAATTCCCCACCAAGCGGCAATTAATGCCATACTTCCATTGCCTTCAAAAAATGTCAGCACTAAAATCAAGCCTAACCCAGAATTGTGAATACCAGTTTCTATAGAAATACTTCTGCAATGGGCTTCTGGTAGTTTGAATAATTTAGGGAAAATATATCCTACAAGAAATGCCAATGTATTCTGCATAAAAACCACCCAAAAAATACTTGATAAATTTTTTATAAAAATAGTTTTATTGGCAATAAATGCGCCAATTAAAAACGCCACAAACAAAACTAAAGCAAACCATTTAATCGGCTTGTTTATTTTATTTACCATGTTGGGAAAATAGTGTTTAAGTAATATTCCGGCAATTAATGGTAATAGCAATAATAGCGCAATAGAACCTAATAAATAGCCAAATGAAATATGAATCTCTTTCAATAGTGCGCTCGCAGGTTCATATTGCGAGGCATAAAAATAAAAATTAAATGGTGTGGTAATGCCGGCTAGCAAAGTAGAAATTGCCGTAATACTGATAGATAATGGCACAAATCCTTTGGCTAAATACGATACATAAGTGGACATATTTCCACATGGACAAGCAGCCACCATCATCATGCCCATCGCAATTGCTGCCGGTGGTTGGATAATTAGAATCAATAAGAAGGTAAGCAATGGCAATAAAATAATTTGCGATAAACAGCCAATAATCACCGATTTCGGGTTAGAAATCAATACTTTAAAGTCTTCTTTTTTTATATCAATGGCTAATGAAAATAAAATAAATATCAAGCAAATTTTTAAAAGAAACAAGCTATCTCCATGCGCATTTAATTGAATGTTTTCGATTGAGTTCATACCGTTACATCACCATTAAGAAGTCCAACATACCATAATTTCTCGTGGACCAAAATAAGGCAATCTACCATGTGACGTAGAAAAATTATCGATACAAATAACATCGCCTTTTTTCCAAGGTTGAATGACTAAATGTTTCCAAATCACGTCTTGAATGTGTTCTACATATTCATCGGGAATTTGTGAGTCATCTCCAAAAGTAACGTGCATGCTCTGTTCATTTGGGTCTTTCGTCCATTTTTTATACCAAGTCATCATTTCTAATAAGATACTCCACTTAAATGTTTCCCAACGTTTTTGGCGTTTATTAATGCGATGATATTCATCAGCAGCCGCACTCACATGAAAAACTTGTGTGTGGTTAAACCATACTTTTTCATGGGTTATCGGATGTGTTTTAATGCCTGCATTTTTATTAATCATGCGCAATCCATCATTGGGTTTCCATTCACAAATTATTTCATTATCGGCACATTTTTTTTCAATCGTTTTTTTATCTGTGGTGTGAAATAAATCTTTCCAACTTTTTAATTGAAACCCACTTCTCGATTTTTCATTCGGTGAGGCATAATTACGAATATGTTTGACGCCTTTGCGTTCAAATTCATCTTTAATTTTTGGATCTAAATCTTGATATACTTTTCTAAAATCGCAAATAGGCGTTTCGCCGCCATATTGTGGTTCTATATGGCAATAAAAAAATAAACGTCGTGGCGCTGAAGGCAAAAAACTCATTTCACAATGTTGCATAATAGGATAATGTCCGGGCAATTCACTGGCAGAAAAGGCATAGTCTGATTTCTTATCACGTGGTGAAGTGCCCATATAATCATCTTTTAAATCCGTATCGACGGCTCTGGCTACATCTTCAAAATCTTGTGCCGAACGGATGTCAAATCCACGAAATAAAACCGCACCGGATTCTGTCAGTTTTTCCTCAACTGTTGTTTTGTTGGCAGCAATCCAATCGATTAGTTGTTGTTTTGCATTGTTTCCATTTTCCGGCGTAATTAATAATGGCAATTTTGATTGTTCTGAAAAGTAACTGAAGTTCATTATCTTGCTTTTTAGAATGATAATTAAATATACCAATTAATCTTGTTTATTCTGAAATAAATATGATGATAAAGCTTCCACAAAAAAATATCGAAACCAATCGATTCATTTTAACACCTTATCAGGTAAAATTATATAAAGAAATTTTTGCTTTAATTCAAAAGAACAAAACAAGATTGGTCCATAGTTTTCCCAACATGTTAAAAGCCACCGAAACAGAGATGGCAACAAAAGATTATGCCCAACAAAAAATATTTGATTGGAATAAAAATAAAGCATTTGCATTTATGGTTTTTCTTAAAGCAGAGAATACGCTCATCGGACATTTTAATTTGAAAGATATTGATTGGAAAAAGAACGAATGCGAATTGGCTTATTTTATTGATGAAGCCTATATACGGCAAGGTTATGCAACAGAAGTACTTTCTGTTTTGTTGCAAGTGAGTTTTAAAATTATTCAATTTGAACGCGTTACGGCTCGTATAGTTTCTACAAATATTGCCAGTCAAAAATTAGTAGAAAAAATGGGATTAAAATATGAAGGTGCTTTCTATAATGATTATAAAACCTACGACAACCTGATGGTTGATACGCATCGATTTGGGATTTCTAAAGAAGATTATTTTAAGTTAAATACACGCTAGGTTGTAATTACAAAAAATCTATTATTTACATTTCTTATATTGATAACAATCCACTAAATGGTCGTTCACTAAACCTGTGGCTTGCATGTGTGCATACAAGGTGGTGGAACCTAAAAATTGAAACCCACGTTTCTTCATGTCTTTTGCCAATGCATCCGATTCAGTTGTTGTTGCAGGTACTTCTTTTAAGATTTGCCATTTATTGACAATGGGTTTTCCGCCAACAAAACTCCATATATAATTTGAGAAACTACCAAATTCTTTTTGTATTTCTTGGAATCGTTGTGCGTTATTAATGGTAGCTTTTATTTTTGCTCGATTGCGAATGATTCCTGTATCCAGCATTAACGCCTCCACTTTTTCATCCGTATATTTTGCTACTTTTTTATAATCGAAATTGGCAAATGCTTTTCGATAGCCTTCTCTACGTTGTAAAATGGTAAACCAACTTAAGCCGGCTTGTGCGCTTTCTAATACTAAAAATTCAAATTGAAGTTGGTCATCATAAACCGGCTTTCCCCATTCTTCATCGTGATATTGTTCATACAATGGCTTTCCCACGCACCAGCCACATCTTATTTTTTCTTTTACCTTGCTCATTCAATAAAATTATAAAATATTTTATCAATTTTGTACGGTGAAAGAAATTAGCTCTACTTCTAATCCATATATAAAAAAGATAATTGCGTGGCAAGAGAAATCAAAATTACGGAAAGCCGACAATGTATTTGTGATTGATGGATGGAAAGAAACCAAAATGGCATTAGAGAATGGATTTGTAGTAGAAACTATTTTGTGTTCAGCATCGATAATGCATAGTTCAACGTTTTCTGATTTAGAATCTTCCTTAAAACAACTCCAATCTAAGGCCGAAATTATTCGTGTATCAGATGTCGTTTTTGATAAAATTTCGATACGTGGAAATACATCCAAAGTAGTCGCCATTGCCCAGCAAAAAACACATTTATTAAGTCAAATTACCCTTTCTAAAAATCCGATTATTTTGGTGATAGATGCAGTAGAAAAACCGGGAAACCTTGGTGCTATTTTGCGCATTGCTGATGCCGGAAATATAGATGCGGTTTTGTGTTGCGATGTGGCTACCGATGTTTACAATCCAAATATAATTCGCTCATCTGTGGGTTGTGTTTTTACGCAAAAAATTGCCGTTGCCGATAAAAATTCGATTTATGATTTTCTAAAAGAAAACAATATTTCAATCTATACCACTTCTCTAAAAGTGGCTAAAAATTATTTAGAGATTGACTTCAAAAAACCGAGTGCTTTTGTATTGGGCACCGAAGCCATTGGCGTAGATGAATTTTGGGAAACACATTCCACACAAAACATTATCATTCCTATGCGCGGACAGAATGATTCGCTCAATGTTTCCAACACGGCTGCAATTGTTTTATTTGAAGCGCTGAGGCAACGAACTATTGTTTAGTTAATGTAAATGTTCCGGAGTTTATAGAAGATGAAAGTGGATAATATTTTCCATTCATTTGTGTAACTCCTTCATTTGTTTTGCCGGAATATGTAATTTGACCTACTGGTGTATCTGTAGTGAAGACAACTGAATCTCCTATAGCATAGGTGCTAAAAAATTTAGGTTCTGTAACAGTATCAGATGAGCTTGAATAAAGAATGGTATTTTTGCCATCTTTAAACATCATTGCAAAATTAGCGAAAGTACCACCACCAGAATTATACATAGTACCTACCCAATATCCGTCAATATTAATATCAATCTTATCTTTCTTACAAGCTGTTGCAAACAATCCTATTGCTGCTATAATAAAAATATACTTTTTCATAATTCTTTTTTAGAGTAAATGTAAATACATTTAATTAAACACACATTACTTAATTAGTATTCGGGCGGTTTGAGGGAGAATTCGTAATGTAATTACAATTTTGCAGCAAACAAATTCCAAATCTTTTCGTTTGGCAATGCTACAATAATCTCTATTTTCTCATTTTTTGTAGGATGCATAAACTCAATTTTTTGAGCATGCAAATGGATGCTTCTGCTGTTTTCATTGGGTCGTTCGTAACCATATTTAATATCGCCTTTAATAGGCGAACCCACTTTTGCCAATTGTGCCCGTATTTGATGAAATCGACCTGTTTCTAATTGAATTTCCAATAAATGGTATTGCGTTGAACTATCGACTACTTTATAATGTAAAATACATTTTTTGGTGTGCGCCACTTCTTTGTCAAACAACCTTGCCTTTCGTTGTTTTTCGTTTTTTTGATGATAATGGATAAGCGTTCCTGCACGTTGTTCAATTCCATTTATTTTGGGAATACCTTTCACCACAGCCCAATAGGTTTTCTGAATATCTTTCGTCTTAAAAAGTTCATTCAATCGCGTCAAAGCCTTACTGGTACGAGCAAACAACACCACACCGGAAACAGGTCTATCTAAACGATGCACCACACCTAAAAATACTTCACCTGGCTTTGCATATTTTTTTTTAATGTACGCTTTCACAATATCAGACAATGGCGTATCGCCGGTTTCGTCGCCTTGCACAATGTCGCCACTTTGTTTGTTTACAGCAATAATATGATTGTCTTCGTATAAAATATCTAACATAAGTACGTAGGAAAGTTTAGAATTTTATCAAAGTTAATGTAAATTCGTAAAATGTACCATCAGCCAATAATTATACTTGGAATGCATCGTAGCGGAACAACTATGATTACGCAGTTATTAGAAAACTTAGGCTTGTTTGTCGGTACAGAAAAAGAAGTTAATCACGAAGCATTATTTTTTTGGGAAATTAATAATTGGATATTTGATTTGCATACTGCTACCCCTGAAAAACCACACAATATGCGATATAAAAATATGGCTTGTGAAAAAGTGATTATCGAATCGTTGGAATATTTTGTGCAATCCAGTAAACGCAAACAATATTTAGGAAGTTTGACATCCACCTTTAACAGCATTAAAGATGTAGCCATTCCATTCGGTTGGAAAGACCCTAAAAACACGTTTACCATTGATTTTTGGAAGCATGTTTTTCCGAATCCAAAAATTATTCATATTTACAGAAATCCTATTGATTCCGTGTCGAGTTACATCGAGCGAGATTTAGTTTTAAAAAATAAATTTGTATGGAATTGGAAAAAGAAAATCAAGCGTAATTTTTTAATCAGCAAACACTTTCATGAAAACTTTCGATTAACATCTATCGAAGAAGGTTATCATTTATGGGAAGAATATATTACAAAAGCATTGAGCTTAAAACAAGAATTTCCTGATTATTTAGAAATAAAATATGAAGATTTTTTGGCACAGCCTGAACCATACATTCATCAGTTAATTTCGTTTTGCGGATTGAAAATGGATGAAGAAAAAATAAAAAATGAATTGAATAAAATTGATGGTACAAAAGCGTATTCTTTTATTAAAAATACGCAATATGTAGAAATTTATCATCAATTAAAAAACCAACCTATTGTTCAGCAATTGGGTTATGATGCTATTATATAATGCAAGTAAATGTTCAAATAGTATTGGCCACTTATAATGGCGAACTTTTTTTGCAACAGCAAATAGAAAGTTTATTACAACAAACCTATTCTGATTTTACAATTTTAATTAGAGATGATGGTTCTACCGACAAAACACTTGACATATTACAAACCTATCAAGAAAAATATCCTTCCAAATTTATTTTTTTGAACGATGAAAAAAAGAATGTAGGTGCCACTCAAAATTTTGGAATTTTGTTATCTCATTCGACATCCAATTACATTTTTTTTTGTGATCAAGATGATGTATGGATGCCTAATAAAGTTGCACTTTCATTAAACAAACTTAAGGAATTGGAAAGTGGAAATACGGCTATTCCATGTATGATTTATTCGGATATGCAGTCGATAGACGAACGTGGAAATGTGATTGCTCATTCCGTTTGGCAGCAATTAAAATTAAGTCCAAAATATTTTATTTTAAATCGCCTTTTAATACAAAACATTCCACATGGCTGTACAATGGGCATCAACAAAGCCATGCGCGATATTGCTGTTCCGATTCCTTCCTCAGCCATCCTCCACGACCATTGGATTGCATTGTTAAGTTCAATGTTTGGAAAGCATTTTGCATTTGAACAAACATTAGTACAATTGAGAAATCATGCATCTAATGTTACCCGAAAACGAACCTCATTTCAAGATAAATGGAAGCGCTATTCTTCCAATTTGTTCGATAAAACTACGTATGAATATTTCATAAAAATTAGAGTAGCGCAAGCAAAAGCGGTATTGCAACGTACCTGTTCGATGGCAACAGCTACTCAAAAGGAATTATTAAATGAGTTTGTTCAATTAGAAAATGAAAAAGGATGGACACGAAAAAAGATTCTTTTAAAAAATAAATTTTACAGAAACACCTTTTGGCATACATTGAAGATGATTTTGCGTGCTTAATCTTGTAAAATTTAGTATTTTTGAAATGATTAATACAAACATCTATTGAAAAATATACTCATTACAGGTGGTGCAGGTTTTATAGGCTCCAACCTTGCCCTTCAACTTTTACAAAAAGGATATACAGTTACCGTTTTAGATAATTTATTACCTCAAATTCATGGTGACAATCCGGAAAACACATCGCCCTTGTATCAATCCATAAAAAATAAAGTACAATTTATAAAAGGTGATGTTTTGCATAAAAAAGATTGGCAGCAAGCATTAAAAAACCAACACATTGTTGTGCATTTTGCGGCTGAAACCGGCACCGGACAAAGTATGTACGAGATAGAACGCTACACCAATGTAAACGTAAGTGGCACTGCTATCTTATTGGATTATTTGACGAATGAAAGCCATCATATTGAAAAAGTCATCGTAGCAAGTTCGCGTGCTGTGTATGGCGAAGGCAAATATTTCTCCGAAAAAAAACAAACCTATTTTTATCCGTTAGACAGGAAAGAAGCCGACTTGCAAAATGGAATTTTTGAGCTTAGAAATCCAGAAGATGATACCGAATTTTTAAATGTAGTGGCTACAGATGAGCAAAGTAAAATTCAACCTAAATCAATATATGGTTTAACGAAATACCATCAAGAACAAGCTTTGATGATTTGTTGTTCATCTCTAAATATTCCATGTGTAGCCTTTCGTTATCAGAATGTTTATGGACCTGGACAATCCTTGAGCAATCCGTACACCGGAATTTTATCTATTTTTTCTACTAGAATAAAACAGCATAAATCCATCAATATTTTTGAAGATGGAAAGGAGAGCAGAGATTTTGTCTTTATTGATGATGTAATTCAAGCAACATTATTAGGAATTGAAAAAGACGCTGCAAATTTTAAAACTTTTAATGTAGGAACCGGCATCGCCACAAGCGTATTGGATGTGGCCAAAACTTTAATGCAAAACTATGAAATTGAAGTGCCTTTGGAAATTTCAGGTCAATATAGAAAAGGTGATATTCGACATAATTTTGCCGATTTAAAATACATACAATCTGAATTAGGTTTTAATACAACAGTGGCATTTAAAACAGGCATCCGTTTGTTTTGTAATTGGGTAAATGAGCAAGCCATTCAGGCTGATAAATACGAACAATCTTTGACAGAAATGAAAGCAAAAGGCTTATTGAAATAACATGAAAAAAATAGGCTTAATTACCATAACCTATAATAGCGCTCAAGTGATTGAACCTTTTTTGCAATGTGTTCTTAGGCAAACGCATGTTAATTTTATTTTATACATCATTGATAATATTTCCTCAGATTCTACTTTAGAGATTATTAAAAAACACAAAGACAATCGTATTAAAATAATTTCGAATACGGAAAATGTTGGCGTGGCAAAAGGCAACAACCAAGGCATACAAAAAGCGTTAGAAGATGATTGTGATGAACTTTTAATTATTAACAATGATGTAGAATTTGAAGATACATTATTAGAGAAACTGTCCAACCAATTAGCTATTTTAAATGGCAGCATGATAGCACCCAAAATGATGTATTATCCCGAAACCAATTTAATTTGGTGGGCTGGCACTAAATTTAAAGAAAGGAAAGGTTGTATGACCAACCATATAGGCATACAACAAGAAGATAAGGGTCAATTTGATACTATTGAAAAAATGGATTATGCGCCCACTTGCTGTGTATTGCTCAAAAAGGAAGTTATTTTTGATATTGGTGAATTCGACGAAAAATATTTTGCCTATTACGATGATACCGATTTTTTTTATCGCATTTATAAACAAGGAAAACATCAGCTTTATTACTATCCTTTTGTACAATTTTATCACAAAGTAGGTGGCTTATCTAACATGAAAAAAGGCAATGCCAAAAAATTTAAATTCAACGATTTTTATATTCATCTATTTACACGCAACCATGTCTATTATTTACGCAAGCAACATAATCTTTATGCTTGGATAAATATTATTTATTTTTTCTTTCGGATGAATGTACGATTCCTATTTAGTGGTAAATACCATTTGAATTTTAAAACATTTTGGTTATTAAATACTTCCTATTTTCAAGGAATGGTACTGTGATTTTAATTGGCAATGCTTACGAAGCAATTGACCTATATCAAATCTACTCTTAAAGAATTGCTAAAAATGAAGCTTTTAACAAGTTTTTAGGTATTTTATAGTAGCCAAATACAAGTATTTTTATGGTTTTGCTTTATTTTTAGATATAGTAAACGCAACATATTAGAGAAATTCTACATTCGTAAACAACTTTTAATTTTTATTAGTATGAAAAAAAGAACTATCTTTTTGATAGCCTTAGTGGTGTTTTTTCCTTTAAATAATTTGCCTTCGTATGCAAATGATATAAACATAGATCCTTCTACAACATTTTCCTTTGAAGATAATTTATTTGACATTGCTCCAAATCAAGAAAACAACCAGATACTCACAAATTATTTAGATTGTTTTTCGGTAGTTTCTGAAGATGCCTTGAAATATGCACTTTCAGGATATGCTGAACTCAATAATAAAGGAAGAATTAATATAAAAGATATCATCACCATTATTGATTTTAGTAAACCATCTACCGAAGAGCGTTTGTTTGTTATCAACCTAAAAACGAAACAAGTTATTGCAAAAAGTTTATGTGCACATGGCAGAAACAGCGGCGAAGTTTGGGCTACTAAGTTTTCAAATAATGCGGAATCCTATCAAAGCAGTTTAGGGTTTTATATTTGCAATGAAACGTATAATGGCAAGAATGGTTTTTCCTTAAAATTAGATGGGCAAGAAGCCGGCATAAACGACAATGCACGCAATCGTGGCGTGGTGATTCATGGTGCAGATTATGTGAGTAAACATTTTATTTCCAACAATGGAAAATTAGGTAGAAGCCAAGGTTGTCCTGCGTTACCTTTAGAAAAAAATGAAAAAATTATCAACTTAATTAAAGGTGGTTCATGTTTGTTTATCTATCAACCGAATAAATCCTATCAATCCCATTCTCCTATTTTAAAACACTTCAACGAATCTTGCTTAGCAGAAGTGGTTGCTGAATTTGGTGAATAAATTGCACGCAGAGAACGCAAAGAAACAAAGGGCGCAAAGAAAATTCATCGAAGATGATTCTCTATTTTTCTATTCCATTAGATTTTGACACAAAACATGAAACGTCATTATCGCAAAAGCGATAATCGCATAATTATTGAGGTTCTATTTTTCAAGGAAATGACAGTAAGTCTTATGTTGCAAACTAGCAACATATATAAATTTCTCTATTTCTTTTTAATTATTTGTATTGCTGTCAAAAACTCGTTAGTAGTTTTCTCTATTGATGATGCTATTTTTTACGTTAGATATATTATGCATTCGAGTTTGATGAAATGAAATACTACTTGCTTAGCAGAAGTGGCTGCTGAATTTGGTGCATAAATTGCACGCAAAGAACGCAAAGAAACAAAGAATTATTAAAGATGTTTCTTTGTTTTTCTTTTATAAAAATTGCGTTTTTATCTTATTTAATTTATATTTGATTATGCTATTAGCAGATAAAAATAAAAAACAAGCAGCTAAATTATCCAACACAGATTGGGCTTTTGGTATTGGCAGAAAAGCAACTGATGAAGAATTAGATGCATTGATGCAAGATAAAGATGGTTTTATTTTTAATGATTTGGAAGATGTAGATAAAGAAGTGCGCTCGCACTTAAACAAAATAAAGAATGCTAAAAGTAAAATTAAGCAACCAAGCTAAGAAACAACTTATTGCTGTTGCTGGTTTTGTTGAAGAAATTAACACATTAGGTTCTGGCGAAAAGTGGTATCAGAATTTTCGTACTTCATTATTAAAATATGCGCATCCTATTAAATATGCACTATGCCGACATAAAAAATTTGCTGTAAAAAATTACCATTGTGTAACTGTCAAAAACTGGTTAGTTGTTTTCTCAATAGAAGATGCTATTTTTTACGTTAGATATATTATTCATTCGAGTTTGATGAAATGAAATACTACTTGCTTAGCAGAAGTGGTTGCTGAATTTGGTGCATAAATTGCACGCAAAGAACGCAAAGAAACAAAGGGCGCAAAGAATATTCATCGAAGATGATTCTCTATTTTTCTATTCCATTAGATTTTGACACAAAACATGAAACGTCATTATCGCAAAAGCGATAATCGTATAATTATTGAGGTTCTATTTTTCAAGGAAATGACAGTAAGTCTTATGTTGCAAACTAGCAACATATATAATTTTCTCTATTTCTTTTTAATTATTGATTTTCCGAGTAGTTGCTTTTGCAATGCAGTAATTTCTTTCAAGTAATTCACTACATTTTCTTGGAGTAATTGTTTTAATCTATTGATTTCTTTCTTGGTTTCTTTTGAAGTATCAAATTCTAATTGTGCTACAACTATGGTTGGTGTCTTACGAACCTTAACAAAAGTGATTCATACGACACGAACCACAGCAGAAAGGTGAATAGTTTTAATTATTCAAACTATCTTTTATAACAGTATCACGCACTATTAATTTTTCCTGTTCTTTTTTCAGTTTTAAAACCGCTGCAATAGAATCTGCTTTTTTCTTTTTTATTATTGCCAAAGAATCTGCAACTTGTCTTTCGCGTTTTTCTTCTTTGGTTAAAACGTGTGGTTGTTTGCCATTAAAAATGAAATTAATCATTTGTTTATCGCGTTTATACACATCATCATAAAATTTTACATCTCCTTTAAAATCGGCTTCTGCCGTGAAATATCTAAAATAAACAGGTACCGGTTTTTTAAGTCGGAATGTTCGAGTTGAAATTTTTGAATCTTTTAACGCCACTAGAGAATCATAATCTAATTTAAACGTATCCATAGACATTAATATAGAAGCCACTTCTAGAGGATCTTGACAGCGAACACAGCCATGGCTGGCGGCTCTTAAGTCGGCACCAAAGGTAGATTTTGAAGGCGTGTCGTGAATATAAACAGAATGCTTATTGGGGAATAATATTTTCACCACACCTAATGCATTGCGTGGACCTGGTGGTTGCACCACACTTGTCCAATTCCCATTTTTAGTTACTACATACCCTTTAAAACTTTTCATTTCATACTTCACAATGCTTTGTGGCACGCTCCAGGTTGGCCATAACACAATTTGATTGATGGCGCTTTCTAAAATAGGTGTTTCATTTTTTAAATTCGATTTTCCGATAACTACTTTTTTTTCTAATTGCAAGGTATCATGGTTAATTATTTTGAGTCGATAGGATGGTAGGTTTACCCAAACATATCTATCAGGCAATTCTTTAATTTGCTCTTTGCGCCATCTATCCGCGTTAATGGCTAATAATTGAAATTTTTTTGAATTATCACGTTCCAATGCTTTAATGGTAGCCGTACCCAACACACCATCACTGTTTAAATTATTGTCTTTCTGGAAATGCTTTAATGCCACTAAATATGCAGAATCATTATATTTTACAGAATCTACTAAATAATGATGATACAACAAAGCGATGCGTGCATCCTGAATGGCACCCAATGAATCTGTTTTTGGGTTTTTTATGGTGATAGGATTGGCAGAAATATTGTTTTTAGAAACAAACTTTCTCAATGCATTCATATATCTATTGTATAATGGATTATTGGGTTCTAAGGATGACAACAGTTTAAAAATAGAATCATTTTGGGTGCTTTGTATCAATTTAATGTATTTGTCTTTTTCTCTCCAAAAATTTGAATTAATTCCATGAATTGTATCAACAAACATACCATGGTCAATATGCAATGCCATTTGTATAAAAGTACGTGTTAAGCCTATTTCTAGTTGTTTAGCTAAATTAAAATCTACAGTAGGCAATATTTTTAATAAAGAATCTTTGGTTTGAATTACAAATTGGTATTCGTACAAATCTTTATTTAGTGCTAAAAATTCTGCGGTGCTTAGTAGGTGTATCATTTCTATTCCTTTGGGAGAAAGGCCATTGGCACTTAACCACAAAGAAGTGTATTGGTTGTTTTTGTAAATTTCTTTAACCATCACTTGCCAGTTCAAATAGTGTGTGCTGTCATTTTGTTGAGAAGGCATCGACGGAATATAATCTCGTAATACATTTGTAAAATGTTGTTGAAATTCTGATTCATCTTTTGGAATTTCGATTTTGTTTTCAATAACAGCTGCATTATTGTTATTACACTTGCAAGAAACAAGCAATATCATACATATTGGTATGATGTAGAAAAATTTTAAAGTATATATACTTGATATCTTCATTGAATAGGTAATAAATATAATTAGAATTTATTAAGATGTATAAAAAAATAAATGATTAGTTTAGCTTAGCGGCTAAAACACATTTTCGTTTGTATAAAATTTTTTCTCCTGAAGGTTTCTTGCGTTCAAATACTAAAAAATATATTCCAACCTCTTTTTTATTGCCATTTTCGTCATTTCCATTCCAAATAAATAATCCATCGCTTGGAATGGCTTCATTTTTAACTAAATGATTTGCCAAGCGCCCATCGGAAGCATACAAAAATACGTTTACTACGCTTCCTGGTTCATCAAACGAGTAAGTAATTTTCGCTTCATCATCAAAGCCATCTCCATCTGGCGAAAAAACTTCTGGCACAATGGTTACTTCACCTTCAAACTGGTATGAATTTTCTGAGTTGAGCAAAGTTGGCGTTGCAAATCCAACAGCAGCCGCAGCTGAATGCCAATTTCGTTTTTGTTGTGTGGCCATTGCAAAATCGGTTCGCTCTAATGAAATTCCACGTGTTGAATTTAATAATGGAAAATGCCAATCCATCGAATAATGCAATTTATCCAACGTACCATCATGGCTGTTTTTTAGTACAATAATATCTTCCATTTCATCATAATTTGGCAAATTAATAGTTGCCATTTTTGATAAAATAGCCGTTGGATATTCTTGTTGGATATTATTTTTATCTGTAGTTAAAACGAAGTAATCATTTGGCAGAATAAATCCTTCAATAGAAGACAAATCGGCTATTTGAATATCATTTTCAGTTACTATACTCGCTTGTGTAATTTTTAAATCTTTTAATTTAAATAATTTATTACTTGTGTTATACACTTCAATAAATTGTGCGCCTCCACTTTTAGGCTGAACCAATATTTCGTTTAGTATAAGCTCGCCTGAAACTGGAACATCTGTAATGGCTATTTGAAATGTATCTGCCACATGAATGACATTTAAACAGCTCGAAAATTGTTTGATGATAAATGTATAAATCGTGTTGGTGGACAAAGGTGCGTTTAGGGTTAATTTTATTTTAGTAGCATGGTTATCTAATACTGTAACAGATTGAATCGAACTACTATTTTCTATTGTATAATTATTGAGATTTTGTAGTGCTTGTGTATCCATTGGTTTTGGAAAATCTATATCAATAATCGTGGTTGACACAAGATTAACGACAGCATGTACATATTCTGGAATTAATGTTAATGTTCTATTAGACAAACCTGGTGTTCCGCCGTTTGTATTTTCTGAAGCTGCCCAAAACAAGGATTTTATACAATTACCGCTATAGGCATTCTGCACTAACTCTAAAGACCATCCACCTTGTTGTTTTACAACATCTTGGTAAAAATTATCTAAATAAGTAATTGAGTCAATCTGTTCATTATCATCCGCTGTTAATGAAATAAAATCATTATTTAATAGAGGTTGCCAACTTATCGCCCCAATTGTATTGCCTAATGGTTTAAATAAATTTGTATCTGCCACTGCACATATTATAGCATAACCATTCGGTGCAATATAGCCATCCGTTAAAACAGCATTCTGTAATTGATACTTGTTTAATCGAATAGGATAGGATGTGGTGTTTTTTAGTTCTATATATTGTCGATTTGGCAAACCCATTGAAGCAGTAGGTTTAACCATTATTTCATTTATCAATATATCATTTAAAACAGCATAGTACGGTGTCAAAATACCATGAGTTTGTGGTAAGGACATAACGTTTCCAACTGAATCTTTTACCAAATTAGTGGTTAATGTGTAGTTGGTATTCGATGAAAATCTATTTGGAAAATATAAATGGACTAATTTATTATTGGCAATATCACGAACGGCAGAACTGGGCTGTCCAATAGATGATACTAAATAATTTGATGCATCTTGTGCTGATGTAAGCTCCAAATCTTCATTAAAAAACACATCAATTTGCTTACTATTTATTAATTCAACAAATGACACCATTGGTGGCGTGGTATCTGTTGGAACCAAAGGTAAACTGATGGAATAAATATCATCAAACCAAAAACTATCTTGTGATGCTGAAGTGTATTGACAAACCATACCAAAATAAGGCGATGCATAATAGGTGGCGTCATACAAACTATCTAAGTTGGTATAGCTTGATTGAGCATTGTCTTTCCAATAAAAAACGAATTTTCCAAGATTGTTTTTTACCACTTTTAAATTGCCATCCGCGCCATTTTGGAAAGCACCAACATGCATGCTTTTTAATAGTATTTCTGTACTTCCATCTTTTCTATAAAAATCTATTCCATCATTTGTTCCATTTTTTCCTATACGTACGAAATAACCATTATAAGAATTTCTTATATCCATTGCGTCTGACAGAAGTACAATGTCTGCATTATCTGACGATGAAGGAGAGAATCCTAAGCGCAAATACAAACTCCATTCTACACTTGGCCCAGTGTTTTCAGCAGTTACAATTGCTGTTCTACCATTATTATCTAGTGCTTGAAAATTTAAAACATTATTGATTACAATATATTTACTGCCTAAAGTATCCCAATGTGGATTTACATTAAATCCGCCATCTGTAAAATGCTCTTCAAATTGAGCTTGCACAGAAAAAGAGCAAAAAAGTATTATATATAGAAAAAGTTTTTTCATTAATTACAGCATATACAAATATCCTTAATGTAAGTCGTTATTCCAAAGAAAATGGTTGTATTGGTAATATTAAATTAAAAAGATGATTGCTTACTATTTTATACATTTGTAGTACCTATTCTACTGATTATTAATAATTCAGCCTGATTTAAGAAGCCTGATTTTTTATAAATTTGTAGTAATTTTTTAATTTTTAAACATTAAATAAATCAAAATGAAAGTAGCAGTTGTTGGCTCAACAGGTTTGGTGGGCAGCGAAATGTTGAAAGTTCTTACAGAAAGAAATTTTCCAGTAACCGAATTAATTCCGGTAGCTTCAGAGCGTTCTGCCGGTAAGAAGTTGAGCTTCAAAGGAAACGAATATACGGTAGTTACACCACAAACAGCTATTGAAATGAAACCAGATTTAGCCTTGTTTTCTGCAGGTGGCTCCACTTCTTTAGAATGGGCACCAAAATTTGCTGAAGCAGGCATTACTGTTGTAGATAATTCATCCGCTTGGAGAATGGATCCTACTAAAAAATTAGTGGTACCGGAAATTAATGCAGATGCATTAACAAAAGAAGATAAAATTATTGCGAATCCAAATTGTTCTACTATACAAATGGTGGTAGTTTTAGATCCATTACATAAAAGATACAACATTAAACGTGTAGTGGTTTCTACCTATCAAAGTGTAACCGGAACTGGCAAAAAAGCAGTGGACCAATTAATGAATGAACGAACCAATGGTTTCTCTGAAGACATGGCTTATAAATATAAAATTGATTTGAATGTAATACCGCAAATCGATGTTTTCATGGACAATGGATACACCAAAGAAGAGATGAAAATGGTGAAAGAAACCAATAAAATCTTGCGCGATGAAAATATTAAAGTGACTGCCACTGCCATACGTATTCCAGTAATGGGTGGACATAGTGAAAGTGTTAACATCGAGTTTGAAAATGAATTTGAATTAGCCGATGTATTTGAAACCTTAAGCAAGGCGGAAGGTGTTGTGGTGGTAGATGATCCAAGCAACCAAAAATATCCAATGCCAATGGATGCACACGGAAAAGACGAAGTATTTGTAGGTAGAATCCGTCGGGATGAAACCCAGCCTAAAACCTTAAACCTTTGGATTGTAGCGGATAACTTACGCAAAGGCGCTGCGACTAATGCCATACAAATTGGTGAATATTTAGTAAAACAAGGATTAATAGGTTGAACCTAATATTTCAATGATAAAAGTAAAAAACGCTGCATTTTGTAGCGTTTTTTTATTCGCACAAATGCATAAAAACTGTATTGATGGTTTTCTATTAACAGTTTTAATCTTAATGAAAAATCAGGTTCTTTGTATAAATGTTCATTAATATTACTGAACTTGAACTTTACATATTTGTTTTATAGAAGCACTTTTCCGTTTTTTTGTCGTATATGTTCATTGTCATTTCGTGTTTGGCTTGGCGGCTCTAGGCTTGTGCGGTTTTGCAAATGTGCTACCAAAAACGTTGGCTATATTTTTAAGGTGTCTTCCAACGTTTTTTTAAATTCATTTTCGCTTGCATAATTATAGAAAGGAACACCCGTTATTACATAATTATCTGTATCAATTTTGATAGTTTTTTCTTCTTCTCTAATTTGTTTTAAAAATTCTTCTTTCCACTTGTCGTTGGCAATTAAGTGAGCGCCTTTTGGCTCAATGAAAACTTGATAAGTCAACTCTTTGCCCTTTTTCTGCTTGCAGAATAAAACAAAGTCAGGTTCAAATGCTCTGCCTAATTTGTCAATGATTTTAATTTCTCTTTCGTTACGGATTAAGTAAATGTTAGTGAACTTTTCTTTAAGTCCTTCAAATCGTCTTTGAAATAATTCTACAAATTTCTTCTCCTCACTTGTTCCATAGTTGGCATTGTAAACATACCAAGGTTCGTTTGCCACAAGTGCTTCTTGTCCGTTTGCTCTTTCGCTGTCTTTGTAAACTTTTATTTCCTTGTCTTTAAAAACCTTGTGAACATATTCTTTGATATAGCCTGAACCTTCAAACTCGGTCAAGTTTGATTTTATTTCCATTTCAATATTTTGCAAAAGTCCTTGAATGGCCAATAAATAGTCGTTATTGGTTATGCCTGCCAGTCGGGTTGTTAAACCATTAAAAGTAATTTCTAAACCTCCTAAATAGTCTGTGCTTTCAATAAAGTTTGATAGCGAACCAACATTAGGAAAAAACCTTTCTAAACTGTCAAAGTAGAAATATGGATTTTGAGCCAATACAAAACGAATAATGTGTTTTGGAATAGCAGCAACCTTAATGTCTTTGCTTTCTGTCTTTTCGGTAGTAGTTTCTTCTTCTTTGCTAAATGCACTTGAAATTCTACCTGAACCAGATGAAAGTGTAAAAGCAAAATTTCGTTTTGAAACACCTAAATCAGCAAATGATTTTATATTGTTGTAGCTTTTCTCCACTTTCTTGTTGTAAACAACCTTTCCTGTCTTGTAAAAATCAGTGTCTTTAAAGTCAAGTTTTAAAGTCAATTGTTTTGTTTCCAATTTATCTTCGTCCTCGTAAATGCCAGATTCCACAAGTGCTTTTTTCAATTCAGAAATATATCGGCTGTCCTCTTTTGTATGGTAATAAAGTTCCTCCAATATTTTTAAATCATTGCCTTGGTCATCGTCATGCTTTCTGGTGTATTTGTCTTGTCCTTCTTCTAATGCGAAAGGAAAATATCTGGCACCTCTACCAATTAATTGTGCTTCTGAAAGTGTTGTTGCCCCAATCTTAGTGTTAGAACCTCCAGTGTTTTGCCCTTCGTATAAACGAACAATATCAAACAAATTCAAAACGTCCCAACCTTCATTTAATTTTTGAACGGCAAAAACGGCACGAATTGGATTTTTCTCATCTTCCAATGTGTTTAACAGAAGTTGATTTTTCTCTGCTTCCTCGTCATTGTTGGCACTGATGCAATTTTCAAAACGGAAATTCGATTTTATTCTTCTCGAAATTTCAGCTGATGAAATATTGATTGAATCAAAGAAATTAAACGCTTTTTGAACTATTGAAACGGTGGCTGTATTTCTTATTTGGTCAACCATTTGTGCCGACATTAAATCAACAAGATGATGGAAATCTACTTTGTTTTGTTCGGATTCTTTGATTGTCTTTTTTGCTTTAAAGAGAATTACCGGCTTTAAATTGATATTGTTTGTGGTTGCCAATTCTTGACGATACAAGTTTAAAATCAAGGCTTGTATGATTCTTTCTTGTTGGTCAAAACCCGACCTAATCAAATTTATTTCTTTTGAATATTTATCAATCCTAAATTGGGCAAGGTCGTATTTGAAAATGACCTTGTCTTGATATTTTTTATTAAGTTCTTTATCATTGTAATCGTGAGTTGCAGTAAATTCTAATAAAATATTATCAAAACTTGATTTATGTAAGTCATCGATTAATTTTTCCCAACTTTTAAAAAGTTCTAGCTGACTTTTTGAATTTGCGTTATAGTGATGTGCTTCATCTCCTAGAAGCACAATTTTTTTATCTTTAAAATCTTCTACACTTAAAGCGTTCTCTTTTTCATTTTGAACTAAATCTGAATGCAATTTTTGAATTGAAGTGAAATGAATATTAATGTTTCGATTATCTGCTTCATCAAAATTATTTACTTGTTTAATTAAAACTTCTTTGCTATTGATAACAATTCTATCTGCAAACAAATATTTTATTGATTTTTTATTTAGAAAATTATCCTTTGTTTTTTCTAAAATATTATTAGTGTGAACAAAAAACAAAAAGTTTCTAAAACCTTTTTCATACAAATAAAGCATCAAACCGGCCATTACCAAAGTTTTTCCGCTGCCTGTTGCCATATTGTACAGCAAGTGCGTTGGCTTGTTGGGTTTGCCTTCAAAATTATTATTCATGTAATAATCAAACCTTGAAAAAGACTTGATTTGATATTCTCGTATTGGAAACTTGGAATTGAGATTGTCATCTATCAACGAAAACCTTGTTTTGTCAATAGGCACAAAGCCTGATACCGCATTTAATGTTTCGTATAAAAAACCCATTTATTTTTTTTAATTTTTATTGCCTATTTTTTTAATTTTTTTGTCGAAATCAGACAGAATTTTTTGTGTTTTATTAAATTGGTCATACTCTTCGCCTGCTTTGGCAATAGCTTTTATATGTGAAATTTTACCCTTTCCGTCTAAAACTTTATATTCATTAAAATTCAAAAATTTATCTACACTGTTTGCCAAACTTTCCATTGTAAAAGTATTTTCACGCTCAATTAAGTTTTCGATATAATCAAAATATCCTGTTACTGTGCGTTCCAATTGTTTTATCTCTTTTTCTTGCAAGTAGTTTTTGGCTATGGTAGTATCTGTTTTTAAGATTCTGCCTTCTGGTGCGTTTTTCCAAGTGGTTAAACCCATATTTTCTTTTTTTGCATTGGCATTTTTAAAGATAATTTCAGCCGCTGTCTGTCCTGTAATGGCAAAATGGAATTTGTTTTGCACCATTGTATAAAATTTTTGGGTAATTTCTGCTTTTGGGTCATAATCAATACTGCATTCTGCAAAAATATCGGTGATTTGCTGATAAATTCTGCGTTCACTGGCTCTGATGGAACGAACACGCTCCAATAACTCTCTAAAATAATCTTTACCAAAAACGGTTTCGCCTTGTTTCAACCGATTGTCGTCCAATACAAAACCTTTAATAATGTATTCTTTTAGCGTTTTTGTAGCCCAAATTCTAAATTGTGTAGCCTTGGTAGAATTTACCCGATAACCTACCGAAATAACGGCATCTAAGTTGTAAAACTTTGTTTTATAGTTCTTGCCATCTGTGGCAGTTGTTTCCAAAATGGAAATAACTGAATTCTCTTCTAACTCCTTGCTTTCAAATATGTTGGTAAGGTGTTTGTTAATGGCAGGAATGCCTACATCAAACAGTTCAGCCATCATTTTTTGGGTTAGCCAAATGGTTTCATTTTGTAGCAATACATTTAGCGTAACATCACCACTTGGCGCATTATACAGAATAAAATTATTTTTAGGCACTAACTCACTCATAACTATTTTTTCATTTGATAAAAATCTTTTGTTACATTCTTTTCTTGTTCAGTAACAGCAAAGTCTTTATCGTTCAGTGATGAACGATTTACATACAGTTGGTTTTTATCTAAAATACTTACCAAATGTTGTTTTTGTGCAGCCATTGGCAAGGCTTTAAATTCTTCAATATGTTGTTCTTGCTTTTGCAAGTCCACATTGTAGTTAAGGAAAGATTTTGCTTTCATCTCTTCCCAAATTTCTAAAATTTGTTGGTTGGTTTGTGCAGCTTCTATTTGCTCAATAAAAGTTTGGTTGTATTTTTTGAGTTCAAGGTAAACAAATTCTCCGCCTCCTTGCCAGTTTACAGCTTTGGAAATGCCCGACTGTTCTCCATTTATCACATTTTTTAGTCGAGCTTCTGGTAAATCGTGAATGTAATCCATTTGCTCCACTAATATATATTGACGATTCATTTTATGAGAAACAGCACCTGCCGTTCCACTTCCAGAGAAAAAATCTAATACTAAATCATTTTCGGTTGTTGTTAATTGTAGTATTCTTTGTAAAAATTTTTCAGGCTTTTTACCTTTTTTTAATGAAATTCCACCTTCATTATGTAAATCATTTGGCAAAACATCATCCCATATATCAGTTATCATTTCTCCAAAGGCTTTTGAACCATCAATTTCTAAAAGTCTATTGCCTAGAAATAATAATGCTTTCCCTTTATATATATAATAATTTAATTTATCTTCTCTTTCTAAAATGAATACTTTACTATCATCACTCTTTGATTGTTCTTTTAACTTAACGACCGCATCGCTTACTGCATTATCGTCTAATGTAACAAATTGAAAAATGCGTTCTGCATTTGAAAAACAAAATTCTTCTAGTTTCTGCTCATAATCATCTTTGAAATATTTTTTTAATTTTGATTTTTCAATACCTAATGATATAGACCAAGCATCTAAAATTGTTGAGAACTCCCAATTTTCTGGATTACCTTCAAAATTTGTAATAAAACTATTATACCTTTCATCACGTTGTTTTTTTCTATAAACTTTGTTTGGACTCCATAACGATGGATTTTTACAATAAATAACTAAATACTCTGACACATTAACAACTCCTGGATTAATAACTTTAGCTCCAGAAACAGAACTCCTCTTTACAGTAATTACATTTTTCCTATTACTAATTCCAAAAACTTCATCACATAAAACTTGTAAATAAATGATTTCCTTTTGATCAATTGAAATAGCTATTGTTCCATCATCACTTAACATTTTTTTGGCTACATCTAATCTGTTTTTCATAAAGGTTAGCCAAGTCGTATGATTGAAATTATCATTGTATTTAAAGCTGTCGTTGCCTGTATTATAAGGCGGGTCTATATAAATCAGTTTCACTTTCCCCGCAAATTCTTCCTTTAAAGAATGCAGAGCTAAAAGGTTATTGCCTTTAATAATAAGGTTGTCGGTAATTACTCCCTTTTCGTTACGGTTAAATTGATCCAATGGCTTTTCGCCATCGGCAGTGTAGCGTTTGGCGTTGGTTAACACTTTTGGTTCTAAGAGCTGGGTAATTTCATCTTGTGCAAGGGTTTCATTAAAAAATATTTCTTCCCGTTTGTCTTCTTCTCGGCTTTGTCCGCCTTCCAATACGCAGTCTTTAAAAGGCCAAACTAAAGCCACTTCATTGCGTTGTTTCAGGTATTTGCCGTCCATGTTTAACCCAACTTTGTTTTTGTATTGGGTGTAGCTATCATTCAAATAATTTTTTTGCTCTAAAAACTGTATAAACAAGCTTTGGTTAAAACACAAAACACCTGCAACTTGCAAAAAGAACTTTTCTTTTAGTGTGGGTTCATCAAGTAAATATTCTATCAACTCAGCATCATAATTTTGTGCTTTATTGATGATCACCCACTTTTTTAGTTCTCCGTTGTCGGTAACATAGTTGGGCTCTTTTTTTAGTTGCTTTTCAAGTGCTTCGTATAATTTCATTTCTTTGTTTTCTTTTTGTTGTATTTAATTTTCTCTTCCGCTACTTGCATCGCTTGTAAAGCCAAATCTTCGTCTTGCACTTCATAAAATAGTTTGTCTGAAAGCCAAGCTATTATTACTTCGTTTTTTTGGTCTTTATAAAAGTTGGCAAGTGATTTTACTTGCTCTTTTGTCGGCATACGTTTGTCTTGCTCTATTTTACTCAAGATAGTTGAGTCAAGCGAAAGTTTGGCACCCACTTCTCTAAGGAGTAGTCCTTTGCTTTCTCTTAATTCTCGTAATGTTGCCCCAATTGTTTTACTCACTGCCATTATTATTTTTTTGTGTTCGTAAACTGCAAGCGGTTTCGATGTGCTTGTTTTTGACTTGACAAGTATTGGCAAATATAAAAATTGTTTTTAGGAAAATGGTCAAAAATTAACTTCAATTTTTCAACTGTCCTCTTGTCAGATGGTGTACATTTGGCTTCGCTCAGTAGAACGGTGAGCTTGGGTGCAGTTGGACAAAATTAAATGTGGTATAAAAACGTTGGGTTGTGTCAGTCTATTAAGATGACTACCAACAAAACATTGTCCTTAATTATTTATAATAATCTATCACAATAGATATATAATTTAATAATTTTTCATTGCTGTTCTTTTTATTAGCAGGTAGGTTGTTGGCTTAAAACGAACAAAGGAATGGTAGAAATCACCAATACTTCATTTATCTCACTTATTAATTTTTCAATTTTATTTCCTAAATTTCCATTCTAAAATAGAAAATTATGCCGATTAGAATGGTAGATGATGAGAATCAACAACAAGATTATATTCCCAATAACGATGGTGGTGGTGGCGCACGTGGTGGCAGTGGTTTACCAGGTGGCAGTGGTTGTCTCACTGCATTTTTACCCATCCTACTAAAATTAATTTTCAAAAAACCTTTAATTGGTATCCCAATTGTATTAATTGGTGCTTTTATTTTATTCAAATTTAGTGGCGGTGGTTTATCCAATATCACAAGCAATAACGCACAAACTTCATTGGCCACCGGAGCCGAATTAAAACAAGAAGAGTATGATAAAGCAGAAGTAGCAGCAGCACTTTCTGAATATGAAAAAAACCCATTGCCCGAATATGTGAGTTTATTAAAATTTGCACCGGCACGTATGGATCAAGGTGAGCAAGGCTCATGTGTAGGCTGGGGAAGCTCTTATGCCGCACGCACCATTTTAGAAGCATCTTCCACCGGACAAAATCCGGACGAAATAGCGATGAGTCCTTCTTTTGTCTATAATCAAATTGGACATGAAAATTGCCAAGGTGCTTATATTATAAACGCTTGCAAAGTATTATCCGAATTTGGAGATATTCCTTTAAAATATTTTACTTATACCGATCAAAGTTGTAGCCGAGAACCCAACCAACAAATTCTGCAAGCCGCTCAACAATTTAAAATAAGAGGTTATGAACGCTTATCTGTTGATGGTGATGATTATACGACTGATTTTTTTGCAATTAAACAATATCTAGCAAAAGGAGCTCCAGTTATTTGCGGCATGATGGTAGGTGGTTCCTTTATGCAAGAAATGCAAGGCCAAAAAATATGGCATCCTTCTCCGTATGATTATGATATGGAAGGGTTTGGTGGTCATTGCATGTGTATTATTGGTTATGATGATAATTTAGAAGGTGGCGCTTTTCAAATTATGAATAGTTGGGGTCCAGATTGGGGTGAAGATGGCGTTGCTTGGATACGTTATAAAGATTTTATGCATTTTAATAAAGAAGCGTATGCTTTACAACCATTAGCAAAACGTGGCGAAATGGCCGCTCGAAAATTTGAATGTGCCATTGGTTTAGTAAATACAGAAACCAAACAATACATCAACTTAAAAAACAGTGGCAATTTATTTCAAACCATAGATCCAATTACAAAAGGAACTAAATTTAAAATTGAAGTTCAAAATTCAATAGAATGTTACGTCTATATTTTTGGGCAAGAAACCGACGGCAGCAGTTATGTGCTTTTCCCATATACGCCTAAACATACAGCATTTTGTGGTATTACAGGCTATCGTTTATTTCCAAAAAACCAATCCCTTCAAGCAGATAATATAGGCAATAAAGATAGGATGGCAATTGTAGTAACCAAACAACCTATTGATTATAACCAATTAAATAAGGCGATTAATACTACTCAAGGCGATTATAAAACAAAAGTGATGAATGCATTAAATACAACTGCATTAACGAATGTACAATATGGCTCTTCTAAAGGAAGAATCTTATTCTCAACTGAAAGTGAAAACAAGAATGCAGTGGCTAGTATTATTGAAATTGACAAAAATTAATAACAACTATTATTTTTATTTTTTATAACAAATTAAACGAATCAATATGTCTTTTCTAATTTATGGAGCCAGTGGATATACCGGAAAAATTACAGTAGAACATGCCGTTAAGCAAGGTTTAAAACCTACCATTGCCGGTAGAACGGAAAGTAAATTACGGCCTATTGCTGATGAATTTAAGTTGGATTATTTGGTGTTTGATTTAGACGATGTAGATACAACAGCTTCAAATCTTTCTAATTTTTCAGTAGTGCTGAATTGTGCTGGTCCATTTAGTAAAACGGCAAAAAACTTAATAAAAGCTTGTTTGCAAGCTGGCACGCATTATTTAGATATCACCGGAGAAATTGAAGTATTTGAGATGGCAAAATCATTTCATCAAACAGCTATAGATAAAAATATTATCATTATGTCTGGTGTAGGATTTGATGTTGTTCCGACAGATTGCATGGCAAAATTTCTACATGATAAAATGCCGGATGCCACTCATTTAGAGTTAGCTTGGGCTGGCTTAGGGGCAAATATTTCGCACGGAACCATGAGTACCATGGTTGAAAATCTAGGTCAATCAGGCGCTATTCGAAAAGACGGAAAAATTATGCCTACACCCACAGGTCATATTGGAAAAATAATTGATTTTGGTAAAAAGAAACTATTTTGCATGACTATTCCTTGGGGTGATATTTCCACCGCACATTTCACCACAAGCATTCCAAATATTATGGTGTTTTCTGCTGTTCCAAAAAACGCCTATTATACCATGAAATTTCAATCTATTTTCAATCCCATTGTTCGAACTCGTTTTATTAAAAATAAAATTCAAGCGTACGTTGACCAAAACATTACTGGGCCAAATAAGGAGAAAAGAGAAAGTGGAAAATCTTTAGTTTATGGAAAAATTTCCAACCAAAAAGGAGCCACCATAGAAGCTAGATTAGAAACCATGGAAGCCTACCAACTCACTGCAGAAATGTCCATCTTAATTACTCAAAAAATCATAGAAAATAAACAATTAAAATCTGGCTATCACACACCTGCTGAGTTGTTTGGCTCAAAATTGGTATTGGAATTAGCCGGAAGTAACTTTTTTTAAAAAGGATTGAATTTATCGTATGCTATTGTAAAATAATATCAAAATCTACTAATTCGATAAATACTTGTACGCGTTCTTCTATTTCTTCACGAGAAATTTCTTTTAAGCGTTGTGGACCAAATTTTTCTACACAAAAACTCGCCATAGCTGAGCCATAGATGACGGCTCTTTTCATATTTTCAAATGACAAATCTTTTGTTTTTGCTAAATAACCCATAAATCCGCCTGCAAATGTATCGCCTGCACCTGTTGGGTCAAATACATCTTCTAATGGCAATGCCGGTGCAAAAAACACACGATTGCCATGGAACAACAAGGCACCGTGTTCTCCTTTTTTTATTATTAGGAATCTTGGACCCATTTCTTTTATTTTTCCGGCAGCTTTTACAAGTGAATATTCATTGGTCAATTGTCTGGCTTCTTCTTCATTTACAATTAGCAAATCCACCATTTTAAGTACTGATTTTAATGGTTCCAAGGCTATTTCCATCCAAAAATTCATGGTATCCATAGCTATTAATCTCGGCCGTGTTGTCATTTGTGAAATTACCTTTGCTTGCAAGCTTGGATCAATATTGCCTAAAATTAAAAATTCGGCATCTGTATATTTTTCTGGCAAAATAGGATCAAAATTGGCCAATACATTTAAATCAGTTACCAACGTATCGCGTCTATTTAGATCCATGTGGTATTTACCACTCCAAAAGAATGATTTTTCTCCTTCTTTTACCTGTACACCGTCAATATCTGTGCCTATAGATTTTAAATAATTCAATTCATTGGAATCAAAATCATCACCAATCACACTTACTAATTGCATTTCATTGGTAAAATGTCCGGCTGATTGACAAATATAATTTCCCGAGCCTCCGGTAATCTTATCTATTTTACCAAAAGGTGTTTCTATTGCATCAAAAGCTACCGTTCCAACAGTTAAAAGACTCATGTTTTTTTTTGCAAAGATGCATAATTATTTTTATTGTTCTATGCTATCTGAATGTACGAAATAAAAAGATTTTGAAGAAAAGGATTAAAATTTAAAAAGATTTTTATGTCATTCTTTTGGAAAATTATAGTAAAAGTCCTATTTTTGCACTCCGAATTGAAGTTCTTATTGATATTTATTGTTGAAATTCAAGTTTAACATTTCATCAAAACAAATAGATATACATATTCTTCCTTAGCTCAGTTGGTTAGAGCATCTGACTGTTAATCAGAGGGTCGCTGGTTCAAGTCCAGCAGGGAGAGCACCAAAAAGGGTTACACATTTGTAACCCTTTTTTTATTTATCGACTTAATCTTGTCCTTCGCCTATTATTTTACTCACTAAAAGGCAGCGCTTCTTTTAATTTAGCGTGTAATTTTTCGTTATAGGTTTCCAATAGGTAATTAAAATAGTTTTTAGATGCTTTACTTAAGCATGAAATATAAACGTTTAATCTGTATTTAATTTCATCTTGCAACACCTCAATTAATTCTAAAGAATCCAAGTAATTGGTCGTATTGTTTTGAATGCGTTCAAAATGATTTTCAATGGATATATCAATGGCTTCTAGTGTTTTTTTGCCTTTATTGTACAATTTATAGTAATTATGCTCCATATCGAAATTAAAATCGTTGGAGTTTGGAAAACGTTCTTTTACGGTATCAGGCAAATCATACAACAAGCCTTTTTCCATTTGTAATTCGCGTTCATACAAATGTTCTAAAAACTTCTCAGGATTTACAAATACATCTCGCCAGTCGATATAATCTTGCCACAAACCTAAACGACGTGCATTGTTACCCAAGTCAATTATACTGAATTTACTTTTATTGGGTAATTTTCGACTACCTCGACCAATCATTTGATGGTACAAAGTAAGCGAACGTGTGGCTCTGTTTAAAATAATACATTCCACGGTTGGTTCATCAAAACCAGTCGTTAATATTCCGACAGATGTAACAATAGCATCAGGTGTTTCTTTTAACCATTGTAATACTTCTTTTCTGTCTTGTCTGTTATTCGTGCTGTCTAAATGACGAATTGGAACACCTTGGTCGGCAAAAAATTTCTCTACTGATTTTGAAGTTGCCACAGATGAATTAAAAATCAATGTTTTCTTCCCTTTTGCCTTTTCATTATAAGCATTCAATAGTTTTTCGTGCATATCAAAATGCATATAAATTCTATCCAATGAACTTACGGTATAATCACCATCTATCCCTACTTTTAAACCACCCAAATGCACATCATAGGTAAAAGTAGTGGCATCACTCAAGTATCCTTTGCTAATTAGTTCTTTTATCGAATCTCCAATAATCAATCGTTTATAATTATGTGCTAACGGTAGATTTTGATTAGAGCTTAAAGGCGTAGCAGTTACCCCTAAAATAATGGCATTTCTAAAATAATGGAATATTTTTCGAAATGAATTGTAATGCGCTTCATCTACAATTACAAAATCGATATCTTGTAAATATTCTTCATCATCTTTCAATCGATTATTCAAAGTTTCCACCATTGCCAAAAAGCATAAATATTCTTCTTGGTCTGGAATATCTTCAACTTCACTGGTAATTAATTTACAGTGGATTCCAGCATCTTCAATGGCATTGGCTGTTTGCTTTAAGAGTTCGATTCGATGTGTAAGAATGAGAATTTTACTTTGATTTTTCTCAATATGTTTTCTGGCAATTTCTGAGAAAATAACTGTTTTTCCACCACCAGTTGGCAATTGAAAAATAATATTTTCTCTTTTCTCATTTTCTTCTAAATGATGAAAAATATTTTTTATGTATTCTTCTTGATAGGGATAAAGTTTTTTAGCTGTTTCCGGTCTATCTTTAATGCCTGTTATTCTCATGTACGTCGTTAATCATTAAGTGCAAAATTCATACCAGCAATCAGAATAAGGAAAATACAGTCTGATTTTTAGCGAACCTCGCAATATACAAAATTAAATGCAAGTAAAAAAGTAGATGCTTTATTTAATCATTTCGTTGTATGGAATACAAGTAAAATATCCTTTCGATTGAAAATATTGTTGAATAGCTTCTGGTGTTTCATCATCGGCCGCCAACACAAAATCGCCACCCCAAGCACCTAAAGATTTGATGCTTCCTGTAAAATCCGAAAACAAAAGGTCTTTTACTTTTGGAAGTTGCATAAATTGAGAAATAATATTTTCATGTACTTCCATGTAGTGACAAAATTCATACAGATTGATGGCCTTAATCATTTTATAAGTTAGCTCGTTTAATTGTTCAATAATTGAAGGTTTATCAACCACTAAATTCTTATAATTCATAATCCCATCTCTTGAATTTTGTTTTTGGTTGAGATGTACAAAGTAAAGTTGATGAGAAAATGGTGGTTGATAATCAACCGCTTCAACAATGGGCAATCTTTCCTTTGTATTTATTTGATAGGTGATGGCTTGTTCTGATGTGGCACAAGCTATATCATAGCCACTTCCACCAAAAGATTTTTCTAATAATTCATAAGGATTGGTATTTGTCCATTGTGCCAACAAACTAATTAAAGTAGAAGAAGAACCCAAACCCCAATTGTTTGGAAATTCTAATTTAGTAGTCAATTGTGTACGGTAAGTAATACACTTGCAATGCAATAAAATAGTTTGCAGTATTTTTGCAGTATCATTATTTACTGTTGAAATAATTTCTAATTGTTCATTAAATATGGCTTCGAACCAACACTTATTTTCTACGTCTAAACTTTGCCATTTAATCCCATTTTCTTTGGAAGGCGATACAGTTAATGTCTGCCCAAGTTTTGTAGGTAATGCTAAACCAATTGCACCATCTAATATGAAATATTCACCGCTTAATAAAAGCTTGCCGTTGGCATGATATTGTTGTGAGGCTTGAGGCATTAGATTAAGACAAAAATAAAACAAATTAGATTTTATCAAATAGTACACATGCACCAATTACTTTTTTAGAAAAACTTGCTCTTCTTTACTAATTTAAATATAACATCATCTAGAAATTGGATGTTAACATGTTTATTATTTCACAACATTTTTTGCACTTCTATATTGTTCTAACATTACACGAGTAGTGGTAAATGACACAATTTTATCTTTAAAATATTCTAAAGCATATACTTTTTCTTCTTCGGTTGCTTTTAAATAATTTAAGATATTTAATAAGTGCATTTTCATGTGCCCTTGTTGAATACCAACAGTAGTCATCGCCTTTAAGGCTGCAAAATTTTGTGCCAAGCCGGCAACAGCACAAAACATCATGAGTTGTTGTGCATTTGGATTACCTAATATTTGCATGCTGCGTTTTACTAATGGATGTAATTGCGTTAATCCACCAACGGTACCTACTGCTAAAGGTAAATCAATCCAAAATCTGAAAATGCCATTTTCCACTGTACAATGCGTTAATGAGGCATATTGCCCATTGCGTGCAGCATACGTATGTCCGCAAGCTTCCACTGCTCTAAAATCGTTTCCGGTTGCTATGATAATGGCATCTACACCATTATAAATTCCTTTATTGTGTGTGGTAGCACGATGTGGATCTACTTCTGCTATTTTTACAGCTGTTCGCACTTTTTCGGCAAACACATGTGCCGGTACACCACCAACATTGCCTAAGTCTTCCACCTTACACTCTACCCAAGCACGCACCAAACAATCTGGTGTAAAGTTGGAAACAATAGACATTATAATCATTATCTCACCACTATATTGTGCGTCATTGTTTACTATCTCTTTTAATTGCGATGCATACTCTTCTAAAATAGTGTTAATGAAGTTGGCGCCCATCGAATCACATGTTTCAAACGAAACTTTAAGTTGGAAATAATCCTGTTCATGTTGTGTCATGTCTATTAGCTCAATGTCGGTTACTCCGCCGCCACGTGCATCCATGTTTACGCTTAGGTATTTTGCGCCTTCATATAATGTTGTTTTTATTGTTGGAAATTGGCTTTTAAAATATGCTTTATTTCCTGAAAATTTAAAATGTACTTGCCCTATTTTTGTGGTACTGATAACATCTGCATGAAAACCTCCACGTTCACTCCAAAATTTTCCTGCATTCGACATGGCTGCCACAACTGAACTTTCTTCTATTGCCATTGGCAAACAATACCATTCTTGATTGATTAAAAAATTAGGTGCTACAGAGAACGGAAAGAAATAATTGGTAATAGTATTTTCAGAAAACTCATCTAAGGTTTTTTGAGTTTCACTATTTTGATGCCAAAATGAAATTAGTTCTGCTTTTGCTGTTTCATCGTTATTTAAATAATTTTCTACAACCCAATCAATTTTTTGTGATTTGCTTAATTTGGAATATCCTGAAATATTTTTCATACTCATTTTTTTTAAAAACCCTATTTAAAGTATAACTCTTTAGAGGAGATGTTATTTTTTTATTTTATTCTAAAGAAGGCATTTGCCAGTTTTAGTCCTTCGATTTGATCTGATAAAAACTGTTCTAGTTCTTCGTAAGATTTTTCAGCATGTCGCAATAAAGCAGAAGCTTGACCATAAACAGAAGATGCATTCAATTTTTCCATTAAATAATAGCCATCTAAAAAGTTTTTAATGCCTCCTGAAATGATATATTGATTGCACAAAACAGCTGCTCCTAATTCTGCTTTCAAGTTGTTCACCATAAGCACCATATCTTCTGCACTGTGTCCAATTTGTGTAATGGATTTATACGTTTCTTGTTTTTGTTTATCACTGCGCAACAATTCAATTTTAGAAAAATTGGTACCACCATGTGCCGCAAACTCAATTGCTTGAATGGGTAATTGCATTAATGCTCGTAAGCTTTCCATTCCAAAACCTTGTCCTACTTCTTTTACAATAATTTTTAAGTTCGTTTTTTCTAAAAATTGTTGGATGGTAATAATAGGTGCTTGTGTGATTTTATCACCTTCCGGTTGCAACCATTCTTGTAAGGGATTTACATGAATAATAATGCCATCCGCTTGAAGCTTATCCACTAAATTATCGAGTGCTTGATGCTTGTTATTGCACATTAAATTTTCCAATTGTGCTATCCCAATATTAGCATAGAAAGGCAAATCATCGCCTATCGTTTTTCTGAAATCAAAATCGTGTATTCGTGCATCGCTTTCCAACAAAACCCGACAAGAACCCAAACCCATGCCCATGCCAAATTGCTTGCATGCACGTGCTAAATTCGAATTTATTTGGTACGCTTTTTCGGTACCACCTGTCATGGAAGAAACCCAAATAGGCGTTTGGATGCTTTTGTTCAAAAATGTTTTTGATTCTACTGTGTTGGATGGATGTGGTGCCAACATTGGCTCATAAGAAAAACGTTTATCCAATAACACCGTACTGATTTGAGATTGGAATGCCAATTCTATATGGTCTTGCTTGCGCTCTGCAGCAGTTGGATCTGTATTTGGTATGTTTTCTAAATTATCCAAAATTGGATATAAAGTTACGGATAATCCAACATCAAATGATATAAAATTGTCTAAATTTTAAAAACCTTTACGGTGTTTTTACAGTAAATGTATATGCTGTATTTTGTAAATCTTTCAGCCAACGTTCACGTTTATGACGCAAAAGCCAACCTGCAGTTTGGTAAATATGACCGTTGGGTGTTTCAAAAACATCTATCACAAAATGAAACCGATGGTCTTGTTTTTCGGACGAAAGCACACCTGAAATTTGAAATTCACGAACATTCAAATTGTTGATAGTAAAACTACTGTCTTTGGCTTCTATATTAGGTTCTTTCATGTTTTTTTTAAGCATTTTTAGAATAGAATCACACATCATATCAAATCCTTGTGCACCTGGTTTTTGTCCATGATCTACCACAATAAAATATACATCACGATAATCATTTTTAAGCTGTAATATTGTTCTTTTATCTGGAAAAACATCATTGGTTTCAAATAAGTAAGAAGGATATTTTATACTGATGTTGGATGTCGAAAACGCTTTAGCATCTTTACTATATTGACACGATGAAATACCTATCAGTAAGAGAATAAAATAAAAATAAATATAGTTCATGGAACAAAGATAAATCAAAAATCAACTTTATGACCATGTTCTTTTAGCCAATTTCTATGCTTTTGAAACTCAGGCATGGCATTTTCCACATGTTTCCAAAATTTGGAGGAATGATTCATCTCTTTTAAATGTGCCAATTCGTGTACAATGACATAATCAATGATTTCAGAAGGCAAGAGTAATAATTTGGTAGAAAACGAAATTTTTCGATGAATGGAACAACTGCCCCAACGCGAAATGGTATGTTTAATATCCACTTTTTCTATGCGTTCTTTGAAATAAAATTCGTTCCAATACAACGTTCTATTTTGTATTTCTTTTAAAAAATATCGCTCCGTGAATCTTAATAAAAAACGTTGGATTTCGGATTTTTTCATTTCATCGGAAAGATGTTGTACTAAATATATTTTTAATATATTGTCGCCACTATATGTCAAGCGACTACGGCCTTGAAGGATGAATTCGATTTCAATCACAAATTCACGATTCCAAATTTTTATAGTTTTTGCTTGATAATGCTGAACCGTATTTTGTTGTAATTGATAATAGTTTTTTTCAAAAATTTGTTTTTTTGCCCACGACAGAAATTGCTTGATAATTTTTTCTTTATCTGAAATGGAAATATGCTTAGGTAGTCGAACGATTATTTCATTTTTTCCTAATGATACGCGTGAAGAATTTCTCGATTCTAAAATAATTTTTACCGGAACAGGAAGATGGTCGGTTTTATAAATATTTACGCTCATAAGTGGATGGCTAAAAATACGAGATTTGAATATCAGATTAAACAATTCTTACAAATAAGTTTTTCGCAGCATCTTTGCTTATGGTTAATTGTTTTTTATCATTGATGCTGATTTGAATGGTTTCGTCAAATTCTTCTTTGTCTAAAATTCTTATTTTATCGTTTAATTGGAGTTGGATTTTGTTTAAATATTTTAGAAAAGCAGTTGAATCGTCATTCACATTTTGTAACACATACGATTTTTTGAGTTTCGCATCTGCGAGGCTCAGTACATTTGGAATAGAAATATTTCCATGCTTATCTGGAATTGGGTCGCCGTGTGGATCAAATTTTGGAAAGCCTAAATATTCGTCCATTTTATCGGTTAATTCATCGGATTGAACATGTTCTAATTGTTCTGCGATAATATGAATTTTATCCCAAGTAAATTTTAAGTTTTTCACCAAAAACGATTCCCACAATCGATGTTTACGCACCATATTAATGGCAATTTTTAAACCCGTTTTGGTTAAGGTAACGCCGTAATATTTCTTATAAATTACCAATTTTTTATCGGATAATTTTTTGAGCATATCTGTTACCGATGCAGCTGAATGCTCTAATTTATAGGCTAGATCATTGGTTTTTACATTTCCATTTTGCAATTCGCCCAACTGGAATATATATTTAAGATAATTTTCTTCAATGGAGCTTAATTTGGTCATATTGTAAAATTTTTAGGCTAACTTAAAAATTCTTTTTCATAAACACCTTATTTTTTTTTAACATTGCACTAAATTATGTGGAGGAATAATTCTAATTGGAAATTTAATCGGACAACCTATTCATTACCTGAATCCTTTGCTTCCGTTCCTGTTCCGACAACGGCATCTGGATTTAAAAAATTCATGGCATTTGTAGGACCAGGATTAATGGTAGCTGTCGGCTACATGGATCCTGGCAATTGGGCTACAGATATTGCTGGTGGTTCCAGTTTTGGCTACACCTTATTATCCGTCATTTTAATATCCAATTTGTTTGCTATTTTATTACAACATCTATGTGTAAAATTAGGTGTCGTTACCGGAAGAGATTTAGCACAAGCTTGTAAAGATTCATACTCTAAACCTCTCAGTTTCTTTCTTTGGATAATTTGTGAAATTGCTATTGCAGCGTGCGACTTAGCTGAAGTCATTGGTTCTGCTATTGCCATAAATTTATTATTTGGCATTCCACTTACAGTCGGAATCATTATTACCATTTTAGATGTATTGGTGTTACTCATGTTACAAAACAAAGGCTTCCGATATTTGGAAGCATTCGTAGGCAGTTTAATTTTTATCATTTTTTGTTGCTTTGCGTATGAACTTGCCATTTCTAAACCACATATTGCTTCCGTAATTTATGGATTAATTCCACAAAAAGAAATTCTCACCAACGGTGATATGCTATATATTGCTATTGGAATATTAGGGGCAACCGTGATGCCACATAATTTGTATTTACATTCCAGCATTGTACAAACTCGAAATTACGAACGTAACGATGACGGCAAAAAACAAGCCATAAAATATGCCACAATCGACTCCACTGTTTCTTTGTTAATGGCCTTTTTTATTAATGCTGCCATTTTAATTTTAGCAGCTTCTGCATTTCACTATAATGGCCATAAAGATGTGGCAGACATCAATGATGCTTACCGATTATTAGAACCGGTTTTGGGTGTTAAATTTGCTTCCATCTTTTTTGCAATTGCATTGTTGGCAAGTGGACAAAACTCCACACTTACCGGAACCTTAGCTGGTCAAATAGTGATGGAAGGGTTTTTAAATATCCGCTTGAAGCCCTGGTTGCGTCGCTTAATTACACGCTTAATTGCCGTGGTTCCTGCCTTAATTGTATCTATTTTATATGGTGAAGATGGCACCGGAAAATTATTAGTGCTTAGCCAAGTAATTCTTTCTTTACAATTAAGTTTTGCGGTTGTTCCTTTGTTGCAAATTACCGGAAACAAAACAAAGATGGCTCAATTTGCCAACAGTAACCTATTAAACAGTATCGCTTGGTTGATAGCACTTATCATTATTGTACTCAATGGCGTGATGTTGTGGAACACCTTTTTCTAATATGCCATTTGATTGTTCGAGATATTTATTGTTTAATGCGATAATTTTCTAACACATACGTTCCTAAAATACTTTCACGTACTTGTATTTCAATTATTTTTTGGGGCGATGTAGATGCTTTTAATTGCGAATAAATAGTAGGCTTTACCTTTAGTCGAACGTCTTTCTGTTGAAAGGTAAATGTAATATGTCGATTGGATTTATTTTTTATACTTAATGAATAAAATGTCACCGGACAATCTTGTGTTTGAAGTTCATTTTTTTTCGATTGTTGTTGAATCAACAAGCAAATTGGCAGTCTTAAAAATGAGAAAATAACAAAAGCTATTAATATCGTTTGCAATATGTTCACGCCTAATATCACTTTTTTATCTTCTGCTTTATCACTTGAAAAAATTTTCCATTTTCCAACATAATACCACGCAATTGGAATTCCAATTAAAAATAAAATTACATTGAGCCAAATAGGAAAAAATATAACATGGTTACTTACGCTTTTTGAGGCATAAATAATTATCACTGCTACAAGAATAAAAACAGGTACGAACTTCAGTGACTTATGGTTCATTTTTTCTAAGCAATTTATACAATTTTATTCCCAACATCAAGAGTACAATCAAAATTAACAAGCTTAAAAATCCGCTTAAAAATCCAAGTTTGCTTTTTATAACCACTAAAAAAACGATGGCGAATAAAAACACGGTAGCCACTTCATTCCATATTCTTAATTGCATGGAAGTATAGGAAAACACTTTTTGTTGTTGCTGTATATAAATACGATGTAACGATACATGATAAAGAAAAAGAAAAAAAACAAAGAGCAATTTAATATGCATCCAACCTTGTGCTAAAAATCCAGATTGCAACAAAAGGATAGTGCCCAAAATTAAGGTAATAATGCAAGCCGGCCAAGTAATGATATACCACAACTTGCGTTGCATAATTTGAAACTGATGAATCAAGATGGATTTATCTGGTTCAGGCTTTTCATTGGCTTCTGTTGCATAAATAAATAAGCGTGGCATATAAAATAATCCGGCAAACCAATTCACTATAAAAATGATGTGTAATGCTTTTATGTATGTATAATCTAACACAGCTCGAATTTACGGATTTTTATTTTCATTTATCAATCGTTCCATGCTCTAAGACACACCCAATATCAAAAGTCAATCTCGATATTGGGTTCAAAAACGTTTGATGTTATCCATAAAAACTATTGTTGGTTGGGATGATTTACTTTACTATGTTTCCGGCTGTAGCCAAAGTAAATGATAAATCCTACAATTAACCAAGCAATTAATCGCAACCAGTTTTCTGCTCCTAATCCGAATATCATAGCACTACAAGCAATAATACCTAAAATTGGAACTACTGGCACAAAAGGTGTTTTAAATTGTCGTGGTAAATCGGGTTCCGTTTTGCGCAAAACTATGACTGCAAAACATACTAAAATAAACGCGAATAAGGTGCCAATACTCGTCATGTGACCAACCACATTTCCTGGCACAAAACCAGCAAACAAAGCCACTAAAACCAAAATGGCTAAATTGCCTTTATACGGTGTTTTATAAGTTGGATGTATATCAGAAAAAACTTTAGGCAATAAACCATCTTTACTCATAGAATAAAAAACACGACTTTGCCCTAATAATAAAACTAAAATTACAGATGAAAATCCAGCAAGAATAGCCACTGTTACCGACTTACTCAACCACTCATAACCTGGCATCGCCGATTGTATAGCTGCTGAAACAGATGCTTCGCCACCTTTATTGGGATCTCTAAAAAACTCAACGGTTTCTAAGCCAGTAAGTACGTGTGCAAATAGAATATATAACACCGTACAAATAGCCAAAGAACCTAAAATACCAATAGGCATTGATTTTTTGGGATCTTTCGTTTCTTGCGCGGCGGTACTCACGGCATCAAAACCTATGAATGCAAAAAACACGGTTCCGGCTGCACCCAAAATGCCCATTATTCCACCAAAGTGATAAGTCATGCCTTCGGCATCTGTATAATTACTCGGCGCAGGAATGTAAGGTGTATGATTGACTGGATTAATAAAATTCCAACCTAATGCTATAATTAATATTACAATTGCTACTTTGATAATGACAATAATATTATTGACAAAAGCTGATTCTTGAATGCCTTTTATTAATAATAAACTGATTGCAGTAACGATACCCAAAGCAGGTAGATTGATGATGCCACTGACACCATCGACCGATGTTTGGAAAGGTGAATGACACCATTGGTATGGAATAGGTGCCACGTGTAAAATTTGTGTCAAAAAATTATTCAAATATTCGCTCCAAGCAATGCCTACAGTGGCAGCACCTACTGCATATTCCAACACTAAATCCCAACCAATAATCCATGCTAATAATTCGCCCATAGTAGCATACGTGTACGTATATGCACTTCCTGAAATAGGAATAGAAGAGGACAGTTCGGCATAACACAAACCGGCTAATGCACAACCTACTGCAGCCAAGATATAACCAATGGTTACAGATGGTCCAGCATTTTGTGCAGCAGCAGCAGCTGTACGCACAAATAAACCAGCTCCAATAATAGCACCAATTCCTAAGGCCACTAAGGCACCAGAACTTAATGTTCGCTTTAATCCTTTTTCAGAATCATTGGCTTCTTGTAATAAAACATTTATTGATTTTTTGGCTAATAGTTTAGACATAGATTTTACTTATTGCTGAAAGATAAGAGAATATTTTTAAAAAATACAACTCTCTGATTCGTTATTCTTCCATAAAATATCTAAAATAAATGGGATTAAAGTCGTAGAATTATAAATATTTATCGCCTTTTTTCATTTTAATATCGTGTGTAAATTCTTTAATGCGTTGTTCTTCGTCTTTATTGCAAATCAACAAGACATCATCGGTATCTACTACAATATAATTTTCCAATCCTTGAATGACAACCAATTTTTTATCTGGAACATTTATGATATTATTGGTAGAATCGTACACTACTACATTTTTACCATTCACCGCATTATTAAAATAATCTTTCTCTTTTTCAACATATAGTGAAGCCCAAGTACCTAAATCACTCCAACCAAAACTGGAAGGCAATGTATAAACATTATTGGCTTTTTCCATAATGCCATAATCAATAGAAATGCTTGGACAAGTGATAAATGCTTTTTCGATTGCTTTGTTTTCTTTGGGAGTTAATAGGTCATTTTCAATTTCAGAAAATGCATCAAACACTTGAGTTAGGTTTTTTTCTAAAGAAGTTAAAATGCTTTTTACATTCCAAATAAAAATGCCAGCATTCCATAAAAAGTCACCACTTTCAATAAATTGTTGCGCTACTTCTTTCACTGGTTTTTCAGTAAAGGTTTTTACTTTATGTACGTTTTCTGCTGTTTCTTCTTCAAAGTATTGGATATAACCATAGCCAGTATCAGGCCGAGTAGGTCGGATGCCTAATGTACATAATGCATCCTTTTTCGAAACAAAATCAATCGCAGTTTCCGCTATACGGATGAATTCGTCTTCTTTTAAAATAATATGATCGGAAGGTGCCACAATAATATTCGCATGCTCATTTATTTTATTGATTTTGAATGCTGCATACGCAATACAAGGAGCGGTGTTTTTTCGAGCCGGTTCGGTAAGCAATTGCACATCTGTAATTTCGGGCAATTGCTGTTTTACTAAATCAATATAGTCAGTATGTGTTAAGATGAAAATATTTTCTTTAGGGCACAATTTGATGAAACGATCAAAAGTGGCTTGTAATAAGGTTCTTCCGGTGCCTAAAATATCTAAAAACTGTTTAGATTTAGCGGTTCGGCTGGCAGGCCAAAAGCGGCTTCCTATTCCACCTGCCATAATACATACATAAGTATTCGCATTCATAGATGTGCAAAGATAAACAAAATTAACAGTAGGCATAATCTCTGTTGATTTAAGTCAACAAAGACAGAAATCTCTTCTAAAATTGAACAATTAAATAAATATTAGATAAAGAATTTTAACACTTAACAATGGTCAATTTTTAATATTTTTGAGTATATTAAAGTTGTATTTAGTGTTCTCCTTTGGTGAGAACATTTTTAATGCGATTTATTTTTAGATATAATTTATGACAGTAGCACCTATTTCCGTTTCCGGAGCTTTGAAAGAATATTTTGGCTTTGAAAAATTTAAAGGAAACCAACAAGAAATAATTGAAAGTATTCTTTCCAAAAAAGATACGTTTGTAATTATGCCCACTGGTGGTGGTAAATCTTTATGCTACCAATTGCCAGCCATCATTTCTGAAGGAACCGCCATTATTGTTTCTCCGTTAATTGCATTGATGAAAAATCAAGTGGATTTGATTAGAGGTTACAGCAGCACCGACAATATTGCTCATTTCATCAATTCACAAATGAATAAAGCACAAATTACTCAGGTAAAAAAAGATATTATCAGTGGTGATTGCAAGCTTTTATATGTTGCTCCTGAATCCTTGGTTAAACAAGAAAATATCGATTTTTTAAAAACAATTAAAATTTCATTTGTTGCGGTGGATGAAGCACATTGTATTTCTGAATGGGGTCACGATTTCCGACCGGAATATCGAAAAATAAAAGGTATGCTTAGTGATATTGAAGAAAATATTCCAATTGTAGCACTCACCGCAACGGCAACCCCTAAAGTGCAAACGGATATTGTACGTACCTTGGGCATGAAGCATCCTAAAATCTTTATTTCTTCTTTTTTAAGAGATAACTTATACTACGAAGTTAGGCCGAAACCAAGCAAGCAAGATGCGATTAAAGATATCATCAAATACATCAAGAAAGAAGGAAATAAATCTGGCATAATTTATTGTCTAAGCAGAAATTCTACGGAAGAGCTTGCTGAAATTTTACAAGTAAATGGTATTAATGCTATCGCCTATCATGCTGGCTTAGATGCTTCTGTACGCAGCGAACGGCAAGATCATTTTTTGATGGAAGAAGTGCAAGTGATTGTAGCAACGATTGCCTTTGGAATGGGCATTGATAAACCGGATGTTCGTTTCGTTATTCATTTTGACATTCCCAAATCCTTAGAAAATTATTATCAAGAAACAGGAAGAGCTGGTCGTGATGGTTTAGAAGGAAATTGTATTGCTTATTTTTCGCCTAAGGAAATTCATAAATTTGAGAAGTTCATTTTGTCTAATAAAGAAAAAACGGTATCTGAAAAAGAAATTGCGGTGATGCAATTAAGCGAAGTGGAAGCCTACTCGGAAAGCGCTGAATGTCGCAAAAAATTTGTGTTGCATTACTTTGGGGAAGACATGGGAAATTGTGACAAGTGTGATAATTGCCAGCATCCCAAAGAACAGAAAGAAGCTAAAGATGAAATTAAATTGGCTTTACAAGTAGTAGCAGAAACCAATGAACGTGTCAATATTCCCAATGCCATCAATATTTTAATTGGCAGAAAATCTGCGGATATTACAGCTAATAATTTAGATACCTTAAAAATATTTGGAAAAGGCAGTGAACATGATATGGTATTTTGGAATTCTGTAGTTCGCAAAGCCATTTTATTGAATTTATTGGAAAAAGATATTGAACAATATGGCGTTTTAAAACTTACGGAAAGTGGTAAAAAATTCATCAAAAAACCAAATTCTGCAAAAATAGTTTTGAATCACAAATTTGAAGATGGTGATGATGATGATGATGTCACTACTAGTAATAAATCTGGTGGAAATGTTTTAGAACCACCACTGTTAGAGCTTTTAAAAAGTGTTCGAAAAACAGTGGGTGAAAAAATGAAATTGCCACCATATACTATTTTCTCTGAGCAATCATTAGAAGAAATGGCCACATTTTTTCCTTTTACATCCGATGAACTTTCTAAAATTCATGGTGTTAATCCAGCAAAAGCAACGAAGTTTGGGAAAGCATTTTTAGATGCCATCAAGAAATATGTGGAAGAAAATGAGATTGAGCGCAATGCTGATTTTTCTATAATTAAAACTGCCGATAAAAATTCGAATATTAAAGTCAATATCATCAAATCTATCGACAAAAAAATGCCGTTGGAACACATTGCCAGTTCCTATGGTTTAAATATGGAAGATTTATTGATAGAATTGGATAGTATTGTACATGCAGGTACCAAGGTGAATATTAATTATTATTTGCAAGATGCAGTAGATGAAGATATTCAAGAAGAAATTTTTGATTATTTCATGCAAGCTGAAAGTGATGATGTAGATGTGGCATACAAAAAACTAAAAACCGAAGATATTGAACTGCGCGAAATACAATTAGTACGTTTAAAATTTTTGAGTGACATAGCAAATTAGCATCCACTAAAAAATAAAATAAACGACCGAAATTTATTCGGTCGTTTTGCATTCATGGTTATCCGTTTTGTAAAAAATAATACTTGATTGAATAAGGATACAAATTCATTCACGCAGTAATTTATTGCCCGTTTTTCCAAGGTTTTTGTCCGTTTCCTTGTCCAGGTTTCGGTCCACCTTGTTGCGCTTGTTTTATCAATAATTTTTTAAATTGCTCTTCAGCAGTTACTAATTTTGCAATTTTAGTTGCTGGCAAAATTTTTCTAAATTCTGAAATATATTTTTTAGTCAACTCTAAATCTTTTGCTTTAAATTCAACATAATTTATAATCGCTTGTTCGGCATCTGAGTTATTAAAATCACCATCGCCTTTTAAGTCTTTTATTTTGCCTATGGTATTTTGTCGTACGAGCTTTTTTTCGGCTTCATATTGGTTGTATATTGGCCAAAATTTTTGTGCCTCACTTGAAGTTAGTTGTAAGCGTTTAGTAATAAATCCAATTTTTAAGGCTTCAATTTTTGGATTATTTTCTTCTTCTGCTTTTAAGGAAAAACAGAAAGTAAAGATTAAAAAGCTTATTAAAAATAACTGTTTCATGTTGTTTGTTTTAATTAAAAAATATCAGTGTATGCATCTTCAGAATCTAAAAGCAATGTGTTGTTTTCTAAATATGTATTGAGTTCTTCATCGTTCACACTAATGGAGGATGTTTCTGTGGTTTCAATATTATCTTGTACTGCTTTCTTTATTTGTTCTGTTCCAAATTCATGGCTATTCACATTTAAATAATTATAAATTTCCTCTTGTGTTAGACAAGCGATTCCGTCAGTACAATCATTGATTGGTAAATTAGGTTGTTGTACTTGTTTCATAAAAAACACGACAGCAACAACACTTGCAGCAATTGTTACACGTTTAAATATTCTATAAATTTTAGCCGATTGTTTTGGAAATTCAATAATTTTTCCTTGTTTAATTGTCTTCTCTTGTTCTTTAATTTTAGTAAATATGCTATCTCCAAACGTATCAAAATAATTTATAGGTACTTCCGTTTTTTCTTTTTTGATAGATGATAAAAAACTAGATTCAGTTTCTGTTTCCGCCAAACAACTATTCACCAACTGCTCAAAATAATCAGCAGGAATTACCAAAGGCTTCTCGTTTTCTTTTAAGTTTAAAAGAGTCGGCGAAATCTCTTTCAATTCAATTAATATGTCATTTCTGTGGTTCATTTTTAGTTAGACTATTATTTTTGGGAAAGGTTTAATCTTATTTTATTAAAATTCAATATTCATATTATGCGCTATACAAAAATCCTATTCTGGATTTAGGGATTAAGCCGTCAATATTTTTTCTATTTTTTTCACCGCATGATGATACGATGCTTTTAGCGCGCCAACCGATGTTTCCGATATTTCAGCCATTTTTTCATAAGGCATTTCATCGTAATAACGCATTATAAATACTTGTTTTTGTTTATCCGGCAAAGTATCTATCGCCAATTGCAATTTTGCTACCAACGCATCTGTTTCCATCACATCATTTGTTCCTTTATATTGAATGCTTGTTTGAGATATATCAATCTCATTTCTTTTTTTCTGTTTATTGATGTACGTGATTGCTTCGTTGCCGGCAATTTTATATAACCAAGTATATAAACTGGATTCAGCTCTGAAATGATCAATGGCGTTCCAAATTTTGATACACGTATTTTGTAAAATATCATTGGCATCGTCGTGGCTATGAACATACCTCCGAACATGATAATATAAACGTTCTTGATAGACGCTCAATAAGTTTCGGAAAGCTTGTTCCTTTTGGTCGGGCGATTTAAATTGCGCTAAAATTTCGTCGTCTGTCAACTTCATGCAGTACATAGACTTATAAAAAATAGAAAAGTTTAATCTTGTTTACTTCTAATTCTACTTAATGTTTCAATACTCATTCCTAAATAGGAGGCAATAACACCAATAGGAACACGTTTGATAATTTCAATTTTCATTCGAAACAAATTTTCATAACGTTCCGTCGTATTCTGAAATTTAAGACTATAATTTTTGGCAGCCAAAGAAATAAAATAATGCTCCGCCATTAATCTACCCAAGCGTTCCATTTCTTTAAAATTAGCATATAAATCTTGTAAATCTTCATATTCTAATGCATATAAAGTACAATCTTCCAATAACTCTATATTTTCTAAAGATGGTTTGCGTGAAATAAAACTTGAAAAAGAAACTAATAATTCATCGTTTAAACTAATATCCGTTGTTTGCTCTTTTCCATCCACCTCATAATAGTTCCTAGCCAATCCTTTTTCAATAAAATATAATTGGTTGCATACCTTTCCTTGTCTAAATAAAATATGCTTTTTGGGCAATTCTAGATAGGTTGATTTTTCTTGAATAGCACGAGCTAATTCGTCTGGCAATTCACCAAATTGCCTTAAAAAGTTTAGAAATGATACTGCTTTTAAATTATTCAATCGCTTATTTGATTATTATCAAAAAAAGATGTATTATAAACACGCAATTTTGTATTGCGTTTCTAAAATTAATAAACTTTATTCATATGAGCCATAATTCTTTTTCGATTAGTGAATATCACGACATCCAACCTATCTATCAAAAATTAGATAAATTAGTTTCCTTGCCCTTGCAATATATCGAACCCAAAGCAATGGAACACTATTTAGATTTTTACAAAACAAAATGTACAAAATCAAAAGAAATATATGAAAAAGCAAAGCAATTTATTCCTGGTGGCGTACAGCATAATTTAGCATTTAATTATCCATTTCCTTTAACCTTCAACAAGGCTGAAGGAGCCTATTTATATGATGTAGATGGCAATAAATATATCGATTTTTTACAAGCAGGTGGCCCAACAGTTTTAGGAAGTAACTATCCATTGGTGCGCGAAAAAGCGATTGAGTTAATCAATGAATGCGGACCTTCCACTGGTTTACTACATGAGTACGAATATAAATTAGCTGAAATTATTTGTCGAAATATTCCATCTGTTGAACAGTTTAGAATGTTAGGTAGTGGAACAGAAGCCGTAATGGGTGCTTTACGTTTAGCACGTATCAAAACAGGCAAATCAAAAGTGATAAAAATTGGTGGAGCCTATCATGGCTGGAGCGACCAAATGGTCTATGATTTACGAATTCCAGGCACACGTTTTTTTGATGCAAAAGGTATTCCATTTATGATGCATTGGCATACACAAGCCGTTCCACCTAATGATATTGATGCATTAGAAAGTAAATTAAAATGGAATCGATTTAGAGGTGGCACTGCCGCTGTAATACTAGAACCTGTTGGTCCAGAAAGCGGCACATATCCGGTTTATAAAGAGTTTGCACAGCAAGCTCGAGCACTTTGCGATAAATATGGTGCCTTATTAATTTTCGATGAAGTGGTAACGGCGTTCCGAATTGGAATGAGTGGCGCGCAAGGTTATTTCAATGTAAAACCTGATTTAACTATTTTCGGAAAAGTAGTAGCCGGTGGATATCCTTCCGCAGGTGGAATTGGCGGAAAAGCGGAATACATGGATGGTTTAGCTGCCGGTTTGCAAGGTGGCAAAAAAGTAAAAGTTGGTGGCACTATGGCTGCCAATCCGTTAAGTTGTTGCGCAGGTTATCATACATTAGCTGAAATAGAAAGAACCAATGCATGTGAAAAGGCTGGAAAAGCCGGTGATAGAATAACCAAAGGGCTGAATCAATTAATTGACAAATATGGATTGCCATTTGTTGCGTACAATCAAGGTTCTATTTGCCATTTAGAAGCGGCAGGTACTTTATTTGTAAAAATTAGAATTCCAAAAATTAAGTCTGTTTTAGCCGAAATAAATAAACGTAAAAAACTAATGGAAGAATATGGAGCAGCTTATTTGGCAGAAGGAATTGTTACCCTAGCAGGAAGCAGATTGTATTGTAGCATGGCTGATACAGATGAAGTTATCGATGATGCACTTAATAGATTTGAACGAGTATTTAAAAATGTACAAAAATAAAACATACATATTCAAATGTTATAATGATTGCTCATAAGCTATCTCTAAATAAATTATTGAGCTAAACAAAATGAATTATTTCTTAGCATACGATGTAGGAACCAGTAGTGTAAAATCTATCTTAGTAGATGAAAAAGGAACTATTTTAGCCTCAGCAATTGAGTCCTATCCTTTGCAAATGCCACATCCAGGATGGGTAGAACAAATTCCGGATGATTATTGGAAAGCAATTTGTAGCGCTACAAAAAAATTAACTCAAGCAACAACAATCGATAAAAATAAGATTAAAGGATTGGCTTTTACCACTCAAGCCATGGGAATTATTCCTATGAGTATAGAAGGAAAAGTATTGTATAATAATATTTCTTGGGTAGATGGACGTGCCGAAAAACAAGCACGCAAAGCCATGCGTCGTATGGGCGGAAAGGCCATTTTTAAAACGATTGTTGGGGTAGAAATTACAGGCAAAGATGTTATTCCAAAACTGATTTGGTTGAAAGAAAATGAACCTAAAATATACCATCAAACACATAAATTTTTAGATGTCAATGGTTATTTAAAATTTAAGTGTACCGGAAAAATGGTGGCAGAATGGTCAGGAGCGTGTTCGTACGCATTTAACTTAAAAAAGAAAGATTGGGAACGTTTGTTTTTTAAAATCACAGGTGCAGGAACTGAAAAATTACCTGACTTAGTAAAGTCAACCGACTTAGTGGGCACTCTCACGGAACAAGCCGCACAAGATTTAGATTTGCCACTACAAGTTCAAGTATTTGGAGGTTGTGACGATACACAAAGTGCCGCATTAGGAACAACAGCCATTGGCGAAGGTGAAGCACATATTTACGTAGGCACATCGGCTTGGGTTGGTGTTACCACCAGCAAGCCACTTGGATTTAAAAATGGCCTTTTTTGTTTGCAAAGTGCCGATCCTAAAATGAATATGGTAGTAGGAATTACCGAATCTGCCGGTGTAAACACGGAATGGCTATTGGATACTTTTTATGCTGAAGAAAAAAAGAATCTTTCAGAAACAGCTTTGTTTGAATTATTAGAAAATGAGATTAAACAAACAACTGCCGGCGCCGATTATTTGATAGTTACCCCATGGTTTTTGGGCGAGCGATGTCCGGTGAGCACCACTACCACACGTTCTACGATTTTTAATTTATCGCACCAACATACACGTGCCCACATTGCTCGTGCGCACTTTGAAGGCATAGCCTATAACTTGAGATGGACCATTCAAAATTTGGAAAAAGATTTTGGATTTAAAATAACTGAACTTAAAATTACCGGTGGAGGCACGCTGAATGATACTTGGATGCAGAATATTGCCGACATTACACAACGAAAAATTAGCAGTACTTCACAGCCTAAAAATGCTGGTGCATTAGGTGCAGCTATGTGTGCTTTGGTTGACAGTGGAACATTTAAAAATTTTAGCGATATTTATCAATTCATTCAAACACACAAAACATATATTCCAACAACTGAAAACAATAAAATATACCATCAGTTATTTCATAATTATCAGCAAATCTATCATCAGTTAAAAAAAACCTATCATCAAATAAATAAAGATAGATTTGAAATTCAATTTAACGAAAATGAACATTGAAGAAATAAAATATAAAGTATGTGAAGCCGGCAAAATGCTTTTAAAAGAAGGCTTAGTGGCACGCACTTGGGGAAACGTGAGCATTAAAGTAAACGATACTCAAATGGTCATTACACCCAGTGGAAGACCGTATGATGAGCTTACACCCAATGAAATGGTATTGGTAGATATTTATACTTTAAAATATGAAGGCACGATTAAGCCTTCTTCTGAATTAAAATTACATTGTGAAGTGTATAAAACACGACCACATATTGGTGCTGTTATCCATACGCATCAAATGTATGCATCTATTGTTGCAGCTGCACAAAATGATGTAGAAATTATTAATGTTGAGCATCAAAAAATATTGGGTGCAAACGTGATAAAAGCTGCACCTTATGCCTTGCCAAATACAAAAAAAATTACGGTGGAAACAGCAAAAGCCATTGAGCACTCAAATGCAGCTTTAATGGCAAATCATGGAACGGTTTGTATAGGTAAAAATTTAGATGAAACATTTAATGTGGCCAGAACCTTAGAAATAGCATGTCAACTTTTTATCGAATCAAGAAAAAAATCAGCTTAAAAACAATTTCTGTCTATCAGCTCATTATTAAAAATTGAAATAGAAATTTTAATAAATCAATGAACACATCTCACGCCATAAAAAAAATCATAAATGCTCATCAATACTTTGAGCAACAAAGCTCAGGATATAAAAGTTGGGGTAAAGTGGAAGTATTACAAATTGCCATGCGTTTAGAAAATGGTGCTATTTTATTGACTAATAAATCAACAAAAATAGATACGCTTACTAAAAATGATATTGAAATAAATCAACAAAAAGATTCCATTTTTTATCAATTATTTTCTAGTAGAAAAAATGTAAATGCGATTTTTATTACACAGCAAGAATATGCATCACAAGTAAAAGAAGAAATTCCGCCGATTTTAGATGACCAAGCGCAATTATTAGGTGTTTCCATTCGTGTGGCGAAAAACGAAGCTAAAATAAAAAAAAGTTTATGTGGAAGATATGCAGCGATTTTGCCTGATTCTACCAGTATTTGCTTAGGCTCCAGCTTGGAAGATGCCTATGTGGCTGCGCAATTATTAGAGAAAACATCGAAAGCTTTTTTAGAAGCGAAATATTTAGGTGGTGCAAAATCAATTAATAGAATAGAGGCTTGGTTGATGCAGCAATTTTATCAATTCAAATATTCGAAAGAAGCTAAGAAGAATAAGTAGTGTTATAGTTTTATTCTTTTTATTCCCATTTTAGTTTTAATACTTCAAACTGTATTGTTTTATTGGTAGTTTGAAAGGTTGTTTATTTTCATTTTTCTTTTTATATAGAATTGAATGAAAATATTATTTTGTTATAAGGAAAAAGTGAGATGGTTATTGTAAGTGAATTACATTACAAGGAAATCACTTTTACTTTCATTTTTTGTTTTAAAATATCATAAAAGTTAAACTCATTTCTATTGATTTATGAGGAAACCAACGAATAATATCCGATAGAGAAAAAATAAAAAAACTGCCTCAAGTTTTATTTTGAAACAGTTTATTATTAACGTGAATTTTGGACGTTCTTGTTTTATTTGGCTTATTTTCTTGCCATTACTTTTTCTGCTTTTTCAAGGATGTTTTTAGGCATTAGTCCATATTTTTCTAATAATTGATCTGGTGTTCCACTTTCACCAAAAGTGTCTTGAACGGCTACCATTTCTATTGGAGCTAAATGATGACGTGCTAAAACGGATGCTACGCTTTCGCCCAATCCACCGTTTTGTTGATGTTCTTCTGCTGTTACTATGCAACCTGTTTTCTTTACCGACTGAAGAATGGCTGTTTCATCCAGTGGTTTAATGGTGTGCATATTGATTAGCTCGACAGAGATGCCACGTCTTTCTAATTCTTGTCCAGCAAGTACTGCTTGCCAAACCATGTGTCCACAAGCAATAATGGTCACATCGTTGCCTTGCGATAGGAACTGTGCTTTGCCAATTTGGAAGGATTCATCTTCTGCCGGTGTAAAAATTGGCCAAACCGGACGACCGAAACGCAAGTAAGTTGGTCCTTCGCGCTCTATAATAGCTTTAGTGGCCAAACGTGTTTGATTGTAATCACATGGCACAACAACTGTCATGTGTGGCAACATTTTCATTAAACCAATGTCTTCTAATATTTGATGTGTGGCGCCATCTTCACCCAACGTTAAGCCGGCATGTGAGCAACAAATTTTTACATTCTTGTTGGAATAGGCTACACTTTGACGAATTTGGTCGTACACACGACCGGTACCAAAATTAGCAAACGTGGTGGCTACTGGAATTTTTCCGCCAATGGTTAAGCCGGCTGCAATGCCAATCATGTTGGCTTCGGCAATGCCTGTTTGCACAAAGCGTTCGGGAAAATCTTCAATAAATTTTTCCAACTTTAAAGACCCAATTAAATCGGCACAAAGTGCCACTACATTTTCATTAGCCTTTCCTGCCTCGTGAATACCTACGCCAAAGCCGGAACGCGTATCTTTTTTATCGGTGAATGTGATGGATTGTAAGGACATATTATCTTCTTATTTTAATTAAGATACATTCATGTGGTTGTTTTTGTAATGTTTTTGCTTATTACAAAAGAACAAGTCTATGTTACACTTTATTTTTGGTCATGCGTGGTTTGGCAACAGATTGTTGTTGTACTGCCATATCTTTTGCCGGTGTATGATGTTGCTGTACATTGCTTGTTTTTACCGCTGATTTATGTTCTTCTCCTTCTGCTGGTTTTTTAAACACGTCTAAGTCTTCTAACAACACATACCATTTTACTAATTTTTTAATGTCTGAAACGTTTACGCGTTCTCTATCAAAAGTGGGCAATATAGCACCTAAGTAATTTCTTAATTCATCGTTAGAAGCATTCGCATTTACAATAGATGTTTTGTCTTTTTGATTTTTCATTTCAATAAAAACATCCAACAAAGGAACGGTATCGTCTTCTGTATAAATGGAAATATTATCTAATGGTGAAAACATGTGTTGACGATTGGAATAGAATTTTTTGTTGCTTCCATCTAGTTCGCATAAAATTAAACCATCGTTTCTGTTGGCAATCATTTTTTTTAATCCTGCAACGCCGGTTACGGCAATAATTTCTCTAAACTCCATACATTATTTTTATTCTACAAAAGTAGGAAATAGTTCGACAAAAGGAAATGAAATTTTGTTAATGCAAAAGTTGACCTAAGTTCTTTATGGTTCTATATTTAATAACATTTTGTGTTCTAAATTAAGTGCCATTGTCATTTATATAATCGGACAAATAGCATAATTAATTTTTACCCTTTTCGATGTTATAAATTTGATGTTCTGATATGTCGGCAAAAAAATGGAGAACTTTTTTGGAAAAAATTATGAAGATTAAATATTAACCATGGTATTTGCATCTTTCAAAACTTGCACTTTGTCCTATATTATTCATTAAATACTAAATAATATATAATAAATGTATTATAGTAATTACACTATTCAAAAAAATAAATGAGCCTTTATTTAAAATCTAACTACCGCAACACATTAATTTTTCCAGTATGTACATACCAATCATTGTTTTTTTCGAAGTACATTTTTATAAAATATAATCCGTTGGCAAAGTGCGCTTGAATTTTTATTTCATCCAATACATTATCAAATTTTTGTTGAAATACTTGTTTGCCACTGATGTCATAAATTTCAACATTCCATTCTTGAAACTTCGCCTCTTTAGGAATTGAAATAGAAAAATCATTGGTAGTTGGATTTGGAAAAACCGAAAGTTGTTCTTTAGAAATATGCTGTTTTATGCCAGAAACCAATTCATCACAACCTAATAATGGGTGTATAAATTGAGCAATATGGCGTTCTGTACTGTCTAAAATTCGTTGGTCTAAAAAGTTAAAAATAATATCGGGAAATCCTAAATTCATAAAAGGTACATGTCCACGACCTAACCAATCTTCAAACTCTACGCGTATGCCATTTCTCTGCATGACAGGATATTGTGCTTTGCCGCCAAACAAAACTGGCAAAGTAGGAATCTTAAACGGTTTGCCGTAATTATAGGGCACAATTTCATCTGCAGAGCCATGAATAATAAGCATATCAATCCCATTTTTTACAATCCAATTGGTATCTAATAAAGCTCCTGAAATGCTGATGCAAGCTTTTGGTTTCACTAAATCAAACTTGTGGCGCAAAACATAATCTACACTATCGCCATTGGCTTGTTTTACCCATTGTTGGTATTGTAAAGGTAATTGTTGAATGCTATCTAAATAACTAATAAACATGGAAGAAACCGCGCCGGCAGATACACCACCAATAAATGCTTTAGAAGTATCTATTCTGTATGGATTTCCATTTTGATAGGTCAGCATTAAATGATCCACGGCATCTTTTGTGTCTATTAAAGCTCGTGAAACGGCTTTCACCATAGTTTCTTCAGAGAGCAAGCCTAACAAGTTGGGCTCTTGTCTGTAATCAATTGATACCGTTACATAACCACGTTTAGCAAAATAATCACACATTAATACAATATCCGGACTGTTGTGGTCGAGTAGTTTTAAGTATGCACCTCCATGAATCAACAGCATGATTGGTCGCAAAGAAACAGTGTCGCCATGTGGTTGATAGATGTCGTATTTTAAATCGATAAACATGCCATCGCTTTGTTTTTTTCGTGCATATTTAATATCTTTTGAAATATCTACTTTTGAAAAAACAGGCTGAATGTATCGACCATTGGAACAATCAAGAGCAACAGCTTGTGTTATAACGAAGCTGAGTACAAAGCATAAAGTGATTAATTTGCGCATAGTATTTTTTTATGTTACTTCAAATTTTATATATTCAATTTTTAAAAGATACTTACCTTTCCTAAATAAAAAAAGCGTTCATTATTTCTATCAAAATAAAGTTTAATAAAATACAAACCTTTGCCTAGGTTTTCCTGTACATGGATGGTTTCTGTATGCTGCAAATTATTTTGTTGAAATACTTGTTTGCCACTGATATCATAGGCTTCGATGTTCCATTTTTCAAATCTATTTTCTTTCGGAATATTAATAGAAAAGTTCCCATTTGATGGATTAGGGAAAATGGACATATTGCCATCTACTAAATGTTGTTTAATAGTAGTAGTCAAAGCATCACAATCGATTAAACTATAGCAGAAATTAGTAATATGTCGTTTGGTGCTATCTAATACAAACGGATTAAAAACGATAGCAAATGGATTGGGTCCAAAAATGGCATCTAAGTTAAAACCACCTACAAAAGGAACGTGTGAGTAACTTATCCAAGTTTCTAATTCACTTCTTTGTCCTAAATTTTTATATCGTTTATCTATTAGATAACTTCCCATTAAATTGGGCAACGTAGGAATATTAAATGGTTTGCCAAAATTAAAAGGAACAATAGGATCTGCTGTGCCATGTTGCGACATTAATGGTGGATACTCTTTTCCTTCCTTTATCCAAGCAGTATCTAAAACTGCGCCAGAAATATTGACAATTCCTAAAATAGTAGAACCGCAATATTTATTTTCTAATAAGGCTTGTGCATTCGGTTCCACATCTAATATCCATTGTTTATATTGCATAGGTAACCCATCTAAATTATCTATAAATGCACCAAGCATAAGACTGATTGCACCTCCAGAAACGCCACCCATGATTACTTTATTTGGATCAATTTTATATGGATTTCCATAATTAAATGTTGTATCCATAATTCTACACATCGCATCTCGAACATCGATCACACCTCGACCTACTGCTTTTATCATACTTTCTTCTGAAAAAAATGACAATGGATTGGGTTCATGTCGGTAATCAACCGACACAACGACGTATCCTTTTAAAGTTAAATCAATGGCTAATTCTACAATATCCGGACTTTTTTTATCTAAAAGTGGAATTTCTAAAAAACCACTTCCATGTGCTAAAAATATTAATGGACGATTTTGGGCAGTATCATTTTTAGGCTGATAAACATCGTATTTTAAATTTAACCAAGCGCCATCACTGCGTTGTTTATAGGCATATTTAATGTCATTTGTTACGGTAAATTCATTAAATACTTTTTGCATATATCTGCCATTATAGCAATTAGTAGCAATTGATGTTGAATAAATTAAAATGAGGAAAAAAAATGTAAAAATTTGTTGCATATTAAAATATTGATACTATTAAAGATAAATGATTCTTTTTATAAACAACACACACACACCAAAAAAATTATCCTAAGTAAACTTAGTCCTATTTGGACTTAGTATTCCGATTCGGTACTGCATTTTGTATATTTGTTGGTGCCTTTTAAAATACATTCATCTTATCAGCCTTCTGGAGATCAGCCTTCTGCGATTCAACAGTTATCTGCTGGAATTTTAAAAGAGGAAAAATATCAAACTTTATTAGGTGTTACCGGTTCCGGAAAAACTTTTACTATTGCCAATGTCATTGAAACCATACAGCGACCAACTTTAATTTTATCACACAACAAAACCTTAGTAGCTCAATTATATACAGAATTCAAAGAATTTTTTCCCGACAATAAAGTAGAGTTTTTCACTTCGTATTACGACTATTATCAACCAGAAGCGTATGTGGCGGCAACCGATACATATATTGAAAAAGATTTAGCCATTAATGCCGAAATTGAAAAACTACGATTAAGCACCACGACTTCATTAATGAGCGGACGACGTGATGTGATTGTGGTCGCTTCCGTTTCATGTATTTATGGGTTGGGTAATCCTGCAGAATATAAAAATCAAATAATTCGAATTTCGAAAGGTCAAACTATAAGTAGAAATTCTTTATTATTTGATATGGTTCGTATTTTATATGCGCGAACAACCGCCGATTTTCAACGTGGAAACTTTAGAGTAATTGGTGATAATGTAGAAGTTTTTTTGGCGTATGCCGATTATGCGTATCGTATTACTTTTTGGGGCGATGAGGTAGAATCATTAGAATCATTTGACCCAAGTAATGGTAAAAGCATGGAAAAAATGGAAGATATCGCCATATTTCCTGCCAACATATACATTGCGCCTCGCGATCAATTACCTACTATTATTCATGAAATACAAGATGAATTAAAGGAACATGTGGACTACTTCAACAAGATAGATAAACGACAAGAAGCCAAGCGATTGGAGGAACGTGTAAATTTTGATTTAGAGATGATACGAGAGTTGGGTTTTTGTAGTGGCATTGAAAATTATTCTCGTTTTTTTGATAGGCGACATCCTGGTGATAGACCATTTTGTTTGTTAGATTATTTTCCGGAAGATTTTTTATTGGTGGTCGATGAGAGCCATGTGACTATTCCTCAAATTGGTGGCATGTATGGTGGCGATAGAAGTAGAAAACAAAATTTAGTGGAATATGGATTTCGCTTACCTAGTGCGTTAGACAATAGACCTTTAAATTTTAATGAATTTGAGTCTTTATTAAATCAAATTATTTTTGTGTCAGCAACGCCGGCTGATTATGAGTTAATGAAAACAGATGGCGAATTTGTAGAACAAGTGGTTCGGCCAACTGGCTTGCTGGATCCAATCATTGATGTACGTCCAAGCATCAATCAAATTGATGATTTATTACACGAAATTCAGTTACGCATTAAACAGGATGAACGTGTTTTAGTAACTACACTAACAAAAAGAATGGCTGAAGAGTTGGCGAAATATCTAAGCAAACTCCATATAAAATGTAAATATTTACACAGCGATGTGGACACCATGGAACGTGTAGAAATTATACAAGGTTTGCGCTTGGGTGATTTTGATGTATTAATTGGGGTTAATCTCTTGCGCGAAGGTTTGGATATTCCTGAAGTTTCTTTGGTTGCTATTTTAGATGCTGATAAAGAAGGTTTCTTGCGTAACGAACGCTCGTTGACACAAACGGCTGGTCGTGCAGCACGAAACGCCAACGGTAAAGTAATTTTTTATGCTGATGTGATGACCAAATCCATGCAGAAAACAATTGATGAAACCAATAGACGAAGAGAAAAACAAATTGCTCACAACATTCAACACAACATCACTCCAAAAACAATATTTAAAAGTAAAGAGGAAATTTTGCAACGTGCCACCATCTTAGATGTCCGACAAAAGACGGAAACTAAAACGGAAAAAAAATATAGAGAACACGATGAAAGTATGACTGTTGCAGCTGAAGAACAATCTGCTTATTTGTCTAAAAATGACCTTGAAAAAAAAATAAATCAACTTAAAAAGGCGATGCAAAAAGCATCACAGCAAATGGATTTTATGGAAGCTGCTCGATTAAGAGATGAACTTTTTAAATGGCAAGAAAAATTATAGTTATGAATAATAAAACCATTCTCATTACTGGTGCTACTTCTGGTTTAGGCTTAGAAGCTGCCAAACAATTAGCCAAACAAGGTCATGAAATTATTTTGTTATGCCGCAATAAAGAAAAAGGCGAGCAAGCTATTTCAGAAATAAAATCCTTTTCAGAAAATAACAAACTGCATCTTTACACAGCAAATCTATCGTCGCAAAAAGCAGTGGAACAAGCAGCACAAAACATCAAAAATGATTTTAGTAAATTAGATGTATTGTTAAATAATGCCGGTGCTGTTTTTAACACATTCCAGCTATCGGAAGATGGTATTGAAATGACGATGGCAAATAATCACTTCAATTATTTTTGGATGACGTATTACTTGTTTGATTTATTGAAAAATGCAAATGGTGCACGCATCATAAATGTTGCGAGCGATTCGCATTATAGTGCAAAAAAAATAGACATCGATTCTTTTTATCAAAAACAAGCAAATTATTTTGTGTTAAATGCTTATGAGCAAAGCAAATTAGCTAACGTATTATTCACTTATGCTTTAGCGGAGAAAACTAAGCCATTTAATATAACCGTAAATGCCTTGCATCCTGGTTTTGTATATACGCCCATCGGCTCAAAAAATGGAAATAAATTTTTTGGATACGTATGGAGTGCTGCTTCAAAATTATTTGGTTTGACGGTTGAAAAAGGAGCTAGCTCACATGTTTATTTAACAAGCAGTAATGATGTAAAAGATGTAAGTGGAAAATATTTTCATAATTGCAAAGACAAACGTTCGTCGGAAATTTCTTATGATAAAAATGTACAGGAACTTTTATGGAAAGAAAGTGAACGTAAAAGTGGATTTGCTTTCTTGTAAATGTTATCAAAAAATCAGCTTAATTATTTAATCAGATTACTTTGTCTTTTAGATAAAAAAGTAAACCCGATGTCAACAAGGCATCGGGTTTATTTTTCTTTCGTCGTTGTTACGATTACTTTTTTTTCGGAGCTGCTGCTTTTTTCGCTGGAGCTTTTTTCGCTACTGCTTTTTTTGGAGCTGCTGCTTTTTTTGCTGGAGCTTTTTTCGCTACTGCTTTCTTAGCTGGAGCTGCTGCTTTTTTTGCTGGAGCTTTTTTTGCTACTGCTTTCTTAGCTGGAGCTGCTGCTTTCTTAGCTGGAGCTTTTTTTGCTACTGCTTTTTTTGCTGGAGCTGCTGCTTTCTTAGCTGGAGCTGCTGCTTTTTTTGGAGCTGCTGCTTTTTTTACTGCTGGCTTTGCGCTTGCTGTTTTCTTTGCCATTGTTTTAAATTTTGTTTGGTGTTTCATTTTAAACAGTCGAAACTTTTCTGTTGAAGAATTTCATTTTTTAAACAGATTAAAATTCTCCTTTAACTATTCTGCTATATAAAAGTAATGACAATATTTAATCTGTACAATATGCGAGTTATTCATACATGTTAATAATTGTGGATAAAGTTGAACATAGCATCTTAAGTAATTTAATTCATGGTAATAACAAATGCAACAAATTTTTAAATTTAATAATCGCCTAAAAAAATATAAACTGATATTTCGTTATTATATCATTCATTCAAACTATTAATAAATACAAGTGTTTAAAGTCAATAGTAAAAAATATTTAGTTAAGAATGTAGTAAAAAAAATAAAAAAAATCTACACGTGTTTATTTATTTTAGATTAGATATTCATACAAAATAAAGTGGATGAATGTTTGCATTTTATTTTTTAAAAAATGTTTAAAAAAAATGAATTACAGAAATGAATTAGTTAGAATTAGTGAAAAATTGAATGTGAATTTTCAAAAAAAAATTCTTCATACGTTTTTTAAACAAGCTAACTACTCTTTGTTTCATTATTTTTTTTATCAAAATATTGAATAGCCAATTCACAATTTAGTATCTTTATTCTGTAAAAAATTAAAGTGAAAAAAATACTTCCTGTTTTTATTTTCTTTGTTGTAAGTCTATTTATTTATTCATGTACTTCTTGTAACAATGAAAAAACAAATGGCGATTCAATAGAACGTGACAGCATTGCAGAGCAGTATAAAATGTTGCCAACCGAACAACAAGATGTGATTGATTTGGTATATCGTTGGAATGCAGCACACGATAGTGTTCATATAGATAGCTTGGAAAACTATTACAATGATCCAGTGTTATTTTTCAAAAAACGGATTTCAAAAAATGCAGTAATCGAAGCTAAAAAATACAAAATTAAACATGCCGATTCTTATCGAGAACGAATTATTGGGCAAATAGGAATTTATGCTTCTGATACCGGAAATTATAAATGTGAATTTTTAAAATTAGTAACCATTAACAACAAACCAAGTGTTTTTCACTCTTATTTAATTTTTGAAAAACAACTCGATCAATCTTGGCGCATTATTGTTGAAAGCGATAAAGAAGCAGACATGAAACCTCAAATGGTTTCTTTGTTCGAAAATTTTGAAGAAAGCGAAAGCACTTCTTCCGGTGATTTTAATGGTGATGGAGAAAAAGAAGAACTCATTATTCTTAAACCGGAAAAAGATACTTCTGGAAATTATAAATCTACACAAGCAAAAGTGTCGTTCACTAATTTTGATTTACCGGAAATTACTATTCCAAATTGTATTGGTGTAAATGTACTCAACGAAAATGATATCGATGGTGATGGTGCGGATGATTTTTCTGTTGTCATAAAAAAGCCAAATGGTGAAGTTGGCAATGTCATTCTTTATAGTTTTAAACGTGGACAATGGAAAGAGTTGGCAACCTTTATTGCGCCAAGCGATGAAGTATTTAGTTCTCGTCAAAATTTAATTGAGTTTGCCGGAAGTGGAAATATTAAAATTAGAACGATAGAAAAAACAACCGACAATAGAGATAGTTTGATTGTTAAAACAATATCTACTTGGTAAGTATTTTGACAAACTGTTAAACTTCCATTTTATGTATATACCAAAAGTATTTAAACTAGATGATATAGATAAATCTATTGCATTTATGCAAGCCTACCATTTTGCCACATTGGTTTCTATAAAAAAAGAAATCCCTATTGCTACACATTTACCATTTGTAATTGAAAAAAAAGAAGGTAAAATTATTTTACGCTCACATTTAAGTAAAGCCAACGAACAATGGCGTACGTTTAACGATACGGAAGTATTGATTATTTTTTCAGAACCTCATGCCTACATTTCACCATCTTTATATCAACAAAAACAAGAAGTACCAACCTGGAATTATATCAGCATTCATGTATATGGAAAAGTAAAAATTTTAGAAACCGACGAAGAAAAAATAGCATTATTAAAACAACAAATGCAAGCGTATGAAGCCGAATACATAAAGCAGTTTAATACTTTAGATAAAAAATACTTAAACGCATTATTAAAAGAAATCATTGCATTTGAAATAGAGGTTTCTGATTTACAAGCCAAAGAAAAACTATCTCAAAACAAAAGTAAAGCCGATAGGTTATCGGTTAAACAACATCTGCAACAAAGTGATGATACAATACAACAAAATTTAGGGAAATATATGCTGGATTAATATGACATTCATCATAGATTATAATGGCTTTTATTGATAACTTTGTAGTCTAATTTCCAATCGTGATATCCTATGATTTAATAGATAAATACAATGTTCCTATTCCACGATACACGAGTTATCCAACCGTTCCATTTTGGAAAGATAATATGACCGAAATTAATGACTGGACATCATTGATTCATAAATCCATCTCCACACATAAAACAAAAGAAGGCATAAGCATCTATATACATCTTCCTTTTTGCGAACAACTTTGTACATATTGTGGCTGCAACAAACGCATTACTAAAAATCATTCAGTAGAAGAAAAATACATAGATGCATTGTTAAAAGAATGGGAAATTTATAAACGCATTTTTAATCAACCAATCGTAATTCGTGAATTGCATTTAGGTGGCGGAACACCTACTTTTTTCAGCCCTGAAAACTTAACCTACTTCTTAACTTCTTTATTTAAAGAGGTCGATATACATCCAAAACACGAATTTAGTTTTGAAGGTCACCCAAACAATACCACCCAAAAACATTTACAAGCATTATATGATTTAGGATTTCGACGTGTCAGCTTTGGTGTGCAAGACATGGATATAAAAGTACAAATTGCCATTAATCGCATACAACCATTTGAAAAAACAAAACAAGTTACTCAATGGGCGAGAGAAATTGGGTACGAATCAATTAACTTTGATTTGATTTATGGCTTGCCTTTTCAAACCATAACAAGCATACAAAAAACCATTGAAGATGTAATCACCTTGATGCCTGATAGAATTGCATTTTATAGCTATGCACATGTACCTTGGACAAAAAAATCACAACGTGCGTATGATGAAAATGATTTACCAAAAGGAAAAGAAAAATATCTTTTATACGAAATGGGTAAGAACTTATTTCTTCAAAATGGATATGCTGATATTGGAATGGATCATTTTGCCTTAAAAAATGATGCATTATTAATTGCCAAGAAAAACGAAACGTTGCATAGAAATTTTATGGGTTACACCACCACCAATACAGAAGTATTAATTGGATTAGGTGTTTCAGCCATCAGCGATGTGTTTTATGGTTTTCGGCAAAATGTGAAAACAGTAGAAGAATACTACGAAGCAATTGCCAATCAAGTATTGCCAATTTATAAAGGAATTGATGTAAGTGAGGAAGATATCATTTATCGTAAACATATTTTAAATATTGCTTGCAAAGGAAAAACCAACTGGCAACAAGAATTTGTTTTAACCGATGAAATGAAAAATAAATTAAGCAGTTTACAAAACGATGGCATTATTCTTTGGATGAACAATCAACTGGAAGTAACCAACTTAGGCTGGAGCTTTTTGAGAAATATTTGTGCCGTATTCGATAAAAAAATGAACGACGCAGAAAAGCCACAAGATGGCGATTTGCCCAAATTTAGTCAAGCTATTTAGGTTAATGTATTTATCAAATAAATGAACTTAAATTCTTAGTAATATAAAAAATGAAAATGCCATTAAAAAAAATTTTAATTTTAATAAATGGCAACAACAACTTATTTCATTGGAGGAATTGCATCAGATGAACGTCTATTTAAATTCCAACTTACAGCGGTAAACAATGCCGTTTATTTGCCGTTTCCAAAGCATGACAAAAAAGACACCATGGAAACGTATGCCCAAAAGTTTATTCCACTTATAGACACGACACACCCATTCAATATTGTTGCCAATTCAATGGGTGGCATTATGACGATGGAATTAATTAAATACATACAACCAGAAAAAGTAGTTTTAATTTCATCCATAAAAAGCAGAAGTGAAATGCCGGCAAAACTAAAATTTTTAACATATACCTATTTTCACAAGCTATTGCCCGGACGCGGATTTATTGGTGCAATACAATTTGGAAGCCTGTTTAAACGCGATGTGCTCAAAGAACCTGCTTTGCGCAAAATGGCAATCAGCATGGCAAAAAACAATACACCTAATTTTTTATATTGGTGTGTAAATGCCATTGTACAATGGAAAGGCAACGATGATTATAGAAATGATATCATCCACATTCATGGCACAAAAGATGAAATGTTTCCATTTAAAAAAATTAAAAATGCCATTCCTGTGCTTGGTGGAACTCATCAAATGCTATTGAATAAACATCAAGAAGTTAATACCATTTTACTGGAACATTTGGCGAATTAATATCCAGAAAATACAATTAAAAAACCAGCAAATATTAAAATGATAAGTCCAATAAAAAAACAAATGTCTGCATAAATTTCAATTCGCTTTAATTTTTCATTTCTTAAACTTAGATACGATAAAAAACAAGAAAATATAAAAAATAAAGTATCAATACTCACCATTTCATCAACTAAGGTTTTATTGCTTACATTCATTATTTTAAATAGAGAAATAATAGTTACGCTCACTCCAATCATAGTAGTAGATCCAATAAATATATGCTCTGCAATATCTTGGTCTTTTTTAAAATTTTGAATCATATACGTTGTACTTAGGATTTTTATTCTATAAATTCTTCTGTTTCGGTTGAAAATTCATTGACATATATTCGAACTAATAACAATAAATACGACACCAATAAAGGACCAAATATTAAACCCATAAATCCGAATAATTTTAAGCCTGTAATTACTCCAAATAATGTAATTAATGGATGAATATTGGCAAATGCTTTTAATAAAAATAATCGCAACACATTGTCAATGTTTAATACTACTACGGCGCAATAAATAGCTAAAAATAAACCATCTTGTGAGTGGCCATCTGTAAATAAATATACGGATAACGGCATCCAAATCATACTGGAACCAATAAAAGGAATCACCGAACAAACGCAGGTAACAAAACCCCAAAGCATCGGATCTTCAATGCCAAATATTTCGTAGCCAATATAGGCACTAAAGCCTTGTGCAATGGCTAAAACGGGAATTCCTATGGCATACGATGTAACAATATTTTTCGTTTCAGAAGTCACCAATTTTTTATTTTCCGGTTTTAATGGAATAAACTTTAATAAGGATGTTTCTATTTTGGAGGCATTCAATAGTAGAAAAAACAACGCAAAAAACATAGTACTGATATTGATGAAAATATTGGCAGCTATATTGATAAAATTGGGTAAATAGGAAGAAACAATTGCTGGAATATTTTTCAAATTATCTTTAGAAAGTAATTCAATACCAGTAACTTCATCTATGTGCTGAATAATTTGTTTTATACCTTGAAATAAGTCATTGGCATTGCTGGTAAAATTTTGCAATTTAGGTACCACAAAAATAGTAGCCAGTCCAAAAGGAATTAATAATACAATTGCATCTACCAGAATTAACAAAATAGTGGCAACATACCTATTCCATTTCTTTTGATAAATTAAATTAAACAAGAATTTTCTGTTTAAAAAGTATAGCGTTATGGCACCTAAAACACCTGGTGCTAAAAAATTTATTTGAAGAAAAATGAGAATCCCTAATGACATTAAAATGACAAAAAATGCCACTTGTCGGAAACGTTCATTAAAGGTAGCAGACAACATGTTAGAAAGTTACTTTAAAAAAAAGAAAAGTACAAAAAAAAACTTCATCTAAATGATGAAGTTACTAAGGAAGATATTATTTTTTATATTTTCTGTATATACGTGATAATGTATTTAACTTTTTTAGCTTTGCCGGCTTCTATTGCTGGTGAGAATTTTGGCATTTTATTAATGGCTTGTATTACAGATGCTTCACAGCTTTTGCAATTGGATTTTATTAATTTCAATTCAGATAATTCGCCTTTTTCATCTACATAAAAAGAATAATATACGCGCACATTTTTATCAGAATCGGAAAGTTTTATCTCTTTTGGCAATAACACATTCTTGTTCATATATTTTTGAAGTTCGCCAGCGCCTCCTGGAAATTCTACATTTTTATACCCTTTTCCTTGTTTATCATACGCTTTCATAATTGAATCGGATTTTCTGAAAAAATCACATTTATATGCAGAATCTAATTTTGATTGAATGGCTTGGTTATAACACTGTTTATACTCTTTACTTGTATCATTTGGATTAAGTGTGTCGTCTTTTCCAATTTTTACTTGCAACTTATTGTTTTTACTGGATGTGTTAATGGATTTAGTGCCTTCTTTAATTTTTGATTTATCAACTGTCTTCGAGAAGTTTGCCATCATCATACTATCTTTTTTTTGATGATTGATGATTTTTTTTTCATAATGACTATCGAAGAATTTCACAAAGTATTCTGGATTATTGGCATTTTTTCCTTTAATATAGCAATTCATTTCGCCTCTTTCAAAATGGGCATTCATGCTATCTTTTGCTACTTTACAAAAATTTGTTTTTTGAGCAAATGACAAACTAGAAAATGCAAAAAAAAGAAATGTTGAAAAAATTTGAATTGGTTGTTGCATGTTTTTTTTGGTTTATATTAATTAACGAACGGCAATACACGAAATTTCAACGTTTGCATTTTTTGGCAACACGCTTACTTCTACGGTTTCTCTTGCTGGAGCTTGGTTTTTAAAATATCGACCATACACTTCATTTACTTTTGGAAAATCATGCATGTCTGTTAAAAAAATAGAACATTTTACCACATTTGAAAAGTCCATTTCTGCTGCAAGTAAAATTGCTTTTAAATTTTGCATCACTTGTTCTGTTTCTTCTACAATTCCATCTTTAATTAATGCACCTGAAAATGGATCTAATGGTATTTGTCCAGAAACAAATAACATGCCATTTATAGATACGGCTTGTGAGTATGGACCTATTGGTTCAGGTGCATCTTCTGTGTAAATAATTTTTCGTGCCATGTTCTAACCTACAAAGTTATTAAATGCGAATGCAAAGAAATGTAAAAATATCTTAATTATTGAAGTTTATTTTCCTTCTTTCTTTCTATAAACTTCATCCACAAACCACATTTCATTTTTATATATTATCTCTACAAGTAATTTTTTGGTAGGTTCATCATATTTAGAAAAAATATCGTATCCGTTTTGCAATAATTCTTTTCCTAGTTTTATGCCATCCACATCTTTTTTAGGAAATGTTTGCGACTTTTTTTCCATAGTTTCAATTACATGTTGTAAAATGTCTAAGGTTTTTTTTAGTAGTTGGGTGTTCACCATGGCCTCAAATAAACTCTTTACATCTCCAATAAATTTTTCAATATCTTCACGAGGTAATTGATATAAGGTATCTTCAAAATCTTCATCGCTCATTGGTGGAATAATCCCATTTTTATTGGCAATTTCTGCCATTGATGCTTCAAAATTTTTTGCACCAACAAATGAGTTTAGTGAATCCATTCCGGCGCGCAAGGCCTGCATAAAATGTCTTCCAAATTTGAATAATGCGCGAGCCATATCACCAAACAGTGCCCAAATTTTTTTAGGAGAACGCACATAATCTGCCAACTCTTTAAATGCTTCTTCTAATTTTTTACGTTCATCTGCAGGTGGGTAAATGGTGTGTAAAAAATAATTTTTTACTTCCAAAATAGTGGCTTCCGAGATGTTTGCGGGTAAATCAAATCGTTGTACTAAGTCGTGGTAATGGTAGCGTTTTTCTATCATTTCTCTAAACTTATTTATAATGTGTTCATCGGAGGTGGTTGCCATGTGTTTGATTTATCAATCTAAAATAATCATTTTTAGAAGTTTATTTTTTTTTTATAAAAAAATTTATTAAAACTTTTTGTTTGCTTTAAAAAATAAAAACAAGCTTAAATTTTTAAAATAACGGCATCATATCCTTCTAAAACGCCATTAAATATTGATTTTCCTTTAATAGAAAATAGGACTTCTTTTATTGGAACATTGAGTTGATTTGAAATATTTACCTTACTAAAGTTTAATAATACCATGAGTTGTTCGTTGTGTAATGTTCTTGTAAAAGCTAAAATTTGTTGATGGTTTGTTTTCACTAATTCTATACTTCCGTTGCTTAATATTTCATTTTCATTTCTAAGTTTTATCAATCGTTTAAAAACATGAAGTAAAGATGTTTCGTTATTTACTTGTTGTTCCACATTTCTATTTTCAATGTCTTTATTTACCGGCAACCACGTTTCATTGGCAGTAGAAAATCCTGCATTTTTATGCGTATTCCATTGCATAGGTGTTCGGCAATTGTCTCTATTGATGGCAACCGGCAATAAATTAGCTATAAATTGTGGTACCCAACTGTAGGGTTTTGTGATGGGATCTTTTCCATTTTTAATAGAAATAGTTCCATTGGTCATGCCTATTTCTTCACCAGCATAAACAGTAGGAACACCACGTAACGTAAATTGTAAAGTGGCTAAAATTTTGGCTTTCTCAAGGCTGTTTCCAATGCGGCGAATACTGCGAAACTGATCGTGGTTACTAAAAACAGTGGTTGGCATAAATGGTGCTGCATAATGCTGATTAAATTCCATTATTTTCTTTTGAAAAAATGATGGTTTAAATTTATAAAACAACATCTCGAATAAAAATATAAGATGCAAGCCATTGTTGTTGCCTAAATATTTTTTCTTCAAATCATGTTTACCAAATACTTCTCCAATCAATAATCGTGGTGGATGAAAGGCATCTACTACTTGTCGTAATTCTTGGGCAAATTCAAAATTTTCATCTTGATTCACCGAATATTTTCTTATTTGGAAATTTCCACCTGGATAATCTTCAGATGGAAAAGCATGTAGGATGGAAAATGGATTATTTTTAAAATCTTTGTCTTTATAAATACAATTAAAAATATCCAATCTAAAACCATCTACACCTTTTTGTAACCAAAATCTACAGACATCAAACATCGCTTTTTTTACTGCTGGATTTCTATAATTTAAATCTGGTTGAAACGGCAAAAAAGAAGCGAAATAATATTGTTTACGTGTTTCACAATAGTGCCACGCTTTGGGACCAACAATGCTTTTCCAATTATTTGGTTTGTCGCGCCAAATATACCAATCTGCTTTAGTATTCGTTTTATTTTGTTTAGATTCTAAAAACCAATGATGTTGGTCTGAGGTATGATTCATCACCATATCGAAAACAATTTTCATTTGTCGATGGTGTACTTCATTAATTAATTTTTCAGCATCTTGCATAGTGCCATATTCTGGTGCAATGGAATAATAATCGGCAACATCGTATCCAAAATCGGCTTGTGGTGAGGCATAAAATGGCGATATCCAAATGGTTTCAAAACCTAAGGATTTTATATAATCTAATTTTTGGATGATGCCTTGTAGGTCGCCTATTCCATCGCCATTACTATCGTAAAAGGAGCGTGGATAAATTTGATAAATGGTTGTGTTCAATGTAATAATTTTTCTTAATTGTTTAAAAATAAGAAAAAATATGCAGCACTTTTACGTTCAGATTAGTTTAAATTTTTAGACCAACCTTGGCACTAATTTCGAGCATTTTATCAATAGGAATTTTTGCTTTAAGGCGTAAATCTTCGTTCATTATTAGTTCTGGTAACTCGTATTTTAAACACAAATAAATTTTCTCTAACGTATTTAATTTCATGTGTGGGCAATCATTACAAGCACAACTGTTGTTTGGTGGTGCAGGAATAAATGTTTTATTTGGAGATGCTTGCATCATTTTATGTAAAATACCAGTTTCAGTAGCCACAATGTATTCTTGTGCCTCATCGGTTTGGGTGTATTTTAATAAACCAGTAGTAGAGCCAATAAAATCAGCTAGTTCCAAAATAGGTGCTTCACATTCGGGATGTGCAATCATTTTTGCATTTGGGTGTTTTTCTTTGAGATTTTTTATTTTATCTAAAGAAAAAATTTCGTGTACCATACAAGATCCATTCCACAACACCATTTCTCTTTTTAATTTTTTGGAAAGATAGGCACCTAAATTTCGATCTGGAGCGAATATAATTCCTGTTTCTGGCGGAATGGAATTTACTATATGTTCGGCATTAGAGCTGGTACAAATATAATCACTAAGTGCTTTGATTTCAGCAGAGCAATTAATGTAAGAAATGACTTTATAATTTGGATATTGCGCTTTAAATTTAGCAAAATCTTCAGGTGGACAGCTATCTGCTAATGAGCAACCGGCATTTAAATCTGGTAGAATTACTTTTTTTGTTGGGTTTAAAATTTTTGCGGTTTCTGCCATAAAATGCACGCCGGCAAACAGAATAATATCTGCAGTGGTTTCTTTGGCTTTTTGGGCTAATTGTAAACTATCGCCAATAAAATCGGCAATGTCTTGGATATCGGCTTCTTGGTAGTAATGAGCCAACAAAACGGCATTTTTTTCTTTTTTTAATTTTTCAATTTCGGCAAATAAATCCAGACTTGGGTCAATGTCGATGTCTAAGAAGCCTACTTGCGTCAGCCCTAAAATTTTTTCTTTTAAATCCACTATTTCTTCCATGTCTTCGAATTTTTTTTCAAAGGTAATTTGATTTTTTTGATTCTAAACCTTCCACCGATTTTTTTTTAAGATGAACCGTTGAGTAATAGTATATAATAAATTAATTTTATAAAATTTTATTACTATATTATATCACTGTGGATTCGTTGATAAACTTTTAAACTTTTTCTTTTTTTAATTGAATGTTTTATTATTAATCACTTTTATTAACAGTTATTCCACAGTTTAAGTTGCCTATTTTATTGGATTTTGTTTATTTAATTAACAATCGTTTACTACTTTTTCCATAGTATATTGTGTAAAGATTTCTTTTCAACTTATTCTATTTGTACGTGTATTTTTTGTGTTTATTTTTTTTATAACTGCTATTGCTCGTGGAGTTTATTTTACAGTGGTTTTTATTTTTGTGGATAGATTTATTTACACACACTAATTCACCAATTTTCTTTTTTTTAAACAATTACAATTGTGGGAAAGTACCCTAATAAAATAAGGCATTCCGAAACAGAACTAACAGGTATGTGTATAACTCAAATTTTAATGATACAAATTGTGGAACTTTATATAAAGTTCCACGCTTTCAGGTACAAAATAGGTAATTGACTGATTGTCAAGTATTCGTTTTCTAATTTCTGTTGATGAGATGTCCATTAAGGGTAATGTATAGAAACGAAGTTGCTTATTTTCATTTTTCATTTTTTCATTTTTATTACTTCTATTATATACTAATACCTCAATATTTTCTAATATCCAATTTATTTCTTTCCATTTGTGTAATTCATACATATTATCTTCTCCAATTATTAACGAAAACTGATGTGTAGGAAAATCTTGTTTTAACTGTTTTAAGGTGATATGTGTATAAGATGGTTTTCTCAGTTGAAATTCAATATCATTTACTTTAAAATATTCAATATTTTTTATGGCAATTTTTACCATTTCCAAACGATGTTGCTCAGCTGCTAAATCTATATTTTTTTTAAAAGGATTTTGTGGTGAAACGATAAACCATATTTCATCTAATTGTGCTGCTTCTCTTAAATATGTAGCCACTAATAAATGACCAATATGAATCGGATTAAATGAACCAAAATATAAACCTATTTTCAATTTTATTTTTTTATGTTTAAATAAATAGTTTCCATTTTTTGTAGTATTAAAGATACATCATATTGTTGTACTGTTTCAAACGCATTTTCTACCATTAATGTGGTTTGTTTTGTTTGCTTAAAGATATCTTCAATATATTTTATTGCTTCCTGAATGGAATTATATAAATATCCATTTTTTTGATGTTGAATAATTTCTTGCGCTGCTTCATAATTCCTACATACAATTGGAATTTTTGTAGCCATAGCTTCTAATATTACTTGTCCGAAACCTTCATTTTTACTGGTAAATAAAAAAATATTTAAACAAGCAAGTAGTATTGGTACCTCATTTTTAAATCCTAAAAAATGTATGTTTGCATTTGTATTTTGATAGCTTGGTTTTAAAACTCCATCACCAATTATAATAAAATGATATTTTTTTTCTTTTTCGATAAGTATATTGGCTATTTTTATAAATTCTTCTATATTTTTTTCTTTTTCTAAAGCAGCAATAATTCCAATTAAAATTGCATTTTCATCTAATTTTAATTCCAATTTTAATGGATTTATATTCTTATTATTTTCTTTTTGATAGTTTTGAATATTAATGGCTGGTGGAATGATGACTATTTTTTCTAGTGGAATAAATTCCATTAATTTTTGTGCTGCTGCTTCACTAACACAAATTATTTTTTGGATATTTTTTAACGTGTATTTCCATTTATTTTTTATTGGAAAATTTACATGTTTGTGTATAATACATGGAATATTTAGACCTAAACAGTACGCTAAAAAATAGGTATTTATGGCATGACTATCATGTAAATGCAACACATCAATTTTATATAAACGAACAGTTTTTTTTAATTGCATGGCGGCAACTAAGTCCATACCAAATCTTTTATTATATCCAATTGTATTTTTGTTTTGATTGCGTTTATATAATTCACCATCTTTTACACAAAAAAGATAATGTTCTAAATGTGTAGTTTTTTGTTGTATAATATATTGAATTTGCTGTTCAGCACCACGCCATTCAGTATTGGAATTGATATGTAAAATTCGCTTCAATTTTTTTGTTTCATTCCAAGTCCTATAATAATGGCATAAATACATGTTCCAAATAAAGTTCCCATAAAAGCATCCCAAATAGCGAACATAAGTAAGCTTATATAAATACTTATTAGAAGCACATTTTTGTTTTTTATAAAATAAAACAACGGATAAATAAAACAGAGAATAGCAATACCACCAAGTATATATCCAAAAGTACTTAAATAATAAATATATTGATTGTGCGGAAGAAAGAAAAATTCTTTTTTTAAAGTAGGATTTTGTTGTTTATAGATGGTTGCACATTCTTTATATAAATCACCAATTCCAGCACCAAATATTGGATTTTTTTGTAATACAATAATTCCATTTTTTATAGATTGTAATCTTCTGGAATCAGAGTATTGATAGGCATTTTCAGCATTTTTTAAATATTGAGTAATATCATATCGCATGTAATTTATTTTTGTTTTTAATGTGTTAGATGTTTGAAATATAATTACAGAAACAATCAATATAATAACACTAATTATTCCTATTAATTTCCAATTTCTACTTGTTACTACTTGATAACTTAGATAGGTTATTAGTAGCGTATAGGTTAATATTATTCCTGTGCGAACGGCAAAATAATGTATAAAAAAAATAAAAATAATAGTCAATACAGCAGCTATAATTTTTAATTTTATAGAGCGTATATTTTCTATAAACACTATTAAAAATAAAATACCAAAACTAATTAAAGTAGCTATTTGTACATGATGAATTTTAATAACTGGTAACACATTTCCGATGCTGTATAAATCAGTTATTTTTTCAAAAAAAACAGCATGATATAGTGCATATAAAATTTGTATTAAAGCTGCTGTAGTATAGAGTATGAATAAATATATTATTTCTTTTTTTGAGTATTTTAATAGATAGATGGAAATAGGAATACAAACGATTGCTATTTTATTATTTATTGCTTTTATTGCCATTATTTTATCTGTACTGATAATGGCAGAGAATACATAAATTGAAATGAGTATTAAAGAAGAAATAAATATTTTATTTTTAAAAATAAATCGAACTTCTTTTCTCCATTCAGTATGGAAAATAAATAATCCAGATAAACCTACTAGTGCTATACTTTTTAAGGCATTAGAGTAAAAAAATCCAATAATTAAAATACTAAATAGTAGTAAGCTAATTTTATGTAATATGTAATTTCTATTTTCCAAAATTGAAACTAAAACAACAAATTTAGTGTTTATCTACCTAAAATATTACTAACTTTATGACGACTGTGTCTTTAGAACCTACTACAAATAGAGAACAATTGTTTGAGGATGAATTATTGCCTCATGCAGATGCATTATATAATTTTGCGTATCATTTAACTTATAATGAAGCAGATGCGAACGATTTAGTGCAAGAAACGTTTATGAAAGCCTTTCGTTTTTTAAATTCATACGATTCGGGAACTAATGCGAAAGCTTGGTTGTTTAAGATATTAAAGAACGGTTTTATAAACGAATATCGTAAGAAAAAGAAAGAACCGAATAAGATAGATTATGAAGATGTATTAGTTTTTCAGGATAGTGATGAAGATAATAGTGCAGCCGTTTATGATTTAAGAGAAGATGTTTTTGATGGAATGTTGGGTGATGAAATTACCATTGCACTCAATAAATTACCCATCGATTTTAAAACGGTGATACTTCTTTGCGATATTGAAGGATTTTCGTACGAAGAAATTGCTAAAATTATAGATATTCCTATAGGTACGGTACGTTCCAGACTACATAGAGCAAGAAATATGCTTAAAGATAGTTTGAGAAATTATGCCATAGAAATGGGATTTTTAAAAAATGAATAACATGGCAACACCACCTAATCATCAAAGAGATTTACAAAGTAAAATTAATTTATTAATTGATGGAGAGCTTGATCGCAACACCGAACGTGAATTAATGCTTCAGATTGAATCCAATGTGGAAATTCAACAAATGTATAAATCTCAAGTAGCATTAAAACGCACGGTATCAGAAAAAGTAACACGCATGAGTTGTGGAAATGAACTTAAGGAATCCTTGCGTTCTAAAATTCGAGGTTTGTAACTTATCTTCTTTTATATTTTTTTCTATGCATAGGCTCGATTCCAAATCGAACTGAAATTGCAAACTCATAATACGAAAAGTCAGATTTTACTTTAATACTTTTATTTTTAATAGGAAAATCGGCATTAATAGTAGGTTTATAATCCACTGCTACTACGAAAGGTATTCGCAAATTTTGAGTGGTATAATCAATTCCTACTTGCGGAGAAACACCTAATGCAACATATTGTTGTTTTCCTTGAGGACTTTTCTTTCCAAAACCTAAGGAAGGTCCAGCACCAACATAAACTGTCCACGCATTATTTTTTCTAAATTCCCAATGTTTTTGATACAATGCTTGAAAATTGATTCCAGGTTTATTGAGTACTAAACCATGGTATCCATAACGAATTAATACTTCAACACCATGTCCATTTTCCACCATATAAATACCAGACAATCCAGTTCCATACCCAAAACGTGCACCCACAGCACCTTTATAATTTTGTGCTATCATATTATGATACAAAAAAAGTATGCATATACAAGTGCATAAAATACTTGTGAATTGTTTTTGTATCATAAATAGGAAATGTGCTTACGCTTCTTCTATAACGCCAGATGCCAACCAAAAATTGTTTTTTCCTTCACCTAATATCAAGGATATAATTTGTTGTTGAACTAATTCCAACATTCCTAAAAAAATAAAAACTGCGTGAATTTTATTTTCACAAGCAGTAAATATTTCAGCAAACGAAGCTTTTTCTTTTAGATGAATGAAAGTGGCTAATTTTTCTCTTTCTTCTTCAATAGAATATTTATATGGAGAAACAGTATGTACGATTTTTTCATTTTTCGTTTTATAACGATCCATACTGCGTTGATATGCTTTTAATAATTTAAACAGCGTGACGGTTTCCAATTCAGCTTCATCTGCTAATAATTTAATTAAACCATCTACTTCTTTTTGCTTATTACCACGAGCATATTTTAAAGAACGATTACTTTCAAATTCTTTTAAAACTTCTACTATATCTTTAAATCGTTTGTATTCTAATAATGCTTGAATTAATTCAGCTCGAGGGTCAATTTCATTACCTTGTTCGTCCATATCTTTACGAGGCAACAACATTTTAGCTTTAATACGCATCAAGGTAGCCGCTACTAAAATGAACTCACTGGCCACTTCAATATTTAAACGTTCTAAATGTTGAATATAATCCAAAAAATCATTTGTAATTTTATAGATTGGAATATCGTTAATGCTTAATTCATCACGCTCAATAAAAAAAAGGAGCAAGTCGAATGGACCTTCAAATTGAGGTAGATGGATGAGAAATGGCGCTGACATAGTTATGTAAAAATACGAATTCAACTAAAAACATACTTGTGATAGTTATCTACACACCCAAAGTTACCAACAGAATTAAATACGTCTTTGATTTCGTATTTTCCCAATATTTTGGTATAGAATATATAATTACAGAAAATTCGACATTGGAGGATTACGCTGACTTTTGTTGTATAAATTATTCCAATCAAACCATACCCAATTCTATTTCAATTTTCCAAGCCGATTTATTATTGGAGAATACTATTAAAACACAACGCCTTTTTGTTTCACGTGAATCAGCGTTACCTGTGTTTTTTCAAACCACCGAATCCTATCATATTCGCTTCGATATTTTTGCCAGCATCTTTTACTTGATTTCGAGGTACGAAGAATATACCATACATGAACCGGATGAACATGGTAGATTTCTTTCTAAAAATTCGATTTTAGCAAAACCTGCTTTTTCATTTTTACCGATTGTGGAAATTTGGTTAGCTTATTTTAAAAATGAATTACTGAAAATTTATCCTACACTACCTTTTAAAAAACGGGATTTTCAATTTATTTGTACGTTTGATGTAGATAATGCTTTTAAATACAAAGGAAGAGATTGGCGAAAACATTTACCGAATTTTCGAAAAATAGACGCTTGGAAAACTATTTTCCAAAATAAAAAAGATCCATTTGACATGTTTGATTTTTTACTTTCTTATACTCAATCGAACCACATTAATACACTAATTTTTTTCTTGTTAAATGATGATGACCCGAACAATAGTAAAGTATCACCTTCGTCTAAAATATATTGGCAACTTATTCAACGAATATCAAAAAAAGCAAATCAAATAGGTATTCATCCATCCTATAATTCTCAAAGTAGAAATTTAATTTTAAATGAAAAAAACGTATTGTCGTCCATTATACAGCAACCGATACAAATAAGCCGTCAACATTTTTTAAAGCTTAAATTTCCTGATACATACCGACAGGTACTTTCTGCTCAAATAGGCATGGATTACAGCCTAGCATACCCAGATGTAGTTGGTTTTAGAGCAGGTTGCAGTCATCCATTTTATTTTTTTGATTTAGAAAAAAATGAAACAACAGATTTATTGGTTCAACCATCGTGTTATATGGATGCCACATTTGCTTATTATCAAAATAAAAGTTTAGACGCAATTAAAGTTGAATTTTTGTTTTGGTATCATCAAGTTCAAAAAATTAATGGTAATTTTGTATCAATTTTTCATAATGACTTATTGGTTCAACCAAGTAATTATGAACTATTTAATTTTATTATTCAACATCATATTGTAAATAATTCCCAGAAATGAAATTATACATAAAAATATTTTTATTTTTAATATTCTCAACTTTTGTAATTAAATCAAAAGCACAAGATTATAAATTTTCTCAATTTTATAATTCTCCGTTAAATTTAAATCCAGCATTAACAGGAAAGGTAAATTCATTGTACCGTTTTGTGGCAAATTATAGACTTCAATATTTTCCCGTTCAATCACCATCGCCATATAACACATTAAGTGCATCAGCAGATTTTGGTATTTTAAGAGATAAATTAAAAGGAGATATTTTTGGTGTTGGAATCTTGTTTACCAATGACCGACAAACAGCTATTCGCTCTAATACAATGATGGCATCAGTGGCATATAATAAAAGCTTAGGAAAGGATAAAAATCATTTTTTAGGCGTTGGAATTCAAATCGGGTTTTTACAACGCCACTTAGACTTTGGAAATTTGGCATTTGCAAGTCAATTTGATTCTATTAATTTTCGATTTGATTTAACGAAACCAAATGGTGAGAATTTTGCCACTGGAAAATATTTTAAACCAAATTTAAATATTGGATTATTTTGGACATCTAATTTTACAAAATCAATAGGAGCGTATGCTGGCTTATCTATTTTTAATATCATTCGACCTAAAGATTCTTTTTTTAAAGAGAACAATGAACGCTCAATGAGATTTAACGCACAAGCTGGTTTATTTATAGATGTTAAACAAATCTGTTTAATTTCACCTAATGGTATGTATATGTATCAAGCAAAAGCACAACAATGGATAGTTGGTTCCTCATTTGCATTTAATTTATCTGGCAAGAAAGAACCCTATAAAACGGCGGTGTCAGCAGGTGTGTGGTATGATGGAAATGGAGCGGTGATTGCTTCAACTGGCGTTTCATTTTCAGGCATGCAGATCGGCTTAAGTTACGATGCTACAGTGAAAAAAGAATTAACCAAAGCAGTTAAATCATTTGGAGCATTTGAAGTATCACTCATATACACAGGAAAAGCATTAGAGAAAAAGAAATCGTATTCACCTTTATTGTGCCCAAAATTCTAGACTCTATTGTTTTTTATAATCTCAATTGTTTCACGTGAAACAAATTGATGCACATTCTTTTATTCATATTGTGTAAAATTTTGTGCATTTCTGTATTTATTTTGTTCCACGTGGAACTTATGCACCTTAATAAACACATAGGTTATAAACATGTGTATTATTTTGTGGAATTCAAAGGTGCAAATAATTTTTAACCCAACTTATAACAGAGAACTAATTACTTTCAATTAACTTCGCATCATGTTTCAATCGTATGACGTAATTGTGGTGGGCGCTGGACACGCCGGTTGTGAAGCGGCAGTAGCAGCCGCTAAAATGGGTAGTAAGGTTTTGTTGGCAACTATGAATATGCAAACCATTGCGCAGATGTCGTGCAATCCAGCCATGGGTGGCGTGGCAAAAGGTCAAATTATTAGAGAAATAGATGCTATGGGCGGTTATTCCGGCATTGTCACGGATAAGAGTATGATTCAATTTAGAATGTTGAATCAGTCGAAAGGTCCAGCGATGTGGAGCCCAAGGGCACAAAGCGATAGAATGCAGTTTCATCTAACATGGCGCGAAATGTTGGAAAACACACCTAATATAGACTTTTGGCAAGATATGGTGAATGAGTTATTGGTTGAAAATGGAAAAGTTTGTGGCGTGCGAACCGGAATGGGAATGGAAATACGATCCAAGGCAGTGGTACTTACAAATGGAACTTTTTTAAATGGTATTATTCATATTGGTGAAAAACAGTTTGGTGGCGGAAGAGCAGGAGAGAAAGCCTCTAAAGGAATTACGGAACAATTAGTGGCATTGGGATTTGAAAGCGGACGTATGAAAACCGGAACTCCACCACGAATTGATGGTAGAAGTTTAGATTATTCTAAAATGGAGGTTCAAGATGGAGATGAAGAAATAGTTGGTTTTTCTTATAAAAACATTGAAAAACCAAAAGAACAACGTTGTTGCTGGATTACTTATACCAACGATAAAGTACATGAAATACTTAAAACGGGTTTTGAAAAATCACCCATGTTTCAAGGAAGAATTCAAGGCTTAGGACCACGATATTGCCCTTCTATCGAAGATAAAATAAATCGATTTGCCGATAAAGATAGACATCAGATTTTTGTGGAGCCTGAAGGATGGAATACGGTAGAAATTTATGTCAATGGTTTTTCTACATCCCTTCCAGAAGATGTACAATATAAAGCTCTCACACAAATTCCAGGATTTAAACAAGTAAAAATGTTCAGACCTGGTTATGCCATTGAATATGATTATTTTCCGCCTACACAACTTTCATTATCATTAGAAACCAAGCTCATAAAAAACTTGTTTTTTGCCGGACAAATTAATGGAACAACTGGTTATGAAGAAGCAGCTGCACAAGGTATGATGGCAGGTATTAATGCTCATAGAACCATTCAAGATAAAGATCCGGTGATTTTAAAACGAAGCGATGCCTATATTGGTGTTTTAATAGATGATTTAGTCAACAAAGGTACAGAAGAGCCGTATAGAATGTTTACCTCAAGAGCTGAGTTTCGAATCCTTTTACGACAAGACAATGCTGATTTACGATTAACGGAACTGTCTTATAAAATAGGATTTGCAGAACAAGATCGAATGAATCGAGTACTTGAAAAACGAAAAGCAACAGATGATATTATTCAATTTATTAAAGAGTATAGCATTGAACCAGCAGATATTGATGCCTATTTAGAGTCAAAAGGAACTTCGGCATTGATTCATAAAATGAAATTAGAGAAAATAATTGCTCGTCCACAAATTGAAATTATGGATTTGGTTCAAAACGTTCCGGCAGTTCGGCAGCATTTAGAACATTATGAAAAGGAGTTTTTACAACAAGCCGAGATTTCTATTAAATATGATGGTTATATTCAAAAAGAGTTTGACCAAGTTCAAAAAATGGATAAAATAGAAAACGTTCACTTAAAACCAGATTTTGATTACATGTCATTGCAATCATTAAGCATGGAAGCTAGACAAAAACTAACTAAAATAAAACCACAAACACTGGGACAAGCCAGCCGAATTTCCGGTGTTTCACCAGCCGATATTTCTGTATTAATGATTTTTTTAGGCAGGTAATCCATCATCTATGAATTAAATATTCTATGTACGTACGAGAAACCAAGCAAAAAATCAGATTATTATGTTATTTGGCATTTGCCATTCAATGCTGCATTATAGCTTCTTGTGCACAAATTGTAGCACCAACAGGTGGTGATCGCGATAAAGATGCACCCAAAATAATATCTTCAAATCCTCCAAATTTTAGTACGAATTTTAATCAAACAGAGATAAAAATTGCATTCAACGAATGGATTCAACCTTTATCAAATGCGAAAAATCAAATTCTATTCTCACCATCCATAGAACCTTTTCCCAAAATTACCATATCTAGAAATGACTTATCCATTCAATTTAAAGATACGTTACTGCCGAACACCACGTATAGTATTTTTTTTGGAGATCATTTAAAAGATAATAATGAAGGAAATTTACTTACTAATTTTAAATATCTTTTTTCAACTGGAAATTATATTGATTCATTAAAGATAAAAGGAAGTCTAAAAACATCTCTGGATAAAATTCCTGAGAATACATTCTTAATGCTGTATAAAGATATTTCAGATACTGCATTTATAAATCAAAGACCATTTTATATCTCCAAAATTGAAAAAGATGGACACTTTAATGTAGAAAATGTAAAAGACGGAACATATAATATATTCGCCCTTAGTGATAAAAATAATAATTTTTACTACGATTTACCCACTGAAGAAATTGCCTTTTTAGATAGTTCTATCTCAATGATATCCAATTTAGATAGTATTCAACTTGAACTATTTTTACCGGAAGATACCTTATTGCGAATTCAAAGTTTTGATAGAATAGTAAAAAATGGAGCTTTACAACTTACATTTAATAAAGAAATTTCATTTAATAAAGATGATATTACGGTTCAAATACGGGATAATTCAACCTTAAAACCAATTGCATTTACAGAAAAAAATCAAAAAAACATGCGTGTTTATTTTCCTAAAATGCAAAAAGATACAAATGATTTTACACTCATTGTACAAAATAATCAAATACTCGTTGACTCCATCCAAGTTCATACCACTCAACGAAATTCTCAAAATCCGGTTTTATTTTTTACAGATACATTAGAATTTAAAAAACTCCAAGTAATCGAAACACAATCGCTTAAACTCTTGTCGAGCCAGTATTCCATGTTTCCAATTGATACAACCAAACTTTCCATTTTAGACTCAACACAACAGCCTATACCATTTACAATATCCAGAGATGCCGATTTACAAACCTATTGGATTCAAGCAGCCTGGAAACCAGAATCTAAATACACGTTTCATGTTTCCGATTCAGTATTGATGGATTTAGCTGGAAATTATAATAAAAATCAAAAAATTTCATTTTTTGGACGTTCTATTAAAAAATATGGTAACTTATTGATTAACTATGAGTTACCTGCAATTTCGTCGAATTATATTGCCATTTTAAAAGATATTTCGGGGAATGTTATAGATAAGCGAATTTTAAACGATTCTCAGCGTGTTCAAATTAACTATGGATTTTTACTTTCAGGAAATTATACGGTAGAAGTTATACAAGATTTAAATAAAAATGGAATTTGGAATTCAGGAAATTTCTATAAAAAAACATTGCCCGAAAAAATATATAAAGAACTAAAACCTATAATTATTAAAGAAAATTGGGATGCCGAAGAAACCATAAACGTTGATTTTAATTTATCGGCCGTTTCGATCTCTAAAACTTTCTCCAATCCTACGAATATCGAAATAGATAAATCAGGCTTTGGTTCCTTTAATAAAAGATAACACCACGCCTTTTCCACAATAATTTGTTATATTTCCACAAATATCACCATTTTTGGTGATGCGCTTATTTTTTACATTCTTTAACTTTACATTAACATAAACCGTTTTTTTAATCTTGCTAAGAAATCCCAAAATTGCAACGTTTTTTTTAAAAACCCATTTCTTTAAACACGTAGCATTTTTCTGAACATATTTAATTAAAATTTATGTATTAATACAGAGCAATTCAATTCATTCGTGGTATTAAGAACCCTTTTTTAGAAACATAAATTTATTTGTATGAAACCCTATTTACACTTTAAATTGTTTTGTTTATTTGTAATATATATATTACAAAATAATACTATTTTTTCTCAATGTACCGGTGGTAGATCTACCGCCAACATTAATTGGGATTATCAATATTATGACAATACAGTTTTGCCACCCAGTGGCATTAATTTTATGCTGGGTAAAAATACATTACGAATGACTTGGTCATCTGCTACATTCAGAGGTGTAATGAATGAACATACCAATCATACTGGAAGTTTTGGAAATGGTAATGATGTAAAATTTGATGTAAGAAATGGATTAGTAACTTTTACATTTTTAGAACCTGTTCAGGATTTGAGGTTTACAGTGTATGATATCGATAATCGACAAACATTTGCACCGAGAGCGTATGACGTAAACAATACTCCGCTAAATATCACATTAAGCAGAGCGGCAGGTGGATCATCAGGTACTTTGTCATTGAATAATACTCCAACTCCTTCCTATTATTATACTAATGGTGCCGGACTAAATAGCAATACAGGTGCCATCAATGTTACAGTACCTGGTTTAACAGAAAGAATAACATTAAATTTTTCTAGATCGTCTTCAACGTCAGGAACGGATCCTATTTATATTTCTGATATTTCTGCTTGTACAAATGCCACTTGGGCAACCGATTATCAAGCTATTTCAGCACCGGAAACAGGCCAACCAACACACATGCTCATTGCTTATGATAGTATTATATATATTGTTAATAAATTAGACAATACTGCTTTAGAGTTATATGCAGAAACCACCATGAATAGAATTAATACAGTTGCCTATGATCCCTATAATCAAATCATCTACTTTTGTGACAGTAGAAGAGACGCATTAAATCTTTCCGTATATAAATACGATGTAAAAACAGGTGTGCGTTCCACATTTATTAATAATGTGAATACTTTTGGCATACAAACCTTTACCAAAGGATTGGCAACAAGTGGTGCCGGTTTTTATGATGGTTATTTATTTATAGGAACAGATAGTGATCAATATTTAAATACGCCAACAGCGATTTATAGAATTGATATAGATCCTGCCACAGGAAACGCATTACGTGCCAGTAGATTTTGGGGACAAAATAGTGCGGTTGACAATAGTGGTAATACAGATATTTTATACGACTGGGGTGATTTTGTCGTAACAGATGGTGTATTATATAATTTTAATAGTGCTGGAGATGCAGCGCCAACTACGGAGATGCAACATTTTAGTTTAAATTCTCAAACTAAATTAGCAGGATATGATTATACTCCAGACACATTAGCACAAGCTTCTTTAGATTATGAAGGAAATATATTTAGTATCAGACAAGGATTTTATTATCAAACATACAATCCAACCAGTGGTGCTTTGGGTGCTCATGTGCATTTTTCAGGAATTCCATCTACTAGAGTTTTGTGTGATGGAGCAGAATCCTTTAAATATCCTTATGATTATGGAGATGCACCTTCTTCTTATGGTTATGCTTCACATATTTTTAGAGTAGCACCCAACCTCATGATTGGCTCAACGGTAGATTATGAAATGAATGGTTATTACAGTGCAGGTGCTGATGATGACGATAATGACATAAGAGGTATCGGAAATGATGAAGATGGTGTAAATGTAAATTATTTTGTAACGAATCCAATTTCTGAAACAAATACTACATATACAGTGCCCATTCAGTTAACAAACAGAACCGGTGCAGATGCCTATTTATATGGTTATATTGATTTTAATAATGATGGCGATTATAATGATGCTGGTGAACGCTCTCAATTAGTTACGGTGCCTAATCATCCTTTAACTCAACCTTATTCGGTAGCATGGACGAGCTTAGCAGGTGGTGTGCCCGGAAATTCGTTTATTAGATTTAGAATTGGAAGTGATGAACCAGAAATCAATACAGGAAGTGGTTATGCACGTTCTGGTGAAGTAGAAGATTATCCGATTGGAATTCATGCTTCTACCTTGCCGGTTGAATTAACAACTTTTACCGCAACTGCTTTAGAAAATCATACAACTCAATTAAATTGGGCAACCGCTTCAGAACTAAATAATGATCACTTTGAAATTCAACGTTCAACAGGTGACAATAATTGGTCAGCTATTGGAACCGTAAATGGAAATGGCAATAGTAGTATGCTTATTAATTATTCTTTTATAGATGAACAACCGGAAAATGGAATTAATTATTATCGATTAAAACAAGTAGATTACGATGGAACATTTGAATATACAATAGTTGTTGCGGTGACGCATAATTCATCAATAGAAAAAAATAATCCAGTAGAAATCTCAGTGTTTCCAAATCCAACTACAGATGTGCTTTGGGTAAAATCAAATTATTCTACACCAACTGTAAGTCAAGAAAACATTGATGTGTATAATACCAATGGTCAGCAAGTTTATTCAACTCCTCATCAGGAAAATTTGCAACAAGTAGATTTAAAATATTATGAAAATGGAATGTACTATTTGAAAATAGGTAAACAAACATTCAAAATCATAAAAAAATAATTTCTTGTACACCCAATTTTGTACACCTCAATATATTCAATATGATAAAACTACTTACACAATATATATTTATTATTTTACTGGCGATACCTATTTCCGTATCTGCACACGAAGCCTGTAATCTTCCTTTGTCTGAAAAAAGCAGTAGAATAAAAGTGCAATTGCCCGATAATAAAGAAGATAGATTGATGTTGATTGCCTTATTAGAAATTGATCATTATTATGTAGAAGAAAATGCGTTGATTACAGAAGTTCCTAATTCAAAAGCAAAACTTTTACAGCAACTTCCTTACAAGCATCAAATATTATGTGATGATGTCGAATTGGAATTGCAAAGAGCGAATAAAAAATATTACGATGCGGTGAAAGAAAATCCACACGCAAGAGTTGCTTTTGAAAACAGTGGAGATACCGTCGGAAGTATTATTAAAATGCCCAATGCATTTCAAGTAAAAAATACCTTAGGTGGTTATTATAATTATGCCGAAATGGTTACGGCAATTGGAAATTTATTCAATGCTTATCCCGGAATTGTAGATACTTTTTCATTAGGAAGAACACTTGGTAACAGAGATATCTGGTGTGTAAAAATTTCCGACAATGTGCTCACAGACGAAAATGAACCGGAATTAGGCTATATGGGTTTACAGCATGCACGTGAAGCAATAGGCGGCGCAAGTATGCTTTTTTTTATGCAATATTTAGCGGAGAATTATTCAGTAGATGCAAGAATTAAAGACTTGGTGGATAATAGAGAATTTTTCATTATTCCATGTATGAATCCAGATGGTTGGGAATACAATAGAAGCACCAACCCAAATGGAGGTGGCATGTGGCGTAAAAATAGACGGCAATTTGGTGCAGAATACGGCGTTGATTTAAATAGAAATTGGGGTGTAAGGTGGGCAGATTGCAGTGCACCTATTTCCGGTCCGGTTTCTAGTTGTGGCTCTAATACTACGTCTTCCAGTACTTATTGGGGACCATCCGCTTTTTCTGAACGAGAATCTCAAGCTATTCGTGCATTTGCCTTAACAAGAAATTTTTCCATCTTCTTGGATCAACATGCTTTTGGTCCTTATTATAGCATTCCACCAGGAAGACAACCCGATGCTTTATCATCTGATGAATTAAAATTTTATATCGAATTATGTTCCAGTATGGGAAAATACAATGGTATGAAATATGGAAATAGCTACGAAGCATTGGCTTATGAAGTTGCCGGTGGCGTTAAAGATTGGATGTTAAGAGGTGATATTGGAGTAGGTACCAAAGGTAAAGTATATGGCTTTACTGGTGAAGGTGGTGCTGGTGGTGGCACAAGTGGTAATAATTTTTGGCCACCTGCAGACAAAATTGTTATTCTTTGTAAAGGTATGACTTACCAAAATATACAAATGGCTTATTTTGCGGGTTCTTATGTTGACCATCAAGATTTAGGCGTTATTAATATAACCAGTACTACCGGAAATTTACCTTATAGAATTCGTCGTTTAGGATTGCAAAATTTGCCGATAACGGTAACCGCACTTCCTTTGCAAAATATTACCATTACCGGAAGTCCGGCGGTAACGAGTCTAGCTAATTTTAACGATGTGTATAATGGAAATATTTCATACAGTTTACCTAGTGGCATTGCCGCAGGAAATATTATTAAATACATTTGGAAAGTTGAAACAAATGCATGTACCTATTACGATACAATTGTAAAAGTGTATAATGGCGTTACGGTGATGTCTGACAACATGGAAGGAGCTTCTGCTACTACGAATTGGACAATTTCCGGTGGAGGTTGGGCTTATACAAGCGATAGAGCATTTTCCGGCAGTAAATCATTTGCGGAATCACCGTCATCAAATTATTCAGCAAGTACCACCAGAACCGCACAATGGAATTCACTTTTATCGTTGTCTGGTGCTGGCTCAGCCTATATGAGTTTTATGGTTCGACATCGTGCTGAAAATTTCTGTGATAAGCTGAGTGTGCAAATTTCTACCAATGGTTCTACTTGGATTTCATTAACCGGAAAAACAACGGTACAAGAACCAAATAATTGGGATGGAAGCACCATTAATGGCGAACCTGCATTAACCGGAATTCGAGAAGAATGGACGCGTGAAATTTTTGATTTAAAAGATTTTGTAGGTTTATCAAATTTAAGATTACGTTTTCATTTTACCACGGTGAATACAGATGCTAATTATGTATATAATGTTGATCAAGGTTTTAATATTGATAATTTAAGTATAATCATGGGTGGTAATCCAAACTTTACTTTACCATTAGAATTACTCCAGTTTTCCGGTCGACATGAAACACCCAATAATTTACTTAGTTGGACAACGGCATCTGAAAAAAATACCAGTCGTTTTAATATAGAACGCTCCGCAGATGGATTAGATTTTGAAACAATTGGAACCGTTCTAGCAGCCGGAAACAGCACGACAATTAAATCCTATGCTTTTATAGATACCAAACCATTTTTTGGAGATAATTTATATCGATTAAAAATGATAGATGCAGATGAAACGTTTACCTACAGTAAATTGATTTCAATAAAAGTAAATAATGAAAATAACACACAGCTTCCTTCTGGAATTCATAAAATATATCCAAATCCAACCAATGCAACATTATCCGTAGATTTTAATTCTCAAGATGAAAATGCATTATACAATATGATGATATATGACGTTACCGGTAAAATTCAATATTTTAAATCGGAACAGCTAAGTTTCGGATTTTATAAATTAGAATTCGATGTTTCCAATTTAGCAAATGGGCAATATGTTTTAGCAATTACCCAACCCGCAAAACGAATTACCTACGAACAAAAATTTGTTAAACAATAAATCAGTTCTTCATTCATTTTTATTTCATTTCTTAGGATAAACGAATAAGTGTATCTTTGTTTCTTTTCTTAATAAATAGTCATATTCAAAATGGAAACAATTCTACAAGCCATTGATTTTATTCTACATCCCGATTTAGCGTATTTATTACAACAATATGGAATATATATATATGTAATATTGTTTCTTATAATTTTTGTAGAAACAGGTTTGGTTATTATGCCGTTTTTGCCCGGCGATTCCCTTTTGTTTACAGCAGGTATGCTTACCGTTGCGGAACCAGGTTTAAATATTTATGTGTTAATTCCATTGTTGCTTGTGGCTGCCGTTTCAGGAGATACTTTAAATTATTTTATGGGTAAATATTTTAGCGATAGAGTGTTAAAATGGAGCTATAAAGGGCAACCTTTAGTAAAAAAAGAATGGTTAGATGAAACGCATAATTTCTTTGAAAAACATGGCAATAAAACCATTGTATTAGCCCGTTTTGTACCTATTGTACGCACTATTGCCCCTTTTGTTTCAGGTATTGGTAAAATGAACTATGCTACTTTTATGCTTTTTAATATAATAGGTGCTTTTATATGGATTTTGAGTATGCTTTTATTGGGTCATTTTTTAGGCTCGTATAAATTCGTACAAGATAATTTAGAAAAATTCGTTTTAGGCATTGTATTTTTATCCGTTTTACCCATGCTGATTAAGTTTATTCAAGCTAAAATGAAAAAATAAATTTTGTATTTTTATAAATGCGAAAGAGCTTGCTGCATAGCATCCACCACATAGCATCAGCAAATAGGTTATTGTTATTTTTCGTCCATTTATTTTCTATTTTTCATGCCAATGCTCAAGATAATTTAAATGTTCCGAGTACAATTGATTCAACTTCGGAAATCATTAAAAAGGAGCTTAAAATAGTGGACACATTTTTAATTGAAAAAAAAGAAAACAAGGCAGATAAAATAAAAAAAGCATTTAAGTTCATTTCGTATGTCAATTACAGCGATAGAGGTTATGGAAAAGATTTTACAGGAATAGAAAAATATGAAGCCTTTCAAGGAAAAAAAATATCGTGTGTAGATATCATACTATTCAAACCTTTTGCCTGCACACAAGATACTTGTCCTTCAAAACTTACCAAAGGACAAAAATTTGGAAATAAAATTCATTTTAATGCCAAAGAGTGGTTTATTAAAGGCGATATCTTTTTTAAAGAAGGCGATATTGTTAATGCCACATTATTTGCGGATACTGAACGACAATTATGGAAACGAAACAAGTTTAAACAAGTAGATATACTTATCCTTCCAGACTCAGCAAATACCGACCAAGTGGAAGTGCTTATTTTTTTACAAGATAGGCTTTCGTGGTCAGCAGCTTTAGGATATATTAATAACCGATTTACCTTTACAGCATCCACATTTAATTTATTTGGATTGCCCAATACGCTCACTCTATTTGCCGGAATTAATTCAAATAAACACAATATTTGGGCAGCTGGTGGTGAATATAATTATGACAACATACAAGCTTCACAAATAAATTTTAAAACTTCTTTTTTAATTGAAAAATTAAACCATAATGTAACTGTTTCGCTTAATAGAAACTTTTTTAATATCCATACAAAATATGCGTTTAATGTTCAATACGATTATAAAGACCAAACCATCAGTTTAAATGGAAACATTAGAGATCCATCAAGTTATGTAAAAGCAAAATCTAATAATTATTCACTTTGGCTGGCAGGTGCAGTGCCATTAAAAAAGTTTATTCCCAAGAATGATGATAAATTAAAATTTATTGGTGCCATAAAACTCAATTATCTTGATTATAAAACAAGACCATTTATTATTGATAGAAATTATAATGAACTTTTCATCCAACAACAAAATTATAAATTTGGAATTGGTTTGGCGCGCTGGGATTATTATTTAGAAAAAAATGCTTTCTATATTGATATTGCCGAATATTTTCCAAAAGGCATCAGTACGTCATTTTGGACGGGTTTGCAAATTGATGAAATTTATGGAAAACGAGCCATTATTGATGTTACTATCAATCAAGGCAATTATTTTAAAAAATTCGGATATTTATACGCTCAAGCTAATTTTAATGGATATATCCGAAACAAAAAAGGAGAACAACTGCAAACGCGTTTTGATTTGAATTATGTTTCTAAAAATATTCATTTTGCAAAACACATGTATTTCCGACAGCTTCTAAAAGGAAGTACTACCTTGGGTTTTTTCACTCCAGAAGAACGCTATTTTAATATCAATGATATGAATGGTATTCGCGGGTTTTATTCACCTACCTTAAAAGGTTCTAAAAGTATAACGTTAAGTGCAGAATGTGATTTTTATTTAGATAAACATGTGGCCATGAGCAAAGGCATGATTTATTTGTTTGCAGATGTTGGTTGGCTGAGTGAAAACGGAAAAAAATTAATTATACAAAGTACATTTCAGTATGGCATTGGTGCTGGTTTGCGTTTGCGAAGCGTGGATTTAGGATTGCCGTATATGGATTTTCAATTTAGCGTTTATCCTAAGGGAAAATATTATGGCGCAGCATTGTTTCAATTTAAATTATATGAGCAAAATATGAATGAGATTTTGCACAACAATATGTTTTATGAAACACCAAACAGCATGTATAAACAACGCTAATTTTTCTTTGATTTAGGCTTATTTTTCTTTGCCATTTTTTCATACATTTCATGTATCATGCCATCACCTAAACCCACTTTTGGAGCAAATAAAACATTAATATTTAAACGTGTCATGATGTAAATAAAAATTTGAGAAGCAGGTACAATCACATCTGCTCTATCTGGCCGGAAATCGTATTTCAAAATTCGTTCTTCTATACTTAAACTGCTTAAAACAGTATAAGCATTTTGAATGTCTTCTAAATGTACTTCTGCATTTTTTCTTTTTACAAAAAGCTTTTGAATGGTGTTGATATTTCCGCCTGAACCAATGGCAGTTAATGGTTGATATTTTCCTTTGAAATGTTCTATCCAAACATCCAATTCTTTCCAATGTTTGGGCTTCACTTGGTTCAATGCCATGCGCAAAGTGCCAATATTAAACGACCATTTGTCAACAACAATTCCGTTGGATAATAAAATTAATTCCGTTGAGCCACCACCAACATCAATGTATAAATAATTGTTGCGCTCTTCTAATTGTAATCTTTCTACATGATTGGATAAAATAAATTCAGCCTCTTTTTTTCCGGAAATAATTTGAATATCGATGCCTGTTTTTTTGTAAATTTTTGCAACAATTTCTTTTGCATTTTTTGCATCACGCATGGCACTGGTAGCGCAAGCCATTACTTGTACCGGTTTATGTATATCTATTAAATGCTTAAACGCTTTCATGGTAGAAAGCATTTCAGCTTCTTTTGGTTTTGAAATTTTTCCTTTCAAAAAAGCCTCTTCACCCAAGCGCAATGCTACCCGATACATGGCATCTTTCACAAACTGCGGACCAGTTGGCGTTTCATACACATTAATAAAAATTAAACGAACAGCATTGGAACCAATATCTATAGCAGCGAATTTCATGAGATAGTATTACGACAGAAAGTTACGATTTTATTTTCTCTAGTTAGCCAACAAAACCTCTGCAGGAATTTGTAAGTTATTGTACAATGATTTTACCATTTTTAAAGTCAGTTTTCGTTTGCCATTTAAAACTTCGCTTGCTCTGTTTTTTCCACCAAAATATTTTGCAATATCTTGTTGCGACAAACCTTCTTGTTCCATTTTATATTTTATAACTTCAATGGGTTCTAGAGGTAAAATTGGATAATGCTTTTTTTCATATTCGTACACCAAAATAGAAATAGCTTCTAAGTATTGTTCTTCTTGTGAACCAACTTTGCAATTTATCAGCGACTCAATTTTTTCGAGTGCTTTTTCGTATTGTTTTTTGTTGCTTATTGGTTCTATTGTTATTTTTTGCATGGCTTAAATTTTTTCTATATTTTTTATTTTATCGTATGCTTTATGTGTGCCGATAAATCTCACAAAGCCTAATTGAATATTATATCGGAACAAAACAATCAATCTATATTTGTTGTGTTCTATATTAAAAACAATTCTGTTGTTTCCAACAGTATCCGATTTTTTAAAGAATTGAATAATTTCATTTGGTTGTTGCCAATTTTTACTTTCAATATCTGTGTACCAAACGCGCAATCCTTTTTCCGCATCAGGATATTTTTTCCAAAAATCATTTAATGTTTTTAGCTTAATGATTCTCAATGGTTACAATTATTAATCACAAAGATAAATAAAAAGTTCCACATTTGGGAACTTTTTTATAATTTCTTAAATAAAATCCGAAAGGATGAAATAATTATAAATAGAAAAGCGACCAAGAAGGCTAACGCTGAAAGCGTAATATTTATTTCAAAAAATTTGGAACAAAGTATTTTATTAGGTATCCTATAAAACAAAAAGTGGAAAGAATTTAAGAATCTACTTGAAAAAGTTGATTTGAAGTATTCAAAATAATCAGCGTTTCTTTTTCACACTAAAATCTTTCCAAAAATCATAAATGGCATCTTGGCTTCTAATCGGTTTTTCATTCAATGGCATTTTGCGGAATGGATTGTTCTGTATGTCGTTATAAAGTCGTGCTTTCACGGTATCACTCCATTGTAATTCCAATATTTTCAATAATTGCTTTTTAATTTTCTCATCAAAAATTGGTGTAATTACTTCAATTCTAAAATCTAAATTTCGAGTCATCAAGTCGCCAGAGCCAATAAATACTTGCGGTTTGCCATCGTTATAAAAACTAAAAATACGTGTGTGTTCTAAGAATTTGTCAACGATGCTAATGGCTTCAATATTATCACTAAAACCTGAAATTTGTGGAATAATGGAATTAATGCCACGAACAATTAATTTGATTTTTACACCAGCTTTTCCTGCAACATATAATTTCTCAATCACATCTTCATCTACCAAATTATTTAGCTTTAAAATTATTTCCGCTTTTTTTCCTGCTTTTGCATTTTTTATTTCTTTGTTTATAAGTGTTTTTAATTTGCTTCGCAAATTAAAAGGTGCCACCAGCAAATGATTAAATTTTGGAACCGAATAATTTTTATCAAAAAAAGAAAATAATAAACGAGCTTCTTTAGTTAATGTTTGATTGCAAGTGAGCAGCATAGCATCGGTATAAATTCGGGCTGTTTTTTCATGTAAATTTCCAGTGCCAATGCAAGCATAATATACTTTAGCACCTTTTTCTCTTCGTGTGATTAAACATAGTTTTGAATGTACTTTCAAGCCTGAAATACCTGGAATTACTTTTGCACCTGCATCGCGTAATTTTGTTGCCCAATCTAAGTTGGCTTCTTCATCAAAACGTGCACGAATTTCTATAAACACCGTAACATCTTTTCCATTATGCAAGGCAGTAATCAAAGATTTGATGACGTGTGATTGATTCGCCACACGATATAAGGTAACTCGAATATGGGAAACATTGGGATCGATGGCCGCTTCGCGCAATAAATCTAAAAAATAATCGAATGAATGATATGGAAAATACAACAAGACATCTTTCGTTTTCAGCTTATTTAAAATGGAACGAGTGCCATCGATATCTGGATGTGGAATATGCTCTTGAATAGGATTTAATAAATGAGTTTTTCCAAGCGTAGGAAATTTTATAAAGTCTTTAAAATTATGATATCGACCACCATCATACAATTGAGCTTTGGTGTTTAATCCCATTTTTTTGATGAGATAATTTTGAAAATCTTTCGGCATTTGTGCATCATACACAAAACGTAAGGCTTCCGCATGTTTGCGTTTTTTTAAGCTCATTTCCATCGATTCCATAAAGGTCAATGAAACATCATTGTCCACATCTAATTCAGCATCACGTGTAAATTTTATAGTATAAGCTTCAATTTTGTCGATGTCATAAATTTGAAAAATAGACGTTAAGTTATAACGTATCACATCATCCAAAAATAAAATAAATTGTTTCTCTTTTTTAGAAGGCAATACTACAAAACGTGAGAGCGCTGAAGTTGGAACTTCTATTAAGGCATAATGGATTTCTTTTGATTTGTTTTTAGAAAAACGAATGGCTAAATAAATGGAGGCATCTTGTAAGGTTGGAAATGTTTTTGCTTTATCCAGCATGATTGGAAAAATTTCTAATCGCACGTTTTCTTGAAAATATTTTTTTACAAAATTACCTTGTGTTTTATCGAGTTGTGTTTCGTTGAGAATAAAAATATTTTCTTTTGCTAAATCACTTAAAATTAATTCATACGCTTTGGTATATCTTTTTTGTAAGAGCTTTAGTTTTTGTTGAATGGCATCCAATACTTTTTGCGGTGAATATCCAAATTCTAATTTAGCTTGTTTGTTTAAGTCAATCATGCGTTTTACAGTAGCAATGCGCACGCGAAAAAACTCATCTAAATTATTGGAATAGATGCCTAAAAACTTTAATCGCTCTAGAACAGGCACCTCTTTACATTCGGCCTCTTGTAGCACGCGCTCATTAAAAGAGAGCCAACTCAATTCACGATTAATAATGGGATTTGCCAGCATATTTAACAGATGAAATTAATTCTTTTTAGAAGTAAAATTGTACAATTCACATAAAATTCACAATTGCTCAAAATCTAATAACAATCAACTTATTTAATAGTTTTAAAGGCATTTATTATTGAGTAAAAAAATGAAGAAAATAATAGGAATATTCTATTGCAACATAAGCTGACGAGGTGTGATAAATATTTCTTGCTTTCCATTTTTCAACTCTTTCCATTTTTTTATATCAAAGGCAATGCGATAAGCACTGCAAGTGGGAAATCTGTTTAAGCTACATTTAGCTAATTGAAAAATCAAATAGGATAATTTAGGTTCGTGTCCAATTAAAAATACATCGTTGTTTGTTGTTTCTATTTGTTGTAAGATGGAAATAATAGAAGCGGAAGTTCCGAAATAAATCAAAGGTTCTACTTGTATTTTTTTGGGGTCATATTGCAAAAAATGAGCAATACCTTTAGCGGTTTCAATAGCACGTGTGGCTGGTGAACTGATGATTAAATCGGGATAAATTTGTTGTTGTTGCAAATAGTTTCCTATGAGTGGAATGGCAGTTTGTCCTCTATCGTTTAAAGGGCGAACAAAGTCGTCTAAATCAGGATGTTCCCAACTTGATTTGGCATGTCGTATGATGGTTAAATATTTCATTTTTCAAAAGGAATGAAATAAAATTAATCATTAATAGGCAAAAAAGTATTTGAAATTCTTAGTTTGTGTTATTTACTACATTTCCAATAATAATGACAGCTGGTGCATGTATATGTTCTTGTTCTGCTAAGGTTTGTATGTTGGCTAAATTTCCTTTTATCATTTTTTCATTCGCTAATGTTCCATTTTGTATAATGGCAATAGGATAATTTTCAGGTTTATGCTTTTTAAAGACTTGAATGATTTCGGCTAATTTTCCAACGCCCATTAATATGACCACTGTTGCATTGGATTGAGCCGCCAATTCAATATCTTCGGATAGTTTACCACAAGAAGTAGTACCTGTGGTAATCCAAGCACTTTCGGTGATGCCACGCTGCGTAAGTGGAATATTTTGCAATGTAGCTAATGCTGTTGCACTAGAAATTCCCGGAATTATTTCGGTTTCTATGGCGTGTTTTTTAGCAAAATCAATTTCTTCTTTTCCTCTTCCAAAAACAAATGGATCGCCACCTTTTAGCCGTACAACAATGCCGTATTTATTGGCGTTTTCTACAATTGCCACGTTGATTTCTTCTTGTTTCATGTAATGAGAACCGGCACGTTTACCACAATAAATATGTATGGCATTGGGTGCATATTGCAAAAGTGCTTCGCTCACTAAAGCATCATACATGACTACATTGGCTGTTTGCAATGCTTTAATGCCTTTTAATGAAATTAAATCGGCATCGCCTGGACCGGCACCAACGAGTATGAGTTTTTTTTTCAATAGATAATTATGAAAAAGTATTGTTATTGCAAAAAACGGATACGTTATTACTTAATTGTGCTCCAATTTTTTACATTTAAAAAAGGACTAAATCATTGCTATAATACTATGCTTTATAGTTGCTTTCAATCACTACTTTTTCCGGATTTAAAATCGCTTCGCGATGAGATTTCACATTCGATAAAAAGTATTCAAATTGTTGGATGTATTGCGTAGCAAATGCTTTTTCAGGTTCGTATTGATTAATTTGTAAAACCAAATTTTCAAAACTGCCTTCTATTGGAAATAACCCAGTTTGTACAAAATGCGTATCAAAATCTTTTAGAATTTTAATTTGTGTATTGCATTCAATACTATTGCTCAACAAGATGGCTTTTGCTCCAATAATAAAACCGGTGTAAGCATAGTAAATCGCTTCTGCATATTTATCAGCAGATAAGTTTTCTTTGGCATCCATTACTTTCAATTCGGCATCTTTCATGATAATTCCAATCATATCATACATTGCACCGGCACATTCACCTACGCCAATTTCAGGTGTATAGTTTTCTTCGCCACCATAATCAATAAAATCATCATCTACATATAAAGCCACATTGGCTAATGGTTTTAATAATGCATAAAAATAATTTTTTCCTTGGCGTTTATAATAATCATTAAAATATTCACCATCTTCCGTGTTGCTCTCAAAATCATTTAAGATCAGTCGTAACATTTCTGGTGTTCGCTTAGTAGGAATTTTCACAATTTTATCACCAATAGATCCAACGCCATTTATATCTACACCACCACCTAATATGACTTGCATGGCTGGCGCCACACGTTCTCCTACTTTTATAGAGCTGCCGTGAAGCCCAATGTTTGCTGCCATGTGTTGCCCACATGAGTTCATGCAACCACTTATTTTTATTTTTATTTCAGAATCAAAAATGAGATGATAAAATTCATCCTTGATAACGTTTTCTAAAATTTCACCTAAGGTCATGCTGTTGGTAACACCTAAATTACAAGTATCTGTTCCAGGGCAAGTAGTCACATCGCCAATGGTATCATAGCCAGGATTGGCAAAACCTAATTTATCTAATTCTTGATAGAAATATGGAAGTGATTCTTGACGAACAAATTTTAATAATAAACCTTGATTCATGGTAATACGCATATCTTCCGAAGCGTATTGTTGTGCCAAAGCTGCAATGGTTCTGGCTTCATCCGGTTTAATGTCGCCTTTGGTTACTTTAAGTGCTACGGCATAAAATCCATTTTGTTTTTGTTCAAACACATTTGTTTTTAACCAATCCTGATAACGTGCTTCATTTTCAATTGTTACGGATGGTGCTATATTATTATGCGTAGGTTCGCCAGTGTTTACTTTAGTGGTATCTATTTTAAAAGTCTTTACTTTCGTAGCTTTTTGTTCGATAGCCACTAATTCCATGTATTTTTCAATTCCAATATCTTTAATAAGATATTTTAAACGAGCTTTATTTCTTCGAGTACGTTCACCGTATCTGTCAAACACACGTAAACAGGCTTCCACAAATGGGATTACTAAGTCTTCGTGTAAAAATTCATGCACTGGAAATGCCATAAAAGGTTGAGCACCTAAGCCACCACCTACTACTACTTTAAAGCCACGTTCACCGTTTTGTATTCTTGGAATAAAACCGATATCATGTAAGAAAGTATAAGCAGAATCTTTATCGGAAGACGAATAAGCAATTTTAAATTTTCTTCCCATATCTTGGTTGATTGGGTAACGTAGAAAATATTCAAAAGTGGCTTGTACATAAGGTGAAACATCAAATAACTCATCTTTATCGATGCCTGCAAATGATGAGCCTGTCATGTTTCTTAATGTATTACCACAAGCTTCGCGAGCAGTAGCGCCTACATCTTCCAAGCCAGCCCAAATTGCTGGTGCATCTGTCACTTTTACATAATGCATTTGAATATTTTGACGTGTAGTAAGATGCAAGTTTGAGCTAGCATATTGTACCGATAAATCGGCTAAACGATGGAGTTGTTTGGGTGTTATTTTTCCAAAAGGAAATTTGGTTCTAAACATTTGTACGCCCAATTGACGTTGACCATAAACACCACGTGTTAATCGGAAGGATTTGAATTTGTCTTCCGGAATTTCTCCTTTTTGGAAGGCATTTATTTTTTGTTGTAGTTCAAAAATATCTCTTGCGCCTTCTTGTGAAATGTTTTTAGTGATAATTACACTCATATATTTCCGTTATTTTTTTGTTTTAAATAGGAATCGATTTATAAAATCAATGCACAGCCACTTTTTTATTTACAAAAAAACCTATCTTATATAAGATAGGTTTTTTAATTTATTACATAAGTCAACCTATCCGAACTATTGCGGACAAAAACAACATGAGTTATTTAGCTTGACTACATTTTTCATCTGAAAATAAAAGTAGAAAAAAAAATCAATGAATGTACGTGTTTAATGATTTGATAATTTTATTAAAAACACGAACCATTAGGCGTTTTCGGCAATTACTTCTTGTACTTCAGGCACAAATCGTTTCATTAAATTTTCAATACCTTGTTTTAAAGTTACCGTACTGGATGGGCAACCGCTGCAAGAGCCTTGAAGTTGTAACGTAAGTACACCATTTTCAAATTTTACAAAGGAGATGTTTCCACCATCCATTTCCACCGCAGGTTTCACATATTTATCTAAAGCACCTTTAATGCGAATTTCTAAATCACCATCGTCGGCATGTATAGTATTGGTGGCGGTTTTGCTGGGTTTCACATAGTTTTCAGTGATGATTTCTTTGCCTTCTTCAATAAATTTTTTCAAGAAATCTTTAATTGGAATCATGATTTCAGCCCATAATAAATCATCTGATTTGGAGATGGACACAAAATTATTGCTGACAAATACATTTTCAACACCCTCAAACCCAAATAACGCATTTGCTAAAGGAGCATCGGTGGTGTCTTCAATGCTTTGAAATTCTACGGCATCATTGACTAATAATGCTTTGTTGGTTACAAATTTTAAGGTATTTGGATTCGGTGTGGCTTCTGTATATATCATCACCGGTGTTTTAGTTTTAGTTTCCATTTTTTTCTCTTTATAACATTTAAAATCTTTGTTGGTTTATAGAAATTATTTATGCTTTATGTGTAATGGTTGCGGTGGCTTGTGCAGTGGGCAAAATAAAAATTTCTTCAATGTTTACATGTGGAGGTTGTGTGGCCATGAAATAGATGCTGTTGGCAACATCTTCAGCTTTTAATGGTTGATAGCCTTCATATACTGCATTGGCTTTTTCTTTATCGCCTTTAAATCGAACTAATGAAAATTCGGTATCTGCCGCGCCAGGACTAATAACGGACACTTTGATATTATGTTTTAGCAAATCAACACGGGCACTGCGTGAAATGGCTCGTACTGCATGTTTAGTGCCGCAATAAATATTGCCTCCACCATAGGCTTCCCATCCAGCTAAGGATGCTACGTTAATAATATGACCTTGGTTTCGTGCTATCATGAAAGGGGAAACTTCACGAATCATATAAATTAATCCTTTTATGTTGGTGTCAATCATCTGTTCCCAGTCTTCATAATTTCCTTCTTGTATGGGTCCACGACCTGCTGCCAATCCTGCATTGTTTAATAATACATCTATATTCTTCCATTCGTCACCGATGGATGCAACGGCTTGTTTTACTTCTTCTAAATTTCGTACATCAAAACATAAACTCAATACTCGAACCTGATAAGTCGATTTTAAGATAGCTTCTAGTTTTTCTAATCGATCTTTCCTTCTTCCAGTAATGATGATATTCCATTGGTGTTGCGCAAATAACAAGGCGGCTGCTTCACCAAATCCGGCGGTAGCTCCGGTAATTAATATTGTTTTCATGTATTGCTATTTTTTAGAACGATATGGATGTTTGAAAACCAATATAGATGGATTGATTTTTCAATAATTACAAAAGTACGAATTAACTTATTAATTTTAGTTCAAACAAATATTATGACTATTCAAGAAGCACAAAAAACAATAGATAATTGGATATTATCTACAGGTGTACGTTACTTTAATGAGTTGACGAATATGGCTATTCTAACTGAAGAGGTTGGTGAAGTGGCGCGCATTATGGCCAGAAAATATGGCGAACAATCATTTAAAGAATTGGATAAAGACAAAGATTTAGGCGACGAACTGGCGGATGTACTTTTTGTGTTGATATGTATTGCCAATCAAACGGGAATTGATTTAACCACTGCTTTAGAAAAAAACCTTGTAAAGAAAACAGAAAGAGATAGCAACAGGCATAAAAACAATGAAAAATTGAAATAATCAGAAATTTTGTCACGTTAAATGATTTTGATTAAGACAAAATGTCTTATTATTAATTTATTTTCGGCAATAATTTCTATTTTTAAAGATGGAATAGCATTTGAATAAAGTCTTGTATCAATATTTTAAAACAAAAAAAACAGATATGAGAACATTAGTAAAATCAACATGTGGAACACCGACAACGAATCGTTTTTTCTTCGACGATTTTTTTAGCAAAGAATTTGGATTTGCTCCGGCAGCATTTTCCAAAACCACTCCAGCGGTTAATGTAAGAGAAGAAGAAAAGCAGTTTTTGGTAGAAGTAGCAGCGCCAGGTTTACAAAAAGAACATTTTAAGATAGAAGTAAACGATGGAATTTTAAGCATTTCTGCAGAACAGAAAACAGAAAAAACAGATGAAAGTGATGGAACAACGTTTACCAGAAAAGAATTTTCCTACACGTCTTTCAAAAGAAGTTTTACGCTGGATGCAGAAGCTTTAGATGTAGATAATATTGCTGCGAAATATGAGAATGGAATTTTAGCTATTTCTATTCCAAAGAAAGAAAAAGAGGAAGCTGTAAAGCAAGTAAAATCAATTACAATTTCATAGTTTAATTTAGTGGTTATTAATGTTGCGGCAGCTCCAAAAGAGCTGCCGCAACACATTTATTTAAAGTATTTCTTTCAACTTGTCATAATACTCAGATTGCATCGATTTCAATTTTTCCAGCATTTTTTTTGCTTTTTCTTTTTTGTTTATTTCTAAAAATAATTGACCTAAATAATACACAGCTAAATCCGACGACTTATCAAACTTTAATGCTTTCTGTAAATTATTTTCTGCTACTTTATAGTTTTTTAATTGCAAATTTGCCCAACCTAAATCAATCCAAGCTGCTGTAAATTCCGGATATATTTCCACTGCACGCTGCAAATATTTTAAAGCTTCTTCGTACTTTTCTTTTTCATTTAGTATCCAACCAACCCGATAATTACTCAACTCATTTTTATCTCTAATTGTCAAGCTTTTTTGATAATATGCTAACGACTTATCTAGATTCACTAATCCTTTACCATTAAAATAAAGACTGGCAATATTGGCTGCATAAATCTCATTTTGACTATTTAAATTAAATGCTTTTAAATAATTGTCTATGGCTTCCTCATTTTGTCCAAGCATATCATAGGCATAGCCCATTTCATTATATGCTTCGGCATAATCATCTTCTCGTTTCACCACTTTTCTAAAATATAAAATAGCTTCTTCGAATTTTTTAGTTTCATTTTTTATATATCCTAATCTATAGTTTATAGTAGCATTTTCATTTCCTAAAGCACAATTTTTTAGATAATACATTTCGGCATTTATGTAATCTTTCAAATAATAATAGGCATCAGCAATTCCTTTTAAAGATTCAATATCTTCTTTATTTAATAATAATGCTTTTTTATATACAACAATAGATTCCTCGTATTTTTCTAAGGACAGCAAAGCATAGGCTTCTTCTTTATATAAATCAGCAGATGGCATAATGCGAATTCCGTTTCGAGCAGCTTTTACGGCATCTTCATATTGTTTTAATTCGTTATTACACCAAGCAATATCGTAGTAATAGGTTGCATTGTTGGGTTGTAGTTTACTGACTACTTTATACCATTTTAAAGCAGTTTCGATGTCTTTATTTTGTTCCGCTTCTTGTGCATTTTTTAGTGCTGATGTTTCTTCATCCTGTGCATTTACAATTCCATTAAACATTAAAAATGAAATTATTAAAAATAGATATTGTAAGGATTTCATGATAGTTGGTTTAAAAATTAAGACAACCCATTGTGTGGTTTCATTTTTTTTTTATAATTAATTGATAGGCAAAGCCCATGCGTTGCTGGCGATTCAGAAACGCCGGAATTGCCATCTCTCGATTCTTTCCATTCTACTTTTGTACTTTTTTGCCTATTTTTAGTTATTCTCAAACCGCACAACAGATTAAATATACTCAGTTTATCAAAAGGATTATATACCAAAACAGTGGTAATTTTTCAATAATTTTCAATAAATTACATTTAAATTTCTAAAAGCTATACAAACTAACTTATGCAAATACAAACACCTATTGAAAAACTATATCATTGGACGGCAAAAAATCCCCATCAAACATTTTTACGTCAACCCTATAATGGAGAATGGTTACATTATTCATGGAAAAGAGTAGATGATGAAGTGCGACGGATGGCAGCCTATTTGCGGTCTTTGAATTTAGCTCCACAAAGTAAAATTGCTATTATTTCTAAAAATTGTGCGCATTGGATTATGAGCGATTTAGCCATTATGATGGCTGGTCATATTTCTGTTCCGTTGTATCCTACCATACCTGCAGAGTTAATTCGATATTGTTTAGAACATTGTGAAGCTAAAGTTGCATTTATCGGCAAATTAGATGCTTGGTCAAAACAACGATCCGGTTTGCCCGATAACGTAAAAGGAATTTCCTATCCATTGTGGACGGAAGAAGGTTATGAAAACTGGGATGATATAATTACTAAAAATGAACCTTATCTTGAAAATTATATTCCAGACGATGCTCATATTTCTACCATCATCTATACTTCAGGCACTACAGGCTTGCCAAAAGGTGTTGTGCATTCTTTCCATACATTTTCCTATGCTGCTGGTTGGGCACTCACAGAAATTAACGACATAACAGAAAAGGATCGGTTTTTTTCCTATTTACCTTTATCTCATATAGCCGAGCGTATGCTTGTAGAAATGGGTGCTTTATATTCCGGCGGTTCCATTTCATTTGCGGAATCATTGGATTTATTTGCAGCCAATTTAAAAGATACTAAACCATCAGTATTTTTAGCGGTACCTCGTATTTGGACAAAATTCCAAATGGGCATATTATCTAAAATGCCTCAAAAAAGATTAAATATTTTATTGAAAATTCCTATTGTAAACAAACTTATCCAAACTAAAATAAAACAAGGATTAGGCTTAGATAAAGCAAAATATGTGTTAACAGGTGCTGCACCTTTGCCAGTGGCAACCATGGTTTGGTTTGATAAATTAGGCATTGATATTTGTGAAGCGTATGCCATGACAGAAAATTGTGCCTATTCTCATTTAACCCGAAGAGGAAACAAAAAATTAGGCACTGTTGGTACGCCAATGCCTAATTGTGAAATTCGTATTGCCGACGATGGTGAGATACAAGTAAAGAATGAAGCCATTATGTTGGAATATTTTAAAGAGCCAGAAAAGACACAAGAAGCATTAACTCAAGATGGTTTTCTGCGCACGGGCGATCAAGGGGAAATAGATGAAAATAACTTTCTGAAAATTACCGGTCGTGTGAAAGATATTTTTAAAACCGATAAAGGTAAATATGTTGCGCCGGCACCTATTGAATTGGAATTATCAAAAAATACCAATATAGAACAAGTCTGTGTAGTAGGCATGAATTTACCACAAACCATGGCATTGCTCGTTCTCTCTGCTGAAGCCAAAGCATTAGATAAAGCAGTGTTAGAAGCAGATTTAGTGGCAACCATGCAAGAAGTAAATAAAAAATTTGAAAAACATGAGCGTATGAAAAAATTGGTTGTGATGCAAGAAGAATGGACCGTGGATAATAATTATATTACGCCTACTTTAAAAGTGAAACGCAATATTTTGGAAAAAGATAAATCACCTTATTACGAAAAATGGTATAAAGAAACCAATGAAATTATTTGGGAATAAAAAAACCAAATTCATTTAAATACAAAAAAAGCGATGCATCTCTATTTGGCATCGCTTTTATTTTTTTTGTGGAGGAAAAATATCCAACACTATATCCAATATTGATTAAAATACATAACCTACCTTTACAAAGCCAGCATGCATGTTTTTATTAAAATCAGTATATAATGAATATCCACCATTAATAGTAAACGAAGCATTTTCTTTTGCTTTTACTAAAATACCAGTTCCTGCATTTAACAAAAATTGTATGTCATTTAATTTACGTGCTTCGTTGCTAGCGTATTCATTGGTTTTGTTTAAACCAGCTTGCACGGTAAACATAGGTGTTACTTTTTTATCCAATACATAGGTACGTAAATCTACAGTGGCTTGTAATTGATAATTTTTGTTTTTGCTAACTTGAACACCTAATCCTTGCCCAATAAAAACATACGGATTAATGCGCATGCCCAAAACTTGATAAATACTAAAATATGCTTTATCCGTTCTGATTACTGATCCTACTTCGGTGATAGCTGAAAATCTACGCTTAACACCAGATGCTTCTAAATTTTCTCCTTCAGGTTCTAAAGTTGTTACGTTTGCTTCATGTTGGTTGATTTCTGTGGTTGCTGCAGTAGAACTATTTTCTATGTTATTTTCGGCAAATGAAGCTAAACCGAAACATAATGAAACTGCTAATACGAATGTTTTTCTCATAATATTTTCTTTTTTTAGAGATGAAAAATTTACTTTTTAAGTATTCAAAACTTTCAAACAAAATTGAAACTTTTAATCGATATCTCAGTTAGCTTAATTTTATGTTTAGTTAGTAGAATGCTTAAGAAATAATTGTGTAAACATTATCCAATACTTTCAAATATTACTGAAAGTTTAAGTCGATATCTTGTGGTTCCATTTGGCTATCAGCGGAAGCCTTAGTATCTTTAGTTTTAATGAAACCACACAAGACTTTAATATCACCCAAAGAAAAATTTTTTCCATTTGAAATTGAAAAAGCTAATCATACTTTTTTACGGCAAGCATACCAACCACATTGGATACATTTTAGTTGGAAACGTGTTGGAATTGCCAGCGAAGTTTATTTGAAAAATACAGGAAGAAGAAAAGAACTTTTTAAAACAGATAAAGGAAAATATATTGCTCTGGCACCTATTGCGTTGGAAATTTCTAGAAACCAACTTATTTCACCAAGTTGTGAAGTGGGCAATAATTTAAAACAACCGCAGGCTTTGGTTGTTTTAGTGGAAAGCACCACAATTGATAGAAAGGATATTAAACAAGATTTATTACATACTTTAAAAGAAGTAAATAATAAATTGGATAATCATGAACGTATTGCTAAATTGGTAATTTTACAAGAAGCTTGCACCATAGAAAATAATTTAATTACACCCACGATGAAAGTAAAAAGGAATGTGCTGGAGGAAAAATACGAAGCAGATTTTTTAAAATGGCAAAATAGAAAAGACGAAAAAATAATTTGGAATTAAATACTACAAAATGAACAAATCTTCAAAAGCAGACTATTATTTCTTTGGCGCATTGATAAGTGCCATTTGGTTTACCTTAACCTCGTTTTTTTGGGTGTATTATACCAATGTTTTTATCTCTTTTCCATTTGGTTTACTTTCACTATTTCTTTGGAACAAAGGAAAAAAATTGGAACAAAACTCCATGCGTTTTATGTTAGTTTTAGGGGTTTTAATTACAGGTGTTTTGTTGTCTATCATTAGTTTGTTTATGTATTTATACAAGAACTAAAAAAAATATGTATTGGGTGTATTTAGTTTTAGCCGGATTATTTGAAGTGGGTTGGCCCTTGGGTTTAAAGTTGTCGCAAACTATGTCATCAAAAATCATTGGAATTAGAATTGCGCTGGTGTCCATGAGTTTGAGTGGTTGGTTGCTGTGGATGGCACAAAAATCTATTCCAATTGGCACGGCGTATGCCGTGTGGACCGGCATTGGCGCTGTAGGCACACTTTTGGTGGGTGTTTTATTTTTTGGCGATTCTGCAAGTGTGGGTCGTATGCTTTCTGCATTACTTATTGTGATAGGAATAATTGGATTAAAAATATTTCATTGATTTTTGTCGTACTTGAATTTTATTTTTCTTAGAAGCGGAATGAAATAAATTTAATCTTATTTAATGCCATTTTTTACTTACAAAATCTACCAGAAAGAGACGTTTATAAACATGCAGTGGTTTTAAAATGAAAATGAATTCCGTTAGATATATAAATGCTTTTTGAAAAATTGGAATTAGATAAATTAAGTTTTGTAATGTCCTACAGCATGTCGAAGAAACTAATTTTTAGTATCCCGAAACTTCTGGGTTCAATCGAAGCAGTTTACTGCCTCTTTTGGCAGTACTAAGTTGGTAGGTGTTTTTTTATTGCGTTGTAAATAGTTTAATTGTGTAGTCAAGTAATTTATTATTTCCATATTTTCCATGTCCGGGTATAATTATTTTAACGTTTGGATATTCTTTTTTTACTTTTTCAACGGTAGCCGACCAATCATTAACATTTGCATCGTGTAAATATCCTTTAGTTGCATTCAATTCCTTTATTAAGCAACCTCCAAACATTACATTTTCACTTGGAAAATATCCTACAACATTATCTTTCGTATGACCTTCTCCAAAGAATTTAGCGGTTATTTCTTGATTACCAATTTTTAGAACTAATGAGTCTTTAAAACTATTCTCAGGCACAACAAAATTACTTTCTTTGGCGAGTTCTATTGTTTTAAAATAGGCATAAGACGGAATGCCTTTGTCGTGAAATGCTTTAAGTCCTCCTAAACAATCTGGGTGGAAGTGCGTAGGAATGATTGCAACAATCTTACAGTGTAGCGTGTATTTAACCCAATTGATAAGTTCGTTGGCACTTTTGTCGTCGGCTGGTGTATCAAAAATAATTGCTTCGTTATTGTTTCGCACAACAAGACCATTTCCTGGAACTAAACCATAATTCGTTGTTTGTAAAAATGAAGTATGTTTAAATGCGTTTTTTGATACTTGAGTTATTATCAAATCACTTGTCTTATATAAGGGTTCAGACGTAAAACTTGTTTTTTTAATGGTGCTACAACTTATAACTGCCAGCAATAAAAGTAGTGATATGAGTTTATTAATGTTTGTCATTTGGTTTTGTTTATTTGTGTAGAATTTCTGTCAACGGCTAAGCATTGCCCTTGTCGTTGTTGGTTTGCAACCAACAACGACCAAAATTAAAAATAATTATATTAATTATCACAACTGTCCGATAAAAATAAAAAAAAGGAGAGCTCCTCGCTTTTGTTGGTTTACAACCAACAAACCAACAAAATACACCAACAAAAGCGAGATTCCAATGCGCAATTTTATACATTTTCAGTAATATTCAACACTAATTCGTTTGGGTTTGGAAATTCAGTTGGCAAAAAATCAATCTTAAATGGTAATTCCATTCTTCTCAAATCTTCGATTCTATTGTCAAGTAAATTATGAGTTAAGCAATAACCGAAAGTCAGTTTTAAATATCTTCTAATTATCATTAACGGTAAAAATTGTCCTCTAAAACTCATCCATTCCATCAAATCTTTCTTGCCTTTTGAGCTATTACAAACGCTACACGCAAAAATTAAATTTTCGGCATCGTCTTTCCCTCCATATTTTTGAGGAAATATATGGTCTAAAGCTAATTTTTCATTTGAACCACAATAGTTGCAGAATTGTCCTGTTTGAAGTTTGATTTTTTCATCATCGAAAATGGTTCGCATATTCATTGTTCCGTCTTTTAGACCTTTGAAAAGTTTTGCTCTAATCATAAAATTGAACCTTTCGTATTTCGTTTGTTTTTTGTCAATGGCTGTATGTGCCATAGCTAAATTTGCGTACGAATAGTAAATAAATTCTCTTACGGTTTCAATTTTTTGTTTCGCCATTCTTCGGGAATTTCTTTATTGGTACGGGTTGTCTAAAAATGTCAAATAACGGTTTGACAGCTTGGCGAAGAAGCGGATTTTTAGCACAAAACTTGATTTGAAAAACTAATGTACGATTTACCACAAAACTGTCTTTGGAACACGAAACCCCGCCTTTTGGGTAGGTGCTGTTGTCACAACCTCTCACCCTTTTTCTTTCTTTTACGCCTAAACCCTTGTAAAATAAGGCTTTTATCATTTTGTCATTCTTAATTTGATGCATAAAAATGTAACCAAAAGTTTGTTTTGTTGTACCTAATGTTGTACCTTCGTACTCTGTTGCACCGCATTGCACAACCCTGTAAAACATTAGATATGGCATCAATCAAATTAATACTCCGAAACGATAAAGTAGGCAAAGATGGCGAAGCACCTTTGTACCTCAGACTTATCAAAGACCGCAAAACTAAATTCATTTCTTTAGGTGTTAGGTTAGTTCCAAACGAATGGGACGAAGATAAACAAAGAGTTAAAAAGAACCACTCAAATTCTGCAAGAATAAATGCACTACTGGCACAAAAGGTTGCAGAAGCTGAAGGACAAGTTGCAGACCTTGAAAGAAAAAAATCACAGCCATCAGCGAAAAAGTTGAAGGAAGCCATCAAAGGAAAAGATGCAACCAACTTTTTTGAATACAGCTATGCAAGATGCGAAAAACAGAAAACAACATTATCACCTGCCACATACCGGAATTACACCAAGTACATCAGTAAGTTTGAAAAATTTATGGGTACATCAGAAGTCTATTTTGAAGACATCAATGTAACCACACTCAAAGATTTTGCAAACCATTGTTCCAAAACTTTGAAAAACAACAACACTACAATTCATTACTCATTAACCATCCTTTCCATAATGTTCAAGGATGCACAAAGAGAAGATATAATTCCTACCAGTTTATACCCCTTTGATAAGTTCAGAGTTAAGAAAGAAAAAGGCAAACGCAACTACTTAAACAAAGAACAATTAGATGCTCTGGTAGCATTAGAAGTTTCGCAATTAGGCAAAGGACAAATTTGTAAGGATATGTTTTTGTTTGCTGTTTATGCAGGTGGTTTGAGATTTGGTGATGTGGTAGAATTGCAATGGAAACATTTTTTAGCTGCTGATAATCGTATTTCTAAAGTTATCCGCAAAACTGGAAGGCAACACAGTTTTAAAATGGGAAGTGTGGCCATTGAAATACTTGATAAGTACAAAACAAAAGTTAGTCAGCCCGAAGATTTTGTTTTCCCATTGATGGAGTACAGTGATTTGTATTTCAAGGATAATTTTTTCAGGTCAAAAGAAACAGAACGCCACAATGCACTAACCAATTTTCACCTCAATAATTTTGGAAAGACACTCAAACTTTCGTTTTCGTTGTCCTTTCATCTTAGCCGACATACTTTTGCCACCAGAGCATTAAACAACGGAATGAGGATTGAACACGTTTCTAAATTGATGGACCATTCTGGAATTGGAATTACACAGGTATATGCAAAAATCATCAATGAAGAATTAGATAAAGCAGTGGATCAATATTTAGGTTAAAATCATTATTTTTCGCTTTTTAAATGGCAATAATTTCAGATAATCAAATAAACGCATACATCGACAAGCTGCTCAACTTCGTTGATGGCTTGCCTATGGGCGATAATGGCAAAGCATACATCAGAGCAAAATTATTAGTAGACTTTTTAGACACTTGGCAATTTGATGATGAAGCCAACAGCTTCACCCTTGAAGAATACCTTGCTAACCCCTCAAATCCACGCTTTACAGATGTTCAAACCACCTATGGTGTAAAGAATACCGCACAAATTGAAAGATGGTTAGAAGGCTTTAAAACAGCATTAAAAAAGGCAAGAGGAAAAGCATTAGAAAACCATTTGAAAGAGTTAGATAATTTGCACCCAGCCTTCAAAGCTGCAAGGCTTTCAAAAAGCCTGGCAGCCATTACCCGAGCAGAACTATTTGAGAAGCATGGCATTCAATCTGTTAAAGACCCCGAATGGAACACCCAACTCAAAGAAATTTTAGGTGCTGAAATTACCTTTTCAAAAGAGCAAGCCGACCTACTAACAAAAGCCCCAAACCCACACCAACAAACACCGGCAAGTGATGATGAAATATTGATTGTAGAAGAACTTGAAAACCGTCTGGCAATTGAAGCAGTGGAGTACAAAAGGAAAATTGACAACCTTTGGGAAAAACACAAATTTGACCCCACTTATTTTGACAGCTTTATTTCAGGTCCTTTGCTTAATGAGTTTACCAAGTCCGTTTATGAAAGAATTAAGCCATTGAATAATCAGGTTATAAATCAGTACCTCAATTTATCCCTGCAACAATTCAAAACACATACACCACCCAAAAGACACAAAGCTTTCTTGCTTAACTATCATAACACCTATTGGTTCCCGAATGTAGTGGAGTATAAAGAAAATGAGTATGATGCAAAATACGCCACCCACGTTTGGAAACATTACAACAACCATTTTCATTTATTCAAAGAAGCATTTCGAAAAATACATGATGATTTTAAAACAGGGTTAGGAAGCAATGCAGCACCACCAGCAACAACCAAAATCAAGGATGATAATTTCAATATTTTCATAAAGGCATTAGAATACAATTACCCTCTGGAACATGCACCATTGAGTTATTACTATCAGTGGCGTGACAACCTTTCTTACCTCAAAAAAGAAGTGTTGAGCAACCTCATTCACTTAGAACAGGATGCAAGAAAACCATACCTCAACCGCCTAAAGTTTGAATTGAATGAAACATTGCAGCACTGCCATACAAGCCAAGAAGAATTAAATAACCTTTATACAAAATACGAAACCAGTGAAGAAGAATTGCTTCGCAATCGTTCTTACACCAATGCTTTGCACATTGCCATTAATGATGAACCACCAAAGTTTAAAGATACATTTGAAGAAGGATTTAACCCCGATACAGAGAACATTCAACATACCTTTTACAATTTCCATTATGGCAAAATAATTCTTTCAGCACTTGATTTTATGAATGAACAAGCCATTGAATATGGCTTTATTCAGAAAGAAGAAACACCTCCGCAACCCATCAAGATAAAGCCTTCAGCTTCATCTTTCAAATATATCAATAAAGTTGGTGGCTACGAAAATATTACCGACCTATTGAAATCATTAAAGAAAAATAATCTTGTTGATGAAAAAACGACCATTGCCAATTTCAGAAGCATATTTTCAGGAAAGGGAATTGAACAAAAAATCATCTGGACTGGCAACATTTCCGAATTGGCACACTTCATCAAAACTCTACATAACACAGCCAAAAAGGTAGAAGATACCAAACAAAAACAATGGGATATAACTATCAATTGTTTTGATATGGCAAACGGTACAGTCTTAACCAATCAAAAATTAAAGCAACAACAAGCTCCAGCCAATGCTGCCATCATTGAAAAAGCTGTCAATATTCTCTGATTTGCACTCTACACCTTACAATAAGTTTTAAAAAACTTTCAGCACACATCAAACGCCAGGCTTAGCAGCTTGGCGTTTTTTTTGGCATACTCTACACTCTACACCTTACTCTAAACCCTTATCTGTAAAGGTTTATAGACCGTTTTTGCTGCTCACATTTGCTTCGTAATTCATTAATAAACATCAAAATTTAAAAAGCAATGGAAGCAGTAATCCTAACAAAAGACCAGTATCAGGAATTAGTTGTGCGAATGGACGAAATTAAGTCCGCACTAACCGAAAAACAGAAAGAACCCAAAGATGTATTTCTTGATAATCAAGATTTCCTTCAACTAATGAACATCAGTAAACGAACCGCACAATCTTGGCGTGACGAAGGCATTATCTCATTTTCTCAGGTAGGCTCCAAAATCTACTACCGAATGAGTGATGTGCAAAAGCTATTAGATAGCAATTACAACCAAGCATTCAAAAAAAGAAAATAATCAATTCATTAAATAACCCTGTAAAATATTAGAAAATGTCATCAGCATCAATATTCAAAAACTATGTGCATTTAGTAGAGCACAAATCACTTATCATTATTACCAAAGACATCAAAGAAGGTAAATACAAAGAGCAGGTAGAAGCAATTCGCAAGCTCATTGCCGAGGGTCAAGAAGAAGAAGCCGATAAACTAAAAAAACAACTACTTGCTTTCACTCCATCAGGCACATTTGAAAATGGCCGTAAAGCTGAATTGCTAACGCAATACAGCGAATATGTAATTTTAGATTTAGACGACCTAAATCCAGTTCAATTAGTAGAAGCAAAAAAAATAGTAGCATTAGCTCCCTATACTTTTGCGGTATTTATCAGCCCAAGTGGTAATGGTTTAAAAATAGTAGTTGCAGTAAACTCAAAAGCAGAACATCATAAACTGGCTTTTCAGCAAGTTTCCGATTACTATGCACAAGCCCTGCAAGTAGAAGTTGACCCATCAGGCAAAGACGTTTCACGCCTTTGTTTTATGTCTTATGATCCAGATTGCTTTCGCAACATTCATGCTGAAAAGTTCAATGTAAACATCGAACTACATGAACCTAAAATTTCCCCAAAAGTAAAACAACCGAAATCAGAAGAACCCAAAAAAGAAATACCACCTATTTCAGATGATACAGATTGGCTTGAAGTGTTCGGTAATTGTGTTGATTTTACAGATAGAAAATTAAGTTACGACAAAGGCAATAGAAACAACTACCTGCATCTGTTGGCTTGCAATTGTAACCGTGCCGGTATACCTAAAAACATTGCAGAAGCTCATATTTTACAAAACTTCGACCTTGACCAACAAGAAGCCATTCCCACCATTCAGAGTGCTTACGATAACAATATTGCAGACTTTGCAAAGTTTGCAGACTTTGCAAAAAACACAGAAAACATTCCACAGTCAAAAGACGAGTTTTTGATGAATATGCCAATGCTTCCAGAAGAAGTATTCGATAAGTTGCCCGAAATTTTAAAACAAGGTGCAGCAGTTTTTCAAGACCGCAGAGAAAGGGATGTTTTCCTCACTGGTGCTTTGAGTATCATCAGTGGTTGTATGCGAAATGTAGTAGGGCTTTACAGAGCTAAAGAACACTTTGCCAATTTGTTTGTGTTCATCATTGCACCTGCCGCAAGTGGTAAAGGCTCATTAACATTCGCCAAAGTATTAGGCGACAAATTTCATGATAAGTTAGTGGCAGAAAGTTTGGAGCAGCAGAAAGTTTATAAAATAGAATTGCAGGAGTATAAACGAAAAATCAACGATAAAAAACAAGACACTTCTGAATTAGCACCACCGGAAGAACCTCCTTTCAAAGTCTTATTCATTCCTGCAAACAACAGCAGTGCAAGAGTTATACAACACCTAAAGGAAGGTGACGAACAAGGCATTTTTTGCGAAACTGAAGCTGATACTATGGGTGCAGTTTTCAAACAAGATTGGGGCAGTTATTCCGACTTGCTTCGCAAGGCATTTCACCACGAACCTATTTCTTACAGCAGAAAGACCAACAAAGAATGGGTTGAAATAAAAAAGCCTCGTTTATCGGTTGCATTGGCAGGCACTCCAGGGCAAGTTGAAAATCTTATCAAATCAGCAGAGGATGGCCTATTTAGTCGTTTCATTTTCTACACTTTCAAATCAGAAATAGTGTGGGTAAAGGCAAGCGATACTATGAACGGCATCAACCTTACAGCACATTTTGAGCAGCTATCAGATACAGTTCTTCAATTCGTTGGGTTTCTTGAAACCTATGAAAAAATTAATTTCAAACTCTCAGAAAATCAATGGGACAAACTCAATGAATTTGGCGAAAACTGTCTTAATTCCTTAGCCACTTTTGTTAGTGAAGATTTATCAAGCACATCAAAGCGTTTGGGCTTAATCCTATACAGAGTGGCAATGGTCATAACCGCTTTACGTTACTTCGATAATGGTGAGATTTCAAACGAATACCATTGCACAGATGAAGATTTTGACCTAGCCCTTTCTTTGGTGAAAGTATATCAAGACCACAGCGTTTTTATGTTCAAAGAGCTACCCAAGCAAGCATCTGTTACAGATAAATTGCTAAAGCAATTTTTTGACAAACTCCCAACCTCATTCCGCAGAAAAGAAGCTATAACCCTTGCCGAAGCTGAATTAGGTATAAAAGAACGCACCGCAGACCTCTATTTATCCAAGTTGGTAGCCTTTAAATGGATAGAGAAAACCCGTAACGGTATCTACCAAAAAATCAAGCATTAACACAGACTTTGCAAGTTTTGCAAACTTTGCAACCTTTCTTACTTTTATATCTTTATATTTGCCACTATTTGACAAGTCAATTTAACAACGATGAATAGCCAGTTTGGTGAAAAAATTAGAACGCTTAGGGAAAAGCAGAAGTTGTATTTGAGGCAGGTTGCACCATTGCTTGAAATGGACACGGCACAGCTGAGTAAAATTGAAAAAGGTTTGCGACAACTCAAACGAGAACAGATTCCAGTCTTAGCTGAAATTCTAAAGGCAAATGCTGACGAACTGCAAACCCTTTGGCTTGCCGACCAAATATATGCGGTGGTAAAAGATGAAAAATTTGCAAATGAAGCTATGCAGGTAGCAGACAAGAAAATAAACTTAAGAAAACGCAAGAAGTAAGGAACTAAAAGTAAAATGGTAACAAAGAAAAAATACTCATTCTCATTCACAGGTGCTTCTGCTTTATTAGCAGAAACATTAATAGTTGCGGAGGAGTATGTTCGCTTGCAAGATTGGGAAAAGGTTAAGGTTTCTGTGCAGGAGAATAACCTGATGAATAAAACAAAACAGAATACTTCCAAAAGAATGTACCATGAATTAAAAAAGCGACTTGAATTACTTACCAATGAACAATTAAATCTTTTGGTGAATGGCAGCCCAGATGAAAGCAAGGCAATGGTTTTACTTTCTCTTATAAAAGCCTACTCTTTTTTTAAGGATTTCGTTATAGAGGTAATTAGAGCAAAATATTTATTGTACAATAACATCATAGTTACCTCGGACTATACAAGTTTTTTCAATACTAAAGCTATCACTCATAATGAACTCAATACCATTACTGAAAAAACAACAAATAAGGTAAAACAAGTATTATTCAAAATGTTAGAGCAAGTTGGTCTTATTAATTCTTCCAAAGAAGGTATGATAATAAAGCCTTTTTTAAGTGATGATTCAATTAAGGCCATTTTAAATGATGATGCTACATTGTTAGCAGGTTTCTTATGCTCTGATGCTGAAATAAAGACATTAAAAAAAATCCCTGTTCATGGTTAATACAAAAAAAGAAAATATACCTCAGCTTTTCGATAAGCTATTTAAAACACTGTCAGGTAGCCGTTTTATCAATCGTGAAGGATTAGGTGGTAATAAACCAATATTTATTCAGCCTTATGAAATAGCTCAGCAAGTTGCAGTAGATGAACAAATACAATCTCTTATTAAAAGACTAAATGCAGCTAATGTTCCTGTATTAGCTATCGATTTATATAATTTATGCCTTGATGTGCTCAAAGCAAAAGGTACGTTACAGAAGGTTCTTGAAAATGAGCAGAATTTACCTAAAAGAGAATTTAAAAGAAATCTGCAAGGGTCATTAAGTGTAAAAGACAATATTATGCCATACATACAAGAAAAAATGAAAGAATCAGAACACCGCATGGTTTTTATCTATGGTATTGATAAAGTATACCAGCAATTATCAATGGTTCCCGTTTTGGTTAATATTCAATCTTTACTAAACAATGAACCATTCATCTTTTTTTATCCAGGCTTATATGATAACTATTCATTGAACCTCTTTGGAAGTATCAATGAAGACAACGAATACAGAGCCTTCAACCTAAATAATTATAACTAAGATGCCAATACAAAAAAGTATATACAAAAACGACATCACAAGAGAAATTGGTGGTGTAATTTATTCAAATGACGATAGGAATTTGATGCAAGAGTTGGAAGAATATGTTCTTACCAAAGAACTATTAAAACCAAAGCTTTTGCCGGAATTATTTGATGCCATTGCAAAGCAAAAAGTGAACAGTAGTGTTTGGATTTCTGGCTATTACGGTTCAGGTAAATCTCACTTGCTAAAAATGATTGCTTTAGTGCTGAATAATAAGGAGATGAACGGCAAAAAAAGTGCTGAAATTTTCAGCCAAAAGGCAGAAAGTGATTTTGATTTCCAAGCGAACATAAAAAAGGCATCCAAAATTACCAATAAGGCAATTCTTTTTAATATACAAGGTAAGGCTGATGGTTTTGATAATACCGAAAATTTTTCAGACCGTGTGTTAATGGTATTCTTGAAAGCACTCAATGAAAATTATGGCTACCATCCAATTTTTCCTGAGATAGCAGAAATTGAAAGACAACTTGACCAGAACGGATTATTTGAAAAATTTAAAGATAACTATTACAAACATTGCAATCATCCTTGGGAACTCCACCGAAACGATGTTTCGTGGCATTTGAATGAACTGATTGCAGTGTATGCACAAACGAGAGAAATCAAGCCTGATGAAGCAAGAGACATTATCAATAACCAACGTAGCACCTATAAAATAGATATAGAAACTTTTGCAAAGCTTGTAAACAAGCATTGTGAGTTGGATAAACAACGCATCGTTTTTTGTGCGGATGAAGTAGGTCAATTTATTGCAGACGACATCAATAAGATGTTGAGCCTACAAACCATTGCAGAGGAATTAGCGGTAAGAACCAACGGCAATTCATTTGTAATTGTAACCTCTCAGGATGATATTGATGCTACTATTTCGAGGTTTACACAGGCACAAGCTGATACCTTTTCAAAAATCAAGGCTCGTTTTATGTACCGTGTGCCTTTAACCAGTGCAAACGCAGATGAAGTAATCCAAAAGCGTTTATTACTAAAAACTGATGAAGGCAATGGGCTACTCGAAAAAATGTATGAAAAGGATAAGAATATTATTTCCGTTCTTTTTCAATTTACCGATGATTCAAAAAAATATAAAGGCTACCAATCATTAGAGCATTTTCAAAATACTTTTCCTTTTGTTTCTTATCAATTCGATTTGTTTCAAGATGCTATAAAAGCACTATCTCAGCATGATGCCTTTACAGGCCGTGCCCAATCTACTGGAGAAAGATCATTACTTGAAGTTTGCCACCGTGCAGCCAAAAGTTTAAAAGACAAAGAACTGGATACATTGGTTACATTCCCAATGCTATTTGATGCCATAAGACACGACTTTAGAGCATCAGTATTTAACGACATTACTTCTGCCGAAAGAGGTTTAATATCGCCTTTAGCAGTTGATATTTTAAAAGCCTTGTTCTTGGTAAAATATGTAAAAGGGTTTCACTCAAATATTAAAAACATTACCACCCTGTTATTGCCAAAATTTGAAGTTGAAATAGATTCCTTCCAAAAAGAGGTGCAAGAAGCTTTAAACCTTTTAGAAAGCCAAACCTACATTCAACGTACTTCTGCCAACACTTATGAGTACCTTACCAATCAGGAGAAAGATGTAGAAAAGGAAATTAAAAATACCGATATTGATGAAGGAGCAGCAAACAAATTGTTAGCCACTTTCATTTTTGAGGACATCCTTAAAGATTCAAAAGTAAAATTAGATAACATAGGGCAGCCTTATGAGTTTGGCAAAAAGTTAGACGATACTGCACTTACACAAAAAGACTTTTTTGTAAACTTCATTACCCAGTTTAATCTGAATGGTACAAGTGAAGCCAACATTTCATTCTTCTCTATGGGCAGGCAAAATGAGTTAATCATTTTGCTGCCAGAAGACAGTCGTATGCATATTGAATTGCCTTTGATTGTAAAAACCGAAAAATACATTCAAACAACGCAATCTCCTTCACTTGAAGTTGCCAAAATTCAGATTCTAAGAGAAAAACAACAATTGAATAATGAACGAAGGAGAACATTGCTTAACCAGTTGAAAGAAATGATTGGTGATGCAAAAGTTTTTCTGAATGGTTCTGAACTTTCAAACATTGGTACTCGAGACCCTAAAACCAAAGTGGTTACAGGGGTGCAGCAATTAATAAAAATGATATATCCCAAATTGGATATGTTGCCTGCTGCATTTACAGAAACTCACTTGGTAAATATCATTGCATCGCAAGACAGTCTTTTGTTTACTGATGAACTGCATGAAATTGAAGTAGAAGTATTAAATAGAATACAACGCAACAAAGCCAACCACGAAAGAACAACCATCAAAAATCTTTTAGATTTTTTCAATTCCAGACCTTATGGTTGGTATCAAGCCGCTGTACTTTGCATTATTGCTAAACTATACAAACGCAATAAAATTAACCTGAAACAAGACAGCAATCCATTGGATGATAAAGCCACATTGGATGCATTGCAGAAAAACAATCAGTATAGTAATACTATAATTGAACTTGAAGAAGAAATTCAAAACAGTCAACTATTAAAACTCAAAGCGTTTTATCAGGAATACTTCAATGAACCCAATCTTGGCAATGAACCAAAAGAAGTTTCAAGGTTTTTCAAACAGAGAATAAATCAGGAGTTAAACGACTTGATGCTGATTTACAACATGAGAAGTCGTTTCCAATTTTTAGAGGCAATGGGTGAACCCATAAGCAGAATAAAACTATTGTCTGAAAAAGACCACCCTTATTTCTTTAATGCATTAGACCAATTTCAAGATGAATTATTAGATGATAAAGACAATGTTTTAGATGCTATCCGTAAGTTTATGAATGGCTCACAAAAAGACATTTTTGAAAATGTGCTATTCTACCTCGAAAGCAATAATGCCAATTTTAACTTCATAGACCAACAAAGTATAGAAAAGCTAAACATGGTAAAGGAAAGTCCTGCACCATACAAAGGCAACCTTATGCAGGAAGCCAAAGCAGCTTTGGAGGAAGTTAAAACAGAGGTATTAGCACAAATAAATACAGAAAGAGAAGCTGCAATACAATCCATTAAGCAAACCATTGACAAGCTTAAATCTTTTGATGATTTTGCCAAGCTCACAGCACCTCAACAGATAGATATTTTAAAGCCTTTTGAAACTGCAATTTCTGACCTAAATCTGGAACGTTTCATAGGTAACATTAGAACCAAAGCCACTTACACTGCCAATGATGTTTATCAAAAACAATTGGAATGGATGAACCAATTGGCAAATCCTGCTAAACCTCAAGAACCTGGAAGCACAGAGCCACCTAAACCACGTATAGTTTTTGTGCCAAGAGATAGCGTAAAAGTGCAGTTCAAAAAACCTCAATTAGAAACTCAGCAGGATGTGGAAGATTATGTGGAGGCACTAAAAAAACAGTATTTAAAAATCATTGACGAAAACAAACGCATCTCCTTATAATGAACACCAACAATCTAAAACGCTTTGCCCGAGAAGCCCGTATCAAATTAATCGACCAAGTTGGGCGAAAATTGGCGTTTGTATTAAGCAATACCGACCCAGTTTTTATAGATACCAATGCAACACAAATACAAAGTCTTAAAAATAAAATACAAGCACAGGGTAAGGAGCAGGTAATTGATACCGTTGCATACACTTGGTTTAATAGGTTGATGGCTTTGCGTTTTATGGATGCCAATGGCTATACAACCCCAAAAGTAGTTACCCCAGTGGTGGGCAAATCGCCAGAGATATTACAAAATGCTTTATCGGGGCAAATTGATGAAAACTTAAAGATAAACCGCCAACGCCTCAACGATTTGTTGGATGGCAAATTAGTAATTGCAGATGCACAAACAGAAGCTTATAAAATGTTGCTCATTGCTTCCTGCAACCAATGGCATACTGCCATGCCATTTATGTTTGAACGCATCAGCGATTACACGGAATTGCTTTTACCCGATGATTTATTGAGTGACAACAGTATTGTTTCGGATTTAAGAGAAGGTATGTCTGATGATGATTGCGGCCATGAAGAAATTTTGGGATGGTTGTATCAGTTCTATATCTCTGATGAAAATGAAAGATTGATTAAATCAAAAAACGTTTACAAAAAAGAAGAATTAGCTCCAGCATCGCAATTGTTTACACCAAAATGGATTGTAAAATATATGGTGGATAATACCTTAGGGCAACTATGGTCTGAGATTAATCCTGCAACAACTATTCTTGGAAGTTTGGAATTTTACATAAAACCTGCATATAAAGAACAATTACAACCTCGACCTAAGAAAAGAATAGAAGACATTAAATTTTTTGAGCCATGTGTTGGTTCTGCTCATATACTATCTTATGCATTTGATGTGTTTTATTTGATGTATGAAGAACAAGGGTATAATGCAACAGAGATTGCCGAATTAATTATTAAGAACAATTTATTTGGTGTTGATATTGATGAACGAGCTGCACAGATTGCATCCTTTGTTTTGATGATGAAGGGACGAAGAAAAAGCAGGAGTTTTCTTCGCAAGAATATTACGCCTAATATTACTTTTTACGAAGACTTTGAAGGAGACGCAAAATTCAATAATTGCAAAGCCTTAGGTTCGTTGGTAAATATTGAACCAAATGAAATAGACAAAATAAAAGTAGATGAAGGCTCTGTCTTTGCAGATAGGCATATAAAACTTAAAAAACTATACACGTTTCTTGGACAACGCTATGATTGTGTGGTAACAAATCCGCCTTACATTTCTTCATCAAGAATGGAAGGCACTTTAAAACAATTTGTAGAAGCCAACTATCCAGATACAAAATCTGATTTGTTTGCCACTTTTATCATTCGATGTTTGGAGTTGTGCAATGAAGATGGGCTTACTGGTTATATGACACCTTTTGTTTGGATGTTTATTTCAAGTTACGAAAAGCTTCGAGTAAACATAATTGATAACCATTTTATAAATAATTTAATTCAATTAGAATATTCTGGTTTTGATGGTGCTACTGTTCCAGTATGTACATTTACTCTTCGTAACTCAACAATTGAAAATGCTAAGGGTAGTTATGTTAGACTAAGTGATTTCAGAGGTTCAGAAAATCAAGCACCAAAGACTTTAGAAGCTATACATAATCCTGATTGTGGATGGATTTATTTCACTAATCAAAATGATTTTACAAAAATACCAGGTAGTCCATTTGGTTACTGGTTGAGCAAAGAAAGTATAGATTCATTTGAATCTACTAAAATCTCAGATTTTTATATTGTTCGAAATGGTATTTCAACAGGCGATAATTTAAGATATTTAAGACTATGGCATGAAGTTTCATTTTCAAACAGAAATTGGAATCCTTGCAATAAAGGTGGCTCATTTAGAAAATGGTATGGGAATAATGAGTTTGTCGTATTTTGGGAAGATAATGGAGAGCAAATAAGAACTTCATTAGATGAAAAGGGTCGGATAAAAGCTAGATTGGGCGGTTTGGAGTTTTCGTTTTCTGAGGGTATTGAAATGTCTAGAATTTCAAGTGGTAAATCTGCCTTTAGGTTATCATCAAAAGGTTTTATTTATGAGAGTTCAACAAATGATATTTATAGAAAACAGCCTAATCAAGATTTAAAAAACATTTTGGGTTATCTAAATACTAAGATTGTGGATGGATTCTTAAGGTTAATGAATCCAACAATTAATATTATGCCTGAGGATATTCGAAAACTTCCACTACTATCAAATATTGAAGAATTGGGATTATCAAATATTGTTGACGAAAACATTAGTATTTCTAAAAATGATTGGGATTCCCGTGAAACTTCTTGGGAGTTTCAAAATAATGCACTTATCAATCAACAAAACAAAAGCATAAAAGCATCATTTGATAATTATAAAATATTTTGGACATTACATTTTAATAAGCTTCACTTAAACGAAGAAAATCTCAATAAGAAATTTATTGAAATCTATGGTTTGCAAGATGAGTTAACACCCAATGTACCATTAGCAGAAATAACTATCTTACAAGAGGAATCTAAGATCATTAACGGTGAATTATTTATTGAACCTGTTTCTGTTTTATTACAATTGCTCAGCTATTCAATAGGATGCATTTTGGGACGTTACAGTATTGATAAACCAAGTTTAATTTTAGCCAACCAAGGCGAAAACATACAAGATTTTTTAAAACAAATACCATATCCAACCTTCATGCCTGACGAAGACAATATCATCCCAGTATTAGAAGGAGAATGGTTTAACGATGATATAGTGGGCAGGTTCAAAGTGTTTTTGAAAGCAGCTTTTGGCGAGGAGCATTTTGAAGAAAACCTAAAATACATAGAAGATACAATTGGTAAAGACATTCGCAAATACTTTGTAAAAGATTTTTACAACGACCATATCAAACGTTACAAAAAGCGACCTATATACTGGATGTTCAGTAGTCCAAAGGGGCATTTCAAAGCTCTTATTTACATGCACCGCTACACACCCGATTTGTGCAGTAAAATGCTAACAGATTATCTGCAATCATATATCCATAAAATGGAAGCAGCACAACAAAATAAAATAGCCGAAAGCCTAAGAGAAGATTTGCCTGCAAGAGATAAAACAGCCGCCACCAAAGAAGCAGACCGCTATTCAGCAATGATAAAAGATTGTAAAGAATATGCTCAAACGCTTTATGCAGTGGCTACAAAAAAGATAGCTATTGATTTGGATGATGGTGTAAAAGTAAACTACCAAAAGTTCAAAGAAGTATTAGTACCCATTAAAGGATTAGAAAAAGACGAAGAATAATGCCAGATATATTTGAAGTAAACGATAAAGTACAAAAGGCGTTGGAGAAATATTTCCAACAGCACCGCCTTGTGTTTTGGTATGATGATAAAGCGGATATGAAATCTTTGTTTGAGAGTATGCAGTTTGCTGAAATTGAGAAACTGGTAATTGCAAACAACGAGTTTGGTATCAAGCACACAGTATTGATTGAAAAGCCAAAGCAGAAATTCCTCATTTATCAACCAAAACCAAAACCCGACCCTAAAGACAATTGGTTATTAGACCTTAATTTATCAAACGTAGAATTTTACACCGATGCATCTTCTATTGTGTTGCAGGAATTAGGGCTAACGCAGGAATACAAGACGTTTATTCAACAACACCTTCCATTCTTTTCATTAGATAAAAGAACCAGTGAACTAAAAGCCTTATTAGATCCTGATGAAAGAGAGGGAAAAATCAAACTAAAAATGTTGGCTGTAACCTGCCAATGTGAAGTTGAATGGGAAAAGATTCTATATACCCTTTTTGCCGAAGCATTAAAGGGTAAGCAATCCACTCACAAAGCCATTGAGAATTTTAATTTAGATGCTTTTTTGTGGGAGGTAATTGAAAAGAAATATGCCTACACATCAAAGGATAAAACAATCAAAGATTTTTTACTTATTCTAATAAACGACAACCTGCAACGTAGTCTTGTAAAAGGCAAACCCAATTTGAATAAGGATGCTTACTTATTTGTAAATCGCTGGAAAGAGAATATAAAAGCAAGGCAATCATTTGAAGATTGGAGCAAAAAATTAGAACAAGAACTAAATGTTGAAAGCCTGCTGCAACAGGAAGAGGCATCGACATTATTAGAAGCAGATACTTATGCAGTAATAGATAAGAAAATAATTTTCGCTTTAAAAAATCACATTCAGCAAGAGACACTTTCAAACACCAATATTCAGGAATGGATTAATAAAAGGCGAACTAAATTTTTCTTTACCCAATTCACTTTCATTTATGATGCTTTAAGTTTTGGTGCAAGCATTTTGGATGAAATTCGTAAAACAAACCTGAGTATTAAAAATCCATTAGATGGCTTTGAGAAATACGCCAAATCACTGTATGTTATAGACAGGCTGTATCGCAAATACATTTACAGTTGCGAATTGGCAGAACATCAAAATATCTTAAAAGACTTAACCGCCATTATTGAAAAGGCTTATGAAAATTCTTATTTGTTACTACTCAATAATAATTGGCAAACCGAAGTAGATAAAATGCCTGAATGGAAAATTAACACCATTACTGGTCAAAAACAGTTTTTCCAAACTTGGGTAGAACCCTACCTTAAAAAAGACAATCGGGTATTTGTAATAATTTCAGATGGTTTAAGATTTGAATCAGCCACAGAACTAAGAGAAAGAATTTTACAAGAAGACCGATATACTGCTTTATTAAGTCCTGTACTTGGCTCATTGCCTTCTTATACTCAATTAGGCATGGCTGCATTATTGCCAAATAAAGCCTTAACATTTAATGATAAAACAGAAATAGTTTTTGCCGAAGGTCAAAGCACACAAGGCACACCAAATAGAACAAAAGTATTGCAGTCAGTAGATTCAAAAATGGTGGCTATTAGTGCAGTTGATTTTTTGAAAATGAATGCCAAATCCGATGGTAGAGAATTTATAAAACCTTACAATGTAATCTACATATACAGCAACATCATTGATAAAACAGGGGATGATAAAACATCTGAAAGCAAAGTGTTTGAAGCAACCGAATCGGAGTTTGACAACTTAGTTAAAATAATGAAGCAGGTGAGTAACATGAATGGCTACAACATGATAATTACTGCCGACCACGGTTATCTATATCAACACAACCGTTTAGAAGCATCTGATTTTACTGATTTTGTAACAACAGGTGAGGTTTTTAAAACAAGCCGCAGATTTATTTTAGGCAAAAATCTCACATCTAATGATTCTGTAAAAAAATGGACAGGTGCAGCCTTAGGCTTTGCTGATGATACAGAAGCATTAATACCTAAGTCAATTAACCGTATGCGAATACAAGGTGCTGGTAGCCGATATGTTCACGGTGGCAGCAGCTTGCAGGAAATTGTAATTCCAGTTTTAGAAATAAATAAGGCAAGAAAAAGCGATATTGAACAGGTAGAAGTTGACGTTTCAAGTCCTTCCTACAACATTACCAGCAACACTTTTGGAGTGAGTTTTTATCAGAAGAATCCGATTGGTGATAAGGTTTTACTAAGAGACATAAAAGCTGCATTTTATACAGCAGATAACATGCTTATTTCTGATGTAGCAAATATCAAGTTCGATAGCAGAGACACCGATGCAGCGGCAAGAGAACAAAGAAAAACATTTGTGTTTACTTCAGAAGCTTCAAAACTAAATGGTCAAGATGTTTTCTTAAAATTAGAAGAGAACATTGAAGGCACAAGTCATTTTAAAATTTACAAAACCATCACTTACCGGATGCTGATAGCTTTCTCCAGTGAGTTTGATGACTTTTAAACAAAACGAATATGGATATATTAGATGCCAAATTAAACCATTCTTTTCCGGGCAAAGTTGTCAGAAAAGACCTAACCAAACAGATAAAAGAAGGTGCAAACGTGCCTGTTTATGTATTGGAATATTTACTCGGAATGCATTGTGCAACAGATGATGAAGCCACTATTGCAGAAGGAATTATTAAAGTAAAAAAGATACTTGCAGAAAATTATGTAAGACCTGATGAAGCTGAGAAAATCAAAGCAAAGATTAAGGAAAAAGGACGCTTTAAAATTATTGACAGAGTAACTGCAAAGCTCAATGAAAAGGCAGACCGTTACGAAGGTTTGCTATCCAGCATCAATTTAAAAAATGTAATTATTGACGATAGTTATGTTCGCAAATATGAAAAACTATTGGCAGGTGGCATTTGGTGCATTCTCACTTTAGAATATTGGTTTGATGAAAACTCAAAAGATTCACCATTCAAAGTGGTTGAATTGAAACCAATTCAAATGCCTGAAACTGACATCACTGATTTTTTAAACCACAGACAAGATTTTACCCTTGATGAATGGATAGATATTATTTGTAGAAGTGTTGGGATGGAATCCGTAAACCTTGATGAGAAAACAAAATGGCATTTAGTAGCAAGGATGATTCCCTTTGTAGAAAAGAATTTTAATATCTGTGAATTAGGTCCAAGAGGTACAGGAAAATCCTATGTGTATGATGAAATTTCACCTTACTCAATTCTTATTTCTGGAGGACAAACCACAGTAGCCAATTTATTTTACAACATGGGCACAAGAACAGTGGGTTTAGTTGGAATGTGGGATGTTGTTGCATTTGATGAAGTGTCGGGAATAAACATGAAGGATAAAGATGGCATTCAAATAATGAAAGGATTTATGGCCAATGGTTCTTTTAGTAGAGGTAAAGAAAGTGTAAATGCAGATGCTTCTATGGTATTTGTGGGCAACATCAATGGTTCAATAGAAAACTTGGTAAAGACAAGTCATTTGCTTTCACCATTTCCAAAAGATATGATTGATTCTGCTTTCTTCGACCGTTTTCATCATTACCTGCCGGGTTGGGAAATACCAAAAATGAGACCTGAGTTTTTCACCAATGCCTATGGCTTTATTTCAGATTACTATGCGGAGTGTTTGAGAGAGTTACGGAAGCACAATTTTTCTGATGTTATAGTAAAGTATTTTCGATTAGGTAAAGATTTAAACCAAAGAGATTCCATTGCGGTAAAACGAACCGTAAGTGGGTTGGTAAAGCTATTATTCCCCGATGGTAAATTTACAAAAGAGGATATTCGTAAATGCCTTGAATATGCATTAGTAGGTAGAAGAAGAGTAAAGGAGCAACTAAAGAAAATTGGTGGCATGGAGTTTTATGATGTTCATTTCAGCTACATAGATTTAGAAGACAATGAAGAACATTTTGTAGGTGTTCCTGAAAGCGGAGGCAAATCATTAATTCCTGAAGGAGATTTACCTGCTGGAACTGTTTATGCAATTGCAAGTAATGTAGATTCTGGTCATAAAGGTTTATTCCGTATAGACATTCAAAAAATGCCAGGCAATGGTAAAATGAGCGATACAGGCTTTGGTGGTGGCACAGCAATTAAAGAGGAAATGAAAGAAGCTGTTAACTATGTTCGTTCAAACCTAAGCAGGATAACACAATCAGCAAAGTATAATGATTTTGAATTTCACTTAAAATCAACCGATTTAAACGGCATAGGCAACATTAGAGGCTTAGAGTTAGCTATTTTCCTATCCATAGTATCAAGCATTGCAGAAAGACCTTTATTATCTCAATTAGCCATCATTGGTTCAATGAGTATTGGCGGTGCAATTATTGGCTCAGATAATTTAGGAGAGTTCCTTCAAGTAGCAGCAGATAGCGGAGCAAAGAAAGTATTGATACCAGCAGTTGATATGGCTCAATTAGGCAAAGTCCCAGTTGATTTAATTTCAAAATTCAGTTTAGTGGTTTACTCAGATCCTGTGGATGCTGCATTTAAAGCGATGGGGTTGGAGTAAAAAAACAATAAGTCATGTATATAATAAACAAACAGACCAATCGTATTGAGAAAATTGAAAGCACAACATTTAAGCAGTTGGGCTTTAAGGAAAGAGAACATTTGCAAGAGTGGATTGCAAACAATCCATCTTGCTTAAATGAAGATTTACTCATAATTCAAAAAGAGTTTGATGGTTTTAATGATACCTCAGAACGCTTAGATTTATTGGCTTTAGACAAGCAGGGAAATTTGGTTATTATAGAAAATAAATTAGACAATACAGGGCGTGATGTTACTTGGCAAGTGCTTAAATACTCATCATATTGTTCCACTTTAAATGCTACTCAAATTTTAGCCATATACAACCAATACCTTCAAAAAATAGGCAGCACAGATACAGCAGAAGAACTATTAGAAGAGTTCCTCGAAACAGAAGACTACAAAGAAAAACTCAACATAGGCAATTCACAACGCATTATGATGATAGCAGGTGAGTTCCGAAAAGAAGTTACATCAACAGTCCTTTGGTTGCTTAATTATGGTTTAAGATTACAATGCTTCAAGGCTACGCCTTTCCGCTTATCCGAACAGCTATTTTTGAATATGGAGCAAATTATCCCAATCAAGGAAGCGGAAGAGTTTGTAATTAGTATGGCTAACAAGTCAAGAGAAGAAGTAGGCACACAAGAACTAATGAAAGAACGCCACATTGTAAGGCGTAAATTCTGGACAGCCTACCTCAAAGAAATAAACAAAACAACTTCACTATATCAAAATGTCAGCCCAAGTAAAGACCATTGGATAAGTGCAGGTAGTGGCATAAGCGGTGCAACTTTTACCAGTGTGGTAACAGGCGATTACATAAGAATAGAACTATCCATTCACGGCAAAACACAAGAAGAAAACAAAGTAATTTTTGATGCACTGGTAAGCCAAAAAGAAAGCATAGAAGCAGCATTTGGCAATCCATTAGAATGGGAACGATTAACAGACAAACGTATGAGTAGAATTAAATTCGAGCTTCAAGGAGTAAGTGTTTTCAACGAAGAAGATTGGCAAAAAATGTTTGCTTTTATGGGTCAACACGTTCCAAAATTCGAAGCCGCTTTCAAAAAACCAATTCAATTATTAAGTAGAAGATAGTTTTATGAAAATAAGAGACATACAAAACTTTCGGGGTTTTTATAAAACGGGTGTTAGGAAATCTTGGGACAAGAATAGAGATGAAAACTTTATAGGTAGTTCTATATCAATAAATAATAGAACCCATTTTGGCTTTTTCGATATTTACCACGGTGACAAAGCAAAAAAGGAAGGTATTGAAGGATTTTTGCGGGGCTTTCTTGATATGGCACAAGACAGTCAGGCCATATATGAGTTTTTGCAAAATGCGGTTGATGCAAACAGTACAACATTTGAAATGTACTACGATGATGAATATTTTTTGGCATTTAACAATGGTTCCCAATTTAATTTTGAAGGGATACGTTCAATCTTAAACGTTGGTGTTTCTACGAAATCTCAGGACAATTCAAATATTGGGAAATTTGGAATAGGATTTAAACTAATACATAGGTTAGTAGGTGAAAAGTCAGGTTTAGAAGAATTAAAAAAATTATCAGGTCCTATTTTGTTTAGCTGGGGTAAGTCTGAACAGTTAAAAGATTTACAAAATTTCACCATTGACGAACATTTTGTTTTTGAAAAGGATTTTTATAGAGAATTACCCAATGGGAAATTTGTAAACTCTAAAAACCTCCCTTGGCTATTCAAAATATTAATCACAAACTTTCCTTGCCAACCTGAAGAAACAATAAAAGATTTAAATTATCAAGATGTTTCAAATGCATTAACTAAAGATGAAATTGTCGAGTTAGCTAAATGGTCTCGTACTAAAATACAGGTTGATCCTGCCAAACATAGCTTGAATAGCGGCTCCTTATTTTTTTTAAAATTGGGTAAAAATAAACACGCTAAACTTTCAAGTAAAAGAATTGAAAATGGTATTCAGTTTTCACTGAGTATATTAAATAACATCGCTAAATTTCAAGGCAAAATTGGCATATCTCAAATTCGTTTAAATGAAAGTGTTTTTGAAGCAAAAAAACTATTTTTTGAAAGATTTGTCATCAAATTCGATTCAGATGAATATAAACTAATTAAACCACAACGAAGAAGCGAAGAAGATATCTCCGACATAGACGTCCTTATTGGGTTTATGGATTACAAAATGGCACTAAAGGAGATTAAAGGGAATCCAAATTTTTATTTATTTTTTCCTCTCAGTGAAGAAGTTCATAACCTTTCTTTTATCATTCATTCTACCGGATTTTATAACGCAAGCCAGCGAACAAACCTACAGGCAAATGAAAACAGCAGCATTGAATCCCAGGGTATAAATGAAGTCTTATTAAGGGTTATTTGCGAAAAATTGAAGCAAAAGTTACATTCATACATAATAGAGTCTTCTCAAAATGAGAAGTTTCGATACAGATTCCTCAACATATATTCCAATTTATTGCTTTCAGCAAAAGCTTCTGAGAACCACAAAAATTGGGTGGATGCTTGCCTTATTGAGCCAATTATTAGTATTCTGAAACTAAATATTCCTACTCTAAATGGATATTCCGATAATGTTGATAATGTAAAGCTTAAAGCTACTTTACTGCCACTACAACCGTCAGATTTTGGCTGTCCTGAGATTGAATGGTTTGCTTGGCTTAACGAGAAAACGGATAAGGCTTTAATTGATGAAGCAAGTAATAAAGAAAAACTCAATCTTGAAAAATGGGATATTGTTGATTTGTTGAAGTATACCATCGATAAGGGTAATATTGAAATTGTAAACGAATGGGTACAGCAAGCAAATGAAAAACACTTTGCAGATACAAATAATAAAGACTATACATATTTATCTTTAATACAAGAATTAGATAAAAACATAAAAGAGAGAGATTTGCCTATAATTTCTCAGATTAAACTTTTCAAATTTACAGATGGCAACTACTATTCTCTGAATGAAATTTTTGCCAATCCGAATGCTATACTGATTTATGAAAAGGTATCGAAAATCAAGCAAGAACTACGTTTTCTTGGCTTCTCAGTCTCTAATTTAGATATTTCTAAGAATAAAAATTTATTCGAACTTATATTGCCTAATATCAATGAAGTAAATTTATTTAAGGCAATAGCAGAAAAATGCAAGGTGAATAATTTGCGTCCTGATCAGAAACATAATTTATTTTTTACTCTTAAGGTTTTTGATAGAATTGGTCCTGAAAATTTAAAGGATTTAGAACTTTTTAAAGATACATTTGGTAGTATTCGCCCTTTGCGTAATTTATTGAAAGAAGGAGATACAAGAATACCCAATTGGTTAAATAACTTCAAAATCAGCTCCAATGAGTATATAAATAAACTTGACGAATATCTTGTCGAAGACAAAGATGTTTATCAGTCAATTATCTATAAGAATTGGGACTTTATTATCGGGCAAAAATTAAACATTGTAGAGTTCTATACTCAAGTAACATATTATTATCAACTAAACCCGGAAAATCAGAAATTAGATAAATTGTCGAGTATTTTCACAAACGATGGGTTCAAAAAGGTTGAGCAGGTGTTTTTTAACACTAACCTCAATGGTAATTATTTTTATGAATTACAAAATGCAATTTTAAAAATATCAGATAAGGCATTCCCAAGTAAGCTAATTTTTGATTTTTTAATTGACGATAACTCTCCCTTTAAAATAAACAGAACCGATACAGTTAGCAGTTTAGTAACTTCAGGTTTCAATATAAATTATAGTGAAACATTGGCAGTTTTATCATTTGCTGTTGCCAACAACGAAAAACTGTTTTCAATTGTCAGTATCGAAAGTAAAGAAGATGATTTCTTATTAACCAAACACGATCATAGCATTTTTCAATATTATTCAAGTCGAAAGGAGATAAATGAACTATTATTTGACAATCCTAATTTTAAACTCTTGCCACAAAGGTTTGTGGCGAGCGATTTTAAAGAGTTAGGTCTTTTGCAGGATAAGGAATTGTATTTGCAAATTTTACGAGCATTAGATTTTTCAGAAAATCTACTACCTGTAGTTCGAGAATGTGACAAAGAAGTTCAATTAGCTTATTTGGAAAAAATATACGACTTCTTATTAAAAGAAGGAAAGGTTTATGATAAAAACTCTTTTGAACACGGTTGTCTTAAATTAGCTATTGATTGTTATGCTGATGATTTTCAAAATTTATTTAGTCATAAAATATTAATAAATGAAAAACTAAGACTTGCTGATATTGCTGTTAAGGACGATGTAAATTTTGAAAGTGTTACGCTTTCGCTAGCTTCTATTTTACCAGAATATAAAGGTGTAAGTGATATTGTAACTAATGTAATTAATCAGTTTACGGATTTTACAAAAACAGAGCTGTCTGAAAAGGTATTTCTGATTAAGAATAAAAAGAAAGATGAAATATATTCTGAGTTAGCAGAAAAATACCCAATACTATTAAATATCCATCAGTTTTCATTTTTACTTTTTTATTCTTTTTCCAAAAACCAAAATCTCTTTACTACTAAGTGCCTTTCTGAAATTTCAAGCGAAGAAATAATTGAGTACTTGTTCAAAAATAATTTGACGGAAGCCTCATCCTTTTTTAATCTTGGGACAAAAGACAGCATTTACCCATCAGATTTTGCTTTAGTAAATGAAAAACTCCCCGTAGATATTTTAAATTGGCTTGAATCAAGTGAAACTAATAATAAACTTCCTTTTCTATCTAAACTTGGCGTTCACACTAGGAATAGTACTGTTTGTGAGCTTCGTAGCTTCTTTATTAATAATACAGAATTTGACCAAAATAAAATTGCAGAAGAAAGTTGTTTTTATGACGGCATACTTCTTTCAAATACGATTCATTTTATCGTTCAAAGAAATTTAATTCTTAATAATCAAGAACAATTTTTAGTACTAAAGGAAATTGTTAGAGTTCATAATTCAAAATTGCCCTTACAAAATCATCTTGTTTTAAATACGGATAAATTCAATCAAAATGAGATTATTCAAAACTCAATAGAGTCAGTATTTACATCAGATGGGTTCAAGATTTATCTATTTAACGGTAGAATGCCTAGATTGGTTGTTATTAATGGTTTTGATAATTATGTGTTTTATAAATACAACGAAGGTGATTATTTTGTAGATGGTACAAATATTTATATTAATGAAAAGTCTGACCAAAAGAAAACATTAGAAAAGGTTGTTTCTGATGAAGGCAATGATTTCAAATTTGAAGATTTGTGGAAATTGTACAATAAAGAAGAACCTCCAGAAGAAAAACCAAAAACAATAAAAGAATTATTGCCTGATGCATCTGATGAAGAAATAGCATATATCAGCGAGATTATAAATATAAGTCGGGATAAGGATGGACAAATTGACGCAAACACAACTGCTAAGATTAAAACTTTAAAGTATTTCAAGGCTAATAGAGATGTTTCAAATATTGCCGATAAAGGTCGTTACCTTCAAGTAGATGGCGTAAAAATAATTGTTCGTTCTGCTCAAAAAGGTTTGTTGTATTTAGATTTATATGATTGGGGTGAACTTGATGAAGTGGATGTCGAAATTGCAATCTACACAAACAACGAAATAACGATTTTTGATTCACAAGAAGCTTTATTCAAATTCTGCAAACCACAAAATAAATTTGGCGTTTTAAGAATGCCAGATGATTACAATTTGGATGATTACAAAAATCTCGATAAGATTAGAGAAAAAAGTAAGTGGCACTTTGTATTCATAGTAAATGAAAATGCCCAAGCTGTAAAAAGCTATAAAGAAATTATGGATTACTCTGATCCAGATTTGTTCAACGAAGATAATTATTGAAGTATGAAGAGTTTAACTAAAGAGCAACAGTATACATTTTATAACAAAGAGATTGAAACAATTCGTGAAGAATATAACTCTTATCTAAGTTCTAAGTGCATAGATTTAATTAATAAGAATGAACTTTTTGTTGGTTCATTTGAGTTCATTGATGAAGTACGAAATCAAGTAGTTTTCTCATTTCCCAAGGACAAACTTCCAAAAACAAAAATTCCCCTTACAGCAACTAAGCCCAAAGCAACAGATGTTGTTGCTTCTAATTTTTATGATTATACTTATCGATTCTATCGTCAAAATTATGTTTCAAGTTTTAGTGAATGTTATGGTGTATATTATCACGAACAGAATGGCAAATTCAATATAGGATTCAACAATTTCGACTTGGAGTTTTTAAACTCTCTTTCCAAAGGTGATAAAATTGTGTTTGGCATATCTGACCCACCTTTGAAATACTATTTCAACCTTATTCAGATTACCAAGAATGATATTAAGTCAACAAAGGCTGAAGAAATTATAACCGGTTCATATCATTTGAATGATTTCAAACCAATTCACATTGATGACTCTTTAGAATTAATTGACAAGTTTAAAACTGATTTAAAGAACCACGATACCATCATCATTCAAGGTCCTCCCGGTACGGGTAAAACCTTTTTCATATCCAGGTTACTTGAAGTCTTAAACAAAGAAAAAAAATCAGTGCTTGTAGCAACTTTAGCCAATCGGTCTTTGGTTGAATTAGCTAAGAAGTATTTTGAAATAGAAGCAGCCAATAAAACAGTGGTTTATAAATCCAATCTTACATTGGAAGAATCAAAAGAAGTAAAGGCATTGAAGCCTATGCCAAAAGATTCCCTGCCTGCGGCTGGAAGTATTCTCCTTACCTCTTTCTATAAAATGACGGGAATTGCAGTTGAAAATATTAGTAGCCCTGTCTATGACTATATAATTTTAGAAGAAGCAAGTCAATGCTTTCTTGGTACAATTGCGGCTGCTAAGCTACTTGGCAAAAAAGTGATTTTAGTGGGTGACCCAATTCAGTTACCTCCAGTAGTAAATCAAGATAATTCAAGTAACATCTCTCCCAATATTGACTTGATGCTGGAATCATTTACTTACTATGCCTCAACAATTAACTGCCCAAAATTTAGACTTACATCAACATACAGGTTTTCTGAAAATGCCTGTGTTCAAACAAATACATTTTACGAGAATAGCCTAAAGTCAAAATCTGACATTCAACAAGGCAATGAAATATTTTCAAAAATTTCATCACTTTACAACAAAAAAGGCGGCTGTTCATTATACTACTATGATTCTACAAATTTAAGAAGCATTTATGAACTGCTAATGGGTCAAATAAGTGACTTGCTGCAAATAAATCCTGAGTTTGAGATTGCGATTTTGTCATCTACCAAAAAAGGCGTTAAGTTGCTGAGAGATAATTTACTTCATAAATTGAATGATAAGCAAGAACAAATACTAATCAATACAGTTGATGGTGTTCAGGGATTGACTGTTGATTTTTGCTTTTATTTTCCCTTTTCTGATGGTAGTCCTACATTTTCATTCAAACTGAACCGATTTAATGTAGCAACAAGCAGAGCTCGTTTCTGTACTTTGATTCTGTTAGATAATGATTACAAAATAACAAATCCATACAAAGGGTTGGTTGCAGATTTTATTTCAAAATGTGAAAAAGATTACATTGTCAATCCTTCTGTTATAAATGATAATAGTGTTGATTCAAAACAACCAAAATCTGCAGGCATAAAGATTATTGATAAAATAGACCTATCGAAGTTTGAAAAGCCTAAGAAGGAAATCATTAAAGGCAAGGAAAATATTTATATCATTGATACCAATGTGTTTGTTGACCACCCAGAAATAATTTCTAAGATTGACCACAAATACAGTGTAGTTCTATCAGCCAAAGTAATTGACGAGTTAGATTATTTAAAAATATCACCTTCATTGACAGATGAACAAAAGAAAAATGTTCAAAAGGCAATCAAACACATCAACGAAAGTTTTGACAAACGCAATATCAAAATGGATACAGCCGACTTAGCTTTGTTACCAAACGATTTTAATAAAAAATCACCCGATAATTTTATTCTCTCAGTTGCTTTAAGATACAAAAGTGAAAACCCAATAATGCTAACCTCTGATAATGGTTTACAGATAAAAGCAAAAGGGTTGGGCGTAACAACAATTACCTTGAAAGACTTTTTAAATCAAAGGAGATATTAATACAATGTCCAAGTTCTCATTTAAAGGTAGGCTTCAAACAGACCCCAAAGGTGTCCAGCAATTATTTGATTTTTATAAATTCGCTAAACAATATTCCAACTGTTGGTTTACAATTGATTTTGAACAATTAGAATGGTTTGATGCTAACTTATCATCAGAATTGCTTTTATATTGTTACAATCTTAAAAAAAATAATAACCTAAAATTTTTCATTGATTATTCTATTCTCAAAGGCGATTTAAATGTTTTATCACGTAATGGGTTTGCTTACTACGTTGTTCATAATAAAGAACATTTTAAGCCAGTTGATGATAGAGAAACAGTTATTCCAATAAAAGCGTTTCAACCTGACAATGTTGATAGTTTTGCAGATTATATAGAAAATATTTTCCTGAAACAAAGGGGGCTTGATAAAATAGATAAGGATTCTAAAGACCGAATCAAATCAAGTTATTTTGAAATTTTTGATAATGTTGGTATTCACGCTAACACAAAATCCCCTATAATTTGTTGTGGTCAACATTTCCCAGTTTCAGGTGAACTGAAATTTACATTAACAGATTATGGTGACGGCTTTCTAAAAAAAATTGCTCAACATACTTTGAACGAAATTAAATCAGGTGCTGAAGCAATAAGCTGGGCAGTCAAAGGCGGTAGTACCAAACCTGATGCAATAAAAGGCGGTAATGGTCTTAAAAAAATTATGATGTATTGTTTTAAAAACGGTGGGGAACTAAGTATTGTATCAGATGGCTGTTTTTGGTCTTTACAAAATAAATCCATCAATTCTCAAAATCTTAATAACTGTCGGGCTGGTGCAACAATTCACTTAACATTTCGTTATCTCAATTAAATGTTGTAGATTTGCAACCCTTTTTGTATCTTTGACCTATGAGCCAAGTCAGAATAAATATTATTGACATTATTGGTACTCCCAATGCTATCATTCAAAAGTTTGGAAATCAAATATTTGAAGTGTCTTCATCTTACTTAAACTCTGGTGCTTCAATTGTTTTAGACTTCCAAGGTATTTCAAATTTAACTTCTGGTTTTTGCAATGCATCAATTGGGCAGTTATATTCTAAATACCCTTTAACAGCTTCTAACAGCATCATTATCGAAAATATTGACTCATCATCTGTATGGTTTGAGAAAATACAAGATTCAATAGTATTAGCTCAAAATCCTGAGAAGGCTGTAATCATAGATAATGCAATCCTTGCATTATTCGATTAATATATGGCTCAAATAGTAAAGCTTACTGATAATTACCCCGAATCATTCTCTCATTATTTTTTTGATTCAAATGTTTGGATTGCATTCTTAAAATATAACCATAAAAATGATAAGGAAAAAAGATTTATTCCTTATATTGATTTTTTTGAAGGTGTAGTACATTTAAACTCTATTTCTGATCCAAAAGTCCAAAAAAAGGTAAGGAATATTCCAAAAATTGTAATGACCAGTATGCTTTTATCAGAGATTATAAATACATACCTCAGGGTTGTTGCTATGCCCTCTTTTCTTAATTGCCTTCCCGGACAAGGTAATTTCAAAAAAGATTACAGAAATAATAAATTTTCTGATTACGACAAACAGCTAAAAATCCTTCTTGATGATATACAGGCATATTCTTTTATGTATGAATTTGTGGAAGACAATTTTGTTGAATTAAACCCAATGAGCTTACTAAATCATTTAAACAGGCAAGTTGATTTTAATGATCTATACTATATGAAACTTATGGAGAAATATCAGTTTGCAGTTGTTACAGATGATGGAGACTTCGATTCTCACAACATCAATGTATTAACAGCTAATTACAACTTGTATAGTAAGAAATAAGTGGTGTTCGTACCTCACTTGTAGTTTGATACCCCCCCCCGAACCAACCGCACAGAAATACGGCTTAGTGCTTTGCAACCGCACAAGGCAAACCCTTCAAAGCACTCTATGGTATTGCAGTCAGTTTTTAACTGTCATACTTTTTGTGTGGGGTGTTGCCAACCCATACAGCACATTGCTATCCTCATTCCGCTAAAGCTCCATTGCGGTAGCAAAGAGCTGTGCCAACACACCACCCCAAACAAAAAGACATTTCACTCCAACCACCACCACCGTTCCATTTATGCCAGTATAAAAACTGCCTGAAGCTAAATAACATAATGTGGCATTATATTACTTTTTCTCCCCTGCTTATGCAAGCATCCAAACGCACAAAAAAGTCATATAATAACATTATGTTAAATAGCCAATACCATAGCCATTTTGATAAAATGGAAGCCGTATTTCTTGCCGACCCACACCCCCCAAAACCACGCACCCCAACCACCCTTTTCAGCGGTGCAGTAAAAAATAAAGCATAAGTTGTTTTATTGCCAATGTGCATTCGGTAGCTTCATTCATTCGTGTCCATTCCGTTTCAGCGTTTCGTTCATTACGCTTTGCTCCAATCTCTACACTACCTTCCACTTCATTACCTCTCATATCATTTCAGCCACCTCGATGCACCGCACAGCAAGAGTGGCTCATTCACTTCACTTCACAATACCCCAGCAGTATTCCATTCCGCAACTCCGGCTACTTGCCATCACACAATGCAACTTTGCAAGGTTTGCAATTGTAGCAAAGTTCAACCATCGCTATAAGTAGCCGAAAGCTGCTCCATTCCATACCCAAAGCAATTGTTTCGTTCCGTTCAATCACCACACTTGCTTTTTCCTACCGCACTTCAATTTTGGTATGCTTTATTTTTTTCTGCGACTTGTTAGCCCCATTCCAACGCACTGAATACATATTGATTATCACTATAAGAATTAGAAAATACCACAAACATTTTGAATACAATTATTGATTAGAATTTGAAATACTGAATACATTTTGAAATAACGAAAAGGAAAAAAATAAAAATAAAAAGTGCAGCAAAATTAGGTGGCTCACACAAGCCCTCGCTGATTTAAAAACCAAAAGACTACGGCATAATGAAAGGCAAATAATCTATTTATTTTTTAATAGGTATTTGCCTTTCACCCTTCGGGACTTATTCCGTTTCCTTTTGGTTTTTAAGCCCCGCCACCTATGCAATTGCTTTCTTTTTTTTTCTGTTTTTTTTCTTTGTCAAAAATTTTATTGGTGTTGTGCGAAGCGTAGCGAAGCACAGCACAGGCAAGGGGCAGAAGCAGATACAAACTTTAAAAGCAAGTATTATGCACAGTCCAAAAATTCACACATTCAACCCAAAAAATCAAACAAGCGATTTTGATGTATTCATTTTATGCAAAGGATTAAACAGTGGCAAACCACTTGAAAAGCCTTGCCCAAATTGCTTTGTAATTTCCTGCAAAAATTCCGATGAAATGGATTTTTACAAAACCCTTTCTTTTGGTTTATGGAAGGCAAAGCACTTTCATCAGTTCCTTGTTGGCTCTGTTATTCCATTCATCCGAATTGATGATTTTAAAAGCACCATCAAAACCCAAGCGGAAGAAGTCAGTAAAAATAAATTGGCTTTCGATACCGATGTGCAAAAAGTGAAGCTGATTGAACGCAAAGAAAAACAGATGTACGAAACATTAGCATTATTAGCCGATGTAAAAAGAGCAATGATGCACCGGTACTTCAAACGGTAGCCGTAATGGCTGCCATAAACTGGGGAAACGCTTTTGCACCATAAAAAATTTATATGCAAAGATAGCAAGGGGGGCAGACGCACAAAGCCAACATTAAAAAACCCAAAAGACTACGGCATAAACACAGACCCACCGCACAAGGCTTTCATTTATTCCGTTTCCTTTTGGTTTTTTTATCCCCCTTGCAGAGAGAAGCATATAAATTATTTCATTATGCAAAATCATCCACGTATTTCAGCAGGCAGCCAGTTAGGCAGTTGCCATTTCTCTCAGCAGGTTATCCATCAGCACTTGCAGCTTTCGCCTTTTGCTTATCAGCGTTATATCCGCAGGTCATCTTTAGCCCATCAGCCAGTTTTTGGCATCAAGGTTTATCGGCTTCCTTGTGGCTGTTTCGTTTGGTGCTATCCATCAGGTGTTCGTGAGCTTTCAGCATTGCCCTTTTAGGGCTTTGCTGCTCTCATTTCGACCATAAACCCACCATAAGGATAGGGTAAAGGCAATATGATTGCCATCATAGTGAAAATTGATGGAAAAAGAAAAACCCCACCGATTTGGTGAGGCTTCCTTTTTTCGATAACCCTGTAAAGTTATTAGAAAATGTCTTGTACTTTCAACGCATTACCTGAATTGAACAAGTAATAATTTACACCAACTTGTTGATAGAACTCAATACCAATGCAATTCAAAACACTCACATCAGCAGTCAACACAGGAGAACCTGGAAGTGTACTTGTGATGGTGGTTGGCAATACTACTGGAGCACCTAAATCAATGTAGTTTGAATAAGCAACATTTGAAACTTCATTTAGTGAAGGATCAATAGGCTCATAAATTCCAGAAGTAGAGTTGAACTCAAAATCCGAAATAACTGAAATTGCACTAATCAATCTGAAATGTGTTGCACCTGCAGGAGCATTTACAAAGTTAACTGGATTGAAAGCAGGTACAGTTAAAGTTGCACTATCACGAGCAGGAGTATTTGTAAGAGTGAAAGGAGAAAAGAAGATGCTATCAAAACTCACATTCTTGTCAAAATTCAAACCTTTTAAATACTGTTGTTGTGTTGAAATCAAAATGGCTCTGTAACCCCTTGCTTCGGTTAAGTCTTCCAAATTGATTTTTTTCATGATAGCCGTTAAACGGCCTGTAAGCTGCGGGTCACTCATTTGTTTCATCAATTGAGCTAATCCAACACGAATAGATTTTCCAGCTGCTGCACAGCCTCCAAACTCATTCATGTTTTCCCTTGTTCTTTCAAACTCGGGTGCAGTTTTTACTTGTTCACCAGTTGGTCCCCCAACTAAGCCAGCGAAGTGGCCTTGTAAACCTTTGATTTTAAAGTGGCGAATATCGCCTAAAGTACCTTTGTACTTTAATGGTCCTGATTGACGTGCCATAGTGTTATTTTTTTATGTTTTTTTACTAATAAAATTTAGTGTAAATTTACGCCATAAGTAATTGACTATCAACTATTAAAGTAGTGCAAAACAATGTATATAAACGTAAAAGAACAGACAATTATAAAAACACACCTAAAAGTTGCCAAAGTGGTAGACGGAGATGGAATAATTGTAACCAATTTATTCAACAAGCAAGAAGAGGAAATAAGACTTTTGGGGATTGATGCACCGGAATTAAGAATGTGCAATAAATTGAAACAGGATGAAAGAGAAACCCATATTGCAGGGCAGTTATTAATGGAGCTTGGAAGAAAGGCTCAAAAATTTATGATTAGTGTTGTACCACCCGAAACAAATATCACATTAGTCCAGGAGGAGCAGAGCCAAATTGATGCCTATGGCAGAACATTGGCTTATGTATATTTGCCTGATGGCAGATGCTTAAATGAAATAATGATTGCAGAAGGCTTTGCGAAGCCCTACAATCGCTTTTTTTGCTCAGAACTACCAAAGTATCAAGAATTGAGCAACACCGCTAAAATCAAGCAAAAAGGACTATTTTCGATAGCCCAAAACTGGTAAAAATTTAAGTTCTGAAATGTTGTACCTATGTTGTACCTAATTTGGTATAACATTTACAAAGTATTGTAATTCAATACATTATAAAGCTACTTGTGACAAGGTGCTGTTATGCCTTCGTTGTTCTTTTCTGTCACACGTTGGTCTGTCTGCGGTGCGGTTGGACAGACACACTCTTTGCCAAGCTTTGGTTGTAGCGTTGGCTTGTGTGGCATGGCAATGTGTGTGGCTGTGAAGCGTTGGCATTAAATGTTCCATCCTAATCTTTTAGCTTTTGATTCTAAAAATTCATTTGCAGTCGCCCATATTCTAAGTAACTCAATTCTGTTTTTCATTTTCTCGTCAAACTCATTTTGTCCAAATGATTTAAGCCAACGTTCTTGATTTTCTAACCATTTTGTAAAACCTTCTCCGTTTTCAATTGACATTTTTTCTAAGTTGATAATTTGTTCCTCAACTTGCTCTACTGTCATATCGGGAAATGCACTGATTTCTTGAATGGTCTCTTGCGTTGTCGGGTCTTCTTTGGCTATATGTTCAATATCTTCTAAATAGTTGTCGGGCAATATTGAAGCGATTTTATCAATGTTATATTCTTCCAAGCCTCCAAAACTGGGAATGTCTATTCCGAATTTTTTACTGTAGTCGAACCGAACAACCGAAATTGGATATTTCAAAAGGTGAAGCGTGCTAACCAAAGAAATTATATCAGCATAAGATTCCAACCATTTTGATATTAATTTCGCTTCAAAAGTTTGAGAATTGCTTTTTAGCAATCCCATTCGGTTAGAATGTTTTGCACCTTTGGTATGAACGTAATTATGAAGATAGCCGAGATTCTTATGGACTGTTTCTATATCGTGTTTTTCGTTAAATTTTCTAATGTTATCATTTTGCAATAATATTTTCCAAATGGTTTTTGCAAAAGGAGTATCAGCTTCTTTTTTTTCTTTCGCTTGTAACCACTCTTTTACTGCATTATGCCCGTCATCATTTATGTTGAAATAAACAGATAACATTCCTAATTCTAAACCGCTTCTTAGAGAAACAAAAGCCTGTTTGTAAAGACCAAAACATATTTGTGTAAATGATACTTGAAGTTCTTCCCAAGAATCAATAAATGGGAAATAATGTCCTGACCAAAAGTTTTCAAAATTTTGAGGAATAATCATTCCTACAGTATGATAAATCCATCCTAATTCCTCAATTCGTGTTTTTATTTCAGGATTAGTTTCAAAGTACTTTTCTGTTTCCTTATAAACTTCGATGCTTTTATCAGGCTCGTATATGTATGGACTAAATTTCATCTACTTATTTCTATTCATTTCTTGACCAAATAAATTCTCTCCACTCCGTCACATAATCTTTTATTTTAAACAAATCCCAACTTTCATTTAGAATTGTAAGACCTTGAAAAAATTGGTGAATTATCAAGATAGGTTACATTTTCATAATTAAGTTTGAAATAATCCAAAGTTTCTTTTGTCCCTTTATGCGGAGTTCCTTCTTCTTTATGCTTAATGTAATTCGCAAGTCCAATTATGAGTTCAATTTTTGATTTTGTATTGTTATTGGTTTTTTGTTCAAGTTTATAATATGTTTCCTTTGCTTTCAAGTCATCGGAAAAATCCTTAATACTTCCATTTATGTAGTTTTGAAATGCAATAAAAGCAAGACCGTAAATTGGTTCACTTTCTTCCATAAACCAATCTCCGTCATACCAATGAATTTCATTAATTTGATTTTTAAGAGTGGCAATAGTTTCAGTCAAACCCTTTATTGTCATATTAAGACTTACAGCTCTATGGTCAATTCTCAAATAATGTGTTTTGGTAATTTTTTCCATAATGCTTGTTAACCAATTTCAATTTTATCAATCTCCTTCATCAATCTATCCGTTTCCGATAATGCAACAATAATTTTCTGATAGTGTAAAATATCATCAAACTCTAATTTTCTTTCCTTGCGGTCTTTTAGCCATTTTTGTGCTGGCTGATAACCACCAATAAAAAAGTCCCAAGCGATTTGAGGCACATTGTCGAAATACTGTGTATCGTTAATAAAAACTTTGCCGTCTTGATATTTTGTTTTGCCAACAACATTGTTTCCGTCTATTGGATATTGCGTTATGTATTTCTCAACGACCGGGCTTTCCAACAAATGTATTTGTCGTATTTCTCCGCCTAACTTTGCCAATTGCCAAAACGTGTTTTTGTCTTTAGGATATGGCACTCTCGGAAAATCAATTTTTAAAAACTCTTTGTATTTCTCTCGATAAGTTGGGCTGTGTAAAACAGCATAGATATAATCCAAAATGTCTAGTGGTGCAAAAGTATCTTTGATGGTTTCTTTTTCGTTGGTAAAAGTTAAACCTAATTTTTCTGCTATTTGCTTTACAATTTCTGTGTTTAGGTTGGGCGTTCTTTCTGTTATTTGTCCGATGGTTTGTTGTCCGTTGGTTTCGGGGTAGAGGTAAATCGGAAATGCACAGCCTGTTCCAAATAATTTAGCACTTGCAGTTATGTTGCCATCAATTATTTTGTTTGTAATGAAATTATGGCGGTAATCTTGTGTGGTTTGTCTTGGAATAATTAAACCAATATTTGGATAAAGAAAATGCTTCATTACTTCAAATCTTGAACGCCCAATAAAACCGCCCGAATTTTTAGTAATAATTGTTTCTCTTATGTCAAATGGTCTGTAATTGATTTTCTGTTGTGAAAAAACATCTCTCAAAATGCTTCTTTTTGCATTTGAAAAATTCCAACCACTTGAATCTTCTTTGTCTTTATATTTTGATTTCAGTGTTTGAATATCCTCTTTTTCAAAATCATCAATAACATTTTGTAATGTTTGCTTGTCAAATTGTATTGCTAAAGAATCACATTTTGTTTCAATGCCATTAGAATTTAATATAAGTAACTCATCAACTCTGAAACCTTTATTGTATTTAGTATCTAAATCAAAATCTTTTGGTACAAAAAATCTATATGGCGCTGAATATTCTAATTGGCTCCAATTTGTTGTTGCAATATTCGATTTATTTAAAAATTCATATTTAAACTCTCTTTTACCCTGCAAGTTTGAATGAAATACTTGTCCTAATTCATTTTTCTTTTTCTTTCCTGTTTTAATGAAGATGTTTATTGAAACCCCTTGCATAATATCAAATACATTTTGGTCTGCTGAACCATCAGAGCATACTTCTTTTTTCTTTGCGTTTCCGTGCAAATCCAAAATGTAAATTTTATCAAAACTCTCCAACAGATTTTTTCGCATTTGTCGGTGTGTAATTCCATCAATAAAACTATTGTTTGAAATGTATGCTAAAATTCCGCTTCCGTTTTTATCAATGTAATGCTGACCGTAACGAATGAACTTTATATAATCATCATCAAGATTTATTTTTCTTTCATTCAAGTCTTTTTTATAGTCCGAAATTAAGTTTTGTATCCACTCATTTTTATTTGTGCTACTTACTGCATAAGGTGGATTTCCAATAACACACATTACGGGTGAATCTCGTTTAATGTGATTTGCTTCGTTGGCTTCGGAACTTAACCAATTAGCAAATAATGTTCCTGTGTCTTGATGGTGTTCTTCTAAACTATTAGTCAAATAAACTCTGAACCTTTGGTTTGTTGTCGGTTTGTAACCTGTTTCAGTTAAAAGCAAATCTAATTTTAGGTGTGCCATTGCATAACTTGCCATTAGCAACTCAAATCCATTGAGGCGAGGCAATAAATGCGTTTCTACATAATTGCTCCAAATTCCTTTTTGTCCTTCAAACTTTTTATGAATATGTTTTACTACTTCGGCTAAAAAAGTTCCTGTACCTGTGGCTGGGTCAAGTATTTGCACTTTATGAACTTCTTGTTCTGTCTTTTTACCTTGTACATCAACCTTTATTTTTGTTTTGCTATTGTCGGCAAGACCTTGCGATAAATCAAATTCTGTTTTTAAAATATCGTCAACGGCACGAACAATAAAATTCACAACTGGTTGTGGAGTGTACCAAACGCCACGAGCCTTTCGCAATTTTGGGTCGTACTCACTCAAAAATGTTTCATAAAAATGGATGATTGGGTCTTCCATTTTTGTTGACTTTCCGTAGTTTTTTAAAATTTCTTCAACATTGCAAGCTAAAAATATATCTACCAAACTATCTACTATCCATTTTATGCGGTCGTCAATGTCAGGTCCAGCAATGTAGCCAAACAGTTTGCGTAAAAATGGATTTGATTTTGGAATGAGTTCTGCTGCTTCTTGTCGGCTAAATGTTGGTAAAGTAGGGTCGTGCAAACGAGCTGCAAACATTCCGTAAGCAATCGTTTGAGCATATACGTCAGCAAAACCTTTGGGTGTAATGTCGTGAATAAGTATTTGCTTAAAGGCGTTCATCTGGTCTTTAAGAGTGCTGTTCTCATTATGAGTTTCGTCACTTGTCAACGCTTTTTCAATAACATCAGAAAGAAGGCGGGCTTTGCCCGCCATCATTTCTGCCAGTTTTTTTGAACTTTTTATTGTCTGCCCAACGCGGGTAGCAAAGTCTTTGATGAGATTTGTAAAAGTTGCAAAGTTGTTGGGCAACGGAACAATAGTTCCGTTTTGTATTTCAGCAATTGCAATTTTTGTAATAAAAACTCCGTCAATGTATAAATGGAAGTCTAAATAGTCGGTGAAAATTAAGTTGTTCAGCGAAGCCTTATAACGGTCGAACTGTTCTTTGTTTCCCGTTTTCTTTGCTCCTTCAAGGTCTTTGTCGCCAATGTCTTTTGCTTCAATAAAACCTACTGGAATTTCTTTTTTGGTCAGAATGTAGTCGGGTGCTCCGCAAGATTGTCTTTTGGGTTCGTTGGTCGCCCTGATGTCAGGCACTAAACTTTCTAAAAGTTGTTGCAGGTCGCCACGAAAAGTATGCTCGGTCGCATTACCAAGTTTGTATCGTTTATTTATGTTGTCAATGTATTGGTCTAATGTCATCTATTCTATTCTCAAAATTTTCAGTCCAAAGTTAATTTTTTCTGTCGGTGCGTTGGCAAAAAATGGCTCTTTTGGTTTTTCAGCGTTGGGCTGAGTTTCGGCAAAAACCAAATGTGCCATTTGTGCGGTTGGCTGTCTTTTTACAATGAGGCATAACGTCTGGCAAATTGGCGAGGGAGCAGACTTTTAGCACAAATGTTGAATAGAATTACTACTGTTCAACTTTGCACAACTTTTCAATCGAAGCCGTTCACCCGCTCTCTTGCCAATTTGTTTGTTGTGCGTTCGGCATAGTTTTTAGTAGGCAATTTTTCTTTTGTTTAGCTCTACATTAAAATTCACTTTAGCACCCAAAGCTTCAAAAACTTTCATAATAGTTTCAAATCTTGCATTTTTCACACTGTTTTCAATTTTTGAAATTTGAGCTTTTTGCACGCCTACAAGTTCACCCAATTCTTCTTGTGTCATATTGCGTTCTTGTCGAGCTAGTTTTATGGCTTGTCCTAACAAGTCAATTCTCAATTCATTTTCAAAAATTTCTCGCTTCTCTGTACCTCGCTTACCAATATGTTTGTCAATCATTGTGTCAAGCGAAACGGTTTTAAATTTATTGGTTGCCATATTACTTATTTTTTGTCTTATATTCTAAATATTGTTTTCTAATTTCTTCTGCTTTTCTAATCTCTTTTGTTGGTGTTTTCTGTGTCTTTTTCAAAATTCCGTGTGTTGCCACTACCAAAGTTTCTTTTCCGTCTGTTCTGTCCCAAAATGAAAAAAGTCGATATGCTTTACTGTTGTACAAAGTCCTAAATTCCCAAATGAAGTCGTTTAGTTTTTTGAATAATTCATTGTCGTTTACAAATTGGGCTTTCTTGATGTTGTAATAAATTTTCTCTCTTGATTTATCGTCAAGGTTTTCTAAAAACTCAATTGCTTCAGGCAATAATTCAATGTCAAAGTTTGGAATCATTCATAATTTTTGTCAAAGTTATAGATTTCCCAATTAGGAAACAAGTATTTTTCAATAAAGTTTGATTTGTCAAGTAGATTTTTATCAGTATTTGTTTTTTAGCACCGTCTTGAAATGCTGACGCACAACTCAAAAATACACGCAATAAATAAAATAATCTAATAGATCATAGTTTTATTTTTTATCGTTTATTATGTTCATTTCATTCTATTTAATATCATTTCCATTTCAGTGCTTTGGTTTTCTATTGTTTATGGATATTTTGATGATTAATAAATTTTCATTTTTACTGGTTTAATGGTATTCACTTTTTACTGTTTTCTCGTTTAGATTTTCAGCTTTAGATAACAAAAAAACAGAGCTCGCAATGAACTCTGTTTTTATAGTTTGATGCTAAAAAATAATTTGGAAAGCTACAGCTTGCGTTTTATTTCTACTTCTTCATAGGCTTCTACAATGTCACCCATATTGATGTCGTTGTAGTTTTTAATTTTTAAACCACATTCGTATCCTTTAGAAACATCTTTTACATCATCTTTATAACGTTTCAATGAATCTAATTCGCCACTGTGTATAACAATGCCATCGCGTATAATTCGGATTTTATTGCTACGTGCCACTTTTCCATCTAATACATAACAACCGGCAATAGTTCCTACTTTGCTAACTTTGAATACTTCGCGTATTTCAATATTGCCTACAATTTTCTCTTCGAATTTAGGTTCTAATAAACCTTCCATGGCAGATTTAATTTCTTCAATGGCATCGTAAATAATATTGTAGTATTTAATTTGGATGTCTTCTTTTTCTGCCAATGATTTCGCATTCATGGAAGGACGAACTTGGAATGCACAAATAATGGCATCCGATGCGGAAGCTAATAACACATCCGATTCGCTAATGGCACCAACGCCTTTATGGATAACATTTACTTGTATTTCTTCAGTGGATAATTTCAATAATGAGTCGCTCAAGGCTTCTACAGAACCATCTACGTCACCTTTAATGATTAAGTTTAATTCTTTAAAGTTACCCAATGCTAAACGGCGACCAATTTCATCTAACGTGATGTGTTTTTTAGCACGCATACCTTGCTCGCGAATGATAGTGGAGCGTCGAGTTGCAATTTCTTTTCCTTCGTTTTCATCGTCGTACACTTTCACTTTATCACCAGCAGTAGGTGCACCAGATAAACCTAAAACTTGTACCGGTGAAGATGGTCCGGCTTTTTCAATACGAACACCACGTTCATCGCTCATGGCTTTAACTTTGCCATAGTATTGACCGGCAACAATAAAATCACCAATTTCCATGGTGCCTTCTTGTACCATGATAGTCGATACGTAACCACGACCTTTATCGAGCTGTGCTTCGATAACAGAGCCGATGGCTGCTTTATTTGGATTTGCTTTTAAGTCTAACATTTCAGACTCTAAAACAATTTTATCTAAAAGTTTATCGATGTTAATTCCTTTTTTTGCAGAGATTTCTTGGCATTGGAATTTTCCACCCCATTCTTCTACCAAAATATTCATTTGAGATAATTGGTTTCTGATATTATCTGGATTAGCTCCATCCTTATCTATCTTATTGATAGCAAAAATCATTGGAACTTCAGCTGCTTGAGCATGTGAAATGGCTTCACGTGTTTGAGGCATGATAGCATCATCTGCTGCAATTACGATGACAACAATATCCGTTAATTTAGCACCACGTGCACGCATGGCGGTAAACGCTTCATGACCTGGTGTATCTAAGAACGTGATTCGTTCGCCGTTGGCAGTGACCACTTCATACGCACCGATGTGCTGTGTTATTCCGCCCATTTCGCCGGAAGCAACTTTGGCACTTCGAATATAGTCGAGTAAAGATGTTTTACCATGATCCACGTGACCCATGATGGTAACAATTGGTGGACGCTTTATTAAATCTTCAGGGTCGTCTTCAATTTCTTCTTCTTCACTATTTTCATCAGCCAGGTTAATGAACTGCACTTCGAAGCCAAATTCACTGGCCACTAATTCAATTACTTCAGCATCTAAACGTTGATTGATAGATACGAAAACACCTAAACCCATACAAGAACTAATGACTTGAGTAGCGGAAACATCCATTAAGCCAGCTAATTCACTTACTGTGATAAATTCTGTAAGTTGTAATACTCTGTCATCTTGTTCTTCGCCTTCGGCACGCGCTGCATGGTCTTCTCGTTTTGATTTTCTATATTTAGAACGATCCGATTTTGCTTTTGTTCCTTGCAGTTTTGCCATGGTGGAACGGATTTTATCTTGAATATCCTTTTCAGAGATTCCGTCTTTACTATCCGTTTGTTTAACGCCGCGTTTGTCGTGTTTTCCAACTATGGTTTTAGAAGGTCTATTGTCTTTTGTAGAAGGTTCAAATTTTTTAATGTCCACTCGATTTTGAGTAATACGAGTACGTTTTTGGAGTGTGGTTCTTCCCTCTTTTTGTTTTTCTCGTTCCTTATCACGCTTTGCTTTTTCCTCGTCACGAAAAATATCTTCCGGTCTTCTTTCTTGTTTTATAGGCAATTCTATTTTGCCTACTATTTTTACGCCAGATAAGGTTTCTGTTTTTGTTTTGATAAATTCTTCAGAAGCTGGTTTAACTTCTGTCTCTTTTTCTGTTTCTACTAAGGGTTCTTCAACAGTTTCTACTGTTGGTTCCACCTTTTCTTCCACTTCAGGAATGACTTCAATTATGACTTCTTTAATTTCTTCTTTTTCCGGTTCTTTAGGTTTAGATTTTTTAGGAGCATCTAAATCAATTTTTCGGATTACTTTTGGCGCTTCTACTTCACGTTTTACGACAATCACCTCTTCTTCTATTTTTGGTGTTTCTTTGATGACTTCTTTGATGGTCATCTCTTCTTCTTTGCGCTTACCGATATTGATGGCTTCCGCTTTTTCTTTCACCACCATATCGCTTCTAAACTCACGTAACAATATTTCAAATTGTTCTTCGGTGAGTTTTGTATTGGGTGAACTGGCAATATCACTAAATCCTTTAGCGTGTAACGTTTCTACAATGGTAGAAATTCCCACATTTAGGTCTTTTGCGGCACTGGCTAATCTATGTGTTTTCGTTTCGGACATGTGTTATGTTTAGTCAACAGTCAATGGTCAATAGTCGTTGGTATAGAATTACTATTCACCAAAGACGTATGTCTAATGACGCTTCATGTTATTCAAATTCTGCTTTTAATATATTGATGACATCATCAATTGTTTCTTCTTCCAAATCTGTTCTTCTAACCAATTCATCTCTATCAAGATCTAAAACAGATTTAGCGGTATCGCAACCAATTCCTTTTAAGAGATCAATAATCCAGCCGTCGATTTCATCTGAAAACTCATCTAAATCTACGTCATCTTCTTGAACGGTATCCGTGTCTCTATAGACATCAATTTCATAACCGGATAGTTTAGAGGCTAATTTAATGTTATAACCACCTTTTCCAATAGCTAAAGAAACTTGATCTGGTTTTAAATATACAGCAGCGCGTTTTTTCTCTTCATTTAATGCGATTCCTTCAATTTTTGCTGGTGTTAAAGCACGTTGAAGTAATAAGTTAACATTGTTGGTGAAGTTAATGATGTCAATGTTTTCATTTCTTAATTCACGAACGATTCCATGGATGCGCGATCCTTTCATGCCCACACAAGCACCTACTGGATCAATTCGGTCATCATAAGATTCTACGGCTACTTTAGCTCGTTCGCCCGGCTCTCTCACAATTTTGCGAATCACAATTAAGCCATCCATAATTTCAGGAACTTCTTGCTCTAATAGTTTAGCCAAGAATGAACCATCGGTACGAGAAAGTATAACGATTGGAGTGCTTCCACGCAATTCTACATTTTTTATTACTGCACGAATGCTATCGCCTTTTTTATAAAAATCTGTTTTAATTTGTTCATTTTTTGGCAAAATAAGTTCATTATTGTCATCATCCAACAATAAAATTTCTTTTTTCCAAACTTGATATACTTCAGCAGAAATTATATCACCCACTCTATCTTTATATTTTTTATAAACTTCGTCTTTTTCTAAATCTAATACACGAGAAATTAAAGTTTGACGAGCGGCTAAAATTGCACGACGACCGAATGATTCGATGGTGATTTCTTCGTAAAGTTCTTCACCTACTTCCATGTCGGGTTCAATTTTCTTTGCGGAAGAAAGTTCAACTTCTGCTAATCTGTCTTCTAATTTTCCATCTTCCACAATGGTTCTTCTTCTCCAGATTTCCAAGTCACCCTTTTCTGTGTTTACGATGATGTCAAAGTTTTGGTCGGAGCCATATTTTTTTCTTAATAAGGTTTTAAATACATCTTCCAACACGCGCATCATGGTTGGTCTGTCGATGTTTTTAAAGTCTTTAAACTCCGAAAATGATTCTACTAATTCTACACTGTTCATGCCAATTATAGTTTAAAATTGAAATGTTTTTTTACTGATTTTATTTCGTCATAAACCAAAGAGTGTTCTTCAATGGTTTCTGATTTTTTTACTTTAATAATTTCTTTTACACATATTCCTTCTTCATGAGCACTTATCAATTCTCCAATAATTTTCATGCCATTTTTTAAAACAACATCCACTTGTTTGTTGAGTTGTTTTTGAAATTGTTGAGCTACTTTTAAAGGTTCATCAATTCCTGGCGAAGAAACATCTAATGATAAATTATCTGTCATTAGAGAATTGCTTTCTAAAAACTGATGAATATGACGACTAATTTGCGCACACTCATCAATGGTAATATTTACAAGGCTATCTGCAAATATTTCAATTTTACCGGAAGAAAGTACTTTAATATCTACTAAGAACAAATCTTTTCCATTGAAATAATTTGTAATTTCTTTTTCAATAATTGATCTTAGCGGTGTTCCTTTTTCCATGTTATTAAGAATGAAAAAGAGGACTTTGTCAAGTCCTCTTCATGTCAATTTTCGGTGCAAATATACAACTTTTATTTAGAAATCCAATTTTTTAAATCTTTTTTAACTTTAAACGGTAACTTGATGAACTCACTCAAAGTTCTCATTATTTTTCGGATATTTAAGGATGAATACACTTTATCCTATTTTCATTAAAACAGAAAACATCCAAATTGTAATAATTGGAGGTGGAAAAGTGGCAACAGAGAAGCTACACTTTATATTGAAAAATTCACCTAATGCTTGTATTACTTTAGTAGCAACCTCAATTGCTGAAAACATAAAAACAATTGCAAATAAATCCCAGACGATTGTTTTGAAAGAAAAATTATTTGAATCAATGGATTTACAAAACTGCCATTTGGTCATTGCTGCAACGAATGATAACTCTATGAATCAATCCATTTATCGACTTGCAAAAGAAAGAAATTGTTTAATTAATGTGGTAGATACACCGGAATACTGCGATTTTTATTTAGGCTCAATTGTTACCAAAGGCGATTTAAAAATAGCTATTTCTACCAACGGAAAATCACCCACAATGTCAAAGCGATTGCGCGAGTTCTTTGAAACCATTTTGCCAGATTCAATGGACGAATTAATTTTGAATTTAAATTCTTATAGGAATACATTGAAAGGAAATTTAGAAGAAAAAGTGAATAAGCTAAATGAAATAACAGCTACATTTCTAAAAAAATAATTTAACTTTCAATATGGAAAAAATACAACTACCATTATTAAACAGAACGATAGATGCTTATTTGTATGCTGCGTCCTCCGAAAATAGACCAGGAATTTTATTTTTACCAGACTTAACTGGCATACAAAAAACAACACATAAAAGTGCTGAAATATTATGTAATGAAGGTGATTATAACGTTTTAATTCCAGATTTATATAGTGGTGGTTCTTCGTTGCAAAAATATTGTGTTCAATTTGTGTTTAATAGTTTTGTCCGGAACAATGAGGCTTCTGGAAATGCACCACTGGCAGAATTTTTTGAAATATTAGACCAATTCAAAGAATTGGATGTGGTAGATGAAAATAATATTGGCATCATTGGTCAATGTTTAACTGGTGGATTTGTATTACACGCAGCCATTCGTCCAGAGGTAAAGGCACCAGTGGTTTTTCATCATTCATTCGGATTAAAAGGAAGTGGTATGCCTAAAAGTTGCGCTTCCTTAATAAATAAAAAAGTACAAGGTCATTTTGTTTATATTGATGGATTTTGTCCGGTGTGGCGTGTAAAACAATTAGAGAAAGAACTAAGTGGAAACCTAGAAACCAATTGGTATAATTTACCTCATGGTATCCCTCATTTTTTCTTTAATAACAAACAAGGCGAAAAGGCATTTCAACGCATGAGCGAATTTTTTGAAACCCAATTAAAATAACTAAAGATTGATAAGCCTTTATTTTTTTTGCTATAAAAAACGGGCTTATTATTAAATTACTATTTTAATAATTATATGTTTAGTTTTCGATTATTCCTTGCTATTTTAGAGCAATGTCAGCACAAAAAAGAAATATCGATATTTGTATTATTTCAGATATACATTTGGGCACACGTGCATGCCATGCGGCTGAATTAAATCGATATTTGAAAAGTATAGATCCAACTATATTAATTATCAATGGAGATTGGTTAGATATTTGGAATTTTGGAGCTGGCTATTTTCCACAAGAACATATTGAAAATGTTTTCTTAGTGTTGGATATGGCGCGACAAGGAATTCCTGTTTATTACATTACCGGCAACCATGATGACCACATGCGTAATTTTTCAGGTTACCGATTTGATACCTTGCAGCTTCGCGATGAAATTATTTTAGAAATAGATGGAAAAAAATACTGGATTTTCCACGGAGACAAATACGATTTATCGGTAGGTGGCTCTGCGCGTTGGTTGGCAAAATTAGGTGGCAGAACGTATGATAAAATTTGGCAACTCAACCGACTGATAAATAATGTACGTATGAAATATGGAAAAGACCAAATTTTTATTTCTAAATACATAAAAGATAAAGTAAAATCAGTAGTAAAAAGCAAAGTGCAAGATTTTGAAGATGTTGCCATTGAAATTGGCATAGAACAAGGCTATGATTACATTATTTGCGGCCATATTCATAAACCACAAGCGAGAGAGGTGCGTACAGAAAACGGTAAAACCATATATTTAAACAGTGGAGATTGGGTAGAAAACCTTACTGCATTAGAATATGCTAATGGAAAATGGGACTTATTTTATTACCAACACGACCTTCAATACAAAGACGTAAATCGCTCTTAAGAATTTTTTTCTTGTTTTTAGTTGAAAATGAGGCTTTTCCACATTTCCACACATTCATATATTGTTAAAAGTTCATAAAACAATTGACATATTGTTTTGTATGATATAACTTAAACAACATAAACCAAAACCATGAAAGAAAAAATGCCAATCATTAAAGAGATGGACGCTTATCAGTATTTTTTAATACTACTTGTTATTTTGTTGTTAGGCGTATTGACAAAATAAATTAACCTCATTCTAGTTTTTTATTAAACAACAACCTTGTTGATGTAAAATTTATTTGTTCTTATTTTTTTAAAATTCTGAATAACATTCGTTGGTCTTGTAATATAATTATACATTCAACAACAAATTCATTTCATTCGTTTTTTTTGTATTGCAAATGTATCTTTACAGCAAACTTTTCTGTTAAATAGGGTTATGCTGATTAGAGATAGTCGAGGTGCAGAACAATAAGAAAGAATAACATTTTAAACAGGAACGATAATTTATATTTAGGTATTGAATTATGATAAAAAAAATTAGCCTTACATTTTTTGGAAGCATCTTATTGTCAGCAAGCGTAAGTGCACAAATGTATCAACAAAAAATGTCGACATTTTTAAATTTGATTGACAACTATTATGTGAAAGATGTCAATGTAGATTCATTGGTGGAGTTTGGGATGAAACAAATGCTAAAACAACTCGATCCACATTCTGTATATATGAATGCAGACGAAATTAAAAAAGCAAACGAACCACTAGAAGGCAATTTTGAAGGCGTAGGAATTCAGTTTCAAATTTACAATGATACTATTCAAGTTGTACATGTTATTGCCGGTGGTCCATCAAAGAAAGTAGGTGTGCAGGATGGAGATAAAATTATTTTTGTGGACACTGCAAAAGTTGCAGGAATTGGCATCAACAACGATGGCGTGTTTAAAGCATTGCGCGGAAAAAAAGGCACAAAAGTAAATATTAGAGTGAAACGTTTTGGAAGCCCTGAATTATTAGCTTTTGAAATCATTAGAGATAAAATTCCTATTTATGCTATTGGTGCACAATATATGGCTACGCCTGATATTGGTTATGTTAAACTGGAACGATTTTCTGCCACTGCCACCGAAGAAACTCAAAAAGCTATTGATTCATTAAAAAAAGAAGGCGCACAAAAAATCATATTAGACTTAACCGGAAATGGTGGTGGTTATTTAAATCAAGCACACGAATTATCTGATTTATTTTTAGCGAATGACAAATTGGTGGTGTACTCAGAAGGCCGATCTCAACCACGCATTGATTTAACCGCAACCGAAAAAGGTAATTTTGAGAAAGGAGATCTAGTCATTATGGTTGATCAAAATACGGCTTCCGCATCCGAAATTGTTTCCGGTGCGGTGCAAGATTGGGATCGCGGACTTATTGTTGGAAGAAGAACCTATGGAAAAGGATTAGTACAAAAAGGATATATGCTGCCGGATTTATCTGCCGTTCGGTTAACTATGGCGTATTACTATACACCAAGTGGGAGAAACATTCAGAAGCCGTATGTAAAAGGTGCGGATGAATATAAAGAAGACATTGAAGAACGATATGAAAGCGGAGAGCTTTTTGATTCCTCCAAAATAAAAGTAGTAGATTCTACCAAATATTACACCAACAATAAACGCATAGTGTACGGCGGCGGCGGAATCACACCGGATATATTTGTTGGTTTGGATACACTTTGGCATTCTAATTTTTATGGTAAATTAGTACGTTCCGGTTCTTTTAACCAATTCATCCTTTCGTATGTAGATGCTAATCGAAATGCTTTAGAAATACAATATCCAAGTTTAGATAAATTTATTAAAGAGTTTAAAACAGACAGTAGTTTTATGCAGCAATTTTATGCTTTTGCAAAGCAAAAAAAAGCAGTTCCGGATTCAGCAGAAAATTTTTCGCAAAGCATACCAACCATTCAAAATCAACTTAAAGGATTGTTAGCCCAAAACCTTTGGAATAGCAGTGCTTTTTACCAAGTAACGAATGAACAAAATCCCATTTTTATTCGTGCGCTAAATGCATTTACAGATGATTCGTTTAAACACTACAACATCCCAAACTATGTAAAACCGACAGTTCCAAAAAAAATAAAATTCAAAAAAAGGAAAAAATATAAATTGAGAAAATGATAACAATAAAACCGTTTAAAGGCTTACGCCCAAGAAAAGATATCGTAGATAAAGTAGCGGCAAAACCGTATGATGTTTTAAATTCAACAGAAGCAAAAGAAGAAGTCAGCAATAATTCATATTCATTTTTGCGCATATCCAAACCCGAAGTTAATTTTGAACAACAAATTGACCAATATTCCGATGAAGTGTATCAAAAAGGAAATGAAATATTTGTAGAATTTATTAAAGACGGAATTTTAGTAAAAGATGAAACACCTTGTTTGTATATCTATGCACAAACGATGGATGGCAGAACACAAACTGGGTTAGTAGCAGGCAGTTCCATTGATGATTATTTCAACAATAAAATTAAAAAACACGAACTTACTTTAGTTGCCAAAGAAAACGACAGAATTAAACACATGAAAACCAAAATGGCACAGCCTGGTATGGTTTTTTTAACGTATCAATCAGTTGAAGAAATTGATGTTATTATTGAACATTATTGCGAAAACCATGTGTCTGAAAACGATTTCATGGACACTCAAAATGTACGCCACCAACTTTGGAAAATAGACAATGAAAATATTATAAATAAGCTAGTTGATTTATTTCATAACCATGTAGAAGCTAGCTATATCGCCGATGGACATCATCGCTCTGCTGCATCAGCAAAAGTAGGCAAGCAATTGCGTGAAGAAAACCCAAACCATCAAGGAAATGAAGCGTATAATTATTTTTTATCGTGTTTATTTCCAAGTAATCAATTGCAAATTCAAGATTATAATCGTTTGCTAAAAGATACCAATGGATTAAATGAAAATGAAATTTTAGAAAAAATAGCCACGCATTTTTATATAGAAAAATCAGGAAATTACATTTATAAGCCAACAAGGTTACATGAATTCTCCATGTATGTAAATGGCAATTGGTACAAGCTCACAGCACATCAAAACACCTACGATGAAAACGATCCAATTGGCGTCTTAGATGTCAGTATTTTATCTAAATATATATTAGATGAAATTTTGGGCATTAAAGACCAACGCACCGATAAACGCATTGATTTTGTGGGTGGCATTCGTGGCTTAGGCGAATTGCAAAAACGTGTAGATAGTGGCGAAATGAACATAGCATTTGCCTTTTATCCAGTTTCGTTAGATCAATTAATTGCCATTGCCGATTCCGGCAATATCATGCCACCAAAATCCACATGGTTCGAGCCTAAATTAAAATCAGGTTTAGTAATTAATGTATTGAAAGATTAAATTTTTTTTATAACTTCACAGCGTGAAAAATGTACAAGGAAATATCAATTGTTGCTGTTTATAGAACAGGCGGATTTCCAATTTTATAAAACAATAAACTTAGCCGCCTGTATTTTGCAGGCGGTTTTTTATTTGGTAACTTTAAGCTGTCATTTGAGCAAAAAAAAATTCTTTTTAATTAGAATCTCGCTTTTTTGAGCATGACAATAATAAATTATTACTTACAATATAACACTTATCAATAGTATATGAAATTCGCAACAAAAGTAATTCATGCAGGCATCGAACCAGATGCAACATCAGGAGCAATTATGACGCCAATTTTCCAAACATCTACCTATGTGCAAGATGCACCTGGTGTACATAAAGGATTTGAGTATGCACGTACGCATAATCCCACTCGACATACTTTGCAGAATCAATTAGCTGCGTTAGAAAATGGCAATCACGGAATTTGTTTTGCCAGCGGATTAGCTGCAACAGATGCTATTGCCAAACTTTTTAACAGTGGCGACCACATTATCTCTTGCAATGATTTATATGGTGGCACGTACCGAATTTTTACAAAAATTTTTGGAAAGTTAGGCTTGGATTTCTCGTTTGTAGATATGGCCAATATGGCCAATATTAAACAAGCTATTACTCCTAAAACAAAATTAATTTGGATAGAAACGCCAACCAACCCAATGTTGAATATAGTGGATATCGAGGCTGTTTGTGCTCTTGCTATGCAACATAATATTTTAGTATGTGTGGACAATACATTCGCATCTCCATATTTACAAACTCCATTAGATTTAGGAGCGGATATCGTTGTGCATTCTGCTACTAAATATTTAGGTGGTCATAGTGATGTCATTCATGGTGCAGTAATTGTAAAAGATAAATCTTTAGCAGAACAATTATATTTTATACAAAATGCATGTGGTGCTGTGCCTGGCCCTCAAGATTGTTTTTTAATTCTACGTGGGATTAAAACCTTACATATTCGAGTGCAACGTGCGTGTGAAAATGCTGAAAAAATTGCTGAATATTTAAAATCAAATCCGAAAGTGGCCACTGTAAATTATCCAGGTTTTACAGAACACCAAGGTCATGAAATTGCTAAAAAACAGATGAAACATTTTGGTGCCATGATTTCATTTTCTTTAAAAGAAGATAGCTTAGAGGCCGCCAATAAAGTGCTATCTTCTACGAAATTATTTTCATTAGCCGAATCTTTAGGTGGTGTTGAATCTTTAATCGGGCATCCGGCAAGCATGACGCATGCCAGCATTCCATTAGCAGAACGCCAAAAAACAGGTGTAGTAGATTCATTAATCCGATTAAGTATAGGTATCGAAGATGTTGAAGATTTGATAGAAGATTTAAAATATGCGATTGGATAAATTCGTGGAATTGAATCAGTAATAGTATTCAGTTTAATTAATTAACTTGAATTTTCAAAAACTATGCAATGTCCATAACACTTATTGCATTAGCTATTGCACCGGCATTAGCCTTTTGCGGATACATCATACATAAAGATAGATTTAACAAGGAACCATTCTTGTTATTAATCTTGGCATTTGTGTTTGGTATATTCAGTGTATTTCCTGCTGTTATTGGTACTTTAATTGGCACTAATTTTATTCAAGACAATGGTAATTTCATTAATACTGCTTTATTTTCATTCTTAGTAGTTGCCTTGAGTGAAGAATATGCCAAGTTTTTTTTCTTGCGTTATATTTTATTCAATAGAAAAGATTTTAATGAACCTCTAGATGGAATTGTTTATGCTGTGATGATTGGAATGGGATTTGCTTCTTTTGAAAATGTTTTATACGTTGCAGAAGGTGGCTTAGGCGTTGCTATTGTACGTATGCTCACTGCAGTGCCGGCTCATGCCGTTTTTGCGGTCTTTATGGGATATTATATCGGTTTAGCTAAATTTGATATTACCCATAAAAATGAATTAATCCGAAAAGGATTGATTTATCCGATTTTATTACATGGTGCATACGATTTCTTTTTGTTGCAAAAAAATATTCCGGCGCTTTCATTTTTAGCAATAATTGGATTGTGGTTTTCTGGTAAATATGTTTTATACATCTTAAGAAAATCGAGCAATCATTCCTCCACGAAATTTGATGATTTTAAAGAATGATTCCACAAGCAACGATAGATATTTTAAATTTTTACCACGATAAATACAATCATATCGATTTTATTATAAATGATCCGATACAAATTCCACATCGTTTCTCAAAAAAACAAGATATAGAAATTGCCGGTTTGTTTGCGGCCACCTTGGCTTGGGGAAATCGCAAATCTATTGTCAAAAGCTGTACTCAATTATTAAAATTAATGGACAACGATCCGCATCAATTTATTCTACATCACGCTTCAAAAGAATTAAAACCTTTTGAATCATTTGTGCATCGTACATTTAATGCTACAGATGTATTATATTTTATTGCCTTTTTAAAACAATATTATTCCCAATCTGATTCGATGGAAAGTTTATTTGTTCATAAAAATATAGAACAAGGTATTGCTCAATTTCATCATCAATTTTTTTCATTGGCAGATGCACCTCATCGTACTAAAAAACATATTTCTACACCTGAAAAAAAATCAACTTGTAAACGATTGAACATGTATTTACGTTGGATGGTGCGCAAGGATAAAAATGGTGTTGATTTTGGAATATGGAAAAAAATAAAACAAAAAAACTTAATGATGCCAGTAGATGTACATGTAGAAAACTATGCGCGTCAGCTATATTTAATTGAAAGAAAACAACGTGATTGGTTGACAGTTTGCGAATTAACGCGTAACTTAAAAACAATAGACAACAACGATCCGGTGCGTTTTGATTTTGCGTTATTTGGAATGGGAATTGAAAAAATTATTTTGTAAATTGTAATTCATAACCTATTAAGCTATATAAATAACAACCATGAATTTTTAGATGGAAGATAGTTTAAAAATACAAGAATATACGTTGCAACTCTTAGAAGAAAATCAAGTGAGTTTTAATTCGTTTGAAGAATTTCGGAAATTTATTATCCAAAAAATAAACGATTGGATCAATAATGATTTTGAGCATTTATTGTATCTATTATATCGCATAGATGTACATGAAGATAAAGTGCGAAAGTTAATGACAGCACACAAAGGCGAAAATGCTGCTGAAATTATTACTGATTTAATTATTGAACGACAAAAACAAAAAATAGAAACTAGAAAGCTTTTTAAATTCTCTAAACCCAATGATGTAAGTGAAGATGAACTATGGTAGCTTCAATAAAATCATTGTGGAACACACTTGTAAAATTACACCTTTAGGTTTAATGCCAACTATATCTATTGCCATTTCAGTATCCATGCCTGTGATGTATTTCTTAATTTCGATAAATGCAAATGGTATAATTACCACACTGCTTTATGTAGGGTTATTGGCTGCAATTATTTATATATTGATTGCAGAGGCTACTTTTAGAATTAGTGCGCAAGGCATTGAACGAAGCATCCATACTAAACGATTTAATTTAAACTCAATTAAAGAAACATTTTATGCTTGGAGCGACCTTAAATCGTATAAAAATGGCACAGAAAGAGGAAAATATAGAGGTGAATATCAGTATTTAGAACTTAACTTTAAAGATGGTGCCTCTTGGAAAATTACCGATGAATATGGCGATAAATCAAGTTCATATCAACTTTTTTTAAACGTATTTTTAGCACAAGTAAATGCACATAACGAACAAGCTCAAAACCGATACAACCTATCGGTTCCTTCATTCTCTAATCCAATTACGCCTATTGAGCGAAAAAAGACATTTTATGAAGGCATCTTGGGTAAGTTCTTTACGCTAATTATAGGCTTTTTTATTGTAGGAATTTTTATCTACGGAAGTTCATATATAAAAGGAACTGTTTTTTTTAAATTATACTTTGTATTAATACCTGGCTTTCTATATTTATTTTATAGAACATTTATCAGCCATAAAAAATAAGCTTAAAAGCTTAAATTAAAGTTGATTAAATCAATTTGTCCTTTATAAAAATCATCTTCCACTTCGCCAATTAAATCGGTATCAAAAATGGCCGGACGTTCACTAATTTCATGATAGGCAATTACGTTGGCTGCAAAATAATGAGCCACCATACTTTTGCGTGAAAGTGCTTTGTTTATTTGTGGTTCTCCACCATGAATTAAATTAGCATGCCAAATTAACACATCGCCCTTTTTAGCTAAAAATACTTCTTTCTGAAGTTCGTTTTTGCTGATTTCAGAGGCAACTTTTGCTTCATATTTTTGATTGGCATCTCCATCTAATTTCCAGCTGTTGCTACTATTTGGATAATCATCATTATTTAGATATGGTAAAAGATGCGAACTTGGATAATAAGAAATTGGACCTTGTTCCACGTTAATATCTTCTAAAGCAAACCATGCAGCCAACATATTTCCGTTGGGAAATGTACTCATGTGAATGGCATCTGAATGTGCCTGTTGTTCGCTGCCTTGTAAAAAATTGATAGTTTGAAATGGAATAACTTTTTTTTCCAAAATAAATGTGAATAATTGCAGTAAACGCTTGTCTTTAATTACTTTACGAATGGTATAGGATGAAGTATATGCGTTCAATATTTTTCGATGGGTGTAATTAAAATTTACCTTATTATTTTCTAACAATGCGTCAACTTCAATATTTATGGCATCTACGGTTTCAGCATCTAAAAAATTTTCCCAAATTAGATAACCATTTTTATTCCATTTTAATAATTGATGGTCTATGTTTTCCGGAAAGGAAGCAAACATGGGATGATTGACAATATCTTTTTCATTGTGAAAACCATCTAACCAAGGTTGTTTGGGTTTTTTATTGATAAAGTCGCGATGGGAAATGCTTGAATATACTGATTTTTTTAGTTCAAAATAGGGATACAAATGTTTATTATGTTTTAATCCTTTTCTATGAAAAAGATTATATAAATAGTGTACAAAACGCAAGTTGCGGAAAAATCCAGTATATTTTTGTATCCACTTTTTCATGCCTAGCATAAAGATAAATGATTAATTTTAACTATGGCAAAATCAAAAAGACAAAAATTAAAACCAGCTTCTAAAAAAGAGAAATCAACTACGATTACAAAGCAACCCATTGATGAGTCAGTTGAATTATTTTCGGATGTAAAAGACAGTATAATGCCAGAATTAGAAGAGTTGGTGAAAAAAAATCCAAATCGTTTAATTGGTTGTGGAGGTTAATATTTTCTATTTTCTAAAAATAAAAATGGCTGCCTAGTGAGACAGCCATTTTTTTTGAAAGTTTAAGTCTATTTTATTTTGACACTTGTTACTTCGTTAATCCAACATTTCACAGTGTAGGAATCTCCAACTTTTAATTTTCGTGTTTGTATATCGGCTTTGGTAGGTAAATATTGAGTGTAATCTGCAATGTATTTTTTGGCTTCTGCTACAATTTCTGTATCGTTATTTAAGGCAATGACTTTGTTGAAATAATCGAATGCTGGCCATAACACAATTTGAGATTGGAAGCCTGTACCTGGACCACATAATGGGCCACTGGACAAGTACATAATAGCAATCAAGTTGTATGCTCTACTATTGGTGGAATCGTATTTAATAGCTTCTTTCGCATAGTCGCGTGCTGCGGTGAAATCTTCTTTGGCATATTTCATAAATGCTAAATAATAATTCAAATCACCTTTTTTAGTAGTATCTGTTTCAACCGCTAATGCATTTTGATATAATGCAATTGCCGTATCATATTGTTTGTATTTGATATAAATATTGGCTAAACGAGTGGCATACGTATAATTTGGAGCCAATTTGTTGAGTTTTTGCAATAACTCCACATTTAAAGCACTATCTGCACAGCCTTTCGTTTTGGTATATACATTTTTAATTGTTTCTAAATCGTTCGGATTGGCATGGTATTTTTTCAAGAAGATTTCTAATAATTTAGCACAATCATCTGGGTTGCTTTTATCTGCAAAATTTTGAGTAAATAAATCATCCAGTACCACTTTTACATCTTTAAACGATTGCAAATATTTGCTATTGGGCTTTGCAATATTTTTATCTACAATGACAGAAAGTTCATCGTATTTTGAAACTACAAACTCTTCAGTAATTCCATCTTTGCCTAATTGGCTAATTAAAAGTTTAAAGTAAGTTTGAATGTAATATGGAAATGCATCATCACCAGTTAAGTTTAAATTTTTTTCCAAGGCAATTCTTGCTTGTGGAATATCAGTATTTTTACCATATTTTAATAAATCGATACCTTGTTTTCCTAAGATATAAGCATTTTCACCATGGCAACCAATACCTTTATTATATACAGCAAAAAGCGTATCAATATAATTTTGTCGAAGCGAATTGTCGGTTGTTTTTTGAATTAGATCCGAATAATAAGTAATGCCATCATAAAAAGTTTGTTGGCGAAAACCAGGTGCTTGTTCGTATATCTTCTTCCAAGATGGATATGCTTCGGAATATAATTCTTTTTTAAAAAATTCTCTATAAATGGAATAAGGAGCAGTGGTTTTAGTGCTATCACCATCAATATAACGAACACAGTTTTCTGCCATGACGGCTACTGATGAAAATAAACACACACTAATAATTAAAAAAATCTTTTTCATTTTCTTTTTTGTTTAATAATATCTACGTTTTACAAACCATTTGTCGTTCAAAGTAACTCCGAATTTAAGACGGAAGAAGTTTTCGTGAACAAGGTTGTTTTTCGTAGTGCCTCGACTTCCAGCTTCCAAACCCACGTTGAAAGCATAGATAAACATCTTCTGTAAAATTCCTTCATTATTTGGAACGGTTACAACTAATGGAATACCTATTCCAAAGTTTATGCCAAACTCATTAATGGCGGTATTGTTAATCGTGATATTACTGCGTGTGTAGTTAAATCCTGCTCTGTATTTCAATCGGGTAAAAAACTTAGTAAGGTTTTTATCGTTGGGTAAAAATTCAGCACCAGCAGCAATTCTCCAAGAATTATTTAAGTTAGATGCTGCATTGTTTTCAATGCCTTTATATTTGCTCCAAGGCTGAAATTTAAAATCAATGCCTGCTCTCCATTTAATGCCACGATACGCCATGATTCCAACATTTAATGTAGCTGGAATGCGTATTGTTGTTCTTTCATTATTTTTTTCAGATAAAGTATCTAAAAAACTACTAGTTAATGAAGTAGGTTGGATATAATCATTAATAAAATCATTTAAACCTGCATCTGAATTTCTCAATGTTAAATAACTAGACTGAAACGTGTAAAGTGCATTGTCTGTATAGGTTCCTTTGCCAAACTTAATAGGAGCAGAACCAGAAAGTCCAAATACGATATTGTAAATTTTATTGCTATCTTTTTTACTGGTAATAGGTAAATTGTATTGTGCGCCAGCATTCCAAATAAAACTACTTACTTTAGTATTGGTAAACGTCCAAGTAGTGTAAGCCGCATGGTCAATAAATCCTGATTTATCGACGTTGTAAGCAAATGTATTATTGTTGAGTTTTCCAAAGAGATAACCCATATTAAATCCTACGGAAAAACCTTTGTATTTAAATCCATTTCCCCAAGACAGGTTGTATAATGTACCAGAACCTTCGTATTCAAATTTTACAAAGTTTGAGGTGTCAAAAGCAGTTGTTTGAGAAACAAAGTAACTTTTAGATGAAAATGGCAATAAAGAAATACCGGAAGTCCAATATTTATTGATTGGAAAAAAAAGAGACAAGTAATTTAAGCTAAAGCTATTTTGTTTGGCTTTTAAATTTTGAGTTTTGATTTTGCCAAAATTACCAGAAAATCCACCATCAAAAGTAGTTAATTGCAAGGAAGCATACGATGCAGGATTAAGGTAGTTTACCGATTCACCGGACTGAAAGGCGGCACCCAATCCGCCCATTTGTGCAGATTGTGCATTGTTATTGTCAAACAAGTTGCCTAATCCATAGCGCGAGTAAGGAGAGTTTTGTTGAGCAAACACCTGAACAGTGGCAAATGTCAAAAAAATGAAGAGATAAGTTTTACGCATTATATTCCAATATATGATTGAGACCCAATAAAGTAAAATTGGGAGTGACAAATATCTGATTTTTAAGCCTATAAACCAACAAATTAGTATCACCACCAGTAAGAATTATATTCATTTCAGAAAATTTAACTAAATAATCATCTATCATTCCATCAATTTCTTTGCAAGCAGCGTATAAAACACCACTTAAAATATTGCTTTTTGTGTTGTTCCCAAATAATGAAGCTTCCTTTTCCAGTTCCACCAATGGAAGTTTTCCGGTGAAACAGTGCATGGCTTTTAATCTCATTTTTAATCCAGGATGAATGCTGCCACCTAAAAATTCATGGTGTTGATTGATAAAATTAAACGTGATACATGTTCCACATCCAATCACTAAATTGTTTTGATTGGGAAATTGGGCATGTGCTGCCGCAATTAATGCTAGCCTGTCTTTGCCCAATGTGTTTTGGGTGTCGTATTTGTTTATAAATGGCAGATGTGTCTGTTCGTCCAAAATTAAAAAAAGAGGAAGTGTTTTAAGTACATCCAAAAGAGTATTTGGAACATCTATGGTAGATGAAAGGATGGCTTTTTGAATGTTGTATTGTTGAATAATTGGATTTAAAGATAATTCAGCATTATTATCAAAAACAAAAACTTTTATTTCATTTTCTTTGTCATAAATGCCAATTTTTGTGCGTGTATTGCCAATATCAATTGCTAAATTCATTTTCCTAATCTACAAATTTTAATTGGCGTGTTCAATAAATTCTAAATTATTCTTTTTGCGGTGGTTTTTACCGTAATATTTCCATTTTCAATATGATTTAAACATACAACACCCGGTTTTTTTCCTAATTCAAATGAGCCTAAATCAGTATCAAAACCTAAGGCTTTTGCTCCATTTAAGGTTGCCCATTTTAATGTAGTCTCAAAATCAAGATAGGATTGATATTTCAAAATAGTTTTTATTTCGTCTAAAATATTCAATTGCCAATTTGAGGTTAAACTGTCGGTGCCTATACAAACTTGTGCATTTGTTTCTAAGAAGTTTTTGTAATTCGGCAAAGCATTTTCTATATACAAATTTGCATTCGGACACGTTGCCCAAAATACATTTTCTGTTTGAAGTTGAGTATGTGCTGCTTCAATATCTTCTTTTGTGCTTAACGTGTTGTGTACAAACAAGGTTCTATGGTTTTGGTTTAGGTATTTAAGAGCGTAATTTATCGAGGTTTGATGTAATTGTGGAATTGCAGATGTGGAACAATTGATGCGTTCATAAAAGGGAATAAAATTACCGGATTTATGTTGAAAAAGTTCATTTTCAGGAGGTGTTTCTTGGTTGTGTATAGAAATGGTTTTTTTATCACCTTGCTTTGTGGCAGCTGCCAAAAATTGAAACAAATTTCCCGAAACAGAATACGGTGCATGTGGCACTTTTGATTTTTTATTTTTAAGAGATGTGCTTAGTGCATTAAAAACGGCATCATATTGTTGGATGATATTGTCAGTATTGTTTTCTTGAAACAAATCAAAATATTCAATAAAGGAAGAATAATATAAATTTTCTTTTTGTTTTTGCGCAAAGGTATCTGTTGTGTTGGAAATATCGCCCACTGCTACAATGCCTGAATCTATCATGTTTTGCTCTTCTCGAGCAATGGCATCTTGAATAATTTCTTGTGGATGATTTCTGTTTTTTATGACTTGCGAAATGAAATCTATCAAGCCAGTTCCTGTTTGAGCAACGCCTTTTAGGTGCGATAACTCTAAATGGCAATGTGCATTGACAAATCCAGGAACAAGCATACCTTCATAAAAATCAATCTCGTTTGCCGCATGGTTTTTTACATCATCTATAGCTACTAATTTACCATTTTCATCAAAAATAAGTACTTTGTTTTCCGTAGGTTCTGATGAAATTGGATATATGGTTGGTGCAGAAATTTTACGTATCATTTATCAAAGATAAAAAATACATTTGTCGTAATGAATATTTGATTATTTACACGAAAAAGAATATTATCAAAAAATATGCAATCGTTATTACTTTATTTGTGTTCATGTTAAATGCCTACGGAAAAGAAATGTTGTTGTTTGCTTTATGATGTTTCTTTAAATATTCAATTAAAGGATTCATCCCAAAATGGTGCTATTGATACCAACTTTATCAAAAGTAATAATGCATTAGATTATTTTCATTTTACCGATTCTGTTTCTTATTTGAAAATGTGGATTCCACCGAAAATAATAAATCTATAATTACGAGTAATTATCTAAAGGTTTTTGCTGCTGATACGGATACTATTTTGACAGAAATTTCCGGCATTTGCGGTAGAACGATTTCAAAAATTTGGTATAATGGAATTTTAAAATAGCCTAATTCCCAAATAAATGATATTGTTTTAATAGTCAAATAAAAGTATAGTTATGTTTATCTTTGCAAGGCTTTGATACAAAGAATAGACATACGAACACTCACAAAAGAACAACTCATTGCTCAATTAGAAAAATTAGGCGAAAAAGCATTTCGTGCCAAGCAAATTTATGAGTGGCTTTGGAAAAAATCGGCAATCGATTTCGATGAAATGACCAATTTATCTAAAGAATTGCGAGAAAATTTAAAAACACATTTCGAAATATTACCGATTAAATCATATAAGGTGCAACACTCCAATGATGGTACGATAAAATCGGTATTTCAATTACACGATAAACATTTAATTGAAGGTGTTTTAATTCCATCAGACGATCGTGCCACGGCATGTGTTTCCTCACAAGTAGGTTGTAGCTTATCGTGTTCATTTTGTGCTACTGGTTTTTTGAAACGCGAACGGAATTTAACTGCAGCCGAAATTTACGATCAAGTGGTTTTAATCAATAAGCAAGCACAAGAAAATAGAGGCAGAAACCTGACCAATATTGTGTTTATGGGAATGGGCGAACCAATGTTGAACTATTCCAATGTTTTATCTGCCATTGAAAAAATCACTTCGGAAGAAGGCTTGAATATGTCGGCGAAACGTATTACGGTTTCTACGGCTGGAGTTGCTAAAATGATTCGAAAGTTAGCCGATGATGCTGTGAAATTTAATTTGGCTTTATCGTTGCATGCTGCCGATGATGACAAACGAAACACCATCATGCCTATTAACGAACAAAATAATATTGAAGTATTGGTAGATGCGTTGATTTATTTTCAATCAAAATGTAAAGGTGAACTTACTTTTGAATATATTTTGTTGGATGGCGTAAACGACACCTTAGAGGATGCTAAGAAATTAGTAAACATCTGTCAACAATTAAAAGAGGTAAAGATTAATGTGATTGAATACAATAAAATTGAACAAGCCGATTTTCATAAAACAACAGTAGAAAAAAGAGATCGTTTTATTGACTATTTATCGAAGCATAAAGTAATTGCCAATGTACGCAAAAGTAGAGGTAAAGATATTGATGCTGCTTGTGGTCAATTGGCGAATAAGTTTTAAGTAAAAGTTTTAATTGAATATTTTCCACACGTTGCCTGGCTATGGCTATCGTTGTTGTAACTCCAATTATTACCACTGCCAACGGCACCACCATCCGTTACACACACGGTACCATCTGTATTAAATTGGTAATAGGTAACAGAAGTATAAGAGGCATAATCACCATAACCATTGCTTGCTAACATATCTTGTTGCATCCAAGTGCCAACAAGATTATTGTCTATTTTTTTTGTATTTCCGAATGCGGTTGATATGGAGATTAATATCAAGATGGCTGCGCTAGAGATTGATTTTTTCAAGAGTCTATTTTTCTTTATTATTGTAATATCTTTGCTGTTTTTTCTACTCATACATAAGCTTGTAAATCATTTGGAGCAACTTTTTGTACAAACCATTAATCAACATCAAGGCATCTTGCATAAGGTGTGTAGAATTTATTGCAACAACGAAACGGAAAGAGAAGATTTATTTCAAGAAATGATTTTGCAACTATGGAAATCATTTCCAAGCTTTAGAAAGGAATCAAAAGTAAGCACTTGGATGTATAGGATTGCACTCAATACGGCAATTTCTGGACTGCGAAAAAAAAGAGTATTGACCACCGAACTGGATGCCATCACCTATCAAATTAAAGATGAAAAAGATGAAAATTTGGCAGAAAACTTGCAGTTATTATACAAAGCAATTAACCACCTTACATCGATTGAAAAGTCAATCATTTTATTATATTTAGAAGATAAACCATACGACGAAATAGCAGAAATAACAGGAATTACCGCCAATTATGTGGCTGTGAAGATGAATAGAATTAAAGAAAAATTGAAAACCTTATTAAATACTGAGCGATGATGGAACTAGATGAGCTGAAAAATATTTGGTCAGATAATATCGAAAACGATATTCAAAATCAAGCGATTGAAAAATCTAAAATTCAAGAAATGTTGAAGCGAAAATCTTCCTCTATCATTGAAAAACTACGTCGAAGTTTATTGCTTGAAATCGCTTTGTTTTCTATTTGTTTAGTGTTAATTGCTGCAGTGCCTATTTATTTTCAAAACAAAGAAGTTACCTTGTTGTGTTTGGCTGTCATTGTGTTTATGTTTATTCCATATTTTGTTTATTATTATAAAAAATACAAAGAGTTAGCGCATTTTTCATCGTATCATCAAGACGTAAAAACCAACTTAAAGTTACTCATCACCCAATTGGAGAAATACTTAAATATTTATTTTTGGGGAAGTTTATTGCTTACACCTATATCCGGTTTTTTTTCAGGATTTGCAGTATTATACGAACTAAAAGCCTTAGGTCATTTGTTGTATTTTGATATTTTTAATGCGGCTACGCTTGCTATAATAATGTCGTTTGCTTTGCTGTTGACCTTAATTTCTTACCCAATAATGAAATGGTATATCAAAAAACTATATGGACGATATTTAGATAACCTGAGAGATTGCTTGAATGAATTAAGCATCGATGAAGTACAAAAATAGCAACTATTTCCACTCCACAACAGAACCTCTTTTTTTGTCTAATAAGTATTCTGGAACAGATGCTTCAATTAACTTTTTTAAGGCCTCAATCGTTTTTTTCTTTGAAACACTTCGAGCATATACTATGCTGATTTCTCGAAGGGGTTTGGGTTTTTTAAACTCAGCAATATGGTTCAGTTTTTTAGTTGGCAATTCTAAAACAGCCAATTCTGGTAGTAATGTAAAACCACCTTCCATTTCCACCATTTTTTTTAAAGTTTCTAATGAACCACTTTCATATTTTAGCTGCTCATCTGTGCGCATTGGTTGTGTACAAATACTAAATACTTGGTTTCTAAAGCAATTCCCTTTCGACAACATCCAAATATCATCTCGTTGAATATCCTTATGATCCAGCAATTTTTTCTTTGTTAATGGATGATTGAAATGAGCATATACTTTTATCTCTTCATAAAATAAAGGTTCTTCAATAATATTAATCTCGTGCAATGGAGTGGCTAAAATGGCAGCATCTAATTCATCCTTATTCAGTTTGTAAATAATTTCTTCAGTGGTTAATTCTTGTAAAAACAATTTTATTTTTTTATATTTTTTTAAAAAATCACCTAAAAAATAAGGCAACAGATAGGGTGCAATAGTTGGAATAATTCCGATATGTAAACTGCCTTCAAAAGTGTCATCATAGTGCTTGGCAATATGTTCTAATTTTTTGGCTTCACGTAAAATGATGCGTGCTTGCTCTATTAATTCTTTTCCAGCATCAGTGGGAATAATAGGTTGCTTGCTTCTGTCAAAAATATCTAACTTTAACTCTTCTTCTAATTTTTTTAACTGCATACTTAAGGTAGGTTGTGTTACCAAACAAGCTTCTGCGGCTTTCGCAAAGTGACGATAGTTGTCAATTGCCAAAACATATTCTAATTGTGTTAATGAAATATTCATAAAGTTTTTTTATCAAAGGATAAAATTAATTGATTTTCATTATAAAACAAATCGGCTTATATTTGTAGTACTAAAAATAAAAAACATGCGTAATTCTAAAAAAACAACTTCTATTGGATTAGATGCTAAATTATCAGAAGAATTAGCTACAGAATTAAACACTTTACTAGCCAATTATCAAATCTACTATCAAAATACACGCGGTTTACACTGGAATATAAAAGGTAAACATTTCTTTGAATTACACGTTAAATTTGAAGAAATATATACAGATGCACAAGACAAAATAGACTTGATTGCAGAACGCATTTTAACGTTAAACTTTACACCACTGCATACTTTTTCCGATTATTTAAAACAAACATCCATAAAAGAAGGAAAAAATATAAGTGATGCAAAACAAGCTGTTGAATTAATTGTTAATAGCATAAAAACAATAATTATCTTGGAGCGCGAAATATTAGCTACAGCAGAAAAACTAAACGATGAAGGCACTACTACATTGTTAACAGATTTCATTACCCAACAAGAAAAAGAAATTTGGATGTACACAGCATGGTTAAATCATTAAACAATTTTATCACTATATAAAAACTAAAAAAAATGGCATTATTAACAGTAGGACAAAAATTTCCTGCATTCGAAAAAACAGCAGTAGTTAGCTTAGAAAAAGGTAAAGAATTTCAGACTATCACCAACGACATCCATACCAAAGATGGCAAATGGTTGGTTATTTTCTTTTGGCCAAAGGATTTTACATTTATTTGCCCAACAGAAATTGCAGAATTTGGAAAGCATAATGGCGATTTCAATGATAGAGATGCCGTATTAATCGGCGCATCTACTGATAGTGAATTTGTTCACCACGCTTGGAGAACGCATCATGATGATTTACGAAGTTTGCCTTTTCCAATGTTAGCAGATACCTCTAAAACGTTGTCTAGAGATTTAGGAATCTTAACGGAAGGCGAAGAAGTTTGTTATAGAGCAACGTACATCGTTGATCCTCAAGGAATCGTTCGGTTCGTTTCTGTAAATGACTTATCTGTCGGCAGAAATGTAAATGAAGTTATTCGAGTATTGGATGCACTTCAAACAGACGAACTTTGCCCTTGCAACTGGCAAAAAGGGGAAGCAACTTTATCTTAATACTTTATCAAAATTATTTTATCAATGAGATGTGAGATAAAACTTACATCTCATTTTTTATCTCATCTCTAAATAAAAACTATGCACGAAACAATAAAAGAAATATTGGTCGATTTAGGTATTCCTACTGAATATACCAATGCAACACTTCAAAATTTAGGAGTGGCAGATTCTAAATATTTGAGAGATTTAAAACTAAATGTAAAAGCAGTTTTAACTTCAGAACATTTATCATTAAAAGAAACACACTTGCTGGCATTAGCCATTTCTACCAACAACAATAAAGAGATTTTAAGCAACGTTTTTACTGCAAAAGCCAAAGAACATGGCGCCACTGATGCCGAGATTGCCGATGCACAAGCTTGTTCTTCTTTGTTAGCAGCAAATAATGTATTGTATCGTTTCCGTCATTTTGTGGAGAAAGAAAAGTACAACAATGCACCGGCACGTTTACGCATGAATATTATGATGAATCCTGTTTTGGGGAAAGAATTTTTTGAGTTGGTAAGCTTAGCAGTAAGTGCAGTAAATGGTTGTGAAATGTGCGTAAAAAGCCATGAGCAATCGGTGTTACACAATGGAGGTACAGAAAATAGAATTTGGGATGCTATCCGTATTGCTAGTATTATCACTAGCTTAAGCAAAGTGATTTATTAAGCTGATTATAGAATAAAAATAGGTTGCTTTCGTTGGAGCAACCTATTTTTTATTATTAGAATATTGAATGAATATTTTCTGAGTTATCTCAATAATACAATAGAACCCATAATGGCTTTTTTGCCTGTTTTAGAATCTTTCATGCCTTCCCAAGCTGTTCCATCTGTGAATATGGCTCGAATTTTCCAAACATAAATATCTTGTGGTAAAATTTTACCTTTCACACGGCCATCCCAAGCTTCTGTGGGTTGTCCATTTTCCAAAGTAGTACTTTCCCAAAGCAATTGTCCATACGTAGAAAACACTTGTACATGATACTCTTTTAAAGATAATCCTTTCGGTTTCCATAAAGCAGATTCACCCACACCCACTTCTGGTGAGAATACATTTGGTACATATAATTGTCCAGAATAATCTACACCAATTGGATAGGTAATCGTGTCTTTACAACCTTTATCACTTTCGGTAAATAATGTTACACGGTAAGGACCTTCACCATTGTATTGATGTGATGGATCTCTTAAAATAGAAGTATCCATATCTCCAAAATTCCAAAAAAATGAATTTCCATTTACTGTTGTGTTTGTAAATTCAACAGGTGCATTAAACCCATTTCCTGTAAATTGATAAATAAAATCTGCCACCGGTTTTGGATATATTTCTACAGCAGCGACTTGTCGCACACTATCTCTACAATCGCCATTGATGGCAGTTAGTGTTACGTTGTAAATTCCGGCACTTGGATAGGTGTACGACAAACCACCTACATTAGAAGTTTCTCCATTACCCAAATACCAATGATAGGTTAATGCATTGGTAGAAGAATTTAAAAATACGGTTGCTTCTTCTTGACAACCTTTTGGATTGACTACGCTAAAATCAGCATTTGGTTTTACGGATACATTGATTTGTTTTGTAATAGAATCTACACAAGGACGACTATTGGCTACTACCAATTTTACATCATATACACCAGTAGAAGTAAAAGTGTGTGTAGGATTCGGTTGTGTAGAGGAAGTACCATCTCCAAAATACCAAATAAAACTATTTCCATTAGTGGTTTTATTGATAAATTGAGTGGCTGAATTGACGCATGGCCCAATAACATTAAAATCAGGTTTGGGTTTGTCAAATACCCGAACCGTTGTAAGAAAGGAATCTCGTCCACAAGAGCCAATGGCCAATAATTTCACTCTATAATTTCCAGCACTATCATATTGATGAGAAACTTGGTCGGCATAAGCAGAACTTCCATCGCCAAAATCCCAAATAATTTGTGTTCCTGGCGTAGAGATATTAAAGAAATCAACCACTAAGGGTTGGCATCCTTGGTTAATGCTGGTGAAAAATTTTGCCACGACATCATTTGCTTTCACTAAAATATCTTTTTTAATACTGTCGGTTCCACATGCATTGGAAACTTTTAATCGTATGGTAAAAATCGAATCTCTTCTTGTGGTATTGGTATATGTAGGCGCAGATGGGTTTTGTATAAATGTCGTTTGTCCATTCCCAAAATTCCACACAAAATCAGTGGGCGAACCGTACGAAGTATTTGCTAATGTTGGAGTAAATGGAGAACATCCTATTGGTTGAACTCCAAAATCTGCTTTTGGAGATGCTTTTACTTTTACAGTATCTGTAAAATATGAGGGACCACAAAAATAATCGGCACGTAAAGTAACATAGTATAATGAATCTTTCAATATTGGTTTTGGAAATGAATACTGTTGTGCATCCGGCGTATTACTTTGCACGGTGGATAATCCAAAATCCCATAAGTAGTTGGTTGCTGTTGTATGCGTTGCCGGAAATGAAAATGAAATATTATTACCAGTACAAGACGAATCAGGTGATACAATAAATGAAAGTGGAGGATTTTTACGAACAGTAACCGGAATAAGTAGCGTATCTTTACACCTGTCAGCGGTTTCAGCAATTAAAGTAATTGTAAAATTGCCATCTCTTAGGTAGGAGTGAATTGGATTGATAATAATTTCATTTGGCGTACCATCACCAAAATTCCAATTTGCTGAAGTGACATTGCCTACAATATTTCCAAAGTTAAAAGATTGGTTAATACATAATTCCGGCGCAGGAAGACTAACGTGTACACTGTCAAAAACTGTAATGCGTTTGTAGGCGGTGTCTTTACAGCCTCCAGTTGGATCGGTATAAATATATCCCACTTGATAGTTTCCAGCTATAATACCAGTTGGATCAAATATACCTGTAATCGAATTGACAACACCATTGCCCATCCAACTTCCATTTGGGAAAAGTGGATTACCGATTAATTGCAAAGTTCCACTTCCTTTACAAATTGATTGGTCTGGTCCAGCGGTAAGTCCAGTTATTTCTGAAACTCTTATTTTTAAAGTATCTGTTGTTGGACAGGAGCTGCTTGCATTTAAAACATAAATTACATCATGTGGTCCTGTAGTTACAATGGATGGTTTAAAGATGCCTTGAATGGAATCAATAATGCCGTTTCCTCGCCAAATTCCACCTGGAGGTGTAGCTGTAAGTTGAAAAGGAGGATCAAATTTGCAAACGCCTAAATCTACACCTGCATTCGGACGAATATTATTATTAACTGTAATATGGCTGGTTAAAGTTGAATCGCCACATTGTGCGGCAATATGAAGTTGTATTGCGTATGAACCTGGAATGTTGTAGGTAATATTTCCAGGATTTTCTAAATTGGAAGACGATGGCGTGGCCCCATTAAATGTCCATGTAAACGCAGCGGCAACATCACCACCATTAGAGTAATTAAAGTAATTTTTAGGATTAAACGAGTACGGCACAAAACAAGCTTGAGGGATAGCCAGTGAATCAATAGCTGGTTTTCCTTTAATAACTAAAGTGCTATCCCAAATATCTTGATTGCATCCGCCAATCGCTGTTAGTTGAATTTGATAAATTCCAGATTTTGTAAAACGCACCGTTGGTGTTGCAGAATTTGCATTACCAGCAACAAACGAAGTTCCAGCAGAAGGAGTAATTGTCCATTCGTATTTTATAATACTCGTTGGGTCATAAGAAGTATTTGAAAAAGGAATATCCATAAACCCACTTGACGTCATACACGAAGGCGCATTAAATGCTGCTTGTGCGTTTACTCTATCAATTACTTGAACTATATATGAAGTGTCTTTTGTGTTACACGCACCACTTACTCGAAGTTTTATAGTATAGGTGCCTTTTTGATTAAAAGTGATATTTAAATTGTTAAAAGTAGCCGAACCTAAAGGTGTACTTGTTGTAAATCCAGAATTGGGTGTAATTGTCCATATCTTTGCTGGCTCATTACATTGATCATCTCTGCTAAATGGATCTGTATTTTTATATATCGCTGGCTCATTTATACATACGGTATCTGGTCCTCCAATTACTGGTCGAATACTATCTAATACCATTATGCATTGACTGACATCCGTTACATCACATTCGTTAACGGCAAATAATCGAACTGAAAATTTATTATCTGTATTACAATCTTTAGAGATATTACCGCAACTTCCTTTTGTGAACGTATATTTTAATAATGATGGTAGATTCGTGTTGTCATAAATGGTATCTAATTCTCCATTAACAAACACTTTATACAATGTACTTGATGGATTGACACCAGTGGTTTGTGCTAAGTTAATTGGCAATTCATAATTCGACGGAATACACACAGTAGGTGAGGAAGCAGATATGGATATGGTTGGAGCTTTACCTATTAAAACATTATAGGTTTTCTTGGCAATATTACATGGTGCTGAAGTACTTCCAGTAACGGTAAAGGTTAATTTATAACTTCCTGGAGCGTACGTATGTGTCAATGCAGCATTGAAGGATGCAGCGTTAAATACAGGACTTCCATCACCCCAATCAATTTGGTAATTAGTATTAATGCCTAATGTAGTAGATGCATTGGTGACATTCACTGTTTGGCTTGTTGTTGCATTACAAAAAATAAAATTCTTGGTTTCTTTTAGCTCTGGATCTGGAGATGGATTAACCGTTATTAATTTACCGCCATCGCAAGGTATGGTAGGTACTGGCATTAAATCGGAGTTACTTTCTGCCAAAAGGATTCTGTATTGTTGTGCCGTTGTGCTTCCTCTAAATGTAATTTTGATAGTATTATCTTTGGTTGCATCATACGGCAATAAAACACTATAATCATTGGGAGAAGTTGCTACAGTACCAAAGGGATAAACGCCTTTATATACAATGATGTTGTGGTATTTTGCATAAGGTTGCGAGAGTTGAATGGTCACAATTTCACCGGCACAAACGGTGCTTTTGCTGATGCTAAAGTTACAAACAGCTTTACTCTCTTTCATTCCTATAAGAAATAACAGAGGAAATAATATTTGTAGATATTTTTTCATTGGAGTTTTTAAAATTAAAACAATTTTACGGCATTCTTACCCGGAAAATCATAGCAGTTAATACGCTTTCCTTTTTTCTTTTTCGGTTGCATGATGGCTACATTATTAAAATTCATGCGCATAGTTACTTCATGTTGGCCTCTACTTTTAGAAGTTACGCCAGTAAAGTCTAATTGATAACTATAGCCAACATTGAGTGTCATGAAATTATCTTGACCTAAATCCCAATCTACACCACCCACAAAAATTAAACCTTGAGTACTATTGTTATTATACTTATTAAACTGATACATCACACCAGCATAAATAGGTTTAAACGTGGCAAACATTCCTGCATTATATACCCGTAATTTCTCCTGAAAATCAAACTTAAACACCGGCGAAACATAAAAATCGATATTGCGTTTATATTTTCCTCTTGAAACAGGAAAGATAGCACCATACGTGATGGTAAATCGCATCGGGATTTTTGTAGAAATATTTTGGAACGATTCATCCGGACGTGTAAGATGATGGACAGCAAAGCCAAGTGAATTATGAACTGGATGTTTATTGATATCATATCTGAAACGCAACAATAAACCGGCATCTAAATCAAACATGTTAATTTTCCGCAATACAATGTTGGTGCTAGAACCACCAGGAACCACACCTACTTCAGGATCTAATTCGTCTGTAAATATTAACCGACTTCTATCTAGTGATTTATTGACAAAAGCAGCATTTAATCCAATATGTAAATTCACATTGGTAGAAATACGAGCAATGTAGGCATAAGAAGCAGAAAAATAATTAGTTTGCAAGGTTTTAGCTTCCACACTTCTATAAGCAGTAATTCCAATTCCTGAAGAAATACGAGCAGATTGAACATCCATGGCCATTCCGTAGGTATTAAATCCACCAGGAACGTAATTCCATTAATTTTTATAAACCATAGCAACGTTTAGTCCTCTTTCAGAGCCAGTTGCCGCAGGATTTAAATAGGTTCTATATTGATAAAATTGGGCAAAACTTGGATCTTGACCAAAAGTGGTGTCAAAACAAATAAATATAAGCATAAAGCTTATAAAATTTTTAAAGAATAAAATCCTCATTTCAGTGTTGTTCGGCTACACTCTTTCTGTTTTGCACAGCTTGGTTATAAGGGTAAAAATACAGTAAAATCTTAATATTTTATAATTTGCAACGTTAAAAGATGGATTTATGTATCTTTGGAAAAAATAATTTCTATGTTTTTATCGTTTTTTCAGGTAGAAGAAGGTGTTTCGTTCTTTAGTAACATTTTCAATTTAATTCATTTGCATTTTGTGTTTGCCATTTTATTTGTTGGCTTTTATTCAGTAAAATCCTTCTTATTCTTAACAGGAAAGCAAGAAGCGTATTTAAATTTTAAGAAAAATACACTTCTAGTTGAAACTTTATGTTCCGTTGGGTTGTTAATATTTGGATTTTGGATGTTTATATTTCATATTAAATCTGGAGGATATGCATCCATGCATTGGTTAGATCCAAAAATAATGCTTGCATTAATTGGAATTCCATTGGGAATTGTAGGTTTTAAAAAGGAAAATAAAAAATTAGTAGGTCTATCTTTGGTGTTTTTTTTAATAGCACTAATCATTGGATTATTACATTATAGATAAACGTTAAAATAATTAATTATGAAAAATAATCAAATAGCAATGCTTGTAATGATATTGTTTTGTTCCATTGCAACAACATTTGCCCATAAAACTTTAAATCTTTCAGTAAAAGGAATGCATTGTGGAAGTTGTGAATCAAAATTTAAATCGTTAGCCTCCACATTGCAAGGTGTAACGGAAGTTAATTCGGTAAGCGCTCAAGCAAGCACGGCAACCATCATTTACGATGAAAAAGCAACTTCTGAAGAAGCACTCATCAATACTTTAGCACAAAAATCAGGTTATACCATCGCTGCAGTAAATTCAGTAACAGCCGTTTCGGGTAAACCAGCAGGTTGTTGTAAGAGCGGAAAAAGTACCTCATCATGTAAAAAATCGGAAAGTACTAAAACAAAATGCAGTAGCTCAAAAGAAGATTAGTATTTAGAAGATATAATTGAAAGACCAAACAAAATCATATATGTTTGGTCTTTTTTATTTTTTATGTTAACAATTCAATGAAATGTTAATAATTCTAAACTTTGTTGTACTTTTGCACCGCTTTAAAAATCAAATTATTAGATTATGAATACACTATTTTATTTAGTTCCATTTCTGGGAATTTTTGGCTTAATAATCACTGCTATTAAATATGCTTGGGTAAAAAAACAAGATGCAGGTGATGCGAACATGCAAGAATTAGCCGGATATATAGCAAATGGTGCTATTGCTTTTTTAAAAGCAGAATGGAAAGTTTTAACGTATTTTGGCGTTATCGCTGCTATTTTATTAGCATTCTTAGGGTTTAAAGGTGGCGAGGAATCTTCTCCTATTATTGCAGTAGCCTTTATTATTGGTGCTGTATTTTCTGCATTTGCTGGGTATGTAGGTATGAAAGTGGCTACTTTGGCAAACGTTCGTACTACCCAAGCGGCTCGTACGAGTTTAGCAAGTGCATTAAAAGTATCTTTCACAGGTGGTTCTGTAATGGGCTTGGGTGTGGCTGGCTTAGCCGTATTTGGTTTAGGTGGCTTGTTTATCATTTTCTATTTTATTTTCAATGGCGAAGCAGATCCTCTTAATGTAAAAAGAGCGATTGAAGTATTAACTGGATTTTCATTAGGTGCAGAATCTATTGCTTTGTTTGCGCGTGTGGGTGGTGGTATTTATACCAAAGCTGCTGACGTAGGTGCTGACTTAGTAGGTAAAGTTGAAGCGGGTATTCCAGAAGATGATGTGCGAAATCCTGCTACTATTGCAGATAACGTAGGTGATAATGTGGGTGACGTAGCTGGGATGGGTGCTGATTTATTCGGTTCTTATGTTGCCACAGTATTGGCAACGATGGTTTTAGGACAAGAAACAAAATCTGTAGATAATTTTGGTGGTTTAGCGCCTATTTTATTACCCATGGTGATAGCTGGTGTAGGTATTATTTTCTCTTGGATAGGAACTTTCTTTGTTTCAGTTAAAGATGAAAAAGGCGATGTTCAAGGTGCATTAAATTTAGGCAATTGGGGTTCTATCGTATTAACAGGTGTCGCTTCATTTTTCTTAGTAAAATATATTTTACCAGAAACCATGGAATTGCGAGGTTATGTATTTACTTCTACTGGTGTTTTTGGAGCCATTATGGTAGGTTTAATCGTAGGTGCTTTAATGTCAATCATTACTGAATATTACACAGCTATGGGCAAACGCCCAGTATTATCTATCGTTCGTCAATCTTCAACAGGACATGCAACCAATATTATTGGTGGTTTAGCTGTTGGTATGGAAAGCACGGTATTGCCTATTATTGTATTGGCAGCTGGTATTTTGGGTTCTTACTTATGTGCTGGTTTATATGGTGTGGCTATCGCCGCAGCAGGTATGATGGCAACTACTGCCATGCAATTAGCCATTGACGCTTTTGGTCCAATTGCGGATAATGCTGGCGGTATCGCAGAAATGAGTCAACTTCCGGAAGAGGTTCGTGGAAGAACAGATATTTTAGATGCTGTTGGAAATACAACAGCTGCTACTGGTAAAGGATTTGCGATTGCTTCTGCTGCTTTAACTTCATTAGCCTTGTTTGCTGCTTTCGTTGGCGTTAGTGGCATCTCTGCAATCGATATCTATAAAGCGCCAGTTTTAGCAGGTTTGTTTATTGGTGGTATGATTCCATTTATTTTCTCAGCATTAGCAATTGCAGCAGTTGGACGTGCTGCCATGGATATGGTGAACGAAGTGCGTCGTCAATTCCGTGAAATTCCTGGAATTATGGAATACAAAGCAAAACCGGAATATGAAAAATGCGTAGCAATTTCTACACAAGCATCTATTCGCGAAATGATATTACCAGGTGCTATTGCCTTGCTAACTCCAATATTGATAGGTTTCTTATTTGGACCTGAAGTATTAGGTGGTTTATTGGCAGGCGTTACGGTTTCAGGTGTGTTAATGGGCATGTTCCAATCTAACGCAGGTGGCGCTTGGGACAATGCAAAGAAATCATTTGAAAAAGGAGTGGATATCAATGGAGAAACATTCTACAAAAAATCAGAACCTCATAAAGCTGCGGTTACCGGTGATACAGTGGGCGATCCATTTAAAGATACTTCCGGTCCATCAATGAATATTTTAATTAAATTAATGTCTATCGTTTCATTAGTTATTGCGCCTTATCTTTCTACTAGTGGAATGTTGAATGTAAATGGCTCATCTTCAAATGCTGCGTGCCATACTGAAATGACGGACGAAGCTTGTGCTACAAAAATGGAAAATTGTGCAGCGGATAAAAATTGTACTGTTTTATCTGACACAACTTATACCGATTCTTTAGGACAAACCATTACTGAAAAAAAATGCATCATCAACAAAGAAGAAAAAAAAGCATGTTGCATGAGCGATAAAACTAAAGAAGAAGCTAAATAAGATATCTTCTCTTTTAAATGATACAAACTCCGACTTTTATAGGTCGGAGTTTTTTTTATCTATTTTTTTATTTGGAATACTTTTTGAACTATTTAAGCGTTTTTAACATTATTATATAAAATTGTAATTAGATTAAATCCAAATTAACGTATAACTTTAAACAATGCGAACCATAAACTTCTTCCTCTTCTTGTTTGTTAATGTATGTGCATTTGCCATCACTAAAACAACTGATATAATAAAACCTAAAAACAATAGTGCTACTTGTGTTCAGGCTTTTATAAATAAAGCACCATTAAATTCCGGCAATTATTTGTCAAAAAATTCGAAAGGGATTTTGACCGTATCAAAAGGAAATAAGAGTAAAATTTTATTCAATATTACGCTTAAATCAAATATTGGAAAAAATGGAGAACCGCCTATTTATCTGCGTTTTATTAAACAGAAACAACTTAATATTTCTGAAATTTTAGAATACGCATCTGATGGTGATGAAATTTTTATTGAAGAATTTATTCCTTCGGTAGATAAAGCAGATTTAAATTGCATGCCGGCAAGTATTACTGTTGTAGAAAGTTGATAGTGGTTTTTCGCTATCGAATGGTGTTCGCACCAGCCGAAACAGTTAATGTAGTTGGTCGGTGCGGACACCGACCAATAGTATAATATTCTTTATTAAGCATTATTGTTATTTACAGCTTTTAACGATAAGCTTAAACTTTCATTTAGTAACTAAAACTACTATCTTTGCAGCGCAATGGATTTGCAGCAACTTTTATTCTTGTTTCGAGATGACCAACGAACGCAAGAACTTCTTCATCAACTTTCAACTCCGCAAGCACGTGTCTTGTTGCGTGGAACTATTGGCTCTTCCGTAAATTTTATTACAGCATCTATTTTTCTACAATCTAATTTCACGCAATTAATTGTTGCCAATAATGCCGATGAAGCGCAATATATCCAAAACGATTTACAGAATTTATTAGATAAAAAAGAAATCTTGTTTTTGCCTTCTTCTTACAAAAAAATAAATTCCTTTGACGAATACAATAATCACCATATTTTATTGCGTGCGCAAACCTTAAATGCGTTACTAAATACTAAACAAAGTGGAAATATCATTGTAACCTTTCCAGAAGCTTTACAAGAACTTTTGGTGAGAAAAGAGAAATTAGTTGAAAATACATTGTTCTTAAAAATAGGTGAGAAAATCAATGTCGATTTTATGCTCGATGTATTATTAGAATATGGATTTCATCGCGCAGACTTTGTCTATGAACCTGGCGAATTTTCCATTCGTGGAGGCATTATAGATGTATTTTCTTTTGGCAATGAATTGCCGTATCGTATAGAATTGTTTGATGATGAAGTAGAAAGCTTGCGCACCTTTGAGCCGGAATCACAAATATCAATCCGTAAAATTTCTGAACTGACCATTATTCCTAATATTAATGCGCATTTTACCAAAGAAACCACCGCTTCTTTATTAGAATTTCTACCAAAAAATACCATAGTACAATTTAGAGATGCCGCTCTTTTTAAAGAGCAAATTGAGAAACAATATCTACAAGCATTAGAAACTTTTGAAAGCATACAAAATCAAAAAACAAAAGAACATCCATTTCAAAACAAAACCATACAAGAACTGTTTATTGCTCCAAATGATTTAGTAAACGATATGGCATCGTGTTCTATACTTGAAGTAGGAAATAAAAGTGCCATTACAGATGCTCATCATCCATTTGAAATCCAATATCAGCAACAACCACAACCATCTTTTAATCGCAATTTTGATTTGTTGATTCAAGCTATTCAGCAGCATCAACAAAAGGAGCAACTTGTTTTTATCTTTTCAGAAAATGCTCGCCAATTAGAACGCTTTTGTCAAATTTTTGAAGATAAAAAATCGAATATTAAATTTAATCCATGTACTATTGATTTAGCACAAGGTTTTGTGGATGTTGATTTGGGAATCGTTTGTTATACTGACCATCAAATATTTGATCGCTATCACAAGTATAAAACCAATGTTTCTTATAATAGAAATAAAGCCATTACCATTCGTCAACTCAAAGACTTAAATCCGGGAGATTATGTTACACATATCGATCATGGCGTGGGTAAATTTTCCGGTTTAGAAAAAGTAACGGTAAATGGACAAACACAAGAAATGGTACGTTTGATTTATAAAGACAATGACTTGTTGTATGTCAATATAAATTCATTACACAAAATCACCAAATACACAGGCAAAGAAGGTCATGTTCCTAAAATAAATAAACTGGGAAGCGATGCATGGACCAATTTAAAAAACAAAACTAAAAAGAAAATAAAAGATATCGCTGCCGAATTGATAAAACTTTATGCGCAGCGCAAAGTAGCCAAAGGATTTGCCTTTAATAGAGATACCTACTTACAAGATGAGTTGGAAGCGAGCTTTATGTATGACGATACACCCGACCAAACAAAGGCAACAGCTGACGTAAAATCTGATATGGAAAAACCACATCCAATGGATAGATTGATTTGTGGTGATGTGGGTTTCGGAAAAACGGAAATTGCCATTCGTGCAGCATTTAAAGCAGTTACCGATAGGAAGCAAGTGGCAATTTTAGTGCCGACAACTATCTTAGCTTGGCAACATTATAAAACGTTTTCATCTCGATTAAAAGAACATGGTGTAAGTGTTGATTTTTTAAATAGATTTAAAACATCCAAAGAAAAAAAAGAAACATTAGAAAAAACAAAAGAAGGAAAAATCGATATTTTAATAGGTACACATGCCATCTTAAATAAAAATTTAGAGTTTAAAGATTTAGGATTATTAATCATTGATGAAGAACAAAAATTTGGTGTTTCTGCAAAAGAAAAATTACGCCAATTTGCTGCTAATGTGGATACGCTTACATTGACTGCAACACCTATTCCGCGAACGCTCAAATTTTCATTAATGGGAGCACGCGATTTATCGAACATTATGACACCACCAAGCAATAGAATTCCTATTACTACGGAAGTACAAGTGTTTGATGTAAAAAATATTAAAGAGATAATAGAGTTTGAAGTATATCGCGGCGGACAAGTTTATTTTGTACATAATCGAGTAAAAGATTTAGTAGAACTGGAAACCGTATTGCTACGACTTTGTCCAGATGTTACTATCAAATCGGCACATGGACAATTAAGTGGCGATGACCTTGAAGAAATCATGATGCAATTTATCAATGGCGAATTTGATGTATTGTTGTCCACCAATATTGTGGAATCTGGTTTAGATATTCCGAATGCCAATACCATTATCATCAATAATGCACATCATTTTGGCTTGAGTGATTTGCATCAATTGCGTGGTAGAGTTGGTCGTTCTAATAAAAAAGCATTTTGTTATTTATTGTCGCCGCCAAAGTCAACCTTGACGGACGAAGCTCGAAAACGCTTACAAACCTTAGAAGAATTTTCTGATTTAGGTTCTGGTTTTCAAATTGCACTGCGCGATATGGATATACGTGGAGCCGGAAATTTGCTAGGTGGCGAACAAAGTGGTTTTATTACGGATATTGGGTTTGAAATGTATCACAAAATTTTAGATGAAGCGATACAAGAATTGAAATACACGGATTTTAAAGATGTATTTAAAGAACAAATTGAAGAGCAAAAACAATTTGTATATGATTGTACCATTGATACCGATGTAGAAATGTTGATTCCATTGGAGTATGTACAAAATACGGAAGAACGCTTGCGCTTATATACCGAATTAGATGCCATTGAAAATGAAAAAAGTTTGCAAGAATTTTCTAAAAAATTAGAAGATCGTTTTGGAAAATTGCCAAAACAAATCAATGAATTATTTGATGGTTTGCGCATTCGCTGGATAGCAAAAAAAATTGGATTTGAACGCATTATTTTAAAAAATGGAAAGTTGCGTTGTTACTTTTTAGACAATCCAAAATCGCCGTATTATGAAAGTCCATATTTTCCGCGTGTGATGGAACACATTCAAACAGCAAAGAAAAAATGTAATTTAAAACAAAGCGGCAATAGTTTGATTTTGGTTTATGACAATATCAAAACCATGAGCGAAACCGAAGCCATTTTTAAAGAAGTGGACGAGAAAGTATTTGGGTAGATTTTATTTCTTCTTCATAATAGCAAAAAAATCTTTCTTACTTACACCAATTTGTTTCAGAATGTTTTTCATCACAAATTCAGGAACTAGTTCACATGTGTAGAAAATGTAATTGGTCGCAATAAATCTTTGTGTACACACATATTTTTGTAACTAAATCACTCACTCAATTCAATATTCAAAATTTTTGTGTAACTTTAATTATTGATTTTATATATGCAAGTCATCAAAATAGAAATAAACAATGATGCGGTTCTAAAACTTATGCAAGAATTAGAAACGAATAAATTTATTAAAATCGTAAAAGATAAAAAACCTAAATCTTCCCAAAAATTATCTTCGCTTTTGTTAGGTAGCCTTGATAAAAAAGAAGCTACAAAAATGTCTGCTCAATTAAATAAAATGCGTTTAGAATGGGAAAGAACTATTTAATTGATACAAACGTTATTATTGATTTTGCACAAAATAAACTTCCTAAATCTTCAACTATATTACTTAGCAATATTATTGATAATGAACCAAAAATTTCGGTCATTAACAAAATAGAATTATTGGGTTTTACAAACACTACAAAACAAATTATTGCATTTGTAAAAACAGCTACTGTTTTTGATTTGGATGAAGTAATCGTAAACAAAACGATAGAACTTCGTAAAAAACATAAAATAAAACTTCCAGACGCTATTATTGCTTCTACTGCAATCATTCATAAACTCACCTTAATTACACATAATGTAAATGATTTTAAGAACATCAAAAATTTAAAAGTGCAAGATTCTTTTTTGTTATAAAAATGATGCTGTATGACAATATCAAAACCATGAGCGAAACCGAAGCCATTTTTAAAGAAGTGGACGAGAAAGTATTTGGGTAGATTTTTATTCCATTGGAATTGATTTCTCTTCTTTTCCACCAATTATATCATCTAATGTTATTAATTCTAATTCTTCAATGTGTTTGAAGTCATCTGTGTTATTTGTAATTAGCGGAATTCCTTTCTGTAATGCTGTTGCCGCAATTATTGAATCACCTAAAGATATTTTAATTCTTTGCCTAAGTTCAATAGCAATATCTACTATTTCATCGCTTAATCTTAGTATTGGAATTGAATTAAAGAATAATTGAAAATTTTCTTTTTCAAAATCTGTTAGTTTATGATAGCCTAATACTTCTATTTTAGAAATGATGGAAACAATAACGCCATTTTGTGTAGAAATAAAATCTAATAATTTTTTGTAATCCGGTTGTGCTGAATAAATAATTATATTGCTGTCTAACAGCATTGACACTAATCTCTTTTATACAAATCCTTTTCTTTTCTTATTTCCTTGCTTGAGCGTAGGCACAGCCTACGCTCAGTTGGGAACGTATTTTTGAAATTTTAGAAAATCTATAGTATTACCTGAAAAAAAATCCAGTTATATTTACACCTATAAAAATTAAAAAAATGAAATACTTATTCTCTTTACTTTCTTTAGTGTTATTTTACAAAGCACAAGCACAAATTACTTCTGTATCTACAGGAGCCAACGAGAAATACATTGAAGTAAAAGCCACAGATACTTTAATGATTAATCCGGATGATATTGCACTTAAAATTGCATTGCCCAAAAGTGAAGCATCTGGATACTTTAGCGATGGCGGTGATAATGAAGATGAAGAACGAAAACGCAAAGGAGAAATCACTGTTTTAAAATATAAGATTGAAGAATTTCTTCAAAAAAACAAATATAGTTTTACATTTCATGATGAAAAAAAAGAGAAAGATTATTTTAGCAAAGACTTAAATGTATATGAAAATGCATTTGAAGTACATGTAAAAAAAGTGGAAGATGTAAATAAGATTAAAAAGGAATTGACATCCTTTAACAATGTAACAGTATCTGTTACAGATACTAAAATTGACAACAAGGAAAAATATGAATTATTGTCAATAGAAAAAGTCATGAAAAAAGCTGAACGAGAAGCTCAAGCCATTGCTAAAGCGATGAATGTGGTGTTAGACAAACCTATTAACGTAAACAATCAAAGTGCTACTGACATGTATTCATCCATGTTTAACAATCCGGAAAGTATGGGTGGATTTGGAGCCTTATTTTCCATGATGGGCAATTTATTTAAAGGAGCAACACAACAAAATCCGCAAGTAATTGTTTCAAAAACATTAGTAGTTCGTTATTCAATAAAATAAAAGATATGTTTACCAAGTTCAATACAGATTTAGGCTTACTCATCATTCGTATAGGCATTGGTATTATGTTTATGTTGCACGGATGGCCTAAAATTTCAGGTGGCGTAGAAAAGTGGGAAATGATTGGTAGTGCCATGAAAAATATTCATATCACCTTTGCTCCAGCATTTTGGGGTTTTATGGCTGCATTGGCTGAGTTTGGTGGTGGAATGTGTTTAATTGCCGGTTTCTTATATCGTCCGGCATTAGCCATGCTAATTTTCACCATGTTTATTGCTGCCTTTATGCATTACGCCAGTGGTGATGGCTTTGGAGGTTATTCGCATGCAGTAGAAAGTATCATTGTTTTCATCGGTTTGTTTTTCGCTGGAACCGGAAAGTATGCATTAAAAATTTCTAGGAAATAATGATAGTAAGAGATTGCTTTTAAAAAATAAAAACAGAATACGAACTTTACCTTAGTGTGTAGCTGCACATATTTACTTGAGCCACTATTTTATTAGAGTTCTAAAGTAGATTTTTTAGAAATACACATTCGTATAGTTTATGTTGTTTCTTAATCCTATGAAAATTCCTGCTTCTTATTATACCAACAGCGATGTTGTTTTCTTGGCTAAAAAATTATTAGGCAAATTACTAATCACTACAATTAATGGTATTAAAACAGGAGGAATTATCACAGAAACAGAAGCTTATAGTGAAGTGGGTTGAAAGAAGACAGAAGTGAAATATTATCGACAAAAAAACATAAAAATAAAAGGAACAATACAAGCAAAAAAAACAACTCGTCCACGTATCCAAAAAAATAAAAACAGTTCGTACAGATAGCTATTGGTATGTAGCCAAGCACATCGTACTCTGGTTTTTTTATTTTCAATAAGTAACGGAAACCTGAAATAATGTTCGTATCTCTGTTATTTGATAAATTCAGCATTTGATATTTTGTGGAATATGTATTAACTTGCTATACATTTTAATATTCAAAATATGGAAACGCTCATATTAAAATCAACATCACGCAAACGTATTCAACTACTACAAAATTTAGCTATAGAATTGGGTGTAATTACTGAGCACAAGAATAGCAAAAAATCTGCTAAAGTATCTGAAATTTCAATGCTTTCAGAAAAAGCATTATCAAAAGAATGGTTAAGCAAAGAAGAAGAAGCTGCTTGGAAAAATTTATGAAACGCGAGGTAGTAGTAATCCCATTCCCTTTTTCTAATCTTAAAGGTGTCAAGAAGCGCCCAGCTTTGGTAATTGCTGATTGGGGTAAAGAAGATATAATGTTATGTCAAATTACTAGTAAGGCAAAGCACGACGGCTTTGAAGTTGAACTTAAATCTTCTGATTTTGAGAATGGCGGTTTGCCCATAGATAGCCACATTCGTCCAAATAAGATTTTCACTGCTACCAAAACAGATATTATTTATACAGCAGGAAAGATAAACCCGAAGAAATATCAAGAAGTCATTAATAAGCTAATCCATTTAGTAAAATAATAAAAAACATTCGCCGTTATACCATAGTACTTTTGTAAATAGTTATTAGTTTTGATGAAAAACATATTTCCAAATGAAGCTTGGTGCATCCTATTATACCAATGATAATGTAGTTTTCTTGGCTAAAAATTTATTAGGCAAATTACTAATCACTACAATTAATGGTATTAAAACAGGAGGAATTATCACAGAAACAGAAGCTTATAGTGAAGTGGAGAAAGGATGCCATGCCTATAACAAACGAAAAACTGAACGCACGAAAATACTGTTTGAAAAAGGTGGAATTGCCTATGTTTACTTATGTTATGGCATGCATTATTTGTTTAATGTAGTGAGCGGACAACAAGATTTTGCTCAAGCTGTTTTAATTCGCAGCATACAACCTACTATTGGAATAGATGAAATATTAGTTCGTAGAAATCAATCTAAAATCAATCCAAATGTATGCAATGGTCCAGCAAAAGTTTGCCAAGCCTTAGGAATTACTAAAATACAAAATGCTATTTCATTGTTAGGTAATGAAATTTGGTTAGAACCAACTTCCACGATAATTCAAGAGGAACAAATACAAATTTCTCCACGTATTGGCATTGACTATGCCGAAGAGGACAAACACTTGCCATGGCGTTTTGTTTTAAAAATTTAATGTTACAAAAATTGAAGTACATTCGGATTAATTATCTTTATGACTCAATATGCAACCATGAAAACTACGTTTAAGAAACTATTGCTATTAAGCTTTTTAATTCTTGTTTTTTTAGCCGAAATATATGCTGCCGCAGGTGGTGGTGGTGGAGGCCATTCAGGAGGCGGAAGTAGTGATGGTGGTGGAGATGGTGGCGCCATCATTTATTTGGTTTATTATTTACTTCGATTGATTTTTATGTTGCCCTTTCCTATTAATATTATTGTGTTGGCAATAGTGGTATTTGTAATTTATAAATTGTCTAAATCCTATCAAGCAGTGAGTGGATTAAATTCAATTCCAAATTATTCTAATACAGCATCCTATAACACCTCATTAAAACAAGATAAAATTCCTACGGATTTTTTAGAACGGAATACAGATTTCGATAAAGAAAAATTTAAACAAAAAGTAAGAACTGCATTTAATGATATTCAAACTGCATGGATGTTTCAAAACTTGGCACATGTGCGTAAATGGATTACGGATGGTGTGTACCAGCGGTTTAATACACAATTTATCATGATGAAAGAGGTTGAACAAATGAACGAGATTTCTGACATTCAAATTCATCAAGTTTATATAGATGAAGTAGAAACCGATGGTGTGTATGATATTATTCATGTAGGTATTCGTTATACAATGTACGATGCATTTACATCAAAAAAATTTACCCAACTCAATGATGGTGGCCCACTTGAAGCTTTGGATTATTGGTCGTTCATCAAAAAATCAGGCGTACAAGAAAAGGATTTATACCATACCTCGAATTGTCCAAATTGTGGTGGTAACTTACCCGAAGATGGTGGCGAAACGGCAAAATGTCCTTATTGTTCTACCATCACGTATTTAGGTGATTATGATTGGATTTTGGCTGAAATTACACAACCAGATGATTACTTTAATTCCAATTCTAAATATGAAAAACAAGGAAAATTTGCGAATAAAATTAGAGAACAAATTGAAGAAAAACAAGATTTTTCATTGCAACAATTAGAAGATAAAGCCAGTAATGGTTATATGCAGATAATGACTGCATTTGTAAAAAGACAGCCTGAAAAAGCACGTCGTTTTGTATCAGATACTTTATATGAAAAACTTAATCATCGCATCCACTCAGAACCACGTTTTGTGTTTAATCGGTTGTATTTAAATCATGTTACTTCGTTTGATTATTTTAGAGAAAACAACAAAGACAATATTGTTGTTGCGCTCAAATGTTCCTCTCAAAAAATTAAAGAAATAGATACAAAATCTCCTCAATTTGAACGAACTATTTTTTCATCGGACCAAGTATTGATTTTAAGTAGAGATATAAAAGCAATAAAACCTCAAGGCTCATTATATGCACACAGTTGTCCAAATTGTGGTGCTCCTATTAAAGATACAGTAGAAATAAATTGTACATATTGTCATGCTGTTTTAAACAGCACTAAATACGAATGGATTATCAGTGATTGGATGTCGGCAATAGAATTTGAAAATTATAAAACCCAAAACAATAACTCATTTATTATAAATAAAAAAGTAGATGATTTAGACGATATGTATAATGTACGAGATTATGCACTCAACAATGTGTTGATGATGATTGCTGCCGATGGAAAAATTTCACAAGAAGAATTGCAATATGTACATAAGTTATCCAAAACATGGAATTACGATTTGAATAAGATTCAAGGCTTTTTAAGCTTGGCGCAGAACGGAAAATTAGTTGTGCGTATGCCTCAAGATGCAAAACAGAAACAAAAAATTATTTCTATGATGGAAAAAGCGGCAAGTGTAGATAATGCAATAACTTCAGAAGAAAAAGCGTTGTTAGAAAAAGTAAAAACAATGTAACAAATCCAAGCTTAAATAAGCGTATTTTATGGATGAGCTTTCCCATTATGGCAAGTCATACAACTAATTGTTCCGGAATCTTTCCCAAAATATTTTTCGTTGATTTCGTTGGTCATAGTCAACATTTTTCGAGCAATTATTTTGTTTTCTTTCTCGTCTGATGCCATATCGCCACGAACATGGCAATGGCTACAATTTACACCTAACGAACTCGACCATGCATCCATAATGGCATCCATTTCATCTTGCGTCAAAGTTTGTGGTAAAAGTTGTACGTTTTTCCAGGTTGATTTTTCACCTTCTTTTGTTGTATCGGTAGTGAAAGAGGAAAGTATTAATATACTTAGGAATAAGCAAAAAGCAAAAAGTATCTTATAGTTACGCATGAAATTGTTTTAAAAATAGAGAACAAAAAATAAGCCAAATTCTTCAAAAAAAAGCAGTCATGATTAAATTTTAAACATGACTGCTAGGTATAAAAAAGAAAATAAAATTAAGGTTTTACAATACTCACTTGCATGCGCACATCTGTGGAAGGTCTGTCGCTGCCATCTCTTGTAAGCGTAGTAATTTTATCAATCACATCAAAGCCAGAAACGACTTCGCCAAATACAGTGTAACTCATATCTAAAAATGGCGTACCACCAACTTCTTCGTACGACTTTAACTGTTCTTCAGTCCAACTGTTGCCCGTTCGTTGCGCTAAAGTTGTCAACTCTTGTTTGGTGTACTTTTTACCTTGAACAATATAAAACTGACAAGAAGAACTGGCTTTTGCCGGATTGTTGTCACGTGCAGCAGCCAAAGCGCCACGTTTGTGAATCAGTTTTTTATTAAGTTCTGCCGGTACACGATAACCCAAACTGCCCATTCCTAAAGGTTGTCCAGGCAATGCATTCTTTGAATTTGGGTCGCCACCTTGAATCATAAATTCAGGAATTACACGATGAAATAAAGTGCTGTCTAAAACACCATCTTCAATAATTTTAATAAAATTAGCTTTGTGTTGCGGCGTTTCATCATATAACTTTAGTTTGATGTCGCCTAAGTTTGTCGAGATAAGAACATACGTTGTAGTATCCATGTTTGTGTTTGTTGTTTTGGATGAATTATTGCCAGCATAGAGTGTAGTTAATGCGCCAATAAATATAAAATTGAAAAGTAAAAATAATCGATTCATTTGTTTTGTTTAGAGTTCATTAAAATATTCTATTATCGTTTTTTTGAGGATTTGCTCTTGTTGTTTAGCATTTAACTTAGGTTTATTTCGGTTGTATTCATAGTGTGGCCAACCATCTTCGTCATTGGCTAAAAAAATATAATAATCGGCTCTACTAAGTAATGCACAAACGCCAACATGTATTAAATCTTGTTTTTGTTCTTTTGAAAATTTGACTACATTTTTTCCTAACTCACGATGACCAACTAAAAATGTGATGGTTTGTAGATCTGGTTTTTTGCCAAATTGATTTTCTAATTTTGCCAAAACGTTTTGCCAATCTACTTCATTATATGTAATATCCGTTGCTATCATTTTTTTTGGGTGTAAATATACAATTTCTTTATGGTAGCTATTTGATTCTGTCTTTCCAAAATGAATATCTAATTTTATGTAGATCTAAGGTATCTTTAGTAATTTTTACAATTTCTATGCCACTTTTATCTGCCATATCCAAGACTAAATTTCCGGTAAAATCATAAACAACACTATGTCCATTGTGTTCATTTCCATAAAAATCAGCACCCACTCTATTTACTCCAATAACATAGCATTGGTTTTCAATGGCACGAGCTTGTAATAAGGCTTGCCAATGGTGAATACGTTTTTGTGGCCAACTTGCCACATACAATTGTATATCAGCGTGGTCATTATTTTGGCACCAAGCTGGAAAACGTAAATCATAACAAATAAAAGGTTGTATTTTCCATCCATTGTATTCCAATATCACTTTATTCGTTCCACGAGTCAATAATATATCTTCACCCACTAAAGAAAATAAATAATGCTTATCATAATGTCCTTTAATCTCATTTTCTAGGACAAAAAACAAGCGATTGAATACATTCTCATCTTCTTTAAACAAAAAACTTCCGGCAACTATGCATTTTTTTTGTTTTGAAATAGATTGCATAAATGCTAGAGTTTCACCATGTCTATCTTCCGCTAATGACAAATCATCAATGCAAAAAGCTGTGTTAAATAATTCAGGTAAAATGAGTAAATCCACTGGGTTGTTTAATTCATCTACTAATTTTTGAATAGTTGAAAAATTAGCAGATTTATCCTTCCATTTCAAGTCGATTTGAACCAAAGCTATACTTAAGATATTTTTCATTTATTACATTTAGAAACACAATGCAAGCATTGAATTAAATTCGTACCTTTATATGAAATTAATAATATGCCAGCAAACAAATATCCACATTTATTATCAGAATTGGATTTAGGTTTCACAAGATTAAAAAATAGAGTATTAATGGGCTCTATGCATACTAATTTAGAGGAAGAAAAAAACGGGTACGAAAAATTAGCCGCATTTTATGGAGAACGCGCTAAAGGTGGTGCTGGATTAATTGTTACAGGTGGATTTGCACCAAATTGGGAAGGATGGCTAAAACCATTTGCTGGTAGAATGACAAATCAGGGTCATGTGAAAAAACATCAAATTGTAACGAATGCCGTTCACCAAGAAGGTGGAAAAATAGCCTTACAAATTTTACATGCCGGACGTTATGCTTATCATCCATTAAGTGTGGCACCATCTAGAATTCAAGCACCTATTAATCCTTTTAAACCACGTGCACTAACTACTTGGGGCGTACGTAGAACCATCAACGACTTTGCAAGTAGTGCTGCTTTAGCGAGAGAAGCCGGTTATGATGGCGTGGAAATTATGGGTTCAGAAGGTTATTTAATCAATCAATTTATTGTACAACATACCAACAAACGTACCGATGAATACGGTGGTAGTTATGAAAACAGAATTAAATTTCCCATTGAAATCATACAAAAAGCAAGAGAAAAAGTAGGTAAAGATTTTATTATTATCTATCGACTTTCCATGTTGGATTTGATTGAAGATGGAAGTAATTGGGAAGAAGTAGTACAACTTGCAAAAGAAATTGAAAAAGCCGGTGCCACTATCATTAATACTGGAATTGGTTGGCACGAAGCACGTATTCCAACCATTGCTACATCGGTGCCAAGAGCAGCTTTTACTTGGGTGACACAAAAATTAAAATCAGAGATTTCGATTCCACTGTGTACTTCCAATCGAATTAATATGCCAAATGTAGCCGAGCAAGTGCTGGCAGATGGTTGCGCAGATATGATTAGCATGGCGCGTCCTTTCTTAGCTGATGAAAACTGGGTACAAAAGGCGATGGACGACAGAGCCGATGAAATTAATACGTGTATTGCTTGTAATCAAGCTTGTTTAGATCATACGTTTTCCAACAAATTATCTTCTTGTTTGGTAAACCCAAGAGCTTGCCATGAAACTACTTTGAATTATACGCCATCTGGAAAGAAGAAAAAAATTGCGGTAGTAGGTGCCGGACCTGCCGGATTGACATTTTCGCATATTGCCGCTGAACGAGGACACGCTATCACTTTATTCGATGCGGAGAAAGAAATTGGTGGTCAATTTAATATGGCAAAGCGAATTCCAGGCAAAGAAGAATTTTACGAAACCTTGCGTTATTTCAACAAACAATTAAGCTTAAATAAGGTCAAAATTCAACTTAATAAACGTGTTACAGCGGATGATGTAAAAGATTTTGATGAAGTGGTTATTGCTACCGGTATTACGCCAAGAGCCTTGAACATCGAAGGAAATGAGCATCCTAAAGTATTAAGTTATATTGATGTGTTAAAAAATAATGCAATAGTAGGCAAGCGTGTGGCGGTAATTGGTGCTGGCGGTATTGGTTTTGATGTAAGTGAATTCTTGACTCAAAATGGTGAAAGCACTACCTTAAACAGAGAAGAATGGATTAAAGAATGGGGAATTGATAGAAAAAATGAAGTACGTGGCGGCGTTCAAGGAATGAAACAACAGATTGAAGCACCGGCAAGACAAGTAACTATGTTTCAACGGACCGATGGAAAAATGGGTGCAAAATTAGGAAAAACTACCGGTTGGATACATCGAACTACTTTAAAAATGAAAAAAGTAAAAATGGTAACCGGTGTTGAATACACAAAAATTGATGATGAAGGATTGCATTTTACAGACAAAAATAATATACCACAAGTATTGTCCTGTGATAATGTTGTGATATGTGCCGGACAAGTATCTCTGAGAGCTTTGGAGCAACCCTTACTCGATTTAGGAAAAACAGTGCATGTTATTGGCGGCGCATTTGAAGCCGGCGAATTAGATGCCAAACGTGCCATTGACCAAGCGGCAAGATTGGCTGCTGATATTTAAAAAGGTAGTTTCCCAAGAACGATGTAAGTTGAAAAGGTATTCTGAAAATTCTGAAATTATTAGATACACCTATTACACATCGTAATTCAACACACTGTGTAACCAACGTTCCATATCATCTGTTTTCATGTTTTTGCGTTTGGCATAATCTTCTACCTGGTCTTTTGCTATTTTTCCAATTCCAAAATATTTACTATCAGGATGTGAAAAATACCAGCCACTCACACTTGATGCCGGATACATGGCATTACTTTCTGTTAAAATAATGTCTGCATTTTCTTCTGCATTTAATAACTTAAACAACATGGGTTTTTCGGTATGGTCTGGACAGGCCGGATAACCTGGTGCCGGTCGAATGCCAGCATATTTTTCTTTAATGAGTTCTTCATTGGATAAGTTTTCAGAAGTATCGTATTTCCAAAACTCTTTACGCACACGTTCGTGCATGCGCTCGGCTAAGGCTTCAGCTAATCGATCAGCTAAGGCAGCAATCATAATTTTATTATAATCATCATGATTCGCTTGGTAATGTTTTATCCATTTTTCAATACCAATACCAGTTGTAACAGCAAAGCCGCCGATATAATCTTTTTTGCCACTTGTTTTTGGAGCAATAAAATCGCTTAAACAATAATTTGGCAAACCTTCGCCTTTTTTATTTTGTTGTCTAAGATGATGCAAAACGGATTTGCGTTTATCTGTTAAAGTTGCCTCATTGCTAATGTCGTTTAATTCTATATCATCTTCCTCATTACTATTTGCATCAAAAAAACCTATTACTGCATTTGCGGTTAGCATTTTTTCATTGATAATTTTATCTAATAAGATGTTGGCATCTTTAAATACTTTTTTTGCTTCTTCGCCTACAATTTTATCTTCTAAAATATTGGGATACTTTCCGTGTAATTCCCAAGTAGAGAAGAATGGTGTCCAGTCTAAATAGGCTCTTAATTCGGATAAATCATAATCTTTAAAAACTTTAACACCAATGAAAGATGGTTTTGGTGGCGTATAATTATCCCAATCTAATTGCCATTTATTTTTACGGGCAGCTTCAATAGAAATATAATCTTTAATCACTTGTTTGCTTAAATGACGTTGTCGCATCATTTCATATTCTGCACGAATATCGGCTTCAAACCTTTCTTTATTTTCTGGATTTAATAAACTACTGGCAACCGGTACACTACGTGAAGCATCTAATACATGTACGGTAGCTTGGTTGTAATTAGGTTCAATTTTTACAGCAGTATGAATTTTAGAGGTAGTTGCTCCACCAATAAGTAAAGGCTGTTTCATGCCTCTGCGTTTCATTTCTTTAGCCACAAAAACCATCTCATCTAAAGAAGGTGTAATTAATCCGCTTAATCCAATAATGTCGGCATTTTCTTTTTCAGCAGCGTCTAAAATTTTATCGCAAGGCACCATCACGCCTAAGTCGATAATATCAAAATTATTACATGCCAGTACAACGCCTACAATATTTTTTCCAATATCATGTACATCACCTTTAACGGTGGCTAATAAAATTTTTCCATTTTTATTACTTTCCGCACTGTCTTTAGATGCTTCAATAAATGGCAATAAATAAGCCACGGATTTTTTCATTACGCGCGCCGATTTTACTACTTGTGGCAAGAACATTTTTCCGGCTCCAAACAAATCACCTACTACATTCATGCCATCCATTAATGGACCTTCAATGACACTTAATGGTTTGTCGAATTGCAATCTACATTCTTCAGTATCGACTTCTATAAAATCAACGATACCTTTCACCAATGCGTGCTTTAAGCGTTCATTTACTGCTTGATTTCTCCACGCCAAATCTTCTTCTTTTTTCTTTGCATTTCCTTTTACGGTTTCTGCAAGTTCTAAAAGTCGTTCGGTGGCATCTTCTCTTCTATTTAATAAAACATCTTCTACTCTTTCTAGTAGTTCTTTGTTGATATCATCATACACTTCCAACATACTAGGATTGACTATGCCCATATCCATGCCTTCTTTAATAGCATGATATAAAAAGGCAGAATGCATGGCTTCACGAACCACATTATTTCCTCTAAAAGAAAAAGAAACATTGGAAACACCTCCACTTACATGTGCTCCTTTTAAATTGGTGCGTATCCACTTGGTGGCTCTAAAAAAATCTATCGCATTGTTGCGATGTTCTTCCATGCCAGTGGCAACAGGAAATATGTTTGGGTCAAAAATAATATCGTTTGGGTTGAATTTTACTTTATCGACTAATACACGATAACTGCGTTCACAAATTTCAATTCTGCGTTCGTAACTATCGGCTTGTCCATTTTCGTCAAACGCCATCACTACAGTTGCTGCTCCGTATTTTTTTATTAATTTTGCGTGATGAATAAATTCGTCTTCACCACTTTTTAGAGAGATAGAATTAACGATAGATTTTCCTTGTACACACTTTAGTCCAGCTTCTATTATTTCCCATTTGGATGAATCTATCATGATAGGAATTTTTGATATGTCGGGTTCTGAAGCAATGAGGTTTAAGAATTTTACCATGGCTTTTTCGCCGTCTATCATTCCTTCGTCCATATTCACGTCAAGGATTTGTGCCCCGCCACGCACTTGATCCATCGCCACGGCTAAAGCATCCTCAAAACGTTCATCTTTTATCATTCTAAGAAAAACTTTAGAACCAGTAACGTTGGTCCGTTCGCCAATATTGGTGAAATTAGATTCCGGCGTAATGATTAACGGCTCTAATCCTGATAATTTTAAGTTACTACAATCTATTTCCATTTTAATTTTTTATTTGAACACAGATAATACAGATTAAACGGATTATCACAGATTTTCAATATTAATTCGCTTTTTATCGTTTGTAAATATCTTTCGCTTGAATTCTGGTTTTTTGCCAAAATTAAAAAGCAAGCCAATTTCTTTATCAGTTGCTCTTAAATAGTTTATCAGCTGTAGTTCATTTTCATGTACTAATATTTCAGCCGCTTTTAATTCAATAATAATTGTGTCTTCTACAATTAAATCAGCATAATATTCACCAACAAAATCTTCTTTATAATATACTTTTATTTGTTCTTGAGCAGTAACGTTAAATCCTTGACTTTTTAATTCGAGATAAAAAGCATTTTGATAAACTTTTTCTAAAAATCCATAACCCAATTCATTATATACAGCATAATACACCTTTATTATAGCATCTGTTAAGTCTTTGTGTAATAATTTATCCATCCGTGTTTATCTGTATAATCCGTTTTTTTCGTGTTCCAAAATATAATCACTAACAATTTTTCTTGGTTTATAATTCTTCGCAACGGCTGCAAATTGTCTGATATGATCAGGTGTGGTGCCGCAGCATCCACCTAAAATATTAATCAATCCTAAATCTAAATATTCTTTTGTAGCTGCAGCCATTTGTTCTGGAGTTTCATCATATCCACCAAAAGCATTTGGCAATCCAGCATTTGGATAAGCACTTACCAAAAACGGCGCTTCTTTAGCTAATATTTGCAAATAAGGCAAGAGCTCTTTTGCTCCTAAAGCACAATTTAATCCAATGGAAAATAGAGGAACATGTGACATTGAAATCAAAAAGGCATCGGTAGTTTGTCCGCTTAATGTACGACCACTGGCATCGGTAATGGTTCCTGAAACCATTATAGGATATTCTTTTTCTATATCTTCAAATAAAGTTTGCACGGCAAACAACGCTGCTTTTGCATTTAAGGTGTCAAAAACTGTTTCTATTAATAGAACATCTACACCACCTTCTATTAAGGCTTTCGCTTGGTCGTAATATGCAGTTACCAATTCATCAAAAGTAACAGCACGAAAGCCAGGATCGTTTACGTCTGGTGAAAGGGAGCAAGTTCGGTTTGTTGGTCCCATTGCACCGGCAACAAAACGCGGTTTATGAGGTTCTTTAGCCGTAATTTCATCGGCTACTTCGCGTGCAATTTTAGCACTTTGGAAGTTAATGTCATACACCGCATGTTCTAAATGGTAATCGGCTTGAGCAATGGTGGTGCCACTAAAAGTATTGGTTTCTACCATGTCGGCGCCGGCTTCAAAATATTGCCGATGAATTTCTTTAATAATATCCGGTCTAGTGATGGATAACAAATCATTATTTCCTTTTAATGGAAAAGCATGATCTTTAAAAACTTCTCCACGGAAATCTTCTTCTGTTAGCTCGTAGCGTTGTATCATAGTGCCCATGGCGCCGTCTAAAATTAAGATGCGTTCTTGGGCTATAGTATATAAATTATTGGTCATTGGTCTGTCGTTTAATTTGAACAACTATTGTTCATCAAAAACGAATTACGAAATGAGATAAGAAAATGGAGTTTATCTACTTATCAATCTCCAATAGGTTTGGAGTAGGATTTGGCACCGTTTTTAGATTAGAGTTGAGATTATCAAAGTTGAGCGTTTTCTATTACTCTCCCATCACATCTCTTTTTCATCTAAAAGGTTGCCAAGACATCATCGAGCCTATTCTCTCCGTCTTTCGCAATAAGTTTATGAAGTAAAAGAACAATGCACAAAGATACTATTTGAAAAGATAAAAACAAATTGCCTTAGGGCAATAAAAAAAGCCCAGCAATTAGCCGGACTTTATTGTTCTTTTGTTTGTATGGTTATTCTTCGTATTCAAATTGCAAGTCGGGTACTCCTGCGATATATTCATTAGAAAAAGAAGGTAAAGGGAAGACAGATGTAGCAGAATTTGTTTCATGATGTGCTTCATACGTAACACTGCCACTTGTAAAAGGAAAAATAGGCGACTCGTCTTTTTTAGAAAATAAATAATATAATTTTTGTGTTCCACCAGAAGTATTATTTAATGAAATAACATATCTTGTATTTGCCGTTACATCTATGGGTGAAATACTATTGTAAATAAACTTAGTAGTGTCAGTAACATTTATGGTTGTAGCAGCTAATAGATTTTTAGTAGCTGCATCCCAAAATGATACTCTAAAATTTCCTTTATTTCCCATCATACAACCTAATTTAGTAACTTTCCCATTTCTAGAAAAGTATATCTTTTCACCAAACTCCCACGTATTATTTGAAAATAAGCGACTTGAGTCAAGTATGATTTTTTCAGAAATAACTTTTTTTATTGGATTTTCAATATTCGCATTGTTTTCTTTTTTACAAGAAGTTGCAGCTATTCCGATTGTCAAGAATAATACTGCAGCATAAAGTGTTTTTTTCATTTTTATTTGTTTTTATTAATACAATATTACATAGATTATTGATGTAAGTCAATAACAAATGCGTATTCGGGCGGTTTGAGTGAGAATTTGGAGTTTATAAGGGAAAAATAAAAAGCCCAAGTATAGTTTTGGGCTTTAAAGTGTCTATTGTTATTTTTTTTATTCTGTGTATTCAAATTGCAAGTCAGGAACACCAACAATTGCCCAATTAGATAAGGTTAAGGATGGGAAAGTAGAGGTTGTAGATGATTTTTCTCTAAAATCCTCATACGTAATACTGCCAGAAGTAAAAGGATAAATTGACGCTCCGCTTGTGGTAGGTTTTTTGAAATAAATAAAATATTGTTTAGGAGTACCGCTGCTTGTATTATTTAAGGAAATAACATATCTTACATTAGATGTAATTGCAATAGGTGAAACACTGTTATACGTAAATTTGGAAGTATCGGTAATGGCAACAGTAGTAGCTGCAATTAAATCTTGTGTTGAAAAATTCCAAAGAGAAATACGGTAATTACCTGTTTGGGGCATTTTACAACCCAACTTCGTAATATTACCATTTCTAGAGCTGTAAAATTTATTACCAAATTCAAAGGAAGAAAGTCCAAATATATATGAAGTATCTACTACCGACTTAGCATCTATAGTTGCTTTCGCTGGGTTTTCTGTTTTGGTTTTTGGTTTGTCTTCTTTCGTACAAGAAGTTGTAGCTATTCCGATTGTCAAGAATAATACTACTGCATAAAGTGTTTTTTTCATTTTTTCATTTTATGAATGTAATAGTATGAATATTTTTGATGTATATAAATTATAATTGAGTATTCGGGCGGTTTTATTTAGTATTCGGGAAGTTTAGGTATTTATCTTTAGTTTCCTTAATTTCGTTTCGATTTTTGAAAAAAATGAGAGTAACCGATATATTAACCAGCAATAAAGAAAAAACATTAGTCTCTTTCGAGATTTTGCCGCCATTAAAAGGAAAAAGCATAGATGCCATTACCAAAATTTTGGATCCATTAATGGAGTTTAAACCACCATTTATTGATGTAACTTATCATAGAGAAGAGTTTGAATACAAACAAACTGCCGAAGGTTATTTTGAAAAAGTAGCCGTGCGTAAACGTCCCGGAACAGTAGGTATTTGTGCAGCGATTAAATATAGATATAACGTAGAAGCAGTGCCTCATTTTTTATGTGGAGGTTTTAGCAAAGAAGAAACGGAAAATGCTTTAATCGACTTAGGGTTTTTAGGTATTCATAATATTTTAGCTCTTCGTGGCGATGCTAGAAAATTGGAAAAAAAATTTGTTCCGGAACCAGACGGGCATCCATTTGCGTTGGATTTAGTACAGCAAATCCACAATATGAATTGCGGTACTTATTTAGATCATGATTTGATTAATCCGGTGAAAACAGATTTTTGTATTGGCGTGGCTGGTTATCCCGAAAAGCATTTTGAAGCAGCCAACTATGAACAAGATTTGCAATACTTAAAACAGAAAATAGATGCCGGTGGCGATTACATCGTTACACAAATGTTTTTCGATAATAATGTGTATTTTAAGTTTGTAGAAGATTGTAGAAAAATGGGAATAAATGTGCCTATAATTCCTGGCATAAAACCGATAACAAGATTAGGACAACTGAATAGTATTCCGGCTGCATTTTTCATTAATCTTCCGGAAGCATTGGTGAAAGAAGTACACAAATGCAAAGACGATGTTGAAGTAAAACAAGTCGGTATAGAATGGTGTATTCAACAAAGTAAAGAGTTGGTAAAATTCGGTGTTCCATGCTTGCACTATTATACGATGGGCGATGTAAAAACAACTTCTGCTATCTGTAAAGAAATCATTTAATTGTTTTTCTTTTTTTTAACATCACCATTAATTATATTGTATAATGGAAGTAAATAAATTTATGCTACGTGCCATTGAGCTATCCGAAATAGGTATGCAAGATGGAAAAGGCGGTCCGTTTGGTTGTGTTATTGTAAAAAATAATGAAATTGTGGGTGAAGGATTTAATCAAGTCACTTCATCGAATGACCCAACGGCACATGCAGAAATTGTGGCCATAAGAAATGCGTGTAAAAATCTAAATTCCTTTCAATTAGAAGGTTGCGAAATCTATACTTCGTGCGAGCCTTGCCCCATGTGTTTGGGTGCTATTTATTGGGCTCGACCAACTAAAATCTATTTCGCTAATACACGCGAAGATGCAAAAAGTATTGGCTTTGATGATGCTTTTATTTATGATGAAATACCTTTAGAAATAAAAGATAGAAGAATTCCAATGATTGCCATAGGAAGAGAAGAAGCAAATTTGGTTTTTGAAGATTGGAAAAATAAAATCAATAAGATGGAATATTGATATTTAAGCTTATTCTTTGAATGTTAATCGAGGTAAACTCCAAGCATAACGTACAGCCAAATATCTAAATAACACAATAAAAATAACACAACTTATAAAGTTGATATTGGTATTAGTATCTAAAACATAAAGTACCACAAATAAAGTAGAGCCTAATAAACATGGTGTGGCATACATTTCTTTTCTAAAAATTAAAGGAATTTCATTCAATAAAGTATCTCTAATAACACCACCAAAAATTCCAGAAATCATACCTAATACAACGGCAGCTAAAAGATTTACCTCAAATAAGATACTTTTTTGAACCCCTAAAACCACATAAATGGCCATGCCCATAGTGTCAAAAATACTGAGTGTTCTCGAAATGCGAATAATGTACCTACGAAATAATAGTGTAAATAAAACACCTGCAAAAATGGCTAAGAGATAATTGATATCATCAATCCAAGCAACCGGATAAGCACCTAGCGTTACATCTCGAATGGTGCCACCTCCGATTGCTGTGATAAATCCGGTAAAAAAGACCGAAAAAATATCATGATGATGTTTTTTGTCGGATGCCGCTAATGCACCTGAAACAGTGAACACAAACGTTCCAGCAATATCTATGGCATAAATAAATGTCATGCCACAAAGATAGACAATGGTTTATTCAAAAACCATCAATAATTGATCGCCTTTGTATAGGTTTAGTTTTCCGTTGATGATTTTAAAAGCAGTAGTTTGGTCTAAATGTGCAAAAAATAAATCTTCATTTTTCATGCTTTCTTCACAATACATTTTTGTGCTGCCTACGTTGGTTGCTTTAAATGTAGAAACATAATCCGACGTAAAAGAACCAAAATAGGAATTACACGGACCACGACCATTTAATCCATTTTCTCTCGTATTTAGTTGTAAAGTTACATCACGAGAGAAATCTTTGATACTGTTGGCGCCATCTCTCATTTCCATTAATTTCCAACCTTTGTTCAAAGTTGCTTTAGCATTGTTTGTAACAGTTTGTTCCACTTTGTTTTTCTTGTTTTTTTTGTGTCTTTTGCAAGCATAGCTGGTTGAAAATAATCCCATCACCGCTACTACCATTAAAATTGTTTTGATTGATTTCATTTTAAATAATTTAGTTTAGTGCTTAATATTTTTACTTAACATTATGACTATAGAAAATGTTATGCCAAAAAACACAGTTAACATATATTTGATACTAAATTTCATATTATGAAACATATAAGAATTCATCACCTGCAACACGTACCATTTGAAGGATTAGGTATGTTTAAGGATTGGATAAGAGAAAAGAATATCCAACATACATCCACCCAATTATATAAAAATGAACCACTTCCAGCAATAGATGATTTTGATATATTATTGGTTTTTGGTGGACCAATGAGTGTACACGATGAAGTCGATTTTTTTTGGTTAAAAAAGGAGAAAGAGTTTATATTAAAAGCCATACAATCCAATAAAAAAGTAATAGGAATTTGTTTGGGCGCACAATTAATTGCGCATGTTTTAGGTGCAAAAGTATATAAAAATAAAAATAAAGAAATAGGCTATTTTACATTGCAAAAGCCAATAAATGTGGCACATCCTATTTCCAATTTAGCGCATCAAATCCAAGATTTATTTCACGAAAAAACGGTATTTCATTGGCATGGCGAAACCTTTGATTTGCCAGCAAATGCGATACATTTGGCATCCACTAATGCATGTGTTAACCAAGCATTTTTATACAATAATAATGTTTTAGCTTTGCAGTTCCACATTGAAATGGATGCTACTTCCATCCATCAAATTATTGATAATTGCCGCGAGGAATTAATACTTTCTGATTTCATCCAATCGGAAGAAACAATAACAAATAAACTTAAAACAGAAGTCGAAGAAAACAAAAAAATATTGTTGTTGTTAATGCAATTGCTATTGCAATAAACAATGCTTAATCTTCGTCTTTTAAACTATTCCAACCCAAAGAAATGATATCATGGTAATTGCCACCTTTGGTAAATAATTTTACGCCTAAATTGGAGTCTAAAATTTCACCAATAATACTTATATCCGGATGTTGTTTCACTTTGGTTCGGTCGCTGGGTAATATGGTAAATAACAATTCATAATCTTCACCACCACTCAGCGCACAATTGATTGGGTCAATACCGAACTCTAAGGCTTTATTATAGGTTTCGCTGGCAATCGGAACCGCATCTTCATTTAATTGACAACCTACATTGCTTTGCTTACAAATATGCAAAATTTCAGAACTCAAGCCATCCGAAATATCAATCATGGACGTTGGCACTATGTTTTGTTCGGCGAAAAATTCAATCACATCTTTTCTTGCTTCCGGTTTTAATTGTTTGCCCACAATAAAATCATTTCCCGACAAATCAATACTTGCTTCCGGTGCATTTAAAAAAACTTGTTTTTCGCGTTGTAACATAGTTAATCCCATATAAGCGGCACCTAAATCGCCGGAAACACAAAGTAAATCGCCTTCTTTGGCGGAATTTCTGCTTACTATTTTTTCCTTTTCTTGTTCACCAATCGCCACCACATTTATAATTAGTCCTTTTTGAGATGCCGTCGTATCACCACCAATTAAATCCACCTTATATTTTTTGCACGCCAATTTTATGCCTTCATAAATTTCTTCAATGGCTTCTACTGAAAAACGATTGGAAATAGCCAAAGACACTAAAATTTGTTTTGGAATAGCATTCATGGCATATACATCTGAAAGATTTACAATCACACTTTTATAGCCTAAATGTTTTAATGGTGTATAAACCAAATCAAAATGAATGCCTTCCACTAATATATCGGTTGTAATTACTTGCGTTTTTTCTGCCTGTATAATAGCAGCATCATCACCAATACCTTTAATTGTGGAGGTGTGTTGCAATTCAATATTTTTTGTAATTCTATCAATCAAACCAAATTCACCCAAGGATGAAATTTCTGTGCGTTTCGTTTTTTCCATAGCGCAAAGATAAGAAGAATAAAAACAATATAATTTCTTGCGACAAGTGGCTGTTTAAAAATTGAAACATAAATTCAAATTTTTTCATAGCTTTAATCTATGTTTTTTGGAAATAAAGATGACGATAATAAAAATGACGATAGAAACTTTATAAAGTACAAACTTAAAAGTTTACTCGTTTATAGTTCTGATGAATGGATGGCAAATGCTGTCAAAAAATACAGAACGGTTTTTGATAAAGCAGAAACCACCTATTTGCGTTGTGAATTTGCATTTTATAATAAATTATTTGATGAAGAAAACTGGAAATGTAAAGTCACCTTAAAAGCCATTGAAATTACCAATGGAAAACGTGAGCAACTTTGTAGCTTAGACAAAGACATAGATGTATCAAAAGAAGAAAACATAATTTATGTAAGAGATGGTTGGGGAAATACCGAACCAGGCGCATTTTGGATTAAAGGCGAGTATGTTTGGGAAGCCTATATCGACAAGCAATTAGTAGGCACTCAAAAATTTTATGTAAATGATGTGGGTGCCGTTACTGCTGCCAAAAATCCTTACTTTTCCGTTGAATATATCAAGCTGTACCACGGCGATGCTGAAGGTTGGAAACAAGAACCTAAATCCAGAACGTATTACAAACAAATTTCTAAAAAAGAAACCCGTTATCTTTGGGCAGAAATAAAAATTACCAATCTTGTTAATTTAGAATGGAATTATGAATTATTTCTCAACTACTACGATGATGCTGGACAGCACAAAGCCGTTACCTCCAGAATCGGCAAAATTGAAACCGGCAAAAGAGATTGGACCTACACCTTTGATATTGGTTGGGGAACCGATGATGGTGGCTCGTGGAAAGATGATCGCTATACTATAGAACTTGTATTTATGGATGCTTTAGTGGCAGCCGCTACTTTTGATTGTGGTGATACCTTCATTGAAGGCGAAGTTGAATCATCCCAAAATGCCATGACTCCAGCCGTGTCAGTAGCCAAAAATGAAAATGATAGCGCAACAAAATACGACAATAAATCCTTAGAAGAACTCTTAGAAGAACTCGATAAATTAATTGGCTTGCAAAATGTAAAAAAACACATTCGCGACCAAATTACCTTAATTAATTTTAATAAACTGCGTAAAGAACAAGGCGTGGAAGATGATTCCGGTTTTTCACTTCATAGCGTAGCTATCGGCAATCCCGGAACCGGAAAAACCACTGTAATGCGCTTGTTGGGAAAAATTTATCACAAACTCGGCTTGCTATCAATAGGTCATGTATTAGAAGTAGATAGAGTAGATTTAGTGGGAGAATACATCGGACAAACAGCACCCAAAACTCAAAAACAAATTGAAGAAGCTCGTGGAGGTATTTTATTTATTGATGAAGCGTATTCCTTAGCAAGAAGTAACGAAGATAGCCGAGATTATGGCAAAGAAGTTATCGAAATTTTATTAAAAGAAATGAGCGATGGACCTGGCGATATTGCCATTTTTGTGGCAGGCTATCCCAAAGAAATGAATGCATTTATTGAGTCCAATCCTGGATTAAAATCGCGCTTTTCTCAGTATTTTATTTTTGATGATTACTTGCCAGAAGAACTATACGACATAGGAATTACGATTGCCGATAAATTGAAATTACAAATAGATGAAGAAGCGCGAAAAACATTAAAATTAGAACTTACGGATGCTTTTAGAAATCGCAATAAAAATTTTGGAAATGCTCGTTTTGTAGAAGGCGTCATTAATAAATCTAAAATGCTGATGGCATTGCGCTTAATGAATAACCAAGAAACTCAACAAACATTATCTAAAGAAACACTTTCTACCATCACCAAAGAAGATATGGTGAAAGTATTTGCCGACTCAAAACGCAAACAGCTTAAATTAGAAATCAACGAAAATGAGCTTAAATTAGCCATGGATGAATTGAATGAATTAACTGGCATGCAAAACATCAAAACAGAAATTGATGAATTGGTTCACTTAATTCGTTATTACAATGAAATAGGCAAAGATGTATTAAATAAATTTTCACTGCATTCCATTTTTACAGGCAATCCAGGAACCGGAAAAACCACAGTTGCCCGCATTTTAGGAAAAATATTTAAAGCCTTAGGAATTTTGGAACGTGGCCATACCGTTGAAACGGATCGAGAAGGATTAGTGGCAGGTTTCATTGGCCAAACCGCCATCAAAACCGCTTCCAGAATTGATGAAGCCATGGGCGGCGTTTTGTTTATTGATGAAGCATACGCACTCACTGAAGGAAAAGGCTCACCAAATGATTTTGGTGCTGAAGCCATTAGTACCATCCTCAAACGCATGGAAGATAATCGTGGAAAATTCTTAGTATTTGCCGCTGGCTATCCTGATAATATGAATGAATTTCTAACTGCAAATCCTGGCTTAAATTCTCGATTCGATAAAAAATTCCACTTTGAAGATTATACTTCAAATGAGATGATGCAAATAGCCATGATGTATTTAAAAAAAGAGGACCTGCAATTAGAGGATACCGCAAAAATACATTTAGAAACTTATTTTACAGCGTTGTATAAAAATAGAGATAAGTATTATGGCAACGCACGAACCGTACGACAAACCATCGACGAAGCCATCAAAAATCAAAATTTGAGAATGGCAAAAATTCCTTCAGCCGAACGAAATACACAAGCCATACATATCATCATTTTTGAAGATGTAGCCGAATTTGTATATCAGAAAGAATCACTCAGAAAGTCCGTTGGATTTAGACTTGGCGGCAATTAAGTTGCCTTAGCAGTATCATAAAAAATTAAAATAAGTACCTAAACATACAAAAGGCACGTAATTTGCGTTATGAAATTAACTTCATACATTCAGTATTTTAAAAAAACAGAATGAAACTGCTTTATTATTCCATATTACTTTTGATTCAGCAAAATATCTTTGCAATCGATTACGCTCAACAAAAATACTGGGCAGCGTTGCCTACCATGCAAGACAATGCCGATTGGACACCCAGTGGAATACTTAATGGACAAGACAGTGCAACAGTTGATGTGTTTTTTATTCATCCTACCACCGACATTGCCGGATTTAAAGGAAACGCCGATATTGACAATAAATACATCAATAAACAAACCGATAAATATGCCATTAAATACCAAGCCAGTGTATTTAATGAAAGCTGTAAAGTGTATGCACCACGCTACCAACAAGCAACTTTACATAATTTTTATTCAAAAAATTCAACACGCTCTCAAGAAGCATTTGATATTGCATACGCAGACATAAAAAATGCATTTGAATATTATTTACAGCAGTACAACCAAGGAAGACCTATCGTGATTGCCAGTCATTCACAAGGTACTAAACACGCACAACGTTTGTTGCTAGAGTTTTTTGACGGGAAACCATTGCAAAAAAAATTGGTGGAAGCATACTTAATTGGATTTCCAATCTACACCACTCAATTTCAATATTTAAAAGTTTCCGAAAAAGCCGATACGTTTGGCGGTTTTATTTCTTATTCTACCTTCGGACAAGATACCAAAATTCATAGTATTGTTGACACCTATAATAATGCAGTTTCCGTTAATCCATTGAGTTGGACCACTGATAAATATTTTGTTTCTGGTAAAGAAAATAAAGGTGTTTTGGCTACACAAAAAGAGAAAATTATACAAACTTACTTTGGTGCAAAAAATGGAAATGGCATTTTGGAAATTCAAAAACCAGAAGAAGGAAATTTCGTGGCAATGGCTATGAAAAATTACCATATTTTTGATTACGCACTTTTTTATATGAACATAAGAGAAAATGTGGCGCTGAGAATAAAAAAATATTTTGAAAATCATCAACCTTAAAGAGTAATTGAATGTTTACATTCTTAATTACAATACAATAACTATAAATGTATCAATATGAAATTTCAACTAAAAAAAATTGGATACTTTCTCTTGTTTTTTATTTTAACAAACCAAAATACTATGGCACAATCCGACTATGAAACACTATGGAAGTCTATTTTAAAATTTGAGTCAGAAGGCAAAACAAAAGATGCTTTTAAAAAAATAGAAGAAATTTTATCCATCTCCAAAACAGAAAATAATACACCACAATCCATAAAAGCAAACTTGTATAAATATCGCTATTTAATGACTTTGGAAGAAGATGCTGAATGGAAAATTGTAAATGGAATTAAACAAGATATTGCCACTTCTTCCGGAACAGACAAAGCCATTTTGCAAAGTATTTTAGCCGAATTGTATTTCCAATATTTTAATGAAAATACTTGGAAATTTTCTAAGAGAACCGAAACCGACGAAAAACAATCTGACGATTTTCGAACGTGGGATTTAAAAACTTTATTTAAAGAAATTAATGCCTTGTATGTTGCTTCTTTGTCAGATAAAAAAACATTACAACAAACTCAACTTAATGCGTATTCATTGATTATTTCGTCCCAAAATAATTCCAAAATTTATAGACCTACTTTATTTGATTTATTGGCAAATAGAGCCATCGATTATTTTAATAATGATAAAAGCAATCTGGCTGAGCCGAGTAATGCATTTGCCATTGACCATAAAAAATATTTCTCCACTGCTAACGAATTTATACATCTTCAATTAAATAATTCGGATTCCAATTCACAGAATTATTTAGCACTCAAAGTTTATCAAGATTTATTAGCTTTTCGATTGGCGGATAAAGAAAATAAAAATGCATTAGCAGATGCAGATTTAAAACGATTGCAATTTGTAAAGGAACATTACTTCAATAAAGATGAAAATGAATTACTTTATTATGAAGCATTAAATAGCATCAAAAATGAATATGAAAACTGTCAGGTTGGTGCAACCATACAATTTGAAATAGCCAACTTAATTTATCATTCATGCATTCGGTCGAATCATGAAATATCCGTTTTGCCAAACAAAAATGGAATTAAAGATGCCATTGACATCATACAATCCACTATAATAAAATACCCAAAAACAGAAGGTGCCATCAATTGTGAAACCTTAAAAGCGACTATATTGCAAAAAGAAATTACGGTAAGCACCGAAGAAGCTGTAATTCCAAACGAGCCGTTTAAAGCATTCATAAAATATAAAAATGTAAAAAATGTTTATTTAAAAATTATCCCAATTAATTTTACGGAAAAAGACAAACTATTTAATCTTAAAAATAAAGAAACCAATGTCGATGTTTTAAAGCGATTAAATGCCATTAACGCTAGTAAAAAATGGAATATAACATTGCCTATTGCGGAAGATTATTTGTCGCACAGCACCGAAATAAAAGTAGATGCATTGACTTCTGGTTATTATGCATTGCTGGTTTCAACTCATCCAGATTTTTCCATTGCAGATGGAGTAAATGCCGTTGCCGTTTCTACCTTGTTTGCAACTAAAATTAGTTATATTATTAGTAACAATAACCAGGTTGAGAATACAGAATTATTCGTGTTAGATAGAAACACAGGACAACCATTGCCAAATGCAACAGTACATTTTTATAACAATGAGTACGATTATAAATCCAGAAAATATGTACGAAAAGAATTAGGCACCGCCACTGCTGATATGAATGGATTTGTTTCAAAAAAATTGAAATCATCATCATCAAATTATTATTCCAATAATTACTATTTCGATATTCATTATAAAAATGATTTTTATGTTAGTGAACAAGCGTATTACAAGTATTTTTCTTCTACTAAAGAGCAAGAGAATTACCCATTGCAAGTTCATTTGTTTACCGATAGAAAAATGTATCGACCAGGTCAAGTCATTTATTTTAAAGGCATTGTCACCCAGCGAAATAATGAAGACTACAAGGTTGTATCCAATAAAAATATCGTAGTTACATTTAAAGATGTCAACTATCAAGACATCAAAAAAGCTGACTTTACATCTAATGAGTTTGGTTCATTTTCCGGTTCTTTCGTGGCGCCAAGTTCCGGTTTAATGGGCAGCATGCTGCTCGAAACCAGTGATGGTTCTGTAAGTGTGCAAGTGGAAGAATATAAACGACCAAAATTTGAAGTCAACTTTGAGCCTATTACAAATGCCTACAATTTAAACGATCAAGTTCAAGTATCAGGTAAAGCCGTTTCTTATGCCGGTGCCAATATCGATAATGCAGAAGTGCATTATACAGTTCGTCGCGTAGCAGAATTTCCGGTGTGGTGTTTTTGGGGTTGGCATCGTCCTTGGCTGCCACAAATTACCGAAAAAATTATCGCCAATGGCGTTACAAAAACGGATGATAATGGCTTTTTTAAAATTGATTTTAATGCCATTCCCGACGCAACGGTTTCCAAAGAATTCAAACCTTATTTTAATTATGAAATCACCGCTGATGTGATAGATATTAACGGAGAAACGCATGCGGCCTCTACGTCCGTAAAAGTAGGCTATTTGGCAATTGATGCTACTATTTCTGTGAGCGATAAATTAAATTATACCGATGACAATAAAATTTTTGTTTCAACGACAAATTTAAACGGCCAAGCGGAACCAACAGATGTTTCAATAAAAATTTATGAACTGAAACCACCTGCTTATCCAAAGAAAACAAGATTGTGGGATGCACCTGATAAATTTTATTTATCAAAATCAGATCACGATAAATTATTTCCTTATGATACTTATGACGATAAAGATGAACTAGCAAATTGGACAAAACAAAATGAGATTAAATCCTATGCCTTTAACACCGAAAAACAAACAGAAATTCTACTTCCAGAATTTACATTAAAAAAGGGTACCTATTTAATTGAGTTTTCTTGTAAAGATAAAAATGGAAATGAAATTAAATTTAACAAAACAATACAAACGTATGATTTCTTCAGAGAGGAATCATTAAATCCTAAAACATTCGCATATTTTAATGTCAATAAAACGTCTGTAAAACCAGATGAAACAGTATACTATCAAATGGGTTCTTCCATGAAAGATGCTTATGCCATTATTGAAATTGCATTCAAAGGAAAAGTTATCGAAAAAAAATATGTAACATTAAATAATGAAGTCAAATCATTCGAACTGCCCATAAAGAAAGACTATTTGGGCGGCATTGAGATGAATTATGTTATTGTCAATAAAAACAGAATTTATTCCAGTAAACAATTTATTGCTATTCCACAGGAAGATAATCAATTAAAAATTGAATGGATTTCTTTTAGAGATAAACTATTGCCTGGCGCAAAAGAACAATGGAAATTAAAAATTTCTGGTCCTAATAAAGAAAAAGTTTCTGCTGAATTATTAGCGACTATATATGATGCTTCCTTAGATGCATTTTTACCTCATAGTTTTGATTTTTCTTTACCTCGATCAGTATATAATGGATATTTACAGGCGTATAGCAATGATGCATTTGGAACAAAAAGTAGTGATTTATATGCTTCTCTTAAATGGAACTTATACCATACTTACCAAAGTCATGCTTATGATAATTTGAATTTATTTGGATTGCGCATTGGATATCCTCAATATTTATATAGATATACAATGATGAAAAGTGCAATGACTATGGAGTCATTAAGTGCAAAAGAAAAATTCTCAGACGCAATGGAAGGAGAATCCATGCCGGCACCTGCACCGGAAAGTAGCGCTGGAGCCGCCGATAAAAAAATGGAACTAAAACAAAATGATAGCAGTAAGAATATAGATAAAAACACAAAAAGTATTTCACCGCGAATGAATTTAAACGAAACGGCTTTCTTTCTTCCACAACTCGAAACGGATAAAGAAGGAAATGTATTGTTGAATTTTCAAATGCCGGAAGCTTTGACAAAATGGAATTTCTTAGGCTTAGCGCATACCAAAAATTTAGAGTATAGTGTATTTAATAAATCCATTGTTACACAAAAAGAACTTATGGTGACACCCAATGCGCCGCGTTTCTTACGAGAAGGTGACAGGTTGGAATTTACTTCTAAAATTTCCAATCTTTCTGATAGAGATTTATCCGGCATAGCAGATATCACAATTTATGATGCAAAAACGATGAAGGATATTACAGCAGCATTTATTGCTTTTTCCACACCACAAACCACTGTTTTTTCAAAAGATTTCATGGTAGAGAAAGGTAAAAATACGGCCATTAGTTGGTCCTTAAAAATTCCTCAAGGAATAGATGCGATTGTTTATAAAGTAGTGGCTCAAGCTGAGCAATTTACAGATGGCGAACAAGCACCTTTGATTATTTTACCCAACCGAATGATGGTCACCGAAACGATGCCATTGTGGGTCAATGGAAAAAGTAAAAAATCATTTACCTTTAAAAAATTAATCGACAATAAATCTAAAACACTTAGCCACTACAAGCTCACTTTAGAAATGTCTTCTAATCCGGCTTGGTATGCAGTACAAGCCTTGCCGTACATGATGGAATATCCGTATGAATGCGCAGAACAACTATTCTCACGATATTATGCCAATTCTTTAGCTACTTATATTGCTAATGAAAATCCTAAAATCAAATCTATTTTTGATAAATGGAAAAATACAGATGCTTTACTTTCTAATTTAGAAAAAAATCAAACACTTAAATCTGTTTTATTAGAAGAAACACCTTGGGTACGCGAAGCTCAAAATGAAACGGAACAGAAAAAACGGATCGCATTATTGTTCGACTTAACAAAAATGGCAAACGAACAACAACAAGCTTTTGATAAATTAGCACAAATGCAAACGCCAAATGGTGGTTTCGCGTGGTTTCCTGGTATGCCAGACAATCAATATATCACACAACACATCGTGGCTGGATTTGGGCATCTTGAAAAATTAAATGTTATCGACATTAAAAATAAATCGAAGTTAGATGCGATGCTGGAAAAAGCGGTTCAATACTTAGACAATCGTTTGCAAGAAGATTTTGAAAGTCTAAAAAAATACGATAAAGATTATTTAAACAATAAGCATCTTTCTTATAATGAAATACATGCATTATACGCACGTTCTTTTTTTAATAATAATAAAATTAGTAAAATCAACAAAGATGCACATGATTATTTTATGCAACAAGCCAAAAAGTATTGGAACGACCAAAGTCTATACTCAAAAGCAATGTTGGCTTTAATCTTAGATAGAAATAATGAACACGCTATAGCATTAAAAGTAATAGAATCCTTAAAACAAAATGCCATTAACAACGATGAATTAGGCATGTACTGGAAAGCAAACGAAACGGCAGGTTGGTATTGGTATCAAGCACCGGTGGAAACGCAAGCCTTATTAATCGAAGCATTTCACGAAGTAGCCAACGACAAAAAATCGGTGGACGAAATGAAAGTTTGGCTCTTAAAACAAAAACAAACTACTTCTTGGAAATCCACCAAAGCTACTGCCGAAGCTTGTTATGCACTTTTATTGCAAGGAAAAGATTGGATAAAATCCGACAAATTAGTAACCGTAAATATGAACAAAAAGGAGATTAACCCACAAACTTTGAATGCCATGGTAGAGCCTGGAACTGGTTATTATAAAGTAAATTGGAATACCAATGAAATCCAACAGGAAATGGGAAAAATTGAATTAATTAAAACGGATAATGGTCCAGCTTATGGTGCCATGTATTGGCAATATTTTGAGGATTTAGATAAAATTTCAGGAGCCACAACTGCCTTGCAACTTACTAAAAATTTATTTAAAGAAGTCAATACCAATGAAGGAAAAAAATTAATACAAATCAACGATAATACACCTTTACAAGTTGGAGATGTAGTGAAGGTTCGCATGGAGTTACGTACCGATAGGAACTTGGAATATGTGCATTTGAAAGATTTGCGCGCAGCCGGTTTTGAACCAATAAATGTATTGTCACAATATAAATACCAAGATGGTTTAGGCTATTATGAAAGTACTAAAGATGTGGCCACGCATTTCTTTATGGATTGGATGCAAAAAGGAATTTATGTGTTTGAATATGAAATGCGTGCAACCATAGCAGGTAATTTTTCAAACGGCATCACTTCTATTGAAAGTATGTATGCACCAGAATTTAAGTCTCATTCTAAAGGAGAACGTGTTGCCATTGTGAAACAAAAATAATTTTTTTAGTTCATCAATTATCCCAAATATATGTTCATCAGTCGAGCTATAATTCTTCTGATGAACATATTTTTTTTGCCTTTTTAAAATATAACAGAAATTCAAAGGGTATATATTTTTCAATTCCTATTGCACATTCCAACTATTGTATTTATATTTGCAACTGAATGGTTGCGCATTAATTTATTTATGAATGAGAAGAGATATTTTTCAAGCGATTGCAGATCCTACGAGAAGAGCGATACTAACGCTTATAGCATTGCATGCGATGACACCCAATGCCATTGCTGAACATTTTGATATATCACGACAAGCAGTATCCAAACATCTGCAAATATTGACAGAATGTGAAATGGTAAAGCAACACCAACAAGGTAGAGAAATTTATTACAATATTGAGATGGATAAAATGAAAGAGATAGATCATTGGATTGCAACGTTTAGAAAAATATGGGAAACTCGTTTCCAAAAGTTAGACAATTTATTAGAGAATCTTAAAAAAAATAAAAATGAAAAGTAACTTATTATTCGATTTCTCAGTCAACAAAAATGAACATAAAATTTTTGTAAAAAGAGCATTTAATGCAGATCAGCAACTCGTTTGGGATGCATTCACCAAGTCCGAAATTTTAGATGAATGGTGGGCACCACAACCTTGGAAATCTAAGACTAAATATATGAATTTCATTGTAGGTGGAAGACGATTTTATGCCATGGTAAGTCCACAAAATGATGCGCATTGGTCCATTCAAGATTTTACATCCATTACGCCAATTTCTAATTTCCAATTTGTGGATGCATTTGTCGATCAAGATGAAAATATACAGGCTAATATGCCAAGTGCTACATGGAATTTAAATTTCACAGAAGTGGATGCAATTACTACGGTGGATATTACCATACAACACCAATCATTGGAAAATTTAGAAACCATCATTCAAATGGGATTCAAAGAAGGATTTTCCGCTACGTTAGATTATTTAGACAATTATATACAAACACAATTTCTTTTAAGAAAACAAAAATAAATTACAATAGGAGCATATCCACGTATTTAAATTTCGCCAGCAATTCCGAAGTCACATTTTTATTTTATAAAGAAGTTTTTAAATCGGATTTTGCAATGTTGTGAAGGCAACAATATGCATATTAATTGAGAACCGGAAAGCAAAGAGGAAGCGAGATGTTTGTTTAATGAATTATCCAAATACGGAAGAATTACGATGCCTATATAAAATATGTTTTGGAAGTTGCACAGATAAATATGCATTAACTGGTTGATTAATTTTCAAAATTATAAAATTTAATTTCCTAATGAGTACGACAACATTAAAAATAAATACTGAAGTACGAGCAACCATTCAAAAAGTTTGGAATTGCTATAACTTATCGGAACACATTACAAAATGGAATTTCGCTTCGCTTGATTGGTGTTGCCCATTTGCAGAAAATAATTTAGTGGTAGGTGGAAAATTAAAATCGAGAATGGAAGCGAAAGACGGCAGTTTTGGTTTTGAAGCAACCTATACAGAAATCGTCGAATATGCTTTAATCGCCTATACATTAAGTGATGGAAGAAAAGTGAAAACTACATTTACTAACAATAATGGTATCGTTGAAATTGAAATAGGATTCGAAGCGGAGAACCAAAATTCATTAGACATGCAGCAAGCAGGTTGGCAAGCCATTTTAACGCATTTTAAAAATTATACAGAAAATACACCATAATTTATTTTTATTTTTTCTCGAATACTCAATAGATATTACCGAATACTAAGTATTTTCTAAAAAAAATTAGTAGAAACCTATTTTTGGTATTAAATTTGACAACAGTAAATAAAATTAATTTATGAAGAAAATTTCAGTATGCATAATCATTGTAGCACTTTCAGTAGTATCTATATTTGCAAGAGATATTACAGATAAAAAACACTTAGTGGGCATTAACGCAGGTATTTCTTTTAATACTATGGGTTTGCAAAAAGATTCCAGATGGGACAATAGTAAAAACAGTATTAAACCTGGCGCCGTAGTTGGTTTCAGTTACGAATATCGTGCTCCAAAAGTTTTTGGCTTAGAAATAGGTGCTAATTATGCAAACCGAGGAACACAGCAACGATTTGTTGACCCTAACTTAAATAAACGCTCTTTTTACAGATTTAATTTCCATTCAATAGAAACACCACTTATTATGAAATTCTATATGGGCAAAAAGAAAGTATTTAACTTAAACGTAGGTGGATTTGTTTCTTATGCATTTAATGTTCAAACAAGAGTAAAAATCGATTTGAAAGACAATTCAATCATAGAAGATACAGATGAAAGAGAAAATAATTTTTTAGGAAAACACAACGATAAAGACATCAATGGTGAACGTCCTTTTAGACCATACGATGCCGGCGTAAATGTGGGATTTGAGTTTGTATCTAAAATGGGTTTAGGTGTTGGAGCAAGAGTACAACAAGGTTTAGTTGATTTTACAAATCCTAAATTTATCTTTAATGATGATAAAAAAGTATTACACACCAATGCCATTATCTATATGCTATTTAAAATCTAAAATCTAAATTCTTATAACCATGAGAATGAAAGCTATCTATTGTAGGTAGCTTTTTTTATTTACACCTTAACACTAAATAAATACAAGATTTGCTCAATAACCAATAACTTTATAAAATGAAAGTAGAAATTGAACTCGTGAATAACAAAGTGCATCTGGAAGCAAAAAATGAACAAGGTTTTATTACACACATGGATGGCTCACCAGAAATTGGTGGCGAAGAATTAGGCGCTCGCCCAATGCAATTAGTATTAATGGCATTAGGTGGTTGCTCGTCCATGGATGTTTTGGCTATGTTGCGCAAAATGCGAGAAGATGTAAAAGGTTACAAAGTAACAGTAGATGCAGAACGTGCCACAGAACATCCAATGGTATTTACAAAAGCACATATTCATTATGTTTTTGAAGGAAATTTAAAGAAAGAAAATGTACAACGTGCGATTGATTTATCGATGGAAAAATATTGTAGCGTGACACATATCTTAAATAAAACAGCTGAAATCACGCATAGTTTCGAAATCACAAAATAGAATAAGTCGCTCGAGAAAAGTAGGAGAAAATCTTTAAACAAAAAATGAATCAACAGTAATGAAAAAATATAAGCATTTTGCTACACAAGCCATTCGTACACAAGAAGCACGTACGCGTAGAGAACACAGTGTTCCATTGTACATTACATCTTCCTTCACTTTTGAGGATGCCGAGCAAGCTCGAGCTTTATTTGCCGATGAATACGTGGACAATATCTACTCACGTTTTTCCAATCCAAATGTCAACGAATTTGTAGATAAAATGTGTTTACTTGAAAACATGGAAGATGGCTTTGGTACTGCAACAGGCATGGCAGCTGTTTATGCATCCATGATGCCGTTTCTAAATGCTGGCGATCATATCTTGGCATCGTCTGCATTGTTCGCTTCCACCACCAGAATTATAAAAGATTATTTACCAAAGTGGAATATTGAATATTCTTTTTTTGACATCAATAAACCTGAAACCTGGGAAAGCGAAATTAAGCCAAATACTAAAATGATTTTCGCTGAAACACCATCGAATCCAGGGTTGGTGTTGATTGATTTGGAAAAATTGTGTGCAATAGGCAAAAAACATGCTATTTTAGTAAATATAGATAATTGCTTTGCAACACCTTACTTGCAAACACCAGCACAATTTGGTGCAGATATAATCACGCATTCTGCCACTAAATTTATCGATGGACAAGGTCGTGTATGTGGTGGCGTTGTGTTGGGCAACAAAGAAATCATTAAAGAAGTTCGTGCCTTTTGCCGACAAACAGGTCCAGCAATGTCACCATTTAATGCATGGGTTTTGTCCAAAAGTTTGGAAACCTTACATGTGCGTATGGATAGACATTGCGAAAATGCATTGGCATTGGCACAATGGTTAGAAACACATACAGAAATCGAAGATGTAAAATATCCATTTTTACCATCACATCCTCAATTTGAATTGGCAAAAAAACAAATGAAACAAGGTGGAGGTGTTGTTACGTTTATAGTAAAAGGTGGACTAGAAAGAGGGCGAAATTTTTTGGATAACTTAGAATTGTTTTCACATACTGCTAACTTGGGCGATTGCCGTTCTATTGCTACACATCCGGCTTCTACCACACATTCAAAAATAGACGTGAAAGTACGTGAAGCAGCCGGCATTTTCGATGGCACTATTCGTGCATCTATTGGTCTAGAGCATATTGAAGATATTAAAGCAGATATCCAACAAGCATTGGAAAAAAGTAAATGAATGTTTATTCGAAAATTCTAAAAAATGAAAAACTTTATATTATCCTATTTTGGATAATTTATACCTTGCTTTGTGTTCATTTTTATGTGGAACGCAGCACATTTGCCGATAACAGTTACTATCTTTTTAATATCATTCAACAGCAAAAATTCTGCATCCAATATGATAGGTATTTTGCGGTGTTCACACAGTGGTTGCCCTTGCTTGCTGTAAAATTAAAATTGTCTTTAAATGCCATTTTATATGCACATAGTTTAAGTCCAATTATTCTAAATATAAGTTTGTTTCTGCTGATTCGATACCTATCTACTGAAAAATGGATATCGTATGTATATTTATTAGCGATTAGTACAGCATTGCACGATGCTTTTTTTTATGTTAATGATGAAATGGCACAAGCAAGCAGTTTATTATTATTAATTCCAACCATTTTACGCACCAAAAAATGGAATGAAACCTATAAAACGATAGCATTGATGCTGTTGATTTTACTGCTGCATTTGGCACATTTATTTTTATTATTAACGGCGCTCATCATTTTATGTATTATGTTGCTAGAAAAAAGACAACGTAGTATGATTCTTGGAATCGTCATTGTTGTAATTCCCATTTTAATCAAAGCCGTATTTTTTAAAAGTGGTCGAGATGGCGATAGTATCGATGCATTAAGTTGGCATGCCATTACTATAAAAAACTTGTATGCTTCGGTTTTTGCAAAATTCTTTATTTATTCAGTTCCTAACTTTTATGTTTTTACAATTGGATTTATGCTGGTATTGTTGTTGCGAGTTTCAATAAAAAAAATATCACTTTTAGCCTTGTTTTCTGCAAGTATAGGTTTGTATATATTGATGGTAGTTTTTATTCGAAGCGATGTAACAACAAATGCCTATATGGATAGATATCTTTCAATTATAATTATGATAGGTTGGACAGTAGTAGCCTTTGTAATTTCTAAAAATAATATTGAAAATCCATTATATAAATTGGCATTGATGCTAACAACAGGTATGGCATTTGCTCAGTTATATGCTGAGCCGGCATACACGAAGCGTATTGAATTTTTGAGCACATTAATGAAACATAAACCTAATAAACAAATTTATTTGTACGAAGAAATGCCCGATGTCATAAAGAAGATAACATGGTCAATTCCGTATGAAACATTACTAATAAGCAGCTTAGAAGGAGAATCAAAAACAATCTTGTTTCAAGAAAATCATTTCAATTTGGATAATTATTTAGCAGATGAAACTTATTTTTTGGGAGCACCTTGGACATTTAAACATCCTACTTTATTAAATCCATTCTATTTCTCTTTAAAAAATGCTCGATATGTATATCAAAAAGGATTAATTTTAAGATAATGTGAGAAAAGACAAAATTTGAGTACTTCGTTTTGTTTTTCAAAAGGAATGTGTATCTTTGCCAACTCAAATTTCGGTGCGGTAGCTCAGTCGGTAGAGCAAAGGACTGAAAATCCTTGTGTCGGCGGTTCGATCCCGCCCCACACCACAAAGTTGCCTAAAAGGCAACTTTTTTTATGTATTACATCTACATATTATATAGCACAAAGTTACAACGATACTATATCGGAGAAACCATGGATATAAATGCTCGAATAGAGCAACATAATGCTGGTTTTTACAAAAATGCATATACGAGCAAATCCGACGATTGGGAATTAAAATACAAAAATACAGTTGGCACACGAGAAGAAGCAAGAAAAATGGAGCGGTATATAAAATCAATGTGTTTATCTTCTGTAACCAAATTTAGTTTGTACATTTAGCACATGAAAATAGGTAAGAAATTAGGTTGGGTTTTCGTTATTTTATTGATTATTTATATTGCATGGTCAAACATAAATATAACCCACTCGACACACGCTATTTTTCCTCGTTATGTTATGGGTGATGTTGAAACAATTGGGCAAAATACAGGAAAAGGAAATTTAATTGCTTTATCTCCTTTTTTGCATCCGTATGATTTTTCTTCGCAAGAAGCATTTTACAATATGTGGCATTATTATTTGAGCTTTGCTCAGCGAAATGGAATGTTCAACGATTCTACAGTAGTTGTATTGCCTGAAAATATTGGATCCGGCTTAGCTATAGTCCATGAAAAAGAAAGTATATTAAAAGATACCTCTGTTGATAATGCTATGCGAACAGTCGTTTTATCAAACATAGGAAAATTTGGATTTTCATATTTGTTTTCTTCTGGAGAAACCAAATCGAAAGAAGCGATTCTCCGAATGAAAGCATCCGAAATGTTAAACGTTTACCAATACACATTTTCCAAATTAGCCAAGCAATTTAAAATAACTATAGTTGCAGGAACAATTATTTTACCAGAACCCAGTGTTGTCGATGGCTTAATTGTTTTAAAGCGAAATGGAAAATTATATGCTACAAGTGTTGTGTATTATCCAGATGGAGAGATAGATAAAAAGCTCACCTTAAATCTTTTTTCAATGGATGAAAATCAAAAATACGATACTGAGCAAGCAAAACATACAATTCCTATCTATACCACGAAAGCTGGGAAGTTTTCCATTTTAATAGGCAATGCTGCATGGAATCCACAAAATTACGCTTCACTACAAGCAAATAGAGTAGATATTGTGGTGACACCAGATATGCAATTAGAGAAAGATGCCAATACAAAAAATTGGAAAGGTTATGAACAAGCATTAATACCTTCCGATGTTGATAAATCGGATATTGCCACGATTTCAAGATATGATGCACAATTAAAATATGGTATGCTCCGAAGGGTGCGTGATGCCAACATTAAAACAGGAATAAATGTATTTCTGAAAGGCGAGTTTTGGAACCAAACGATAAATGGGAATACAATGATTTCAACCTCACAATGGATTAATGGATTGACAACATTTGCATTTCATGAAGGAAAAAATACAACACAGCAGTCAGGCTCACTTATTAACGTATGGTTAGAATAAAAATTTGTTAGACACACAAAGAATTTAGAATTTAGCGATAGAATTATATTCCATTGAGTTTAGCAAAAAAATTAGCCGGCGATACGGCAGCTTATGGTGTCAGTAGCATTTTAGCACGTTTGATAAATTTCTTATTTGGATTTCTTATTATTCGTTATATCACACCTGCCGAATTTGGAACATTCACCAATTTTTATGCCTACGCTGGTTTTATACTTGTGGTATTGACCCACGGAATGGAAACTGCTTTTTTCCGTTTTGTTAATAAGAAAAATAGCGAAGAAATGGCATTTTCCACGTCATTCTATTCAATCGTATTCGTGGTTTTATTGTTTGTAATTATTGTTTATTTTTTTCAAACATCTATAGCAGTATATGTAAAAGAACCTACGCTGTATGTTCAATTTTTTGTATGGATGATGGCATTTGATGCGCTTTCTGCTATTCCATTTGCATCGCTTAGAAAACAAAATCGACCCATTTTATTCGCTTCTTTAAAAGTATTAAATATTCTATTATTTATCTTGTTTAATGTTGTTTTTTTAGTAGCATTTCCTTTATTAAACGTTTCATTACAGATGACCAAGGTGTCCTATATTTTTATTGCCAATATTCTGGCAAGTTTATTGACGTTTTTGGCATTAATAAGACAATTTACCCAACTTCATTTTAGAATAGAATCTACGTTATATAAAGACATGCTTCGTTATGCCATGCCCATTATGTTAGTTGGATTTGCCGGTATGATTAATGAAGTATTAGATCGAATTATTATGACACGTTTATTAGTCGGCACAGATATTGAAAACAAAATTCAATTGGGAATTTATGGTTTCAATTACAAATTTGCCATGATTGTATCTATGTTTTTACAAGCATATAGATATGCCGCTGAACCTATATTCTTTAAACACGCAGAATCATCAGACAGCAAGCAAGTATTGGCATCCACCATGAAATACTATACCATTTGTGTGTGTATTATTTTTTTAAGTATAGTATTGTTTTTACCTTTAATACAAGCACTTTTTGTGTGGTATTCACCAAATTCTATAATTTATTTTGTCGGTGCAGATATCATTCCCATTCTGTTAATGGCAAACATTTGTTTAGGTATTTATTTCAATATTTCAACATGGTACAAGGTTACTGATAAAACGTATATAGGTGCAATTATTGCTATTGTTGGCGCTGTCATTACTCTTGTCGCAAATATTCTTTTAGTACCCAAAATTGGCTATCATGGCGCGGCATGGGCAACGTTAATTTGTTATTTAAGCATGGTAATAATTGGCTATATTACTGAACAAAAATATTACCCGATTCCTTACGATTATAAGCGAATTTTATTCTATTTATTTTTTGCATTAATATTGTATTTATTCCTCCATAATGTCATCTTTCCATTTAAATTATCTTTATACTTCAATACAAGTATTGCTATTTTAATGTTGTTCGTTTTTACCGCTTTTGCATATTATTTAGAACGAAAAAAATAAGAATGTAATAACAAAATCATCACTATATTTGTATGGAGATTGCAAGGCTCGTAATCTCTTTTTTTTCTTTACATTTATATTTCGACTATGAAAATTAAAATTGTCAATACATCCGATAATCCACTACCAACATACGAAACGGTTGGTTCTGCCGGTGTTGATTTGCGCGCCCAATTGCAAGAACCTGTAATGCTAAAGCCTTTACAACGCGCTTTAATTCCTACCGGTTTATATATTGAGTTGCCTGATGGTTACGAAGCCCAAGTGCGACCTCGAAGTGGATTAGCATTGAAAAAAGGTGTTACTGTTTTAAATTCACCAGGTACGATTGATTCAGATTATCGTGGTGAAATTAAAGTCATCATGATAAATCTATCAAACGAAACAACCATCATAAACACTGGAGAACGCATTGCCCAACTCATTGTTGCTAAATACGAAAAAGTACAATTTAAAGAAGTAGATGAATTAAATGAAACCGAACGTGGTGAAGGTGGATTTGGCCATACAGGCGTAAAATAAATCAATTCTTGCTAAAAAAGGTTAATACCAGTTATTCTTTCCAATATAAGACGGCAAATTCGTTATCTTGTATGTTAGATTTTCTGTATCCATCATTTTCAAATACAATCTATTGAAAAATAAAATACTATATCGACTGTTAATCTTGCTTGTTTTTTTTGCGGTGAGCACAAAAACATCTTTTGCTAAAAAAAAGAAGAAACAAAAATCTACATCGACTGAGAATGTTTTAACCAAAGAAGAATTAGAACAACAAGCCATTTTTATATCTGGTGTACAAGCTTATTTATTAGGCAATTCACAAGATGCCATTACTAAATTTAATGAAGTATTGCGCAGAAATCCCAAAAATGATGTTGCTTATTATGAACTTTCCCGAATTGCTTTCGAGTCCAGAAATATGGATAAAGCTATTGAAATGGCATCAAAAGCTATTGATATCAATCCAAATAACGAATATTATTACCAGTATTTAGCAGAAGCAAAAGGTGAAAAAGGTGATTTTGCAGGTGCGGCTAAAACGTATGAAAAACTAATTAAACTAAAACCTAAAGAATACGATTATTACTACGATTGGGCATATATGCTTTCCAAAGCAGAACAATATGAAAACGCCATTGATGTGTATAATGCTTTAGAAAAAAAGATTGGCATACAAGAAGAATTGATTTTCCAAAAACAACCTCTTTTTATTAAACTAGGAAAAATAGAAGACTGCGTACAAGATATTGAGAAATTAGCCAAAGCCTATCCCGATGAAATTCGATATATTGGATTAATTGGCGAAGTATATCAAGCCAATAAAATGTATGACAAAGCCATTCAAATTTACCATAAAATATTGGCAACAGATGCAAACAATGCAGATGCATTATTGTCATTGGCAGAAACATACAGAAAAAAAGGCGATGATAAAAAACACGATGAAATTATTCAACAAATATTTAAAAATGAAAAAATTGACATCGATACCAAAATTCTATCATTTATTCCATACATCGAACGATTAACAAAAGATTCAAGTTTGAAAACGGAAGTATTACACATGGCAGATTTGATAGTAGCCATGTATCCAAATGATGTAAAAGCTGTTACTGCACGTGCAGATGTGTTGTATAACATAGGAAAAAAGAAAGATTCGCAAGCCGAATACGATAAAGCAATTGAACTAAGTGATGTTCCTAATACCGTATGGATTCAACTATATATTTTAGATACAGAACTGGAAGATTACGACCATTTGCTTTCTATCACTGAAAAAGGCATGACAAAAATCCCAAATGATCCGTTTGGTTATTTTTATCATGCCATTGCCCAACAACAAAAGAACAATCATCAAGCTACTTCTGATGTTTTAATGAAAGCATTTGCACGTCAAAAAATGGAAACATTTGAAGAAACAGCTTACACGTCACAGCTTACCTTGCAAATGTTGATTGCATTGGGTGATGCCTCTTTTCAATTAAAAAACTTTGAACGTACAGATAGTTGTTATGAAGCAGCTTTAGAAATAGACCCCAATAATGCTACTGTTTTAAACAATTATGCCTATTATCTTTCTGAACGCGATAATAAGCTGGAGAAAGCCGAACGCATGAGTAAAAAATCCAATTTGCTGGTGGATAATAATTCTGCTTTTTTAGATACGTATGCATGGATAATGTTTAAAATGAAAAACTTCAAAGAAGCCTTGGTTTGGATAGAACAAGCAATGGATTTGCCAGATGCAAAAGATAGAGCAGAATTATTGACACATTATGGCGATATACTTTTTAAAGTAGGCGAAATAGATAAGGCAGTGGAACAATGGAAAATGGCACTTCAAAAAGGAGGCGATAAGTCTTCCTTGGAAAACAGAATTAAGAATCGTAAAATCAATTAAAACACATGGCACAATAAATGCAGATAATAAAAACGTTATCTGTTTAAAACTCTATATCTATCACCATGAAAAAAAATAGTTTAATTATACTTGCCTTTTTTGTCTTCGTGCTTCCTGCGTGTAAACACAGCAAAAAAATAACCTCGACACCAACTAAGCAAGATACAATAAGCACCACGAAAACCCAAACATCAATTCCTGAAAAAATCACACCAAAAATAGATGCGAATGCTTTTGCATTAATGAAATTTGTAAAAGCCAATGAATTGCCATTCAACGAACTCAGTGCAAAAATGAAAACAAAAATTTCATCTTCTTCCATTAATCAGAGTTTCACTACTAACATTCGTTGGAAAAAAGGTGAAAAAATTTGGCTTTCTATGTCTATTATTGGCATCGAAGGCGCACGTGTTTTAATCACCAAAGACAGTATTAAAATAATGGACAAATTAAACAGTAGATATATCTTAAAACCATTGTCATACATCAAACAAAAGGCTTTAGTAGATTTGTCGTTTGAAGACATAGAAAACTTGTTTTTAGGACAATTAATTTTTGTAGATGCTGAAAAAACAAAATACGTCAACAATGCCACGAATAAAACATTGAACTCAGATGCTGTCCGGTTTTTAACCAATGTGTTGTTTAATAAATCCACTAAAAATATTGACAATATTTTTGTAACCGATAAACAAAAAAACCAAACTTTAGAATCGATGTATAGCAATTATCAAACTCAACTGGGTAAGCCATTTGCTATGGATAGAGAATTAATCATGAAAAATACCAAAGAAACATTTGAGTTGTCGTTTAAGTTTCAAAGCATTGAAGCCAAACAAAATTTAGAATATCCATTTTCCATTAATCCGAAATATAAAATTGAAAAATAATTCCAACATACTGTTTCCTTTTTCAAATAAAAAACTTGCTGCTGCCAGCAAGCCAAGTATTCTATTGTATTTTAATGCAATCAGCGTAATTTTATTTAGCAATAAACGTTTTTTTTTATGCGTATGCTTATGCATCGGTAGTCTTACATTTTCATTTTCACAAGATAAAAAGGCAGCACTGGAAGCTAAAAAACAAAAATTATTAAAAGAAATTGAATATACACAGCAACAATTAGAAAAAACAAAAGCATCTAAAAATGCCAGCTTAGCAGATGTACAAGCCTTAAGCAAACAAGTAGAACTGCGTAAAAAATTAATAACTGAAATTGAAACAGAAGTAAATGATTATTCTGAAAAAATAAATGAAAATATAGATGCACTCCGAACAGAAGAAACGCATTTAGATGCTTTAAAAAAAGAATATGCCGATGCGGTCGTACGAATATATAAATCACAGCGATTTACCAATAAATTATTATTTATTTTAAATGCCAATTCATTTTCCGAAGCAATACGTCGATTAAACTATTTGCGTAAATACGCAAATTTTAGAGAACAACAAGCCACCCAAATTGTAGAAAAAAAATCCGACATCAGTTCAATCATATCATCTATTGATGAGAAGAAAAAATCGAAAGAAAATCTGTTAAACAATAAAGTAAAAGAAAAACAACAACTAGACGTTACGGTTAAACAAAAAAACGCCGCTGTTCAAACGCTTAAACAGAAAGAAAAACAATTACAAACCAATATTGCAATTAAACAAAAAGCAGCGGCTAAGTTAGATGCTCAAATTGAAGCCATCATCAAAAAAGAAATTGAATTGGCAAGGTTGGCAGAAGAGAAAAAACAGAAAGAAGCCATAGCAAAAGCAACTGCAGAAGCAGCAGCTAAAAAGAAAGCTGCTGAGCTGGCCATAAAAAAAGCCAAAGAGCAAGGCAAAGAACCATCTAAAGAAGACATTGAAGCCGTAAAAAAAGCAGAGATACCAATTAAAATTACTTCCACACCAGAATACGATAAATTATCTTCTGGATTTATGAATAATAAAGGGAAACTACCTTGGCCGGTTGAAAAAGGATTTGTCAGCAAAGGATTTGGCCCTTATACAATAGCAGAAACCAATATCAAAATGCAAAACAACGGCATTGATATTCGCACCGATGCCAATAGCTCCGTTCGATGTGTTTTTGAAGGAAGTGTTGTCGGCATTTTAAATAATCCAACATTTAAAAATGCCGTAATTGTTAGCCATGGGAACTATTTTACGGTTTATTCCAAATTGGCTTCTGTAAACGTGAGTAAAGGCCAAAAAGTATCCACCAAACAAGTGATTGGTGCAGCGTACACCGATGAAGATAATATTACCGAAATTCATCTTGAAGTGTGGAAAGGTGCCGCCAAACTTGATCCAGAAACATGGATTTATGCTAAATAAATTGTTCGAAAAACGCTACATTTATTCCGATAATTCATCCAGAAAAATTCAAATTTGAAAACACGCTTTTATGTATGCTTTATTACTTTTTTGCTCAGCATCACTGCCTGTAAAGAAAATGACATCACAAAAGTAAAATCTATGTTTGATGAACAGTCTGCTCAAATAGAAACAGCCGACAGCGTAACCTTTACCTATAAAGAAGGTGCCTACAAACGAGCCATCATCACCGGAAACACCATTCAACGTTACACCAAATCACAAAATAAAATTGTATTTCCAAATGGATTATTAGTTAAGTTCTATCAAGAATTAAATCTAATCTCTGTTTTAAAAGCCAATTATGCTGAAAATGATGACACTAAACAACTTATTCAGATTTCCGGAAATGTATATATGGAAAATCATAAAAATGAAATATTAGAAACCGATTCACTTACATGGAATATGCAAACCAAAAAAGTATATACCAACCAATCCATCAAAATTAAAACACCTGACAATATTATTAAAGGAATCGGATTTATTGCCGATGAAGATTTCTCTAATTATACCATCCGAAAAGTAACCGGTATCGTTTCTGTGGATAACGACAATGGATTTCAATAAGAGATGAAAATGATAGGTTATAAGTGAACGTTTTTAGAAGATGACAGTCAGCATACCAATTTTTAATAACTATTTACCAGTCACTATTTACCATTCACTATCCTATAAAAAAACTATCTTTGTACCATCATGAGTATAGGCACCATCTTACTATTGTTATTTTTAGCCTTAATTTTTACTGCTATTTTTTCAGGAATAGAAATTGCATTTCTTTCTGCCAATAAATTAAAAATAGAACTCAGTTACCAACGTGGCACTTACTCTGGAAAACTACTGAACGATTATATCAAAAATCCATCAAAGTTTATTGTGACCACTTTACTTGGAAACAACATCGCATTAATCGCATTTGGTATTTTAACTTCCATGTTATTAGAACCAATCTTAGAACCAATCTTTTCAGATTATTTCACCAAACCCGAACTCTTTATCTTTATCACACAAACCATTATTTCCACCAGCGTAATTTTATTATTGGGAGAATTTATTCCTAAAGTTTTGTTTAAAGTTTTCGCTGATTCTATATTACCCATAATGGTAATACCATATAAATTGATAGATATAGTTTTAGCACCAGGTGTGTTGTTAATTACAGCACTGTCAACGTTAGTATTTAAATTGTTTGGCATAAAAGTCGCCGGACATGATATTGAATTTTCATCTGTTGATTTAGAAAAATTTATTAAAGAACATGGAAAAAAAGAAGGCGAAGATGAAGAAGAAGTAGATACCGAATTATTTGAAAATGCATTGTACTTAAAAAAACTTCGAGTGCGCGATTGCATGGTTCCACGCCGAGAAATTACATCAATAGATGTAAACGAATCACTAGATGATTTAAAGAAATTAATTATTGAAACAAACCATTCTCGAGTATTGGTTTTTGATAATGTAATCGATAAAATAATTGGGTACATTCACCATTTTGATTTACACAAAAAACCAAGTAGCATCAAATCCATATTAATTCCAATAAAAATTGTTCCAGAAACCTTGCATATCCAACAATTACTCAATGAGTTTATCAAAGAAAATAAGAGTATTGCTTGGGTGGTGAATGAATATGGAGGCACTGCCGGAGTAATAACCTTAGAAGATATTTTAGAAGAAATATTTGGTGAAATTGATGATGAATATGACAAAGACGACTTGGTGGTAAATCAAATTTCTAAAAATGAATTCATCTTGTCTGGCAGATTAGAAATAGATAGACTCAATGAAGAATACCATTTAGACTTTCCAGAAGGCGATTACGATACCATTTCCGGCTTTATCATTGACTACCACGAATCTATCCCAGAAAAAAATGAAATAATAGAAATTGGTAAATATCATTTCAAAATTTTAGATGTTTCAGAAACAAAAATTGAAACAGTTAAATTAGAAATAATACAAGACATTGATAGCCAATAACTTAACTAAACGAACATTCACTTTTTTGTCTTATTTTTCTTTTTGATATTTCTTTCATATTCAAACCATTACATTTCTTAAATTCCAAATTATCTGCTATCTTTGCACACTTTAAAAAATCATTAGGATATGGCACTTATTGGAAAAATCAGACAACGCTCATGGATATTATTCGGATTCATTGCAGTAGCGTTACTCATTTTCATTTTAGAAGCAGCTTTAGATAGAAATTCCATGTTTGGTGGAGGCGGAAACGGAAAAGATGCCATCGCAAAAGTGGATGGTTCTAAAATAAGCTTAAATCAATACAGCTCCGGAATTACGCAATACGAAGAAGGATTAAAAATGTTAAATCCCAACTTCCAATCAAACGAGCAAACACAAGCACAAATTCAAGAAGAAGTTTGGACGACCATTGTTTCCAATAAATTGTTGGAAAATGCATATACTTCGCTAGGCTTAAATGTATCAGAGGCAGAAATGGGCGATTTAATGTGGGGTTCAATGCCACATCCTTTAGCGCAACAATTCATTATGCGTGCTCGTCAAGTAAAACCAGAAATCATCAATAAACAAGGTCAAGTTGACCAAGTGCAAATGCGCGAATTTGTATCCAATTTAGCTCAAATTGACAAACAAAATAAATCGAATTTCCGTGAAATGTTAGGTTATATCGAAAACCTAATAAAAGAGGATCAAGTGAAACAAAAATATGCTTCATTAGTGGCTCAATCATTTTACATGCCAACATTTATGGCTAAAGAAGTAGTGAACTCCGGACGCGCCGCAAAAACAGCTTATGTTGCTGTTCCTTACGCTACCTTGCCAGATGATAAATACAAAGTAAGCGATGCAGAAATTACAGAATATATTAAAGCACATGCTTCCCGTTTTGAACAAGAAGCTACACGAATAGTAGATGTTGTTTTGTTTTCGGTTATTCCATCTTCAGAAGATACTGCCCAAGCATTAACCAAAATAAATACCATGCGTGCCGATTATTTGGCAGCAACTCCAAACGATTCAGCATTCATTGCACGTAATTCCATTCAAGGCGATCGCGTTGATTTTTATTCCAAACAGGAAGTAACCCAAACCAACAGAAATGCAGACACACTTTTTAATTTACCTTTGGGCACATTAACCAATGTATATAAAGAAGGTTCTTTTTATATGTTCACCAAAATTTTGGACAGAAGATTGGCACCAGATACAGTGCGTGCAGCACATATTTTATTGTCATTAGGCAGTGGCACAGATGAAGATAAGGCTAAAGCCAATGCATTAGCAGACAGCTTAATTCGTGAGATGGCAAGCGGACAAAAACCTTTTGGACAATTAGCAGCTGAAAATTCATTGGATCAAGGTTCTAAAGACAAAGGTGGCGATTTGGGTTATTTCTCTCGCGGACAAATGGTACAAGCATTTAATGATAAAGTGTTTTACTCAGGCATGCAACCCAATCAAATAGCAAAAGTAGAATCTCAATATGGATTGCATGTTATCTTATTAATTGACATAAAAGCACCTACAGTGGTTACTAAATTTGCTGACTTCGTAGTGGAATTAACACCTGGCGATGAAACCGAAAAATTAGCGTACGATAATGCCGTGAATTTTCAACAAAAAAACCAAACAGTAGAACTGTTCGACAAAGCAGCCAAAACACAAGACGTAGCTAAAAATGTGGTGCTAACTCAAAATATGGTCGATGTTCCACAATTAGGTGCTGCTCGCAAATTAGTTCAATGGGCTTTCCAACAAGAAAAGACAGATATAATCGAGTTTTTTGATAATGATAATCGTTATATGATTGCAAAACTTTCTAAAATTACCAAAAAAGGATTGCCAAGTGCGGAGGATGTTCGAGTAGAAGTAAGCATGTTGGTGCGCAACGAGAAAAAAGGAAAAGATTTAGTGGCGCAATTAAATAAAGCTGCCGTAGGCACTACCGATTTAAAAGCCATTGCTGCAAAAGTGAAAGATGCATTTACCGTAGATACAGCATTAGTTCGTTTTTCATCCGCGTATGTTGCTGGCTTAGGAAATGAGCCTAAATTGGTCGGTTCAGTTTTTGGTATTCCAGTGGATAAAATTTCAACGGCAATTGCCGGTGAGCAAGCGGCATTTATGGTGCAGCCTAAAAATATTGAACAAAATACACCTGAAATGGCCGGCGATATCAATGAATATAAAAAACAAATGCAACGTATGTATATTTCTCGCTTAAACTTCCAAAGCATTTTTGATGCCATTAAGAAAAAAGCAAATATTGAAGATACACGTTATAAATTTTATTAATCATCTCATAACGAATAGTAGAAAAGCGGAAAAACTATTTTCCGCTTTTTTTTGTTTAATAACTATCTTGTATATTGTCAACTCATGTCTGATAGCCTTATTAATAAAGTAGCAGAAAGTGGTTTAATTACCTTGGATTTGGAGCAGTTTTTTCCAAAAGAGGAAATTAGTACTTTCGATTTGAAATATTTTCTGTACCGTGAATTGATACTGAAAGAAAAAGAATTTCGTGAAGCCTTAAAACAAGTAGATTGGTCTATCTATCAACATAAAACAGTGGCAATTTTTTGCAGCTCAGATGCCATACTTCCTATGTGGGCGTATATGCTTATTTCAACATATTTAACTCCATATACCACATCTATTTTTTATGGGAATAATGAGAAAGTAGAATATGATTTATGGATTCAAAATATAAAAAATATGAACGCAACAAACTATACGAATGAACGGGTCATAATTAAAGGTTGTGGCACCAAAAACGTTCATGCGGATGCTTATATCGAGATAACCAAAAAATTATTACCTATCGTTAAATCACTGATGTTTGGCGAAGCATGTTCCACCGTTCCAGTTTTCAAACGAAAGTAAATGCTTATTTTTTCTTAAAAAAGATACTGAAATTCCAGTTTTATTTTTTTTTAAATATATTGTAAGAGATAGATAATTAATTTCTCTCGTTTAAACTTTTTTGTATGAAGAATACCTTTAAATATTTTGGATTAGCTGTTGGTTTAATTATTGTATTAATCTTGTTTTTAAATGCTGATGATATCCATTCCAACCTCTATTTTCCTTTCGTAAAAAATGGGACTAAAAGCGAAAACTTATCGCTTCCGGTACAAACCACGTTTGCTGTTAAAATTCCGGAAAACCTACAATTTGCCGGCGAACCAGTTCCTGTAGACGATTTAGAAGTGCGTGAACGTTTAGATAGAGAACTTACCGTAAATGCCTATTGGCAATCTTCAACAATTATCATGTTAAAAAGAGCACATCGTTGGTTTCCTATCATTGAAAAAATTTTGAAAGAAGAAAATATTCCCGATGATTTTAAATATTTATGTATGGCAGAAAGTGCATTGGACAATGCCATTTCATCGGCAGGTGCATCAGGCTTTTGGCAATTTATGACCAGCACCGGAAAATTGTATGGTTTGACTATAAATAGCGAAGTAGATGAACGATATAATTTAGAAAAATCGACACGAGCCGCTTGTAGCTACTTACGGGATGCCAAAGAAAAATCAGGCTCCTGGACGGCCGCAGCAGCTGGTTATAATATGGGAACAGCCGGCATGAATAAACAACAAAACCTTCAAGGTGAAACATCATATTATAATTTATTTTTAAATTCAGAAACAAGTAGGTATGTGCAACGAATTTTGGCATTAAAAATCATCCATCAAAACCCAAAAGATTTTGGATATTATTTAATGACAGAGGATGTATATCCTGAATTAAATTTTAAATTGGTGCAAGTAAACAGCTCGGTAAATTGGATTGCATTTGCCAAAGAAAATAATATTTCTTATAAGTTGCTACGTTTTTACAATCCATGGATTCGTGATTATAATTTATACAATAAAGCGAAACAAATTTTTGATGTAAAAATTCCGGCTTAATATTTTTTGCTGCATTATCGAACCAGCATCACCGTTCCTTTGGATTCGTAATCTTGTCCGTTTTTACCTCTAAATTTTACGACATATAAATAACCATCTAATGGCGCAGGAGCACCTTTAAAAGTGCCATCCCAACTATCATTCTGATTATTGGTGGTGTAAATTAAATGATACCACCTGTCGTAAATTTGAAACGAATAATTATCGGCAATAGCATAAATCAAAAATGGTTTGAACGTTTTATTATTACCTTCTGGTGCAAATGCTTGTGGCACAAATGCTTTAGGAACAGGCTGTATGCAAACAATATTTGAATGACTTTGTAATAAGGTACGTGGTGCATTGTCATTGTTGTTGAAATAATTGGCGGTTACCCGATAGCAAACTTCATCAATAGAATCTAATCGATAATCAAACAACTGATTTTCGGTATAGCTGATTTCATTTCGGTTGTAAGTGCCTATAATATTGGTATCAATGCCAACTATTTTCTCTAAAACAAAATTTTGAAATTGTATATTTTGAACTTCAAATCCAGTCCAAGTTAATACGGCTTTATTGTTGCCTTTGTCACTTAAGCCTACACGCAAAGTGGTGGCAGTATCAGAAAAATGCGTATTGCCACACGACATGTTCAAACGCACCATATAAGTAAACGAATTATTGGCTGGATTAATTTCTGTGCTAGCATTGTCCTGATAAATGCTTCTTGTTTCATCTTCAAATATTGGTGTATTGTTTAAAGGTGTAAATACAAGTCCATCTGCACTTCTGTACAAGATAGGATTTCCATTGGGTGGCGAAGCCAAAGTATCTTTCATATATTCTATCAACATATTTCCATTTTCAATGGAGATAAAACGAATGTAATCGGTTTTGGGTGTTTGAACGATGCGCAAACTATCGAAACACAATTCATTAGAAAATGACGAATCGCCTGAAATTAAATTGGCTTTGATGCGGATGCAATAATCTACTAAATACGGAATTTGTTGAACAATGTGATTGTTTGTAGTTTTAGCAACGCTTGCTTGAGTATGAAATCCAGCATGGTTGTTGTTGGTTTGAATTTCATAATTGAGTACACTATCAGAAGAAGTGCCAACCAAATAGGGCGACCAATTGATAGAAACGGATTGACTGCAAGAATCTGGTGGCGTTTGGTTGTTCACACGAATAGAAGAATGACGTTTATCTGGTGGCGTAATGCTGCCTTCTAAAAAATTAGGCAAGGCCGATTGGCAACTATAAAAAGCACGAATGGCATACGTAATCGGCGCACTTTTTGGATGGTGAAAATTATCGATAAAAGTAGTGGTGTTTTTTCCATAAACCGTATCCGGATTATTAAATCCGCCGGAAGAACCATCGGCATTGTTGTAAATAAAATATCCAATAACTTCCGGACTGGTCGATGCTTCCCAGTGCACATGAATTTGATTATTGATGACCGTTACTTTTTTAATCGCAACGGATGTGGGCTTGTCACTAAACAAAGTATCCGATGTTTTTTTGGGTATGGGTGATGGATTATTGCATGTACCTCGATGGACGATATAGAAATAATAAAAAGGTGGATTGCCAGTACTTAAATTAATCGTGATACTGGTTTGTGTAGGATTGTTTACACTAGCTTGTAAACTGTATGGACCATTTTTATTGCCATTAGAAGCATAAATTTCATACGCACTAAAACATGGATTGGCGCTCAATGGTAAATCCCAATTTAATTCAGTTTGACTAGCAATGGAACGTACACAAGTTAGTTTTGGTGGTTCAAATTCTGTTTGTGCTTGTATGTTTAAAATGGAACAAAATAAGCAAGCAAAAATGAATTTCATTTTTAAATGGAAAGAGGTAAGCTTAAATGTTGTTTTGCTATATTTCATGTTTATTTTTTCCTATCAATTTTATTAACCTACAACCACTTCTACCATGCTTTCCTTTTGTAAATACTGTTGAGCTAATTGCTGTAAAGTTACAGCATTTGTTTGCTTAATAATGGATACAAATTCTTCAAATTTGTTAATATCGATGCCTTCCACAAAATAACTTTTAAAAACATCAATTTGGTTGAAAACACCATCTGTTCTGCCTAAATATTTTCCCAATAGATAATTTCGGGCTAAGGTGATTTCTTGTTCAGGAATGCTTTCATCTTGTAAACGTTGCATTTCAAAATATATTTCCTGCAAACAAAGTTCCAAATTTTCTAAATTGGTATCGGTTTGGATAGCCAATATGCCAGTATTTTTTAATGTAGATAAGCTAGAATAAATACCATACGTTAATCCTTTTTCTTCTCGAATATTACTCATTAATCGAGAGCCAAAATAGGCACCAAAAAGAGTATTCAACAAAGTAAACGCAGCGTAGTCGTGATGTTTTTTATGAATAAACTCTTTTCCAATAATAATGGATGCTTGTACCGATTTTTCTTTTTTGATTGGATGTTTTTTTTGATTGGTCAACGTAGATGTAAAAATTAAATCTTGTTTTTTATATTCATTTTTAGTTGACCATTTTCCAATATATTGATTAATGAGTTCGAGTTCTTTTTCGCCATATTTTCCTGCAATAAAAACGGTACAATTGGAAGGATGAATATCTTGCGTATAAAATTGAACTAATAATTTTTGTGTAATGTTTTTGATATTTGCTTCATTGTATGCATAACCATAAGGATGAGCATTTCCAAAAAGTAATTTTTTAAATTCAGCAGATGCAATAAAATCATTCTTTTCCAAGTTTACTTTGAGTTTCGAAATAGCATTTTTTTGCATTAATTCGATTTCGTGTTCCGGAAAGATAATTTCAGTTAAACAAGTTTGTAGTAATTGCAACGAAGGCTCTAAAAACCGATGCATACAATAAACCGATATGGTAAAAGTATTATAGCCTGCACTGCATTTTAAAGTGGTTCCATAAAAGTCAATTTGTTCATTTATTTCGAAAGAGGATAATTTGGATGTGCCACTTTTAAATAACTTTGCTACTGCCTCAGCAATATGTGGTGCTGGTTCCGTCCATTTTCCAGAATCAAATACTAAATCAATACGTAGAATATCATTTTTTGAACCATTAAATCCATATAATTGAATTTGATTGTGAAGTGTTATCAATTCAGGTTTTGGAAATTTAATTTCTTCTATCGAGTGTATAATTGGTGAAATCATTTTGTTAGATAATCTTTTTTCAAATAATATAAAGTATTGCTTTTTTCTTTGTCAAAGGTTGCTTTCGCAAAGCGTTGTATGTCCGTTGTTTGAATGGCCTCATAATGCTGTTCTTCTTCGTTAATTAAATTGGCATTACCCAACAATTCATAGTATGCCAAACTGATGGCTCTGTTCAGCAAGCTGGACTCAGAAAAATTCTGATAGGTCAACACTTTGTTTTTGCATTTTTGCAATTCCTTTTCTGGCACCAAATCTTGTTTAATCTGTTCGATTTCTTTCCAAACTAATTGCTCCGCATGATACACATCATATCCTTCTGAAACCTTGCCTTCAAACACAAACATGCCAATATCATTACTAGCGGTGATATAGGCATCCATATCTACAAATGCTTTCGCTTCTTTCACCAATCGCTGATGCAAACGAGAAGATGTTCCATTTGCTAATATATCAGAAGTGATGTCTGCCACATAATAATCCGGATGTAAGCGATCACACATTTTAAAAGCAATATAAATGGCATTCAAGGGTACTTCTTCTTGTATTGTTTTTTGAGTAGCCGTTGTTTGTATTGGTTCAGTAAATGTATGGTGAATGCAATCGCTATTTTTTGTAGATGTAAAATATTTTTCACACAATTGCAGAGCATTATTCTTTTCAATATTTCCAGCAATAACTAAAATGGCATTTTTAGGTTGGTAATAGGTGTTGTAAAAGGCTTGAACATCTTCCAAGGTAGCATTTTCAATATGCTTTAATTCTTTGCCTATGGTTGGCCACTTGTAAGGATGTTGTGAGTACACCATTTCTCTTAAAATATGCCATGCATTTCCGTATGGTTGATTGATGTAATTTTCTTTAAACTCTTCACACACTACTTTGCGTTGCACGTCTAAACTTTTTTTATTGATGTTTAAATGCAGCATTCTATCTGCTTCTAAAGCTAATGGTGTTTCAATATTTATTGCTGGAACAATATCGTAATAATTGGTATAATCATTATTGGTAAAAGCATTGTTTTCGCCGCCAGCTTCTTGCAAAGGTTTGTCAAAATCTTTAAAGTGTTTACTACCACTAAACATTAAATGCTCAAACAAATGTGCAAATCCGGTTTTCTGTTCGTCTTCATCTTTAGCACCAACATGATACAAAGTATTCACCACTACAAATGGCGTTGTTTCATCATAATGATGAAGGATGGTTAATCCATTTTCTAAGATTTCTTTAGAATAGTCAATCATGCTGCGAAAATACAGTTTTATGTTGATATAGTTCAAATGGATGAGGATGAAACGGCATTCATCTTGCAGACGTACTTTTTAAAATGTAACTTTGTATTTTCTTTTACTATGCAATTATCAGACTTATACAAAAAGGCATTAAATTTTGAATGGCTATCAATAGAGGAAGGTGTTTTCTTGTTCGAACAGGCACCCACAGCAGAACTCATGAGCATTGCACATCAATTGCGTTTAATACAAAAACCCGATAATATTGTTACCTGGCAAATAGATAGAAACGTAAATACAACCAATGTTTGCGTGGCCAATTGTAAGTTCTGTAATTTTTATAGAAAACCTGGACACGAAGAAGCATACATCACCGATATAGAAACCTACAAAGTCAAAATTGAAGAAACCATTCGTTACGGTGGCGACCAATTACTGTTACAAGGTGGCCATCATCCGGATTTGGGATTGAAATTTTATGTAGATTTATTTTCCTCTTTAAAAAAAATCTTTCCTGAAATACGCTTACATGCCTTAGGACCACCGGAAATAGCACATATCTGTAAATTAGAAGGATTAAGTCATACAGAAGTATTAACAGCGTTGAAAATTGCAGGAATGGATTCCTTGCCAGGCGCTGGTGCAGAAATCTTAAATGATAGAGTCCGTCGCCTATTAGCAAAAGGAAAATGCAGCGGTGAAGAATGGTTAAATATTATGCGATGTGCACACCAACTATACATAACCACTTCAGCCACTATGATGTTCGGCCACATCGAAACCATTCACGAACGCATGGAACATCTATCGTGGATTCGTCAAGTACAAAGTGAAAAACCAGCAGATGCCAAAGGCTTCTTGGCATTTATTCCTTGGCCATATCAAGACGAAGGTACCTTATTGAAAAAAATGCGGAACATCCGCAATCAAGTAAATGGCGATGAATACATCCGTATGTTAGCCATCTCCAGAATAATGCTGCCCAATATAAAAAACATACAAGCTTCTTGGCTTACGGTAGGAAAAAATATTGCTCAATTGTGTTTGCGTGCCGGTGCGAACGACTTTGGTTCTATTATGATAGAAGAAAATGTAGTTTCTGCTGCCGGAGCACCGCATCGATTTACATCCAAAAGCATACAACAAGCCATTATTGACGCAGGATTTGAACCTAAATTACGCAACCAACAATATGAATTCCGACAAATACCGGAATGCATCGAAGAGCAAGTCATTACTTACTAATGGAATCCTAAATGACATTGCATAATAGAGGATTAACTTTAAGTTTAAGCCTTATTAAATAAGCAAAAATTGTAATATATTGATTTGGCTCAATATTGTAAGCAACTGAATTTAGGTATTTTACGTCTATGTTACTAAAAGCCATTAAAAATTCTTAAAAAAACCTTGTTTCTTTAAAAAATTGTAGTAATATTGCACCTTAACATACATTAACTTCTTTAAGAATTATTAACAAAACCAGTTAGTCTTTATGAAAAAAACGTTATTATTATGGTTGCTTGGGTTGTTGTTTACAGTCCAAGTTTATGCGCAGAATCGCTCGCTAAGTGGTACTGTATCAGATGCAGCCACAGGTGAAGCACTAATAGGTGTAAACGTAACAGGTAAAGGTACTACTATAGGTACAGTTACTGACATTGATGGTAAATATACACTCGAGTTACCAAAAGATGTGAACACCTTAGTATTCTCTTATGTGGGTTACACCAATGTCGAAAAGCCTATTTTAGCATTAGTCATTAATGCAGCGATGGCTTCCGATGCAAAGATTGTAGATGAGGTAGTCGTAACAGCCTTAGCTATTAAAAGAGAATCAAGAAGTACAGGTTATACGACGAACACTGTAAAGAGTGATGACTTTAACAAAACGGCATCTGATGTGTTCGGTGCGTTACAAGCCAAAACACCGGGACTTCAAATTAACAGTGCTTCCGGTCAAGCTGGTGCTTCCACCAGAATCGTTGTGCGTGGTCCTTCTTCATTTAGCGGAAGTAACAATGCATTAATTATTGTGGATGGGGTTCAAGTGAATAACAACGTAGCGAATGGTTTTGAAAATAATTCTGGCGAAAACGTTGACTTTGGTAACCGTGGTTTAGATATCGACCCAAATAATATTGAGTCTGTAACTGTTTTAAAAGGCGGCGCCGCTACTGCTTTATATGGAGTTCGTGGTAAATATGGGGTAATCATGATTACTACTAAATCCGGAAAAAGCTTGGCGAAAGAAGATAAAAAATTCAGCGTAACCTTAAACACAGGCGTTACATTTGATAAAGTATATCTTTTATTAAAACGTCAAGATCAATTCGGTCAAGGTTACGATAACGTACCAGATCCAATTGAAAACTTCTCTTGGGGTCCAGCATTTGATGGTGTAGTTCGTCCATGGACAAGACCGGTAATGACACCTAATGGTATTTCTCAACTAATCAGACCATATTCAGCTATTAAAAATCAAATTGAAGACGCTTTTAATGTAGGAACTACAATTAAAACGGGTGTTTCTGTAGAAGGTGGAACCGATAAATATACGTATTTCTTATCCTATAACAATGTAAAAAATACCGGAATTTTCGATAACCAATTCTATAAAAGACATAATATCGCTGCCAATGCAAGTGCTAAATTCAGCGATAAAATATCATCAAAATTCAGCTTGCAATATGCACGTATCGATCAACGTGCAGTAACCAACGCGGGTAATTCTAACTTTAATGCACCGTATCAATCGTTCATCCAACAAGCTGTAAATATTCCAATTAACGAACTAAGAGATTACAATAGCATTTACCATGACTTCTTAGGATATTATGGTGGTTATACTCCGAATCCTTATTATATAATGAACAACGAGAACAATAATGCTAAAATTGATAACATCATCGGTTCTGCTGAAATTGAAGTAAAACCGGTTGATTATATCTCTTTATTAGGTAGAATTGGTACCAACTTTACCTTAACCAACATTACACAAGAGTCTCCTAAATTTACTTATCCAAACTCATCTGCAGCTGGTATTGGTAGATATGTGGAAGAGTACGATAAAAGAAATCAATTAACGTTAGATTTCATTGCTTCTTTTAATAAGAATGTAATTAAAGACTTAAACATTAATGCGTTAGCAGGTTACAATTTCCAAGATGGACGTGTAAATAATTTACAAAGCTCTACACAAAACGGTTTAGTTATCCCAGGTTTCTATGACTTGAGTAACTCTGCCGCAACTCCTTTCGTTGACAATGCTGGTTTACATACAAGATTGTTTGGGGTATATGCAAGTGCTGGTTTAGGATATAAAAACTATATCTTTGCAAACTACTCTTTAAGAAATGACTGGTCTTCAACGTTGCCAGTTAAAAACAATAGCTTCTTCTACCAATCTGGTGATGTGGCATTTGTTCCAACAGAATTAATTAAAAACGATAAATTCAAACAAAACGAATGGTTGACCTATTGGAAAATTAGAGCGAGTGTAGGTACTACAGGTGGTGACCCAGGTGCGTACGCAACTACTACTTACTTCTTAGCAAATCCACGTTTCGATGATTATCTCGAAGGAAATTTCCCAGTTCAATTTCCAGTTATTGGCTTAAATGGTCAAACCGTTCCAGGTTATACATTGGATAATACCTTGGGTAATCCAGAGTTAAAACCGGAAAAATCATTCTCTTGGGATATAGGTACAGATATTACTTTCTTAAAAGAGTATATCAACTTAGAATATTCTTATTATCAAAAAACCGAAAAGGATTTAATTGTTAATGTGGAATTACCTGCTTCTTCTGGTTATAGATTTACCAGTATTAACGTAGGTAAAATGACAAATAAAGGACATGAGTTAATGGTGAATGCGCATATCTTGAAAAATATCAAAAACACAGGCTTAGACTGGAAAGTGAATTTCAGTTTCACTAAAAACAAAAATAATGTTGTGAAAGTTTCTGACCAATCTAAAGAGATTTCATTAAATACAGGTGGCGTTCAAGTAGTTGCTAAAGAAGGTATGCCTTTTGGAACGTTTAAAGCATTAGACTTTGTGAGAGATTCTCTAGGTCGCATTGTGGTGAACGATCAAGGTGCACCGGTTGCAGCAGTTGATTACAGCTATTTCGGTAGTGCACAAGAAAAATATAAAATTGGGTTAGGATCCACTTTGTCTTGGAAAGGCTTATCTGTTAATGTTCAATTCGATATTAAAAAAGGTGGTCAATTCTATTCTGGAACAAAATCAGCAGGAGACTTTAATGGTACTTCTTTAACTTCTATGGTAAACGGACGTGAACCTTATGTGGTTCCAAATAGTGTGGTGGACAATGGCGATGGAACATATTCTCCAAATACAACACCATTAACCAACTTATTTACAATGGTAGGTAGCTATCCGGAATCTCAAGATTTAATTGATGCAAGCTACATTAAATTAAGAGAGGCAAGTATTTCTTATACTTTAGAGAAAAAATATTTGAAAAATGTACCTATCCAATCAATCTCCATTGGTTTAGTAGGAAGAAACTTGAAGTTTTGGTTGCCTAAAGAAAACGTATTTGCAGATCCGGAATCGAACTCATTCGGTCAAAACGGTAACGTTCAAGGTATGGAATTTAGCCAAACACCTCCAACCAGAAGCATTGGTTTTGATTTTAGAATCCAATTTTAATAACGTCTAAATCTAATAAAATGAATATAAAATTAAATATGTTGTATAAGATGAGATGGTTGTTTGCTTGCCTTGCGTTGGTGAGTGTCGCATCTTGTCAAAAAGCATTGGATATCAATGTAGATCCCAATAAAGCTTTAAATGCTTCACCCAACTTAGTTTTGCCGGCTGCACAAGTAGAAATGGGCTTAACAGTGGGAAATACATGGAACTTCGTAGGTTCTATGTGGGCACAATATTGGACAGGTGGTCATGGGGTGAGTTCATCGGGCTTAGAGTATTATACCATGCAATCGGTGGATGTACAATCAGCTTGGACGCGTTCTTACGAAAGATGCTTACAAGACCTAAACTACTTAATTAAAAGCGATGAACCAATTTATGCTGGAATGGCAAAAATTTGTACAGCGTATGAATACCAAATGTTAGTGGATTTATTTGGCGATATTCCATTCTCAGAGGCTTTAAAAGGGGATGAAGGTATCTTTATACCTAAATTTGATAAAGAAGCCGATGTTTATGCTGCTTTAGTTCCATTAATTGAAGATGGTATTGCTGATATTCAATCTACAGATCCTGCGGCAGCTGTTCCAGGAAATGATGATTTAATGTATGGCGGTGATATTAACAAATGGATAGCATTTGCAAATACATTAAAATTAAAAGTTTTGATTCGTAAAGGCGATTTTGTGGCTGCTAAAACATTAGTGCAAAGTGGCGCTACCTTTATTGGAGACAATGCGGATAATGCTCAAATTTCTTGGAATGAATCTACTAAAAACACCAACCCACTTTGGGCTAGATTTAACTCTAGAACAGGTATTGAAATGTACTATGTGGCTTCTTCTACTATTATTGCTCAATTAAACGCGCTAAGCGATCCACGTATTGATTTCTTATTTAATAAACCATCTAAACCTGCACCAAACTCACCACATAAAGGCGTTAATTCAGGAGATGTGAACGAAGATCCACAATACCTTCCACCTAATTACACCGGTTCTGATGTGGATAGAAGAGCGAATTTCTCTCAACCAAGTGCATTAGTTTTTGCAAGCAATACACCCACTATTTTCATCAGTGCATGGGAAAGCAAATTCTTACAAGCGGAAGCTTTAATTCGCAATGGCGATGATGGCTCTACTTTATTTGGCGAAGGTGTTCAACTTTCTTTCGACTACTTAGGTGCTGGTAATGCGGCTGCTTATATTACTTCTTTATCATTCGGTGGTACTATGGATGCTCAATTAAATACATTAGCAGTACAAAAATGGATTTCTATGACATCTTTACAAATGGCTGAAGGTTGGGTAGAAACCGTTCGTTTTAATAGAGCAGGAAATGAAATATTTACGAATGGCATTTTCTCCAGTCCATTATTAAATACTATCGGTGCAAATAAATATCCAACATCTTTTGTATATCCTACACAAGAAATTGCATTAAATCCAAATACACCGAATAGAACGGTAACAGATAAAAGATTTTGGGACGCTAACTAAAAAAATATAACGTATGAAAAATATGAAAATAAAATCAATCTTTGCACTGCTTGTAGTAACCTTGTTATTCTCTGGTTGTGCTAAAGATAAAAATGAGCCTTCAAAGGCAACATTTTGGCCGGTACTTACCGTTACTGGAGATAAGCTAGTAATTATTACAGAAGGAGATACTTATACAGATGCGGGTGCAGTTGCCACTTCAAATGGAGCTCCTATTGATGTTGAAGTTACGAATCAAGTGGATGCGAACACTGCCGGTGTTTATCCTGTTAAATACGCTGCTTTCAACGATGATGGTATTCCTGCAACAGATAGTCGGACAATTATTGTGTTACCTGCAGCAACAACTTTAATCGATGGAGATCACATCGTAGGAGACTTTACATTGTCAGCACCTGCAAGACCATCACCTATTCCTTCAATGTCTGTTACAAAACTTGCTACTGGATTGTATAAAATTTCAAACATTTATGGTTCAAACGGCTCAAATAGTGTAATTCAAGTTCCTGCATTTGTTTATACAACAGATGGCTTAGTTTATAATGTTTTAGATGCTACTTTAGTAGGTGATGCAGAAGGAACAGAAATATCATCTGGTGGAACGGCTACATGGAATCCGATAACTAGCAAATTAGCTTGCGCTTTTAAAATTGCATCTGTTGGACCAAATATATTTAGCAGAACTTGGCAACATAATTAATAGTAATTATAAAAATAATAGACAATGAAAAGAAATAATATATTAATACTTTTATTACTTGCCGTACTTGCTGTATCTTGTAATAAAGAACCATACGAAGCGCCAAAATCAAAAACGCAAGCCATGGCTGGCAGATGGTGGGTTGAATTATTTTTAGACCCAACTGCATCAGGTGTTCCTGATCAAAATGAATTAATTATGGGATATGCAGACTTTGGTAAGTATGGATTAGTTACATCAAATACATCTGCTGATGATGCGGATAGTGTAATAATTGATGACCCTGAGCACTCTTGGCCTTTCAGAGCTATCGTTCCGGTTTCTGTATCTGGCTTAAGTTTTAAACCAGCGACAGTAACAAATATTTTAGATACAGATAATACCGTTCAAGTAATTGATGGTAAAATATTAAAAGGTGCAGCCACTTTACCATCTGGTAGAAAAGGAGACAGCATTATTGTAGTATTTGAATTTTCAGATGATGCCGGAAATCAATATATCTATTCTGGACATAGAGATTCTGGCCAACCGGAAGATCAACATCATTAATTAAATAGCAGAATAAAAAAAAATCCCGCAATTGCGGGATTTTTTTGTCTTAACACACATTTAATTTTCTATCGTTTATAATATCTATATTCAAGCGTATCTTTGCACCGCATTTTATTTTTATCGTGGTTAAAAATCTAAACATACTCGGCTTCTTTTTATGCTTGTTGTTGGCATTCAACACACAAGCCAATGAAGCACATACCGCTCCACATAGTGGAGATTCTGCTCATACAGCAATTAAAGATGTGTCGGCAGAAGTGGTAGAGCATATTATGAACCACGTGGCAGATGCCAATCAAAATCATATTGCCACCATTAAAAAAGAAGGGGAAGAAGATAAACACATCACGTTGCCCTTGCCTTGCATTTTATACCATAAAGCAAGCGGTAAATTATCGGTGTTTATGTCGTCTAAATTCCACCATGGTCATGAAACGTATGAAGGCTATAAATTAGATGCACATACCGGCCGTGTGGTAGATGCGGTGACCGGAAAAAGAGATACTTTCTTTGATTTTTCTATTACCAAAAATGTGTTTAACATGTTGCTGGGGTTCACCATTATGACCATTATTTTGTTCATTATTAAAAATGCGTACATAAAACGTAAAAATCAAGCACCTAAAGGCATTCAATCTTTTTTTGAGCCCATCATTACATTTTTAATTGATGATGTGGCAAAACCAAACATTGGACCGAAATATGAAAAATATCTTCCGTATTTAGTTTGTGTATTTTTCTTTATCTTAATTAATAACTTATTAGGATTAGTGCCATTTTTGGGAAGTATCAACTCTTCTGGAAATATTTCATTTACGATGGCATTGGCAATTTGCTCTTTGTTAATCATTAACTTAAGCGGTAATAAACACTATTGGCAGCATATATTTGCCATGCCAGGAGTTCCAAAATGGGTATTGGTCATTTTAACACCAGTTGAGTTAATGGGTGTTTTGTTGAAACCTGCAGTATTAATGTTGCGTTTATTTGGGAACATTACAGGTGGACACATTACTGTTTTGGCCATCATAGGTTTAATTTTTATCATGGGTAAATTAGGAACGAATACAGGTGGCGCAACAGCCGGAAGCTTAATTGCTTTTCCGATTTTATTGTTTGTAAATGCCATGGAATTATTTGTTGCCTTTTTACAAGCGTATGTATTTACATTGTTGACGGCTATTTTTATTGGTTCAGCAGTGGAAGAACATCATCATTCAGAAGAACATCATTAATTATTATAAATAAACTTTAAAAAATTAAATTATGACAGGAGTATCAGCAATCGGAATTGGTTTAGCAGCAATCGCAGCTGGATTAGGTATCGGTATTATCGGAAGTAACGCTGTTCAAAGCATTGCACGCCAACCGGAAGCAACAAATGACATTAGAGGTGCCATGATTTTAGCAGCAGCATTAGTAGAAGGTGCAGCTATCATTGGTATGGTATTGTCTTTCTTGAAATAGTATTATATTATTCATTGCTCTGAAATAGAGCGCAAAAATCTAAGCGTATGCTATTAGGATTTGATCCCATGTCGTTATTGACTCCGGATTTAGGTTTAGTATTTTGGACAACACTCATCTTCTTAGTGTTTTGGTTGTTAGTCGGCAAATTAGCCGTGAAACCCATCACTAATGCTATTAAAGATAGAGAGCAGAATATTACAGATGCATTGTCTGCCGCTGAAAAAGCAAAAGCAGAAGTACAACAAATGCAATCGGATAATGCCGCTTTATTGAAAGAAGCTAAAGAAGAAAGTGCTCAGATTTTAAAAGAAGCGAAAGAATTGAAAAATGCTATTGTGGCAGAAGCACATCACTCCGCAAAAGATGAAGCAGCAAAAATTGTTGCCCAAGCGAAAGTAGAAATTGATGCACAGAAAAAAGCAGCTTTAGCGGAAGTGAAAAATGAAGTGAGTAAACTTTCATTGGAAATTGCTCAAAAAGTAATTGGCCGCGAGTTAGACAGTTCAAAAGACCAACAAGGTTATATCAATTCATTGGTAGATAAATTAAACTAATGTCAGCAGAAAAATTAGGTACACGTTACGCAAAAGCATTATTTAAGGAAGCCACAGAAAAGGCATCCTTAGATGCTGTATATGCAGATGTAAATCTATTGCAACAAACACTTGCTGCAAGCAAAGAATTGAAAGCTGTTTATAACAGCCCAATCATTAAAAGCTATAAAAAAGCGGCAATTACAAAACAAGTGTTTGGTGGTAAAGTAAACGTACTTACAGAGAAATTTTTGGAAATTATTATTCAACAAAATAGAGATGCTTATTTAAATGACATCATTAAAGCATTTGTGCATTTGTATAATGAAAAAAATGGGATCTCTGAAGTGAACGTAACGACAGCCATTCCAATGGAAGGAGAAAGTGAACAAAAAATCATCGACTTTATCAAAAAAACATCTGGTTTGCCAAACGTTAAAATCAATAAAAAGATAGATACGGCAATTATGGGTGGTTTTATTGTTGATTTCGGAGGTAAATTGTACGATAATTCGATTCGATATAAATTGAATAAAGTAAAAAAAGAAATTTCTTTAAACTAAATTTTGAGTGTTCTAGAGGATTCTTAAACTCTTAAATTCTTAAACTCTTAAATAAAATAAAAATGGTAGAAGTAAGACCGGATGAAATCTCAGCAATTCTTCGTCAACAATTAGGAAACGTTTCTACAGAAGCTCAATTAGAGGAAGTAGGAACGGTATTACAAGTAGGTGATGGTATCGCACGTGTTTATGGCTTGTCGCAAGTGAAAGCAGGTGAATTGGTAGAATTTGCCAATGGCATGAAAGCCATTGCCTTAAACTTAGAGGAAGACAATGTAGGTGTGGTGTTAATGGGTGCTTCTGATGAAATTAGAGAAGGTGATAGCGTGAAACGTACCGGATTAATTGCCTCTTTAAAGGTAGGTGAAGGTATGTTAGGTCGAGTGGTCAATACATTAGGTCATGCTATTGACGGAAAAGGTCCAATTGGTGGTGAATTATTTGAGATGCCATTGGAGCGTAAAGCACCAGGCGTTATTTATCGTCAGCCGGTAACTGAACCATTACAAACGGGTATCAAATCTATTGATGCCATGATTCCAATTGGACGTGGACAACGTGAGTTAATCATTGGTGACCGTCAAACAGGGAAAACGGCTATCGCTATTGATACTATCATCAACCAAAAAGAATTTTTTGATAGAGGTGAACCGGTATATTGTATCTATGTAGCTTGTGGTCAAAAAGCATCTACTGTGGCAAATATCGCTCAAACCTTAGAAGAAAACGGAGCAATGGCATATACCGTAATTGTAGCGGCTAATGCATCTGATCCTGCACCTATTCAGTTTTATGCGCCTTTTGCTGGTGCTGCCATCGGTGAATTTTTCCGTGATACAGGTCGTCCGGCATTAATCATTTATGATGATTTATCAAAACAAGCCGTAGCTTACCGTGAGGTTTCTTTGTTATTAAAAAGACCTCCAGGACGTGAAGCATATCCTGGTGACGTATTTTACTTACACTCTCGTTTATTGGAACGTGCTGCAAAAGTAATTAATAATGATGCGATTGCTGCCAATATGAACGACTTGCCGGAATCATTGAAAGGAAAGGTAAAAGGTGGTGGTTCATTAACCGCATTACCGATTATTGAAACACAAGCAGGTGACGTATCTGCCTATATCCCGACTAACGTAATTTCTATTACAGATGGTCAGATTTTCTTAGAAGCTAACTTATTTAATGCGGGCGTTCGTCCTGCTATCAACGTAGGTATTTCTGTATCTCGTGTAGGTGGTAATGCGCAAATCAAATCCATGAAAAAAGTGTCGGGTACATTAAAATTAGACCAAGCGCAATATCGTGAATTAGAGGCGTTTGCTAAATTTGGTTCTGACTTAGATGCTGCCACAAAATCTGTATTGGAAAAAGGAAAACGCAACGTGGAAATATTGAAACAACCTCAATATTCACCAGTATCAGTAGAAAAACAAGTGGCTATTATTTACTTAGGAACAAAAGGTTTATTGAGAAATGTGGCTGTAGAGAAAGTAAGAGAATTTGAAAGTGATTTCTTAGCTGCATTGGAAGCCAAACATCCGGAAGTATTAGCAGAATTTAAAAAAGGTGGTTTAGGCGATGATGCTACTGCAAAAGTAGAAGCATTAGCGAAATCAATGGAAAGCGCGTATGCGTAAATAGAGTAGTAAGTGATAAGTAGTAAGTCGTAATTTTTTTGCGACAAGATACTTAAGACTTAAGACTTACGACTAAAGACGATTAAAAATGGGAGCAAATTTAAAAGAAGTACGATTAAGAATAGCATCTGTAAAGTCAACCACACAGATTACTAAAGCTATGAAAATGGTATCTGCTGCTAAATTAAAAAGAGCAACAGATAGAATTGTTCAAATTCGTCCTTATGCTGATCAGCTCAATAAAGTATTACAAAATATTGCGGCAAATTTAGGAGAAGAAATGAATAGCTCCTTTGCTACACAACGCCCAATACAAAAAGTATTAGTCGTATTAATTACTTCTGATAAAGGATTGTGCGGTGGCTTTAATTCCAATTCAGTAAAATTGGTAAAGTCTTTATTGAATGAAAAATATGTAGATTTAGCGAGCAAGGGAAAAGTAGATATATTAACCGTTGGAAAAAAAGGCTATGATGCTTTCAAATCCTCTAAAGTAAAAATAAATAATGATTTTGGTAATTTGTTTAGTCATCTTAATTTCGAAGATGCGTCAAAAGCAGCAGAATACATCATGTACGGATTTGAGCAAGGAGCCTATGATGTAGTGGAAGTAGCCTATGGCCAATTTAAAAATGCCGGCACGCAAGTTCCAACCGTAGAACAATTTTTACCAATCCAAACTTTACAAGCAGAGAAAGCTCAAACAAAAGTGAAATCGGATTACATGTTTGAGCCGGCACAAGATAAAATATTAAAGGATTTAGTACCTAAGATTTTAAAAACACAATTTTTTAGATATTTATTAGATTCAAATGCATCTGAACATGGTGCTCGTATGACTGCAATGGATAAGGCCACAGAAAATGCAAATGAATTGTTGAAATCATTGAATATTATGTATAACCGAGCACGACAAGCGGCTATTACCACTGAACTAACAGAAATTGTTTCCGGTGCTGCTGCTTTGAGCAAAGGATAAAATACAAAAACCTGTAAACTTAAAAACCATACAAGTTAAACAGGTCTTGAAACCAAACTTCCTACATTAAACCAGAATCCGTTTTGCCATTGGTGAGACGGATTTTTTTATCTTAAAAAAGAGGTGATTATGCTCACTATTTACGTTGTTACTACAATGATATTTCACCATATAGATTCCAGTTTATTTAGAATAATACACATTTATTTTTTTTCATTCTACCGTTGCATAATATAAAAATTAGTGTTATGTTTACTTTTAATTAATCTTATACCAAACACTAATATTATATAGTCCAAATTCCATTCAAAAAGATATAGTCAAAATTGCAAATACTCATGATTTCTTTTTTAGTTATAGTGTTCACTTTTTCTGCTATAAAATTTTCTACATCTTC